>Ga0310695_10000090_pt1 | contig 238224 bp, 212 predicted proteins | sample RumenRJG_04DNA_FD_203882 | JGI IMG/M metagenome (GOLD analysis project Ga0310695, IMG submission 203882) | Bovine rumen microbial communities from Lethbridge, Alberta, Canada - RJG_04 (v2) (version 2) | ecosystem: Host-associated > Mammals > Digestive system > Stomach > Rumen | place: Canada... | reverse complement strand
TGAAAAATATGATCGTACCGATAGGTACATTCCCTCCTGTTGGTAGATCAATAGGAAGAGATTTTTTATTGAATGCCATGATTTATCCCTCCTTAAGAGTTGATTTTGAATAGGGAACTATGCTATCATAGCATAGTTCCCTAAAGATTTACAACAAATTTTCAACAGAATTGGAGGAAAACATGGCTAGTTTTCTGAAGAAAGTATTGAGTCTTTCAAGACAATACTCTCCTTCTGGTCACAACCATGATGAGAGATACTACACTGAAGCGGAGGTAAACGCATTACTCCGTAATGTGAAAGCTCCTGTGAATCCAGCACAAGGTATGCCGGATTTCTTGAATGCGAAAACTCTTGAAGATCAAAATGTTAATCATAAAACCAATCCGATATGGAAATGCAATGTCCCTGGTTACCTGTACTACTGGATCCCAACGTTGAAATATCAGGATATGGATTATTGCATCGTCGCAGCGAACAACGTGAATGATCTCAAATCAGGATCGACTATACTCGCGTCAAATAAGGCAACTGTATTGTATCACAACTACGTTGATGGTGGTGCAAGTCATATTATCATGTATCCGATAGTTCCAGGAACATCAACCTATTTTAGGTTGATGCGACAGGAAGCACAAAAAGCTGTTCTGTTCTTTCTACCAGCAGTTGGTATCAATGGAAAAATAGCATCTTCAAATTGGTGCACAAATGCTGGATCTGGAAATGGTACTTATACATCCGGTAGTCTTGCATATTTCTTCGGAACAACCAAGAGTTCTATTTTTGCAGGTGACTGGAAGGACAACTTTCCTTCAGTAACTTGGTGACACCAAGTTACTGAATCCATCTGTAAGTTTATAGCACAACTCTTTGTCAGAAACGAGGAGGTGTGCTATGGCTAACTTGTTAAAGAAGGTGATGGATTATAAGAATCTCCCGAATGATACAACATTCATCACCAATGTTGTGAACAAGATAGTTGCTCACACTACATTCAAGACCAACGTCACCAACCTTGCTCCATCAGTTCCAGTCGGAACAATTGTCAAAGGTTATCACGCATTGACTGGATTCTTGAAATGCAGCGGACAAGCAGTTAGTAGAACTACATATTCTGCACTGTTTGCCAAACTTGGAACAAAGTTCGGTGCAGGTGATGGATCAACAACCTTTAACCTTCCAAGGTTATATGCAAGGACTGGAAGTTCTATAAACTGTAAAGTTGGTCAGACAACGAACGGTGAATGGTCAGCTTCTTCTATTGAAGTGAAGTATGATTCAGCACATCCTGAAAAAGGAATACGAGCTGTTGTTTCATATCAGGGATCTATCACATTCAACATTCCAGAAAATCTGAGACCATGCAGACTTGAAGTTACTCTCACGAGAGTGAGTGGAAATCTTCCTCAAAGATGGGTTATCCATAGTAGCTATCAGGTTACGAGGAATTTGGAAGATTATACATGGTATTATGCTGATGGTGGTTCCGGAACAATCACAAATGGAAGTTCGGCAACATTTAGCCGTGACATTCAGGAAGGAACAGCCAGCAGTTACTTTGGTTTCTGGGGGAACCAAAGTGGACGAGGATCTGGATCGTACAGTGAGAAAGATGCCAATTGGAATGGAAACTGGGATTGTTGGATCAATATCAAGTTGATCCACACAGAAACTGGTATTGTGTACATGTTGCACGGTACTGGTACAAAAAAGATTACAGCTGGATATGATGCCTGGAATCATACTGAAAATGTTCTTGCACAATGGGTAGCTGATTCATCTGTAGCTTTTGGTCATTATATCAAGTACTGATTTCTTTTCGGTAGGTTAGAGAGTGTCATAATGACACTCTCTAACCTTCTTTCTTGCCATCCTATAACAGGCAATTCCCACAATTTAACAGTATAAACACAAAAAGGAATTTATCATCATGAGTGAAACTTGGCATGGTGACAGTTATGTTGAAGAACAGGAATCTCTTGCAAGTTCTATCGCACAGATGACTCCTGATGTTCAATCAGCAAAACTTGTCTCCAATAGAGTTGTTACTAACGATCTGGACATCTACATCAGTCCAGACGGTAGTGATGTAACTGGAGATGGAACACAAGCTAAACCATTCTTCTCTCTGAACAAGTGTATTGAATACATCAATACAAGAATCACGTCCATCGCAGATGGTGGTAGAGCGTACATTCATTGTGCAGCAGGAGTCTATGATTATTCTGCAGAAGAACAGAGCGTCAAGTGTTATAAACCAGGTCTCCGTGTGCTCATTAAAGGGGCTCCGTTCGATGACGACACGACCATCTACAATCAACTTCTTACAAAGATCAACAATTCGGAAGATCCTGTGTACACATTCACAGGTGATGGAGTTGTTGTAGCCGATGGAGAGGAAACCATAGTGCATGTCCAGTATGAAGAAGGAGGTGATACCTATGTTCACGCTCTCTCATCAAATTCTGGAGAATTCGAAGTACACGCGGGATATACACTTCGTGTGTACGACAACACTCGCTTCGTTGACAATCCAGCATCTATTGTCTTCACATCCAAGAGAACTGAATTCCAGTTGGGTGCGAATTTGATGTGGATCTCTAGAAGAACCACTGATTGTTCTTTGTTTGACATCAGATTATCCAATACAGATGAAGCAGACTCTTATGTATTGGGTCTTCAGGAAGTCTTCTGCAATGAAATCAAGAGAGTGGAGATCTATGCTAAAGGATGGGGCGGTATTCAGATTTCTGAAACAAAAATTTCACAGATGCAAGATGTTGTTATCGTGAACAAAGGAAATCAACAAGGTACCGGATTGGTTGTTGATAAAAAATCTGATGTTGCACTGCTTCGATCCAATACTGTGGATGGATTCGGTATAGGGATCAGTGTCACCAATTTCTCATTTCTGAGATCTCAACCATACCGTGATCAATGTGTAATTTGCAAAAATTGTACGACTGGATTGAGCGTTAGCTCTGTATCAAAGGCTGAAGTGCGACCGAATAATGGACCCATTGCATCTGGTATCCAATTTGAAAATTGCACCACGGAAATGAGTCCATCAACAACCGGATCATGGTCACAATACATGGGATACATTTCATGATGAAACGATATATTCTCATCATTTGTTTGTCTTTACTGATGTGTGGTATGTGCACAGGTTGTGTATGCACCACAACACCAGAGGATCAACAAGAATGGTATGAATATCAGTCTGGTTGGATAAGAGATGGATATCGAGGTAACAAACCTTGGTATTACTATCCGTTCTTCGTACCTGCTGAATTCATTGTTATTTGGGTTGTTTATCCAATCAGCACTTTGTTCTGAATCACTAAGATCTAAGGAGGACTCGTATCCTCCTTAGATCTTCTTTTTGTTGTGAAGTTCAGAATCCTATCATTCTTACCATGTAACACGAATTTGCTAATGCGGCGGTGTCAAAGGTAAAATGAGTAGTGTATCTATATTTTACTTCAACATACCCATGTCCATCCGCAGCATTGGCATCTGCACGAAATACTTGCATGTATATACTGTAAGATGTGGTTTTAAAAGGTTTTGAAAACACTACTTTAGATTTTGGATATATAGCACCATCATAATGTCCGTAATCATTTGGTGGTAATTCAAACCATTGATCGATAAGATCGTTTGAATACTGTATCCAATGACCCGTAATATTTGTTGAAAGTAATGTACCGTCTCCTCTATACACTTTCATGGTAGTGTTTTCATTTGAATTCGATATATCGCCCTCGTCTACAATGTATATCGATCCACCAATTGGATTAAGCCCAGTAATATCGGACATTGTGTGTTTATGCACCTTAGGTGCAAAGGTTGCATTTAACCACTGTTTAAATGCATCTGACAATGGAATTACTTTGGTTGGAAATGCCATGTTGTATGTTCCTTCTGTTGTTTGGGTTTCAGAATTCACTATTACTATGAATAGTAATAGTGATACCAAACTAACAAAATAATGAATAAGAGACAAGAGGAGACATCTCCTCTTGTCTCTTGTATCATGCATAAAATTTTCCTGGTCTAGTTATAGACATGCTTTCTGTAGGATTCGAATCCTTGTTGTAATATGTCATCACATTGTTATTCCCACTCATGGTTCCTAATGTAACATTAGAATTGAGAATGGATGATACACTATTGTCTGCGGTAAACATGTATCTCTCTACTAACAATGTTCCTGATGGAGTGCCAAGCATGGGTATCAGTTTAAAATCAAAGCTCTCCCAAGCTTCATTCCTCGACCCTCCAGAACCAATGTATGGTCTGTAGTACCAATCAGTATTGGTCATTGGTAATGCAATGGTTCCAGCAGTTTCAATGTTATCACAAATTCGAAAGAATGTAAAGAAATTCACTCCATAACTGAGTCCTGAAAAACCATTGGCATCTGTCATTTTTCTGATAGCTGTTCCGGTGTTGTTGTCGTCAGCTTGATTGAGTGCACATACGTGACGATAATTAGTACCCCACCACATCCCCCATTCAGAGTCACCAGTAGCCTTCGAGACATCTTGGAATTGTAGTATGACATAACACGGGTGTTTTATTTTGAGGACGTACGGACATCCACCAGTTACAGTGTTATTAGTACCTGGTTCTTTGTAGCATTCAGATGTGCGTGATTTCCATACTTCTTGAGCACCGAGTGATTTTGATCTTGAAAAATCTGGCATATTACCTGCAATACTATCTGGATGCGTGTGACCTAATTTACTGTATCGATCATCATGATAATGAATCTTTGGAGCATATGTGTTATTCAACCATGTCTTACATGCTTGTGAAAACGGTACTACTTTTGTAGGGAATGCCATTTGAGTAATCTCCTTGTTTGTGCTAGAATTCAACATAACTATGAATAGTTATGTTGAAGGGAATATAACACATTCTGTCAAGAGAAGAGAGACATCGTGTCTCTCTTCTCTTTTAATGCATATATTACTCAAGTGACGTGCGCACTCAAACCTTAAATCAAGAAAGGAAATGCATCATGAAAAGAGAAAGTGAAAAGTACAGGAGTTACAGAATCTTTCTGTTTGGAGTCAAACCTTGGATAAAATGTTATCGTCGTGGTCCAATAACAAAAAATCCAGATCACTATGTTGTGATTTCAGAATATGAGAAAGGAGATCATAGTTGGATATCTTTTGTGTATGTCAACAACATTCGTCATTGTAAGAAAAAGGTTGATATACACAGTTGGAAAGTGACAAATATGATCATACAACACTTTCACGAGTGGGATGATAAGCTTGGATGGGTGTTCAGCGCATCAAGCACTATTCGTCCACACAAGTTTGAACAAGTAACTGTCTCATATCATCCGAAGACTGTGATTTACGAACATGAATTTTGGATGCTCGATCTGATTCCAAAATTTTGGTTTTTTGATTGGTTTTCTCCAAATCCAAAAAGTTAAACAAAAGAAGACCTCGGGTATCACCCACCCGAGGTCTCTTTTTTTTATTCGGACGATACTATGACGGTATTTAGGCACACTTTAATGCAATGAAGGGTGAGTTATGAAATTCAAACAAACAGGAGTTGTCGAGCAGACAATTCCAAATATGGAATCATTGAGTGATTCGATGGAGGATATCTGTGTTATTGATTTCACAGAATTGGAATCTATGGAATCTATCATCAGTGATTGTCAGATTCTCTATTCCAACATTGAGAAGTATGGTATCACAGATCCAGTTATGGATCTTGTGGGTGGTACTCTTCAAGAATGGAATATCAACATCACTGACAAAGACAAGTGTCTTGAAGATCTTGCAGAGCGCATCAAAGAAGGCGCTCGTAAAATCTGGGAGTTCATTGTTCGTATCTATGAGAAGATCAGGGATTGGGTCAATGAACAACTGGTCAAGTTCAACAGAGAAAGACTGATCAATCTGAAGAAGAAACTGTCTGGTAAAAGGTTGGATCAGTACACAGATGCAACAGGTCTTATCCCCTCCAAGTATGTCAACTCCATTATTCAACTTGGTAACACCAAGGTGAGTAGTGTGACAACTTCTGTATGGGGATTCCTGAAGGGACTGAATGCTGTGATCAAACTGGGGACCATTGATCAGAACGCAGGTACCTTGGAGCTGGATCAGAAGTTCATCGATGCATGTGATGACATCAAGTTGTCTGTCAAAGGATACTCTTCCATTGACAACGTTCTCGATGATTCCATTCGTATGATTGATGCATATGGTGGACTGATCAAGTTCTCCAATGAATGTGTTGCATATGCAAAGAAGGTTGCTTCGTCTGCCAATGTGAAAGACAATGATGAAGCAGAGTCTTTCAAACTGGTGAGCAAACTCATCAGTAAGCTTATGCCTTACATTGCCAAATCAGTGAGATCTGCATCAAGGATTGCAGTCAAACTTGACAAAGCTTCGAACTGAGTTCATTATATCTTAACTAGAGAAGGAGTCAGATCTGACTCCTTCTCTAGTGATATTTCAGATCAATACTATGATAGTATTGATCTGACTAGGTGTCGATAGATCGGAGCAACTTCTATCATGTGTGTTATCTTCAATATCAATTCATAAGGAGTTGACATGATTTTCAAAACAAGTTTTCAAGCATCTCTTGAAAATCTTCAGATACCACTTACTCCAGGAAAAGTGTGGACTTCCAAGAAGGAATACATGGCATCTGACGCTGACATCAAGAAAGCTGAAGAAGAACTTGGAATCAAGTTTGGCTCACAAACAAAAGAGTTCTTCAAAAAATATGCAGGTTTGTACTTCAGCAAGAGCACAGAATATGTGAGCGATCTGAAGCTTGCAATTGAACAGACACGATCATTATTCGAAGACGATGATCGTCTTAAGAATAAAAAGATCGATCGTGTTGTTGTCGGAAGTGATGGATTTGGTAACCATCTTTGTGCTGATTCATCAGACAAAGTGTCTTGGTATCAACATGACTCAAGTCCTGTGTTCGATGAGAAATCCACCAAATCCATGAAACTTTTTGCGTTCATTGAAAACGAATACAAAGAGTCATTTGGTGACAAATCATCAGAAGGTCTTGAAGGGTTGAATGGGTCCAATAAACCCAAGTCCATCAGCATCAATCCAGGAAAAGAAGCTGGTGGTATCAAATTCGGTACCAAGAGAGACCAACTTCGTTCCAAGATGGGTGAAGGATCCTTCAAGGAATTTAAGAAAACCAAGTCAAAGAAATACCCTGTCGATGACTTCGGTTACATGCACGTGTACTACAATGATGACGCACAGGTTGAAGGAGTTGAATTCTTCGATGACGTCAATGTTGTGTGCAATGCAGTCACACTCATTCCAAATACCTTTGACAAAGTTGTCAAATCTCTCAAGAAGATTGATGAGAATGTCAAGGTGAACAAGTCCTCCATCGTGAGCAGAAAACTCAACATTGGTCTCAGCATTCGCGATGACAAAGTTGTTTCTGTGTTCGCAGGAGTTGAAGGTTATTACGGATCTGATGCATCTGTTGAAAGCTTCATGTATGAGAACATGAAAGCATATACAGAATGCGGATCTTCTCTTGAATCTTTCAATCCTGCTTCCATGAAGGGAGATCTTGAGGGAGGATATGTCGCGAAGATCCGTTTCACGGTATTCGGGAAACAAGTGGCATGTGGTGTGTATCTTGAATGCGGTGTTGATCGGACAATTGGTGGACAAACTTCAAAATTGTCTCAATTTGGTATCGACACAAATATGGTTGATCAATTCAACATGGTGATACCAAAGATTGACAAGATCATTGAAAGTGCTGCTGACATGATTCTAAATCGGTGTCAGATCTATCACGACAGTGTCACTGAGACTTCGAAACGTAAGAAACTGACTTATGCTGATTTGAAGAAGGACTTTGAGTCTGCATATCCTGTTGGAACTTACATCAAACAGGGTGGTAAGTGGAAAGCTGCTGTGGGTATTGTTCTCACAGGTAGATATTCTACACCTGATGTATGGGATGAAGAACATGGCGTTGGTCTTATTGTGGTCGACGGTAAAGCTGTTGATTGTGGACCTTCTGACATCATCTATTGATCGAGAACATACTTGATTTCATTAGCATCACCTACAGGGATATTCTCCCTGTAGGTGATGTTATTTAGAGCATATATTACACGTGTGAAATCCAACAACAATGAGGAGATTGAAACATGGATTTGCGCAAACCGATCTCGGAGTACACCTCCGAGGACTTCGTGGAAGCCGCTGCTTTTGTGCGGCGGCTCCCTGCCGCCCAGAGAAGACTGGTCATCAGCAAACTGGTGGCCATGCGGAACCCCAAAACATCGCACGTCAGTGTGAATCCGGACGCTTGGTTCGGGTTCCGCGGGTATGCGATACCCGCAGGACTGTGCACCGGAAAATAAACCGGTGCTAAGAGATCCCTCTCACGAGGGTCTCTTTTTTGTGTGATTTCTCAACGATACTATCATAGTATCGTTGAGACTAGATAGTGTCAATCTGCTGACGATAATTTTCATATGTGTGTCTTCTTGTTCTTATACAAATCACAACAAAGTGAGTAAACGCCATGAAATTCAAATCAAACCTGAAATCAGAAACACCTGTGGATTTCAGCGCTCTTGAACAGGATATCAACACTCTTCTGAATGTTGATCTGTGCGAAGCTGCTGAGAATCTCGATGATCTGGTTCTACTGCATGCCAATATTGAAAAATATGGCATCACGGAACCTGTCATGGATCTGATCGGTGGGACACTTGAGTCCTGGAACATCTCTATTCAGAACAAGGAAGCTTGTCTTGAAGGACTCGGTGACAAACTGAAAGAAGGATCCAAGAAAGTCTGGGAGTTCATCAAACAGCTTGTTGATAAGATCATTACCTTTATCAAAGGTATCATCAACAAACACGATCCAAAGGAAGCAAAAGAAATTTCAGATACTGTCAAAAAGTTTCAAGATAAAGGTCTGACGATTTCTATGCATGGCATCCCAGATAAAAAATTCATGAAAGATATTGCAGATTTTGCATCAGGTAATGATGTTGATTGGAGCGGCGAACATATGGTGAAGATGCATAGATTGCTCTTCAAAATCAATGATGCTGGAAATATCGAAATCTCTGATGAACTTGTAGCATCAATGGATGACGCTGAATCCAATTATAAGAAAAAAGGTTATTCCACTCCACAAGATGTAATCCAGACGACTATGATTGAAGCGGATTCATCTGTGAAGAAAATTGGAAAACTTTGTGATTATTTGAGGAATGAAGTATTCAAGAATGAAAGACTTTATGCTGCAAGAAATATTCTGAACGAGAGTGAAAACAAATCTGTAGAATACTTCTTAAAGGGTTCAAAAGACTGTCTTTCAGGATGTATGAAACTTGCAACAATTCTCAATCGCATTTATACGAGTGGGAAAAGTTATGGACAAAAGTTTCATGAATCTGAAAAAGAACAAACAAATAACTGACTTTTTCTATACACTAGAGAAGGAGCGTTGCTGCTCCTTCTCTAGTTTTTATTTCAAGACAATGCTATCATAGCATTGTCTTGACTACGTGTGTATAGCAAGACATCAGTGTGTCAGCATTCAACGAAGGATACAACAAAATGAAATTCAAACTCGAATCAAATTCTACTGTTCAGGATTTGGTTGTAGAGGATATTGCATCAGTGGAAGCACTGATGAATACTCTCGATACATCATCTCTTGATCAGGCATTTGAAGAACTCAACGATCTTCAGATGCTTCAGCAGAATATCGAAAAGTTCGGTATAACCGAACCTGTGATGGATCTCGTTGGAGGTACTTTGCAGAGCATGAACATCCGTATCGATGATAAGGATGCATGTCTGGAAGGACTTGTTCAGTCGATTGCCGAAATCATGAAAACAGTGATTGACAAAATCATCGAATTCATTGATAAATATATCGTCGGCGTTGAACATTCTTGCAATGCACTCGTGGCATTCTCCAAGAAAATTGTTGAAGATTCGCGAGGAGGTAAACTTCAGTTCGATGAATCGAAGTTTGTTGCAGCTGCAATGATTGAGAGATCAAAATTTCTTGACTTCACTCATGATATTGCTACGCTGACAGGCACCGTGGCGGCAGTTGTCAAAAAGTTTGATTTCGACGTGCCATCAAAATCCATCAGTGAAATCAACAATGTTCTCGAATCAAACAAAGGTCGTACCAAAGTCGTCGGAATTGATACGACCAAAAAGAATGTTCCTGGTGTGTTCGGCATCGAAGTGGATTGGTTTGTTACTGGTATGAGTATCCTGATGGATGGTGGTGGTGGGGATCCTCAAGAATCACTCAAAAAACTTGGCTACGATCCCAAGCGAACACCTTTGGATATTATCTCCGCGGCAGATATGCTTATATCTTGCAAACACACGCTTGACGATATCAAGAAAGAATTGCGTCGGTTCACTAAGGCGAAAGATGATGGAAAGGTTGAAACGAAAGCACTCATTTCCGCCGCAAAAACACAACTTCCAAAGTTTATCAAAGATGTCTTGAATCTTTTCCGGACAGACATCACCATCATGAAAAAACTTGCATCTGCACTCAGAGCAGGTTATGGTCTTGGAAGTAATACTGATTCCGATAAAAAAATGGTTTCATTTGGAAAAGAATAATTGTTTCAAATAACACTATCCACTCTCATTGCGAGAGTGGATAGTGTTGATGTATTTGTTTGTTATGCGTGGACGATATTGCGTCCAACTCGTCCGAAAAATCCAGAAGTGACTTTCTTAGCTGCGGTCACGATACCACGTCCAAGATGTCCGCACTCTGCGACAATGAACTTGCACACAGATGCAGCTTCATGTCCCTGTTTCTTCAGTTCAGGCTGCGCATTTCCGAGAAGTTTCTTGCAAGCAGCATCAGTCTCTTCCATGATCTTGATGAGCTTCCTTGCTTCTTTGATGCCGTTCTCGAAATCAGCTTTGGATTTCCATCCACGAGTGGACACCGGTTTGTCGGGATCCCAGAAAAATGCATTGTGGATGCCAGCAGCAAATCCAACATACGGAAGTGCAGGAAGTGAACGAATGGCAACATAAGCCCAGTCGTTGTCAGACTGACCTTTCAGTTTTCCTTTTGCCGCATTCCAATAGGTGGAGTCCTTGAGAGCATCCATCACTTTGGGGGCCTCGAACTTGTCAAGACTGGAGAAACTCTTGACAACACCAGCCGCCTTTTCGAGAGCGGCGATGTTCTTGTAGTAGGCATCTGTTGAGGGGAGGAAACGAGAGATGACACGACCGAAGATCCAGATCTTCGCACGAGACTCGACCTTCTTTTCGTCGCACTGAGCGAGTCTCTGTTCGCATTCATCAAGAGCTGGTTTCAGATATTCGAGCGTGGTCATCTTACGACCAACCAGAGCCTTGATGATGCCATCGCCGAACCATTCGTCAATGACGCCTTCCATGGACACGATCTCATCATGGACGCTTTTCTTGAATGCTTCCAGATCACCATTGTACATGGATGCGAGATCTTCATTCGATGCACAGAAGTCCTTCACGAAATCTTCTGTCGTGCATCCGATCAGAGCTTCCAGTGAATGGAGGTTGTTCAGAATGACAGCACTCGATGCATCGTCTTCACGATCAAGTGCATCAAGATCTCCATTCATGTTGTCGACAAGTGCGTAGAACTCAACATCAGAGAGTCCTTCGTGATTGTCTTTGACAGTTGAAGTGAATTTCATGTAAATCACCTTTGTTTGTTGTTATGGCTATGAGCTAAACACACGGTGATAGCAGTTATCAAAAAAAAACGATTGACGACACACTTGTCCTTCTTCAACTATGCTATGATAGCATAGTTGAAGAAAAATAATCAGTGTCGGTGACTGTTTTTTTTGACGAGGCTGTCATAAAGTGTGTTCTCGCTCAATCAACACGTGTGAAAACAAGAGGATACCATACAATGAAATTCTCGTCACAGAAATCAGCTCCTGCTGCATCTGTTGAAGCTTTCACTCTGGAAGACCTTCAGCACGACATCCAGCTTGAGCGCAAATTCAACAAGGAGATGGCTCAGTTCGAAGCGGCTACCGCGATCGAGAAGTCCTTTGAGACCATCGCCGCTCGTCGCGAAGCCATCGGCAAAGTCGCTGTCGAGACTCTGACACCTGAACTGCGTCAGGATCTTGCCGATGCATTCGGATGCTCGGTTGAAGCTCTGTCCACCATGGACGACCAGGAATTTGTCGGCAAATGCCTTGACCTTGCGAAGGGTGATGTCGAAGCATCCAATGAAGCGCTTGTTGAAGCTCTTCTCACCGCATATGCCATCGCAATCGTTGCATCGGTTGTCATGGGACTTGCCGGCGCAGCCAAATTCTACAGCAAGTACGAAGAGTACTACAACTACGTCCGTTCTCTGGATGAGGCATTCGGCAACAAAGTCAATGAAGCACTCGATGAAGTCGCTGTCAACAGCTACTCCTTCAAGCAGTTCTCCTCTCAGATCAAGGCCTGTCAGGATTGCATCAAGCTCCTGAAGAAACCTGTTTCCGAAATCTTCGATGAGAAGTTCAAACTGGCTGACATCGAGCGTACCGCCGGCAAACTGTGGGGTGCTCCCGACAGCTGGACCATCGACGAAAATGCACAGTGGTGGAATGGCTGGAGGAACAACCTTCCGGAACGTGAAATGAAGACCCTGCGTGAGCATGGTTTCGATGCACGTACGCTTCAGCAGACCTGCAAAGATCTCGGCGATCTTGTGAAGGAATTCCAGTCGATCTATGAAGCGGCGAAAGCTCGCAACAAAGAGTTCGACAAAGCCATGCAGGACAAGCGCGGCTTCTTCGCCAGAATTCGTGATTGGTTCAACGACAAGCGCACGAAAGAAGAGAAAGAATATGATGCACAGAAGAAACTCATTCTGCGCGCCAAATTCGAAGCCATTCAGAACCTGTCCCAGGGTGTCGGCGCCTGCATCAATGAAATGGCGTGGTCCATGCACGAAGCTTGCATGAAATGCAAGACTCTCGTCGCCAAAGCCCCCGGCAAGAAAGACGAAGGCAAGTAATCTTCTGATTACAAACCAAATATGTTTGATAAGATCAGGTGGAGGAATGTTCCTCCACCTGATCTTTTTCTTCAGTTATTTACCAAACGGGAACCACATCCACAGTTTCAGCCATACGGTCAAGCTGACCATAGAGCTGATGTTCAATGTAATCATGGATGGAGAGAATGAACTCGCATGTTCTCACATAGGTCACACGACCTTCAAGTTCTTCCTTTGCAGCACCCTTGGTCTCTGCTTTGATGATCTCATCGATATTCTGTTTCAGCTTAGTATAAGCTGGAATAAGTGCCATGTATGCTTTGTTGATCTTTGACATGGGAATGCTGAGATGCGCAAAGTATTCATTAGTCGGCCATGTCGCAACTTCTCGTTTCATGGTGATCGACATGCACTTGTTCTGTTCGATGATCATACTCTTGCCGAAGGATTTCTTGAATATCTTGTCGATCTCAGTACCGCAATTATTTGTGTCGCTCAGTTTTGCAACTCCTTCAGCGAAAGCTTTGAGTTTGCCAATCTGTACGATAAATTCTGCAGATGATACAACATTGTCGACAGACAGTCTCGGAGTTGCAACCTTGGAGGAAGGTTCGAGATGATATCCCCATTCGTAATCTTGCTGATCAGGGGACTTTCCCCACATATCAGGGAACTCCTCATTGTTGTACCAGAGATAATTTTTCTCTTTCGTGAGTCGATCTAGTTTGCGTGCAAGACGTTCAGCAGGTGAACGTTTGCTGTCACGCCACTTGTCAATCATTTCAACGAGACCCACGATTGTGGCAAGTCCGATTACAATCAGATAAGGCAATGCAAGACCAAGTGCAACACCATCTCCGAATCCAAGACCTTCACTTGAGGCATCGTGATTTGTGGTTTTAAATTTCATGTGAAAGGATCCTTTGTTCAATGTTTTATTGTAACTGACACACGAGTATGCTGGAGATCGTGACACATCCAATCTCAACGATACTATCATAGTATCGTTGAGAAACTATAGGAAGCAACTGATGTGGCGTATAGTCACATCAGTTGCTGTGCTTAATCTCATGTCCAGTTCAATTATACATTACTACAATGAACCAACTTATACAAAGGAGAATGATCATGTTCAAGAAACTATGGAATCACATCAAATCAGCATTCAAGAAGAAATGTTGTGAGAATTGTGTGTACTGCACTCTGTTGTACACAACCAAACCACTGTACACACACTACACGCATGTGTATAAGAGATCCAAAAAGAAGAAAGTCAAACGTCATCTTGTTGGATTCTCCAAATACACAAGTGTGGATTGCACTTGTCCTGATACACAGGATAAGTGGGCACCTTATCTGAAGGATATAGATTACCTCATGATGGAGAAACCATTCAAATGCATGTATTGGAAAGGAGCAACAAAATGATGACACTCAAGCAACTTGCAGTCAGAGAAAAATGGACTGAAATCACACCGACTGTTTACAGGGATGAGATGGACAGGAATATAAGTGAGGTGAAAACAGATAAAGGAGTCAGTTATGTGCTATTCTGTTCCGGACGTGAAATATTAGCACTTGACTCATTTATAGATCTTGTCAGATTTTACGACAAGATGCACGAGACACATAAACCTGATCATTATCTTGAACTCGTTGAAGAATTCAAATTTCAAGGGATTGCCAGTATATGGAACAATGACAGAGTGACGAACACATTTACGCCCTACGGGAATGTGCAAATCCCTTTCTACGATAGAGAAAGTAACAGGAGAGTGTATGAGATTCTCGACAGATATCGGAAATATTTTTATTTCAGATTTAATCTCGGAGATGATGGATCCATAAGCATATGGATCTATAAGACCAAGAAATCCTACAGAGATCACGTGAATCACATTCTCAACAATCGTAAGAAAAGGTGAACTATGTTCAAGTGGTTGAGAAAGGTGTTCTGTATTCGCAAGTGCAAGAACTGTGCGTGGTGTAATATACACAAAGGTGTATTCACCAGAACTGTCACTTACACTTGCACACATCGAATGCTGAGAATACCAACATATGCTGCAAGGTGTATCACCAGGTGTCCTTGTTTTGAAGAAAGACAAGGTGACATCTGTGATCTATCTTACGGTATTCGCAAGTGAACGAATAAAAGCCAACTGCTGTAGCTTAATGCTACAGCAGTTGGTATATTGCATTTGATTTTATTTTTCAAGTCTGTAAAGCCAATCAATACTCTCGGCTTCAACCACATGAAAGACATCAGCATAGAGACTGAAAAGTACGGAAATCCTTCCATAATCTTCACGTTCTTTTACATCATCTTCTTTTACTGATGCAAGCTTATTTCCGATGGAACGAAGTAATGGAGACATCTGTTCACACGATCTCCTTACTTGTATTCCAGGTAAACCGAACCATCCAGATTGTGGATAGACAATTGCTTTGGTGTCGAGAGGACGGAGCATGAATCCTTTACGTTCGGGATCATAGGTATCCGCGAATTTACCAGGATAGGGACTTCCATTCATTGTCTTGAAATAAAGGTTTTCAAGATCATTTCCACTTGGGATGGTTTTGAATTCGAATTTGACGAATTCTTTCAAAAGATTGATGAACTTTTGATTCCTTGCAAGAACATCCTTACTGGAAGGTGCTTGTGTAACAATGTCACCTTTGTTGTACTTGTCCTTGAGAATGTCTTTGTCAAGATTAGAGTAAGCATTCTCTAATTCTTTTCCAAAGATATCTGCAGCCATATTGAAATTGGCTGAAAGTTGTTTGAGATTCTCCAGACGTTTCTTTACCGGATTCCCAAATCCAAGAAACTCTAGAGAAACATCAGTGATTGTGTATTGCATGATATTTCCTATTCTCCCCAAAATATTGTAGAACCTTATCGGGGGGGGGGTGAACCCTCCCCGATAAGATGAATGTTGATCACTCTTTCGGTGGATCCATGGTGAGACTGTGAAGTGTGAGCAAACACAAGTCATCCATAGCCAACGGCATCTGTCCACTTGGAAGGATGTAGTTGGATAATGAATGTATGTATTGTTCGCATTCTTTGTTCGCCTCTTCACTCAAGATTGGAATCCAAGAGCATGTATCACCATCGAAGTCTGCTCCCAGTGCTTTCAATCTTGTAGGATGCAGAAGCATCGCATCGACAAAGTTCTCTCCGATGATTGGATATTCTGGAAACTTCGTATCATACGTAGTATCCGATCCAACATCTGATTTGAGAAACACAACTCGACTTGGAGTTGTACTCATCAAGTGAACCTTGCTGATATAGATGCTCTGTTCATCTGTGATGGGATATCGTGTCACAGTACCATGCTTGTTGTAACTTGCAGCGTAAGTTGCCATGTAAAGCAATTCACAGTTTGTGAGAGCTCTCACATATTTCGGATCGAACTCCACATGTTTGCTTTCCATTGCAAGTTTGAACTCATCGATATTTCGGAAGATGTTGATTGTCTTTCCTGTGTCATACACAAGATACATCCAATACTTCTTCTTATCAGACACCACAGTTACAGGTTTGAATCGGAATTCACCATCCTGGAACAGGTCGATGAACTTCATCATGCCTTCTGTTCCAAGTAGTTTGTCCTTCTCAGCTTCGTCAATCGGAACATACTCCAATTTCAACGTGTCTGGATTGATCAAAGGAACTTGATCAGAACTATTCTCCAGCACAGTGGAATAGAAGTTGTGTTTCATTTGGTAAATGACAAGAGAAGAGAATCCTTTTGCACATTGGAACAAAGGAATCTTTGTTTCATCCACCTTGTGATATTGTTCAGAGTTGGAACTGATGGATTCCATAGAGGATGCTGTGATAACGTTACGTGTTCCTTGTGCGATGGAACGCGCACCGTACTTACCCTCCATGAATCCTTTCTTTCCTTTCATCATATCAGCCACATAAAGATGAATTTCATTCACCTTGCGTTGGATGGCGTAATGAATGGTATCATAGATGGATTTGTTGGCACCTGTTGGTGGCATAGCTTTTGCGTTGTTCAGCAATGACACATACAAGTTATTGATGCTGTCTTTTTCTTGACGTGCTTCATCAACCTTGATGTCACGCAATCCAGCAGGTATCACAAGATACTTGTCAATGAGAAGTCTGTCTTGATATTTCTTCAAGACATCAACTTTATCGTTTCGTTTCAATGAAGCATTCTTCAAGAAATCGATCTCAAAGAAATGACTCAAGAAGAAGGTGTATCCAGTATCTGCATTCGGATCAGCATCACTTGCACGATCGAAGTCATTCACTTCTTCATTCCAGATGGCATAGCTCTTTCCACTCATGATCTCGATGTAGAATCTCTTCAAAGATTGAATGATCTGAAACACATGAGGTGCAAAGATCTTGCAGTTCAGATTGATGTAACCAAAAGTTATCAATCTTCTCTGATCTGCAATATTACCAAAGATCTGTTCTGAGAACAGACCTGCTTCATGGAATTGATTGGAAGAAGGAGCATGCACAAAGGTACTGGTCACTTCTTTACACCCATGCTCTCGAATGAATTTATCCACGTCGAGAAGGTGGATGTTCAATGGTCCATTAGCCATATTTTATCTCCTTATATAAGCCATTTTACATAGAATTGTCTAGGAACATCCTATGCAATTTGAAGCAAAACTCAGGTTAAAATCACTTAAAACAACTATAGGAGCTAGTGCGTAAACATGGCTACTACAGCAACGACTACCATTTACGCGTTCCTTGATGACACAGCTCTGCATCGTCGTACAAGAGGTATGGGTGCACTTGCAGATAAAGATCAAGGATTCATGTACATGGATGATCAGATGGTCAACTACTTCGTTGAGCCATCCACCATCGTTGATCGCAGAGCGAACCGTCTGGTTGCTATCAGTACTGATAGTTCAGAAGTCGCTCCGAATGATCCTCTTCTTGGTGACACTTCTCGTACTGGACGTCCGGACGGTGTGATGTCACTCCATTTCGATGGAACAAAAATCGGATCGACTGATCTTTCTGCAGCGACACTCACGGATGCTGAACTGAAGTATCTGTTCAACATCATCGAGTATTGTGTGTACAGTCAGAATGTGAACGGCGTTCTTCCAACTGCCGCAACAATGAACGCCATTGTCAATGCAAACCATGACACCTATGGAACGAATGTCTATCTGACTGGATCACTGAAAGTGTCTGCAGATGTTCTTGGAACTGACACCGATGTAAGAACTCGTGTTACTCTGACAAATGAGAACATTGACTCTTATCGGAACACGACCTTCCTCCCCATCGGATCGTCCACACCTGTCACACTCACAGTTGATAATCGTGAAGATTATCTCAACAAGACTGGTTACATCATTTCATCAGCTCCGATTGAGATGTACTTCAACGGAATGGCTGATCCATTCAACCCAATGTTGAGAACATGGATTGAGTTCGAGGTCAATCTTTCGAACGATCAGATCGTGTGCTTCCACATTTTTCTGTCACGCGAAGCGTTCCTGAACAACTACCCGTATTCGAATATCACGAATATCGTGTATCCGTGTGATCCAGCACTTCTGAGATCACTGAGCGATGCTGACAATGTGGCGGACATTCTTTCTGAGGCATCTTCATATCTGATGAATGAGTATGGCATTCCGAACCCTGTCAGAGAAACGGATCACTCTGGTGTATCTGTGTTCCTTTGTCAGTATATCAACAATGTCATTGGAAATGGACAAGGTCAGTACAACCTCTATTTTGGAGCGATGTACAAGGGTGCTGTTCCATCCTCGGATGAAGTGCGTATCGCCATCAAGGAAGATCTCTTGAAGAAAACGGGTACTGTGGATGAAGACTGGATGGATATCCTTCCAGATTTGTTCGCAAGCGCAACCTTCATGATCGTTCCGATTTGGCATCACTTTGTTGACAATGGTTCTGGAACCATTATTCCTTCACAGGCCTATGGTTACACCATGTTCAAAGATGTGATCAGAGCAGTTTATCCGAACTACCTCGAAGAAAACATCGACAAATATCTCGAAGTTCTCCCGAACAGTGTTTCGAGTATTTTGCTGCTCTCCATTCCGTCGACCGACAATGCGGCACAGTACCGCAAACTCAGAGAAATCCATCCGACATACATGGCGTTGCCAAATGGAGATGTCAATGTGAACAAGCAGAGCTCTGTCACAAGAGCATTTGCAGAACAACTCAATGACAAGCTTGGTGCACTGATCAGTTTCAATCCAACTGAAGGAAATCCACAACCAGCGGGAGCGAAGCTCTACAATGGATCGATGTCGGTGTCATTCACAGTTGATGGAATCACCTACTACATCCTCACACGCCAGTCATATCCTTCCAATCAATTCGGAATGTAATCTGTCAAGCATAGGAACCGAACATGATAACTCAACAACTTGTACTCGGTAGAGTCTATCGTTTCAAGTTCAAATCAGAGTTCGTTAACCATGGTGCAGGCGGGAACCCTTGTCTTCACAAAGGAGAGGGGGTTTTCCGCCTCGAACAGATTGCATCATTTGAGGATATAGCGAAATCTGGTGTGAAACTTTTCGAGAATTTCTTTGAACCGCTCGGATACACCAGGGATGAGTATACTGCTTATTTCGATGGAAGACCAGAAGACGTGTATAAACCAGAGATGACAACAACTGAAGTTGAAGTCCCTGTTGTCAAATACGTCAATGAAACTCAAGTCATTGATGGAGTTGAAGTGGTTGTTCCTGTTCGTCAGGAAGTCATGGAAACTCGTTACGAGAAAACTCCAACTGGAAACTCCGAACTTGTCAAGCAGTACCTCGAAGATGTGTCTTATGCCAATTACCCAATCTACAAATTGGTTGATATTGTTGATGAGAAAGATGTGTTGTATGTTCCGCAACAAACAATCAAAACTTTCCCAGAAGTGGACATCAATCAGTACGTGGATATCACTCTTGCTATAAGACTTGGATTATTCGATGACGCAACCATGCTTGAACCGATGCTCCAAGCCATCAAAGACAAACTTGCTCTGTATGGAGTATACTCCAGTGACATCAACATGATCGTCACTGATGAGAAATGGATGTCCAAGAGTGAGTATGAGGAAATTGTTGCAAAACGACTTCCTGGAACCCGAACCATCATCACAAATGACAACAAGGAGAAATACAGAGGTAGCGTTGTTATTGAACACGGCGAAATTCTCCTGTTAAAATCTCCTTATTTCATCACAGGCGACACTAAATTCCGTGAAGAAAAGATTTATTACAGAATCAATACAAGCACTGGAGGATACGACGTCGCTACAGTGAGACCCGGTGAAACAGTTCCTTCGAATACATATTTCGAAAAATCAACTGATTCAATTGTTGATATTGACAGTGTCGCTGAACACGCTGTCACTATTGACAAAAACTCTCCTGAAGAGTTCATCGGGTTCAAGTTCAGGTATATTCCAACAGACTCTCACATAGCTGAAATTGTAACGATCGATGCTGACAACATTGAGCAGTATGATACGATGCAAGGAACGCTGTACAAAGAAGTCTATGTTGTGAAAGACAACGTGAGTGATCGCAACTTCTTCTATCTCTACGAAATGGAGAGAAGAAAGAATGCGAAATTGCAAGCGCAGATCAATGCACTTGAAGAAATCCTCTCGGCAAACGCCGTCTACAAAAATACGTAATTTCAGGGAGTAACTTATGACACGTGCAAATGTGAAATATGATCTCTCTGGGTCCGAAACCGCGTTCAAGAGAGAAGACCTTCGCTTTGTTATTAGCAGAGCGGATCAGCGTATCAGCTTCAATGAACCAGTATTTCTCAGCAGCATCGTTGTTCGAAAGAAGAATGGTGCTTCTTGGGACGTGCTCTCTAATGGAGCGGCTGATGGTTGGATCGTTGATGAGAATGATTACGACTATGATGCAGTTTCTGATGCATTGCTTCAAAACAGTGCATTCAATAAGAACTTGGTCAAATCCATCATTCTCAAAGTACGGAACAATGGGTCTTCCAATGTGACGATCTCTGTTGATTACCAACGTCTTCGTCTCGATCTCAATGAATCATACTTGTATGACGGCGATGGCCCTGAGTACAGTCCTGCTCTGATGGCCAAAGTCCTTACGGACATTGAGTTCCTCAGAAACAGAAGTATGGGTGTTACCGATCTGTTCGGTGCATCCCTTGAAGACCACACGTATCTCGAACAAGATCTTACTGGTCTTGAATCTGCAAACTACATCGTGAACGAGAGACATACTGTCAACGTTCCTCGTGGACAGATGTTCATCAGTCCCGATCGTGGTTCTTTCTATGCACACGATCTTGTTGTTCAAGGATTCACCACAACTCCTGTAACTCTCACACGTGAGAATCTGGCATCCTTCTATGGAAAGATTTTCATTTATACGGAGTCCACCAGGAATGAAGCACTGAACACAACGACATCGAAAGAGAGACGTGTGATTCTTTCACGTCAGAATGCCAATGGATATGTGGATATGTCAGGACACATCGTTGACAATGTGTCTACTTGGGTGGAAGGAACTGACTACGAGATCATCGGAGTCAATCTTGCAAAGACCAAGATCTCATCTCACACCAGTGGTGTGTATGAACACATCCATGTTCTGAAGTCTTATGTCGGAGATGTGATGATCAGCTACCATGCATTTGGTGGACATGTCTCCACGCAAGACGTGATTGACATTCACAAGAATCTCGCCAACCTGGTGTCCGTGATCAAAGGATCTGGATTGGTGACAGATTCCTCTCTGTACACACATCCTCTCATCTCCGAGTTGGTGAAACGACTGAATGCATTCGATGAGTTCCACAACCATTATGCTCAGGTTGAACACATCATCTCAGTGAGAGATCAAGGATTCCATTGGTACAACATTGCATTCATCTACGACAACAGGTGGGATGGACTGGAAGATTCGATTACGGATCTTGGTACATTCCGCATTGAATCTCTTGCGAGAAACTGGTCGTATGAATTCGATGTCATTACCAACATTGCTGCTGACAAAGCAAGAATGTTCCGTGTAAAAACCAGAGCATGTGCGGATGACAACACTGTCACAGACATGAAGAACTACATTGTTCTCGATGCGAGAGATAATGTGTATGTTCGTCTTTGCTGGGTTGACAATGGAGAACAGTCTGGTGTTGTTCTGCAGTATGGCATGAAATTTGACAAGTTTGTCATTCCTCAGAATGGTGTCATCACTGATACTCTGATCGTGACAAATAAGTCAGGGAATGCTTCGAGATGGAGACTGTACAGCGATCCTCTTGCTCTGAAATATCCATCGGATGATAACTTCAGCATGCCAGTCTATGACGAGCATGCGGATGACGATGATTTCACCATGCCTGATGGAAAGACCATCTGGTCCACACAGGGAAATGGTGCTCGTCAGAATGTCAAACCTTTGGAACATGAAGATGGGATGATCTATTGGGCTGGCAACTACCCGATGCATCTCATGATGAGCCAACACACAGATGCTGATCCTTTCCAGTCACAGTCAAGAACCATTCTTCAACCTCTTGTCCAAGATACACTCTTGTCACCACAACAGGTTACTGGAGTGTCGTTTGATATCTTTGACAGGATTGCTGGATGTTACTTCACTGTGGAATCACCTTGTCGTCCAAACCTTTCTTACACGGGATCTATTTATCCCTTGGAGATTGGAGGAACAGGACCCAACAAGGAATTCTCTGGACAGGAAGTTATCTTCTGTTTGCAGGATCTCTGTTCTCTCAGATATGCTTTCAACACTGTCAACAATGTGATGCAGATGTCTGTCATCACATCACTTGGAACGAACAGCATCATTAACGAGAGATTTGATCTTCGTCAAATCCGTCTTCACTTCAACTGATAACAAGGAGGATTGTCATCATGTATGTGAAATGCAAATATGATACCTCCACTGGTTTGATCAACTCAGTTGAGGTGATTTCTGGTAGTGTGTCCACTCCATCAGCAAGTGGTGTTTTGTATGCGAATGTGAATGCAATACCAGGCGAAAACCTTGGTGATTTTGTGTCAAATCCGCAACATTACAAAATCCAATCTGGAGCGATTTCACTCAGAAGTGGATACAATCAAACAGGTGAACGATTGATCTCAACACCTGACATGACCGCGCCTATGGCGTTACTTCGTGTCAATAAGGTTGGATCCTTCGCAACTCTGTAAAACAAATAAAGCATCTACCATCCGGACTAGTCCGGATGGTAGATGTTATTCTTCTTTTATTTCTTTTCACCTTTGTTGTTCTTTGCTGTCTCATAAATAACAGCAAGAACGCGTGCAACTCCAGCAACGTTGTTGCGATGGAATCTGAAGAGATCAAGAACCATCTTCAGTTCATCCTTCGCTTTGTTGTCACCTGATTCTGCTGCTTCTTTGCGAGCCGCAGCATACGCGGTCTTGACGATCTTCTCGGTGTTCTGATCTTCGATGGCTTCTTTCAGCAGATCGATAGCCATATCGAAGTAGACCTGAAAGTTGTCAGATCTCCAGCGAAGGTCGCTGAGTCGTTTGTTCGTGCGTTCATATTTCACAGAACCGCGTTTGAAAGACCCACCTTCAATACTGGCGCCGAACTCACCGAGATACTCGTTGATCTTCTGAAGATTGGAATTGACCCAACCATTCACATCATCTGCTTTGATCTTGCTCAGAATGACGGAAAGGTTCTTCGCTGCTTTCACAAGAGTATCCCAATCATTGTAAGCATATGTGAACAGCTCGATCTTGTCGAACGTGTCTTTGCTTCCAATGACACTCTTATTCACCACGTACTCTGCACGATACTTCTGCAGTTTGATGCGGTATCTGTTGAGAACAAGGAATTGATCCTTGAGCCATTCGCAGAATGCCTTGTACAGTGTCTCGATGATACTGACAATCGATTCTTTCAATCCTTCGATTGCGACATCAATGTGCTTGACATAAACGTCAAGAAGTTCTTTGTTGTCGTAGCCATTGCTCGGAGGAGGAAGTGAACAACCAATCATGGTTGTCAGTGCTTCAGATGCGTTGACAACTCTGTGAAGACTGTTGTCATACGTACCATCCAACATGGCTTTGCGGATGATCTGGAGTTCTTTCAGACACTCCAGATTTCTTTCATACCTGTCCATCAAGTCATTCAACTTGAGAACAGATGAAGAATCCGCCACACCTCTGTGACTCGGTTTGTAATCCATTTGTTTTCCTTTGATATGTTAATTGTTCGGAATGCGATCCCAAGGACTCATTGCTGTAATCATCTTGACAACAGCAGTATCACCCAGTGCAGTTCCCCAGTAAGTGGATGAGAATGTGGTGTTCTTATTGATCAACACAGCAGTTGCGAGTTTGCGTTTGATCTGTCCAAGACGGAAATAACGTTCGCGCAAACCAATACCAGAAAGTGTTGAGAGATACTCTTGTAACTTTGTATTGTTACTAAGAGCTTTCAAGAACCCACCTTCACCAGCAAGTGAGATGAACAGAATGGGACTGAGATCTTGTATCTGGAAAGACACATCGATAACAGTCGGAATTCTGTTGATACTCCAACCAAATTCACCATCACCTCGTTTGATCGACAGAGTTGTGATAATTCCAGCAGGAATGCTGAACATACCTTTACAGAATGCTCTCACGATAAATGGAGATGTGTAAGTTGAAGAACCAGCACCTCTTGGGAGTGTTGCTGCCATAAGCAGACAAAGTGGAATCATAATCGATTGAAAGATCGACACATTATCTCCACCAGTTCTTGCTCTCAATCTCATACTGAAACTGTACGATCTTGAAAAGGTAGAACCCGACCATGTCTGAGGAAGATCAAAGTATCCATTACTGGTGACCACATACTGAGTGAATGATTTCAATCCACCAGCCATAGCTTGAAGCGCGCTCTTTGCTTGGTTGACAGCATTCATTGCAAATGCAGCCATACCTTTGCTTTGAGCAAACTCGCTCATGTTTCTCTGACGGTTGGCATCCACCATACCATTCAATTGTGATCCAAGTGGAGAGTCTTTTGTACTGTTGGAAAATGATTCACTTGCATCTGTGCTCTTTTCTACACGGAATCCAATGAAGTCACTTCCTGCAAGAGAAGTACTGACGAGCGCGCCAGTGAATTTGTTCCAAACAGAAGGTGCTTTGCATGTAGATCCATTGGAAGTACTTCCTTTACCTTTGGCAAAGATATCCAGTTTCTTTCCTTGGACTCTACATTTGTTGATAAGATCATCTGTTGTTGCAACTTTGGATGACTTACCAAGACGAGCAGCTCTCTTGTTGATGATCGTAAAGATATCCGGACCATCTTTCATAATGGTGGGAAGATTCTTGTTGTATCTTGCAAGCTGAGCTGTCGACATGTTGGAACCTTTTTGTGAACCGAATGCACCGTACAATCCCATATTGACTGCAACATGAGAAAGAAGAGTGTTCACAGTTCTGTAGTACACCACCATGGATGAATACAGATAAAAGTATTCCGTGACATCCAGTTTCTTGGATGCAAACATCAGATCCTTCGCCCAGATGATCGGCAACCAAGGTAACTCGATTGCAAGCATTACTCCCTTTGCCAAGAGATTGCCAAGTTTGACAGCCATGCTGATGTATCCATTATCAGCAAGATTGGCAACCATCTTGTCATTGGCATTCATGAAGTACTTGTCAAGGTTGTTGTATTTTGGAACACCCATTGTCAAATACAGAATCTGTTGTTTTGACTCGTAGATTTCATTGTAGACACGACCCATTCCATAAATGTTACCAGAACATTTGTGAAGATCGTGCACGATGTCATCATCCAAACAAAATGCAGAGTAAGGATTGATCGCATCATTACCACCCACTGATGCATCAGATACACGAGGTGATTGATACTGATAAGGATCGGATATACCCCCGTTCCTCTCTTGCTTATTTTGGATGATAAGGTTTTTCGCACGTTTACGTGCTTCTTCTTCTGACATGACGTAGCCAGTAGAACCAGGTGATCCTGCCAGTGCTTTAGTGAGTGCTTCCAACAATGCGAGTTCATAAGTCTTATAATCCTTACCTATGATCACACCATATGGTTGCTTCAGCCAAGAACTGTCATTATCACTAACAACATCACGTTTGGCCATAAGTTCAATTCTCCGAAGTTTTAAGTTTATTTAAGCTATATTATCGTCCGAAGGGTTGGTTTTAGCCTATGGTTGCTAGTCCATTTTATGACAAATCTTTATAACACATCACAAAGGGGATGATGTAAATGAAATTCAAAGTTGAACAAAATGTCGCTGTTGTTCAGGACTTATCAACTACAGAAGAGTTGGATCTGTCTTCAGAGATCAAAGATCTGGACAGAGCTATGGAAGAACTAAGTGACTTCATCGCACTTCAGGAAAACATAGAGACCTATGGGATCACAGAACAAGTCATGGACTTAATTGGTGGCACCCTCGAAAGTATGAATATCCGTACGGATGACAAAGATGCTTGTCTCGAAGGTATCGGACAAGCTATTGCCACTGGTGCCAAAGCTGTGTTTGACTTCATGCGGAAAATTATCAGGAAGATTGTGGAGTTTATTACAGGATTCTTCAACAAACGTAGTGCCAAAGAACGTGAGGAACTTGAGAAGAAACTGAAAGAAACAAAGAAGGTTCCCACTGAAGATGATATTCCATGTACTGGACTTCCTGAGAAGAAACCAATGGAACAATGTTTGATGGTTGCACATCAATCCAGGACACCGAGTCACAACTGGACAGGACATAATGACAGGAATGTAGATGCATTCTTGCGTTATGGAAGTCAAGTCTTTTATAAGACTGATTCTGGATCTCTCGAATTTCTTGAATCTTTCGTCAAATCTATGAGCGAAGAAGATAAGAGGAATTATAAAGAGAAGAAATATAGCGAGTTCGGTGATATCTCTCTTATAACAGGAAATGCTAATAAAGGAATGCTTGATATCAAGCATGGTCTTGAAGCGACAGAGAAAGAAATTGAATCTCTGGAAGAAAAGGCGGATAGCATTCTATTCAAGAAACCAGAGACAAAGGAAAATCTTGCAGACAAACGCATTGTTCTCGTAACTCTTGGAAAACTCACTCCAATTCTTGCCAGAATTGATAGAGCCAATTTGAACTACGAGAAAAAGATGCTTGATGTGAGAAACAAACCAACTGATCAGTGGAGACGTGAACATATTGAAAGAAGAGAAAAAGAACTTGACAATAAGTGATTTTATCTCTTGACATTATAGGGGTCAGGGATGGAGCAATCCATCCCTGATCCTAAGAATTTATTTTTTTGGAATGCCAATTGAAAATGTTTCAACATTACTATGAATAGTAATGTTGAATTTTAACAACCCAACATAAGGACTATGAATCATGGCATTTCCAACCAAAGTCATCCCGTTCTCTGAAGCATGTAAATCTTGGTTAAACCAGACATATGCTGCAAAGAATCACAATCATGATACTGTTTATAGCAAACTTGGACACACTCACACAGATGTTGGATTCAAGTATCCTGATTATAAGAACGCACGTATCTTCACAGATAATCAGTATACTTTGTACAAAGCAAACGCTGATGGATATGTGAGATTTGCAGCAACTACAGGACAATCTTGTACATTGCTGACCAATCGGATCAGTGAGTTTGACAGCAGAATATATGAATATCAATTCAATGGAACTGATTATAATGGATATTCTGTAGGCGCTCTTGTCAAGTATGATGGAAAGTATTATCAGTGTATCAAACAGTTCACAAATGCAACTAAATTACCTGGTACTGAAACAAATTACTGGAGACAAGTTGCTTCATGGTTACCAGTTATCATGCATTCTACTACGTCGTGGACAGCTGAGGATGATCATGGGTTTGGTACACTTATGATTCCTGTAACAGATGGAACATATCTCATGGTAATCCGATCTGGTGATACACATGGAAGAACTATGAGGCTTGCAGGAGCACAAACATCTATGAATACAGTTTGGTTTGTTCCATTCCAAGGAAACAGTGCATCTTCATTGACACAGGTATTGAAGAGTGATAACACTCCATACACAATGTCTTATGATTCTTTCATATGGGATACGGTGTTGATGACAATATCTGGTTTGTTCAGAAATCTCAAGATCGCAAAATCATGAAAAAATAAGGAACAGAGGTGGATCACTCCACCTCTGTTCCTTGATGTTTATGCTTTACGGAAGTCGAGTCCGTTAACGTCATTGGTCGATGCATTGGATACATTGTTGACAACAGAAGGTCCTTGTGCCAATCCAGCAGCAAGTGCTTCCATACCTTCAACCTTGACACCATTCGCCGACATGACTGCACCAAGCAATGCAAGCAATTGTTGATTCTGTTTAACCAACATCTGCATTGCGGATTCGTTACTCGTAGCTGTCTTCTGACCACCACCAAACCATTTCTGGAATATGGATGAGGTCGAACTCGAAGATTGCTGTGCATTTGCACGTGATGCTGCGATCGACATGTCAGTGGATGACACAGGAGGCGGCGGTGCCATAGCAGCAGCTTCTTCAGGTGTCTCTGCCTTGGTTTCAGGCAAAGCACCAACACCTCTCAGATCTCGTGCAGCAATGGAGGTCGTGCGATCTCCTTTGAAGTTCCTCACGATATCTTGCAGGCTTTCCTCTTCAGGCGGAGGAGGAGCGTCAAACGTTTCCGTTGTTTCTTCCTCTTCACCTTCACCATCCAGAGTTGAAGTATCCTCTTCGGGTTCTTCTGGTTCTTCAGCCTCCGGTTCTTCTTCAGTTTTCTCCTTCTCTGCAGGAGTTGAACGTTTGAAATAATCACCGAAGTCTGTTTCCATCTTCTTGTAACGAGCTTCGAGTTCTTCATCCGACATGTTCGGTGCTTGAGCTTTATTCAGAAGGTTCCAACCCGCGAGTTGTGCCTTGTCAATCGGGTGTTTCCAAGCACTGCAGTTGTCCAGCGCTTTCTCAGAATCCTCAATCAACAATCTTGCTTTCTCAGCAGTGTCATCTCCACCTTCTTCATAATCCTCAGCGAACTCATCTTCGCCTGTTATAGCAGACAGATCACTTCTTGCTTTGTCCAAGAAATCAGTTGACCACTGATCTGGGTTACCTGTGATACGTCTACGAAGCATAGCCAGTTTCATCTCTGTGATAGGATGCAACCAACCATTATTCTCTCTTTGCTTCTTGTTGATCTTTTCAACCAACTTATTCGCTTCACCAGAGAGTGCTTCATATTCGTCAGTACTGAATCCGTGTTTCTCTTTCAGTTCTTTGGGACTTAACTTCATGAGATCCTGACCAAGTTCATAAGCTTCTTTGTACTTCTGTCTACGGTACAGGGTTTCGAATTCATCCAGACCTCTATTGATCATACCGGATTCATCATCCTGAGCTTTCTGCTCGATTTCTTCACGCAGTTTGTCGCAATCTTCTGCTTCTTTACCACCAGTGAAGAAGTTCCAAATACTCTTACCAGCTTTGGCTATGGATCCAGCAACACCCCAATCGTTGAATCCGGAAAGTTCTCTTGCTTTATTCCAACGTTCGCCTTCAACATATTCATTGAATTTCTCCAAGACCTTTTCAGCTGTCTTGTCTCCATCCGCAATACGTTGTTCGCATTGACCTTGGAATCTCTCGATTTCTTTCGGATCCATCGGATTGTCATTGTCACCAGTTAACCAGGACATGGTGGATTTCCAAGCTCTCTTGACAATGTTTTCGTAAGGCATATCTGCAATCTGGCGAGCACGTTCCCATTTCTCATCAGCGACTGCATCGTTAAACGCATCCAGTCTCTTCTGAGCAGTTTTATCACCATCAGAGATTTTGTCTTCGAAACGTTTTCGAGCTTTCTCTATCTCACCTTCATCCATAGGTTTGCCATCACCACCAAACCAGAATCTCCATTGATTCGCAATGAGTTTACCGGTCTTCTGCATCACTCCATCGTCAGGCATGTCAGCGATAGCTCTCGCTTTTCTCCAATTCTGTCTTCCGACAGCATCTTCGAAGGCGTCAAGTTTCTTCTTGATACCATTCTGACCCATGTCGATCTTGCGTTGCATACTGGCTCTGGCTTTCTCAATTTCCTCTGGGGTCATTTCCTTGTCGTCATTTCCCCACCAGAAAGCAAGGTTAGCTTTAAAACCTCTTGTTGCAAGTGATTCATGAGGCATGTTCGCAATACGACGTGCTTTCTCCCAGTCTTGTTTGGCGACAGCGTCTTGGAAAGCATCGAGCTTCTTCTGTGCACGCTTATCGCCTTTCTCAATCATGAAGTTCATCTTGTCAGTGAACTTCTTGATCTGATTTTCATCCATGGGAGTCTCTTGATCGCTGTCGAACAGCAAAGACAAACCAAGTGTTCCGATTGCTCTAGACCACTTATTCACAGTCTTCAATGCTCTTCCAGTTTTCTCGAGATTGGACTTCACGTCTTTGCCAACAAGTGCACGAGCCTTCTTCCATCTCATCTCAGTGACGGCTTCATCGAATTGTTCGAGAATGACCTCGGCTTTCTTATTTCCACCATCAATGAGTTTCTGGAGATACGCTCTAGACTCTTCGACTTCCTTATCAGACATAGGTTCATTTGGATCCTTCTTTGAGAAGAGCCAACCCAACCCATATCCAACAACTCCGCCGACAGCAGCACCTGCTACTTTACCCCATTGTACATTTCCTTGAGAATCCTGGAACAATGCTCCGAACAGACCACGCTTTTCCATGCCAGCCAATTCACGAGCTTTCTTCCAGTTCCCTTCTGCAACATAATCTTCGAATTTGTCAAGAAGCTTTTCAGCCTTCTTGTTACCCTTCTCGATCATGCTGTTGAACTTCGCACGTACTTTCTCGATCTCACCCTCTTCCATCGGCTTATCTTTGTCACCGAAGATCAGGTTACCAAGGAATGTAACAGTCTTACCAGTGATCGAATGTTTCCACATCGATGCGATAACACCATCAGCTTCCTTACCACAGAGTTGTCTAGCACGTGACCAGTTATGATCTTCCAATGCCTTCTCGTAAGCATCCAAGATCTTGTCATATCCAGGAAGACCTTTTTCAGCCTTACGTTGGAGTTTGGCACGACCTTGTTCAACTTCTTCAGGAGTCATCGGATTGTCGTTTCCACGGATACCTTTGATAAGTCCGATGATAGGATTGATCTTCTGAAGACCACGCATTGCCTTTGCACCTATCTTCGTGTTGAATCCAAGCGCAGATGCGAGTCTGTCTTCAAGAAGAACATCACGTTCATCTTCGATACCAAGATTGTCCATTGTTTCTTTTGCAGTGAAACCTTTAGCCATACGGTAACCACCGTACAGTGCGGCGGCTACTGCAGCCGCTGGTAACGCAGCACCAGCAAGTCCTGCAAGACCAGCGCCACCTGCTGCCGCTGCACCAGCTCCCGCTGCTGCAGTTCCTGCGGCGGCCGCTGTTCCTCCAGCAGCAGCTGTACCAGCACCTCCAAGAAGGGTACCGAGACCAAGTTTTCCTGCGAGCATGCCGGCACCTTTCATAAGCGTACCACCACCAAGTTTACCGACGAGCGCGCCAGCTTTACCGAGCAATGGTTTTGCAAAAGTACCGACTTTTCCAAGTCCAGTCTTCATCAGAGACCCTCCTTTCGACAGGAGTGTCTTTCCCAAGCCTTTTCCTTTCGTCAGTAAGTTCTTGCCCATACGAAGAGCACTTCTCTTACCTTTCAGGAGTCTGGCTTTCATGTTACGACCGAACTTGGTTTTCTTGAGATAATCCAAAGCTTGATTCTTGGATCCACCACCAGCTTGTGAACCTGCTTCACCACCTGCAGCAGCAGCTCCTTCCTCAGGGAATGCATGGTCGACATCTTTGTGAAGAGCATCAAGATCGGCTTTCTCTCGTCCGCCACCTTCTTTCTTGTTCTTCATTTGATCGGCATAAGATCCATCAACAATTCCGTCACCGTCCTTGTCTCCAGCATCTTTCTTCTTCTTGTTCGTGTTTTCGACAACCTTACCAAGAAGATCGATCATCTTGTCCATGCGAGTAGTGATAGTCTTCAGACCTTCTTCACCGATCTGTCCACTACCTTTGCCAGCACCGAACAACTTTCCAAAGATTCCACTGATTCCCTTCTTACCGAGGTCAAAGAGACCTTTGTAGATGTCAGCATAAAGTCCACCAATACTGGGAAGTGTTTTCCCAATACCAATGCCAAGTGCCTTTAATCCAGAACCAAGTTTTCCAAGCAATCCTTCAGATGCTGAGTGTCCTTTACTGATTGGCTTATTGTTGATATCAACCAAACCAATCTTAAGTTCCTCATCACCGATGATGCACTTGGGTCTCTCTTTGTCAGGAATAAACACAGGTTTGTTGATGTCTTTGGTTCTGATTACACGCTCATTGTTCTCAAAGAACACACCTTCTTCTTGTCGTCTGACAGAAAGAAGTGGTTTCCCTGGTTCAATGCGATCTTTCAGATAGACATCAAAGAACTGTTCTTCCTTGCTTCCAAACAATCCGCCTGCAATAGCAGAACCGATCTTTCCAAGTCCTTTCAGTGCTGCTGCATAAACCTGAAAATAACCTTTACCAATAACTTTGGCCGCTCCGCCAATAGCAAGACCTGCCATTTTCATGGCTGATCCAATTGGATTGTTGGATATAGTGACAAGACCCTTTTTGATATCTTCTTCACTGATGACAATATTGCCAGTTCTTGGATCAATACAAGGACGATCGATCTCTTTAGATGAACCAACACGTTTGCCTGTGTCAGCAAATACAATACCAGGGTCGTATGCTTGTTGCTTCCAAGTTACGAGAGGTTTTGGACCAATCTCACCTTTGACATAGATGTCGAGATAAGGTGATGCACCGAACGCATTCATCAGTCCTTTACCAACATAACTGGCCGCACTTGCACCAGCTTTCAGGATTCCTCCATAGAGCTGTGCGTATTTGTTCGCGACGAACTTGGTTGCTCCAACAACACCTTTACCAAGTTTACTCATGAAACTCGGTTTCTTAGTTTTCGGAGCACCTGCTTCTCCACCTTCGCCTGGGACAACAGATCCACTAGCTTCCACTTTCTCTGCCACGTGCATGATAGCATCGAACAGAGTACCTGTGACAGAAGTGTATTCTTCACGCCAATTCCTGAATTCATCAAGCATTGGGTTGGAACCAGGAATAGACTCTTCTGATGTATCAGTTTCAGTAACGTCAACATTCTGGAATCTTTCCTGCATATTTGTTGCACCTGCAGGAGCTGTAGATTTGTTCGCGACGATATCACGAAGTCTATCGTACAAAGCTTGATCACCAGATTTAGGTTTGACCATTTCGCCAACCAGCAATGAAGCTATGCTTGCGAAACCGTCGCCCATATCTCTGTTGATATTGGTCAGAGCTTCAACGATAGAAGTGTCATTGAATCTGACAGAAGACGCTGCATTCTGAACAGCTTGTCCGAGATCAGCACCAGCTGATTGCATCTTTGAACGCACACCTTGTGCTGCTCCAGGGAGCTGATCATACATCTCTTCAAAGAATTTTCTAGAGTCAGCTGGAAGCTTACTTGCATATCTTCCAATGACACTCTTTGCACTTTCGATGACGGACTTGTCTTCTTCTGCTCTTGCGGCATCTTTGTCTTCTTCACTCAATGTCCAATTGGTGAATCGATCAACCGAGAATCCATGCTTGCTAGCAAAGTCTCTCAGTTTTGCAACTGTCTCTTCGTTAGTAGCACCTGATAACTTATCAGTGAGTTCATCCAGCCATATTGGTGATAAACCAATTCGTGCACCGAGATCACCGATTTTACCAAGTACTTTACCAATTCCACGACTTGCTGCAGCACCAGCTGATCCAATGTTAGCAGTCATTGTCTTACGAAGTTCTGATGAATTCTTCAGACGTTCACCAACATCAGTCATGGTTTCTCTGGAGATTCTAGAGACACCACTGTAATCCATATCAGATCCCATCTCAGTAAGTTTACCGAGATTGAACTTGTTGGTTCCAGCTTGAATCAATCCTTCTCCTTCACGGAGAAGTTTCAATGCATTCTGATCTCCAGCATCCGCAGCACGTTGCAAACGATCACGATCCACTTTCGTGAACTGATCTTGGAAGAACCTTCTCTGACCCCAATCTTCGAACATCTTCGGAAGCTCTTCTTTGTAAGCATCCGAATCGAATATACGGAAGATCGCAGTCTTCAGTTCTGTCATCACACCAGAGTCGATAGCACCATCTTGGTTAATCACAGCATCTGCAATCACCCTAAGTGCTTCAACTGGATGTTCAACCTTGTTGATGATGTTCCTTGTGTAAACATCAAGTTCGTTATAGGGGACTCCTCCCGCTGTAGCGAACTTCCTCATTTTCAGAGGATCAATAGGAAGATTGTGTATGGCGTGGTTCAAGAGGACTCGATAGATATCTTTATCGAGATTCTTAAATGCTTGATCTGTTTGTTCTTTTGTATGCTCTGTAGCATATCCTGCTTTCAGAGTACCGAGTGCACGACCAAGCATATCTTGACGAACCGACTCTTCACCAAACATGGCTTCGATAGCAGTCTCTTTCATCTTCGAAACCGAAGTGAACGCACGAGATCTGATATCGTAAACAGTTTCCTCCTGCATCTCTCCAGTTCTGACCGCATCAATAGACTGTAAGATCTTACCCAGGAATCCAGGGATGATCTCGACAATGGATTGACGTGTCAGCTTGTCGAATGCAGTTGGTTCATTTCCTTTGGTAAGGAGGTCGTTGGTACCATAGTTGAGTGCTTCCATACCAGGCAATGCACCTGCTACAGTAGCCATCAGGTTACCAAAGATTCCACCTCCACCAGCCATCCATTCTTGACGTTTCTTGTTCAGCTTCAACAGAAAATCTGTCTTCACATTCGCAAGAGTTTTATCAAGATCTTGGGTGTAAGGAGTCAGTTTATCTGTGATGGCGCGAACACCAGCACCACCGATGGTATTGTTAATGATAGCAGACATGATCTGGGAGCCAGCTGTATTTGCAGCCATTCCTTTCACCATGCTGTCACCACCAGGAATACCTGCTGCCATATCTGCAGCATCAGCAGCTTGCTGGAGGTTGGATACCAATCCACCGATACCATTCTGAATGAATTCCACTCCACGTTGCTTTACAGTTTGGAAGAGTTTCCTTCTGAAGTTACCAGTGAATTCAGCCATCTTTGTACCATAAGACTTGGTCTTCTCGTGGTACACGTAGTCGAGAGGTTTTTCCTTGACAATTTCAGGAAGACTTGTATTCTTCGCGATACCTTTCAGGTACTCGTTCTGCATATAAGTCTGCTGTTTTATCAAGTTGAAGATATCACGAGTTGCAAACAAATGTTTGTATTTTAACTCGAGACTCTTCTTCATATACGCAGTATGCGTAGTGCGGTGGAACTGTTCCGTCCACCTGACGGATTCATAGATGTGACCAAGACCAATGTTCAACTTGTGAGCTCTGGTTGCTTCCAGAGCTTGATTCAGAACATTGGCTTGTCTCTGCTCAGCGGCTTGCGCTTGCTGGTACTCAGTCTGCTCTCCAAAGAGAGCACTAAGTTCACCAGCAATCATCTCAGCTTCGTACTCTTCTTTGGAAGGTTGTCTAGAAGCTGCAGCTTCTTCTCGTCTTGCTTTGGCACGCGCATCCAACTTCTTGGATATCTTGTCATACAGTCGAGAAGGTATCAGCTTCTTAGCTTTTGGAAGAAGTTTTGTAGCACTATCTTCCAGAGATGTCAGCATTGGCTGGAGTTGCTGTGCAAGATCACTCTTGAGTTGCTGGAACTCTTGATAAGTCTGATCTACCTCAGATTTTACCTGAGATGCGACAGGAAACTTGCGTGCAAATTCATCTGCAGCAACTTTCTTCATTCCTTGGCCAAGGCCACTCAAAGCACCTGAGAAGAACTCTTTGGTTACTGCTGATGGACGGCGTGAACCATTGTCATCCATCAAGTCACCCTCGTCACCCATGATATCCAGATCTAGATCGAGATCATCATACTCGGTCGAGAAATCGTCTTTGTCATCGGCCATTATTCAGGGTTCCCAATAAGAAGTTCCTTTTCTAAGACTAGGAAGTTATTGCAGAAGATGTTCATCGTTGCCGAGAAATTGGCAATCGCTTCACCTTCATCGCAATTATGGTTTGTCACTTGTATGAAGGTTGCTATGGTTGTTTTACCAAGCAATCCTTCTCTACAACAATCCACAAACTTGGAATCTGCTGCAACAAAAGACACGATGTCATAGATGATCAGAATGTCTTGTTTAGCAAGGATTTCCTTTGGTATTTCACTCCATTGATAGCTCACAAAATCAACTGTAATGTGAGGATCTATGGAGGTGATATACTCGATGAGTCTTGCTTTAGCAATGTCATCGATTTGGAATGTGGATTGATTGATGGTTATCTTGAGAGGTTCGTGAGATTCCTTTGATGTATTGTAGGTGTTGATTCCTGCAATCATATCTCTGAAATCTTCCAACAAAGATAGAGGAGGTGCAAGCAATGAAAGCATTGTCCTGTGTTTCTCATCTTGCATGAATTTCACTATCGTTTCCTCTGTGAAATCAAGGTCAGGAAAGTACTTCATGATCTCAAGATCTCTTGCACTTGTATACTCTGGCAAGTGTTCAAGAATATAAGGATACTCCTTCTCTGATGTTAGAGCAAGAAGTGCTCCTAACTTGAAATCATAAAGTGCCTCTATGTCAACAAAGATACGTTCTTTTTGTCGCACGTAAGGTGAGACAAGATCCTTGCAGACATCGTCCATGAGGGACTTTAAGTCACGTTGTTCTTTCTTGGTTTCCATGTATTTAATCCATAGTTGTTATAGGGTTCAGCTCAAGTGGTTAATGACCTCGAAGAGCCTATAAGATGGCAGATTAGGTCAAGATAAACAAAAAAGAGAGGCACCCACATGGGTGCCTCTCTGCAGTTTATTTCACTGCTCTTTTGTATATTATCAGGTAGAATACATTGTCCACTGAAATACCGCAGATCATAACAATCCATGGCAACCAATCTGGGAATGGGATAAGTGCAAGAAGCCCACCAATAATACACGCGGCAGAGTTCGCGATCGGAGCGCTGTTGTCATACCGTTCTCTAATCTCATTTTTGTAGATGATTCTACGCAATCTGTTACCAGAACAGATCATGTTGCGTGTGATGCATCCGTATGCAAAAATATCAATGAGAATGTAGAGTGTTGGTGAAATATATCCAAATCCAACAGCAGTCAGTGCGAACCCGTATGCAATGATCTCAGCTATGCACATGTGTGGAAAATACTTGAAGATTTTGTCACCCCATTTGTTGAATGATGAGTTGCTGATGATAATCATGACTGAAGTCATGACACCTTGGATTGCCATCATGTTAGCATTGATATTGCTAACAAGATACTTGTGGGTGTGTGGATGTGATATTGAGAAAAGTAGAGTTGACCAGAATGTAGCCTGAATCATCAGATCTCTACACATCCATTTAAGATGCTTAACCATGTTGTACCTCCTAAAGTTTTAAAATGGTTGTAAAAGCACGCAAATGATTTAGATGTGAAAATGTTTCGAATACATTCATGTACTTCAATGATGAATGGACATATATTACCCGCATGAACGAACAACAAATCCATTAACCAAACAAGGAGGTACAAAATGGAAAACCAAGTCGTCCGTCTCACCATCGTCAAAGTTCTCATCGCTTGCATCGTCTGGTACATGCCGCCGGCAATCATCGCCATCGTGGACTACCATTACGGATTGAGCACACTGAACTGCGGATGGATCGCGTTCGTTGGCGTCATGCTCGTCTACGCGTTCTATGCTTTCACCACCATCACCGGTGGTATCAGCATTGTGCGCAAATACAGAGCCGCTCGTGAATGGGCGCGAGAAATCAACGAAAGATTCGCGAACATCGGTGAATAAAAATGATTGGCACTGCCGGCTCTCACGAGTCGGCAGTTGCCTTTTATTTTTTGCTCCAAATTTCTTTTTCTCTTCTGCAACCGTCATCGTCATACCAGACTTCGACACCTGTCTTTTCATATCCTTTTCTCTTCAGCTCAGCATCTGGATCGACATGCTTTTCTGGAGGAGAACCATCTGGTTCCCATTTAAGCATATGACATACGATCCCGTATGCAGCAATGCCTGCAAGTTTCAGGGTTATCAATGACACGTGTCCTGCCTTTTGCCAGAAGGTCTTTTCTTCTTTCTTGTTCTCTTCACCCATGGTATTATTCCTTATGTTTGTTTGAGTTCTATAATACATCGTATCATTGCAAGATATTACACAGTGTATCTCATAGACGAATGGGTATATATTACACAGGTGAGTTCATTGAAGATATCGCACATCTTCTCTGGCGCTCAGCACACCGTGTCCTTGGGTGTGAAACTATGCGGATCCGACCGAGACACAGGTCCCGCAGACAACCACAGGTGACGGTGGTTTCTTTTTTGTCAAAATTGTATTCCATTCACTTTCGAATATAAATTACCAACGTGAACATTGAACAACAAAACCATAAGGAGGTAGTTATGTTCTGTGAGAGAAATTACGATCGTAACAATCGTGTCAATGACAGCGTCATTCAAGACATGGTCAACGAAGCCAATAAGCTCGAAGAAGAGAAGCGCAAACGGACGGAGTGTCTGCACGCGATTCTCGGAATCACAGCAGTTGTTGGAGCGGTTGTTGCTGTTGTCGTTGGTATCGGCTTGGCCGTTGACGCAACAGTTCCGGACGAAGCAATCGCGGAGTAATCCGCTTGGGACCTCTTCGGAGGTCCCTTATTTTTTTTGTTTAAAATACCCTTAAACGCCATCTTATGCAATTTGATAACTCTACCTTAAGGAGAATATTTCATGCTCAGACACGCCCAATTTCGTCTCAGGTATGAGACGATGCGAGTCTCTCGCTTCAAAGAAGTATTCAGGATCAGTGACCTCAAAGAATTCCCTTTGAATTCCTGTCTTCACATCTTGGATAACTTCAACTCAGATGGTCCTCTGAGAATGGTTCCACGTCTGGATAACAAACTCTTGAATATTAACAATTACAAGAAGTTTGTCTATCACGTGACTGGACCTCGTCCTGCACTTCCAACAGATCTGATTCAACCAGATTATTCTGGTATGATCTATACGCTTACAGGTGTTCAGGTTGCTCTTGCAAATTACAAGCGTGACCTTATGCCGAACGTGATGTTCTATCCAGATCCAACACAAATCCCTGTTCGTCCATCCACTCAACCTGTCATCAACTACAATGCTCTGTTCAGAGCACGTATCGTTGGTCTGAGAAGGAGGATGCGTCAGGTTGCTGTAATACTGGCAAACATCATCAACACGATCAACCGCATTCCTGAACTGGATCATTACATTCATATTCCCATTGGAAATCTTCAGTTCAGCAAACAGGACTTTATTCGTGTGTTCAAGAAGATGGACAAGGTCTCTATGGTCTATCCAGAAGTGTCCACCTACATCTTCCTTGCACACTATTACGCTATCCTTGCAAAGAAGGTCGATCTTCCGAAACGTGGCGAAATCCTTGAACCAGTTGAAGCATCGGAAGAAGGTATGGATATGTCTCTCGAAGGATTTGATCCAGACCTTGATCCAGGTGACTTCTTCACCAATCTCGCCAACTTTGCAATCGATGCCGATCCTATCGCGGCGTTGGAAGGGTTCGGAGATGAAGTTCCTTATACCACCTCTATCTTTGAGATGGTTCCTCCGAGACTGTATGAGAAGATCAACTTCATCTTCACAGCTGGAGATTACTTTATCATCCACAATCTCCGCGATCTCAAGGAGATGAATGGTGCTGCAAATTCAGCATTGCTTCGTATTATCGCACATGTCAACTTGCTTGCAGCAAACGGACATCGTGTTGTTGAACAAGAGATGGATGGTATCGAAGAAGAATCTCCTACTGAACCACCCGTGGTTGCTGAGAAACTCGTCACCGTTGATGAGAAACAAACAGAACCCAATGCTCCTACTTTCGACCAACCCATGACAACAGATGAGTTGGAAGAAGCTGCAAAAGTGGATGAAGAAGAACTCGACAAAGCAGCGGATAAAGCAATCGAAGAAACACCAGATCTCTCCCCCGCACAGAAAGAACGTGCAAAAGAGATGAGTCGTAAATACAAGACTCTTCAGATCGGTGGAAAATCCCTTGCCGAAGTCACCAAGAAAATCGATGATAAACTCGAAGATGACAAGGTAGATGCTGCAGTTGCAGATGTGGATAAGGATGATCGTCCAGATACAGCATCATCCATTGCCGAACTTGATGCAACCTATGTCAAGAAAGCAATGGATCGAGACATCGGTAACATCCTTACGTCCTTCAACAAACAAGGAATGTTCCTTACAGATGTGAAGGATGAAGTCAGTATCGATGAATTGAACGAACTTCGTACCATCACAGCAACATACGAAGACACCAAGCACAAGACACATCGGATCAAGTTCACGATACCGAAGGTGGATGATAAAGGTCGTGCCAAAGTCAATGGTTCGTTGAAAGCCATGACCAAACAGCGTGTATCCAATCCGATCTGCAAGGTGTCTCCCATTCGTGTAACTCTTAACTCCAACTTCAACAAAGTCATTGTTGAGAGGAACACGAATGTTGCACATGACTTCATGTCTTGGTTCGGCAAGTTGCTCAGCAAATCCAAAGATGCCGGAATTACTGTGCAGACAAAGATTGGAAAGTGCAACTATCCAACCAGACCTCTGTCATATGAATACACCTCTATCGGAACCAAGTATGAGTACGTCAAACTCAATGATACCGAAATCTATCTTGAGTATGACAAGAGAGAAAGTCTGTTCCCAAAGGAATTCACAAGTCAGTATGCTGAACTTGAGAACAAATACGGAACTTTCTTTGCAACTCGTATTTTCGCAAGTGATACCTTCTGTTACTTCATCAAAGCAGATGGCATGGTGTCACGTGTGAACATGAAGAATCCAACTGATTACGAGACAAGTGCTCTCATTGATACTCTGATTGAGATAAGTACATTGAGTTCGATCGGACCAATCGATGAGTTTGTGGAATTGCACATCCTCAACAAAGCAGTTCCCGTTATCTTCGCTCTTGCATATCGGTATGGATTGACCAACATGCTGAACTATTGCAATGTTACTTATGATCTGCAAGATGCTGGCACGCGTCAGCATAACAACACATCGGACATTGTGATCAAGTTCTCCGATAAGAGGTTGGTGATCGGACGAGTACCTGCTGTGAACGCACTGTTGTTTGCAGGTCTGAATGATTTCGATCTTTCCAATGTTCTTTATGAAGACATGGATGGGAAGGATATCTACTACGATCTGCTCCAACAGAAGAAACTCTCCATCAACAACATCAAAGGTATCGACGACTTCTTTGATTTGTTCATCGATCCTATTACACGAGACATCCTTCGTGAGATGAGAGAACCCACGAATGTAAGAGATCTTGTCATTCGTGCAACATCCATGTTGACAACACGTGATCACAAACCTGCTGCTTCTGCAACGAACTTCAGGTTCCGTGGTGTTGAACAGATGACAGGTATCATCTACAACGAGATGGCTCGTGCATTTGCGACATACAAACACAAATCAATTGGTGCGACCAACAAATTCTCCATGAGTGACTACACCATCAAGCAGCGCATCATGGAAGAACAGTTGATGGAGAATGTCAACATTCTCAACCCAATTGACGACATCAAAGCATACAGCAAGTTCTCTAACGCTGGTTCAGGTGGACGCAGTGCTGAGACATTCATGATTCCAGATCGTCAATTTACCAAAGACAGTCTTGGAGTTGTGAGTGAAGCAACCGTTGATAATGGAAAGGTTGGTTTGAATGCAACTCTTCCATTTAACCCACTGATCTCCAATGTTCGTGGTATGGCGGTTGCGCCGGATCCTGACAAACTCGAACCAGAGAACATGCTGTCGTTGAACTCTTTGATCATGCCAGGCGTTACTAACGACGATTAACTATAGTCCGCTATCATCGAAAGATGGTGGTTGTAAAGATACCTAAACTCTGGAAAAGGCTAAAGCTCATTTAACCACAACGTAATCCAAAAGATAAGCGTGATGGTTACGAAAGTAGAAAAAATAAATGAGATGACCCATGCTGAAATAAAAGCTCGAAAGAGTGCTAAAGGTCAATACAATGCCCAACCAGGTACGAAGTCCTGTGATACAGGATGTGTCCAACGACTAATGGGGTTTGTCGCCCTGTAGGTTCAAGCGAACCGAAAAGGTATCCACCTTTTAACTGGTGTTGATATAGTCTGTACATCTACAGTGATGTAGAGCTGGATGTAATTCCGGGATATGTATAGCGAACATATCTGAACGCATTAGGGTAAGCGCTGCAATTTCTCATCGATACAAGCTTCTCACGTGGTTCCATTGGATAACATGAAACCATCGCGAACCAGAACTGGTTATGAGAAAGTTGTTGCGCACAAGACACGTCCTCCATTTGCCTATCCTGCAAAACAGGATGGTGTAATCGAGGAAGTCGATGAAAAACTTGGCATTGTCAAGATCAAGTATGCTGATGGAGAGACCGTATGTCTCAATATCGGTGAAGAGTTCACCAACAACTGTTCCAATGGATTCTGGGTTGACCAACCTGTTGCAATCAATGGATTCAAGAAAGGTGATAAGTTCAAGAAGGATGATATCATCATCTACAACAAGAGCTATTTCACTCCGGATCCTTATAGCAAACAAGTTGACTGGAATATCGGTGTTCCGGCTATGGTTGCCCTTCTGGATAACGGTGGTACAATTGAGGATGCTTCTATCCTTACACAACCACTGTGTGACAGAATGACATTCAATCCGATCCATGTCAAAGAAATCACTCTCACAACAAGCACGAACGTTCACAAGATTGCAACTGTTGGAACGAAAGTTCTCTCAACAGATGCACTCATGATCTTTGATGAATCTGTCATTCCTGAATCTATGGCTGGTGATGATGTGGATGAAGAACTTGCTGAGATGCTCAGCAGTTTGAACAGAGCTACACCTAAAGCTGGACATTCTGGAGAGATTGTCAAGATCGATGTGATGTACAAGACAGAACTCAGGAATATGAGTAAGTCTTTACAGACGATTGTCAAGTCTATCACACGAGACAAGAATGAACGTGCTAAGATGGCGAGTCAGTCATCTAACAGTAAGGATTATCCTCCTTCACAGCCTTTGTATGCAACTGATAAGATCGGAATCATTGATCTCACTGAAGAGACCATTATCTTCCGGTTCTACATCAAGCAGACCAAAGGTATGCGTATGGGAGATAAGCTGTTCTTCGACTCTTCCTTGAAATCAACTTGTTCTCGCGTCTATGATGATTACATCATGACGGAAGATGGTTCGATCAAGGTGGAGGCGTGTACAAGCGCTAGAGGTGCTTTAAATAGGTTGATCTCTAGTCCATTCTTAGTTGGCTTGTCCAACGAGATATTGGAGAAGTGTGAGAAGAACATCCTTGACATTTGGAATGAAAAGTAACATACACAGTAACAGAGCACCTGGGCACAAACCCAGGTGCTCTGTTGCGTTATTCATTGAATTTCAAATATAAATTATCCACGTGAACCAACCAAATAAACACCTAACCTTAGGAGGTAACAAATGAGCAATTTTTGGTCTGTTCTCGGCGCCGCTGCTGGCGCAACCTGTGGTGCAATCGTCGATGAGCTTGAGCGCGAGAATCGTCCTCACGTTTCCGTTCGTTTCGTCGAACGTCCGGTGCATGTGCGTGTCTCGGCTCCGGTCGAAACCGTCCGCATCGTCGATGACAACACGGACTCCGATCTGCGCGGCAGAGTTTACAAGACCTACGGATTCTGTCCGGACTACTATGTCGTGGTTCGTGAGAATCTTGACGGTACTGTCAAGCTGGCGAGGATCCTTTCCGCACACGGCACCATGCCGATGAGCAAGAAAACTGTTTCGATGCATCAGCTCCGCAACGACTTCGTGTTCGTGCGTGAGATGACTTCGGAAGAATTTTCATCTTTCGTCAGGTGGCTCTAAGCCACGCCCAGGGGACCCTCATCGAGGGTCTCCTTTTTTGTAGTTGATTTCAGTTTGTATATAAATTACAATGATGAACGATCGACAAATAATCCATAACAACCAGGAGGTACAAAATGGATAATGTAACCTACATGATGAACACGATCAACCGGGACGCTGTGTTCGCACAGCTCGACATTGTCACAACGGGAACCTGTTACGACGAAGGCATGGAACTGTTCCGTTTCAATTCAAATGGAGAAAAGATCGGCAAGTGGAATGTTGATCTTTCGTTCGACGCTCTTGTTACCATCGCAAAATATCTGATGAAAGAAAGGAAATCTTCCAATCTGTCAAAAGAAGAATGCGGCGAATTCCAGGGATTTGTCGTAAAAGTGATTTACAACAATGGTACTCGTTGCCATTTCGAAGTCACTGCTGATGGTCAAGTATCCGAAGAATATAACGAATGGAAAGGACACGACGCTCCAGAAGTTCTCAATTGAGAACGAAAGAGAACCCAGCAATGGGTTCTCTTTTTTTTCGCAATCCATCTTATGTCTAAAGATAAAACAAGGAAATTCAACCATGTTGTTTACAACAGATAAATCAATTCCAAATGGAGCAATCGATCGAAAGTTCCAATTTGGATATAAGGGTAAGAGATATCCTGTTCCAGATCTCATTGCTCTTGTGAATCGACATCATATCGAACCTGTTGAATTCCGTTTGGATTGCAATCTGGTCCGTAAATGTGAAATCGGTTCCATGTGGGGAAAGTGCATCTTTGAAGCAGATGGTGTTACAGTCAAGGACAAGATTCCTCTGAACCCCATTATGCTTGCAGAACATCTTGATCGCATTTATAATGCAGACACAAGATTCCCAATCATTGTTTGGAAGAATCGTCGTATTCTTGATGGGTTCCATAGAGTTGTGAAAGCTCTCTATGACAGAAAAGAATCTATCATGGCTTACGAAGTTACGGAAGATATACTTGATGAATTGATCAAAGACAAATCGGAGTGAAGACAAATCATGGATGTTGTTGAACAAGGTAAACGCAGCAAGATCCTTCTTGAGGATGCTCTCATCCGTGAGGCTATGGCTGTGTTTAAGTATATGGTCTTCGCCAAACAAGCCGAGAAAGATGGCTATCGTCAGATAGCCGCAGCATTCCGAGAGATTGCTATGCAAGAATTCGAGCATGGTAAACTCTGGTTCGATAGACTTGGTCTTGGTGGCAAGAACACAGAAGAGAACCTCATCGCTGCAATGACAGGTGAACGAGATGAAACACGATCCTTCTATCCTGGCGCATCCGATGTTGCCAAAGAAGAAGGATACGGTGAACTCGCAGAGAGATTCAAAGAGATCGGGGAAGTTGAGAACGTCCATATGGGAAGATTTCTCAAGTTCTTCGGGCTCATCAAATCCGGTGAGTTCTTCATTGAGAACGATGAGATCAAGTGGAGATGTCGTAACTGTGGATATGTGACGACACCTATGCTTGAAGCACCGGAACAGTGTCCAGCATGTTTGCATGGACGCGAATATTTCGAAAGAGCATGAACCAATAAACTTATCGGTGGAGGGTTCACCCCCCCCCCCGATAAGGTTCTTTTAACATTTGGGGGGTATGGAGATTTAAATGAAATTCAAAGTACAACCAAGTGTTGAATCTCTTATCGACACTGATTCTAAGTCAACTGAATTGCGGTTCCATGTTGCGATGATGATCAACAACAGACGATACAATCCACTGGTAAGCATATACGTAAGCAAAAAGAAGAAACTCGATCCGACGAGACTTGGAGCAGATATCATCAATTTCGTTTTTGAACTTGACAAATACTACAATGACATTATTCGTATGTGCAACGAGTGGTGTCAGAAATTTGTTGAGATGGAAGGCGGTCCGAAAAACGCACCACTTGATCATACCGATCCCATTGATGCGACAAAAGACTTCGATCTGAGACAGATCTGGATCTCACAGGACGAGACTCTAGCAAGAGCTACGTATAATAATGAAGGGAAGTTGTACACTTACGATACTGTCATTTGGTTCATGAACTACAATGATTCTGGAAGAGGATTTGATGCTCGTTTCTACAAAGGAAAACTTGTCAATGTAGAAATGTCTCCTTAATCACAACTTTGTATACAGTAGGGTCTTGTACGGACCCTACTGTATCTCTTTATTTTTTAGCATCATTACATGCACAATGTTCATGGGTTGTATGAGAATATATTACATTAGAGTAAGGATATTCGCGAAGCAATTTTAACAAAAGGAGTTAAAGTGAATATGACAAAATGTGCATCTTGTGGGAGAAATTTACCACCTCCCATCCGTGGACTGGTTACACCATTCGCAACTTGTTCTGTCTGCGGTCAACCCATTTGCTTCGAATGTGACGCTGGAATGTCGAAGGATCTTCCACCTATCTGTGCTAAGTGCATGCCAGACGTTCAGCCATCCATGGAAGAAAACAAATCTTTGAAAGAAAAACTCACAAAGAACAATATGTTCGCTTAACCAATCAACAGGAAGGAGTTCTCAAATGGAACGAAACATCAATCTCTCAATCATCGCCGCAGGAGGTGCCGCTTGCAACATTCTCCGCAAGTATCGTGAGAATTACGGCACTCACAAATTGGACATCTGCGGTGACAACGGTATCAGTCACGTTGTGATCGATACCTCCACGTCCAACATCGACAAAGCCGGATTCCATGATCGTCGCGAAGGTGACGAATCCGAAGCCTACATCCCGGTCAAGACCCACGTGATCGCGGAAGCGGGTGCCGGTAAAAACCGCGCGTCATTGCTCAAGGACATCCAGTGGAAACTCGACAAATCCGGAGTGTACGATGACTTCGGTGATGTCAACATTTTCATCTTCTCCATGAGCGGCGGTTCCGGATCCGTCATCGCACCTCTCTTGATCCGCGAAGCTGGCAAGCGCAAGAAACGGATCATCGCCATCGGCATCGTGGATGCGTGCTCCGAGACGGATTGTTTCAACAGCATCAACACCATCCGCACTCTCGAGGCATTCGCCAAGGATGAGAAGATCTATATCCCGTCCATGATCTTCAACAATGTGGAAGTCGGTCGTGTGAAAGTCAACCTTTCCATCATCGATCGTCTGCATCAGCTCGAAGGTCTTTTCACCTGCGCCTGGATAGAAGAAGTGGATTTCACCGACAAGATGAATTTTCTTTCTCCTGTCGGCATCGTGCCTGCTGTGAAGTACGGTCTGTACAATATGTCGATCAACGCCATTGATTCCTCGACTGGCGAATGCTACGGTCTCCCTGGTGAAGATTCTGTTCGTCTTGACAATGGAACTCCGGTTCACGCAACCTTTACTGTTTCCGAGGATGGCATCGCACCTGACATCATCACTGGTGTCATGTACCTCGGCATCGTCGAGGACACAGAATCACTTACCAAGTACTTCAACCTTCCGTTCACCGTCAATGTCGGTATCCCGATCAGTCAGGATATCATCGAGATGCTGAATGACAAGGAAGCTCGGTACGAACGCGCTGCGAGTTTCAAAGCAAAATCCGATGCTGCAGAGCAGCTCCAAGCCAAGGAAGGCGAGACTTCGTCAACCGGCGTTATCGCTTGATCACCCTAAGACCCAGGAGGGTCTATGTTCAAGTGGATAAAGAACATATGGTATCGCTTGACATCTAAGCAATGCGTTGTCATTCGTAATGAAAGGTTAAGAGATACCATTACTATGCTCGACGATCTAGTTGATCGTGAGAAGTGTGACGAGATAGCAACAAGAGTGTTGGTCCAGACATTCAAATCCGATGTTCTGGTCAAGTATCGTGAGAAGTATAACATCCCTGAGATTGTATTCAAAACAAGATTGGAGATGGTTCAGTATTTCACAACGATGCTGTTTCAACAACTTGCTGTTTATCAACCCATGTTGAGTATGGGTAGATTCGACATACTCAACAGGAAATATGTGGAACTCGGATATGTTGTCATACCAGATCTGTTATTCGAACTGATCGAATATGGTGACACTCCAGAACTACATGAGCGAATCTTAACCGATCTCATACACCATATGGATTTGGTCCGTAGGTATAGAAGAGATCTTTTCACCAAACAACCATGAAGGAATGCCAGAATGCAGAACGACGCTGCGAACACCAACTCCACTCCCGCCCCGAAGAAACAGTTCACCAAGGAAGAACGTGAAGCGTTCATCCAGAAGAAGAACGAGACTCGGAAAACCAAACTGATCGAAGCCGGTTACACGGAAGAGATCGCCAACAACATTGTCGCGTATGCGAAGCAGCACCGCGGCTACGGACCCAAAGACGGTCGTCACGGTGGTGACTGGCTGGTCAATGCCATGACCGGTATTGTATATGGGTTCAAATTCAAGCTTCGCAAATTCACCAAGGAAGAGGTGATGAAACTGAACGGGAACTGCCTTGCGTTCCTCGACAGTCTCGCTCGCCTCGACAAAGGTGAAGAACTCGTCGATGATGACGGCAACAAGGTCACTGTCGAAAGTCTGATCGATGCGTACACGACTCCGAAAACCACGGAAGGTCGTCTCATGTATGCGCTCGGACATCGTTGTGAACCTATCGACGAAGCCAAGACCGGACGCAAGGACTTCGGTCCCGGTTCCAAAGCCAACCGTCTGCACTACCTCTGTGAGGCGGTCATCGAACTTCTCGTGACGAATGCCGATACTTTCGCGGCGTTCTATCATGAGGAACCCATGGATGATCCCAATCATCCGCGCGTCCACAAATGCAGAGTCTGCAAGAGCGAACTCGTTCAGAACAGCAAGGGATTCTGGGATTGTCGCAACCCGGAGTGTGAGGAATGCCGTGATGAGAACGGCAAGTTTGTGAACAAGAAATTCGACCGCAAGGCGAATGTCGATCTTCACGAATCCGCAGGGGAATTTGTTCCCGATGCACCGCACAAGGACGCTCCTCGTCGTCAGTTCAACAACAAGAACCGTGAGAAGTTCGATCCGAGCAAGTACAAGGGCGGAAAGAAGAAGTTCAAGAGAGAGAATCGCTTTGAGGAGAAAGAACGTCGTCAGTTGAACACGACTGCGTTCGATTGTCTCAATGTCGATGCCGACGGCAACATCACGTTGAAGTAATTCAACGTACAAGTTCTGCATTCGAAACAATCTTGATTAAGGCATCTGAACCCCAGGATTTTCCTGGGGTTCAGATGTCAACATTCTTTTATTTTTGTATTTCCTGTACAGGTATACTGACAGCATCTCTTTTGAGACATCTGCAGTACGGACAATTGTGAATTGTCTTGGAAGGATCTCTTTTTTCCTTCTCTATCTGTTGGATGTACCATTGTTCATCATCAGAAATGTGAACCTTGCTGGTGTTGCAACCAGTGAAACAGATGCATCCAACACAAGCGAATACAACCAATATCTTCTTCATGTTAGATGTCCTTCTCGTGTTCCAGTTGTTTCATTGCAAAGTCATATGCTTTGTCGATCTGATCATATTTGTCAGACCAATTTAGCAATCCAGCAGATGGTACGTAACTCTCGGGACGAAGCACTGTGACATTCGGAAGATCTTCAAAGTGCATTTCTGCAACTTGAGACATTTCACGTTCAAGTGCTCCATTCAAAAGAGACACAACATTGCGAAGGAATCTCCATCCACAGTTGGCAAAACCCATCTCTGATTCAGGAGCAAGCACAAAGAAGATATGCTTGTATTTCGGAATGTCCACAATCCTTGGAATAGGAATGAGGTTCTTCACCCCACCATCTCCAACAAGCAGTCCATCACCAAGATCAACGGGTGGAAACACATGCTGGATGGACATAGTTCCGGTTGTGGTTGCAGGTGTGGCTTGAGCCATAAAACTCTTGCCGATCTTTCCACCATCAACCATTTCAGTAAGAGACACCTGGACTCTGTCATATGCAGCAATCGTGAGTTCCTTCTTCAAGAACTCATACAGTGCTGTATTGTCCATGACATAGTTGGACAATCCAAACACAGATTTGAATGCTTGGAACGGACAAAGTTTGAACCAGTCATCGATCGAGGTGTTGTGGATGAGATCGATCATTCTCTGTGGATCTTGACCCCATGACATGTAAATGGATGAGACAAGTCCTCCAGCAGAACCACCACACATGTTGGTGATGATTTTTCCGTAGCGTTCATTGATGGCTTTCAAGACACCAGTTGCTGTCTCAACCATCGCAACGCCACCTCCTGAAATTGACACAAGGACTTGATTCTCAATATCCGGTGTCAATGATTTGTAAGTGAGCATTGAGTCACTCTCCTTTGTATGTTAGTCGAGCAGATCGTGGAACCAACCAACTGTGGCGATATCTTCAGGATTCCGCTGTGCACGTGCGGTCGCACGTTTGATAACGGACATCGGAATACGAATGACGATCTTTTCGAACTTCTTGTTCTCATAGATGTCGAGGGCGAGCAGGTATGAAGTGATCGATCCACGGAGTTTGTTGCTCTCGATCTTGGTGACATAGAGACGACCAGACTTCATCTGATCGAACATCTTTTCACCATTGGGTTTCTTCGTCTCAACATTGTCATCGGAGAAGAAGGTGAATTTCGGGAGTTCTGATGTGGTGACAAACTTGCATCTGTTGATCTCGCTCTTGGTGAGCAGGAGACAACGCTCCGTCTTTCCATCATCATTCTCGATCTTGACGCTGTTGTAAGTCTCCCCTTCATTCCATTTCTTGTTCAGATTCTGAACAGGAATGAGACGACCCATCTTCGCTGTGACGTTGATAAGTTTCTTTGCCATAGTACAATCTCCTTGTGGTTGAATGTTATGTGCATAAAATGGCGATCGTACGGAGGACTATCCTCCGTACGATCACCTATGAGGGATGAGGGTGGTTACTTTTCTTCTTTGACTTCTTCAGCAGGCTTGGCGTCTTCTTCCTTCTTGGAGTTAGCGAGTTCCTGCGCTTTCGCTGCAAGTTCCGCCTGACGCTTTGCCTCTGCTTCGTGTGCTTTCTTGGTCTGAACGATGATGTCTTTCCATTTCTCGATCACACCAGTCCAGTATTCGATGCCGAACTTCTGTTTCTGTTCAACCATCCACTTCGCCCAACGAATGATGCTGTAAGGATTGATATTGTACAGAATCGGATGACCTCCATCGATGAGGATCTTCAACATGTTGGCAGCCATGTCACGAATCTCGAATTGCGCATCGGATGCCAAACGTTTGTTGAAGAAGTGCTCGAGAGATCCGAAAGTCATCGTGACACCAATGGTGGTTGCACAGGCATTCGGGAGGACAGATCTCGCGGATTCAGGCTTGACACCATCTTCGATGAGATCGAGATACGCGTTTCCTGCATCGATCATTGCATCGATCCAAGTGCGCGCCGCACGGGTTGCAGTGGCTTCATCAGCGAACTTCTGTTCAGCGAGAGGAGCAACAACGTTGATTCCCTTGTTGGCGTAGTTGACATAGCGTTGGGATTCCTGAGAGTAGGAGCACTCGACGCGATGACGGACCAACTGATGCGAAGTCGCACGTTCCGTGGTGCAGATGAATGAGACGTACGCACCGATGGATTCTCCGACAACGATGCCGATATTCAGCTTCTCATCCGGAATGGATTTGAATTTGATTTCAGAGGGATCTACGCCTTCCGTGAGATAACTGATACTCTTGGACTGCGTTGCACTGAACGAGACGATTCCATCGACCCAATCCACGATATCCTGGAAGAAGATCGGGGCGAACTTATAAAGTTCTTTCAGCAGAGCCAGATGGAACACGACTGCGGGACGAATGTCCTGTTTGATAGATGCTTCAATACCGGATTTCACAATGTCTCTCCAGACACGGACTGTTCCACTGGTGCATCTCCAAATGAGAGGCTGTCCGTCAGGAATGTCCTTGTTCACTTTGAGATAACGATCCCAGTAGAGAGCCGTGAACTTGCGTTTCGCGGTGGAATCACAAGCATCCCAGATGTAACCAGGAGTCATGCGATCATCACCGAGGACATCTTTGTAATGTCCTTCTCGCGGAAAGAAGACAGAGATGTAGTAGTGTTCGAGAATGCTCCCGTGATCATGTGCGATGCAGAACTTGATCAGTTTTTCGGAAGAATTCTCACTGATCTTGTCTTCAGACCGATAACAGATGCGAGCGAATCTCTCGATCTTCTTATCGGGTTCATGAATGTCGACAACACCGACCGTGCGATCGACGAGTTTGATCGGGAGTGCGTCGCGATCTGGATACGACTCGAACTCCTTCTTGATGATTTGTTCCATGTTGAACTCCTTGTTGTTGGGTGTAGTTTATAAGAAAATGTCTATATATTACTCACGTGAAGTCGTGTGACTTGTAGGCAATCATCTCTTGTATTAGATGATCAAGTCACGTAAAAAATAACACAATGGAGGTACACAATGTCCACACCCGCCCCAAAACAGAAACATCTTTCTCGTCGGATCCGCTCAATTCTCAAATCGTTCGAACGAGACGGGTACGTTCTCGAAGAATTGTTACAATCAACAATCGAAAAACTTTCTTCGGAGATTCTTGTAAGCGTCCTATTCGATGAGGAACGTACCGCGATTCTCCAAGAGAGATTGAGAGTAATGAAAGAGATTCGTTCTTCATATTTAGAAATGGGTCTGAATTGAAAATCATCATCACTCTGGTGCGGATGTTCTCCGCACCAGAGATGATAGATGACTTATTTTTCTTTTTTGTATCCATGTTTGGCAAGGATACGATCACGTTCTTCAACATGCATCTGATACAATTCTTCAGCATATTTCCAGATCTTGGGACCGTTTTCTTCCATAGCCATCTGGACTGTCAATTCGTGTGATTTTTTCATCTCCGCAAGTTCTTCTGGTGTGCAGCCAATGTGGACATGTGCGTTCTCAGGATCCGTTGGATCTTGTCTGTATTTGAAACACACGGAGGTAAGTGCACGATCGAGTTTCTCAACAAACTCCTTCAATTTCACACTCTTTTCGATTGTCTCATCGACATCATACTCGAGTGTGAACTTGTAGAAGAATGGAAGATGTGCATCGTCTGTATTGTACTCCAACTCGTTCGGATGAAGAAATTCATGAACTTTTATGACAATCGCGTCAACAAGAGGATTGTCAACAAATGCTGTGTACAATCTGTTGAAGACATATCCAACAGGAAGCACAACTTTCAGTCGGAAGATCTCCCAGAATGAAGCATTTTCTTTCACTTTGCAAGCAATGCCAAACTGGAACATGTGAGTCATTTCATGAACAATTGTTGCAAAGTTATTGATCATGATTCCACACACTGCAGTGTTCACATCATTCCATCTTGGTTTGAATTCGTTTGCCATTGGTGAATAACCAATGATTCCATCTGGATCATCTTCTTCGAATCCCTTATTGTGTAGAATTCTTGTTGTGAAATGAGCAATGTCACTCACTTGAATTTGCTTTGGATGCAGGGGGTTGAATGATCCCATGATTCCAGACGTATGCAAATTCATATTCCAAACGAACTTGACATCATTCACATCGATATATTCGAACAACCATGATGAGATGTTTTGTTCGTAATCCGAAAAGCACTTGAAGAGATGTCGAATGAGTTTGTATTCGAATTCGTTGAACTCTCTTGTTGCTCCTGGTAACAGAGAACCCAATGCTGTATAATTGAGAGCACTTTTCAAGAGACCGATGATCTTCTCTTTCAGAGTGACTGGTTCACCGTAATATTCGTCACCATCACTCGGTGGAAGAAACTCATCATTGTGTGTTTCTTCATTGATCTTCGGTTCAATATCTTTTTCTTCACTGTCCATGATGGAACTCCAAATAAAGAATCTGATAGGGAGTCAATGAAGACTCCCTATCAGATCTAAGTTGTTGTGATAGAGAATCAGTCGTTCGCCATCTGGCCGCGAAGAACGGATTCGCGTTCCGAAGATGTCACGATTTCTTCCTGACGTTTCTCCGGAATCTCGTTCTCCTCATAAGTGCCAGGAAGCCACTTGATGAGAATGGGAAGATGCATCCAGACGATGAAGTCATCAACTGGGTCGAATGCTTCGCCTTCGCCGATGATTTCATTATCGTACTCATACATAGCACGATTGCCCGCCTGGTAGTTGATCTTGACATTCTGCAGAGCGCCCTGGAACTGGGCATAGTATTCTGCACGATCGTCCGCGTTCTCGAATTTCGCCTTGAGAGCTGCTTCGACATCTTCCGTCTTGGCGTCGTATGCGATTTCAAGGAAATCGTACATGTCCTTCATTTCCTGAACACGAGTTGCGAATTCAGGAATCGCACCGTACATGAACGAGACTTTCTCGAACATGATTCTTGCTTCTGTCTGTGTCGGCTTGAATTTCAGATCAATGCCGAGAGCATTGAGAGCTTCAACAGACAGGCGCTGAGCTCCGCTCCACAGTGCTTTCTGCACATCAACAGTCACCTGTTCTTTCACAGTCACTGACTGGGTGGAGTAGGGAATCTCTTCACCGTTTCTTACAAACACGAATTCTGACATGATAGTCACCCTTATAAGTTCAATGAGTTACAAGAGAGTGATGTGGAGTGTTGCTCACGCATCACTCTCTTAGTTGATACTGATGTGGTCAGCTCAAGGTGTTAACCACGGTTTCGATGATGAGATCAAGCTGATCAACACCATTGGAAACACCGGACTTGACAACCATGAGTTTCAAGAGAGCGTATCCGCTGGTCATGCCCTGTCCGTTGACAGGAGTAACCACTTCAACTCCATCAATGACTTGAGTTTCGTTGACCCATTTGACAGCAGCGAATTTGTTCGTTCCATATGCCGTACTGGTTGTCCCGGTAAGCAGAGACCAAGACACATTTGCCTTCGCATAGAGAACGATGTAAGCTTCAGCACCATCAACAAAGTTGTGTGCTTCCACTTTGATAAGTCCGCTGTCGCTTGCAGCGCCAATCTCTCCAAGTTTCCAACGAGTGGCTTTGTCGAAGTCAAGAAGAACTGTCGACTCACTTGAAGGACTGCCGATCTCCAGACCCTTATCAAAGGTCTTGACACGACCACCATCACGCTGTGAATACGTGTAGTTAGTTGTGTTGCCAACCTGTGTGGGATCTGAGAAATACATGTGCATGGCGCCGACGAAGTTCCACTGCAGATAAGGTTCATACAGATACGGATCTTTTGATGTTCTCGCACTTGTCGATGCATCGAAGTATTCCGGATTCGGACGGCATCTGTATTTCGTCAGAGATGCAGGGAAGATCGTTGTCAGATTCTGACCATTCTTCAGACCATCACCAATGAAGAGACCTTCCTTGTTGCTGATGAAGATTTGGTCGTAACTTGCCACATAGGAGGCAAGAGACATCGACTTGATGGTATCGGAGTTTTCGTCAACATAGTTGCCGACAAACTTCGGAACACTCGCATTGCGTCCGAACACAATGGCTTTCTCAGCATAGACATCAATGCCATAGCCGACGACCATTGAATCGTTCGCACCTTTCATGACCTTCACTTGCTGACCGATCACATAGGACCTGGATCCCATGGTGTGGTTGGAGTTACCCACGACAAACGCATCAACACCATAGGTGAAGTTGCGAGTACCGTAGACGAATCCGTAGTAACCATAGGTGTGGTTCGCTGAACCAAACACATAGTTACGATCACCACCGACGACGTTACCGCTTCCCATGGCGAAGGATTCATCTGCCGCAACTGTGTTGCTATCACCATACGCAACAGAGCTCATACCAACGATGATGTTGGCGAGACCAGTTGTCTGCGAGAAGTGACCGAACACATCGTTGGAGTTACCAGCGACTGTTGAGTTGAATCCGATTGCGGAGTTATATTCACCACTGACGCTCGCAGAATATCCGCGATAATCAGAAGGAATGACCGCCATCATGGGATCTTCGACAGAACCAGGAGCGAAATTCTCAGATGTTGAAGAATTGGCATCCGATCCGACAGGACCTGTCAGCAGAAGAATGACGGACTCAATGCCGTCTTCTTCGTAGTACGTACCGGACCTTGTGTTTCCTGGAGTCACAGTGGCCTTCGTGTACACATTCAGCGTGGAATTCAGCTGATAGTAGTTCTTGTTGGCCTGGAATGTCGCATCCGTTGTGACCTTGTACTTGTACTGGTACGTGTTGCGAACTGGATTGTATGCGTACTTCTGATTCGCAAGTGCGGTGAAATCCGACTTCGATGGATGAATGTAGATCTCACCGGATGTGAACAGAGACTCATTGAACGTTTCAGGAATATCGCGTTCTGTGATGCTGTTGTAGGAAGAACCTTCCTTCTTGTACAGACCTTCCGCGATAGTTGCCGCACTGATGACAACATCTCCGTTGGAATCCACCACAGAGTGATAGATCGGAGTCGTGCCTTCATGACCCTTCGGAATGCAGATCTCAGCGGACGATTTGACTTCCGTTGTGTTCTGAGTTCCGTTGTTGAAGTAATACGGAGTTCCTGCTGTTGCAGCAGCTTCCGCATCCGCTCCATCAAACTTCAGAACATGATTGCTGTCATAGAGGTCAATCCACTGCTCTGTTTCATCGTAGTTCTCGTTGAGTCCGGAACTCTGCATGTCGTCAATCGGGAGATACTCTCCATCATCCGCGGACTTGTAGACCAGACTGCTGATCGTACCGCCCTTCAGATTGTTCTGCTGGATAGTCGTATACGCTTGAGAACTCCTGATCATCTCTCCCTGATCATTGAAAGCAATGTAGTAGAGAGTAAGAGTTTGCGGATTCGAGGATGCATCTCTGATGGTGGTAAGCAGTGACTTGATGTCACCTGTGCTGTTCACGATCTTGTTGATCGTGGGACTGCCCGACATGACAGCGATAAGTCCCTTCGACTGTGCTTCAACTGTCAGCAGTTCGGTGTAAGTGCCCGCAGCATTGAGAGTTCCGACGGATTCCCAACGGGATGTGCGATGGTACTGACCACCGGATGGTGCAACGCGCAGAATGTATCCAACAGGAGACATCGTGGCATTGTAACTGATGACTTCCAGAGGCATACCACCAGCGATGTTGTTGAATCCGGTGATATCAACAGTGTCATCAAGACGTTCGTTCGAAGCATCCACGACGACACCAGTTCCAGATCCACCGCCACTTCCTTCGATCGGGTTGCCATTGAACAGCAGAGTATTGCCAGAGGCACTCAGCTTGTTCAGCACGGACATGTTGGTGTGCCAACCAGTTGCCGGATTCGAGTGCAAATTCGAAAGAACTGCTTCGTAGTTATTGAGGAACTGTTTTGCGGACAGCACAACAGCATCAATGTCATCTGTTGACGCAACGTGCGTATGACTGTTGGTCACAGCATTTGCGATCTTGTTCAGAGACATGTCACCGGTGAAGATGTTCTTGTAGATCGGATCTGCGGCATTCGTGAGATACGGAACATCACGGAGGACGAATCCACCGTAAGTCTCAGCATCCCAATATGCATCCTTGAAGAAGGAAGACATCTTGGTGAAGGTTGCCAGATTGACGGCATCTCCACCTGCTGCAGTGATACCCAACTGATTGCGTTTGTTGCAACCAGCATAGTAAGCTTCACCATTGGCACGAACCAAAATCACCGCGTAATGGTTGGCACGAACTGCAACAACATCCTTGTATGGGAATTCAGCAGTCGTGAGCAGACGAGGTCTGTCAACATATTCGATACCGTCTTCCGATACTTCATACGTGCCATCTTCCTGCAGACGATAGTTCAGATAGTTACCGTTGCCGAGGCATCCGTATTCATTCGAACCCCAAAGGTAAACTTCGGATTCATAAACACCGTTGCCTTTGTTGACATAACGGAGTGCAACTGCATGGTACCAACCAGCAGAATAATCCACCCAGTCGTCATAAACAACTTCACTGTTGTCGACAATGCAAGCCAAAGGTTTGGGTTCTGCACGACCGACTTCGCAAGGAGTGATTTCAGACGGATAGTTGTTTCCATCAGGATCCTTGAAATTCTGAATGTCACTCGATGTCATATCATGCATGGTGTGGTAACCGTCACCCAAGCAACCATCATGGTTCTGACCCCAGAGCCACAGAGTACCCTTCTTGAAGGTGACTCCATTGTAAGTCACTGTAGTACCGTTACCACGACGTGCCATGGTGTAATAACCACCAAGCGAGAAATCCAACCAGTCAGTAGGAATAACACGTGTGTTGTTTTCAACAACTGTGATCGGTTTGAACTCGTTCAGATAGTACGGAACTTTCTCGAAATATGCAGTGGAGAAACCAGAAAGTTCATTGTCGATCTTTGCTGTTTGAACAAGATCAGTTGTGTTCGGATACGCAGCAGTACCGAGCTGATAGCTGACGTTAATACCAGCCATGTAGAGAACGTGTCCGTTGTTTCCGTCACCTTTGATGGCAGCCCACGCGAGATGCAGTGCACCAATCTGTTCCCAGTTGGAATCCGTTCCAACCTGAGTGTAGGCAGTACCAGGAATACTGTACTGATTGTCCCCGAGCAGAGTGCCGCACTTGGCGATACCACCTTCATAGTAATCACCAGTTCTGGTTTCACCTGCGGTGACATAAGCCCTCGTATAGATATACGAAGTGGTTCCATTGAATGAAGTACGTGTGTAGTACAGTTTTCCTGCCTGGAACGTGGCATCAGTTGTCTTCTTCGGATACATCACCGAAGATCCACCTCTATTGGGGATGGCAACGACATACAGTTTGCCGGAATCGATCACTGCAAGAGTATCGATAGAACCAGTAATCTGTGTCACGTTCGTAAGTCTTGTGTTTTCATCAATGATACTGTCATTTACAGAGATGGAAATACCAGTAAACTTATTGGAGTTGTTCGTGAATGAAGACGACTCGATGTAGTAGGGTTCACCATCACCGATGTACACTGCTTTCTGATACAGTGCACGGAACTCACTCACTTCATCGAATGTAGGGAGCGACACCTGCGTGAATGCGGTGAAGTCCACGTTTCCTTCATAAGCCGCATAAAGAACAGAAGTGTTCTTCACGTTGCCAACGGTCACATGGGAGTGACTGTTGTCGACTGCAGCATTGTACTCTTGAGCAGTTTTTGTGAAGCCAAGTCCGGTAAGTGACACAGTGATGTCCATCGACTCCTGTTCACCTATCTTCACCCATGTACCGGACGATTCAACGTACGTGTAAATAGCCCACCCTGTTTCGACAGTTGGATCATCACGGTACGCTTCCATCACCATCACATCAGTTGTCTTGTCTTTGAGCGCATCACGCTCAGCGATAGTCACAACCTTTTTGACGGACTTCGCTTGGGAACTGCTTCCTCCGATGACGTACTGGTACCTACCAGCTGACGCATCGTAAATCAGGGTTCCAGCCATGATTGTTTCTCCTGTTAGTTAAAACAATTGCCTTAATTGTTCTTGGAAAAGATAATGTTTTCCTTTTTCAAAATATGTATAAAATGGCGTTGGCTTGTGCTAAATCGTTGATTTTGCCAGCATGTTTTAAAGTATATATTACATAAATGGTATGAGTTAATCTTCAACAAATGAAAGGAGTCTCATTATGATCCCAGTAACCTGTATCACGCACTGTGATATCGATGGATATGGCGCTGGTGCCATAGTCAAAAGACGATTCCCGAATGCGGAATGTATCGTAACCAACTATGGAAAACCCATTCCATTCTGGAAGATCCAACCTGGAGCAACTGTGGTTGTTACGGATTTCTCATTGACATATGAGGAATTCCGCAATCTTCAGTCCAGAGGAAACAAGATCATCTGGATCGATCATCACAAGAACAACTACGACAAACTCGAATCTGCTGGTCTCAACACCATCGATGGTGTTCGCAGAGATGACATGAGTGGTGCGGAATTGGCATGGACATTCTTCTTCCCAGAAGAACCAATGCCAGAGTGCATCAAACTCATCGGTGACTTCGACCTATGGAAATGGAAATACGAGAACACTGGTCCGTTCATCTACGGTATGGATCTCTTCGATGTTCGTCCTGGAACCAAATCTGCTGGAATGTGGGCAGATCTTCTCAACAATGAGAAATTCAAACTGGATCAGATCATCGATCACGGTAAACCTATTTCTGAGTATATCAAACTCAGGAATAAAACCATGGCTGATGAACTGTGTTACAGAACGGAATTGGATGGACGACAGATTATCGTCGCGAACAATAAGCAAGCGAACAGTATGTTCTTTGATTCTGTTGACAAGACAGGAATCGATGCACTCATGCTGATCAACTGGTTCGGTGATTTCGGAAGATTTCGTTGTTCGGTGTATTCACCAGATGATATCAAAGAGGTCATCGACATCGCTCAGAAGTTCAGTGGCGGTGGTCATCCAAAAGCCGCTGGATTCAATGCACCTGAATGGCCTGTTCATTATCCGGAGAAACAGGAAATCAAGACAAAACTTGAGGATGTTATCAAAGGATATGAGACCTACGAATCCATGAGAGATTCGAACTTCACGATCAATCAGTGCGCGTCAAAGACAGATTCGATTGCACTGCGTGCACAAGCATTCCTCTCTGTTTGGGGAGAGAGTGTTCCTGTCAAATGCATCGCGATCAATCATCCGTACATTCCCGTCATCAAATCAGCTCTTCCTTACTGTTTCGATGCGATCCATCCGATCACCGGAGCATGCTCTGAAGTATTGGTTGGATTTGTCATGACGAATCACGGTCATTGGAGAGTTGGTGTATCACCTATCGATGGGAACAGGTCTCTTGATGAGATCTACTCGATGGTGAAGCATACCAATCTCGCTATCAGCGAAGATCAGATCTTCAAGGATGACAAGCACAACACTGTTTGGTATTACTCTGATGATCTGCCTGTTCAATTGCAAGCACAAATCAGAAACTGAACAAAAGAACATCTAAGGTGTGGAGTAATCCACACCTTAGATGCTTATTCTTTTTTTGTGTCAGTTTTCCTGAGCAGGTGCTGCATTCGGATCAGCATCCGGTTGTTCGGATGGCTCACCTTCTGCAGGTGCTGGAGCAGGAGCGGGTTGCTGTGGGACAACCGGTGCTTTCGGAGTCATGTCTTTGCACTCCTCATAGCAGTACAGTTTCTTCACAACGAACTCGCTGACGATGTCAGCAATGACGCCTGTTTCTGCGATGTCGATCGCCGCTTGATCAACATTTCCACCAAGGTCAACGCGGTTGACATAGGCGGCGCCGAGTTTCTTGAACATGGCGAACACAAAGGTGTTCGGATAGCTGACTTCCATGATGAGTGAAAGTGCTGCATCCATGAACGAGATGTCGTACATGTTGATCGCGTGAACGATTGCAGGTGCAACTGCAACGAAGACCTTGTTTGCGGCGGCAGCCTTCTGCACATCATCTGCATCGGGAATCAGCTGTGCAATAGCACTGTTGATATACTGACCAGCAATGTGTTTGAATGCCGCGATGCGGGCCTGGTTGGTTGCGATCTGGATGCGCTGTTCGACGTTCGCAATATCTCTCTTCACACGCTCTTCAAGAGCAGTTGCACTCTTGATGATGCTGGAAGCAGGAACGCCACGGACAGGGATGGCGGACAGATCATCTTTGAACATGGCGCGGATGTAATGCGCGATCATGATGTTCTTACCACCTTCTGCGACGAATGCATCATAGGTGTCTTTGTTCAGAGCACCGTTCGGAAGAAGCAGTGCGTCTGCATAAGACGTCTCACGATGCATGGCGATGTAGTACGCCATCAGTTCGAGATAGACGCGAGCAACGCTGATGTTGTCATCGATCAGTTTTCGATTGGCGGCGCCAAGATCGACGATATCGGAAGTGATCGCTGTGATGACACAGGACACTTTCTCGATCGTTCCTGAGAAATACAGGATGTTGCTGAAGATCTTGGAAGGATCGAGATCTTTCTCAGCGAGCAGATTGATCACCTGATTGAAAGCCGTAGCTGTCTTCAGATACTGGAAGCCGACAATGATGTCTTCTTTCGGCATCGTGCAGTTTTCGGCGATCGTGTCGATGATGACTCCGGAAGTTTCAGGCGTGAATTCCACATCCTTGATTCCTTCCATTTTCTTCATCTCTTCAACAGCGAGATTGAAGTGATGCATCGAGAAGGATTCCGGAACTTCCTGTTCATCAACAGTCACGGATCCATTCACGCGACCGATGATGTAAGCCTTAGACCCGACCACGCTGATCGCACTCCAGTCAAACATCGGGAAATCGATGTTGAGTTCCGGTGCCTTGATGTGTGCGGCAACGTAAGGATCGCGAGCGAGAATATCGTTCTTGATCTTCTCCATTTCGCCGGCTTTTTCTTCGGCGTGTGTCTTGGCGGCTGAGATTTCGCCGAACACGTGGAGGATCTTGTCAGAAATCACATCAACGACTTCCTGATAGATCTTGAGAACATCAGCATTCGCCTCTTCATTCAGAGCGCGAGTGAACTCGTCGACATAACGACCGACAAGAGCGGCAGCGCTTTCGCCTTCGCCACGATTGTCGACACCAGTGATACGAGAGACCATCTGTCCGAGATCAGTGGATTCGGACATGACAACGGGAGGCAGCTCCTGAGTCTTCTCAGCTTCAGCCATCAGAGCCTGTTTGAAATTGATAAGGTCAGCCATGATCAATTTCCTCCCTTGATTTTGTCGCAGCAACACTTGACTGTCGACATGAGTTGATTGAAAGCAACATTGTCAATGTTCGCTTCCTCTGCGGGTGATTCAGGTTTCACCTTTTCCACCACCCCACGAACGATGGCATAACCGATTGTCAGCGCAGCCACCTGTCTTTTGGTGATAGCTCCCATGAGAGTTTCTCCTTGTTAATTGTTAATGAGAGTTATATTGGGAATATCTATACGATGGTTTGTACGAGATATTTGGTTTCTTTACTAAATGAAATAAGAACCAAGAACCAGTGTTTACTGGTTCTTGGTTATGTAAACAATTTCAATCAATCCATTCCATGAAAATGTTTTTGCAGCGTAACTTATAATCATCGAGATTTTTGCAATCATTCGTGATGATAAGATCTGCTTGCAGTTCATCGATGTAGATTTCACTTGGATGTTTGTACATGTTTGATGAAGTGGACAAACTTGGACGTTGGATCTTGAAGATGAATCCACCAAGTTGTCTGATACAATCAACTTCGTTCGGAAATCTCACATCCGTAACGAGGACAAACTTTGGTCCAGTCATCTTTTTTTGAAGATCGATGATACGACGTGTGAACAACTTAGTCCAGCAATCCTCACGAAAATGATTTCTGAACATTTCAGTTCCAGTAAGCTGAAGGAACTTACGAGGAGTAATTCCCCAAAATTCATCCACAACTTCTTTCAGTTCTTGATTGTAGCACTGTTCTCTGGTGAAACCAAAGATCATTGCAATCTCTTTCAGTGGCTGTGCAAACGACATAATTTCACAGTTATCGTGTCCAGCCAATTCTCTGAAGACTTCAGCAGCGGTATCTTTACCACTCTTAGCCTTTCCAGTGAATCCTATAATAGCTAAACCTTCGTGCATTTGGTCCTCGTTTATGTTAAGAATTCTTTGTTCTTTTCAAAAGAAGTTCCCACTTTTCATCTGGTGAGAGTCTGTCATCTGCTGACAATTTTGTACGTGAAAAATCATCCGGTTCATTCATGATGCGTATCCATGCATTATTCATATACGGATACCATTTTCCTTCAAGGATCAATGAGATATCGCTCACTTGCAGTTCGAGTAATCGAGCAAGCTCTTCTTTCGAAACATCGAACTTCTGAAGAATGATCTTGACGAGAGTTGCCTTTGGCATTGCTGCATTGTTGCGTGCATAATGACGCATAGCTGATGCCTTCTCTCTACGAGATAGATGTTCTTGATATCGCATCCTCAACGGATCACATTGTTCAAGTTGTCGTTCGCACTGAACCGGTGATAAATTCTTTTTTGTCAATCTAGTATCCTCCTAAGTTATCAATACAAATAATATCAATTATTATTAAAAACCTACAAGAGGTGCTCAATGCACCTCTTGTAGGTTGTGTGGTGTTAATCAGAAACAACGATCTCAAGATCGAGACCACGTTCAACGTCAATCGTTGTCCCATCATCAAGCAACTTGAGAATGTGTTTGAGATGTGGACGAACATTGGTGTCAGTGCATGTCATTGTCTGAAGATTTTGATCTCCATTGATACCGAGCACGTCAACATGCAAAACAGAATCACTTATTGTTGATGTGATCTCGTTTGCAATGTCAGCGCAGTTCACAATTCCTTGTGAAAGTTTTGCATCGATAATTGCAATGACTTGCTGTTTCAAGACATCGAGCATGGTCAGATCTTCAGCAGCAACCTTACTGACGTGGAGACGGAATCCCATGGTAATATCCAGAGGATAATCTTCCGTTGATCCATTGACAGTGAAAGTTCCATATCCGAACGACTTGAGAGGTTCGAAGAAGATCCTGGAGTTCGGGAACAACTTCGGTTTTGCTTCACCGATGTCATCGAAGTAAGTCCTCATGATATCGCAGACACTGGAAGGATAATTGTTGTAATTGGATGTAGTGGCGATTGCCAGTTTTGCATCCAACTGAAGCATATCGATCAGATACACGATGTCACGAGTATTGGTTTCGATCGGTTGTCCGTTGGAATCAAGTTTCAATTGACCAGTAATGTACTGGCAATATTTACTCGATCCTTGAGCATCGAATGAAATACCGAATACTTCATCAGTGAGAAGTTGTTTGACTTGAATTGGATTGGTGGAATCTGATGCTTTATAAAGAGCAGCAGTTCTGATCCTCAACCAATTCGTCACATCCCAAGGCCATTGGTTGATGTTGTTCTTCCAGTACAGGTCAGACCCAGAAACTTTACCGTTTTCAATTTCAACAGTTTTGCACTGAGCAAATGACACATATTTGGTAACATCTCCCTTGATACCAGGAAGTGTGCCTGTTGTCAACCAAGACACATAGACAACATCACCGATGTTATCGATCTCCGAGATTCTGTTGTGGTTGGTCTCAAGATGATTGTACGACATCTCGAGCACATACGCATATCCACAGAAAGTTGGAATCTCGGGTCCATCGTTGTCTTGCGCAGTATAACCGCGATTGAGTACTTTGATGGTGTTGCGCATCGTTGTGATGTTTTCACCACCGAGCAACGCAGTCCAACCAGTAGAAGTCCACGTGTACAATCTCGCACGACAACTGCTATCATCAACTCCGCTGGATTTCAAGAATCCGTACACAGGAACAGTGGCATCCGTTCCATCATTCGTGACGAAGATGAACGTACCTGGTAATCCTGTTGTTGGAAGATCGGCATGGTTCGTGATAACAGTTGCAAGTTTGAGTGCAAGTAATGCAGCATCAACTGCTTTGACTTGATACTCATCATACAAGTCTGTCACGTTCGCATCTGTTGTCTTGTTCATCTTCCAGACATCATGAGATCCTGAAAGAGCACCAAGTTCAGTTGGGTTGAGACATTCATACGATCCAATTACACCAGCATCATCAGAGGTGTCCGAAAATGCACTCGTGATATTGAATCTAGGAGTTCTCTGTGCTTTAACGAACCCATGCTTTCCTTTCAAAGAATCTGCATTCTCTTGAGAGATTTTAGCAACACGTGATCCTGTGGCATCCTCATACACAAAAGTCCTGTTATAATAAGATGTGATGTTGTCTTCATTCAACGTCACTTCTACAGGAACTTCTTCTGTTATCATCGTGATAGTACCTGCAGCATACAATTCTTTAAGCTGCAAATGACCATTCGAATCGAGGACAGGAAGCCCGGTTTCTTCATCTCGTTCGATAACAATTGCACCCTTCTCATCTCGTTCGTAGATCGGGTATTCAAGAACATTGAACTTGGTTGTCTGATATGTGTCATAGATCGACTTGTCGTAAGACAAGGACATGCGCTGATCCAACTCATTGATCACTTCTCCAAAACGAACAGTCAACTTGTGTTCCGAGAGAACAGTGTAGTCGGAATATTCGACTGGAAGTTCCGTGTCAACTTTGGTGATCTGATACTCCGATTCACTGATGATGCTCTTCTTGCAACAGAGCAGGATCCTGAAACTCGTGTCAAGTGCAAACACATGAGTCAATGTTCCATCAACATCTTTGAAGGTCTTGACAATTCCAAGACCGTGTTTGTTCGAGACTTGATACAGTTCATACAGAGTATCGATCTGAAGCGTGAAGAGATCGAGATCACCCGAACGACCGAGATACTTTGCTTTCGCAAATGTCTGTTTGTCGTAGATGGTGTCAGCTTCGATCACAACGATGAAGTTCTCAGATGCAACATATGTTTTGTTGTCATCATCCGTGGCTTCAACAACTGCTTCGATATCCTTGAGATCGTCTGTTCTTCCGACAGCAATGTCAAGTTCATAATGTTTGGCCTCCAGGTCGTGAGAGAACTTCGATCCGTACACTGTCAACTGCGTTGCAGTGGATTGGTTTTCACCAATGAATTCCCTTGACAAGATCTTCGGATCACGCAGATCGTACGTAATTGTTGTTGGATATTTTCCCTTCACACAGATCTGCAGGTGATATGGAGAGATCGTGTAGTTGTTGGAGTTATAAGCATTCACCTTCTCAGAAGGTGTCATCTTCTCTAAGTCTGACATTTCTGCTGTCGTCAGAGGAATACAAGTCCCAGACTCCTCATCGAAACGATAGATGGTTTTCGGAAGGATCGTGTAAGTGTCTGCAACAGAACTGTTCTTCTGTATGGTACTGTAATTTTCCAGCTTCCCAACATTGAACTGTGTTCCGATGGTCGCGGCACCAATGATCGCACCGGATGCATCTGTCAATTTTGCATGAGTCAGGAAGATACGGTCCGTGATTCCGTCACGATACAAAGTTGTGACATAATCCTTCTTGTTCCAGTAGGCATCGATATCATCAGGAGTTTGAAGAGGTTTATCACTGAATGTATCGTGGATGACACAATCGCGAAGTTTGGAATACGACATTCCGTTTGATCCACCTTTGATCACTGTGTTCATCGGAACAGCAGCAATTGCAGGAATGGTACGGAGTGGTTCTGCATAGATAGCTTCTTCATCAGAGATATCATCCGTGAAGAATCCAAGTGCACAATACTCCGTCGTATTTGTTGGGATGGTGAAGTTGAGTTCACCTTCTGTCGTGTAGATCTCAATCTTCAGAGCACCTCTGATCAGATTCTCAGTGAAGTACACGTAAGGAATGTTCACCTTACATGTCTGAGATTCTGGAAGAACTGTGAATACAGCAGTTGGTTTCGTGTGGTCATACGTCTGATTGTTCAGAGCAAGTGACAGTTCACGAATATCCCAAGTTGGTTCTTCAGCTCCATCATCTTTCTCATAAGTCTCTGCGAAACAACGAATCGCATAGAACTTGTTTGTGTAAGACAGAGTCTTATTGAAACCCGTTCCAGAGATCAGTTCTTCAGTGTGAACTTTCGTTTCGAATTGCCATACAGGAAGCTGAATGTAGAGAAGCTTCAAGTTCTCATATTGTCTGAAACTGTGCTCCAATACATTGTTCTGAATTGGATAGAGAGGATTTGAAGTTGTGGTGTCGTACACGATGGAGAATGTCTCACTGACAGGATTGATCCTGATTTCAACAGGATAGTACAATCCAAAGGTGTGAGATCCGATCGTGATTTTGGTTGACTTCGGGATAACCACTTTCTTGTAGTTACCGAAGCTGATCGCATTCCGCATCAGATAGGTCTTGTCAAGACTGATCTGCAAGATAGCTGATGCGGGAGAGCTGAACAAATTCACATAGTCGTAATCCGACATGTGTTTGTAAAGATCACTTGTGTTCTGCGCTCTGGATGGATAGATGGTTTGCATGGTCTTATCCATCTCGCTGGTGGCATCTGCCGTGAGTTCCGAGAACATTTCCATCACGAAACTCACGACATTGTTCGGGTCTGCAATGAAATCACCATCAGCGTATTCTTCGAATCTCTCCAGCATTCTCTGTTGAATGTTGAGAGGATTGTTCGCAAACTCAAGTGACCAGTTTGGAGAGCGTGTGCTCATGTGTGGTCAACTCCTTAATCTTGAGAACTTGTTCTTTGAAGGGCAGGTGAACTTGTTGTTCCATAGTACCTTGTATTGCCAGATGCAGACGGAAGTCCACCCAGTTTACCATACTTGTAGAACTCGGACACATCTGCGATTCTCTGATCTGACAGATTCAATTGTGCCCAAGCAAGTTCTACACCAGATGGTGAATTTGCAAGGATATAGGGAACTCCATTGAAGTTGTTTTCTGCTTTTGCATTGAAGATCTTGCCAGTCATGACAGGAGCAGCATACCTTTCAACCAACATGTTGAATTCCTTCAAGATGATTGGGTCATTGTAACCAATGTGGTTACATACGAAAGGAATTGCAAACTCACCAGATGCTGTGACAAAGTGTTCTCCTTGATTCTTGTTGAACGGAACACCGATAGGTGCTGTTCTTGGGAAACAACCTGTACACTTTGCCCACTTGGTTACGAATCTCTTCGATCTGTCAAGAACAAATCTGTAAATGGAGACCGTGTAATCAAGTCGATTGCAATCGATTGCATCTGGATACTGAATGAAAGTACCATCTGTCAAATTGGCAATATATCTCGTCCAATAATCCATCAATGCAAGCACGGGTCCACCTTGCACATCTCTGAACTGGATGTTGATATCATAGGTTTTCGCCATACGATCATATCCAATTGCAAAGGTCTGGTCTTCCGAGAAGAAACCACCTTCTGTAGTTTCTGTCTGAAGAATGGGATCGTTAAATCCTGTGCAAGATTGCATTGCATTGCATAAGAGGGTGTTGAACGGTGAAAAATAATCAAGCAATTGACATCTTGCTGCAATGTCGTACTGATCTTTGCAGAACTGCGTGTCCAGAAGACATCTGATCATGAATGGAACAGTGTTCGGACTGAGAGTATCGAGTGCTGCAAAGTTTCTGTCAGCAATGAGATTCGCGGATGTCAAATTGAGGCGAGGTCTCGTGATGAATGTATATCCTGCAAATTCCGAATTTCTCGGAAGCATGCTGTTTCCAAAACGATCCTGTCTGGAGAAGAAGTTTGCAAATTGAGTATTGAAGTCGCCTTTGCCTCCAGCTTGGAAAGCAACATTCGTCAAGTACTCAAGCAAAGTGTCACCATCTTTCGGTTTCGCAATGGCAACATCAATTCGTCCCTTCTTTGAACGCTCTTCGTTGAGATGGGCAATCTCTGCATTCAATGCATCATACAGATTCTTGTTCGCATCTTTTTGCTTAGAGATTCGATCATCTGATCTCTGTGAGATACCAGGTTCACCTTTTGTCATTCCACCATTCGGTGCTTGACGTTGAGGATTCTGTTGAACCTCGTAGAGAGTTCCAGCTTTGAGTGCTTTCTCATATGCTTCACGTCCACGTTCCTGACGCTCTTTCGCTCTAGCGGTGGAGAGACACAGAGATTTTGACCATCCGGGATTCTTTGCTTTTAAGTCATTTGCAAGTTGTTGTATCTTTGCATTGTCAGGATCTTTCACAGTCACGATAAACGTTCGTCCTCTGACTGTATATGACATTTGACTAGCCATAATTACTCCTTGTATAACACGTATTTATGACATTCGAAATCGAGGTAATTGGCTTTTAAATGGCCCTCGAAAACGTATGTCACTAATGGGTTTTAGCTGGGAGGACCACCAACTATACTATGGACGACCGTCCTAAATCGGGGCTAAATCCACCAAAAATTAACTTGTTATAGCACAAATTTTCACCCACATCAATATAAAATTCAAGGAGAAGAAAATGGATCCTGCTACTGCAATTGCAATGGCGAAAGGCGGAACAGCGACGATCGCTGAACTCATGGCCTTTCTCAACAGCTGCAAGGACCGCGGAGTGAACTCTTTGACTGAGTTCACGAAGAAGACGAACATCATGAGTCGTGTCTACATCGAAGACACCCTTGCTCAGGAATCTGCGATTCATCCTCTGATGAAGATGCTGAACCAGATCTACTGTGCATATGTCTTCAATGCCATCGGCATGAATGGTCTCGTTGAGTCTGGAAAGACTGTCCGCGATCTCATGAGCGTCGTTTCCACGGAAGAATTCCACTCGATCGTTGATCTCGCCAAAGCTGAATTCGGCGAAGACAAAGTCACGATCAACGAAGTCTCCATGGAAGACAATGGTCAGAAGAAAGATGACAGGAAAGCCGAATGGAAAGACATGGAGTCTGCTTCTGCCAACCTGTACTGCGGTCGTATTCTCGAAGTCACGGTTCCCGGAAGCAAGTCCAACGATGACAAGATTCACCTGTACTTCTATGTGCAGTTGCTTCCTTATCTGACACCTGGTCCGGTTCTCGAAGGTTTCATCAACCTGAACTTCACGCCTCCTGTGTCCCGTCGCTGGTGGGCTTATAAAGCCGGCGAGATTTCTTTCTGGAAGGATTTCATCTTCGAATGCGACCGCGTCGCAAAACGCAAGAAAGCACTGCAAGCTGACAAAGACGGCATCCTCCGTGAGATGGAACTCCGCAAAGTCGCCAACACAGCGAAAGCCGCGAAGAACTATTCACCCGGCGCCAACCAGACACGCAACGCTGCGAACAGTCTGATCATTATCAGCAAACAGACCCTCGACCGCGTCAGCAAAGATGTCGGTTTCGACATCAAACGCTATGACCAACGTCAGAATCTGTTCAACGATACGATGAGCATGATCATCAGTGTGTACGACAACATGTACAACACGATCGACATGTACTTCAACGGCATCGAATCCCGCGGAGAATACACGGTCGACATGATCGAAAAAGCCGGCAAGAAGTCGGATGGTATCGACATGAAGACCCTGCTCCAGCTCCTGAACAATGGCAACGCACCCCGCTTCTAAGCAACACTGAACAAGGAATCGAATCATGGCAAACCCTATTGATAAACTCGATGCCGCGATCAGTGAACAGCTGAAAGGCGGTGGCTCCATCGGGAGCATGACCAAGGATCAGTTCCTCGACTACATCGATGTGGTCTCCGGAGCTGTCAAGAACAATCTGAAATTCTTCACTGAACTCGGTCCTTCCGAGAAGAAGATGAAGGAATATCTGAAAGCCAAACCTGGTGATCAGCGCAAGTCCGTCGCGTTCTACAATGCGATCTACAAGGAAATGCAGTATGCTGCAAAGAAAGCCATGGATGAAAGATTCCTCGGTGCATTTGCGGATACACTCGCAAGCTTCGCTGTGATCCTGGATGAGATCGCCAAGAACGTTGACGAGATCTTCCAGAACAAGAGCATCAATCTCTTCAACTCCAAAGTCAGCCACGCTGCTGTGATTGGAATGATCGTTGATGCAGAGATGTTTGGCAAGTTCATCGACTGGTACATCACTCTGTTCATGTCCGAAGTGGTCGCAGGTCTTCCGAGACTTCTGCCCTACCAGATGAAATATCTGGAAGAAGCAGTGAAGGTTGTTCCTGCTATGATCAATCGCATCATCAACGGACGCAGTGGAAGCAACTTCATCAACAACGTTCTCAACTACAAGAACGGTGGAAGTGATGTGCTTCTGGTGAATGGCAACAATCAGTCGAACGCCAAATTCGCCAAGGTTGCTGGCGGTGTCACAGATGCTGACATCGAGGCAGGTGCCCGAGGAATCGGAATCTTCAAGAAAATTGGCGACTGGTTCGTCACGATCAAGGATGAGAAAATGCGTCGTCTGAGATCAGAACGTGATCTCATGCAAGCACGCGTTCAGCTTCTGAAACTTGAGCTGGATGGAGTTGATCCGGAATCTCCGGAATACAAGAAACAGCTCAAGATCATCGAAAACTACACCGCGATCATCGCGCGTATTGATCAGAAGCTCGACAAGTACTACAATTCCTGATATCAAGGAGGATCTCTGTTATGTTCGATCCAGAATGTATTATCAGAGATCTTGCTTTGATTGAAGTCATGCGTAAATGCAAATTCATCGTCGATGATGGTGCATTAAGCGTGTACTCTGTCAACACTTATCAAGACAGTTTCATGGGTCCTGCGGAATACAGGTCAGCAGCAGAATGCTGCAAAGCATGTGATGATTTTCCCAGGATCAAGAAACTGTACGAACCATATGTCAAGAAATATCTTCTTGATGCTTGGAAAAGTTGTCTTATCAGAATCCAGAACCGTAACTACGGGGATGGATTCTGTAAGTCAACTCCTTCTTTTGCTGCAGCACTGCAAGGAATTCCAAAGAACTCCATTCAGTTTGCAACATCCAAGATGTTGGCAGAGATGATTTCAGGACTTGCAAGTTCTCTCATCTCTTCTCATGAAGAGGCTGAAGCATGTTGGAGACACAGACCTCGTGTAAGTGTTTCGATCCCCATGTCTGAAGTTTGGAAAATCTACGAACTTCAGTACACATTCCTGGAATCTATCAAGTTCTGGGATGCTGATGAACAAACGATCATCAACAACATCGATACACTTTGCAACATCATGCTTCTGAGTGTTTATGTCAATCCAACAATGAACACATTCGATGTGAGCAATATTGTCAAATGGACTTCCCACTTGACTCACACGGAACGTTGTAATTCTCCGGAATACAAGTACCTGGTGAACAGGGCTGTGAAATACAGTACGTTCAGCCCGGATGCTATCGTTGCAATGGATCTCGATGATCTCAAATCCAAGAATGATTGGAGAGATTATTATGCAAGATCCTACAAACAAGTTCCGGAAGATACACCAGAGTTTCGCTACCTTCTCATTCATCTTCGTCTCATCGAAAAGAGAAAGATGAAGAAGAGTGAAGAATGTAATGAAGTTGGATGCTGTAGGGAGGCTTGATCATGACAGTCGAACAACTTTACCAGGAGTTCCTGGATACGAATGATCAGCTTTCTTGTGCGATCAAATTGTATGAACGAGGCTGTGCTTTGTTCAATGCATGCTCTGCTGATATGGATCGACAGACACTTCCGGTGTCTGTTGAGTGCTATTTGGAGGACATCTCAAAAGCAGGTATCATTTCCACTGAAGCACTCATCGAGATCAAGAACCCAATTGGTGATTCACTGAAGGCCATTCTCAAAGGTCTGATGAATGCAATCACTTGGGTTATTGAACAGATCGTTCATCTGTTCAGATTGATCTTCGATATCTACTTCAGAGCACAACGCAAACTCGTCGCACAACAAGCATTCATTCTTCAGTTCGTTGATGAAAAGATGCGTGAGGAATTTGCCAACTCCACAATGTTGACAATTCGTTACAACGATTTCCACAGTTTCAACGAACAAGTGAAGAAACTTGTTTTGATTCTTCAGTCGAGTACACGAGTTGTTGAATTCAGTCATGCGAACAAACTCTTCGCAAACTGCGAAGTTGAACTTGGTTGCAGGATTGAGAATACCCTTCAACTCGTCAACATTGTTGATCTCACCACGTTGGAAGCAACTGGAGTGCTTAAAGCACTTGGGTGGGATTACGACAAGATGTACACGACAGTTGGTGAGCTGTTAACAACGACTCACGATTCCACCACTCTGAAACAGCTGAACAAATATGTTCTTGACAAATCGAAAGAGCTGAAAAGCAAGATCGAGAAGAACATCAGTAACAATGCAAGTTCTGCAGTTGTGACTGAACTTCAGGAACAGATGAGTTCACAGAATCAGATCTATGAGTTCACCAAATCAGGTCTTGTGATTGTTGCAACACGCATTGCGTGGATGGACAAATACTTCTCAGAACTGATTGATCTCATGAGAGCGATCCAGAAGAATAAGAAATGACGTCATGAACTCCATATCGATTTGGAAATATATTACAAATGTAGAACCAAACCGATAAGGAGGTGCTATGAACGTTGTAGCAATTCTCATCGGATTTGGTGGCGGGATCGGCAAATAAGTTTTTCAAAAAAAATCAACCAAAACAAAGTAATGCTCACCGAGAGCAGAATGATTCCACGTTCCGCCAATCTGAAACAACCCATCCGGACATCACAGTCCGGATGGGTTGCATTTTAATATCTTTTATTTTTTGTCTAAGCCAGGCGTTGAGCCATATTATGCGTAATTTTATAGAGGAAATTACTCATTATAACTTAGGGAGATATCATGTTTTCAAAAGCAATGGAAGCCATGGATTTCCAGATCAACACCAAGTTGGGTGAACAACTGGATGCCATTTGGCAAGATGTGATTGATTACCGTGATACCAAGTTGAAAGATCTTACTCCCACAGATCGCAGAAACAAACTACACGATTACTTCAGAACAAAATCTGTGAAGAAGTTCTTCGATGTAGTCTGGAAGTATGCTGGCTTCTGGGTTGATGAGATGGAGTTCATGCAGAACTTCGATACGGATTTCGCTACTTGCATGTTTATTGGAAACTGGGGAGCAACATTCATCGAATATGTGAAATCTGCAGGAACGAGAGGAAGTTTTCCAAACAAACTTCCTGTCACGGCAGATGAACTCATCGCCATCGTGAAAGCATTTGATCCGAAAACTGGTGGTATCAAGACAAGTGTCAGGAACAAACTCAAAGAGTTGGTTCATTGTCAAATGTTCTTTGACTTTGAGATGGCTTTCTGCATCACTGACAACTTCCCAGCTGGAACACCTGTTGAGAATTTTACAGCTCGCGAAATCTCAGGCATTATGCTACACGAGATAGGACATACTCTTTCTCTCCTGGAGTATGCGGCAGACACATTCTGTCATGTTGCAGAATATGACAATCTTCTCGACTCTTTCAACAAGCAAGCGTCAACTGTTGAGAAGATGAAGTTTGTTGAAGCTATTGCTGATGAAGCAATCAAGATGGGTGCATCTGATGCGAAGCAACTCAAAACAGCAGCGTTGAACTTCGAGAAGGAATGTGCCAATTTCAGCAATGCTGATCCTGAGAGAATCAACACATTCGTCAGTCCAATGTTCGGAATGGCAAAAGACATCTGTCGTGGTATGTGGCAGGGAACGAAGAACTTCTTCAACAATCCTTACTACAACAAATACATGAGCGATGCGCAGTATACCAAGTACAGTGATGTTCTTTCTTCAGAACGTGACATGACATTCATGGAACGTGAAGCTGATGCATATGCCACACGTCATGGATACGGTAAAGAACTTGTCTCCGGACTTGAGAAAATGCATCGCATGTACACCTACTTTGGGTACTCAAAAGAAGCCCTGATGAGTATGATAAAGGCAGGGAAATTCCGGACTCAAATGTCCTTATTTGAGAAACTTCACATCATCTCTTATATGCCATATTTGGCAAAAAGCAAATCATACAGTCTGTACCCGAATGGTGCGGATAGATTCAAAGAGATCATGAAAGTCAGCATCCAAGGACTGAAAGCAAACAACGCGAATCCTGAATTCATCCACAAGTACATCAATGACATCGAACAGATCATCAAGTCCATCGAGAACTATGATGAACGAAGTGGATACCGTGCGAAACAATATGCCAGATACAAGATCATTCTCAAATATCTGAGTATTACATCTTGGATCGACATTATTGTCCACGGACGTGTTGTTCCGGAAATCGAAGAGCTGATCAATCAACTTGACAATCTGTCGAACAATCTCATCAGCTTCTATGGCGAAAAATTCCAACAATTGGCAAAAGGATAAATCACAATGCAACTGACATCGAACTACGCGAAGAAATCTGAACCTGTCAAATCTGCAGTTGATGCAGCATCTGACATTCAGAACATCGCACTTGGTATCGGGTCGTACAGTGAGATCATGCGTCCTTGTCTTGACAAGGTTGAAATGGCGCTGTCCGTTATCAAGGATTGCGATCAGTGTATCGCATCACTCGAAGCCGCTGGTTACAGCGACACCTGGCTTGACATCGTCAACTCCGATGGCAACTTCATGGAGTTCATCGGTATCACTCCTTCCGATCTGATCGGAACAGTTGCGCACAAGAAAGATGTGTGCATGCAGGGACTGATTGACACTCTGCAAGAGTGGGCTCTCAAGATCTGGGAATTCATCGTCAATGCTCTCACGAGACTGTTCGCTTTCCTCAAGAAAGTCGGATTCATCAAGAAAGAGGACATCGACAAGGCACGTGCATCGAGCAGCATGATCATGAAGTTCGCCAACAACTTCGAAGATGCCATTCTCAAAGTTCCTGAACACAAATTCGCATCTGAAGTTCCTCGCTGGGATCATCTCAAACAGCGCGTTGATGTCATCAGTGCGATTGCTGTGAAGCTCAGCAATGGTGTCATTCAGCAGGACATCCTCATGGGTCGAATCCAAGTCACCGATGCAGTTGCACAGGTGATCACAGGAACGTTCCTCAATGCGAACCATGGATGCACCATCGATCACGAAACAGGAAAGATCCAGTTCGGTGAATTCCAACTCGAACGTCTTGAACTTCGTGATTGGCTGAATCTCTCGCAGAGCGGCGTTGACGCCAACATTGCTGGTGTCATGACCAGCATCACAGCTGGACAGAACATCATCTCGTCTCTCGAGACTGCAGTTGATACTCTTCTTCGCACTGCAAAGGCTGAGTACAATGCCGCCAAGAAGAAGAAAGATATGAATCAGATGACCGTGTCTTCCGAAAGGGCAACACGTTGTCAGTCGATTCTGAATATCGTCAATATCCTGATCACGCAGGTTTCGATCGTTTCGAATTTCTGCAATGTCTACAACCAACGCCTGCAGGAAGTCGCACAGTGGCTTTCTCAGTTCAAGTGAGGTAAACCATGAAGTTCAAAAAGAAAATCGATCCTTCACAGGAAGGATGGTTATTCGGAAACAACAATGCTCCGAAAGAACCGAATATTGAACCTGTCACCTCATGGGCATTCAGTATGCTCAAGAGACTTGGTTTCACCAAAGGTCTGATCTACATCGAGTGCCCTGTTGCATGGGCAGCGGCAACGCCGTTCTACACCTCCGAAGATGGTGAAAAGTACACGTATGTCCGCAACGCGATCGACGACAAAGCATACTTCATGATTCTCCGCTACGTCCAGGAAATCCGTCTGTATTACCTTGGACGCAAGTGGAACATCATGTGGATCTGGATCGATACTGCTGCACGCACTGTCGATGTCAACATCGATTATGATCCGAAAGTCGAAGGATCAAAGAGCACAGCATCACATGCAACTCCGGAAGGTGCGGACCCAGGCATCGTCATGCAGCGTTCGTTTAACGACATCATGAAGATGAGTCCCAATGTCTTCAAACTGGGCGTCATGAAAGTCCAGTAATCAAAACAAACAAATAAGCATCTACCCTCCGGAGGAATCCGGAGGGTAGATGTTCTATTGTTTCAGATCTTCTCACATTCGAATCCGAGATCACGAATGTATGTCATGATCTTAGCAGCTTCATATTCAGTCACACCGTAGATGACCATTCTGCAATCTGCAGTATTGTCAGTGCGTTCGAATGATGATGCTTTGATCCAACAGGTTGCAAATGGTCTGATCGCACCATCTGCTGTTTTGAGCAGAATGAATTGCTGTGCGACAATCTGCAACTTCGCAATTTCAGATTCCATGTTGTTGTGAATGGCAATGATATCATCATGAACTCTCGCCACATCAAACCCAACAAGTCCGACCACAGTACCACGATAAGTCTGCACATCAACCCTGTTGTATGTAGAGAATTTCACTTCCATGCCATTGACAATGGAAAGTCCATTGATACTTGTACTCATTTCTTCGCTCCTCCAAGATATGCACCACCACGCATGATAATACGTTCAGCAAGAACAAACTTGAGAGCAAGTTCACCGAACCGCTTCATCAAAGCCACATCTGCATTGGCGGGTTGTACGATAAGTTTACACATATTATCGTCCCCCTTGAACATCTCGTTCAACGCAACTGCTTTTCCATCGAAATCAATGATGTCAACGCAGTGCGTGATCCAGTAGTGTTCAGTCAACCCGTCTTGATTATCCATCTTACATATACCTTTCGGTGCATAGGAAATGGATGTTTTCGCCATTTCAATAATGGCTTTCTGCACAGAAGTGGCAATGGAATTGAAGATATGATATCTTCGTTCACTCAATCCTTCAGAGAAAGATTCTCGCATGTTGTCCACAGCAAAGAAGATCATACGATTACAAGCAGGAACAACTCCCTCTTGTAATGCGATACTGCATGCTGTAATGACATCATCAACGACGTCAAACATGGCGAGGTTGTCATACGAAGAACCACCAATGACAAGATACTTCTGCTTCGTATAACGAAGTTTGTTGTACAGTCTTCGATAGTTCGCTTGATCTTTCTTCTCTTTTGGAGACATCTTCAACCGATCATAACCAGATTGAAGTTCATCAAAGATCTCCAGAAGATGTGTGTAGTAGTCATAGTTGGGATCCTTGATGTAAGGATGTTCCATGGCATACTCACCGTCTTCATAAACTGGTTCGTCGTACAATCTGTCGAGAACAAGTTTGTCACCTTTGTACTTGACATACACGTTGTCAACAAAGGACAAACCTTCCTTATCGATCGATGGATCAAACCCAGCAACTGCTTTGAGAACAGTGATCTCATTGCAAGTTGGATGTTCCACATCAGCTGTGAATACAGTGAAAGGATATTTCGTATCGTGAGATTCCTTCACCATTTCAATCAGTTCGTTGTATGTCGTTCCATCGATCCTGTTGTGACAGATGAGAACCATCGGTTTGTCACGTTTTGCATCATCAGATTTGGACAATCCGTACTGATAGATCATCTTCAGTGAATCATACGCTGGTGATTCAAATCTGACAGAATCATTCACAATGCAAAGAATTGCATCGTCATATTCCAACCACGTTCCCATTTCCATATTGAAAACAGATTTCACGATTGGATCGCACTTCAGTTCGAATTGTCCTTCAGATTCTTCAATATCGAATCTGTTCTCTGACTCATATGTTCTTCTCTGGAATGTCATGCACTTCCATGATTCAGGAGGTGTTCCAGAGAAGATCTTTGCAACAGCATCCGCCAACTCAACATCACCATGTGACGATGAATAAGCCTGTGCAAACACGAGACGATACACTGCATCCTGTCTGGAAAGATGTTCTCTTTCCATAAGAGATTGCCAAGTGATCTTGTGATCATCAATGTATCTCTCAATGTGAGCAACGATGTTGTCATATTCTCGTCTGAGTTCATTCAGAGAGAAATGCTCATACTCATTAGAGTACAAGTGTGTCATGAGTTTCTTGAGTACGGCACAAGTGAACATCATCGCAGAAGTTGTACCGTCACCAACTGCGGTTTCCATTCGCGTCCCAATATATGCCACCATTTTCTTCACTTCCTCTTCCATAGGGGAAGCAAATTCAATAGCTCTGACAATGTTGATCCCGTCTTTGGTAAAGACGGGATCAGCAAGTACGTCAGAAGGGTCAATCAGAACCGCGAACTTACTGTAAGGTCCAAAATGAGCCTTCAGTGTGTTGTAAATCTTGTCATAGACATTCGCAAGATCCGTGTGAATGGTCTCTGATTCGAGAACGTTCGTCACTCCCTTGTTAGCATCAATGACAGCTTTGGTCCTGTATTCATCCATGTTGTTTCTTCGACTTCTTTTCTACATCTTCAAAAGATGTGAGTTGTTCAATCTTTCCTTGACGAGCTTTAGCTTGTTCATGGACTCGCTGTTCAATCTCTTCAAAAGTTGTAAGATCCAACTCCATCAGATCTTTGAAAGTGAGTCCATAATTGTCATGTGTCATCTCGTATTCGCACAGATCCAATGCACGATCCATGTATGCAGTTGGCTTATTATAACCATCTGGAACAGGAGAATGCCATAGGTTCACCTTATACGGTGACATATCTCCTTGCCACCAGATGGAGTGTTGTTTAGACAACACTCGAAATACGAAATCTCGTATAACACCTTTGACTTTAACAAGCTCTTTGAAGTTCTTCTCGAACTTGACAATCATCTCGTTGCGATAGTACTCGTCGTAATGCTCGTCTATCACAGCCCTGCCAACTATGGCCGGCAGGACAGGGCGAAAAAAATTGTCTCGACATCAAGCGGATAGAAGTTGTCCAACTTCGTCTCGGGCTTGGCGCCGCAATTCGGACATTCGATCGTGAAGGTTCCGATGTGGTTGATCTTGGCTTCAGAGATGTACTCACTGATGTTCGTGAGCAGATCGTGGTACTTCTGGTTGCTGATATCCAGAGCATCCATGATCGACTGCGTGTCATCGGTTTCGAACATGACCTTGCCGTTGTCATCCAGGAACTCGATCTTCGCAACCCACGGTGCGTACATCTGGAACAGATGGATGATACTCTTCATCTTGATCTGATCTTCACGCAGTCTGGAAGGACCATGCAGTGTCTTGTTCAGATCATTGACGAGATTCGTTCCGACAGAAATGAACTTCGCCATTGTGGGATCGCGGAGCGTGATTGCCAGAGTGTAATCATCCTGTTTCTGGATGATGCGCTTGGTTCTGTTCACGATGTTGTTCCGGTAGTTCTGCAGATCCTTGACCTGACGCATGACAGGACGACCATTCTCATCGGTCTTCTGAGACCAGTAGTTGATCATCTCTTCCGTGTACAGATCATTGTTGATCCACTTGGTGGAAAGAACGTCAATCAACACATCCGGCGACACAGTCTTGCAATGCGTGCAAGCAATCTTCGTGTGAAGACCCTTGCGATACATCAGACTGACCAACGCCCACATTGCGACATCATAGTCGAAGTACGAAAGGTTCTCAGCAAGAGCTCCTTTCTTATTGATGTCGGCGAAGTTCGAATCCACGATGAGATTGTAATCCTGGAGGAGTTCGATGAACTTCTCTTTGATGAATACATCTGTCACCAGACCGAAATGATTGCCGAGTTCGTGACCGAGCTCTGTGGCTTCGATTTCGACAGAAGAAGCAAACTCCTGGAGTTCCGCCATCTGAGGAGCACGAAGAATCACATAGAATCCGGAATTCAGGAAATTGACTTTCTGAAGTCCGCGCATACGAGCCATGACAGCAATGCGTGCCTTCTTTCCAGACAGAGATGTCGGAGCATCGCTGTTGTACTTGGCACCATGTGTGAAGAAGTCACGAACGAGATCCGGTTGTTTTGTTAGTTTCTTGTAGGTCTCGCTGTGTTCAAGGATCTCACGAAGATCCGCCTGAATGGTGGAACTTCCCCACCCGTACTGGATCACTTCAGACAGGATCTGCATGAATGATCCTGGAACAGCGACTGCTTTACGCAGAGCGGCATCCGAAGAGAACTGATCCATGACTTTGTCATTGTCCTCTTTTGTTCCAGTTGACACTGCGTTTAGCATAGTGTCGATGCCAGCATCCTCACTTGTCTTCGTTTCTTTCTGGCGTTCGATGTTGAACAGACCAGCGAATTCGCGACGAAGTTCTCCTTCAGAAGGATCGACCTGTTCTTCTGGTTCACTGACAGGTTCTTCTTTTTTCGGAGCTTCTTTTTCCACCTGTATTTTGGCAGAAACTTGCTGAGGCTCACGATCAGGAATGATCGTGATGTTCTCCGTGGGAGGTGTTTCTTTCTCAGGAGGAAGCGGAGCCTCCGGTGCATCATCGTCCACGATGGATTCCATTTCATGTTCCTGTGGATCTTCTGTGTGATCGACAGTTGGTTCAGGTTGCGGAGTCTGCGGAATCGCAACGTCCTTCTTGTCTTCGACAGGTTGTGAAACAACAACAGTTTGCGCTGTTTCAGCAGGTTTGCTTTCTCCACCAAGATTCAGTGGAGTGGAACCAAGATTGAGATTGGTCTCATTCATTGTGGTAGTTCCTTTGTTTAACAATTTGATGTTGATCAATGAAGAATATTGTTTATAAGCTTCTATGTTATGGTGTCCTGATATAAATAAACAAATAAAGAAACATCCATCCACGGGACATCCCGTGGATGGATGCTAGTCGAGCATATACCTCTTACCAAAGGAATGCTAAACATCATTCATGTTTCATTGGAAACCAAAGTGCAGCAGGTTGTATGGAGATGACCTTTATCCAGTCGTCCACATAACGACACAACGTACAGATTGTCTTGCCAGTATTCTGGCAAACACATACATCCATACGTGCATTCTCCTGCTTCGCTTTTCTCCAATATTCATAAATCGAAACCATGTTGAATCCATCTTTCAACGGAATGTTTACACTCCAGATGGCTTTGAGTGAATCACAAAAATCAGAATTCACTCGAACCTTTGTGATCGCATTCTTATCGATCGATGTCAAATCAACTGGAAATTTGAGTTCTCTTGGCGACTCGGATGGTTTGCCTCTATCAACGTGCCTGTCGAAAATGTAAGTATAAGAACTTACTATCTCTGGGCTGGAGAGAACACCAACTGTCCATCTAAAATCTTCTCCAGTCATGACGACTGTTTTGGTCGATTCATCCACCTCCATACGAAGTGGTTCATGACCTTTGTACTTGTTGATTGATCCACACACATCAGCCACATTGATACATCCACACATTTTCGTGAGAACTGGAAATCTCGATGTGATCATAGTGAGTGGTTCAGTGTCAACAAACACGATCTCGTGAATCGCTTGATCCACATTCGGTGAATAGATCGTTATCTCATCAAGAGATATGTTCGTCATATACCAAGTATTGATTCGCTCGACATTGCCGAGTATCAAATACGGCATCTTGCGTGCGAACAATGAAGAGAAGAACAACTTCACCGCATCTTCAGGACTTTTGAGTTTTATAGGCATAGTTGGTTAACCTCAGTCATTTACTTCATTTGTAACACGTGGTCGTATGAAGGAATGACCGAGACTCTCGGTCTTGGTGTCTTACCAAGTCGTTGTCCTTGCGGACACACGAGCTTCACGAGAGTCGAAGCGATCTCTCCAGTCATCCTCATCGCGGCATCCAAATTGGCATCGATCTTGCTCATTCCGCTGACATTACGGTTGGCAATCTCGGGTTTTGTTTCCATTTTGGGGCTCACATATGAAGTTGATGAGATGTTATTTTTTACAGATGATCTGAACGAAGCCTTCATCGAATTTGTCTTTGAACGTATCGATGAACTTGCAAATGGCTTCTTCGATCGCCGGCTGGAATTTTTCGACAACCTTCCACTGACACTTCATGTAGTTATCCCATGCTTCGATTCCAGCAGAGATCACTTCACGTTCTTCATCGGTCAGTGTTTCAAGGATTGCTTTGTCATAAGAGACATTGCAAAGCAGGTTTTCGAGAATGTGTTCACGCATCTTGCAACGGATCTTGTTTCCAAGTTCCGACGGAGAATCCACTCGACAATATTTGATCTTGTCGAGAAGTCTTTCCAAGCAATCTGCGGTGCAGTAGCCTGCATCCATGGCAGCTGAAGCAATCTTCCCGATTTCGGAAGCAACTGCATCTTTCCCGTCCACACGACCTGTTTTCATCAGGTACTTTGCATACGAGACGAGGACTGTCATTGCAGCATGCCGTGCGATGAACGACTGAGCAGCTGGACTGATAGCAGCTGGTTGTTCAGCAACGGGACCTGCAATATCTTCAGGCGCAGGAATACCTTCGCCGGGAGTAACGCCTTCAGCACCAAGGTTATTACGAACCTTCAGAAACATTGGTCTTCTCCTTGAGTTGAATTCGATTTTTGTAGAAATATACAAACGTGGGTGCAACCATAGGATAGTCTTTAAAGGTTTTTCCTCATGTTTAAATTATGCATATATTACAAATATGTGAAAGCATTTACTAAAGTAAAACAGTGTGACACTTTATGTGTCACATCACAACATATAAGGAAATTCCAATGAGTAGACCACCTCTTTTGAAAACATATAAGGAAAACATGGCGACTTACATAAGTCGAGTGAACAACATTCCTTATGCACAAGCAGAACAGCTCGTGAGAGAGATCATGGTTGCGAGATATCAACCAAAGACTGCTGTTCTTTTGGACACTCAGCTCTATGGGGAACCAAAGATAGTCGGCACTGATCTTGCAACATTCTTCGAATCACAAGCTGATAAAGTGATATCTGCAAATGGTTGTGTGTTCAAACAACATGAAACCAAACTTGGTATCACCGCACAGATGGTGAAAGAAAAGCTTGCTCAGCGTAAAGTTCTGAAGAAGAACATGCTGAAAGCAAAAGCTGTTGGTGATGAGAATATGGCACTTCAGTGCTATTATGGACAGACTCTGATCAAGATCAACATCAACTCTCTTCCAGGATCTTATGGATCTCCGTATAATCTGAATTATGCAAAGGATCTGTATAACGCAATCACTTCCAACGCGAGAGCATTGATTGGATATGCGTATTCGACAGCAGAAGCTGTGCTTGGAGGAAACTTTGCATGGTTCAGTGAAGAGGATCTGATCAATCATATCACCATTCACCTTACTCCTGGCATCATCGACAAAGATGAAGTCAAACGTGTCATCATCAATCACGGACTGAAGACTGTCGACAAAGAAACTCTTATGCAGTTCTATCTCAAAGAGGTAAGACTGTACAAGAAGAAGGCTGAACTACATCTTGTTCGGAAATTGGTTGACAGTCTGTCTCCTGAAGAAGTTCAATTCTTCTATTACTTTCAGAACCTTCGTCACATCATGTGGGGTAATGATGAGTATTTCAGGAAATGGACGAATGACACATTTGATCTAACCAAGATTCAGATGGACGCAAATGACAATCCTCAAGATCTGTTCAAACTGGAAGGTGATATCGTCAACCTTGTGAATGTATCATTTGCAAGTGTGTTGAGACCACCTGATCCAAGTTGGCAGGTCTACGATCTTCCTGACAAAGCGCCTGATATCGCCAGGAAATTCGTGACAATCGCGAATCACGTCGTTGATCAATTCAAGAAGATTCAAGACATCTTCAATTGTTTCATCTTCACCAAACTCTGCACTCCGTGTGTGGATACCAGAAAGTTCATGAAACGAAACACTGCTGTCATATCCGATACAGATTCAGTGATCTTCACTGTAAAAGATTGGATTGACTGGTACACCCATGATGTATACAAGATCTCTGATGCAACATATCAGATTTCAAGTTGTGCAATCTATTGGTTGACCAAAGCAGTAGCTCATTCATTACTCCTGTATTCCAGAGCACATGGAGCGAGAGGTGAATATGAGACAACCATGGCGATGAAGAATGAATTCCTGTACCCAACCATGATTCTTGCAGATATCAAGAAACATTATGCAGGTGTGGTTACAATTCAGGAAGGAGTTGTTCTCCCAAAACCAGATCCAGACATAAAAGGAGTCCAGTTCAAAGGTTCTGACATCTGTAAATCTGCAACCAAATTCGCAGAGAACTTCATCATCAATAAGATCCTGATGAAATCAATGGAAGGGAAATTCTCAGCTATTGACTTGATCAAAGAAGTTGTTGCATTTGAGAAGAAGATGGAAGATGAGATTAAGGATGGAAGTACCGAATGGTATAAATCCTTGTCAATCAGAACAAAGAACTACTATGCTGTACCAACGTCAAGCAATTACTTCTACTACATGGCGTGGGAAGAGATATTTGCTGACAAGTACGGTACTCTGATGCTTCCAACCAAAGCACCAGTTGTTCCAATCTTCAAACCAACTCCTCAATATATCGAGTGGTTAGGTTCAAAGAACAAAGGTATCTGTAACAGGATGCTTAAGTTCATTGAAAGATATGGAAGACTTTCCACATATGTCGCGATCAACCCAGTGACTGGAAGAGTTCCTCAAGAACTTGTTCCGATCATTGACACACGGGCCATCATCTACCACAACATCAAACCAGCATACCTTATCTTATCACAGATCGGTATCTCCATACCGTTCAGTAAGGATGAGTTATTGCTTGGTGAAATGTATCGATTTTAACTTGGTAGACAACTGTGTGTGGATAATACCACACACAGTTGTTTATCTTAACCCATTACAACAGGAGGTAACATGAACTTAGAACAGTTCCAAACTGCACCATCAGCAGTGCTCGTGGATCTACTGATGGATGCAATGACCTGTAACAGCAAAGATGCGTTATATGCGCTCCGCAGAGAGTACGAGTTCGATGAAAAAGAACTCGACGAACCTTTCAACGGGAAGAACTACTTCACGGAGTACGATGGAATTCACTACATCGTAAGTCGTGTTGATGGTAAACTCATCGTTGATGCGGAGTACAGAAAACGTTTTCGTCATCTGTGTACGTACACAGAGAACAGCAAGGAACTCGCTGAAATCGAAATCATCGAAGTTCCTGAGAACGGACCACATCCTGCAAATGGTGTGATCATCAAGAGCGAACAACCAGAAGAAACAACCCAAGAATCCATACAGGAGGAACTCATGGAAACCAACAATGAAACGGAAGTCAAACCCGAAGTCGAAGTGAAAGACGAAACTCCAGTTCATGAAGAACAGCAGCCTGTTGTTCAGGAAGAATCCGATGTTCCTGAGGTGGTCGGCAAAGCAACCATTCCGGACATCCACATCGAGACCAAACTCGAACAAGAACCGGAATCTGAAAAGAAAGTCCTCGCGGATATCAACGCCCACACTCCGGATCAGTATCTTCAGATGCTTATCGGATGTCCGTTCCCAAACTACCTCGATGTCAAACGTTTCGTCATCGGGGATCAGGCATCCGGGAGCAATTTTCATCTCACTGGATCCACTCCAGTGGAACATGTGGTCGTGTTTGACGACTATACCTTCTCCATCATCAAAATGAACGAAGGACAGTTCTATCGCATCTTGGTCAAAGTCACCAACGATGATGAAGAACCTTCGTTCCTTGCATCTCGCAATGTACCTAATCGTTGGATGTTCATCGCCGATGTGTCACAGTGCGTCGGAACGAGATCGTTCTTCAGCAATGCTGGATGGGGTAACTGCATACCAGGTACTTTCGTCGGTGGTATCAACTGATCCACCAAACGTCAATAAAGAACATAAGGGAACAGGTCCTGCAAAGGACCTGTTCCCCTTGTTCTTTTTTTTGAAAACCATCATCCGACTATAACGGAATCTTTGAAAGGTGGGAACACGCTACTGATGGAGATAGCGGTGATGTACGGAGTTCCACCGGATTCGTGGTGTACACTGAATTTGGAGCCTACGAGATTCGAACTCGTGACATCCTGCTTGCAAAGCAGGTGCTCTAGCCAACTGAGCTAAGACCCCATGAAATGTATGGCTCCAGCAGCTGGATTCGGACCAGCGACCAAGTGGTTAACAGCCACCTACTCTACCGCTGAGCTATGCTGGAATATGGCGACCTCGACCCGATTTGAACGGGCAATAACCACCGTGACAGGGTGGGGCATTAACCAATTGTGCTACGAGGCCTAGAAATGGCGGAGAGAGCGAGATTCGGACTCGCGGACAGTTTCCCGTCTGCGGTTTTCAAGACCGCTGCCTTAAACCACTCGACCATCTCTCCAAGTTATTCATCTCACAGCCAGCCCATGATCTGGCAGAAGATCGTAAGAGCTGATCCAACGATCGCTCCAACAATAAGCATGGTCCATGCTTTCTTTTGATCTTTCGTCATTTGAGACCCTCTGTTTTAAAAGTTGTAATCCTCTTGCGAGAACGCAGCCCATCCAGCCAATTGATCACACAACTCATTCGTCGCATGACCTCTATGACCTTTCACCCATTCAGCTGTGATCACATGCACTTGCATGAGATTCCACATTTGTTCCCAAAGGTCTTGATTCCCTACAGGTTGTCTTGTGGATGTGATCCAAGCATTGGCTACCCAACCAGTCAACCAACTGTTGATACCTTTAACCACATACTGGCTATCACTCACAATATGGACTCTACAAGGAACTGTAAGCTGATTCAAGCTTGCAATCACTGCAGATAATTCCATACGGTTGATGGTTGTTGGACTGTCGTTACCTATCGTTGCTAGAAAATGATCACCCATTTGGAGCACGCCAGCATATCCACCAGCTTGCACGGATGCTTTGAATGATCCATCCGTTGTCAGTAGAACAGTTGGCATTGACATATGAGTGTCATCTCCCTATTGGATGGTTGAAAGCGAAAGAAAAGGAAGACATCTGGTCCAATTGGCAACCGACAATGTAAGGAGCAAACTAACACTGTCATCGATTGTCAATCAGACCAAACATCAACGTATGATCCCAATTTCAAAAGCTTCACACTTGTGAGTTAGTGCAACGAATGAATTTGATATTCCATCAACAAGTTAACGATAGTTAAAGCAATTGGAAGATCACCTATCGCTAACCCATATTTGGTAGAATTGTTCCATGCGTGGTTCAATGTGCTCACTGTCACGTTGTGTGAAAGAATCAATTGTCATTGAGACATATGATCGAGTCATGTTGTAAATTTTTACAACAATGGTTCGTTCATTTCAAAATTGGAGCCGAGTGCGGGATTCGAACCCACGTCTAATCCTTACAAGGGATTTGCTAAACCGGACTCAGCTAACTCGGCGAAGATATTGCAATCACATAAGATTGCTTCGAATGTAAAATTTCACACTCATCGAAATTTTAAGAAAGGTTCCTTAACAATCCTTCCTAAGAATCTAAGGTACTTTTAATATATATAATAAAACTTAACGTTTGTTATAACAAAACACTTTATATTTCTTAACAAATAAACATTATTACAAAATCATTTCTTAACAAAAAAGAATATTAAACAAAATCTATTCTTAACAAAATAACAAAAATAACATTTTCTTTTTTCTTAAGTACTGATTTACCCCCTATTCCCCCATAGGGGTGCAAGAGAAGAAGATACTCTCTTAAGAGAGTATCTTCTTCTCTTGATCGAAATGATGGATTGAATGAGTTGAAAATGGTTGTAACTGAAAATGTGAACTAATTCGGAAAATATCACATCTCAAAATACCAAGAAAAACAGGGATAATAATTATCATACTCTAGGTTTTAAGCCATATTCAAAAGGTGGTTTTTAGAAAGAGTATAAGTATAAAAGCAATAAGTCAAAACTAAGTCAACAATGATATTCTGAGGTTAATTGGACTCAACATGTGTTGGGTAAAATATGTAATGTGTTAGGAAATACCTAGGATTTCACACGTAAAGACCATACTTTGTATAAGCCTAGATTCAATTATTTTTTACACAAGAGGTCTTTGATATGAGTATCGTTCAACAAGAACTTACCATAGAAGATCGCTATTCTCAAGAAGTTATCACAAAAGCATCTGAACTGTCTGAAGAAGTGAAGAACTATCTGACAGAAGAACGCTATCTTGTTGAAGTTGATGAAGAAGCATTATCACCATTATGGATTCGTAATCGAGTATTGCGTATTCTTTTGGATGATCTCAATGAAATTGGAATCTTCTTCAATCGAGAAACTGATGACTTGTTGGATGATGTTATCATGCATCAAGCTATCTTCTTCCTGTGTTCAAAGTTTGACAATGACAAATTGTTCGAACTGATTCACAACAACGAACAGCTCGTAGAGCTGTTGAAAGAAGCAAGTTCAGGAACTGATTGTATCACTGCTGTTATCAGCACCATGAATGAAACATTTCCTTTGGATGAAGGTTGGGAATACCTTGCAAACAGAGGAGTTGTGATTGGTTCAGATGATACATTCGTTGAGTTCATGCAATCCATTTTCGACAAAATCGACAGTTATGGTGATCCATCTTACGAGTCAACTATGACAACTGAAGAGATGGTTGCTTATCTGCAGTATGTTGAAAAACGTAATGCCATCATTGAGAAGATGGCATGTTCATGTTTTCCTGTTACTGTCAAGGATCCACAATCCACTGCTGTGATTACATCTGACAGTCAGAAACAATACATGATTCGTCACTACATGGAAAGTTACGAGAAGCAACTCTTACGAGGTGATGATCTCATTCAGTGCGTACGCATTTTTCATGATACGGAACTGACTGATGATCAGAAAGTTGCTAAGTTCAACAAACTTCGTGACAAGTACAAATATGTGTGGAAACATGACATTCGTTATTTCAGTCGGAGAGAAGATGGTACCAAGTTGAAAGCCATCATGACAGATGCTATGATTGCATTGATTGTCGCATCACATTATCAGATTGGTATGACGAATGGTCAACTGAGACAAGCATTCCTGAAGACATTGAATGACTTCATCGATGAGTATCCAGAAGGAAGTGAACTTCACGGTAAGTTCCAGACTTGTTTGGATCGCATGGTGATACCAGCAGAGGAGACCGTAACCAATGAGACTGTCTAATTTCAAGAAACGGTTGCTTATGGTTGCGGCTGTTGGAAAGAAGTTCACTGAGAGAGCATGGCTTCTTGAAGCTATGACAGTTGTCAGTGAATACACTCATAAGCAACTTGACGTCAGCATCGATCCTGGTGCATCAGCCAATGTGCTGAAAGCAGATGTGAAAGGAACGTTTACACCTGGTGATATCGTTCAGATCAAGAATGGTCTTGCTATGGTGACTGGAGACAATGAAGATCACACTGCTTATGTCTTTGAGCATTTCCATGATGATCTGAAGATTCCTCCGTATCATCGATTGGATACCTTTGACTTTGGTCCTCTGGATAGCCAGTATTTTGGGAATGTTCCTTATGTTCAGGTGAAACCTGAATTAACAACAGTTGGTAGACTGTTGGAGAATACTCTCATCTTTGGTTATCCAACCATGTATCAGTTCCCATATATGAACAAAGTCTTGAAAGACAGTGACATCATGGGAACTCTTTCTTCTTTGGCTACCAACAAGAAGATTGAAGTGTGGCAATTGGAAGAAGCATTGAACAATGCATTCTTCATCAACCACATGACAGAACTTTGTGTTCCAACTCTTACCTTGAAATCACTTTCATCACATCCTGATATCCAGAAGGTGAAACGTGAGTTCATCGAACAACATAAAGGAGAACTCAACAATCCTTTGGTTGCAAAAGAACTGGAAGACAAACTCAAAGCAATGGACAAAGAGTACATCGGAGATGACCCATCTGCAAGGTTCTTCAATGGACTTGGGAGTAAGTCATGGGATCTCCATCGTAAGAAACTTTTCCTTACGGTTGGATGTATCGATGCATTCTCTGACAGTGCAGGTGAATTTGATTTCATCCCGAATTCACTGATGGAAGGATGGACGAAAGAAGCGTTTCCTGTAATCTGTAACGAGATTCGAAAAGGTTCGTATTCTCGTGGTAAGGAAACTGCGAAAGGTGGTGCTGAAACCAAGCTGGTGATGCGAGTGTTCCAAGACCTTGCTATCTCCAACGATGACTGTGGTACCAAGAGAACCATTGAAATCAATTTCAATGAGATTGATATCAAGAAATTCCTTGGAAGAACACTGCGTGTTGGAGATGTTGATGTTGTTCTCACTCCGGAGAATATCGGTCAGTACGATCATCAGATTCAACACATGTATTCGCCACTCACTTGTGAAACCAAGAGAGACTTTTGTTACAAGTGTTGTGGTGAACGTGCGAAAGCACTTGGTGCAAAGTTTATCGGCATCCAAACAGTCAAGATCACATCAACCTTCATGAACCTGGCTATGAAGAACATGCATGGTACAGTTCTGAAAGTCAACAATGTTGATCTCGCATCCATCCTGTTGTAATCGCAAAATCAAATAGGAGATTTGCAAAATGGCAAAGAAACGCAATCATCAGTATCAGCAGAGTGAACAACCTGCAGAAGAACAGATGGCACCGGAAGTCGAAACGACGGATGCTTCTGTGAATCAGGCTCCCGCCACTGAACAGGCTGCACCTGTGCAGGAATCAGCACCTGCTGAACAGGAAAGTACTCCTGTGACGGAAACTCCGGCTGAACCTGAGAAGGAAGAGGAGCTCGAGATCGATGTGACTCCCAAGAAAGAAGAGAAACTCAATCTTTCAACGCCTGCTGATCTGAAGGAACCGGCTGCTCCAGCGGAGGCTCCCAAGAAAGCAACTGTGAAACCCGCGGCGCCGAAATCCCGCGAACTCATCGAGCTCACCAAGATGCTCGATATGTATCGCGATATGTGCAAAATCCGCACCATGAATCCGGCCAAACTGCGTGAGCGCATGCGCGTGCTTTTCAGCATCGTTCGCCTCGTTGCTCCGAGCAGTTCCTCCACGTCCATCAAGTACAGCACCCGCGAGCTGGTTGAGACTCTGTTCAACCGCATGGTTGAAGGATCCGGTACCATCTTCAGCGATGGTTACATCTTCCGTCTCACCTACTCGCTGCCACCGCAGGATGCGGTCAAGTTCGAAGCATTCTACAGTGCACTGCTTCAGCTTGTCAACGCCAGACTGCGTGGTGCGAAGATCACGTTCAACATGGACGTGCTTCGTGATGTGCTGAAGAACGAGTCAGTGATGGCGGCTATCCGCTCCATTCGTTCTCGTTTCAACTGATCACCAACGGCAATAATGATCTATCTCCCTGGATAACACCAGGGAGATAGATCTATTTGTAAATCAGTCTTCTTTCTTTGGTTCTTCGAGGATCTTCTTGTCATCAACGGGAGCGGATGTGGTCGGACCACCCTGACATTCCTGGAGTTCACCTTCTGTGATTTCTTGTCCGGATTTTTGGAATGCTTCTTCCACACCAGCACCTGCTGCGCTCATGTTAGCAGGTTCTCCAGAACCACCATTGTTCCCATTGAGATTGATGGCTTTGAGAAGTGCACCAATAGATGCAGCAACCTGTGTATTATCTTCACTCTCTTTGCGAGAAAGATTGAGTTTCACATTGCGCTCCATCACAGATTCTTCATCTTTGAGAAGTCCGGCAAGTGTGTTGATCAACTGAACTTTCACTTCGATAGTTCTCGGTGATTCATTATTGGGATCCATCTCAACGATGTTGATCTTGTTCTTCAGATCATGGATCAACCCCTGACGGATGGAACGAGTCCCTTGTATAGCCTCTTCAAAATTATGAAAGGCTTGATCAATCGGTGACATCGACATGGTGTATATCTCCTTATGTTATAAATGATAGGCAAATCCTATACCTTATACATATTATGTGGGAAACCCTAGTGTTTTTCATCGTTGTAATAAGATACATACGTGTCTATGCTATAGAAACGAATTTCAAGTCTTCCACACTATATCACACTGCATTCAATTGCGCCATTGATAAAGTGTGGTGTAGTTAGGGAAACTTTGTGATCTACATCTGATCATCCGTCGCGCTACATGCGAACGAAATGAGAATATCAGATTCATATACAAGACCACTCATGCTGAAAGTAGAGATGTTGCGAGGGTTACTTCAAACACACAATATTCAAACAAGTAATGCATGTTGATGGATCAGTAGAAGATCTGGTGTTCTTGCAATGAAAGTTGGTGATCCCGGCACCTAACAGTTGTTGCACAAGTTTGTTCGTGTGGAAGACTTAATTATATTTTGGTTGGACCGAGAGATATTGGCGATATGCGAACATTCCGTCTTTTCGCAGTGAGTGTTATTCGCACAATACTCTTGGGCTCCTTTCCGGAAGCCACGCGGAGTGGATTTGCTGAGGGGACTTGCATTACTTCCGTGCTTAGGCTCCGTTTCCTGTTGACTGGCTTTGATTGCCTGTCTCTCGGCCAACCTTTTTTTCATTCAACTCCTGTGAAGGTATGCAACAGTGCGTCTAGTCAGCGCACTGTTGTATGCCGTCTTATTTTATCTATATATTACACGGGTAGATGAATGATAACCCTTAACAATATAGGAGGTTCAACATGAAAAGTATCATCATCGCACTTGTCACTCTCGTGACCATCGTCAACGTCAACGCCAGTGATCTTCAGAAGATTACGTTCGATCTCATCGCTCGCAATGAGGGGTTCAGATCGAATGTATATCTTTGCTCTGCCGGGAAGGAAACCATCGGATATGGTTTCACTTCCAAGCTCTACACTTCCAAAAAGTATATGAGCAAGGCGGAAGCGGACAAGATCTTGATGACGTATGTTGACAGTTGCCTCAGATCTGTTGAACAGCTTAAACTGAATGTCAAACTCACTGACAATCAGAAGGCTGTTATGGCGGATATGATCTATCATTTTGGCAGTGGAGCAATCCACAATGCCAATGATCTGATCAAGGCGATCAATTCCGGTAACTCTTCTAATGTTAAAGCCCAGCTGATGCGTTGGGTTAAACAGAAGAAGATTGTCAATGGAAAAGTCACGTACGTGACTGTCGCAGGACTGGTGAACAGACAAGCACGTCTGGCTCAGCTCTGGGACAAGTGAATAACTGAGGGATCTCTTCGGAGATCCCTCTTTTTATTTTTTTTGTTTATCATGATGAATTGTGCATATATTACCTCTGTGAATATAAACAGCAAACCAAAAGGAGGTTATCATGGCTGACAATGTTCGTATCGGAGCTGATGCGATGAATCACTACCAAGTTCTCATCGGGTTGAAACTTTGTTTGGAGACCCTTCGCGAGGGAACTTCTGAACAAGATCCGATGTTCGAAGACCCTGAGTTCAATTCTCATTTGCGTGTGATGGCGAGTATACATGCTACGCATTACAATGAGAGATTGAAAAGGATCGCTGGTCGTCGCACTTGGGTGAAGAAGTCGGAAGCGTCAAAAGCTTTCGATGAATTCATTCATGAGCTAAGAAGAGAGTATGATCGTGCAAACGAATATCGTGAGTCCAGACCGGATCTTTTCGATTAACTCAATGAACACCCTACACCATCTCTGGTGTAGGGTGTTCCTCTTTTCTTCTATTTATTTTTTCATTTTTATTATCCTTGATATGTGTTCTTACACCTTCAAGAGCTTCTTACACATATATTACAAATGTGTAAAATCAAATCAATGGAGGTGAAGCATGATTAATTTCAACGACTTCAAGAACAAGAAATATGGTAAACTGACAATCATCGATAAGATGGGTCGTGAGTTTACAGAACATTCACAAGTAATTGCACTTTGTGAATGTGGAGAAACAGTCACTTATCAAATAAGCGACATCATAAGTGGAAAGTACACGTCATGTTGTTGTGACGTACCACCTTACAAATCACCATTCAAACCAATTGATGACATCACTGGACTCAGATCAGGTAAATTAACTGCATTGAAGCCAGTTGGAGTTAATTCCGATAGACGAGTCATGTGGCGATGTAAATGTGACTGTGGAATGATATGTACCGTATCTGTTAAGGCACTTAAGAGTCACAAGACTCAATCGTGTGGTTGTAAGGCCAAGGATGTCTTATTCGAAAGGAATCTATCACACGGACATTCTGACGGAAGATTGTATCGTATTTGGTACGATATGAAAAGACGGTGCTATCAGCCACAGCGTGCATGTTATGAACGTTACGGTGGTAGAGGTATTCGAGTGTGTCCCGAGTGGCACGATTTCGAAACATTTCGCGAATGGGCAGAGACTCATGGGTATCGTGAAGATTTATCCATCGATCGAATCAATTCAAATGGAAATTATTGTCCAGAGAATTGTAGATGGGTGGATATATATGATCAGTCCAACAACAGGTCGATCAATATAAACATCACATACAACAATGAGACTCATACACTTGCAGAGTGGTGTAGAATGTATGGTGTTGATTATAAATACATGTATCACAGATTTCATAAACATAAAGATGTGGAATTTGTGAAACTCATGAATCTGACACCAGATATAACAGAAGAATTGAAACAATTGCAGGAGAAGAGCATGAGAGAAGACTACAATGATTCGTCAATCAAGACGATATCCGGTCTTGCACATATGAAGAAACGCCCTGGAATGTGGGGTTTCCAGTTTAGCAATATCCGAGGCAATGTCCTCATGGTCAAGGAGATCCTTGATAACAGTATCGATGAATCTCTGGATAAGAATAAGTCTTATCTCATTGAGATTACATTCCTGTTCAACAAGGACAAAGATGATTACCAAGTCATTGTTCGAGACCATGGTCGTGGTATACCTATCGACAGACTTATTGACGCTGTCACCAAAGTGTTCACGTCTGGTAAGTTTGAAGGGTCAGCGTATGGCAATTCCGTAGGAACCAATGGAATTGCAATGAAGGCGATCGCAGCATTCAGTGAAGAATGCTGCGTGATGTCAAAACGAATGGATGGGTTTGGATATATCAGACTTGCATTCGGTGACGTTAAGGACACCTATATCTCACAGACTCCCCTCGACAAGAATGCTGACACATGTGGTACTATAGTTATGTTCCGTCCGGACAAGTCCATTGTCAGCTTCACGAAGAGTTTCTTCAAGGAAGGTGGGCTTCAAGAAATCATTGATCTTTCTGAATTCTACACTGTGTTCAAAACGAACACAACTGTCAGAATAAAGATGATTGATGGAATGCTTCCGAAAGAAGTGATTGAGGATAAACCAAAATCTACTTGGATGACATTCGATCGAATAACTGGAGATGATTCTGGAAAGGTGTTGTTCAAGACAGACAGCACCGTAAGTCCCAGAAAATATGTTCAGAAGAAATTCGGTCTCAAGAAACCAATCTGGGAACTTGGAAGAATGATCCATGAATCTACGGGCGATTCCGATCCGATCGGTTTCGATATCGATGTATTCTTGGATGAAGGAAGTGCTTCGGGTCACAATGGATTTGTTGCGGCAATCAATGGAACCCCGATCACACATCCAGAGAGTTCTCACATCGCCGTCCTTCAAGCTGTCATGAAGACACATCTTCTTGATTATGTGGAGGGCGAAGAATTGTCCGCTTATTTTGAAAGCAAGTATCAGCTTCCATTGTCAGGACATATTCTTGCAACATATTCTCATGGAGTTGACTTCATTGGTCAGGACAAAACAAGGTTTGAGAATCGCAGGTTTGGTGATTTCTATCGGTCGATGTTGAGAAGGTATCTGAATAAGGTGCCGGATTCGAAATGGGAGACTCTCTACGAGGCCATCAAAGAGAATCTCTCGATGGAATATGCCAAGTATTCCAAGACAGCCTACAAAATCTCCAAGTCATTGAAAGGCATTGGATATACCTTGAACCATATTGGTTCGTTCTACAACTGTTCATCCACAGACAGATCCATGACAGAACTCTTCATCACAGAAGGTGATTCTGCAGGTGGTCGTGTGAAAGCAGTTCGTGATGACAGGTTCCAGGCCATCTTGAAATTAAGAGGCAAACCATTCAATGCCATCCGTGGTGATAACAAGAAACTGAATCAGAACCTGATCTACCAGGACATGGTACGGTTGATTGGAGTCACACCCAACGACAAAGATCTGTCGAACATGAACTTTAACAAGATCGTGATCATGACGGATGCTGATGCTGACGGGTGTCACATCGTGGCATTGTTGGTTGGTACATTCTACAGGATCAATCCATTGATTCTGGAACAAGGACGAGTGATCATCACGAATCCTCCTCTATACTCAACCATCATGAAGAATCAAGCTGTGTATCTGAGAGATCAAGATGCTCTTGAACAATCTCGTATCAACTGTGTTTATCGTACGTTACTCGATATCTACATCGAGACGAAACAAGGTGAATACACGTTGAATGATGAACAGTTCATGAGTTTCTGTTATCTTGTGAAACACATTGGCAAGACTGTCATCAAAGTGGCTAACGTCTTGAACATCGATCCCATGATACTGGAACAACTTCTGCATTGTTCGGAGTATATCACTTCTGGTAATCCGGATGTGAAGAAGATCAAGTCTGTACTTGGTATCGATGATGTGGTTTACAATAAGGAATCAGATTCCATTATCTTGATCGATTCTGGTATTGAAATACCGGTTCCTTTGCAGAGACTGCAGTACGAGATGAAGGCATATGTTCTTCCAGAATATGAAAGAGGATTCTGGAGAAACTTCAACATGTACGTGACCACGAAATACAGTGATCTGTACATGCACGCACCATGCACCTACACGATGCTGTACAGCATCTTTGAAACACTGGATACTTGCTACAGTATTCGCAGGTTCAAAGGTCTCGGCGAAATGTCCGAACAAGCCATCTTCTATACATGCGTTGATCCACAGACGAGATGTTTCTCTGTTGTTCGTGGTGTCGGTGATGTGAAGAAGATCTACGATATGCTTGGTGTTGACTCGACAGCTCGTAAGAAGCTCATGGATGCAAACTACATCGAGTAAGGAGACATGCATGGCAAAATTCAATCCATTCACAATTCTTCTGAGAATGTTTGATTATCTGAAAGAGGATATCAAAACCAATGCTCAGATCAAAGAGAGTTTGTGGAGGAAAGAAGTGGCAGCTTGGGTAGGTGGTACACTGGAGTGGTTGAATAACCCAACAGTGTTACCACCTTCTGATACATTGGAAGAGATCTTCTGCACTGTCATTGTTGCGGAAGGTTACCATATGTTAACAGGAGGACATATCCAAGATGCACATCGATCTATCCACAACTTATTGGAGTATATATTACGCAGTGAAGGAAAGGTGAACATCACATGTGTTCCTACAGAAGGAGAAGAACAGCAGATTGCAAGGAAAGTATCACATCCAGCTTGCAGAAAATCCATTGTCAACGGACTGATGGACTTCAGCAAACCTCTGGAAGATATGTACTTCTATCAGTTGTGCTCTGATGTATCAACCAGTGATATCAAGGTAGACAATTGTCCGCAGTTCACTGCGTTACTTCCATGTGGATACTTGATCGATCACAGTCTAACATTCCCTGACGACATCAGGTTATGTGACAACTGTCTTGATCTGTACTACATGTCAGCGTTGACCAAGAGAAGAAGTGTGAGAGCCGAATACAGCATAGATACCATTCAAGGATTCATGTGGCTCAAGCGCACGATACAAGTTCTTTTCCAAAGAAGGGAACTTGATCGTACCAATGAACAATTGCGAAAAGAAGTCGCATTTGTGATGTGGTTCTTCGGACTGGTGAAAACTTGTCGTATGGAAACAGAACATGATGTGGCAGATCACATGTTGGATCTCTGCATCGACAGATTCAGAAGGAGAGTTGAGCAGAAAGACTTGAAGTAACATTCAAATCCTCTTACCAAAAGGAACAAACATGAAAATCCCTGAGCTCAGTCAAGAGTATCGGGAACGATTCTTAAATGGACCGAAGTGTACTCCATTGCAGATCGAGATGTCTGCTGGATCACCTCTGTTCTCGAGAGAAGAAGTTCTCGAGAGTCGTCACGAAGACGACATTCTTCTGCGCTCAATCTTCGTGGAATTCAATATCAGCAAGGAGTGGTTCTCTCAGCAGTGTAGGAAATATGCGATAGAGGTTCTAGGACTTCTTCCATCACAAGCCAACACACCCGGGAGTAATCTTATCCGAGCATTGAAAACAGGCAACATCAGTAACCAACGTTACAATGAAGCCTTGCGTGTTTTGAATTACAGCATTGTTGATCAATCTGTGACCATACGTGATCCTGAAGGTAATGTGAAAACATTCACCGTACAGGACGCGTATAAGAAATACGCTAAATGAAGACTGAAGCGCGCGCTTGAAGATCCAGAGGGGTGGCCACCCCTCTGGATCGTTTATTCTTTTTTGTATTTTATTGTAGTTGGAATACATTCAAATCTATATCATTAGGGTAGAAAGCCAAACCGAAACCCTTAAACAATGGAGGATATCATGAATAAGGAATGTGCTATTGGCGAAGCGATCGGCGAAATGACGGGAGCCCTCATCGTGGATTTCATCAAGTATGCTTTGGATACCACCAATGCTAAAAACTTGAAGAAAGACAGAGAGGAACTTCAGCTGTTCGAACGCAACCGCATCGAAACGCTCGAGAAGATTGCTGCTCTTCATTGGTACAACTTCATCAAGCGTTACAATCTTGTCGATCATCTCAACTGGGTGAACGAGAAGATTGCGCATCTCAAAGAACACATCGCTCATCTCGAAGCGATCGTTCCCGAAAAGATGCGTTAAGATGTGGACGTTTCCGATCATCGTTGGGAAAGCCATCGTGGTGGTGATCTTTATCATCGCGATGGTTTTCGAAGTCATCAAACACTTACGGAGGAAAGACAAATGAATGCAGTAAAATTTGTCGTGAAGTGTGTCGTGTTCTCCGCCGTCTTCATCGGAGTCGGATGGGGAATGAATCTGGTTCGCGATTCGATTCGCGAAGCCAATTCAACGACAGCGGAGTAATCCGCGTAGTGAGGGACCCACCGTGGTCCCTCATTTTTTTGTTCATTCACACAATGTGAATATATTACACTAATGTTATCCGTGTTATTGTGATGTATCTGTATTACATTACAATAATTTAACACTTTATGTGTAACTTAAAAATTCATACAAGGAGAAAATTATGGCTGATGACAAAGAACATCTCGCAGCAACTGATTATAAATCAGAGATGACTGCAGACAATGCCATTGAAGACAATATTCGGATCTTCGGCAATGATACTCACAAATCGAAGTTTCCGAATAATATCGATGGATTGAAGATGATTCATCGACGTATTCTCTGGGCACTTCATGAACATCCGAAGACTCAGAAGGAAGCATCTCTTACAGGTATCGTTATGAAGATGCATCCTCATGGTGACAACTCCATCAATGACACGATATCCAATCTTGCACAACCATTCTCCAACATCATACCTTTGGTATTCTCAGACTCCAATATCGGTATGTATTCTGGAGAACCAGCCGCTGCTGCAAGGTACGTGGACGTGTCTGAATCCGAAGCAGCGAATGATATCTTCTTCAAGGATGTTGCAGAATCCACATTCACATATGTTCCGTGTGAATCTGAAGAAGGTATGGAACCTGAGAATTTCATACCTGTGATTCCAACGACACTCTTGATTGGATCATTCGGTATCGCAATTGGATTCAAGACCGACACACCCATGATGTGCATTCATGAACTGTGTCAGTTGACCATTGAATACGTGAAGTTGAGAACATCAGATCCTGAATGGGAGAAGAAACTTCAGTCCAGTCTTGCAAAATATCTCATTCCTGACTTTCCAACATATGGACTCCTCCGTAATCGAGACGAATTGATCTCTGCTTATAAAGCAGGTGTGTTCGATTGTCCGATCGCAACAGATGGAGTTCTGAAGATCGGAACAGATCGCATTGTATTTGAGACTATTCCTTACAAGAAGAGTTTCGGACCAGTTATGTTGGATGCTGGTATGCAAACACGTGTGAAAGACAGTTGGATCAATCAGCACTTCCAGGAATTGGATGACCATGCTGGTAAGAAACAAGGTATCATGCGTGGTCAGTACGTCTGCAAAGTGAGACGTGGAGAGAATCCCTTCGATCTTCTTGATGAACTGAAGAAACGTTGTCAGTTCACGATGGCATGGAAACCATCTCGTCTCTATGTCAATGAAAAAGGAGAAAAGGAAGAGCACACTCCATTCACATTGTTGGATGCTTGGTACATCGCGAGACATCGTTCTGTTCTCGGTGAACTCAAACAGAGATTGAACAAACTCATTGCAAGATTCCGTGAATTGACGGCACTTGTAATCATTGCGGATCATGCTGATGAGGTGTACAAGATCTTCAAGAATGCCGAGACCAAAGAACAGACTGTTCCGATTCTTTGTAAGAGATTCAAACTCACCTCTTTCCAAGCCAAGTTCATCGCAGGTCTTACACTTGCTCAGATGACGGCACGTGGTAGAGCCGATCTTCTTGATGACATTGAGAAGGTCAAGAAATCCATCAACGATCTTCAGCAGACATTCACTCATGTTCCTGATGTGATTATCTCTGCTGTGAAGAAGATCGATGAAAAGTATTCGATGAAATATCCTCGCAAGACACAGATCCCCAGTTATAAGGGATACGCGTGTTATAAGGATACTGGATTTATCCAGATCGAATCAATAGACGAGTTCGATGCTCTTACACACGATCCAACTTGTCATTTCGATCCAGAGCAGTTGGAATTCCATCTCTACCAAGGAAGTGGACATCTTCTGCAAATGGGTGGAAAGGTTGACAGTGATGTGTGGGATCTCCCCAAGCAGTTCAAGTCAACAGGAGTGTATCTTGTCAAGAAACCAACGCATACGGTTGCTGTGTCCAAGAAAGGAATCTGCGTTCTTTCGGGAATTGTAGGTTCTGTCAACGGATATGACAAATGTGTTCCTGTTGGTGATTCTTTCATTGGAGTAACAAAGACAGGATATCTTCTCAACATTGATGCAAAAGCAAAATCGAAGAAATCTACCGCAGTCGATGGATCTCTTCGTGATGTTTCGTTTGTGTCGCAGTATCCAATGCAGGATGTTGTGATCGTACATGTGAACGACAAAGAACCCAATGTTGTCAGAATTGACAGACGAAGTGGTTCTGGTAGATTGTCCAAGATTGTTGTTGGGAACTGGAAAGTTCTCGGAGTTTATCTTGTAGACAGTCCGTTCATGATTTCTGTTCCTCAGGAATTCAGGAGCAGATGTCCGATCAAACACCTGTATGTGGATAACATCGCGAAATGGGTGAAACCTGATAGTACTGTGATCATTCAACTCAATCGCAAGGTTGTTGGAAAGAATGAGGGAAGTCTTCAGCTTTACTCCAAACGTGGATGCATCTACAAACTTGTGAAATAACATTCAACCGGATCTCCCTGCTAGGTTAAGCAGGGAGATCTATCATCTAGGCCATCTCACAATTTAAAATTTAGGAGGTTACGACAATGTTAGGGTGGCGGTGGCCATTCTCGAGAAAGGCCAAACAATCGGAGAGAACTATCGTAGAAGACAAAATTCATGCACGCCTGGCGGACATCGTTCAAGAAGCCTGCCGGTATTTCGGAGAACAAACAGAGTGCTCGAAAGATTACGCCTATGTGTTCGACTATGAAAATAAAGCCACACAATTTGGGTTTGTTCTTGAGAACCATCTTTACTCCATGGTTGGAGATAGGATAAGACTCGGGAATACATCCATCTGTGGTGGATCCATCAAGACAGTCGATACGTCGAAAGATAGGTTAGGTCTTCCTAGAGCCATCTACAAGATACGACTGCCGATCTACGGCGGAGTTCTTGTGGAGTACTATTCACAAAAGTGGAACACATCGACTCGTAAGATAACAGTCATACGTCCTGTGGTACGTGTGGTGTTTTCTGCATTTGACAAAGAGTTCTGTCAGAAGGTTCCATCATTGTTCTCACTCACAGTCAACAGTGTAATCGACGCCGAAAGAATCGGTTACGATTTAAGGAAGGAGAATTTCAATGTCTGATGTATTGGACGTTATGACGGATGAAGGGGTCCGAGTTATCACCGCCCCAAGTATGGAAGAAGCCATGAAACTCGGAGAGGTTGAGGAAGGAACACAAGGATTTATCGCAGGTGTGCTGCACACTTTCAAAGAAGGAAAGTGGGTTGTCACTGAAGATGAAGACAATGCTCCAAGTTGGATGATGACGTGGTTCGAAGAAGGAAAGAAGCTCGGTGTTGTGAAATCCGAGCGTTCCAAAGAAGAACTTGAGTCCTTGAAAGAATGCATTCTTGGTGCTTCTTTCATCCACAAGTACTGTCGAAACAAAGAACTTCCGGAAGCCATCATTGACATGATCATCTGCGAAACAGCAATGCGTTGGTACGAGGCAGATCATCCTGGAGAAGTGATCGAAGATCCTCTCAAATGCAAGTCACTTCCAGCGTATTACGATCATGTCACAAAATTCATTCACGACTTCAGCGAGCACATCCAACATGTTCGTGCAACATATGCTTCAAACATGTCTGCTGAAGGAGAAGGACTCAACCTCAATCTCAAAGGAGAAGAATAATGGATTGGTTTCAAATTGCAGTTGTCTCTTGTCTCGCCGTCATCGCACTTGCGTGCATCGTTTTCATTTGGTCATTTGCGTGTTATCTTCGTTTGATCGCGCACGATCTTTATCGCATCGCTGGTGCTGCCGAACGTATCAAATGCGATATTGGTCTGCTTGCTGAGCTCGCGAAGACGGCAAGCAGTCAAGAACAGAGTGTTCAGAACAATGAAGCTCCCAGAAAGAGAAGACATCGTGCGGGACGAAAACATCGCAGGAATCGTCGATATGTGGAAGGAATGAACACCTATGGAGGGAGGGATGACTTCGATGTACAGTAAACGATGGATCCATTACTTCATGGACATTGCTGAACGTACAGCCTTGCAGTCCAAAGATCCTTCCACCAAAGTGGGCGCTGTCCTTGTGAAAGATCGTCGAGTTATGGCGACTGGATACAATGGATTTGCTCGTGGTGTGGATGATTCCAAAGAACGGTATGAAGACAGAAGCACCAAACTCATGTATGTTGTGCATGCGGAGGCCAACTGCATCGCACAATGTGCGAAGTATGGTGTCGCTTGTGATGGATTGATTCTGTTCGTCACACTTGTACCGTGTACAGAATGTGCGAAACTCTTGATCAATTCCGGTATCAAAGTCATTGTGTTCAAGAAACAAGATCTTGCTGTCAGACGTGTCGCATCTGAATACGAATGGCGTGACAAGATCAGTTCTTCTGTCAACATGCTGCATGAAGCTGGAATTGAACTGTACGAGTATGATCAGGACAAGGAAGTCTTGACAGAGATGTCAACTGATTTCACCATTGATCTGTATCAGCCAGAATTCAGCTTTCAAGAGTGATTTGTGTATATATTACACGCGTGATGTCCTAACAGTACCTCCTAAAGTACAACACTTGATGAAGCTTTCGCGTATTCCAGATTCATTATAGGACTGATGATCTGGGACTGGTGGGATGCCCGTAGTTCCTCACCTTTACATGAAGAGTTGATAGATCATCCGACATCTTGAGTTGGCATCTTATTAACTGAACATGTATATGCAGAGATTTGTCAAGTAGATGATCTTCACATTGGCCTAGTGTGGAGATTGTCACGGGTCCTCTTCGGAGGACCCTTTCTTTTTTCTTAAAATTCATTAAATTGGAGATGCGTTAACCATGGGACAGTATGATTTGACCAATGCTGATAGGTATGTCCAAACATTGGGACAACATCTATCATCAGCAAAGCACGTGCTGGATCTCATAGAAAATGAGATAGGTGTGCGTGACAAAAAGATACAGGATCTGAAAGAACAGATTGATGTTCTTCAACTTCGAATCAAAGTCTCGAACAACAATGAGACAGAAGTTCCTGATCCTGGCGAAGTGTATGATGAAGGAGAAGAGTTCGACAACGATGGACGTATCCATCCTTATATCCTTCCGTTCAATGGAGCGTTCCGTTACACCAGAAGCAAATTCGAGTTCTTGAAAGAATGCTCTCGTATCCTCGTTGAAGCAGGTAAGATGAGAGCACCGATCAAAGATCAGTGCGGATGTCTTGTTGATGCGGGTGTTCCGTTTGAGAGCATTGTTTGGTCCATGAGACTGAACATCAAGGATTGTCAGAAGTTACTGACAAGTTCAGATTCAGAGATCTACCCGTATCTGAGAACACAGTTCCAGAGGAACTTTCAGAATGTGGATGCAGATTGGCACTGGATTCACTTTGCAAAAGAGATGAAGGAACGTTCTGTTCTTCGCAAGGAATTTGCAAAGGAAGAACCGCAAGAACAACAGACACCTCCTACTCCTGAAGAGAAACCAGTTGTTGAGGAACCTGTTAAGGAGAAAGTGATTCCTTCACAGTACATCGAACTTACACAAAGTATGCTCGATGCACTCAAGCAGGATTTCATCAACAGTGCTCCTGTCGACACATATGAGAAAGTGATGTCAATACTTGACAAGTACAAGCTTCCGCTTTCTCAGATGTTTGCTGATATATTGGGTCACGATGGGAGATGTGCTAGCGCCATCAAGAGGTACAAGAAACTCACAAATCTCTTTGTCATAAGAGTCAATGAGTTCTGCGGATGTGATGTGGTCAACTGTAAGGTTTCTGAAAAGAAAGATGACACATCCAGTGGAAGAACGCAGTTGGAATTCACTGCAGAACAGATCATTGCGATGTTCGAGAAGTGCGAGAAGGATATTGACAAGATACGTGAATTCGTCATCAAGCATGGATACGGTTCTGCTCTTGTCAGATTCAATGGAGTTTTCAGGAACTTCATTTATCGGAACAAGATGCCAAGGATTGACACGATCATGAAGATCAACAGAGCTCTTGGTAAGGATGTGCTAAGCGCACAGTCACCGAATTATCCTCTCAAGTCAGACAACCCTGATGATTATAAGGTATTGAATGGAAAGACATTCCACAATCCCGTTGAATTCAAGAAGTTCTTGATCGACAATGGACTGTCACAGACATATCTTGCCAATCGGATGGGTGTGATCAAACAGACCTTCTACATCAATATCAACAGATGTGCGAGTACTCTTAAGAAGTTCCTTCTTGAAGAGTATAACTGCACAATTGATTGGTAAACAAATAGGCACTAGAGCACACCTCATTGAGGTGTGCTCTAGTGTTGTTATTGTCACATGAAATCACTGAAAGCAAAACCACGTGTTCCATCCACGATTGCTTCAGACATTTCCTTCGACCAGTCGAGGATGTCTTTCATGGATGTGGACAAGTTGGGCTCTTCTCCAGTGTCAAGTGTGAGTGTGTAGATGTAACATTCGGTATCTTGGCCTATGCGCCAGACACGGTCCGAACTTTGCTTGTAGTCCGCATCTCGCCAAGGTCTGTTGATGAAGATGACTTGATTGGCTTCGACAAGCGTTACGCCAGTTGCCAGTGTTTGCATGGTTGCGACAAGAGGATTGATTGATTTGTCCTCTCTGAATTGCTTGAGTAACTGAGGAACCTCTTTGGATGTCTCACCATATACGAGACACGGCTTGAATCCAAGAGATTTCAGTTTCTCAGCAGCAGTCTCCACCGTATCAACAAATGACGTGAAGAGGATTGTTTTCTTGATGGCACTGTTGATAAGTTCTTCAAGATCGATTGCATCCAGCAATGCGCTTGTCATCTCTCCACGAAGATGTCCGAGATATCCAAGGATTTCTCCTTGAATCTTCATGTCAAGATACTTGATTGCTGATTTGCAATGCTTGAACATCTTCTTCATGTCTGCTGACATGGCTGGCATGAGAACATCTTTCTCATACTTGTTCATCCAGACAACATCCTCAACAAGACGAGGATCATATCTGTTGTAGCCATGTTTGATCAGATAGTTCACAGTATCAAGATATCTCCGGAATTCATTGGAAGGACCAATGGTCTTGTGTCCTGCAAGGAACGAGATACAAGTGTTCCACTCTTCCTGATATTCTTTCATGTGTTTGTTGTGGAAATCTGAACGTTCCGCACCATACACTTTGAGAAGTTTCTTCACATTGGTGATGGTGTATCTCTCACCACCACGAATCTTCACAAGAAGATCTTGCTCATGTTTTTCAGGAAGTGTGATCACCTCTTCCTTTGTCTTGCGAACCATCATCATATCCATACGTGCATGGAGAATGTCAGTTGCGATCAAAGTATTCACACCAAATGCTTTGGCAAAAGTCACTTGTGCTTCCTCATCAAAGAAACCATCAATGACTCGAAGAAGTGGCATGATCTCGACGCCTAGCGCCTTGACAGGTGTGCCGCTTTGAAGTAGACAATCGTGACAATCCAGATCATCACGAAGAGAAATCAAATTCTGAGTTCTCTTACTTCCAAGTCTCAAGAAGTTGTGACTTTCATCGGTGATGATACCAACTTTTGATCCCTTCTTGATGTGGTTGACGATGTCATAAATCTTGTCCATGCTTTCATAGTTGCAGATGTAGTATTCTGCATCTTTTGGATCGTGATCTTGATTGACAACCCAATACTTCGGAACTTTCTTGAAGAACCTGTTGAGATGATCAACCCACACGTTGAAGAGTGTGGACTTTGGTGCAAAGATAACAACCTTGTCACATCCAAGTGCTTTCATGAGAGAAAGAGATGTAATGGTTTTACCAAGACCGCAATCGAATGAAAGAATCATTCCTCTGAGATGACATCTTGTTTTCTTGATTCCATATTCCTCGATGAAAGATCTTTGGAATGGAAGTAATCTCACATTCATGTCTTTATCGATTCGTTTGAAATCAATCTCTGTACTCTTGGTGTCTTCATACATGGATCTGATCCATGTATTGTTAATGATCTCATTTCTGAGAGCAAGAGGAGATCTAAATTTTGCAAGAAGATAGATCAGTTCAGGAAGGAAGAACTTGTGAACTTGAATCGTGGACTTTCCAAACCACCTGATACCGACCACTTCAAAGAAGTTCTGAATCTTGGATGTACCATATTCTCTTTTGAGTTTCCTCTGCAACCAAATTGCAGGGAAACCACTTATGGTTACATACTTTCCTTTGTCATTGATCTGGTCAAACCATCCTTCAGATGAAGCTAGGTAATCTCCTACTTCAATGATGAGAGGTTCCATACCAGTTCCCATGATAATCTCGTTCATTTATGGATTCCTCAAGGTAAATTGTTTGTTTTAAGAGAGTGAATGTTCATAAAATGGCAAATATCATTTTACACACTTATAATACAATATAGCCAAATCAACCTTAAACAAAAAGGAAGTCACTTATGTGTGATATGTTACGTAAGTCAATTGCTGGTGGTATCATGATCTCGCTAGGTGGAGCAGCATATCTCTCCATCCCTGACAAGACACTCGGAGCATTTGTGTTCAGTCTTGGACTTCTCTCCATTCTCATCTTTGAGAAACTGTTGTTCACTGGATTGACAGGACATGTCAGATGGTTCAGCAGTCCAACAAGATCATCAGAAATCATGCTCATGTCATTGCTTGGAGTAACAGACTATACTCCTTCAAAACGAACACTGTTCATCACATTGATTGGTAATCTCGCAGGATGTCAATTAATGGGATGGGTTCTTCGTATCGCAAACCCTGAACTTACTATTAAAGCAGATGAACTACTCTTATCAAGAGGTGCTCGTTTGCTTGAGGTATTTCAGACTAGCTACATATTCAAAAACATTGCACTTGGATTCATGTGCGGTATCTTGATGTACATTGCTGTCGATGGATACAAGAAAAGCAAGGTGTGTGGATGGCTTGTCACAATTATGTGTGTAGCATCGTTTATCCTTTGTGGATTCGAGCACTCCATTGCAGACGCATTCTATATCGACATGAGCACATTCGGAGATCACCAATGTCACAAGTATTTCTTCTTGTTCCTTGTGATTGTCGGTAATCTTCTTGGTGGTCAATTCATGGCTCTGTTCAACAAAACAGATCCTCCAAAGTTCAAGTGATCAGTGACAATATATTACTTAGTTGATAACCCAGTCAACTAACAGGAGGATATCGAAATGAAAGAAGTCAAACGACCCTTCATTGGGTCACCCATCTTCGCCAATGTGGTGGAGGATGAGGGTCTCATCGGGTTCATCCACAAGGTGAGTCGCGTTTACGCAACTGGTGGATCTCGCGAATTCTCAACTTGCAGTTGGCACCGTGTTGGATACATGGTTGCGACTCTCGGTGAGGATGGGCAGATCTATGTGGATGGATCTTGGTGCATCGCCAGGGATTCATACGATCAGGATCGTGGGATCGGTCTTGCACTCAAATATATCAACATGCAGAAGAACGGTCACACTCCCATGATCAAACAACTCATTGAAGGACGTGTGTGGAGTTCCGGGAAATACACGTTCTCGCGTGGATACATGCTGAACGGAAAGCCAATCATCCGTGCATACGTGTTCCCGTTCAGATCTCCGGCGGAACAAGTGAGACGTTTCGTCGATCGCGCGTGTCGATATTTCAAGGATCACGACGTGTCTTTCGGAGTGGAATTGCTTCAAGAGATTCAGGACTACGGTTCTTTCGTCGACAATCACATCGGTCCGAAAGCAATTCGTTACTGAACATACAAACAACCCATAGGTACTAGGTGGATTATTCCACCTAGTACCCTTTAAACACATTAGGAGGTAAACATGGAGTTACTCAAAGAAGGAAAGATGATCAATGTGGGAGAATATTGGTCGAAATATATTGATCAATTCCTTGCATTGTTCAGCGAGATCGAATCAAAGACCAGATTCCTGGAAGAACACGGATGGATCGATCACAGAAAGGTGGTTATGACAAGAACCAACAAATCCAAGTTCTTCACGAACAGCTCCAAGTACATCGAAGCATTTGAATCCGTTCGTAAATGGGGTCTTCTGAAGTGTGATGCAGGATCGAACATCGTCGACAGAACACGTGCTTATGTCAAGATGATGAACTGCTTCAGTAAGAAGAATCTCGACACACAGTCCTGCAAGGTGGATCCGAGATTGCTCATCGACAGAGCGAAAGACATCTTCGATCTCTCTGTCGAATGTGTCGCCATACTTGATCAGGATCTCGTCTATCCTGAGACTACGAAAGTTGTTGAGTTTCTCGGAGAGACAGTTGACGAGTATATCTTGAGCTGTCTTATCTACAGAGATTTCCTCAATGAACTCATCGGTGACAACACGGATGATCAACCACAGCTTTCGATGATCCATGAGGAGTACGGGTTCCGTGATTACGTTGATCTCATCGATGTCAGTGGGATATCCTTCAATATCTCCGATGATGACATGTGGTTGACGGAAGATGAGATCAGGGAACGCGAAGAAGCAGAACGCCGTGCTGAAGAAGAAGCGGCCCACCAGAAGGCGGAAGCCGAATTCAAGGCACGCATGGAAGCCATCAAAGCATCCGAACAAGAAGCCGATGAAAGAGCATTCGCTTCGCATCAGGAACGTGTCAGTGAACTAATCGCCATCTTCAAAGCAACCAATATGTCGTACTCCAAAGAGAAGGAACTGAAAGAAAGTTTCATCAACAGTGAGTATACGAAAGATTGGGCTTCGAATGACGAGTATGTCACATTCTGCAAGTTCTTCAGATGTGTCACGTTCTTGGCCGCTATTCTCGGAGTATCTCCGGATGAACCGGATGACGTCATCATCAAAGCTGTCGCCGGATTGTTCGAAGGAGACAACGATATTTCCATATCGGGACAGGATCTTGCACGGATGTATCCTGCCAAAGGATCTGATCACGTGAGAGCTCTGTATGAAATGTCCAAGGAATATCTTGGTATGCTCAGATCTGGCGATTTCGGAGTCTGTGTCAATCTGATGATGTCGGTTGATGGTGACACCTACCGGATCTTCATCACCTCCAAACTCTGAAGATAATGGAAGATGAACAGGACCGTGTGGTCCTGTTCATCTCCTTATCTTTTCTTTTTTGTCAAAGCCAACGTGGATCGGAAGTCAATACAGCTTTACCTTGTTTCAAGGATTCCTTGACATCGATAATACGTTGATTGCTACTTCCTCTCCACTTAAGCTTCAAATCTCTCAAATCATCCATGTATGGACCATCGACAATTACGTCGATTTTGGTAAGGAATTTCCTATACTTTTGGTCGCTCAATAGCTCCTCAAAAGTGAATCCTGTCCACACGGCCACGTCATAATGCTTGTCTGAAACTACCCGCAAATCCTCGATCAATTTGAGACATGCTTCGTATTGATAGATGGGATCTCCACCACTGAATGTGATACCAGAAACAAGTTTGTCTCTGAGGATCTCATTGATGATATCAGTAGTATCTTCTTCGATGCCTCCTTTAAAATCCCAACTCTTTGGATTGTGACAGTTCTTGCAATGATGTGCACATCCTTGTGTGTATATGGAATACCTTATTCCAGGTCCATCAACAATGGAGTTGATAACCTTACCGTACAGACGGATCTTCATTCATACCTCCAGTTCCGTCATCGCTGTCGATGATTTCTTTCTGCAATTTCTCAACGAGTTCGTTGGTTCTTCCTTCACGATCAACCTGTTCTTGGGTCTTCTCTGGTTGAGAGCCCCTTCCAATATCGATCGGTTTGTGGATGATATCCCATGTGATCATACGTCTCTTGTTTTTGACAAGAATGGTTCTGACTGCAAATCTGATGTTTCCTTTCAACCAATCAGAGATTGCCATCTGTCCATAAGGACCTACGAAATCCACATCAATCAGAACAGTACTTGTTGTTGGATCGAAAGATGTCCAATCGATGGAGTTGATCATGTGACTGATGTTCTTTGGATCTGTTGTGAGGATTCTGTTGATCCACTCACTATCGTTTCCATTGTACATGGGTGGTTCATATTCACCGAAGAACGGTTGACCGTTCCAACGTTCTTTGAAGAACATCAGACTCTCTTCACTTGGTACTTTAACCTTGACTTTCATAACAACATCTCCTTGTTATTTTTTACATCTGGTATAATACATTACGATCTTGTATGATAAAATTCTTGTTCAACATAGTCATCAATTTCTCAATATTTTAGTAAATTTCGAGGTCAATTATTGGGGAATTTAGAAACGATAGGTCACAATAATATTGGCGCATTGAAATAAGTCAGGCGCAGTAACGTTCACACACCCAAGTTAGGAGAATCATTATGAGCTTGGAAGCACAGTCCACTACCATCAGTCAGGTTATCAAAAGGGACGGTCGCGTTGTTCCGTTTGATGCGAACAAGATCAAGTCCGCGATCAACAAGGCGTTCCTGAAGGGTAAGTATTCTGGTGAAGTCGTGGTGTGGCCATTGAACGACGAGATCAAGTCGCTCGATGGGAAAGAAGTCAATCTGAATGGAATCACTGGGGCGGTTGTCCTTCATTTGGAGGATTACCTGAAGAACAATCCTGGTCAAACTCTCACAATCGAACAGGTTCAGGATGCCGTTGTTCACACACTGCGTGGCTGTGGATACGGTAAAGTTGCTGGTTCGTATGAGAATTACCGGGCACACAGAACAAAGATCCGCGAAAGCAAGTCCACCCTGAGCAAAACTCTCGCACAGATTTCGGATCCAGACGATGCCGATATCAAAAGGGATAATGCCAATGTCAACGGACAGGCGTCAATGGGTTCCATGCTCATGTATGGACAGGAAGCGGCAAAGGATTACAACTTCAAGAACTTGCTTAAGCCTGAGCATGCGGAAGCATTCTTGAATGGGTACATTTACATCCATAAACGAAATTGTGGCTTTGTAGCGTGAGCTACATCGAAGAATGACGTGAACGAGTTGATCACTCGGTGTACATCAGACTTAATTGGATCGATAGGAAATGATCGATAGTTGGTGTGCTAACAGGGAAAGCCTCATGTATGTGATAGAAGTACATGTGTGTCAATCCTGTGCTATAGATTTATCTGTAGTCTATCGACTATCCCGGATGCGGGAGTACAGCTGAATTGATCACAGTTGGAAGTGCGTCAGATCTCACTGAGATCGTGATATAGTCAGAACCATCAGCAATGATGAAACAAATAGGATTTCGATTTCTATCAGTGGACACTCACCTGTGTTCAGACAGATCTGCTCAAATTGTTCCATGGTGGATTCACCACTGGTCACGGACATATTCGTGAACCTGGTTCCATCAGGAGTTACGCAGCACTCGCATGCATCGCAATTCAGTCATGTCAGAACGACCAGCATTATCCAAACTGTGCCTTTGTAGCGTGAGCTACATCGAACAACCTCGTTAACCTGTTATCCACAGGGTGTGAATGCTAGAACATGTGTTCTATTTACCAGTAACTGGGTAATTAAAGCATTTGCTAACAGGGGAAACATTAGTGATTTACACTAAGACAATCCTGTGCCACATCACACATTGTGATAGGTCAATCGACTAGCGAAAGAGTAACGGACGCATAAGGATCCGTGAGAATCAAGTAGTGTACAACTGGAGTTGGATACCAGTTGGAAAATGAGGCATCTTCACTATGAACAATGAAGATGATGATATAGTCAGAGATGGAATAGTTGCTATTCTTGGGTGGTCAATCGATACATAACTTCGACTATGCGATGGCAGAAGGTGTTGCCAAGTCATTCCGTAAGATCTTCTACAACAATCTTTCGAAAGCAATTGATTTTGCAGAAGACAATGTCTTTGATAATGAATTCGACAAGGACGCATTCATCAAGGACTTCGAAACAGATGGATATGAACCAACGATGTCATCTGTTACAACAGATGAATTCAAACGTCGTGTTCATGCCAAGATGATCGAACATGGTTTCGGGATCAGCGGCAAAGTGTATGACAAAGTCGTTGCACGTACTTTCAGAGATATTGATAAGGAAACTTATCAAGCGATGGAAGCACTCGTGCACAACCTTTGTTCCATGCATTCGCGTGCTGGATCTCAGGTTCCGTTCAGTTCCATCAACTACGGAACTGACACAACTCCTGAAGGAAGAATGGCGATCAAGAACATTCTTCTTGCGACAGATGCCGGACTTGGAAACGGAGAGACCGCAATCTTCCCGATCCACGTATTCCGTGAATTGTCTGGAGTGAACTACAATCCAGGTGATCCGAATTACGATCTTTGGAAACTCGCTTGTAGGGTATCTGCAAAGCGTTTGTTCCCGAACTTCATGAACATCGATGCTCCGTTCAACAAGATGTACTACAAAGGTACACCGGAAACATTACCCGCGACCATAAACACAACCTGTGGTCACGTATGGCAACATACGTTAAATAAACCTGCTTAAACGGGGAAAGCACGTCAGTGATGACGATGTAACCTACCGTGCTAAATCAACATATCGTGTTGTAAAAGCCTAACGACTAGCGAAAACAATGATCTAATAAAGATCAGGGAATGAGTAGCGTAGGGATGATCGCAAGATCATTTCGAAATGGCAGGGATCCCTCTGGGATCGTGATATAGTCTACCTATTAACGACAATGGGGTTGTCGTACTCGAGTGGTTTCGAACGTGTATGATCCTACTCGACAGATTTCCGTTGGACGTGGCAATTGTTCATTCACTTCGTTGAATCTTCCAAGATTCGCCATCGATGCTGTCAAGAGTTCCAGTTCGACTGAAGTTGCAGAGAAGAAATTCTATGCAATTCTCGACAAGTATCTTGAGATGGCTGCAGATCAACTCTACGATCGCCTTCTGATCCAGGGCAAACGTCTGGTCAAGAACTTCCCGTTCCTCATGGAACAGGGTATCTGGATTGACTCGGACAAACTCAAACCTGATGATCAGATCTTGGAAATCATCAAACACGGATCCCTCTCCATCGGATTCATCGGCCTCGCAGAAGCGCTGACCATGCTGTATGGTAAACACCATGGTGAATCCGAAGAAGTGTGGAAGAAGGGATACGCGATCATCAAGCACATGCGTGAATTCACGGATCGCAGAGCTGAGAAGATGAAACTCAACTACAGTCTTTTGGCCACACCAGCTGAAGGATTGTCTGGAAAGTTTGTCCGCATGGACAAGAAGAAGTATGGAATCATCAAAGGTGTTACTGACAAAGAGTACTACACCAACAGCTTCCATATTCCAGTTGGGTTCGAGATCTCGGCATACGACAAGATCCGGCTGGAAGCGCCGTTCCACGCGCTGTGTAACGCGGGTTAACTTAATGGCTCGCGATAAATAGGGTTAACTCATGTCAAAGAGGTGTGCGTGATAGTATCACGTGCTAACGGTATCAGTTGAATAAGACGCTGTCATTGACGTAAGTCGTACGAAGACACTGACTAAGAAACGCTACGGTCCACAATGTGGATAGCAGCCAATACCGTGCCAAACATTCATAACGAATGAAGTGTGTAGAGACTAACTTAGCTTCGTGCTAGATAGGAAAGAGATTGACACTTTCCGTAACACCCTACTTAGAAGATATAGTCCGATCCTTTGCGGAAACGCAATGACAATCGCATATAAGTTACATTGAGCTTGATGGAAGTCCCACCAACAACATCGAAGCATTCGAGGCATTGATCCGCGCGATGCACGATGCGAACATGGGATACTACTCCATCAATCACAAGTCTTCTGACAGATGTCCTGTTTGTGGATTCGTCGGACTTCTCGATAACGAGTGTCCGGAATGTCACGCACTTGACAAGAACGTTCATTTTGAACGTCTTCGTCGTATCACCGGATATCTGGTTGGAACACTCGATCGCTTCAACAATGCCAAGAAAGCAGAAGAACGCGATCGCGTGACACATGGACTTCAGTCCATCCTGAAGTACTCTGCATAAACATTCATGAGGTAACAGTGTGGAGAAATCCACACTGTTACCTTTTTCATTTATTTTTAACGAATATATTACGTCAGTGGTGTAAACTATAGACGATCTATAGAACACCTTAACCCATTTGAAACAGGAGATAGATAGAATGGGAAAGAAACTCACGTATGATCAAATGAATGTGAGGGATTTTCAGTCCGTCACGGAGATCATGTCCAGTCTTCGCTACACCATAGCGAACTCGTCCGACGAAGAAAACAGGTCATTGGTCGAACGCGCAAGAATCGATGAATGCGGGTATGATCCGGAAAAACTGCACTGTCGCGAGGATGCCAAGGTCTTCATGGTGTCCGGCGAAAACATCCAGCCGTACATCAGGTTACTCGCTTATGACATGTACAAGGACCGCGAAGACAAGAGTCCTGCGGATGATCTCATCGCCAGAACCGTCAAAGACCATCATTACGAAATCATTCTCTATGCGTTTCGAGAACTGTGTGGATCGTTCTCCAGGTGGTGGGGCAAACATTTCTGTACGGATGAAAAGGGACATGTCCGTCTGGTAAATGACCCCATGCAGAAACAGAGAGCACCGGTACATTATCTGATGTATGCCGGACATCTGTCACTTCCAGCCAGCATCCCCGCATGCTTCACTCTTCTGTCCCATGATTTCGGATACAAGATGGAAGGTGTCGATGACTTCGTGTCCTCGCAGATTCGGAAGTACGTTGCGAAACTCGAGTACTGGGATCTCATGGTGACTCCTTCGTTTGGAAGGAATTTCGTCACTCTCAAGATCGATCCGAAGGTGTTCAGGACCCACAAGTTCAAGATCACCAACAAGTACATCGATGGGAAATACATCGGAAGTGTGTTTGATTCTGCATTGATGAGAGAACGACAAGTCGATGCTGAATTCACCATGAATGAGATGTACTGTCTCGGATCGATGATCGCACTTCTTCGCAATTACTACGCCACACTCATGTTCAAGTACGGTGACATGAAGTATGGCGATCTGTACCTGTTCGGAGACATGCTGTATCGTATCGGATATCGCAGTCTCTCCGATGCCAGCATCGAACCACTTCTCCTGGGGAGAATGGATACGCTTCTCGTAAACAACGGTGGGATAATGAAATGAGAAATAACAAGGTTGACAAAACCGCAAGAATCATCTGGAAGATCTTCTATGCTCTCAAGAACGGAGCCACGACGGAAGATCAGTTGGCAAGTTTCGAGCCTCTCATTGAGAACATTGTCGAAATCTCGAGAGTCAACACTCGTGGATGGAAGGAAATGGCACTTCGTCTCAATGAGTATCTCGCAGATGTCAGCGATTACATCCGTACCCAGTGGCGCGGATGCAAATGCGAAGTTGGGATGATCTTCAAGTCCGAGATCATCCAGGATGCGAACGAAGATCCCTGCATCGTGCAAATCAGATGGGGTATTATCGATGTAGACGAGTCTATCTACACAATCAACTGCAAGGAGAAGACATGCTAACATGCAAGAAATGTAATGCAGCATTTGATTTGGAAGATTATCGTGACGTGTCCGATATGAATCCAAATCTTTGTCCTGCTTGCAAGCAGGAACTCGATGAAGAGATGGAACGGATGGAAGACAGTTCTCGTTTTGAGAATGACGCCGTCTCCTATCTCGAAGATGAGATGGATCCGTCTGACTTGGAAGACGCGTTGAGCGGACCTGACGATGACGAGATCGATGACGACTATGATCCCAATGGAGATAACAATCCTCCTTGGGAAGATGACGACTTGAATGAAGAAGATGACGATGATTCAGGTGATCAGGATCGTGATGACTTCTGATTTCAATCAATGATAGAAGGAACCTCCTGGGATATTCCCAGGAGGTTCTCTCTTTTTCTTTATTTTTTGTTTCAATGCCATCTTATGAATTGTTGAATATAAGGAGAATACCCATATGGGAAAGAAAATAACCAAGGATACTCCCTATGAAGAGCGTTCTCCGATCAGTGCATCTGATTGGAAGAAATGTGGGGAATTCCTTTATCATGGAACCAAGAGAGATCTTGATATCACAAGTCTTGGCATCCATGTTTGCAAGAACAGAGCAAACAGAGACATTGAAGTTCCTGTTGTGTATATGCATCGTTTGTATGGCATTGCATGTGCACATATCGTTCCTTTCATGATCGGACATGGGTCCAAGATGAAGAACTATCAGGAGCATATCCTTCAACTTGATAAAGCAGCTTCTCTCAGTAGAGAAGTGAACTTTGTTGAGATTGTTCACAATGACGAATCCTTGTCTCCTGTTGAAGGAGAGACAACTGGATATGTTTATTGTGTCAAGAAAGAGGACTGTAAAGATGCTCTCTACTATGCAACACCCGATGACAAGAAGAACTGGTTGTTCGTCTCTTACAAGCAGTTACCGATTGCTGAAAAACGCAAGGTGACTGTGAAGTGGAAGAAACACTATGATGCTGACTTCGCGAAAAAGATTTCGAATGGTCACATGGTAGTGGAAGGATTCCGCGAAGATGATGACAACATTTCTTTCGAAGATGTCGCAACTGAGGTGTTGTCTGAAAAGGGAAAAGATAAACGTAAACGTATCATTGCTCATATTGTGAAAGTGATGGATACACTTGATCCATCTGGAGACAACGGACGTCGTTATCAGAATCTTCTTGGAAAGATGTCTGACAATGATTTCATTCGTTTTATGACGGATCTCTCCAAAGGAGCAATTGCGATCAACATCATCATGCCGAATATGAAGAAGTCCCTTAAGATTCATGATCTTATCAGAGGATTGTCGGTTGTTGATTTGAACGTTTACCACAAGCTTTGGCTTACCGATGTTACGACAGGAAGAAAGTATCTCACCAACGAGAAATATCTCGTTCTCCAACTTCCTATCAGACGAGCACAACAGGAAGTTGACAAGAAACTTTCTGTTCCTTCAAGAGACCAGAGAATTGATGCACTGACTGGACAAGTCTCTGGACCTGATAGAGCATGTGCTTTGTCCGCACCGGAAATCCAATCACTTAACACACGTGGACTTGAAGCTACGTTGAATGAACTCGTGCGTGTTCGTGGTGGTGACATCAACGCATATGGTGATTTCAAGAGACAGCTTGAAGAAACAGGTGGTGCTGAACTCAACGCACTTGATCCACGTACCAGAACGAGGTCCTCCGTCATAGCAAAAGTGCTCTTAACCGCACTTCTGTTTGACAACAATTTGTAAGGAGGATGACATATGTTCAATGTTGGACAAGCAGAAGGCGTCACTCAAGGTGGTGCATCCCCATCTGCAACAACTGAAGTTTTGGAGGATATCAATGACGTCCAGAAGACTGTACCGATAGGTGCAGGTACGGACTCTCCAGCATCCAACTCTGTTACAAGTATGTCAGGGAAGATGCTGGATAAGATTGTCACTTCTCCAGAAAATGATGTCGCCGCAGCAGTGGCTGCTGGCGAACTATCGGCAGATGAAGTTCACGACATGTGTGATGAAGGCATGTATGGTGCTGAAGCATACGATGCCGCTCTTGAAGCAGAAGAGATACAGAAAGCTGCAGAAGAAGCAGAACGTGCGGAGAACAACAGCATGTCAGCGAAGTTCTCCAAGCTGTTTCAAGATGCAAAAGCCAAAGTTAAATCTTCTGTTCCGACCACAAGAGAAGAGATAAAGAAATCTTCTCTTAATGATGTGATCAAGACACAGGATACATCTGCCAAGTCTTACAAGAAGAATAATTGTGCGAATAAGCCATATTTCGAATGTTCGACTTGTCAATGGGCGAAGTCTCAGATTGATACAGACTATACGTTGAAAGCGTTAGCTGGATCATTCGGATTCCTTGATGATTACATCAAGGCTGTGAACAAAGGTAACACCGGTCAAGCAGATCAGATGCTGGATTGTCCTGGACGTAAAAGAGAACTCATGTCCGAAAACGGAGTTCTCGGTACCGTCACTGGAGTGTCAGCATCTGTAACAACGATCACAGCTACCGCGGCATCTGGAAACTCAAAGCTTTTCGGAAAAGTATCTGAAATTGCATCTGGCGGTGACATGAAAGCCATCGCAAGACGAGAGTTCGGAACTATGTCTGGAAAGGTTGTTGAGAATGGATCCACCGTTGCAAATATGAAAACTGCAATGACAAGTTGTGGAATCGATTCAAAACAGATTTCTCAAGCTGCTCTTCCATCTGCACTTCGTGATAGCAGATATGCTGACAAGTCAATAACTGATATGGTGAAAGGTTCTGTGAGTTCCAAGAAACTGACCGGTTTCAATGGAATGAAAGTTTCATCAGTGACAGAGCTTTGTTCTGGTGTTGGAACTGTCAATAAGAATCAGAATACAGCTATCAAACAAGGATATGCGATTGGTGTTCTGAATGGTGGAGGAAAAGCTCCATCTGACAGCCATTTCAGTAAGATCTCAACTATGCTTGACAAAGCATATGCGGAAAGAAGTTGATTTATGGTTACTGCACTGGGAGTGATCCCAGTGCAGTAACTATTTTATTACATCTTCGAATCACAATATACGGCTTTAATGGTTCATTTGATCTATATGAATATATTACTCCTTTGCAGAAATGTGTGTTACAATTTCTAAGAAAGGAGTTATTATGGCTTACTCGACGAAAGAGATAGTAAGCGAGAAGTTGGCTAACAACTATCCCGCGTATTATCTCGAGATGCAAGTCCAAAACTGGACTCGCCTACCGATAGTAGCCACAGACAGAAACGGACAACAAGAAGTTCTTCAGCAAGTTTTGACAAATCAGGATGTCATGCATCCAGGGTATGTTGCATGTGAGTGGAGATTCACAATTGGAGAAAGATGTTCTCCAGGAATACGAGCCTCATATGACAAAGCAATACCTGGTGGTCGGATTGAGATACCACTCAACGATATCAAGGTCGGACCAGTGTATGTCAAAGAAGTGGATTTGGTGTTTTCCACAGTTGAGATGGCTACAATAGCCATCCATCCATCTCATCAGAATCAGTTTATCGAACAAATTGTCGATACTCCAGATGCATATGAGATGTGTTCGAACAGACCAACATTTTCTTTCACAGCAAATGACCCAACATTCACATATTCGAAACTGTATGTGTATGTATTCGGAAGAATTGTAGAAGTACCAGTGAAAGCCACGACATTCGTGGAATCCCCATTCAGGAAAGTAAATCCTGAGGATATCTCTGGTGTATTCTTAACATTCCGACAAGGTGTTGATGAGATAGAAGATGCCACTATTCGGATACCGTTGGATAACATCGATACACCGAAACCCTGTGAAGCTGTTGATGGAACTGCAATGTTGATCGCTTCTTCTGAGGCGAAACTTCGGGACTTGATCAAAGAACGACATGAATGCGATTTTGACAAAATCAGAGGCATGCTCAATACTTCTAAGATCATATCAAAGGAAGTGTATGAGAAGGCTATGAAGATGGCTGATGAGAGATATGAGTCTCTACAGAAGAAACATACTGAAGAGATGAAGACTCTCGAAGAATCTCACAAGCTTCAAGAGCAGAAACTGAAGAATGAAGCAGAATCGTATCGAATGGCTAAAGAAGCTGCCGAACAACAAGTAGAGATGTGGAAGAGTATCCACTCTGCAAGGGTTCAGGCGGATAAACAAGAAGCCGAAGCAAGGAAGAAAGTTGACGAAGCGAGAAATGAGACATATGCGGCTGATCAGAAGCGCATCGAAAGGGATATGGCTATCCTGAAGATAGTTGCGACTGCAGCAGCAGGTGTGATCTCATTCTCGATTGCAGCATTTACCAAAAACACCAAGAAATGACAGGAGTTGACATGTGGCAAAGAATAATGAAGGGAGTCGCTGAGGACATGCGTCCATTCAACGACGATTTGATTTACGATTTCAGGAAGAGAAAAATTGCGGAAATTCCTGCCTATCTGGACAAGTGTTTTCGTCAAAGCATGCAGTTCTTCGATAACCAGATGCAGTATATCGGGTATCGAGAATTGGATCCTCTTGAAAGGATCGAGTATATCATCAGCAATCCGATTCTGAAAGGCGGCATACCGATCAGAAAGTCGGAAGTGACACTGATGAGATATGAATTCTCTTTCGAAGGTGTCAGTCATTATATCCACATTCATATTCCTTATCTCCACCACGACCGTGTTGTGTATAACGACACGGAGTATTTCCCGCAATTTCCGATTGTGGAAAAAGGTGGTATCAACAGAACCGATAATGGATCTGTCATCGTCAAAGTCATGCGAGTTCCGATGACATTCGGTCGTCGTGAATCTGACAAGATGAAAGTGAAAGGTATGTCTGGTCAACTCTATTGGGATTTGATCGTGACAGCCAAGATCTATCAAGGTTCGAGAGCAGGGAAGAAGAGCGAACGTATTCCGCTCATCCTGTATCATTTCTGTAAGAGAGGATTCCATGGAACTCTTTCATGGTATCATTTTGAACCAGGTGAGCTGATCATTACGAATGAGTATGATCCAGCTGACCAGGTGAACGAGTATTTTGAAACAAAGAATGGAGCATTTTTGCGCATCAACAAAGAGTCCATGAAGGACATGTATAAGCGCAGGGTTGTTCTTTCTATGATCAAGATCCTCAATGAGAACACAATGTTTACGCCAGCGGATGTGATGTCTGATGATGGGAATTATTACAAGACCACACTCGGACGTTATATCGGTGCAGCGGATTCTTTGAACAAGTTGCTCTGCAACAATGCAAACAAGCATCTGAGAATGACTGATCCTCTTCTCGATCTGGTTGCGAAGCAACAACTCGAACACATCGGCATTCCAGTCAATGATATTTATGATCTGTTGTACTGGATGTTCTACAACATTGACGATCTGATTGTGACGTACGATCCGACTAATCTGTACAACAAGAAGATCGGATCTCTTGATCAGTTGATGTCGAGTATTGTTCGTGACATTGCTCACAGACAGTATAACGTCATCAATTCGAAACAGGAGAAGTTGACGCAGAAAGCAGTATCGACATTCTGTCGATCCGCATCTCAACAAGCCACGTGGATCGGTAAGACGCAAGTCTTCCGTCCGAACCCGTCATTGTACAATGACAATTGGCTTCTTGCAATTGGATTGAAGAGATTCATATCTCTGGAGTCCATTGAAACAGAAGCAGTGAGAGCTGGAAAGAAATCTACCAAGGTTTCTGCACGACTCATCAAGGCACACCCAAGTCAGTTGATTGTGACTTCGATCACTGACATTCCTTCATCGTCTCCCGTTGTAACAGGTTCCATGAATCCGTTCTGCGAGATTGATGAAGATGGAAACATTATTCCTCCGCCTTTCGCGGATGAAATCAAGGACGTTTTTGACTAACTCGTCCTTCACACAGAATCATTGAACAACCATAATTGATAAACAGGAGGTCAATACATGGTGGACATCAACAACACACCGTATATGCAAGCGGTGGAACGGAACTTTCCTACTGTGATAACATCCATGCTTCAGCGCGGGATGATAACGCAGCAGGAGTACAACATCGTCACTTCGAATTATCCGCAATTGAAGCAAGTGTACGTTCAAGCACTTCTGCGGTATCCGCAGTTGACTGAACAACAGATCATCAGTGATCTGCAAAACAACTTCATTGCGAAACAGATCTCGAGACTCCGCAGTGGTGGGTATATGCAACAGCCCATGATGATGCAGAATCCAATGATGCAATCTTCAATGTTCACCGGAGGTGGCATGGGGATGTATGGTGCGCAGATGCCAATGGGTGGTGGCGGATCCATATTCAACGGAGGTGGATACAACCAGACTCTTCTCGGGACTGGAAATGACTATGCATCAATGTTGAATCAGACACCGCAACCTGTCGGACAACCACAACCGGCGTTCCAGCCACAGCAACCAGCAGTGAAACAGGAACCTGTCGTTCAGAAACAAGCACCTGTCGGATCCAAAGATTGGGCGCCGCCTGAATGGGAGAGCGATGACTTGAAGAAAGTCTTCTCTCAGAACGGAACATTGAACGTGTCTGCAAAATATGCACGTCGTTCGAACGGCAAACGCCATCTGCATCTGATCGCAGTTGAGTCTTCGTTGAAGTATCAGAATCCGGATGAGATTGTGAAATCCATACGGACAATTCCTGGTATCTTCAGGAACGTGGATTCCTACACGATCAGTGTTGGATATCTCGAACCAGTCCTGCTCGAAGTCGGAATGAAAGAGGTACAAGATCTTGCGGACGAGTTCACGAGAGAACTCGGAACCTCCACAGGAATTCTTGGAAAAGGCAAAGGTATCGGAAACATCGGTGCCCTTGTCAAGATCCTCGACAAACATTCGAGTGGACTGAACAGAGAGTTCCTCAAGTTCTTGATCGAAGAGTTCAACTCACACATGAATTGTGGCGAACTCTGTGATGAGAAGCACACGATTCCGATGGCGGATATCAACAACATCCGAATCATCGAAGATATGGCCGCAAGGTCCAACATCTTTGATGCCGCAACATTGAAGGATTTCAACGAAATCACTTCGTTCGATGAATATCTGAATGTGATCGTTGCGAAAGCCATCACGCAGTATATCGAGAATCTCAAGAAGTACATCATCGATCCGAAAGTATCTCTCGAATATCTGGAAACTTATTTCAAGATGTGTCCGAGATACATCACGAAAGATGATGTGAACTACGCCGCGGTTCCTGATATCATCAAACTGTTCATGACATCCAAAGAACATGTCAATGGCTCTCCCTCGAAGAGAGCACAGCAGGCGAAGACCGACTATGAAGTCGCCATCGGCGAACTCGTGTCGAGATACACTGTCATGTTCCATCCGAAAGTTGTGACATTCTCGAGTCTTGATCCGGGACAAGCTATCTTCTATGACGACGCAGGAAGAGTGAATCCTCGGTATTACAAGAAGGCAATGAATGACCTCTCGTATTTCTTGTTCGAAACCATGCATGTCTTCATGCAGATGGACAACAAGTTCTTCCAGAGTGCAACGCATTCGCTGCTGTTCGAGAACGATGAGATCACAACCAAAGTGTTTTTCGGGATCGGAACTGATCAAGGAATCTGGACTGGCAATTGCCGGTTCTGGTAAAATAAAGAATAACCTAAGGTGGGGCAAGGCTAGCCCCACCTTAGGATCTTTCTTTATTTTTTGTTTGTTCCTTACAGAACAACACAAGAACCGTTCTCGAACACTTTGCGTTCACGAAGAACGGTAGACTCATTGCTCAGATCAGTTCCGAGTGTGCATCTGTGAGAAGCAAGCTGGACATAAACTGCTTCCGTGTAAGGGATGCCGTCAGGGTCTGCCTCTGCAGTGACACCATAATCCTCACCAGAGTACACACCGAATTCACTGATGCGTGCTTTGCGGAGATCGCCACCATACATGGCGTTGATCACTTCAACCACTTCCTTTCCAGTGACTTCGCAGATGCCGACAACTGATGCAACGATACGTGAAGTTGTACCATTGAGAACATCACTGCTGTTGGCAAGAGAAGGAACTGGATTCAGATTGTTGGAGTCGATGACGTAAGGAATCTCACGACCTTCTCCGTCAATCTGTGTGGTTCTGACAGAACTGTCCTCGAACTCGATACACTTCAGCCAGTACTGGTAATACGTCTGACCATTGATGGTGGCTGTCGTGCGGATGCGGTATTTCGCTTCCTCAGTAGAGGACAGTCTTTCAGGAACACACCTGAAAGGAATTGGTTCGTACAGGTCCTGGTTTTCAGGAGACGGGTAGTACGGCTGCGCCAGGTTGTCCTGCGATGAGATGTTTGCAAATCCACGGATACCAATTCCGAAATATTTGCAAACAGGGATTCTTGTTGGCTGTATGCCCGCGAATACACCACGTTTCTTGTTGATTGTGGTGTCGGGGCGATACGTGTACGACAAGTTCATGATCCCGTGGAACTGATTGATAACACCAAGCAGTGTCGGGACACTGATACTTGTACGAAAAGCAGTGTCACTCATTGTTATCTTCCTCTGCTATGATTTTGTTTTCATTGTCAAACAGGATGATTTCGTTCTTTCCAACATTCTCCTGTGCGACGGCGTAGAAATGTTCGTCATGTCCAGTTTCGATCTCATAGTACGAACCAATAACACGTTCTTTGAGATTGGCATCCTGTTCTTCAGTCTGAGGAACGAGTTCAGTCCAATCCTCCCACACAACTCTTGTCTTGAGGACTTTCTTTGTGTAGGATGTGACATTGCGGTGTTCGTCATATGTGATGGAATCGTAATCAGCTTCCGATGCTGGGAGAGTCTCGTAGTACTCTTCCAATGTACCTGCTCTCTCGTACCATTTTCCTTTGAAATAGGATACTTGATATGGAGTGTCGGTATCGATGTTCACTGCTTCTGTAATAGAAGCATGTGCTGCATACGGACGTTTGACTTCAGGACATGGAATATCGACAAATACAGGATGTGTCAATGTCACAACACGATCAGTGTCATTGTTCGTAACTGGAACGAACGTAACACACGCTGTTGCATCATTGTTCGTGTCAATGATGTTGATGTTGTAACTGCTCAGTCTGACAACCAATTCCTTAAGCTTGGCGTATTTGATACTGTCATTGCTTGTCTCTGTATATGGGAGGTTGCTCTGAGCAAGCAATTCATCAAGAATGACATTGGTGTATTCATTCCAAGCTGTTCTGGAATCAGCCATATTGTCGAGAGATCTAAAGACTAACAATGAGTCTTTGTTTGATGCAAGCCAATCACTGTACGTTGCAACAATACTCCCATCCGCTGTGACTGAGTTCTTGGGAGTTGTTACAAGATCCATGTTGATTCTTCCACCGTAAAGCAGAGATATCAACACTTCTCTCATGGCAAGGTGAACCAATGTATCACCAGAACCAAGAACGTATTGTTGCATCGATCTGATCAGATCGAACATGTTGTACAGATATGCACCCAGATCCTCTTGAGAAGTGATTGTCCTTATGATCGGAGTATACTTCTCTATGATCTCGTCGACGTCCACAAATGAACTGATCTTGTAAACTTGACCTTCATCTTGCAGAGCATCGTCGTAGAACATGTAGAGCGATCCAAAGATAGCTTCTGAACCATCATTCAAACTGTATACTTGACGTTCACGTATCTCAACAGCATGAATTGAATCACTTGTTGCATTCTCAGCATACAGGTGTTTGTTATGCCACTTGAAGTACGTTGGAATGACAGCAATTTCATCACCGTCATTCATAACAGCGTAATTGATAGTTCCATCTGTACCGATTGCTTTCTCGACACTTGTGAGAACACGAGCTGTTGACTTATATTCATCACAGAGTGTTGTCAGTTGTTTTGAACAATAGTTCTTACGAGAACATGTCGCACACTGATCGGTTTCATCGGTTCGTTCAACCTTCTCTGATATATACAAAGTGTTGTTGAACTCGAAGAGATATTTGTTCGGATATCCGAGTTCATCGAGAGTTGCAAGATCATCCTCAGACATCTCAAACATCACACTCTTCTCAAGTGCTTCTTGTGTGACAGGTTTTCCAAACTTGAACGATCTGTTGACGAACGCTTTGTTTGGAATAGCCACTTCGTAATTGGTTGCACCAGTAGAGTCAACAGTTGCGATCGCACAATTGTTTTCACACAATGCACAAAGGTTGTTGCTTTGTCTGTTGCTCCAATTGACAAGAGGTGGTTTGACATCATCTCTGATCAAGATTGCATTGTTTGCACGAAGTGTGCCGAGATACAGAGATGCGAGCATTTCGTTGAATCCGAGAACAGATTCAGCGGATTCGTCAGTCACTTTGAAACGATAGGTGATATTACACCTACGTTTTGATGCAAGACGCAACAGAGTGTGCGTCACAAACTGATTCATCAATTCGAAATACTTCGGATTGAATGAGATCTTCTGCATTTCAAGAAGCTTGGTTGGTAACCAAGTTGCAGGAATGTGACGAAGTGTATTGAATTGTTCTTCAACAACATCGCTGTTGTACTCAGGTTCCAAACCTTCTCGATGTTCGCGTGCAATCAAGTTGTCCAGACTTTCTGTTTCTGCAGATACGTCAACAACTTGATCTCTATCGAGACGTTCTTTGATCTCTTCAATTTCCTTGTCTCTCCACAGGAATGATCTGTTGTATTTCTCAACAGCTTCATCGTAGGAGTATCCGTAGTCAGATTGAAGAATATCATAGATTTTAAGTTTGTTACTTCCAGCAAATTCTTCTGTGAGTACAACAGGAACAGGTTTGCACATATCGTCAAGACCGATGTAGTCCGGACAAGTATAAGAGGTAATCTTCTTGTTACAGACAACACGTCGTGAGCAATTTGCGCATTGAGATCCTGCGCTACCAGCAACTGTCTCACCATCCAGAACTCTGGATGTATCGAGAACAATTGTCTTTGCTTTCAGATCAATTCCACTCTCATTGAGAAGTTCATCAATGAGAATATTAAGAGTGCTTTGTTTTCCTCTATTGGCGAGAATATATCTGAGGTTTCTGTAGAGGAACATCTCCTGTGTCGATGAGAGATAACCACGATACTCACCCAATCCATGAGAGTTGAGATACTCCCAAATATGAAGTGGGTGCGCGTTCGGTGTGCGGATATTGATGAATCTCTGTGCTCTCAAATGAGTGATCAGGAGATTCCAAATCATTCCCCACACAACCATTGGGTAATGCTCTTCGAAGGCATATTCCTTTACATCCCATCGATATCTAATGACATCGAGCAATCCCTTCATTCTGGAGACAAGAGAAACTCTCTCATTGTCATTCAGCAATGTGTCGTCATACGACAAAGCAGTGTAATTATCGGCGGAAATAGCCGCCGATTTACTGGGGATTGGATATACTATAGCCTTAATAAGATCGACTTGCGAAGGATATTTCTCACAGAGCAGAGTGTAATATCTGCTCGGAAGTCTATAGTTCGCGAGAGTCTTCTTATGAACGCTTGACTCAGGTCTCCCTGCTGCAAGCGCATATTCCGCATGAAGGTTTTCCTTTGTGAACGGAATTGTCGTTTGCGTATCGAGAGACGTGATGTACATAAGCTCATCGAAATGATCCGGCTTGTACACTTCACTGTTACACATGATAACATCGTCACCGATCTTAACATGCGCTGCGATTGTCTGTGTTTCTGCCAACCCAGTTGTTGGATTGACAACAGAATGTGTAAGTTCAGCCGTTCTTTCGTCGAGAATGTACTCACCATTGAGATGGCGGTAGTAAGGATTGTATTCTTCCGGCAGGAAATCTTGAACATTGTCTTTTACTTTGAGCTCAAGCATTTGCTGAGCAAAGTATTTGTTCTTGATCGTCACTGTCTGTAGGAAGTTTATGATCTCCTTATTGGCAATTCGACTAAGAAGCATGTGAACGTTCCTTTTGAAATTAACTTAACTTAAAGGATTAACATATCATGGCAGACGGCGATAATTTGACAAAACGTACCGTTGGGCGCATTATGCAGTTCTTCGGTATCACGAATTCTCGAGCGATTTCCAACAAACCAAATGGACTTCCGAAACAGAATATCCATTATGGAATGTACACCACTCAAGAACTCCACCACATGCCTGGATTGAGCAAACAAGAACAAGTCAATCCGCAGTGGAAACCAGAAAACATTCTCTCCTATCTTCAATCTGTGTCATCCAGTACGAGACAGACGATTGAACATCTGAAAAACATCAAGATCATTGCTCCTGAAATCAAACAAGCGGAACAGATCATCATCTCTTCGATCATCAGTCCTACTGACATGCAGACTGATCTTGTGTCGGTATCCGTTGATGTTCCAACGCTGTCAGATGACATCAATACCAAGATTTCCGCATTGCTGAACGATCACTTCAATGATGTATTCCATCTTGGTCCAAAACTTACGAGATGGTTGGAGATCACTGGTTTCGAAGAAGGCGCGAGACCCATCATTGTTCTTCCAAAGAAACAAGTTGACGTTCTCAATGAAGTTGCTGACACATTCGATCCAACCGCTGCTGAATTGTTTGGTGATTCCAAATCCGATGCAAGTGTTGAGGTTCTGTACGAGTCGAACGAATCACTGAAGAATCTTATCTGCGGTGAAGATGTGACAACTGCAGTTGAATCCTTGGTTGAACACATGGGTTTTGAATCCATGTCTGATCAGGACAGAACCAAGATGGTCAATGATCTGGTGAAACACAACTTCGACATCTTGAGTACTGGCAATCAGTGCATTACAGTCACCAAGAATCTCAAGTACCTCACCAAAGCAAAAGAAGCACAAGAGAGACGCATCACCAAATTGGCGAAAGAAGCCGCCAAACAATTCGATGGATTCGTTCCTGGTTCGCAAGAACGACGGAGCAATCTTGGTGTGTTCACCATTTCCGATGTCATTGATGTTGATAAAGGTGATATGCCTATTGTTCTTGAGATTCCATCTGATGCAGTCATTCCTGTTTGCACTCCAAGAGACGTGACCAACCACATTGGTTACTGGGTGGTCATTGATGAGAATGGTCAGCCTGCTCAAGGAGAATATGCTTTCAATGGAGGACTTGGTGGTGGTGTGGAACGTATGGCTTATAATGCTGCACGTTCTATGTACGGCAACCAAATCATGCAGACTTTCGATATGAAGTCCAGTATGAATCAAGCACAGACTGTTGAAGCCATATCTCAGGTGTTTGCAGTCGCGGTGAACAAACTTCTTTCATCGAAATTGAAAGAAGAAGGTCTGACCGGACTGAATGTGGAACTTCACAATGCGGTGGGCAAGAGCATCTTCTTCAACTTGCTCGCCAAGACAAAAGTTCGTCTTGTGTTCGTTCCAGAACCCATGATGGTGTACTATCGTTTTGATCATCGTGACGATGGTACAGGAAAGACCTTCCTTGAGGATATTGATTTCATCCTTGCTCTGCGTACAACGTTGACAATTGCCAAGGTTATGGCTGCTGTCGACAATGCAACCAAGCATCGTACCATTGAAGTCAATATCGATGAACAGAACAAGAATCCATTGGAAACTCTTGAGAATGTTCGTCGTGCATTCCTCACCAAATACGCACCATCATTCACAACCAATCCCTCCATCGCGGCAGAATCCATTCTCAATCAACATGTGACAATCACACCGAAAGCTATTGCTGGAACAACGGATGATTTGTCCGTGAATGTGGATTCTCGTTATGGTAATTCTTCCGCTCCGGATACGGAGTTGCTTGAGTTACTCAACAACATGGCAGGACTTGGTTTGTTGGTTCCTCCATCCGCACTGAACCAGCTCGGTGAAACCGAGTATTCAAGATCTGTCGCACAATCGAACTTGTTCTTCTCAAATTCTGTCAGGAAATGGCAGAACACTATCAAACCGTTCAATAAGAAATTTGCCACCAATTATGTGTGCGCTCACCACGGTTTGCTTGAAGAAATCAAGAAGATTTTGCGTGATCAAGGCACCGGTCTTGACAAGTCTGTCAAAGACAATGCACCGCCTGAAGCAGACCAATCCAACAATTCAACCAATGCAAAGTTGGCTGAAGTGGTCGCTGCTATCGAAGTCAATCTTCCGACTCCGAATGTGGCTATTTCCAAGGCACAGCATGAAGAAATCAATGCTTATATGGATTCCGTGCAGAATCTCGTTGAGAAGATCTTCCCGGATGATATTGCAGCAGGTGATTCAGATGCGAGTAGTTATCTTGCATCACTGCGTGCTGTCATTGTTGGAAACATTCTGAGAGATTTCCTTGGAAAGGTCGGATTCCATGAGATTGCATCTATCCCAACAACGGATGAAGCACTCACGGATGACATCCTCCAGAATGTTACATTCCTGTTGAATGCAAAACGTCGTATCGAGAATATGGCGAAGTTGCATAAGGGTGAAGTCCAACCTCCATCTGACGGTGGTGGTGACGGGTACTGATAAACAAAAGATAAGGATCATCACCATCCAGGAGTACTCCTGGATGGTGATGTATTCCTTTTGTTCGATATATTCCGATTCGACTTATGCCGTCGGTGCAGTCTTGCTCCAGTTGGCTCCAGTGTCATCAGATGCGGCGATGGCCGAATCAGCCTGCAGGTTCTTCAGATCTTCAATCAGACCGTTGTCCTTGATCAGGCCATCAACCTTGCTCGCTTTCGGAGCAGCGCTGATGTAATTGTTGTTGCGGAGGCTCATTTCAGTGGCCAGCGCAATCGCAATCTCGCGGGTCTTGTTGTTGTGGATCTGATACGCGTTGAAGGTGATCGAACGCTCCTGAACAGCAGTCTGACCGATTTCACGCTTCATACCCAATTCGTTGGTTCCTTGCGGGAACACGTTGGTGAAGAAGGCACCATCGATGATGCGATCCGGAATCATGGTCTGGTCAAACTGAATGCTCATGAAGGACAGAGCATAGCTCGACAGAGTGTACGGATCCGGATTGTCCAGGAATTCCATGCCGGCGTTCGTGTCGGGATCGTTCATATCCCAGCACCAGCGCTTGATGATGTTCCAGACCAGGTTGCCGAGAACTTCAGGCCACACAAAGGTGGGAGAAGGTGCAGTACGTTTGGTCTTGGTGGGGACGACGAGTTCCTGACCGTCGTGTCCAACCGGCTGACCGGAGGATTCGACAGTGTAGCTGACGTCGATACCGGTGACGCTCTTCGCATGGCACTCGAACATGGCCTTGATGGTCTGAGCCAGCACAGGCAGGTCCTTGTACATAGAAGGAGTCTGCATCACCACGATGACAGCAGGCGGGAACGCAAGAGGAGTTGCAGCATCAAATGCACCGGCCTTGAAGCCGAGTCCGAGCTGTGCGCCCTGAAGCAGGTTCGCAACGGTACCTTCACCGGCACCGAATTCGGACTTGTTACGAAGAAAATTTTCGTTAGCCATTGTGACTTACTCCTTATTCTTCGGGCTCGAAGCCTTCGCGCTTGCAGATGATGTTCACGAGCCAGACGCGGTTGGTTGCCGGCGAGGTGACCGTGATATCGACATGCTGCACGAATCCGAGTTTCTTGTCTTCATCCGTCTGATAGACATCGACGGTGAATTCGTACTTGCCGTTGATCATGTAGGCCAGACGGGAGGTCAGGTCTTCCGTGATCGCCTGCTGCAGTTCGGCAACGGGACGCGTGGCACCTGCAAAGCGTGCCCAGCTGCGACGGACAATGTGCTTCATCCAGGTGATGGCGTTGACGAACATGTCGTCGACGAGCACGCTGGTGTCGTACTTGTAGACCGAACGCACTGACGCGTAATGGAGACCGGTCATGCTGTAGTACTGAACGTAGTTCAGACCAGCATTCCAGTTGCGGGACTTGGTGTCTTCAGAAGAAGCAACCCAGCTCAGTTCCTTCCAGCACTCGACAGCGCTGTTGGGCAGTTCTTTGGGTTCCTTGTTCATGAAGTCGCGGTTGCAGTACTCTGCCAGTTTCTTGGCGATCCACAGCGTGCCAGGCAGCCAGCGATCGTAATCGGCAGTCTTGCCAGCATGCAGGAAGATCGTGCAACGGCAGCACTCGGTTCCCTTGGCGATGCTTTCACGCATCAGCCACGCATAGGTACGCAGAGAGGCGCCGATGGACTCATCCTCGTAACGGCTGTTGACCGGCGGAATGATGAGTTTATTGGCCTGAACCTGCATCCAGCTCTGCTGGGTTCCGAGATAGACCTTGAGGTCGTCGCGGACATCCATGAATTCCAGATAGGCTTTCTTCGTGGCAAGACTCCAGCCAGTGTCGATAACACAGTTGAAGGGCATGCGGAAGTAGTCGATCAGGTACTCGTGGTTGTTGTTCGCGGCCGCGGTCAGGTACTTGCGGGTGTACTCTTCGATGTAGTTGTCGGTGTAATTGCCATCGGTACCGCCGAGCATGTAGTGAGTTGCATCACTGTCCATGTCGATTGCACCTTCGACTGTCGTCTCATCGGTGGCCACCACCGCAGATGCGAAATATGCACGTTTGTTGCGATCGACGCAGGTCATGACGTTGGCCATGAATCCACGTACGGCTTCCGTATCAGTGATCATCGCCTTGATTGCGGCAATGTCATCGGCGGATGCATCGTCTGCCAGGATCGTTCCGAAGAGGTCTTCCACGAATGTGGTGATGTTGCCATCGGCACCTGCTTCGTCATCGATATCGACAATGCTGCCATACAGCGTGTTGATCGCTTCTTTGGCATCGATTTCAGCTTCCATCAGTTTCTCGCCGACGGTCTTGAAGCTGTCGCTGTAGTAGTAGATCTGCAGCGGGAGTTCGTAACCATCGCTGTAAGCATCGGCGATCTTCTTGTTGAAGCTGATTTCGGTCTCGGTGATGGAATCGATGGTGTCGGGTTTCACAACGCCGTTGACCGAGGGGTTGTTGTACTTGTCATAAATGACAGTGGGTGTGCTGTTTCCTGCTTCCAGTTCGACCGGAGCGATCTGATAAGCAACGGAACCGTTGCGGACGATGAAGTCGCCGCTGTTGTCCTTGTTGCTGTAGCAGAGCTTGAATCCGAATGCGTTACCCCATTCACCACCGTTCGTGGCGACGAATGTGAACATCGGATACCAGGTCAGATTCGAATCCGTTGCATCTTGCTTCGGAGCGAGATCTTCCCAAGCGCCGGGATCGATGTCGTTGTTGCCAGCAGGCGTCTCAACGGCGCGCCAGATCAGCTGATAACCAGGAATTGCGGTTTCGCTGGTCAGCGGAATCTTCTTGCCTTCGTCATCATAGACGAATTTGCCGTACATGTCGCGCTGGAACTGCGGAACAGAAGTGACTTTCTTGAGTCCGAGTTCAACGAACAGACGGGCGGACGCTGCGTTGGTGTCAGCGGCACGCATGATGAACGCGCCGTTGGCTTGCATCTGCTGAAGGAGGAAGTAGGAAGACGGAGAGAAGTATTTGCTTCTCTGATTGAATGTGTCGGCGCCAAAGACCTTCTTCGCTTTGGTATAGGATTCGCACCAAACTGGAACCCCAACCGGTCCCTTTTGAGTACGCATGATGTACAAGGGACGATGAAGCGGGAGAATGTCTTCGTTTACCGGAATGTAGATCGACTTGTCTTCAACGTCGATTTCTACATGCGGATAAGGAGCAACCATTCCTGACATGTCAAAATCTCCCAAAAGTTTGTTAACGGACAATTCTATAGGTCTTTTAACCCATAGAGCAATAAAGTTCTTTACCCTGAAAGGTTAATATGATGAAACCCTCAATTGCCGATACTCCATACGGGGCAGCACTTGATATACGCGGCAGTGCCATAGGCGCGGCAGCGTACTTCGTGAAGAACCCCGGTGTTGTGTTTGGAAAGCAGGAGCTCGACTTTTTGAAGAACATTCGTCTTCATGTCAAGACCTCTTTTTCAGACATCTACCAGCGTGTCGTTGAAGCGGACAAATTGGGAATGTTCACGTTTGCAGATTGCTCTGCATCACGTGATACGGTTCCTGAATTGTTGACACTCAATGACATCACAGTCGATGGAAAATACATTTCCAAGAACATTCCAGCGGAATACCAGAATATTTGGGTGAATCTTTCACCTATTCTAGGCAAACGTGATGCATATAATAGTTCTATGCAGATCACGGATATTCCCAGACTTTGCGCACTTGTTTCGCGAGGAATGCTTTGCGCAAGTTACAATGACATGGATGGTTGGCTCACTCCAAACCTCTGTGCATTTGTGATCGAATCCTATTCCACGATGATCGCTGTGCATCTTCGCAGCATCTTCAATCTGGGTTATGATGAGTTCCGTCTTGTTCATACTCTCATCGCGGCGTATTATGCGCAACTACTTGGACAGGAAGATCAACCACTGGAAGTTCCTCCTCTCATGTATCGTTGTACCTTCCTTGGTACAGGATCGGAGATCGTTGAGAGACTGAACATCTTCAAAGATGAACGTCTGAAACTCAACAATGGTTGGGTTCTGTCACTGGATATCGTTTGCAAACTTCTTGCAACTTGTGGTCCTTCTCGTATGAAGACTCTCACAAGCAAACAGCTCTACGTGACGATGAGCAGAGGATCGATCGACAGTCAAGCGATGATGATCGCACTGGATTATCCTCCGTACTGGGTGTACCAGTTGCTTGCAAATAGCCAGGGTTCCAAGAACCCAAACATCTCCAATCTTATCAAGTTCACCGACATGAAGAAGAAAATCATCATGTTCGCCAATGAACTTGTTGCATCCAAACTCTTCATTGACAGGATCAGCAGATGAGTATTGCCACAGAACAACGTGTCTGTGATTACTTGGAAAAGCACTTGTTTGATAGAATTTGGAATGAACCTTACAAAGAGTATCGCACCAACGTAGCACCACGGCTCTTGACAGCAAGAGCCGTTTGTGGTACTTACACTCCACGATATGCGCAGATAGATATGCCAACTCCATCTGATCTGTACTTCGTGTATTCTGTGGCGTTGGAAGAGATTGCTCCTTTCAGACTGAATGTAACTGATTGGGTGAAACTGTCTGATTACAACAAAGACAATCTGTTGACTTTTCAGATGTATACTCATTCAGGGATTTGGCTCTGGAGAGAAGGCATCTACATGCGAGCTGGTGTTGTCAACAACGCACTGCTGATTGCAGTGCGTCGTGACATGTTCAAGAAATGCTGTGGGAAGTCCTACAGTCCAGCAAGTGTCTACTTCACCAAGTATCACGATAGTGATATGGAACAGAGTGTCACTTGTTCGTACGTCAAGATTTCAAGTCCTAACACAAGAGCTCTTGCTTATACTTCCTGTAAGAACGCAACCATGGTGTTCATCAATGGGAAGTACTCTGTCGTTGCAAAAGCATCCGATCTTCAGATGAATGACTATGTTGAAGCCATCGTTGACAACAATGTAGTCTCCAAGCTTGTGATCGACATGCAAAACAAACGAGACTTGACGTACACGTCGGATAACTCGACTACAAGAACGATCATTCATGTTCCACGTGAATACAACCCATACAACACACTGATCACACACAATACTTGTGATATCTTTGTGATTCCAAAATCCACTGGTACATCCGTTATGGAACCAGTAAGATCAGGTCTCTTTGTTCACAAGTGTTTGAGAGAAGATCAATTCATCCAACTCACTCACAATGACTTTTCTGTCAATGATTCCCTGATAGGGTACGTTGCTGCAGATATACCAAGTGATTCCTACGAAATACATGTGTTCATCAGAACACATGGTAAGAAACTTGGTCTTGTGAGAGATGTGAATTACACAGATCTCTTGTATGTGCATGATGACGAAACCATTCTGAAATTCCTAACTGGAACACACGCAGTCCAGTTCGAATTCTGGAAAGCCGATCATCTTGAAGACAGCATCTATGCACATGCATTGATGGATACAACTGGAACCAGAGAATCCAGAGACATCGGTTATTACGTCGATGTACTCGGTTACTACAACACCATTCAGTTGATCTGTCATCGTGTGATCCACTACAAGGTTGGATCCAAGAAATTGCACACCTTCACAGTTCCCATTCCAACTGTACTTGCAGAATACAATGCTGCGGATATGTTCCCAATTGTGTATCTGAATGGAATCAAGTTGGATGACAGTCTTGTCACGAATCTCGCAAATGAGTCAGCTTCAGGTGATAACATCGAGATCACTCAGACTGTCATTGGAAAAGAATGGGATAACAAGCTGTATGCACAACTGTCCGTACTGAAAGATGCAAAGACATTCTCTGTTCTTCTTGATGATTCTGTTAAGTTGAACGAAGGTGATATCGTTGCAATTGAAGTATTTGAGAAACCGATCATCTGTCAAGAGATCAGAGAGATTCACGGTTATCAAGAAGCAACAGGTGTGTTTGAAGAGGATACAGCTTATTTTACATCGTCAACTGACAGATTCGGTAACGTGTCATATCAACCCGCAATAGTGACTGTTGGAGAAACCATTCCAAGTGATCCAGTGTACTACACCTATCACAATCGTGATGTTGAGTTCACTGATGAGAACTACATGGTTTATAAACGGAACACAGGCGCGAGAGCGAAAGATGCAAACGGTGTTGAATCAACCGATCTGTATAGTTACAAATACCTTTCCAATCCAGGTACATGGAATCCCAACACAAATGTTCTTACACTTTCAGAGAGTCTGATTGGATCAACTTTGATGCTTACTGAAAACAGAGGTATCTTCAAGGTGTTCTACGATGATGCTTGGGAAGTCAGTGAGGATAGTTGGAGAGCCATCTCCTCTGGTCCGATCATGGCATCTCTTGAAGAAGATGAGGATGAATTTCCGATTCTTGGGGATTGCACAATACTCGTGTTCTTGAATGGAAGACAACTCACAGAGAATCTTGATTTTGTTGTATTCGAATCCAAAACATCTGGAAACCTCATCAAACGAGAGGTTGTTCTCCAGAATCTGATTTGGTTGGAGAAGACAAATCGAATTGAGATCTATGCTGTGAGAGCTACCACGAGAGGAATACAGAAGGGATACGTATCTGGAAACCAGGTCGCAAGTGCTGGTGAAAGTCCGTTCTGGTTCGACAACCTCAGCCTGTTGGTTGTTGATGGAAAAACCATCAGTGATTTCGAGTCATTCTTTGGACAACTCTTTATTCGATCGATTGGTCACAGGAATGGAGCATGCTATTTACAGCGTTCTATCATTCCAAGCACAGCGATCGATATCATTGAGAAATACAGGAATGACAATGATCTTGACAGGTTGACTCGACTGAGAGCCTATTTTGTTGGAGCAAATGAGGATCCGAAACAACGTATCGTGATCCCATATTCGCACGCCATCTTCTCAACATACCTGAACAGTATTGTGAGAGATACAGTGGATCCAAACAACAGCTTTGATTTTGAGATGTACGAAGATCCTGAAGTCTTCGAATATCAATTCAGAGCATATGCTTGGCTCAAAGAGATCGACGCTGCTTACATGAGACAAGATCTCAGATACTTGGATATTTATCCGATGTATCATAGGTTCAGGTCGAAGAACAAACTCTTGTACAAGAAACTGAAGTATCTGTTCAAGATGCTTCTTCCAACTGATTCAATTCAACACAAGGATGTGATCAATGGGTGATTATCTCAAAAACGATTTGTTACTATTCGGAGATCTTGCTCCGGATGTGTACAAACGATCGAGTATCTATGACCCAGATAGTGATTTCATCCTGACTTCAGATACCACTTTCCAACCTGGTGTGACTTATTACACAAGGGAGGGAAGTGGTGTTCTTGTCACCTATCATGAAGCAACGGTTACAGTGGGAGCACAAATCCCACTGAATACCTACTACGTGGAAGGTGATGGTCCATCTGAACAATCAGGAAAGGTTGTTCCTGGTGTCAATTCTCTCGTTGTCGATGATACTATCGGTAACGGTGTCTACGTCCTCTACGTTGTTCACAGTGTTGATCCTGATACACTGAAGACAACTCTTCGACCAATCAGATTGGTTGACAACGATGACGATGCACCGAACCGAATTGTCGGATACGGGAATGATGTTTACATGTTGTATTACGACGTGAGGAACATCGACGCCAACACAACCGAAACACTTCTGAAGCTTGATCGAAAACTTGTTTTCTACGGAAAACATCCTTCGTATTATCAGCTCGTAAGAACTGATACAGAAGGAAACAGGACGGTTATCAGCCGTGTCAACAGTGGATCCGCACAGACAGGTTCTGCTATCCCGATTGTGTCCGTCCTTGCAGAGAAATTTGTGGTCACTGCTGAGAACAAGAGCAACATCATTGGAAAGACAGTTCAAGTCGTCACCAATCGTGTTGAGAACGGCGAAGTGATTGCAGAACGTCTGGAATTTGTTGCAGATGCAAACAACATCTCTGTTGGAGATGTTGTCTACGTTCTCCCTGAAGACACGACAATTCGTTATGTCTTGAAAGGAGATCTGTGTTTTGCAGCACCTGATGTGACACTTACAGATGGTGAAGTTATCCAACTGGAAGTGTTCGAAACTGTGACTGATCTGAGCAACAGAGATGTTCACAACAAGATTCTGTCTATCGAACTCATTGCTCACAAATCTCATGTCATTGAAGACATGGATATCTCAGCAACTGCGATTGTTGATTTTGACATCGATCTGAACAACAGTCCCCTTGACTCTGATATTTGGGTTCTGAGAAAGGGATATCTTCCGTCCACTCTGTCCATCACACCAAAGCTGGTGTATGCTGATGGAACAACGGAAGCAGTTCCTATCGACAACCAGTGTTGTTTCGTGTATGGACTGGAAGACATTGACAGTACAATTGCTGGACGTGAGTTCAGAGTTCTGTTCAAATACTTCCCAGCCAAGAACAGAAACATCAACTGGACGAGACACAGCAACACTTCTCGTCTTGGATATCTTTATCGTGAGAAGACTATCCGCATCATCGATCAAGAGATCAACTCCATGGCGAAGATCTCCGTTATTCCTATCTGGGATACGACGGAGAATAAGTACAAGCTTGTGTACTATCCTTACAACATCTATCAAGCAAGACCAGATGGTCCTCTGACAGATGTTCGTATCGATCAGAACTCTTTCGATGGAACGAACTTCTCTGCACTCCAGGCGTTCACGATTGCAACAACAGTTCCTGTCGATGAGAATGGAAACACATCGATCTATTATCAGACAGTTGCCATTCGTCTGAGAGATCGAAACAACGCTGTTCCATTCTTACTCGCTGATTCAGCATCGAACTTCACTGCTGTTTCAGGTGGTGCATACGCTGGACGTGTGTATGGAAACAATGCTGCACCGTATTCGAGACCGATTATTCGTTATGCAAGTAACACCGGTACGTATTACATCGATGTGACAACGTTCCCAACTGTCGCGACATTCATCGAGAACTTCTACAGGAATGGAGAACCTCCTGCATTCAATTCAGATGCAGAAGCAGTGACACAAGCACCCGCTCCATCGCATTTCATACTCCGCGATATAGCGACTGGAAATGAGATCACAACTCAGATTGCAGTCAACAGTTATGCAGAGCATTTTGCAATGAATACCTCTGTCAACCGAGTCGGAACAACAGTGTTGATGGAATTCCTCAACTACGTTGATGGCATTTATCGTGTTATCTATGGTGTTCCGGTTGAAGTGAGATCGTAATGATCTCCAAATGTTCATCAGGAATTCGTGTATACATTACACAAGTGAAACGTTGTGTTCTATTAAAGCGGATTCCTGAGAACATTATTTGAACCATTATTTTTTTGTGAAACCACATCAGGAGATAACACAATGATCGATCTTTTCATCAACAGATGCGATGCTTGTGAGACAGCCTGGCAAGGACATATCGAGAGCTTGGAACATTCCAGAGTGATCGATGGGAATTTGCTTGCTGCAAAGAAGGCACTCAGCGAGCTCGGTTGTGATAAGGTTCTGCTTGAATCCCTCGATGGGAGTAACCACGGACTTGAAAGTCTGATTGGTGAACCTGTTGATTGGAAAAATATGGGATCGTATGATCTCCATATCTTCAAGAAGAATCTCATCGAAAAATTGGATGCTGAACATGCGAACGCACTCGCATCCGCGGATGCCGCAATCGAAGGACTGTGGTCGAATATCCGCGAGAGAGTTCAGCTGTTCCTTTCGTTCGAGTTCGAACGCAAAGAATGCATCAAGGTCTTGAAAGAACAGGCGGATGAACTCACCAGTGTTCAGAAAGCTGAACTTGAGAACACGGTTGTTTCTTATGCAACCTTCGACTACAAGACTGCGAAACTTGCAGTTGACAGTCTGAAGAATGCTATCGCCATGGCGAACAAGTACATGGGTGTGATCCAGAAGTACAGCAAGGTTCCGACTGAGAACCTGAATGACATGGATCAAGAAACAATTGCCGACATCAAAGAGAAATTCGATGCATCGGTTCTTGGCAATGAAGAGGCACAGACTTTCTTCGCCAACCTGATCACGAAACGTGTTGCCGGAAAGACCTACAAGGAACTCGGCTACACTGTCGGAAACATCTCCGATCTCGCCCAGGACGTTGCTCGCAATGTCATGAACTTCTACAAGGAGCTCGACAAATTTGCAGCAGCGAACAAGAGACTCGGAGATGCTGAAGCCAAGAAGGGGAACTATGGTACCTCTGATCTTTGGGCTGTCTACTCCGACATCTTCAAGATTCTCAGAGATGCAGACCGTTGCTACAAAACTGTTGAAGCACATCTTTTCAGAACGCAGCAGAAGATCGTTCGCTATGTGAATGCCAACAAAGCTGCTGAAGCGAAGAACAATCAACAGTAACCTCATTCTTTTCCTTTCAACAGTGGGCGATAGGCTGGAGAAATCCAGCCTATCGACCATCTTATGCATTATTTTTAAGGCAAAAATCAAGGTGAACACATGAAGATATTGGGTATGATCCATATTCGAGACGGTTGTGCAAAACTGTACAGCTGTGATGCGTTGACCGTGAATGAAGTGAACACATCTTTCATCACAACAGGTCCAGTTTATCTGTATCTGAAAGGTGATGATTTCACATGTGCTGTCGATTACTGCAAGATGTTCAATGCTGTGCAAGGAATCAATGTGTGTTCCGATTGGGAAGCTCTTGTTGACATATTGGATAATCTTGAATCCAATGGTTACGATCTTTCCAATTATGTGAACAACAACATACCAGTTCCTTCCTACATGATCATTAATGATAGAGTCAAAGATCTCTCATTCATCAAACACGGTCTGTCATTGATCGGAGATCATCAACTAAACATTGTTGCAGCGAGCGTTGATACTTTCATCACAATTGGACACGGTTCTGTAACCAAACCAAATTACAATGACAGGTATCATTTCAGACGTTCAACACCAGATGCTACGTTCTCCTGTAAGAAAGGAAACTACATCAACTTCAATAACACAATTCCCGTGTGTAACGGATACTTCTGTTATCCACATGTTGTGAACAGTGTTCTTTATGGAGAAGAAGGTGCGCGTCTTTGTCGCAATCTGACAGATAGAAATGCAGGTCATATCTTGATTGATTTCACACCTGCAGGATCTATCGAATGTGTGAAACTGAAAGAATGTTCTGGAACTATCAGTAAGTTCAATTTACCATCTGGATACACCATGTCAGGTAAATCCGTTCTCTTGGTGTTAGATGGAAGATTGTTTCTTCCTCATGAATTCAGACGTCTTTCCAGTAGAACCATCTCATTCGAGAAGAGTAGGTTCACTCCATACATGAGAGCGGACAAGAAACAATGTCTCTATGACTTTGAACCAAATACCACAATCATCAAAGATGATGGTGAATTTGATTTGATGAAATGTGAGAACAGTTTCTTGATTCTCATTAACGCAAAGATCACCATTGGTTATCATGAACCTATCATGAGAATCAGTGACAACTCTTTCAAGTTCCCTGGATATGTAGGCGGACTTGCTTATGATTTGTCGTCCAAGACTATCCTTGATTATACAAGGATCCAGTATGGTGGAGGACATTTCATTCAGAACTTTGATGAATTCGATCCGCAGAAATACATCGCTTCTTCATTCAAAGAATTTGTGAAAGATCGTTACTCTGTGATCAATGTCAATCGCCAGAACTGGGCAAAGCCCCTGGAGAGCGGACACAATTATATGTGTAACAGTATCACATATTCCTCCAGAAGAAATCTGGATGTATTCAACCAATCTGTCGAACATGGTGTGATCCTGTTGGATTTCATGTTTTAAGTGAGGGAGAATCGGAATAATGAATGTTGAAGTTTTGAAGAAATTCTCTCAGAAGGACAAAGACAGTCCTGTTATCTTCGAAGGTGAAACTTGCGAAGTCTCCATCCTCAAAAAATTGGAACAGTACGGTTGCTTGACCGTTGGAGAGTCTGTCAAGACTCTCGGTGTTTTCGATATGGTTGTGGATGGAATACAGTCAGGAATGTTCCTTGTTTCTCACATTGAGATGTTTCCTTCTGAAGTGGTCAATGACAATTCTGGTGACAGACCTCGTGTGAAACTGATCTTCCACAAAGGTGATACTTTCATGAAGACAACGAAAGTTGTTCTTGATTCAAACATTGCATTCATTGTTTGGATTGAATTCGTGAAATTCGCCAACACCTTGAAAGCAATCAAGTATGAAGATCAGGCTTTCATTTTCGACAGACTGATTGCCACATCTGGCATTGGTTTCCCTGTTGATCATGCAACATACGAAGCCATCTTCGCACACCTCACCAGATGTCCGAATGATTTCACCAAAGCTTATCGTAATGATAAGATGACTGGTGATTTCACACGCATTCCGTTGAATGATGTTGCACATGCTGCAACATCTACAACTTCTCGTATCGTCGGTGCTTATTTCAATGAAGGTGTCAATGCTGCACTTGTCAATGAGAATGAGTCACCGAGTCAGATTGAAGACATTCTGAGAAAATAACCATTCAAGGAGAAGCAATGGAAAAACAAGTCTGTTTTTCCATCTCTACCGAACTGGAGATGGAAGGTCGCCAGTTGCAAGCAGTCAAGCCTGACAAGAATGGTGTGTATAAAGGAATCCCTCTGACGGTCATCGGAGTTGCATCTCGCAACAAAGTTGATTACACCAGAGAATCAGTCCTTGCATGCATCACCAATCTTCAGGGACGCTTCGCGGCGAATGTGCAGTCTGGAGACATGGAAGGTGAGTGGGGTCATCCTCTCATCAAAACCAAAGATGATCTCCCGAGATTGCTCTACATTGATCGTACCAGAGTCTCACACTACTTCACGAAAGTGTATGGTGTGGAAACTGACAACACGATCATGGTGTATGGCGACATCGTGCCATACGGACCGTATGGTCAGTATTTGAAAGAATCCTTTGAGGATGGACGTCGCAATACGTCGTTCTCTCTGAGATCGGCAGCTCGTGTGATCGGACAGTCTGGTCCCAACACACGCAAAGAAATGCTCGCACTTGTGACATTCGATGCTGTCGATGGTCCTGGCTTCCTGAAAGCCAGTAAGCGTTTCCGTGATCAAGATGCATCCAATGAGTCCATCGACATTACTGTCGGCAAGCAAGACTATGCATCTGCTATGGAAGCCCTTCAGTCAGTTGGTCACGAATCGATCATACAGGACCAGCAGGTTCTTGATGCATTCGGATGTGATTCCGTTCGCGTCAAAAACATTATTATGACACGGGCACCTGGCAATCAGCTTGTCTCCGAAAAAGGCAACGTTTCGATCTTCGGTGCACTGTTTGATCACAAATAATCGGGAGGTTAACCATGCAAATCAATGCAACCTCACCGATCAAAATGCCACCTCCGTACGGCGGAGTTCCACCGATCATCTGCAAGAAACCAATTGATTCGAATGGCCACGAAGAGGTCACGATCCAGTTGTGTGGAGTCATCGAAGCGACTTCACAGTTTCTTGAAGTCTTCGATATACTCGGCCGTGCGAAGTCTGGCGATGAGATCAGAATTGTCATCGACACACCCGGTGGCAATGTGTACGCAACACAACTTCTCGTCGATTACATGATGAGATGTAAAGCCAACGTGACCACTGTTGCCAGTGGCCTCGTTGCATCTGCAGGTACCATAGTGTGGTTCTATGGTAAAAATCGTGAAGTCGGTCCCTGGGCGAAGTTCATGTTCCATGGTACATCGCATGGAGCATTTGGACGCTCGTCTGAGATCAAAGAAGAAGCAACAGAATTGGTGAAGTTTATGGAAAGCTTGTTGAAAGACATGGTTGCTGCAGGTATTCTCACCAACGAGGAGTACACCAAGATCACTTCTTGCAAACAGGATACCTACATCACCGGTGAACAGATGCGCAGACGCCTCTTCGCTGCTATGAGTTCCACCGAAGCACTCCACATCCTTTCCGAGGAAGGTGGCGCTGGCGAAGGTGAAGGATCTGGCAGTGGCAAGGGATCCGGCTCTGGTGAAGGCAGCGGAAGCGGTGATGGCAAAGGCAGTGGTGAAGGCGGATCCGGCGAAGGAGATGGAAAAGGCTCCGGAGAAGGTGACGGCGAAGCCACCGGCAAGAAGAAGAATCAGACTCCTGACGAAGGCAAGGGCGAGCACGGCGACGACTGCGATTGCGATGAGTGCAAGTCCAAGAAAGCCAAGAAGAACCAGACCCCTGGTGAAGGAGACGGCGACGGTGCTGGATCCGGTGAAGGGGAAGGCTCTGGTGAAGGTGAGGGCGAAGGTGGAAAAGAGCCTGCCGCTCCCGCTGACAAAGCCAAGAAAGCCGAAGGTTCCGGAGAAGGCGATGACGCCGGAGAAGGAGAAAAAGGTTCCGGTGAAAAAGAAGAAGGCTCCGGTGACGGAGACGATGCCGGATCTGGAAAAGGCGAAGGCGACGGCAAGGGTTCTGGTGATGGAGACGGTGAAGTCGACGACACCTGGGCTGCTGACGCATATTTTGCAAAGAAATAAGCATGGGAGGCTCCAATGCGCTTCATAAACAAAAGTGGTGCTCCGCAGAAGAAGACTGAAGCGGTGCCAACGCACCAGGTCTCTGAAGCCATGGACACCGAAGTCTACGAAGAATGTTTGTTCGGAGAAGACTCCGCTATGCTTACAAAGGTATCGGATCTTGAAAAACAAGATGCCGATGGACATGATATAGGCGCCTCTGTTGAGTCGCTTATTGGTGAAGTGAATGATCAAGAGGTTCGTGATGGAGTCCCGGGAGTTCCGGAACAATATCAGAAGATGCCGCCTCCTTGTGTCGCGCGTACAATCGATGCAAATGGATGTGCTTATCTTCGAATCATCTTGACTGACGATTTCTACAAGTACACTGGTTGTTTGGTTGGTCTTATCGACAGCGCAACTGAGAACGATGTTGTTGAGATCACCATCGATGCAGAAACGGGTCGTACGGATAATACCTACGGCATCCGTGCATTCTTGTCAGCAATCGATCGTTGCAAAGCGAAAGTGATCACGCGTGCCGGTACACTGTGTAGCATGAGTAGAATTGCACTTTGGTTGTCAGGCGATGAATGTTGGATATCTCCATGTGGTTGGATCTGCTTGAAACAAACAAGTGGAGCAGCTGTTGGAGATGCCGCTGATGTCGAAGCCAAAGTACTCGAGGTGAGAGCCTCATGGGAAGAGTTCAAAAGCTTCATCGCAAAGCGTGGGTTGTTCACCGAGAAGGAACTCGAGGATCTTTATGTGTCAAGAGGACTCCTCTCCTTGTACGGTGAAACGTTACGCAAACGTGTAGCGGCGATCAACGCCGCGTGATGAGCATATGACTTATACGAGCAGACCACTGTGGAGGAGCAATCCTCCACAGTGGTTTGTTCACCTTTTATTGATTCAATATATTGTATGAATGAGACAGATGCATAGCTTAAAGGAAATAGAACCATGATTCTTTTTAGTGAAGACTTTGCTAAGTATCCTGGATCTATTGTTGATACACGCACAACGAACATGTCATTCATACGCATGAGCATGATCTTGAACAAGATGTGTATCAATAACAGATTCTTCTTCTTGGCATTGACACAACCAGAGTTGCAAGGATATGATCCACACAACTTAAAGGATAACTCCATTGAGTTGAAGCAACGTATTGCATACGAGTGCAAGATCAATCCTTGGTATTTCATACGAGAAGTTGTAAGGATCACTGAACAAGGTTCTGGTGGATCTCCTTACATTTTGAACAGATCTAACTTAGCGCAAGCTTGGGTGTTCTTCAACAGTATTGACGGATTCCAGTGTATGCCACGACAGATTGGTAAGACGATCGGTACAATGGTGCTTACTGTCTGGTATCTGTATATTGGTGCTTATAACTGTAACTGGGGTATGTTCTGCAAAGGGTTGAAACTCCAGTCTGAGAACGTGGATCGTCTTAAGAAAATACGTGATGCACTTCCTCCCTGGTTGGTCCATCAGACACTAGCTGATACCAACAATAAGGAAGGTGTGACATTTGCAGAACTACAGAACTCACTTATAACCTTCGTTGCACAATCTGATAAGATTGCTGCAGGTGATCAAGCTCGTGGTCAATCTCATGCTGTACAACACTGGGATGAGATTGTGTACTATGACAACATAGATAAGTCATTCCCTGCGGCATCTGCAGCCATGTCCGCAGCAGGTGAACAGGCGTTGAAAGCAGGTCTTCCTTCAGCAACCATCATCACATCAACTGCTGGTGATATCGATGATCCTCGTGGAAGAGAAGCATATCGTATGGTTTGTAAAGCCATCCGATTCACGGAACATTTCTACGATTGCAAGGATCGTGAAGACCTTATGTCTATGATCAGATTGAACTCCAAGAACAACATGGTTTACATTGAGTTCAACCACAAACAGCTTGGTAAGAGTGATGAATGGTTCGAGAAGAACACAGCAAATAAAGATCCAAAGACAGTTGCTAAAGACTACATGAACCAATGGTTGCATGGTTCCGAAGGATCGATATTCCCGAAGGATTTGCTCGATCAACTTCAGTGTTCGAGAAAGGATCCACTCACTGTTACATACTACGAATCTCTCGCTATTCGTTGGTATGACAATCCGAAGATTCTGACATTGGATTCGTTGTATAAAGACCGTCCTTACGTCATGGCATGTGATACATCCGACAATGTTGGACGAGACTTTACATCATTCTGTATGTTGGATCCCTATGACATGCACACGGTTGCAACGTTCAAATGCAATACAACCAACCTTGCATTTGTTGCAAGATGTATCTTGAAGTTCATGAAGGATTTTCCAAGAAGTATCTTCATTCCTGAACGTAACAAGAACGGTGCTATGTTGTTGGACTTCATCTTTGCCGAGACAAGGAGAGAAACATTCAATCCATTACAGAGGATCTACAACAGTTATTTCCAGAACTATACTCAGGATACGAATGTGAAGAATCTTGATTATGGATCTGGAACTGTTCGTAAAGAATTTGGATTCAATACATCCAAGTCAGCAACGTCACGTGAATTCCTGTATGGAACAGTCATGATGACAGCACTGAAACTGAATGTAACCAGACTGTATGACAACAGTCTCATTGATGAGATCTGTGGTCTTACCATGAAGAATGGACGAGTGGATCACTCTGAACAAGGACATGATGACTTGTTCATCTCTTATCTGTTGGCTTGTTATTTCATTCTGTTTGGAAGGAACCACCAACTCTATGGAATTGGTCCTGATGAATTCATGTGCAATATCGAAGCCAATGGAAATGAGATCGAAGCTGAAGAGAAACGACAGAAGAAACTTGCGAAAGCAAGAATTGTTGAACTTCGTAAATTGATTGACAGAGATGTGAACATCATTGTCAAGCAAGCACATCAGAGAGAACTGAATAAGTTGATGGATATCATCGGTGATGAAGATATCATTGATGATACGATCAAACCTTTGGAACAAGTTGATAAAGGTGCGATCACTGAAGCGAAGAGAAACAGAAACTATTCTGTTGTTGATCTATACAAAGCACTGTGAATAGAGAAGTACACCATGTGGCTATGAAGGCCACATGGTGTATTTAGTGTATTTCAACTTTGTTCAAATATAAATTATTTGGGTGAAGAACGATATACGGTGTACCGTTCTTCACGGTGTTTCAACAACCAACCATAGGAGGATTAACCATGGATACCAACGAAACCACCAACGCCAACGTGAACCCCGAGAACAACAACGCCGAACAGCAGCAGCCGCAGGCCGAGCAGAGCTTCAGCTGGAAGACCACCGCGAAGTGGTGCGGCATCATCGTCGGCATCGCCGTCATCGGCGCCGGTCTCGGCATGCTCTGGAAGCATGCCCACACCGCGGCCGACGCCGCGACGGAAACCGCAGAGGCGTAACATCGTCATGAGGTGGGACTCTGGGCGGCGCCGCCCAGAGTCCCTGCTCTTCTTCTCTTTTATTTTTTAAAAGCAGCACCACAACTGGTGGATCAGCTGTGGTGCCAGAAAGGAGGTGTGTGTATGAGCAAGTTGAACAACTTAGTTCAAGAGTTTCGTAAGAAACAATTGAACAAAATTTGTTCAGTTGAGAAATATCTCGGCGAAGCCTCACAAACCGAGCTGAGATCTCTCACTGATAGATTTGCAAGATACAGAGCAGCATTCCTTTCATAGGAATATCCTATCTCTGTATTTTGTTATGAACCCTCTTCAAGTGAACGCTGATCCACCAGCGTTTATTTTTTGTTTAAAAACCATTTTATGCAATTTGTATACAAGGAGAATCCTTATGCCAAACGTCAAGTTATCTCTGAAACAGCTCTGTATGGAGCGTTTCAACATAACCATAACTCGACGCATGATAGATCAGCTCGTGAGAATCTGCACTCTCTATGAAGTGCGTGATGATCATGTTGAAGCTTTGAATTCACCCATGCTTGGTGTGAATAAGATTCATTTTTTTGACAAAGATCAAAGAGCTGTGTTTGATGCGTTCGAAATTGATCGGTCTGAATTTGCAGACATGATCTCCCAGTCTGGATTGAACAAAGACTTCAAGGTGTCTTCTGATGTGTACAATGTGTTCACTGTTTACATGGCGCATTGTATCACTAAGAGCAATCTTCCTAACAATCTCAAGTATGATGGATGCTTTGCTCTGTGGAAGATGCTTCAGTACAAGTTCTTCTCATCCATCGTGAACCATATGCTTCCATACAAACCAAATCCTGATGTCATGCAGGCAACTCTGGATGGTCTTTCTGCAAAGTATGACATCGTCAACAAGGAGACCAATACTTGGAAGTTGATCATGGAAGCGAGAGCAAGAGAACTTTGCTCTAAGGACAACAACATCCATTACCACACGATTGTTAACTTCACACCAGACCAGAAGATTGTCTATGTGTTGTCAGATGTACAGACTCGTCTTCGTACCAAGATCAAACTTGTGGTTCTTGAATACTATAAGACATTGGAAGAAGGGAAGAAGATCGCATCTACAACCATGACAACGGATGATGTTGATGGTGAGAAGATCGTCAAAGAACTGACTGGGTCTCTCGACAACGTGATCTCTGTTATCTGCAACAAGTCACTCAACGCCAATCAGTTCATCCGAAATGACATAGTCAAGATTGTTGTCAAACTCATCCCGAATATCAGACCTGATATGATGAGAACTCTTCTCATGTTCTTCAGCAACCAAGCTGTTGTACAATATCAGAAACAGAAACAGGATGAGATCGATAAGACTGGTCGGTATCTGATCGGATATCGCATCCTGATCACAGAGATCATACAACGATCTTATAGACTGTGTATCATGGAGAAGGTGAATCTCAAATCAAGACTCGCCATCCTTGAGAAGGTCAGGAACACATACAGATCATCACGAATCAACGATCCGAATATCTTGAGAATCAAAGACAGTGTCGAACATCTCGTCGAACTGACGAAGATCTCAAGTCGAGATAGCACAAAAGCTTCACTGAAGATCGCTTTTATCGTGTACATCATTATGCTCACTTTCGATTACGATTGATCGAAGGTTAGATTGTGTTTATTCTGTCCAGATATCAGTACGAGTAATTTGCTCACACAGGAGAGTCATTGCGACTCTCCTGTGTGAGGTATTTGTTCGTCAAAGTGAATACTGATAGAGACGCTGTCTCATGTCGGAATCCAACTGCTGCGCAGCGAACCATTTCGGTTTGGCTTCCTTGTACATGTTATTCGCATCTCTGTAGTTCTCAATCTCTTCTTTGATCTTTCCAATGTCAGCACCGCATTCCATTGCAGCACGATCGATGTCAATGATGAGATTGTTGTAAATCCATGCTTTGGTTGCAAGCGTAACCAGCTCAGCAAGTGCTTCGGTTGCGGATGGTTGGACCTGTTCGAATGTCTCATCAAGTGCAAGTCTCACAGTAACAACGAATCCAGTGAATCCGTACTGAGAAGGCCAGAGTTTCAAAAGATCTCCAGAGAGAACCTGTCCAACTGGATGATTGAGAGGTCTTGCAAGAGTGTATGAGTTGAGGATCTGATCTGATTGAGATATCAAATCATAACCCGCGTTATTCACAGCAAGTGAACCTTCTCCATTCACACTGGATGAAGCATATGGGAACTGAACGCTGAGACAATGAATCATCGGAAGATTGTCGCGCACTTCCGGAGGAATGCGGTATAGATCATATCCACCATCATCACCAGCCCAGCCTTGCATATCAAGAGTTGTCTTCTCATGATACTCTGACTTGAGAACGAATTTCTTGAACTTTCCCCCAGTCAGATTCAGATCATCAAGAACACGTTCTCGGATGATCTTTTGCATGATGAATTCTTGCACATTGTTGCAGACTCGAAAGTGCTTATTGGCTACATACATTGCCATCTGCAAGATCTGTGGAGGGATCTCTGCAAGCACTGTATTGTAGACGACATTTATCGCTTGAGCCATGATTTTATCTCCTGTCAAAATTAGTTAGTTTAACATAATATGCTTGTGAAAAGCCGGTAAATGATCAAAAATTGGTCGTTCTTTTCTATAGGCCCTTACTTAAAAAATTTAAACTCAAGGAACGAACAATGTTCAATAATCTCTCGTTATTTGCGAGCATCTCACTCGGTTGTTCTGTAGGATACGGACTCGGTGGGTACTCTCGTCAGATAAGTTCCATGCTTTCAGAACAGAAAGAAATTTTCAGTGACAACATTCGTACTTTCATTTTCACTGACAATGATAAGGTCATTCAGATTGACCATATCGAAGAAGAGGATGGAAATGATAAAGCTGTCGTTCACTGTGATGGAAAAGAATATGCTTTCGTCCTCGTTGAAGAAAACGGGCAACTGACTGCAACATGTGACCTTATTCCAGGTATGCAGTTTGTATATTCGGCGTGTGGTGCTGGTCGTATGCTGTGCAGTCAACTGTCAGCATCTGGAAGATGTTTTGTGTCTGTCGACACTGTCACTCACAAACCCAATGGAAAATCTTTCTTGTTCGAATCATTCGGAATGGAAGTTTCTTATGATCATGAGAATTGGAAAGGAGTTTCCAACTTCATGAAGAAGCAAATCGTTATCTCTTTGCTACTTCATGAGGTCACAAAATACAGTTTTCTGGATGGCATCAAAGATTTCACATGTGGTGATCTTTCTTTGTTTGCAGATCGCTTCAATGCGGCTGCGGTTTTCCATAATGAAAATATGGAACATGTCGTTTGCATGAGAGGATGTACCAATCATACAGTCGAGGTGACTTGTGGTGGGACATTCAAAACAAATATAAGATACACCGTACTTCTTCCCAATCGTTCTGAAAAAGACATATTCTCCGTCTATCGTTATGTCAATGACAAAGAAGATGAAGAGAGTATGTCTTTTGTGTTCGAAGATAACATTGTGACAATTCACTACAAGGGTGAATGTGTTGCATTCGCATTCTCTGTTGAAAAGGACAAGATTGTTTACAATCGATATGAATAAAAGAAAAGTTAGTTAAGAGGACTGTCAGTAATGACAGTCCTCTTAACGTTATGCAATTTGAACGTGTTCGTTGAATACATTAGGAACCACAATGCCATCTGTAGACAGACACACAGTTTCACAGTGTGACATACCTGAATGGATGACGAAGTGATTCACTAAGAACAACTGTGCGATCTCTCCAACTTCCACCAATCTTGACAGCATAGCCACAAGATTGGTTCTATGTTCATCGGTCAGTGGAGCATCCACTTCATCCAATTTGAGAGGGAACTTTGTCCCAAATCCTCGTTCTTTGGATATGGCCAGTGTCATCGCCAGATTGATGATAGCTTTCTGTCCATCAGAACAGATGCTGATATCTTTGACGATGCTGCTCTTGTTGATGAGAACTTGTATTCCAAAATCAAGGTTATCACTTTCTTTCAGATACACAAGTTCCATATCGTAACACCAAACTTCTTTGATGTAACGATTGACGTGACTGATCAACCTGTTAATGAACCTGACAAGATAAATGAATGGAAGACCTTTAGTCGGAGACAATCCGAACTCAACAGATTCCCATTTTATCAGATCAGATTCAAGAACTTTGAGAGTTGGTTCGATCTCTTGTTCCACGATTGCGTGTAGATTCTTCTGTTCAGAGATCGATGTCTCAATCTCACGAAGTCTTCTGTTCAACTCATTCTTAACAGCAGTGTGTTCACTGATAATCTTCTCATTGAACGCAACTCGTGTTCTCAACTTGTTGTAATTGATTGCACTCATCACAGTATCAATCGTGATCATCATGTCTGTCACACATCCTTGCATGTTAGCAATTGCTTCCTTCTTAGAAGCAATATTCTCCATCTGTTGTGAGAACAGAACAAGCTTTCTGTGAAGATCTGACAACTGATGTTCTCTTTCAGCAATCGCATGATTGATCACTTCAATTGACATCATTGCTTTCTCAGCATTCTGGAGTGTCTCCAGTTTCCCTTCAGCTAATGATAGATCTCTCAGATAACTTTTCTTTGTCCAGAATGAATTGCTTTTCACATACAACTTCGTGATGATATTGGGCAATTCCGTGCAATAGTCATTTAAGAAGGAAATGAAAGTTCCTCCTTTAAGAACAAAATCACCAAGGTTTTCCCTTGATAAAATACCCCAGAGTCGCTCAATTATTGGCAATGCAAGGGAAGGCGCTTGCAATGCATTTTTCGTTGCATTTATGGAGTTCTGACAGTCAATGATCTGAGTCTGAACTTTCTTCAATTCAGACTTATAATACTTCGACTGTTCTTCAGTATCTTGAATCATCTTTGCTAATGACTCACGAATACCACACCCTCTCATGCAATCAGCAGGATATCCTTTTGATTTCAATTGGAATAATCTTCCATCCAATTGATCAATTCTTGCTTGTACTTTCAACTCAGCATCTCTTGCTGATGAGAGCAAAGTTGAAGTTGCTTCGACATCCTTTCGCATAGATTGGATTTCTTGAGCTGTCTTCAGCTTTCCTGCATACTGATGAAGTTCAGTGCACAGAGTTGTTATCTCTGGAATGACTAATGAAGACACTCGTTCCAATCTATCCTCAGGAATAATGTAGTCTGTTTCATCTACATCACCAAGTCTCCTGATCTGTTCTTTGAAATAAACAATCGATTTCTCGAGTGCTTCTTTCTCATCTTCCTTGTTGGAGTTCTTGCAGTTGAGAAAGTAATCCAATTCATCTCGAAGAGTTTTAATCTTCTCAATGTTCTGTTGATTCTCCTCACTGATTCTTCTTGCTTTGTCATTGAGATCATTCGTCATCACATTAAGCATCTGACCTCTGTAATTGAGATCACTGTTCAGATGCAATTCAGGATGTCTCATGATAAGGAGGTTGTACCTCTCTTGCAACCAGTTCAATACCTCAAGGATTTCCCCGTTGTTGCATTTGCGAAAGATCTCCATCTCCTCATCAGAAAGCGAATCCATCGCATGATACTCCGGCATGGCTTGCAATCTCTCGTTCTCGGATGAGAGGAGAAGGTTGAGTTTGTCAGCCAGATTAACAATGTAATTGTAATCATCTCGTGTTTTGTTGAGATCCTCAATTTGCTCCTTCGACATCAGTTTTCCACGTAACGAAGTATCTCTAGAACGAAGGAGTTTGATTTGATTATTGAGTGTCCTGATCTGAGAACACACCTGTTTGTGATACTCCAAGACAAAGGTGAGATCAGATGGATACATAGCAGAGAATAGAGTCTTTCGTTCAGACGGTCTCATATCACAAATACGGTACTTCATGGACATGATATCTTCGATCATCTGAGTGATACCGAACTTCTCTTCGATCAGATCTCTCTGGGTTTCTGATGTACCGGAGATGTTCAGTTCAACTCCATCTTCTTTGAAAGAGTGAGGACAAGAAATGTTCTTGAAATCACTGACAAGTTCGTACACATGTGCATCATGTTTGAACACCTTCTTTACATATCCTTGTTTCTGGTAATCTGTTCTCACTGGGGGATATGGAGAGATCTCTCTGAGAAGACTGGATTTACCAAATCCATTGCTTGACATGATAGCTGTTACACGATCCATGAAATCGATGTGTAAGAAATGTGTTCCTGTGTGGGTATACGGCATGTAACCCTTTTGTTCTATCGACAACATTCGCATCGTTGATGTATTCCTTTACATGTTGCTTTTATCATATGAAGATAAACGATTGTAAAACTTCAAATGTACAACACACATATATTACATAGGTGAAGAATTCAGGTGTTATGAGTCAGGGATTGGGCTAGTGGTTGGTCCCCGCCTTTGGGAGGCGGTGAGATGTGTTCGATTCACATATCCCTGACTCATGACATCATTCAATTAGTCAGAATCTTGCTGGCTAGACCATCATTTTATACGTTGGAGAGCGGGATACGTTAGGCAATCCGGCGTGTTAATCCATCTCTTTTCGAACGGGGGTGGAGAAGTGTGGACAGTTACCAACAGGGCTGTCATCGGTCGCAATGCTAATAGACTGGTTTCCAGTAGTTCGATGCAAGCAAAGCGGTCGTTGTGTGCACATGAAAAATGAGACATGATGTTCGATATCCCATCTTCGTTGGACATTACACTCGGTCCGTACTGGGATATACAGTCAGGTCTCCACACAGAAGCATTTAGATGGGGTCGTCACCAAAGGCTGGCAATTGACAACAGAGCTGGTCAAAGACGAATTAAACGAGGGTTTAACGGTGCAAATAACCCAACGCCGGCGTATCCACGGTAAATACACATGGTGTCTCATCTCTGGAGCCGTTTTCTGGTGCTTAATGAGAACCTCATGTCCCTTGGGCAAGGATATGTTGATTGTAACTTCGCCCACTTTCTTGATTATTACCCTGCGGGCTTGCAACTGTGACATCGATGCATAGGTGTCTAGTGCAGGTTCATCATTGTTCAAAGCGCACATATATGGAATCTGGATCATTATGTGAGCAGAGCATACTTACCGGTAGGTACCTCTCGAAATCCAGCGAGTTGAGTCCTACTGCTAGGTGTGCTACAGTGGTGGCTTAGTACAAGCAGTGGTCCGGTTCGACTCCGGACGGGTTACCAATATAGTTGGGAATTGAAGCGTGAATCAAAGAAGTCGTCCCTGCCACGAGAAATGGACGGAGCAGATAACGGTACGGTTGTTGTCCAATACGAGTAGGTTCTCTGATTTGTTTCTGCCAACATTTTCAACTACAAAAAGCCATTGGATATCGGTTGCCAATGGAAGGATCTCATTGGAGTCGCGAATCCTTTGAGATCTAAAGTGATCCGGGATTGCTCGGTTAAAGGCGGACTCCCGACCCGCCTTGCCGTGATCGCCAAATGTCTTGGCCAGTCCTCTCATGGTTATTATAGGATCACAGTCGGTGGGTTGCCGTGCCCACCGACACTTTTATTTTTTGAAAATACAATCCCGTTGTGTAACGGTAGCACAATTGGTTTTGGTCCAATTAGTCCAGGTTCGAATCCTGGCGGGATTGCCATATAACAAAACAAGTTTAAATAAGGAGAAAAGAATGGAAACGCAACTTGAAAAAGAGCTCATGAGAGCTGGAGATGCTCAGAAAGGCATCTTGTATGGAGGTACCCACCCTGATGGGTTCCATGCTGATGACATCTTGTGTGCGGTGATTCTGAGAACGGAATTGCCACAGTATCATTGGCAGTGGATCAGAACCAGGAATGAGGATCTCCTCAAGAAATGCAACATCGTGTTCGATGTCGGTGGTGGTACATACGATCACCATGGTGCACCAGTGTACTATCCGAATGGTGTCATGATGGCGGCTTGTGGAAAGCTGCTGAACGACATGTATGACGATTGGGCACTGAAGGAGGAGCTTCGCAAAGGTCTGTTCTACACGGTGGAACAACAGGATAACGGAGCACCCATCACCAATGGCTATCGTCTCACGTCCAACAAACTAGCATGTGTTGCATCCTTTGTTCCCATGTGGAATGAGGATCAATCTCCACAAGCAATGGATGCTGCATTCGCGGAGACAGTGGATTTTGTCATGCCCATTTTCGCAAGAGAATTGATCAGAGCAAACTCCATGCTTCAAGCGAGGGATATCGCGAGGAACTGCAATCGCATCTTCGATGGCAAGGTCATGGTTATGGAAGACTATGTACCATGGACTGATGTAGCGATTGCAGATCCTGATGTCAGGTGCTGCATCTATCGTGATGCTTCCAAGAAATGGAGGATCCAGATGGTTCCGAAAGAATACGGAAGCAAAGAACTTCGCTACGCACTTCCTGAGCGATGGAGAGGAACTCGTCTCGATCAGTGCAAACTTGCAACAGGCATTGATGATGCAATATTCGTCCATCCTACCGGATTCCTTGCTGGATTCGGATCCAGAGAATCCTGTATCAAAGTTGCAAAGATCGTGTGCAGCATGTGAGGTGATGATGAAATGCCCGTTTACACAATTGAAACGATTGATGACTCGGTTATTCAATCGCCACCACCAAACGAAGGAGGAGATTCCGATATATGGTCCGAACCCTGGTGACGTGATCGGAACTCCTTTTGAGAACAAGAAGAAACGTAAGCCGTCTGACAAAGATGTGCTGAAACACGAATGAAATGATGAGGTGCACCTTGGTGGATATACTCCACCAAGGTGTTTCCTTATTATTTTATTACAATGCTGGAAAATCCTTTGAAAAGGAGATACGCATGACAAGAATCAAGGAATTAGAGGATCTGATATCCAAAGCTAATCAAGCATATTGGGTAGAATCGGATCCCATCATGGAGGATGTCGAGTATGACAAACTCGTAAGAGAGTTGAAACAACTCGATCCATCCAACAAACTTCTTGATATGATAGGTGCTGGTGCGAAACTGAGTGCACAGAACCAATCCATCGTTCCATCCAAAGTGAAACATGATACACCTTTATTGTCACTCGACAAAGTGTATTCATTGGATGAACTGATGGACTGGATCAAGAAGGTTGCCAGAACACCAAAAGAAGCATTCGTCGTACAGATCAAGTATGATGGAATTACCTGTGATATCAATCATGGGATTCTATCAACGAGAGGTGATGGTGAAATTGGTGAGAACATCACAGACAAAGCACCGATTATCCAAGCACAGTCGAGAACAGGTTATTTCGGTCCTATTGACAAGTTGTTGAAAGAACACAACAAAAGAAGGATCGGAGAACTGGTCATACTGGATGACGACTTCAAGCAACTGAATGCTTCTGCTGTGGAAGCAAACATGCGTCCATACAAGAATCAACGAAATGCGGTTGCTGGCATCGTAGGAGTGAAAGATCTCAAACTCCTTCCTCCGAAAACCACACTAACATTCATCGAATATGGATCTCATCAAGTCTTGGTAAATGCGACCAATATCGAAAAGAAATGGGATGCAATTGTCAAGAAGTTCGATGGGTATGCCACACCGAAAGATGGGTTGGTGGTCAAGTTGGTGGATCAAGAATATTCTGAATCTCTTGGGAGTACAGCACATCATCCAAGAGGACAGATTGCATTCAAGTTCGCCAATGTCAGAAAACCATCCAAGATCGTTGATATTGAATGGACTGTTGGAAAGGAGGCAATTGTTCCGACAGCAATCGTGGAACCAGTTGATATTGGTGGTATCACAATCAACAGAGCGACTCTACATAACTTCAAGAACATCGTTGACAATCAGATTGCAATCGGTGATCATGTTGTTGTGGAGAGAAGTGGTGATGTGATCCCATGGATATCGACAGTTCAGCATGATGAGAAGAACAAAGTGGTTATACCAGGAAGGTGTCCAGTCTGTGGATCAGATAAACTGGAAATGGTTGGACCGCACTTGTTCTGTCGGAACGATGATTGTCCTGGAAAGGCAATCGTTAAGATCGAATATGCGTTGAAGATACTCGGAGTTCTGGGTATTGGAGAAGCGTGTATTGCGAAAGCAGTGAACGAATGCAAAGTAACAGACATCGGATCTTGGATGAGATTCGGTCTGCGCAAGGATTTGCGAGAACTTGGATTCGGTGAAGCAATCAGTAAAGTGATCAACACAACAACTGAACAGCTTTTGGATTCCAAGGTTCCAGCATACAAGATCCTAGCATCTTTGTCGATACCAGATATCGGAGAGAACATCGCTGAAGTCATCATGTCGTATTATCCGAACATCATGGAAATTGTTGAATCGGACGACATTGAACAAACTCTTCTGAGCGTTCCGAAGGTTGGACCAAGTCGTGCAAAGAACGTTGCTGAGTTCATGAAGAAAAACAGGTATGCTGTTTCTGATTATATCAAGATGTTCGAAGGCATTGAATATCCTTCAGAAAAAGTGGATGATCAGAAACCAACTGTGTGTTTCACAGGTGAGATGGAGAAACCCAGACAAGAACTGATGAACATTGCAAGATCTATAGACTGGAAACCAGTAGATGCTGTAAGCAAAGGACTCGATTATCTCGTGGTTCCTAACACGATGCATCGTTCTTCCAAGGTAGATAAAGCAATGAAGTACGGAGTGGACATAATCACGTACGATAGATTCGTCATCATTGCACAACAACGGATCATCCGAAAAGTTATGGATGTGAAGTGATGTGTCACTTGTGAAATGTTCAATAGTTGAACAAGCATATATTACTAGGGTGTGATAAGCTATGTCATATGCCCCGTAGCTGATCCTAGTGGATCGTATCACACTCAATTCAAAACACTCTAACGAGAAGGAGCTCCAAAATGAGTGAAAAGAAGTTCGAACTGCTCGGCCGTGAAGTGACCGAGACCCGCAAGGAATCGAAAGACGGAAAACTCGAAAAGCTGATCTACAGCATGACCGCGAAGGATTACGAAGCGATCCAGGCGGAACGCGGCGTGACCAAGGAAGTCAAGAAAGTCATCACCGAGTGCCAGGACGCCATCGCGGAAGCGGCGGCCAAATTCGTCAGCGCCCGCTCTCTCGAGAATCACCAGGTTCCCGCCAGCATCAAACTCGGCGGTTCCACGAATCTCTCCATGGAAGTCGGCATCAAACCGCATCAGTCGTTCTCCGGCGTCAAGCCCGGCACCAACGAGCGGTATGAGACCGAGCGTTTCGGCGTTCTCACGATGACGCTGAATGCCAACTTCTCCCGCCCGATGCGCATGGAAGGCGGACTCTGCGACGAGATCGCCAAGGCGCACGAAGAGGCTTTCAAGAAAGCCAAGAAGAAATAACAACCACGAATCTAACCACAAAGACATTAGTATTTTAACCTGCTTGTCTTTCAATGGAGTAAAATCCACTTGATCGTAAAGCGGAGCTAAAATGCGTGAACGCGACATCGCTATCATTTGGAACGACATTCTGTGAGGCAACAGAATCCTCCAAAGTCTGGCAGATCACCACTGTTCCCGCTTTTGCAGCTTGAGGCTACAGACCTTGCGTGTCATCTTCAAAGTCGAAGTGGAAAGATAGACACAGGTGCCTTCGGGTACCTGTGTCTTTTTTTACACGTTTAACTATTATTATAGAGTAAACCCTGGTGACATTTTCTACTTCATGTAAAATACATGGAGATGAAAATGAGCAAAACGTCAAAGATTCGGGTTCTGGGTTTCGATCCAGGTCTGAGTCACACAGGGTGGAATCTTTCTGAGATTGACCTTGAGAATGGCGCACTCAATGTTGTCAAACTTGGAGAGTTCTCCCCTTCGGGCACTGCTGATAAAGCAACGTACCGAGAAGAATCGGAGAAGTATGGTAAGAGAACTATTTCTCTTGCAGTGCTTCGAGAGACAATCGCCCAGTTACTCACTGAACTTAAGCCTGATTACATCGTTATGGAGGACGCCTTCATTAATCCGAAACGACCGATGGCTTATGGTGCTCTGAGTATGTGGCATTGTACTGCCAGAATGGTAGCACGTGATGTTGCTGGGAAAGCAATCATTGTGATCCCCGCAAAATCCGCGAAACTTGGTGTATCAGGTCGTGGGGATAGCGGAAAAGTGAATATTCAGCAAGCTGTTGTCACCAATCCGAAAATCCATTTCAAGAATGAGAAACTGATGCAAGGTCTTACGGAACACTGTGCAGACAGCATTGGTTTGAGCTACTCATTCATGACGATGTATTTACCAAGCATCATATCTGAGGCTAACGCAATAGCCAAACTTTTGTGAACCCATACAACAATGTTTAGGAGATACTACATGGAAGATCAAGAACTCTCTCCTAAAGAAGAGTTTCAGAAGCTTTCTTCTGAAGAGAAGGAACAGTGCAAAGACATGGCTGGAGCCGATCTTGAGGAACATCAGGATGGTGCATCTGAAGAGATTCTTCAGTACCTGATTGGTATTGCAAAGAGATTCTCCGGTTATCGGTACATTTCGTTGAGTCGTCTGAAAGGGTTTCCTGAAGGCGGACGTCCTTTATCTGCAACAGGTGAATTCCTTCGCATCACCTACTCGATGACGCAAGGAAAGAACAATGAACAATTCATCGAAGCTTTTGCGAGTGGAGATGTTGGCATTGTTCAAGCACATGTTGAGATGCCACCTCTTCACGAGGATGGTCTTTACGATCAACGGAACATCGCCGGAAAACTGATCAAGAGCAAGGTTGTTGGATTCGTCAAGATCCTTGACAAAGACAACTTCAAACCATGCGTCCTGATCAAGGGATGGAACGGAGGTTACGGTTATGTGGAAGGCAATCCTTTCTTCGAAATGGACAAGGATGCTTTCGTACAAGCTGTGAAAGTCCTTCGTAAAGAATAATCTATGACACGCAGATAAGTGGTGTGGGGTTCGTCTCCACACCACTTATCTTCTTATTATAAATTATTCGAGCTGACGATAGTTATGTATAATGAACAACAACCAAGAGGATGGCACATGATTCCAAAAGACAGACGATGTTTGATTCATGGAGAGTATGTCAGAATCGATAATGATAATGATGCTTATGTTGGATTCATCAAAGACTGTGAAACCAATGAGCAAGAGATGGTCATTTTCGATAATCCTGAAGTACAAGTCTATGTGACAGAACCTTCAAAACGCATCTATCATGCGAAGCGTGAATACGCAAACAAGAAGGATTGTATCTGTTATAAGACGAGATATAACAGGATTGCACAAACTCTCCAGAGAGCAATTGATGATCCATTCGGTACATCAAGGATGTCATGGAGACAACAAGGATTCGTGAACCTACGGAAAATCCTATCGAATCCTTATGTCTATGGTGCGGATATTGATATCGGTGTTCGTATCAAACATGCATTCAAGAAACAAAATGGTGGAAGAATGCCGACGTATTACAACGTCGGATCACTCGATATTGAAACGGATGTTACTGGTAATAACCAGATCATCCTGATCACCTACATCGATGGATCTGGCAAGACATATGTCGGTATCTTGAAAGAGTTCTTCCAAAACAACACAATCGGTGCAGTGGATAAGATGTGGCATAAGGTTGAAGAGAAGTTCATTGCTTCTCTGAAATCCAATGCCGCTGCGCTGTATCAGAAGAATAGGATCGACCCTACTTACATGATATTCGATGAGGAGATCAGTTTGATCAAATGGATCTTCGATAGGATCCACGATCATAGACCAGACTTCTGCGTCATCTGGAACATGGGTTACGATATTCCTTACCTTCTGGAACGCATTGTGTTCAGAGGAGAACAACCAACCGATGTCTTCTGTAGCAAAGACATACCACAGAAGTATCGTGTTACCAAGTATGTGAAAGACAATGGTAAACCAGGAGACCATATCACAGATCGGTGGGATTGGTTCCATTGTACTGACTATACAAGGTACATCGATGCGATGGCATTGTATGGAAGACTTCGCAAAGCGAAAGGAAGAGAACCTTCTTACAAATTGGATGATATTGGAACGAAGGAGATTGGTGCAGGTAAACTCGAATTCGGTTCCAACAAAGGCCATTATGAAATGCAGACTCGTGAACAAGTTGCATACACTGTGTACAACATCGTTGACGTTGCAATTCTGCATGTCATGAATCTCAAGAACAGAGACATCTACAACATGATCCAGTTGATTGGTGTCAGTAATCTTGAGGACTTTGCAAAACAAACCATCCAATTGAAGAACACATTCTACGAGTATCTCGATCCACAGGATAAGATACCAGCATCTATTGGAGAATCCATGGAATCACCTTGGGATATTTATATCAACAACAAAGGTGGTGCTGTATTAGATCCATCAAACACGATGAACACTGGTGTTCCGATCCTGAAGGAAAGTGATGCTGTCAGTAATGTGCACAAGTTCGTGTGCGACATCGACGTCTCCTCGACACATTGGGGACTTCTCATGAGTAATCATGAGTCGAAGAATCTGCTTAATTGCTGGAAAGTTCTATGATCTATTTGGCTACAACAGAATCAGTAATGATAACTGTGAATGCCGTCGAAAGACAGAAAGAACAGATAGATCGGTCTATGCTGCAATAAAAGCCACTATGTGGTGCTAAGGACTGTGACAATGAACAATCAGCAGCGAAACATCTTGCAAGAGATGGACGTTCAGAGATCATCCCGACAGGGAGTAGGTTAATTCCGAAAGAGCAGACATCCTGACAACAGGATGGTAATATGATCCAAATGCAATGTATCCTAATCTTCTCAGAACTTTAAACTGTGCACGAGAAACCAAAGAGTTCTACGTGATTCAAATCGACAATTCTGAGAGAGTAGGTCCAATTGATGTCAATCAAGTGATGCCGAGTTTCTTCTATCCAGAAGAAATGGCAAGTGTTCACGAAGGACTTGTACCTGAACGTAAATTCGATACGTTCGATGTTGAGAAATTCTTCCTTCACTCACTCTATACAAGAGAAAATGCTTCTTTGTGTGGAAGTGAGTATTTCAATCTCCCAACCTATGAGGAAATGGATAGACTTGTCAAGGAAAAGCTGAATCCATCATCGGCTATCTTATAGGCAATATCATCCAACCTTCATAGATAGGAGTGATAATCATGGGAAAGAAGAAATCTTCTCAGTCGACAGAACTGACCATCGCTGAAGCTGTGAAAAAGTACTTCAGTGATGTTGAGTTCATCAAAGAAGGAACAGACGAAGTCGTGTTCAAGAAGAATTCCAAGACAGTGAAAATCTTCCGCAACAACAATCGCACAACGTGCGTGCAGACTTTTGCTGATGGAAGCAAACGTCTTCTCTATGCTGAAGTGCAGGAGAAATACACTGTCGCGGAAAGTATCAACAAAGCAAAAGCTGCAATCGAAGCAGCACTTGCTTGATGAGATGACAAGGAGCTCTTCATCCCTATTGCAAGGGATGAAGAGTTCTTAATTTATCTTATTGATGGATACGAACCTCGTAACAGAAAGGAATGTTATGCTTATCGCATACTCCATTGTAGCGGTATTGGTGATACTTCTCTCCATTAAAAATATGATACGGACTGAACGGGAGAAGAAGGTATCCTATACCCTTAGCGATCAGTTGGTGCATGGTGCATCTGTCATCATCGCATGCTTACTGTTTGGAATATTGTGGCCGTTGTTCTTGACAATCGCCATTCTCATGCAAATTGTCAGACTTTGTGAAGATGACTTGCTTGAGTAAATTCCCTCTTCATACATGGTGTGCAGGTTATCGTGCCTGCACACCATGTGTTTAAATATTTTCAGCAAACATACATTGAACCAGTCCTTATACCATCATTAGGTTATAAGGCAAATTTAAACCCAACAGGAGGTGCCCAATGGCAACCAGCAAGGCAAAAGCAACAAAATCGGGATCCAGTCAGACGAAAGCCAGGAAGAGATCCAGTCGCAGCACCGGTGCATCAACCACTACCAACACCACCGTTCCTCCGATCCAGAAAGCTCAAATTCAGTTCCCTCTCCCGCCAGATCTGACAGACAAGATCTACAAGGTCTTGATTCCGGACAAGAAGCACGCAGGAGTGAGTGTCGCGGATCGCGAAGTCGTTGCTGACATCGCACGTGTCGTTGATGAAAGCATGCAGAAATACTGCAAGAAGTACTGCATCCTTTCTGATCCCATCAGTGAGTTCCTCACCGGAAAGATGGCTCATTGCGACTACGTGATCCTGCTGATGTTCTTCATTCTCGGCCTTGAGTACAAAGGCATGACGAAGAGCATCAAAACAGATCTCGATGTCATCATCAAGGGAGCTCGCAAGTTCATCCGCACGATGGCGAATCGCCGTTATGCGAGCAGAGTATCCAACAACACGAATGTTTACCCGTCTGCAATGTACTATCTGTGCGTTGACTTGGGACTCATTCATTTGATGGAATGGGAACAGATCGACATGAAGATCATCGACATCTGGAATCTGCTTTGCAATCTCATGTTCTACAAACAGTTCGACGGTGCGGTCTACACGTTGTACGTCGTGGGACTCCGTGATCCGAAAATGAACAACAGTCTTGGTAAATACCACTGGATTTCAGTTCGGATCGGAAAGAACTGTACCGGATTGCGTTCCGCGATGAATCAGATCATCAATCAGGGATATACTTTCGTTCCGACTGTGTCGAAAGGAAGTGCGGGTTCTCGTCACGGATCTCTTGTCGGTGAAAAGTGAATCTGTAATATGAACTCAAATAAGCATCTGAACCCCAGGGAAATCCTGGGGTTCAGATGTTGCAGTATGTATTATTTTTTTGCTTCAGCAGGAGCGGCTTTGGCATCCGCTTTTGCATCTTTCGCCGGTTCAGCCGCTTTCTTTGCATCAGCAGCTTTGGCATCCTTCGCGGATTCCGCTTTCTTGGCTTCCTGAGTCTTCTGCACGACTTTGCCAGTCACGACGATGGCGCCGGTGGTGGCATCCGTGGCTTCCTTCTCAGTCAGCTCTTCGCCCTGGATGGATTTGGTGACCGCGGTCTTGATGTTTTCGACATGCTGTTTGTCAGCCTCTGTCTCGAGCAGTCCAAACTTTGCAGCGCCATAACCGATGGCGGCAGCAGCCAACGCAGCCAGAACCGCGCGGACGATTTTCACCCAATAACCTTTTTTGTCTTTTGTTGCTTCTTCACTCATGGTGTGTTCCTCCTATGTAAGGAATGTTGGAAAAGTATGGTGATCTCCCAGATCTATAAGATATTGAAAAATAAACCACGTACACGGGCAGAACCCGTGTACGTGGAGTTGCATCACGTTTTGCGGATTTGCACCGCTCTCAGATCACTCAGAGAGAGTCCAGACCGACAATGTCGAGGACCGCGCCGATCACGTTGGTCGGGATCAGCAGCTCACGGGTGACGGAGAAGAGACGCTGATGTGCAGCGCCATCCTGGGTGTTCGTGTAGGATCCGATCATGGTACCCTGGTCGTAGTCCGTACCGAAGTTCAGAACGGAGCTCGGGCTGTTGGCCAGGAACGGGATCAGGATCATACGATCCGACATGGACTCGAAGGTCGTGGTCACGAATTCGATCACGACGCCGTTGTCCAGGACGATGGCATGTTCCACGCCGCCGTTGGCTGCGACATCGCAGTTCAGAGCGTCATGGTAGTGCTTTGCCATGATGGTGTTGCCGAGGATCGTGTTGCTGGTGATGGCGCGGAAGACGACTTTCGCGTTGTCAGCCAGCTGCTGGGCGAAGAAGGAGTTCGCGAGGATGCTGGAAGTGATCTTCGTCAGCTTGGTTTTCACGAACTGCTTGATGTCGCCGGAGGCATCGCCAGAACGGACGGTCACGACCTGACTGAAATCGATGGTATCGATGTAGGTGTAGGGGTTCACGATATCGCCAGCCGCATACTGCGCGCCGAGGACGTCGCGAGCGAACTCACCACTGCCGAGCATCTCGAATTCGTCGTGGACGGAGTTCATCACGCCAGTGATGATGTCCAGGTTCTTGGCGTCACGGCCGATGTGCTCGAGCTGAGCCAGACGTGCGGCCGCATTGACCATGCCTTCCTGACCGATGGCGTTGTCCATGATGAAGTTACGGCCGCCAGGCAGCTCGTAGCTAATCGAACGGCGCTGCAGATTGCCGCGGACGTTGGACTTGCGCTTGTTGTCCTCGTTGTAACGAGCATCGAGGGTGAAGCCAACCATCTTGACGGTCAGAGATTTGGCGAAAGCCTTCTCATCGTCGGTGGGAGCGGTCAGTTTGTTGTAGGCCGCGACGGTGGCGAAACCCTTGGCGTCGAGGATGGAGTACTCACGATCCACGTGGGCGCTGACGTTGAAGTTGATCAGGATGCCCTGGTTGACGGTGAGACCAGCCAGAATTTCGGACGCATCGGAGGCGTTGGCGGAAGCCGGAATGATGGTGCTGTCTTTGGTCAGGATGACGGGGAAGCGGTCGATGTTGACGTAACGATCGGTCGACTTCTGGGTGTTCGTCATCTGAGTCAGACGGCCCTTGCTCTGCGGAACCTTGACGAAGAACTGCTCGGTCACTGCTGCGGTAGCCGCGACGTAGCCATCTTCGCCTTCGGTGCCCTGTGCGGGCGTGCCGGCCTTGGTCAGGTTGATATACAGACCGTCGATGAAGATGTTGTCTTCAACGAAGTCCGTGTGGTTGTACTTCTCATAGCCGGGCTTGCTGGCATCCAGAGCGAGATCGAACATGTTGATGACTTTCTCGAACTTGTAGATGCCGTCGGCGACGAGTTTCGGATCCTGAGCGTCGTCATTCGCCACGAGCGGGACGATGCGTTTCAGAACGGTGCTGACGGGGGTCGGGTCTTTGTACAGGTTGATCATGCGGATCGGTTTGGCTTTGGGCTCGGACAGGTCGTGGATCGTGAGATTCTCACGGACGATCGTCACATTGCCCTGGCCGATGGCCTGCACGGGGACGACGCGGGGAGTCAGGGAGGTGTGGAACTGCAGCAGAGCGACGGTCAGGATGACCTTCAGGTCGGGCTGCACGCGGTCCATCTGGATGCCGAACGCTTCCATACCGACATCATTGATGGTCGGCATGAGGGCGGAGGGATACAGGGTCTCGAGGGCGATGGTGCCGTCGACCTGATCCTGGCCTTTGCTGTAGGCGGAGAAAACGGAGGCATTGTCTTGGCCAAGAGCAGCGTACAGAAGCTGTCCGACTTTCTTGGCGGCCACGCCGAGATTGGCGCCGGCGATATGGCAGTCCTTCACCAGATCGACGATTGCGTTCGCACCGAGAGTGTTTTCGATGGCGTCAGCCTGATATGACTCGTTGGCGGCGAAGATCGTGGTGTTGTTCATCTTCTTGGGAGTCACCAGATGGTTCGATTCCAGGAAAGCCTGGACTTTGGAACCAACGAAAGCGACAGCGCCGTCGAAGTCGTCAGGGAGTCTGCCAGTCTGTTCATTCATCACAGAGCTGTCAATCGCTCCGAGGAATGACTTGAGAGTTTCTTTACTCATTGTGGAGAATCTCCATTTGTTAAACGTTTCATGGTTACCGGTAACTTCGTGGCAAATGCCACAATCTTCGTTATCGTTTGGACGTCTAGCGCGTACAGCCAGTTTTTCCACAGCTTAGTCAACAACTGTACATGTTGCGGTGACATAGTAGCTGGAGGATTCTTCAGCAAGGCTTTCAGATAATTCCCCATCTCCTCTTTGAAAATGATGGAGTCAGGTGTTTCATCATCGGGCGAGACAATTTTGATAACGATTCCACGTGGGTCGGAAGTGTTCAATGGTGGATCTGATGATGGCTGTGTGTCGGAACCTTCATCCTCCGAATCATCGTCACCTTCGGTTTCGTCAGGTGCAGTGTCACCATCTGGATCATCCAAGGTGTCATCCTGAGCAGCGTCATCTGACGGTGTGTCGGCATCAGAATCTTCTTCAGGCATTGGATCATCATCTGGCGTAGCATCTGGCTCCGCTTCCTCGTTCTCATCATCGCCTTCGTCCTCAGGTGGAGCACTGTCAGAGGGATCATCAAGATCGTCTTCCTGAGCTTCCTGCGACGACACGAAGTTCTGAGAAAAGATATCGTATTCTTCGATGCACGCAAGCGAACTGTTCTTGAACGCTTTGTACATCTCGGTTGATACAGTTGCCGGATCTTCTTGTTTGAGATATTCGACAAGAGTCGGACGTTTTCTGTCCGAATCATTCCCGAAACAGCATCCTCTTTCGATGATAGAGTTGAGCAACTTTTTGTCAGGTGCGCCAACTCCACAACGTTTGTGAAGAATGCTGATAAACTCAAACAGCGCTTCATACATCTGTGATGGATGAATACATCTTCCATCACCGGCTGAGAGCCGATCGATGTTGCAGAAGACACTCCGTTCGAAAACCGAACAGAAGAGTACATATGATAGTCTCTGCATACTCGTCTGCATAAGCAATAAATCTCCATGCATGCACATGGAGCCGATACATGCAAAGATCGTCTCAATGTCTTTGTCTTCCACTTCCGTCATTGCATACATTTGCAAAAGGGGATAAGCCTTCAAATTGGGAGAAGTCATCACTTGTTCGTCCAAAACAAAGGATTTCCCTATAGAATATTTATCCCTCTTCTCACAATTGAGCACACCATCTCTGATACTGAGGATCGGAAAATCAGGAGAAGCCGCGTAAACGCGATCCTCAATATAAATACCACTGTAGCACTTTGCTGTTGCATTGATCATGGATATGAATGGAACTGCAAAGTTGGGTGAGCAAGGTTGTGGAATATCTTTGTCAAATGCACTGTCAAACAGAACATGTGTAATGTGTGCTTTGTCAAGAGGACGATGAATGAAGACACCGTTGTCTCCTTCATACACACAACTGAACAGTTCTTTACAAATGTTGACAGTCTCCATGACATCTGTATTGTTGATTGCAGATGCTGACAGTTCTGAAACCAGACCTTTCACATAACCTGCATATTCAGCAACCAATGGTTGCGAAGTCCAACGAAACAGTTTGTCAAAATAATGAAGCACGATGGACTGACCAAGCAAAAAGTATGCTTGAGCATCGTGGTTCAATTCATGGAATGCACGACAAGGATCATTGTACCACATATATTCAGCATCATCACAATGATGAGTACCGATATATCTGATGAATGGACGCATGGTCATACTCCTTGTTTAGTCAACACATTCGACTGTGTTATTATTTACATTGATTTTACATATAATAGGTTCGGCGAAAAGCCTAGTTTAAATCAACGGAACAGTGACAAATCAAGGTAAACAACAGTGAACATAAAGTCAGCTGATATTTATCTCAACACTCTGTGTCTTGCATCTTATGCACCAGGACCAACATCGAAGAAGTTTGTCGATGCTGTGATCAAGATGTATGAAGAAGCAGCAACCGAAGACAAGACACTGATCAATCCTGTCAACAACTTGTATGTCAAGATATTGAAGGATGTGTCGAGTGGTGAGTTGGAACTCTCCAATAAAGGAGAGATTGCGGGATTGATGCTACGGTTGGCAGATGATCCCATCATGAAAAGTGATCCTGGTAGAGTACAGGATCTTCAGCAATTGTTGACGAACACAGAACCAGTATCTGATGCAAGGATACGATCTCTTGTAAAGAAGATCCGGAATCAATTGATCTGGACCAAGAGTAACCGTAAACTTCGTCGTATGTTGGGTATCAGTCAACAAGCAGCATCAACACCAGATGTGGAAAGACAAGACTTGATCTTGAATGAACTTCTGGAATCTGCAAAGGAATTGCAATCCAATATGCAAGAAGCAGATATGGATGATGCAATTCAAGCACCGATCAATGAGATTGATCTGACGAATCCACAGACCATTCTGAAAGCAGTAACTGCACAGAAGAAGAAACGTTCAGAACGTGGAATCAAGTTTGGTTTGCAAGGATTCAACAGATTGTTTGGTCCAAGACAAGAAGCAGCATATGGTGAGTTCTTGGCAATATGTGCAAGATCACATCATTATAAATCTGGTATCCTGATGGATATTGCAAGATGGATCTGTACTTTGAATGATCCACCGGATACTGGAGGACTGACTCCAATTGTCTTGTTCATCTCATTGGAGAATGAGATCTATGAGAACCTGATGCAATGGTTCCAATCTGCATATGTGAATGCATTCAAGAAAGATCCTGAAGGACTGAAAGATGAAGAGATCGTTGAATACGTCTCGAGGACTTACAGTAAAAGAGGATTTAAATTGATTGTGTTGCGTCGAATGGGTGAAGCTTTTGGATACAAAGAGTTCGTTGAAGAAGTCGAGAAACAGGAGAAACTTGGAGGGAAAGTTGTTGCAACTGTTCTTGACTACATCACTCTTTGTAAAAGGTGTCCTGAAGATAAAGCCATGAATGATGCAAAACAAATTCAGTTGATGGGTGAGAGATTCCACAACTATGTGAATCATCACGACATGTTCTTCGCAACTGGATTGCAGATGGATACTGAAGCAGGAAGACTTGCTGCAAGTGGACAAACCAATATTGTGAAACGATATGGTGAAGCACATCTTGCGGACTGTAAAGGATTAAAAAGGGAATTCGATTGTATGTTCTTCCAAGAAATTGAGAACAATCACAGAGGAATTCCATATTTGACTTGGGCATGGAACAAGCATCGTTATGTGAATGATACTCCATCAGAGTGGAAGTACACAGCTTATCGATTCGGTAAGTTGGGTATCCTCGATGACATCAATGGAGAGGATATGTCTGTGTCTGACATTTATGCTGATGATAGACCAGAAGATGATGATGCAAAGCAAGCTCCTTGCAGAGTCAATGACAATTTGTTCTGAGTCGTTCTCACATAAGGAATTTACTTATGCGAAGAGATCCACTACAAGAAGAGATGGATGCGCTGAGAGAGTATCAGTTGAAGAAACTCGAGAAAGAACATCAGCGCAATCTATCCAAACAGAAACTATGTGAATTGGAGAAAGAGGTTATCAGTTCCATCAATGGATGTGGATGTCTGTTTATCGGATGTCTCCTTCCAATTGGAGTTGTAGCACTGTATCTGATTCTCTGGATACTACGATGTTTTTTCCCGAAACTTTTCTGAGATGGTTCTCGATCATCAAGCAATATCCAAATGGACACAAGATCAGTTACCACACAACTAACTTGATAAGGTTGTTGCTTGTGGGATACATCTTCTGTCGTTTGGAATACCAAATCGGTGAACCAAACAGTCATCAATTCCTGTTCTTTATTGGGATATTCATTCTGGTTGATGGATTCTTTTCAACCATGGTACAATGTGTATTCCCAATTGATTACTGGAATGACAACAAACCCAAGAAGAAGAAATAAAGCACATAATACCCCTGTAGGAGGATCATTACGATCCTCCTACAGGGCAACCCAAAAACAACAGGAGTTTCATACATGGACGAATCAAAATCGAAGGACAGTCGATAATGAATGCAACCAAATTCTCGCATCATGGACTATACGAGAATGTACCAAACACCTATATTATAGCCAAATTCAATACGATCTTCAGTGGATCAACAGATATCTACATCGTGTGTCAAGATGTGTGTTCTCGGAAGAATTTGGAAGCTGTACAGTGAAAACAATTTCAATGGAGAACAATCAGATGAAATTCAAGTCACAAACGAAGCAGGTTATCTCTGATGTCGCCGGTGACGCCAATCTCGTTGACGCGCTGCTCGCGTACAACGTGGCGGTTGAGAACCTGTATGCCGCGGAAGCGTGCACTGCGGAAGCAGAGACTGTGATGGACAACATCGCATCTGCTTGCGAATCAATCAAGAAGTTCGGTTGTGTTCCTGCGAACATGGCAATCTTCGACCACAATGGCGATCTGTCCACCGCCCTGGGTTTCGAAGCCCTGAGCATTGCTTCCCTCGAGAGCAAGTCCGTCTCCGAACTGGATTCCCTCAAGGGTCAGTATGTCGCCGGTCTCGAAGGTCTTGCTCGTGATGCATGGAATGCGTTCATCGCCGGTGTTGAGAAACTCTGGAAGGCGATCGTCGATTGGTTCAAACGCATCCTCGACAAGAACGAAAAATACAAACAGTACATCGAGGCCAATCAGGGCGCGCTGAATGGCGCAGAACTGAAAGACCAGAAGGTCACAGCTCTGACCTATGCGCAAGCCAAACAGTGCGGCGATGCATTCAAAGCCATCTCTGCAATTCTGGCCAACGTTCAGTCCACCATGCCCGCGGCCATCGGCGCTGCCGAAAAAGGTGAGCTGGGTAATGTCGGTGAAGCTCTCTTCAAGTCCATCGACAGTCAGTTCAAGACCCTCGAAGCTCTCGGCATCAAGCGCACCGACGCCGGTGTGGAAGTCGGCGAGTTCCCCTTCAAAGAAGAGGAAAAGACTTTCGCAGAACTCGGCTACGACGCCGGCAAAGCTCAGGCTCTTTGCAAGATCGCTCTCGGCGCTCTGGCAGATCAGAACCTGAAGAAACTGGCCCACGCCATCGACAAGGCATATGCTGAAGCCATCAAGTCCGCGAAAGCCGCTGGCGATGATGAGAAGAAGCAGACTGTCGCCAAGAACAAGAAGGCGGTTGCTGCACAGGCTGACAAGATGGTCAAATTCGGCAACACCTGCTTGACCAAGCTGGCTTACAGTGCCTATGTCTGCGTCAAGGCCGCCAAAGCTCCCGCGAAGCCTGCCGAAGGCGAAGGAGAAGGTGAGAAGAAATAATCTGTCGTAAGACAGATCGTTGCCTCGTAATGTGAAGGTTGTGTCCAGGTGAAAGCCTGGACACAACCCTCTTTTACCATTTTATACACTAGTCTGTGTCATGGATAGAATCGAATTTCTATTTTAACTTTTATAACGAAACGGTGAAGAATCATGAAATTCACGGAAGGAAAAACAAAGCAGGAGTATCTCGCCAGCATTGACGAAGTCCTTGCTTTTGTGGCAAATGTGGATGAAGCTTCGCAAGAAGCTCTTAACGGTAATGTGCTCGGAAGAGCATTCGTGTCAGTCGCGGATTCATTCATCGGCATCCTCAACACATTCAGAACTAACCTCACCAAATTCCCGAAAGCTCTGAAAAGGAGTGAACTCAGGGAGTTTGTGAACTCCAATGTTCTGAAAGTGAGGACTGTCAATGGATTCACTTTTGACAAAGTCATGAAGCAACAAATGTTTGTTCCTGCTAACATGAACGTTGTTTATGTGGTCGGATGTCAGGACATTCTGGATGCTTACAACAAGCTCAATGCAACCAATCTTGCGAATACCGCAGAAGTTGCATTCACCAATGTGTTCAAGTCACTCTCTCGCGAGGATGGCAAAGCTGGACAGCTCGTTGCATCAGCCAATGCAGTGGTTGGAAGAACCATCAAAGCAGCACAGCCTGTGATTGAAAAATGTCAGAACGATTTCAAAGATGGTGCTGTCACAAATGTTGATTTTGTGAAAGCCTACCAGACCATGGAAGAGTTCCGCATGACTCAATCTGCTCTGCTGGACATGGAATCCCATCTCCAAGGAATTGCAGGACTGGAAGCTTCTGTCACTCGTATCGAGAATGTTCTCAAGAGCATCTGCAACATCATCGAGGCCAACGACGCAGTCATGGCTAAAGCTGATGTCATGGCTCTTGGTGAGCTGGCGAAAGGAACTGCTCTGGTCTTTGAAGCACAGAGCATGGCTGCTACAAGACAACTTGCACTTGAGCACAATACTGTTCTGAACATCAACAAGCTTTATGACAAAGTGAAATGATGTGCGATTGATCGCTGATAGCAACTTTTAATCAATGGAGATATCCTATCATGGATTCATCTATCAATGATGAAAAGTGGACAGCGGCAATAGAAGGACTCAGAAACGAACTCAACAGTTATAAACAACTGTTAGATGCGGTATCAGAGGAGTACAAAAAGTACTCCACTGAACTCTCTGATTTAAAGGTAGCTTTGAAAGATCATCAAGCTGCAGTTGAATCCAGAGTTGAACGTATCTCCGATGTGTTGGTCACCAACATCGCACATCTCAGGGCAATCGTCGACAATATATCAATACTCAATGATCGTATTGCTGAATGCGAATCATTCGCTCTCAACCACAATCACGAATATCTTTCTGCACTCAATCATGTTGACACCATTAAGAAAGAGATTGATACATCTGAAAAGCAATTGAAAGATCAGGTCAATCAAGTATCTGGTGAAGTCAATACATTGAAGAAGAATGTGGCGAAAGAACTGAATGCCCTTAAAGAGCACGACGATGTACAATCTAAGTATCATTGGAAACTTGGAGTCATCGTTACAGTTGTTGGTATGGCGTTGGCACTTGTTCTGCGTGTTGGTTCAGTGCAGGAACTCATCACCTCTTTGTTCGACTGGCTGTCCAGATGACAATCAATAAGCGTTGAAGGGGAGAGCGGATATCCGCTCTCCCCTTCAACATGATTTATGTAGAAACGGCTCAGTGTACACCAGAACCGTGGAATGGAGTTAACGAACAGAATATTTTTTCAGTTCGTTGTTCACACCCACGTATGTGGCTGTTTCACGCTCACTCCATTTTGCGTACGTCTTTTGTTTCCGAATGGTTGTGACGTTTCCTTCAACAATGATGGTTGTCTTGCGGATGTACACAGGTACTTCCACATCCATTGCACCTGTTTCTGGATTGAGACCAAGACCTTCTGTGAAACGATCGTAAATGATCGTGGTACCACCATCAACAGTGGTTTCTGAAAGATCAGGTTCGATGTACTGGACAAAGTCCACACCTGGAAACAAACAGTTGAGTCGTTCCATTTGATTACTCCTTGATATTGAAATTGAATTGTTGGATGATCTGATGTACTCTTGTACATGCCTTGAATTTGGCCTGTACATAACATATTCTACAGGATCTACCTTGCTTATTAGGCAAGGTAGATCCTTGATTTTATTTTACAGATGTGTCAACATTACTATTCATAGTAATGTTGAATTTACAGAAAACTATGAAAACAGGAGTTGACACATCATGTCTTTTCCAACAAAAGTTATTCCTCTTTCACAAGCATGCAAGAACTGGCTAAACCAGACATATGCATTGAAGAATCACAGTCATTCGGAATACTTGAAAGCGAGTGACATCACTGGTCTGTTTGATCCATCAGCAAGCATGCCTGATTTCACGAGGATGGTGTTCATGGAAACAACTGATGGAAGCTGGGCGGCCAATCCAGGAACTATTTACAAGATAAATGTTCCTGGATATCTATAGACTGAAAGTACCTATGATGGATACGCTGACGAGATAGACTGGTGGTATCTGGTTGCAAGTCACCCAGGATACTTGGTACGTCATCAACAACAAGCTAGTAATTTTGGAAGTTACACGAGACCTCACTATGCAAACAAGAGATGTAAACTGTATGGTACTGTAGATGGAGAATGGTATACAAATTGCGCATTCCCTATCCTACCAGGAACATCAACATATCTCAGAGTATGTGATGCGTCAACTCCATCAACATATATGAAACTAATGTTCGTCCCGATGAAAGGATTGTCAACAAGTATTCCGAAAGCTTCGTATTTCACCAGAGTTGCTAGAGGTGAGAATCAGATTTCATCTCACAACAGCAGTGGACTTGGATCACTCTTATCTCTTGGAAGTAGTATATTTGGAGGTGATTGGACTGACAATTTCAATGGCACGACGTTGAAAGAAACTAACATACTTCGACCAAAGATAACATACTTGACATCAGGAAATTGGTCAAATGGTTATCGATTGCACATGATGGATCCAGTAGCAACTGGAGACAACCGAATGTGGTTCTACAATGGAACCAATTACATTATGTGCAAGTATGATGGAATTTGGAGAATATGTTTGTACAGCGATCACTCTGTTTATTATTGGAGTGACCCAAGAGGAACTGGTCAAGCTGATCCTCCTGATGGTATAGCTTGGATAGTGAACTCAGCTCGTATAAGTGCGTCATACAACTTGACGACAACTTTTGTTCAACCAACTGCATCTGCAAATGTAGCATATTGATTAGAGATAGATTGAAGATACGAGAGGTCCTATTGTGGACCTCTCGTATCTTCTTGTGATTCTAATACATTTCCATCAGGATTGTCTATTGACGTATATCCAATTGCTTTCCACATGAATGCAAAACTTTCAACATTGGCAAGAGAGACTGGAATTGAATTAAGTATCTTAATTGCATCAACTTGGAATCCAGTACTCGTAACATGATGTACTGAAAATATCAAATTGTCATTTGATATACTGGTTACATCAACATGCACATGTTCATTATCTCGAAATGGTTTAGGGAATGTGACATTGTTAGATGTTCCAGTTCCCCATTGTTCAGTATAGCCATCAAGACATATTCTGAAACATCCATTATCATTGCTTCCATTGTAAGTAAATTTGTTCAGGATCCATCTTGTAGTTGCTCGACTCAACTTTGTTTCCAACATAGATACTGACGTTGCCATGATAACAACCCTTTCAATTATGTTCAACATTGCTATCATAGCAATGTTGATTGGTGAATTTTACCTCATGGGAGCGCACGACTCCCATGAGGTTGTTATCACAAGTCATGCAAAATTTGTTCTCCAATCACCCGCAAATATCGATAAAAGATTTGTTTTGATTTGATTTAACGTTGATCTAGGATTATAATCAAAACGACTGAATACCCTATTTCCGTCATATGTGGATGTATCTATAGAAGTAATACATCCACTCAACTGCAGTGTTGTCAATCCTTTATCTGGAATGAACAATAGAGTGTGTCTTCCATTTGGAGGAGAATCAACTGCGATTCTCATGTAAGTTGATGTACCTGGTGTGATATGTACAAATTGAGCTGAGTGACCGTAACCATTACTAGTGGTGGACATATATTCTACAGCATGATTTTGACATGCTGTATAAGTACCATCAGCATATAGATAATCTTCCTTGCTTGCAAGTAAAACAAGATAGTCATCATTATCCAATTGACTTGTTGTGAAGGTCACAAATATGAATCCAGGTGCATTGATTTTATATACTTTATTTGTCTTGTGATAAGCATTCCAAGTAGTTGGACCTTCTAACACAAGTGTATGATCCCAATCTGGTTCGTGTCCTCCAGCGTTCTCAGTTCTCAGCATATACTGATCATGTTCATGTATTTTTGGTGCATATGTCTGATTTAACCAGGTGACACATGCTTCCGAGAATGGAATTACTTTAGTTGGGAATGCCATGTTGTGATATCTCCTTGTTATTCTTGGTTGTGAATTTTCAACATAACTATGAATAGTTATGTTGATAAAGTTCCAAATTCTCATGAGAACAGAGTACCTCTTTGGTACTCTGTTCTCCCTTCAACAAGGCACTTCCGACCATATCTATGACTAGTTTAAACCACTATAATACCCTTATAATGTAAGGAGAACCAGTAATGAATCAATCCATGAAATCACCTCTCGTGACCAACATGAGTGATGATGTGCATGTGATGAATGCTGATAATCTTACGAAGCAAAAGACTGGCGTCACCATGTATGCCATGGGTAACCTGTTCAAAGGTGAACCACTTGCGAGTAACACAGATCTCAACAGCATCACAGAAGCATGTTTTCGTCGTGTTGATAGCACGATCGTGAATGGACCTCCGATATCGGATCCAACTGGTTACATCCACGTCATGTCTGTATACCATGCGGTCAATCAGGAATCTTCTGCAATACCTCGTATCAGACAGATCGTGTACCCAGACAATGTCAACGATCCAACACCTTACACTCGTGTTGGATATTCAGCAACAGCTGGTGGTACGATCACATGGTCACCTTGGAACACCCTTGGTGGTAACATGATCAGAAAGATCATCGATCGCAATATCGTATCATCCAACTCAGATGCCAATTACAAATATGCTCTTCCCAACACCATGTATGAGTCATTCGGTGACTACCAACTGGAGTTGCCGAATCCAAGTCAATACAGTCTTGGAACGAAGATCGGACTGGAACAATGGGGAGGTCATGGTAAAGTCTTGTTCAAATCTGGTGCAGACACCTATGAACAACAGACAGCACCTGACATTGACATCAATGGCAACTACATTGGTGGAATGATCTATCTGTTCGAGATCGTGGATGCTGAAGGATCAACCACAGCAAATCCCATCTATGAATGGAAGATGGATACGCTCCAGAATTACGATGGAGTGATCAGTGCATTGCAACTGCAACTCGCAGAGCACAGACTTGCTGATCAGACCAATGTTGCAAGTGTCATCAGATCAAATGGTTCCTATGTTGTTCCTCAAGCTGGATACATCTACGCCAAGGATGCGAATGGGAATTATCTTAGTGGTGCACTACGTGTCAATTCTGTCAACAATGGCGCGAAGATCCGTGCAGTCAATGCTGGTGATGTCGTCACCTTTGCTGGACCAGTAGCATCGAGTGTTACAGTAACATTCACTCCTGATGAACACGCAATGTATCTCAGGGATGATGAACTGAACGCCAGTTGGCACGACAAATCAGCACTTGACAGTCAAGGTGGCAGGTGGAGTACTTCTGTTCACCTGAAGGAAATGAAGGACACGCCTGCTTCTACCAAAGCAGTTGTTGATCTGGAAATATACGTTGATCAACGTGACAACTTCATCATTGATCTCGTATCGGATCACACTGGAAGTGCAACGAAACAGACATGGACTGCAAACAGAAGTGACTTCGCACACCCGCAGTACGTGCAGTGGAGCAAAGTTGTCAACACGTACGACGTTGCGAAGAGTGAACCGTCTACACCGAGTGATGCGAATATTCGCACCACGTATTACGGTGAAGTTGCATCAGCGAAAGCAGTGTACGATCTGTACAACAGCTACACATTGCCGAACTTTAATGCAGTCAATACAAGACTGACTGATCACACCGGAAGTTCCACTTCAAAAACATGGACTGCTAACACTCACGATGCAGCGCATCGTCAGTATATCCCATGGAGTCAGGTGGTTAACACATACAGCACTTCATACGATGCTGCAACCACAACATTACCTGCTTCTGGTTCCAATGCAAATGGCAAGATTGCTTCTGCAAAAGCAGTTTACGATCTGTACGTCTATGCAAATGGACATATTTCGCAAAATGCATATGGAAGCAATGATGTCCATAAGCAGTATATGCTCAAACGAGAACTCATTCAGAGTTACCACAGCTACGTGACTCTCACGAGTTCGAATATTTCCAGTTATTATGGAGAAGTCTTCTACTATACCGACACAAATGGAGAACACGCTATACAACTCACTGCTTCAAATGGCTCCAATTATGTCGGCATGACTGGAATAATCAATCGTGCTCCATCAATCAATGCATTGAATAAGTTGGCATCTGCATTGCAGGCAAAAGGTCTTTTGTACGGTGCTGCAAGAAACAATGGAAACAATGCCGTTGATTTGGACACGCTCACCACCACTGGTATCTATGATGTACAATCATGCACCCATGGTCCGATTCAGGATGGTGGTGGTGTTGCTCAGCGGTCTACTGTCATTGTTATAACAGAATCAACAATTTCTGGATCAGCAACTGCAGCAGGCGGACAGAATGACACAGTTCTCGTGCAGATCCTGATCAGCAAGGATAGCTACAACAACATGTGGTATCGTACAAGATACGGATCAACCACATGGTACGCGTGGACTCGTTTTGCGAAAACAAAACGTACGTTCCAGACAGCTTCAAATGTCACTGCGGCTACCATACAAGGATATCTCAAATACTGTGAACCGACCATCAAGTGCACGAACGCATCTGGAACTATCACCGTTACACTTCCGGCACCAACATCCGTCATGGATGGATGTCGAGTGAATGTCGAAGTTCACGGTGCAGGAACTGTAAACATCGTGTGGGGTTCGTACAGTTACGCTGCAACCCTTACAAACAGCAACGTGACTTACATACCACTAGAATCCGATGGTTCTTCATGGTACATGATCTGCGTTGGTTAATCATTCATTAAGGAGTTAGAACATGGCAACTCTTTCTTTTTCTCGTAAGAGGAAACCAGCCGGTCTTACAACTTCTTATGAATTGAAAGACCATATGGTTGAAACGGATGCGAACAACATCACCCTCAATCCACATCCGCAGTATGTCCTGAAAAGTGAATTGATCACTGGTGGTGGAGGTGGCTCATCTTCAAGTGACATTGTTATTCACATGGCGGATCCTAACGCACATGCGAATTACTACGTCCAGCTTTCTGATGTAACGAATTCGTACACTTCTTACGACGTGTCAACAGATTCGGATAAAGTCGCATCTAAGAAAGCAGTGTATGATGTGTATCAGGCATATCTGGGACACAATCACAACACACTGTACGCACCTCTTGTTCACTCACATACTGAGTACTTGCAAGCATCTGCAATTGTGGATGATCTTGTGACAACTGGAACTGACAAAATCGTTTCAGCGACTCAGATTGCTGGATTTTATGCGGCATATCTGAATCACAATCACAATGATCTGTACATCTCTTTGAATGCTCTCACGAGTGATTACAAGGGTGAGATTGCAAATGCCGCAAACATGATCACAACAACTGCAGGAATTCTCGCGTTCTATCAGGAATACGCTGGTCACAACCACGATGGGAGATATGCTGACAAAGTTCACTCTCATGATGACATTCTGACAAATGATTCATTGTTGATCCATGATGCGAGTGCATCGGCTCACCCTGGATTGTTTGTCCATAGAGATCATGTTGTGACTGCATCCAACATTCCTGCAACAGCAGACTCCGAGCACGTTGTTGCATACAGTTACTTCAGGAGTTTGTACGACACCGTCTATTCGTGTTTCGGTTACTCCTATGTGACAGTGAAAACTATCACATCGGATGCTGAGTTCGTCGAAGGTAAGACGTACTACACGTATGACGATACAACAGACACATTCTCTGAAGCAACTGTCACAGCTGGTACTGCGATCGTTGGAACGTATTACGAGGATGCAGAGTCCATCACAGGACCTTCTGCAGTCAATCCTCTTCGTTCTATCTTCGCAGCCGTTGTGCACACTCATACCTACCAGGATGTGGGTGCAGCACCTGCTGTTCACACGCACGATGAACTGTACTCACCACTCGATCACGATCATGATGACGTGTACTCGATGATCCACTCACATCCCTATCTGGGAGATTCCGTACTGGAATACGTCGGTATCTATCCAGAAATGGCGATCCGTGACAAAGTTGGAACATCGAATCCGAATTATGATCCGGAAGATCCGATGTCTGAAGAGACGATCTACGAGATCAGGGATTTGGACACAGAGACCGAACAAGGTATCTACTATCTGAATCACGTGCCCGCACATGTTCCTTCCAGACACATCTATCTCAAGCCTGCTGTTCCGAACGAGTATTTTGGGATGACATTTGTCTACACTGATAACAATGATGACGAACAAAGTGTTCGTCTCAGTGCAGGCAATGCTGCGGGCTATCTCGGCATGTATGGGAAGACACCGTGCGGTAAAGGACAGCTCACAGTTCAATCCGTGAAACTCAAGACTTCTTCTGAGATCGATGCAGAAGCCATCGTGAACATACCGTACAGATATTATCAGACTTACATCGATGATGATTCTGGTGCGGTGTTGCAACGAATCGGTAATAACGTGTTCACCGATGAATACGTCCTGACTTCTGCAGAAACCTTCGAAGAAGGTGTTGTCTACTACACGGAAGGATCAACTCCTGGAACTTATGAAGAAGCCGATGTCTCAGCACTGATAGGCGAAGCCATTCCAAGCGATACGTACTACGAGTTCAATGGAACAAATCAGTCTGTTGTTTGGGGCGACTGGAAAGAGATCGGTAAAGAAGATATTTTCGCACCGATTCTTGCCAACCGCACCTACTTGACGAGCGAAGTTGCATGCAAATGCTGCTTCAGTAAGACAAGTGGTCCGAACTACATCGACTTCCAACTTCCCGAGTATGTTGTCGACAATCTGGCAATCGGTAACGTTTCCATTGATGCACTCTTGATCTGCAACACAGCTCAGAGCACGTATGGATATGGAATTGGTGATGTTGTCATCAATCCAATTGTTTCCAACAAATCCGATACGGAATCAAGTTTCTTGAGTCACGTCCAAGTTGGTGTAACAACATCCAACGGATACAAGGTCATTCGTCTGTATCTGCCACTGACGTGGTATGTGAAAGTCGCAGATGCTGACGCGGAGGCGAATGTTACTCTCACAAGCAGCAACATTTACAAGTATTACAGGAGAGAGTTCACCTATGATGACAATGGTGATACAGTCTCTGTCGTGATCTCTGCAGATAATGCTGCATTGCTTGTTGGAATGACAGGAGACATTGCTGCTTCTGAATATGGAAGCAAATCTGTCCCTGTTGCAACACAAGCGGAATGTGCTGAGTGGAACATTCAGCTTCGTATGAAGTACTAAATCACACACTATACAAGTGAGATAGGAATTCGTCCTATCTCACTTTTTAATCCCATTAAACACAAGCAATTGTCACAAAATGAAATTCAAGAATGAGATGATGGGGGGGTCCCTCGAAGAACAGAACATCATCAGTTCACTTGAATCTCTCAGCATGAACGGACAAGAACTGAATGAACTTCAGAACCGTTTGGATGAACAGATTCAAGTGATCAATGACTGTTTGATTGCAAAGGAAGCCATTGGTGAGTACGGTGTGACTGCAGCAGTTGTTGCATCACTGAATGGACTCAGCAATGCATTCACTTCCTCTATGGAGTCATTCGGTATCGATATTTCTCCTGAGAAGTACGGTACTGCTGAACTCCAAGACGCAGTTCTGAATAAACTCGATGCATCCATCGAAGCAGCAACAGAAGGATTCCTTGACACAATCAAAGAGTTCTTCAAGAAACTTCTCGATTGGATTCTCGGTCTGTTCTCATCCAATCGGAGAATGCTGAACCTTTTCAAGAAGGCACAAGTCAGCTACGATGCATCGATCATCGATGAAAAACATTTCGAAACCATTGTTCTTCACGATGGACTTGAACTCAAAGATTTCGGTGCACTTGGTGCTGTCATTGTCAAGTTTGACAAGATGTGCGAACCGTTCTTGTTCAAGTTCTGTGGATATGTGTCCATGATCAATCCGAAAGATCTCGTGAACACCATCAAGGGTGATGAAGATTCACAGAAGAAACTTGACATGGCGATCAACACAGTCGTGGCTCTTGGAAAAGCATTCGAAGGCATCACAAATCCGAAAGGTCTCGTCACCGTCGATGTTGATGAAACCGGCATCTCCAATCTGAAGTTTGACTTCAATGTGATTGGAAAAGTTGACAAGACAACCAAAGAACTTGGTTTCAATCCGAAAGTTCTCGATGCTTGTATCGACAACTCTGCTGATGTGCTCGGAAGTGTCAACAGCTATTCCAATGCTCTCTCGAACAATTCCAAGAAAATGTCGAAGTTCTTCGACAACATCAAGCAGAATGATTTCAATCCTCAGAACAGACGCATGTTCACTGAGATCTCCAATGGGTTCAGGAAGTTCTCACAGGGTTGTCAGTTCATCAACACAGGATCGCAGATCATGTCTCGCATGGTTTACACCATGTTGAAACAAGCGAAGATCAAAGAAGGTGCTAACCTTAAAGGGATGAAGGATGTCACCAATCCTCCGACCACCTTTGGTCAGTATCTTCTTACAACGGCTGGATAAGCAATCCATCCGATCACACCTAACATTTTAGCAGGTTCGTAGAACAAATATCCGTGGAAATTCCTTGGAGAATATTGCTAAAATGGAACTCATAAAGGGAGGTGTCAAATGAAGAATTTGTTCAAAATGCTTCTTTGTTTTACTCCCATCATGCTGATGTGCGGTGGTTGTGGACACAATGTGTTCACAGAACTGAAAGCCATTGGTCTGGATGCCACCGTGCCAGTGTATGGAACACCTGTTGGTGTCCGTATCGGACAATCTGAAATAACAACTGCTTCTATCAGAGGCAATTGTAGTTTCACAACACAAAGTTCAACAGGTGGTGGTTTGGTCGCAACAACTGGAGGAACTGGGAGAGTTAACACTCTTAAATCAGGACCTCAGTTGAATGAAGGTTATGTCGAGAGTGTCATGACATCTGACAAAGTTCCTGCTGAAGTCAAAATTGCTCTTGCAAAGAATTACCTTGTTCGCACTGCACCTGAACCACAACCAACAGCAACCAAGACAATTGGTGCTGCCACAGGATCAGGATCACAACCTCCTGAAGTGGAACCATCTTCAACAGGCATCGACAAGATTGTTGACAAGACTGCTGAAGTTGCTCCGAAGATCGTTCCACCTGTTGCAGAAGCAACCAAAGAAGCTGTTGTGAAAACAGTTGACACTGCTGGTACCACAGTAACATCATCCATGAGTAACATCAAGGTCATCGTGAAATACGTTGTTCTTGCATTGCTTGCTCTTGTTGTTCTTGTACTTGTCGTGATCAAAGTATACACCAAGTACAAAGCACAAGGTGGTGTTGCAGGAACTGTGGTTGATACTGTGTCTGCAGTTGCTGACAAAGTGAAAGACAAAGAATAAACTTACTAACACACTCCAGGATTACTCCTGGAGTGTGTTAGCTTTTGTAGATCATCTTCCAAAGATAGGATACCAGAAGAATCCAATTCCAGTGAATTTCATGTACAAATACACGGAACCATTTTCATCTTCATAACTCTCTATCTTTTCTTTTCCAATTCTTGCTCCATACTTGTCAATATGCAATCCAACACTACAACATCCTGTTAAGAATATTGTAACAAGGATTATCAAAATGCAAGTCGAAGCAAGGTGCAGATTACTGCGATGGATCCGAGCAATATCATCAACAATGCAGCGATGCTGAATGTTTTCATTGCTCTTCTCACAACTTTTTGTTTTGTGAACAAACCAGCAGGTCGTGATGGATTCTGTTTTGGTTTGTTCCGTTGAATTCTGTTCAATCGGGCTTTCTCTTTCGCCCGTTGTCTTCGTTTCTCTTGATTCATGTTCCATTCCTGTTACTTCACGAGAGGTTTGCTGTTGTTCTTGATCAACTCAAGAATATCCATCAAGGACATGTAAGGTCTTTCTGACTTGATTTCCTTCGGAAGCCAGTAACTCCTTGATTCAAGAATCATATCCTTGGTGTAAGGATCTTTGCTGCTGAGAATGAAATCACAGAATCTCTCTGGTTCCACATTGTGTGGGAACAGTTCATTGATATTCCAATTCCTCTGCAAGTACAGAAGTTGTGCCGTCAACTGGAATGCTCTGTGAATCCTGTAATCTTCTCCGATGACTTTACGCATGCTGTTCCTTGTCATGGTTTTGTCAGGAACAAGAGTGTGCGAACAAGTTGTCATATTTCCAGAAAGACCAAACATCTTGCCAATTGTCTTGGTATAATGAAAATTCGTTGCATCTTCCAAATATCCATTGGATTGACTGACGATGTAAGGTTGCATGGTTCCAGCATTGTTATTCTTGCAACGCTGGATCTTGACGATCAACTCATTGACATCCATAGGTCCGGTGTCACCGAACTTATACCAGCATTGCTTTGAATCATCCTGCAAAACTTTGCAAGAATCGATGTTGACCTGCGGTGACGTCAGGAAGGTGAATTTGCTTCCAACACCTTTGATTGCCATGTCAGCCTGCATGAACTGCATGGTTTTTGGAGTAGGACCATATCCACCATCGATGTCGATCTTCTTTCCAAAGTGTGCCGTAAGCACAACAATGATGTTGTATTCAACAGCAAGTTTCTTGAGCCATCTGAGAAGATAAGTCTTCTTCAGTGCATCGCGCATGGCGATGGTTGTGGCTTTGCTGGAATCAAGACCTTCATCAACGATCTTCATTTCATCCAAGCAATGCAGTTCTGTGAGAGAGTCAACGAACAACACCGTTGGTGCAAGCATACGAAGTTCTTTTCCACTGCACGCTGCATCGTGGAAAGGAGTTGTGATCATCAGATCTTTCGCATGTTTCTTCTTGTTCTCGCAGATCTCTTGAACAAACTTCAAGAGATGATCGACGTCGTATTCTGATGTACCATCCAGACAGATGATCTGTTTGTCAGCATCAATGAGACCACTGTGTTCTCCAGCAAATCTAACGAGACGATCTCTGTCACGAGAGATTGCATCCTCACTGTCGAGAATGAATTCCTGGACCTGATAGAGTGCCGAGATTCTTGCGGCGAACGAACCCATGAGAGTGGATTTGTAGTATCCTGGTTTTGCAATACCTCCGATGAGAGATGGTCCATATCCACCACTCAGGTAGAACTTACCATCTACTCCTCTCTCGACCGAACCAACTTGGTAGTCGAATAATGTGTCCGTATTGAAGTTCACAGTTTTTGTGGCAAGTCTGACATCCTCCATACTTGCCGTTAGATCAAACATAGGCATTTAAGTCACCTCCAGTGTTAGTGTGGACAAGCCTTAGACTAAAACAATTACGCATAATTATAGACTTGATCATATCAAAATACAGATATGAATTAGGTGATCCGACCATCGTATGTAACGTAAACCTAAAGGAAAACCACGATGCTCAAGCTTATAACGAACGTGCGTGAGCAACAAAATCATATCTACGAAGCATGTGCACAACAGCTACTTGGATTGATTATCAAGAAGTTGGGAAGGGATCATACCTTTGTCAACGTTGATATGCAATCCGATACACGTGCCACATCCAAGTCTGTGGATGATGATAGCAATGCGAAAATCAATCGTGATCGATGTATTGCAACGCTCACTCCAAGTTACAACATGTCCCAGAATAAATGGGAAGGAAATGGAACGACCATTGATCTTGGGAATGGAAATACCTTGATCACAGGTGGTCACCAAACCAAGACAAAGAAACCTTGGTTGGACTGGACAAAAGATACAGTTTATCCCGTGTTCTCCAATGCAGATGTGAGGACATTGTTGGAAGAACATGTGGTTGCTGCTAACTTCACGATGGAAGTTCAGATGATCTTTACATCGAACACAACAGCAACTGAAACATTGTCAAGATTGTTCCAAACTTTTACCAATGGTGAAATGGTCCAATACTTCGATCTGGTGTATGATTATCCAGTCCCTGTCCAGATCCTCAACACTCTCTATGTCATCAGCCAGATGGAAGGAATCGATAAAACCGAATACTTCAAGTGGTTGTACAAGAATTCGAAAGGTCAGATCAATTTGACGACCAATCGAAGAGTCGAGATGAATGACAGAGAGTGTGTGATTCAGCACAATCAAAAGAATGCTATCTTCCAGATCGAATGCAGTCAAGAAGCACCTGATGCCGGACAGACTGGAAAGTTCATTGTCAATTTCAATGTGACTTGTCAGTTTGCCAAGGTGGATAGAGTTCTTCTTGAATACCCTGAAACTGTCAACAATTATCTGATTCCATTTGATTATGTTCCTGTGGATCCTGAATATAGGATTCACAACGAAGGGAATATCAGATGGCAAAACATAGCCGTGGATACGTGGTACAAGAAACAAGAAGCTTCCACCAAGAAACCTCTGTGTGTCCACTATCCATGGTGGGATGATTGGACTGTTCAACAAACATCTATCTTGTTCAAGAGGAAATACCATCCTTTCTTCGTTGGTATCATCACTCTTGACAATGTGGATGATGAGAACAGGACAACGGACATCGACATCTCCACTGACATTCCTGGATATGCATTGATTCCAGAAGTCCTTGCTTCTTATCAAAAATACGGAGCCAAATGTCTGGAGATTGGATTCCCTTATCACATTGGTGTATTCGCCGACGATATGCAAGTGGATCCATCTCTTCTCGAATTCGATGGTTCTGTCTTGAAGATCAAGAACAAGAATGTCAAACGTGTCTACAGATTCGTGTTGTCACAATGTACTGAACCGAAGATCACACATTTCACTCAATTCAGAGTTCTTATGTGCAATCTGTTGGTTGAAAAACGAGGATGATTGAGCTATGGCATTTGCAAGTGAAAAGAACAATCCATCCGCTCTGAAATCATCTCCTGTCAATGAGAGTAAGTTGGAACCGAATGTTGATACCAAAGAACATCCGAATCTGACTAAAATCCCTGAAGTACTTCCACAGCCTGATGACATGTATGCGAAACGCACATATGTCAAAAGCACCTTCAACAACCAACAGGCTATCAACGTTGATAGAAGGGCTTCCATTGTTCAGTACATGAAGGGTTTTGCTGAAGGATCTCCTCTTGTGGTTACATACTACAAGGATCAGAATCCTGAAACAGATATTGGTGGAAAGAACAAGATCTCTGAGTTCGATATGAACGATGTACATTACTCGTATCTTCGAATTCACGGATTTGAAGTTCGTCTCACTTCAGCACTCTCGTATGAACACGACAGAGAGAATGGTCAAGAGAGCAGACTAACAGGTGAAGCAATCTGCTATCCTGGATTCAGACCTGAACAAGGTGACAGATTCACTATGGAAGTGGATACTGGTGTTATTGGTCTGATGACAATCGATGAGATTCCGGAACGCACAGCTATTCGTTCATCAACGTATTTCCGCATTCATTTCTGGATGACTAACATCATGACAGATGAAATGCAGGAAGCACTTGATAAGCGAGTGAGAGATGAAGCTTGGTTCGACAAGAAACGTTTTCTGAATGAACCAGGTGCATTGCTTCTTCATGATGAAGCAGTTGAACTTCGTTTCTTGCACAAGAGCTACTACCAGATGACATCATACTACATGAGCAAGTTCTATGAACGCAAGATCTACAGATCGATCATGAGACCCGATGGTATCTACGATCCTTACATGGTGGATTTTATTCACCAGATTGTGGATTACAGGAACATGGGTGGTCTCCCGATCCAGTTCATGGAAGATGCTCCATTCATGGATGTGAATATCTGGCGTGCGTTCATCAAGGAAACTATTCCACTTCAAGCAGTTCCAACTGAGATCACTGTCAAGACACTTACAGTTGGATCTACTTACACCAGACTCAATGCTCTGCTTAACAAGCAGTACACCGAGTTCATTGATTCACCATCTCTCTATGACATTTGTTCATCGGAAGATTGTGATGACAATGAAGGAGATGGTGGAGATATCCTTGACACAGAAACGAATCCATCCAACGATATGATCGGAGATCTTCTGATTCACCTCCATCCACATTATCATGAATGCCTGTTCTTCAACACAAGTGCGTTCTCTGATGGTGCTGGATCTGCAGGCGGATTCTCCTTCATCTTCTCAGGTTCTACAGAACATGAAGAACTTGTGAAGACATTCCTTACCGAACGTGCTATCAACTTGAAAGCATTGCACAAGTGCATCGAAGAGGTGTATAACCTTCCTCCCATAGAACAGTTCTACAAGATGCCTCTGTACATGTTCCTCGCAATGAAAGCAGTTGAGTACATTCGGAAAGAACAAGGAATCTACGAATAAACCTTTTACACAGACAGGTAGAGGAATATTCCTCTACCTGTCTGCTTCTATCTTATGACTTAAAACAAAGGATAAAATCATGCCTATCATCTACAGAGACATCGCTGATATGATCAACAAACGTAACTTCAAAGTTATCGTAAACGAGACATATCAACCAGTCATTCATCCTCTCTTTTTGAAAGAAGATGCACCACCTCCGGTGTATGCACCAGGACCTATGGATGAGAACAACAAATGTATCTCCATGGTTCCTATCTCTTATATCATCGACATGATGTCCAACGGAACAGAGTTTTCATTGTACAATCGAGATGATGTGTTCGAGATTACAGAACTTCTTCGTATGTACATCGAGACATATGAAGAATACATCAATCAATCACGAGATGTCGAACAGATGTCATTCATGAAACATGCAAAAGAAACCTACAAGATCATGCAGGACAGAGTTGAAAAGAGAAGACGTCAAATGAAGAGACCTCCTGCACCGAAATCCATCACAGATATTATCCTATCACTTCTCGATGGAGGAGGATCTAAGAAATGATGTTGACTCATTTAAGCCCACAGTTGGCTACCAAGGTGAGTGAACTTGTCGATAACATTGGTAATGCGTCCGAAGTTATCAATGTATGGGCGGTGTTCTCATCACCATCTCAGCCAAGCTTCAATGTCACCATGAGTAAGAATATCAAGAATATCAAGATCGAACAGCAGTTCATCTTGAATTATGCTGATAAGATCACGATGACATGCGAAGTACCGAAGAACACCTACATTGTTCTTTATAACTCAAGGAAAGATCTTCAATGCCTTCTTGAGTTCACTGCATTCGATCCAACAGTTGCATCCTTTATCCCTGAGAAACCTTATTTCTCAAGGAAGTTCAGAGCGATCCTCATGACCAATCCAGATATCTTCAAGCAATTCCCTGCTGACAGATTGGAACCATCCGAACGCTCTGAAAAGGATACTGATAGAACCTACTTCAAAGTGGAGATTGAGTTGGTTTCGGATGTTGTATTTCAGATGAGGAAACGCCGTGTGAATTTCATGGCGACAACAGCTACCATGAAGAACATATTGGAATATACAGCCAATGTGTTTGGTATCAAGAAAGCTGTGATCAGCCCTCCTGACAATACGGCAGTCTACACGAACTTCTATGTTCCACCTTCCATGGGGATGTGTGAGGTAATGAACTATTACCAGAAAGCACCAGGGTATGGTGTTTACGCACATGGATTCTGTTACTACATCACAGATGATGTTCTATTCATCTTCCCAAGATTCGGAAGACCAATTGATTTGAATCTCATTGATATCTATTACGTTGGTCAGAAGAACTTTGAAGGACTTAACAAGTTCTCACATCAGTCAGAATACAGTAAGTGGTACAAGTGGTTCTCCAACTCTGGTTCTGGTGCAGGTAAATATGAGATCCTGTGCAATACAGATGTGGTTGAGAAGAATTGGTCTGACCTTGGTTCTGAGAACGATCCAACTGCATACAATACACAGATGGATCAGACTCTCATTGATGGTATGAAGATCAACAAAGCAGATGAACTTTACTCCGTTGTTGCCAATGTCATCAACTATGTGGTGAAACCATCTGATCCCGTTTCAACATCCACCATCAATATCCAATTCAGAAGGAATCACGGGAATCCATATTCCTTACAGAGCGAGTTGTTCCGATTCCAAGGAACATCACTTTGTTTTGATTGGAAGAATGCAAGACCGTTCACCTTCCTTCCAGGAACAACAGTGAAGTATCATTATGATGACAAGTTCGGATATGCGTGTCTCAATTGTACATGCGAAGCTGTGACGTATGAAATACAACAGCTTGACAATCCACTGATGCCATCATTCGGATGCAATGCAACTGTATTGCTGAACCACATGAATCAAATCATCTGAAACAATAAGCAAGTAGAGTCGGTCATTGCTGACCGACTCTACTTGTTGTATTATTTTACAAGAGATACTCATTATATAGATTGTACTCACGGAGACGCAAGTCTCTATGGGTGCACATCCATACAGAGTACGTTACGACTCATTCACAAGATCATTGATCTCTTGCAGAGAGATAGCTAATCTCTTCTTCGCTTCAGAGGTCAACAGATTGTTGGAGAGATTCTGAAATTTCAGATCTCTGTTCATGATGTCTCGTCCACGTTCAACAATCATCTTGGTAAGACCAACCTTCGGATAGAACTTGTTCAGAAGAAGAATCATTCTGAGATAAGGCATCCAACGGATGATGTCCAACCAACGATACTGTCTGATTTCAGGAAGAGCAACTTGTTCTTGTTGTTCTTTGATCATTTCAGATACAGTACGATTGTTGATCCAACGTGTATCAAGAATATCCTGAACACGCACTGCTCCATCTTTAGCAAGATCTATGAACTTGCCAAGATCATCGAAAGCATATTGAACCTGTTCATCACGAATGATGAATGGATCAATGTATGCGGTGAATCCTGGTTGATTGTTCTCTTCATTATCAGATCTCAATTGGAGATACTGATTGATGATGTTAATCAGCCAGATGTTGAACAGATCATCATGCCAATGGATAATTTCACTGGTTTTCAAGAACTCACGATCATCGGGTTCTTGATCGATGTATCTGCAATACTCAACATACTTCACCCACTTGAATACAAGTGTTCTGATGTCTATGCTGAAGAGCATATATGACGGAATGTCTTTGGTGAATTTGATCGCCCAATTGTGGAGATCAGACACCAATTCAAGTGAATCGTGATGGATTATGCGAACAGCTCGAAGTTTCTTCCATTCGACATATGGTTTGTCAAATGGATACTCATCGAACTTGTTGATATATTCAGTGTTCATGATGAACTCTGGTATATTCTGTCCTCCATCACGAGCAGTAAACAATCCTCTCTCAATACGTCCTTTGTAAACTGGATCGAACGCACCTCTGAATGTAGATTCAACAAAGTCAATGATGTTCGTGAATCTATCGATATCAGAAGAGTACGAAAGAATCTCTTCAAGATCGATATTGAGCATCAGAAATCGAATCAACTCAATTCCAGATGTTTGAACAGGATGTCCGAGTAAGAACTTGTTCTTCTGGATATCCAGTCTGAAATTGATTGTATCGATCATCCGTTGATACACAACAGGATTTTTCTGATTTCCACGAGGAAGTACAGACAAAATGCGATCAAGCATGGTTTGATTTCCTCTCTGAGAAAGCATGGTATTTTATTACAAAGTCCATACACTCTATGCGAACTCAGGAAAATTCTCATTAAGTGAACGGATATATATTATGGAACTGAAGCCAAAACCTGACGACCTAGCCAGTCGTTAGGAACTAACTTCAAAAGACGTCGTGTACACAAAGAATGCCAACAACCCAACCTTAAGGAGGCAAATCATGGCAAACGAATCCACCATTTCCATGCATCGTGGCAACGCCAGCGAAGCAGGAAGCAACCCCAACCCGACCAACACCGAGACCGCGGCGCAGCCGAGCAGCGCGAAGAACATCTTCGATCTGCTGGGCAGTCTGGCCACTCCGTCCAACCTGGATGCCGAAGGCCAGAAGTATCTCGACACCGTGAAGGAACTGCTGGTCAAAGCCGGCTTCGATGCGCACTTCGAACGCATCAATGGAACGAACTATGAGGCCTGCGTGATCTCGTACAATCGGATCGGCATCGCGCTCATCTTCAGTTCCTCCTATCAGAACACCGGTGATCTCCCCGTCGCCGCCATGCGCAAGGACATCGATCAGCGCATGAAACTGATCAACGCCAGCATCGCGATCGATCAGTGCATCGTCGTCCGTCCCGGCATGTATTCCCGCGCCAACCAGATGGCGACCCACATCCGCAACGAAATCAATGCGCAGGTCGATCCCAATCTGGCGAATGTCACGGTCGATGCTTTCGGTGGCGACTTCGTCGCGTCCGCCGACATCAACGCCGTCCGTCAGTTCATCTCCGCGCGGAATCCGCACGACATCCCCGCTCGCGATGACATCGGTCTGATTCTCTACACGACCCGCCAGAAACCGAATCAGCTCGGCTATGGCCGTCCCGAAGTCGAGAAGACTCCGATTCTCGCCGTCACCGGATACACGACCTTCATCCTGGCTCCCAATGTCAGCATGAACGGCCTGCAGCCGGTTCTCGGTGGTGTCAAGTATCTCCCGATGACCGTGATCACCGACATCGTGTCCGACTTCAAGTCGCCCGCGATCCTCGCGACCGGCATCAGTCTGGCGATCGAAGGATTCATCGAAAAGCAGGGCTGGATGGCACAGTTCTCCAGCTTCGCCAAGAACTCTCCGAACGTCGGCCGCCTGATCACCGACGAGAACGGCCAGCCCTGGTTCGCCAAGGACATCGCGCAGCGTAATGAGTTCTTCACTCAGTACCTGACCTCGATGAAACCGCTTCTCGCGATCGACATTCAGGAAGGCCGCGCCAAGATCGGTGCGATCAACAACCTCATCGCCAACAGCGGCGCCGGATTCCTGGCGGCCATGTCCACGTTCACGAAGACCCCGATCGGTGGCCCGAACGTTCGTCCGTTCATCCAGTGCTACCGCTCCTTCGACGGCGTCGTGACCAAGTCCAACCAGGAGACTGTCGACTCTCGGTCGATCGACTTCCTGAGTCTCGCGGTCGACATTCCGCGCACTTCGGAACTGACCAGTTTCCTGCAGATCCAGATGGATCCGCGCGTGACGCTGGCCAACGTGAAACGTCATTATCCGCAGGGAACCGAATCCCTGTACATGACGTTCAAAGCGGTCATCGATCCGAACGTCTTCTCCGCCATCGCTCAGGCGATCGGCAAGACGCTGCATCTGACCTACGACTACCTGAACGGCAACCAGGTGTACGACATCACGGGCCTCGCCTCGGCGTACAACTACAATGCTCTCAGCAGTCTGGGCTTCGGCGTCGGCCAGGGCAATGTCGGTGGCTGGGATGCCACGAATCCGTTCATCTACTGATGAACGAGCCAGTGCATAACTGAACCGAGGATCACGGAGGAGGAGAAATACCTCCTCCGTGATCCGATCTCTTCAACAAGACTTTAATTTTTCACAGGAGGCTCAACGTGTGGTACGACTTTGTCTATAAGTCGAAACGCGAAGCGGATTATTGGAATCCCATATTCGCGGAACAAAGAAAAGTCTTCTGTCAACCCAAGACAACCAAATCCATCACCAAGCTGAAACTCATCGATTTCGATGAGGTATTCCGAAATGATCCCAATGCACAAGTGGTCCCATGTGGATGTGATGAAACAGGTACAATCAACGACTCTTCCACAGAGTTGATGAAGCGTATCTTATTCCAAGAGAGTGACAACAATCTCAACTTCATAGCGAGTTGCGATTGTGGTAATCTCAAAGGAAACTTTGCACTTCACACCATCTGTCCGAAATGTAAGACAGAGGTAAGGACAGCATTTGCCAATGAGATCCGATATCTTGCTTGGTTGGAAATTCCTGAGTTTATGCCACCTCTCCTTCATCCGGAAGCTTATCGAGTTCTCGGAAAATGGATGGGTTGCGTATCCAGGAAGAAGAAGGTCATCGACCTTCTGTTGGATGTTGACAGCGAACTCCCAGAACCTTATGCAGGAGTACTAGGACAAGGTCCAGACTACTTCTACAAGAACTTCGATGATATCATCAGGTTCTGTCTCTCCTTGAACAGAGGGGCAAAAGCCAAGAAGAACGAATACATCGAAGAGTTCGTGAAGACATATCGACATTGCATCTTCATGCGTCACATTCCGATCTTGAATCAGAGTTTGCACATTCTGACCAAGAGTGGAACCATGACGTACAACGATGATGCATCCACACACATCCTCAAGACTTGCATTGAGTTGGGTAATGCGATATACAACTATCGCCACAATCCCACCAGTAACAAGAACTATCTTGAACAACATGTGTGGATGACCTATCAGAGTTATCTGGAGTATGTCAATGCCGTGACCAAAGGAAAATTGATCGGAAAGACAGGATTCATACGTAAGTGTATCTTGGCTGCTCGTATGCATTTCAGCGCACGAGCTGTCATTGTTCCTATTGTGGGTGACCACATGGCTGACGAAGTACATCTTCCTTGGAGGATGGTCGTAGCCAACCACAAACTGGAACTGATCAACCTCATGAAACGACGCAAAAAGCTGAGTAATGATGAGGCACTGTACCTTTACAACAAGGCACTGGTGACGTATGATGAAACAATCCATGAGTGCATCAAGATCTTAATGGCGGAAAGTCCCTGGAAAGGAATTCCGTTGCTTCTTAACTGATTAAACGAATGAGACAGGTTGTTATCTATGACGTAAACTCCTGTCATGGAGGAAGTTATGGATGACAACTACAAACCACTGAGAATGACAACCCTAGATGATCTCGGCATGCCGCACATAAGAGTTTACTCAAATGGTGTGGTACAGAATCTTCTTACAGGTGTTACGTACAAAGACGGTCCGTATTTGTATCTTAGCACGTTTGAAGAGAAGAAACCTGTTCAAATTGCTAAGAAGAAATTAATGGGTTGGTGTTTCAATGCTCCTTGGAGAACTGAAGTGCGTCTTCAGTACAAACACTTAGCGTTTCTTGGCTGTAGTAATTATTACGCAGTTGAAGATGGTAACATATTTGCAACTTGGTGGATGCAGAATCTCCACCAAGATATATCACCGGATGGTTATCCGGAAGTTGTCATCACGAGAGACGATAAAACAGTGTGGTATACGAAGACACACAGAGTAATTGCAATGGCATTTGTTCCTAATCCAGAAAACAAAGATACAGTCAACCACATAGACGGGAATAAGATGAATAACCATCCATCTAATCTCGAGTGGATGTGGAACTGGGAGAATATGGATCACGCTTTGAAGACTGGATTGAAACATAGTGCTATGACGGATGAAATGGTTCATAAAGCATGCCAATTGCTTGAAAAGAATATAAAACATTCTGTCATTGCAAAGATTGTTGGATGTGAACCTCACAATATCAAAGATATCCTTGACGGATGTCATTACAGAATTGCGAGGGAATATTCCATCAAGTATCCAAAGAATGCGAGACACATTCCAAAGGAATTCTTAGGAGAAGTCGAATATCTTTAATCGACCAGGACGGTACAATGGTGACATTGTGCTGCAGCATCAGGTGAAATGCATGAAATCCCCAAAGCTTGTTCAACTACAACGTAATCAGTAATGATAAGCGTGAATGTTGTCGAAAGACTGAAAGAATGAACAAGATGCCATAAGCTGAAATAAAAGCCACGAAAGTGGTGCTAAGTGGTTCGTCGGAAACGGGAAACGTGCTAGCGAGTAGACCAGGTAACTGGATACAGCGACATCGATCATCCTCTAACGAGGAGTACATCACAAGACGATATGGTGATGGAAGTACCTGACATCTCAATGAGATGGAAACATGATCAAGACAATGGAAACATTGAGTGAATTGTTCGTCGTAATTCACGTAACAAAAGTGTGGAAGGAATCCGACGTTGCGCCACGGCGCTGTTCAGCTCTTCTTCGCAGTTCATGTGAAGACAGATCCGAATGATGACACGATTGGATTAACACCATACAGCATTTCTGCTTAGACCGAAAGGTCTTGGGCCCATATATCCGGAAGGATGTGTGTGAATTTCCGTAAATTGCTGGAAAACCCTAAAGCCCGAGAAACCCTAGTGGTGTCGTGAGACTGAAACAATGTCTCGGGATGGATCGTGAGATGAAATAAAAGCTTATTCAAATCGAGTAGGTTCTCACATCTATTAACAATGGCGTGATCAGCAGCCAAGAACAACAAGTGTCCACTGCAAGTGTGGAACCGGTAGCCAAACGGTGTCATGATTGACAACAAGTTGTTAAGGTTCAACGACTAGAGACGGAATACCTATGGTGTGATGAAGGTACCCTCACATTGTTGGTGAAAGTATAGTCTACTCCTGTTTATAAGGAACAGGTATAAAGGCCAAATGCTGATTTCGATAGTTGCAACACTGTCGCTTCATGGGGTGACCCATGTCGAAAAGAAAGTGAATTGCTGGGAGCCTAACCGCAATATCTGGAACATTGCGTATGGTAATCAGCAGCCAAGCTTTAAGATGACTCACGTAGCCGCTTAAAGAAGGTTCAGAGACTAGTTCATTGTGAACGTAAGCATCAAGCGATGTTGAAGTGCTCCAACTCAGCGATGAGTTGATGATATAGTCCAGTACTGGAAACGGTACAGCGAGTAGCGATCGCAAACAACCCAATGGGTGACCAACTCTACCTGCTTTTCATCAAAGAGCAGGCGTTAGTTCCAGAACTCATGAAACTGCATCCTATCTGCACACTCCTTGGTGGTCAGGGAAATGGATTGGACAATGCAGTGAAAATCACTTCAGAACAATCGATTGGTATGCATCGGTATCTCACCGAGGATGACACGATCGATGTGAAGAAGTACAAAGATCTTTGTGAGAAGAATATGAAAGTCTCATGAAGTGATTGGACATATATCACGAGGATGGATGGGAAATTAATCCCATCCATCCTTGTAATTTTGTATGTCGAAGAACTACATTATGACTTAAATAACTCAATCACAGGAGGTCGACACAATGCAAGTATTGAGAGTCTTGGATATGCCAACAGCAATCCCGCTTGGTGCATATCTTGGCGGCAATTATGGACAGCAAGCTGTTCTTGACAAACTGAACTCTGTATGGAACACGAACGGATCTGGTGTCTTGTTCGGACAGTCTGTATGGGGTGACAGGTATGCCGCATTCACACAAACCATCACAGCACGTGACAATGAAGCATTCCATGCCGTCGAAAGAACATTGGATGTGACATTGAGACCGAACAAGATCCTTCCGATCGAAAGTCTGGAAGATCTTGAACAGGTACCTCCGTGTATGTATCAAGCTATCTTGACCATGCCTCAGATGAGGAAACTCTATGATGAAGGCATGATCCGTGGTTGGGGTGTTGAACCGCAAGATCTCCCACAGGAAGATGTTGTTGGAAGACTTCTGGAGAACGGAAGTTTCAGCACATTGGATCCCAACTATGACAGAGAAGCACCGATCAGCTGGACATTCAGATCTGGTGATCCGATCTACAACTTTGATGAATTGTCTCTGTTGAGATCGTCGAGAGAATGGATCGCTGAGGAACTGGAACGTCAGTTGTCGGAGGATGGTGACAATCTTGATTTGACGGATGTACCCAATCGTATGGGTAAGATTCGCACATTGAAGAAAGTCGAAGAATAAGACTGTAAAGGACTGATACAACTAAGGTTACGTTGTTCCTACCTAGTTGTGTCAGTTCTTCTTTTTTGCTTAAATCAACATAAATCCTGAATCAACTGAAGAGACAACTATGTCACATCGTGTACTATTATCAAGAGACAAAACATTCGAACATTTACAACAGCGATATCCTGAAAAGGATATCCCTGCTATGCTTCGGTGGCTCAGTCTGGCAGGAGCCGCAACGAACGTGTGTCTGGTTGACGAGATGTTCGACATCGGGAAGATCAACGCATTACTTGGAGACAATCCTTGTAAAGAACCCGATACTGGAGACATCGTCCAGACATTCCAGAATGGAACCTATCTTATCGTTGAGAAACCTATCCATCGTGAAGATGTTGTGAAAGGTGTCAAGGTTAAGATGGGTGTCCATGACAAATACAGAATCTGCGACATATCTATTGCACCGATCAATATGTCGGATGCAATCTATGTTCGCACGAGCAACTTCGACATGGACAATCTCAAAGAACTCTTCAATGAAATACGTCCGCATCTTGTTGAGATCGAGAGATTGTATGACACCATAACCACTACAACAGAGAAGGATGAATAAATGGGATCTGCTGTTGTTCCTACATTCCACAATGCAACACATGGGATACTGAAATCTCCCACAGATGTTGCACTGTATCTGATTCGCTGGACATTCGCCAATCCTGGTGCAACCAGCAGTCAACTTGAAGATGAGATGATCTCATTCCGAGAACTGGAAGCTGTATATGGAAAATCACCTGATGATCTGTGTCGTGAGATAAGCAATCGACTGAAGGTTGCTATGGATCATTATTTTCCAGAGCAGTACAATGTCAACGCCACCTATGAAGAAGAGACCGATGGATCTGGCAAATACTCCATATCGATCGATATCTCTGACAACAATGGACAGCCGATCTGTCGCAGACACATGATCGAAGTTAACGCAGATGGTGACTTCACCATCCATGCGGAAGGAGAAGTGTTATCATGACTCCTGAACAAGAACGTCGTATGAGAGAGTTCGATGATGGTGAGGGAGCAAAACCTCACGATACATTACTCGACAGTTGTTCGCAGTTCTTGAACGAGGTCCTTCCTGGTAAGAACGTCATTACAGAAGTGGAAGCTAAGCATTTCCTTCCCTTGTTCAACAAAGAGATGTTCAAACGTCTCACGGAAGAGCAACTTCAGAAGTTGACAATGGAATATCAGATGAAGTTCAGTATGTACCATCCACTGAAGATCATCTCCTATGGAGAGTACGATAACAGTGAACAAGGTGTGTATTGGCCTGGTGATAAGAAGAAGCACAAACTTATCACAGAACTTCCTCCTGTATTCAAATCCGTTGTGGAGATCGGTCAACTTGGAGGCAATGCTTCTGATCTGATGACCATGTTCATGAATACAACTAGATCTGCAACTCCTATGAATGACAGAACTGGTATCGTTAAGGATGCTATTGTAGCAGCCATACGTAAAGCCAATTCTGGAACATATACGGATGAACAGAAACGTGCTTATGCTGAACAAGTGAACAAGATCGAACGACATGAGTCATCTGAAGAATCACCTGCTCAGATGACTGAAGATATGGAGTGGGAGTGATCTCTCACAACTACATTGCCATCGCAGATGTGCATATTGGAAATCCACGTATGTCAACCAGAGAACTCTATCTGAAGTTAAAGAGATACTTGTATCCAAGACTTCGGAAGAAACCTGATGATGAAGACAAAGTTGATGTATTGTTTGTATGTGGTGATTTCTTCGATACTCTTCTAACCATGAATACAGAATCCAGTATCATCGCAGTAACGATCATTGATGATCTCGTTGCGATGGCATTGGAGTATGGATTCTTGATCAGAGTTATTCGAGGAACATACACACATGATCGCAATCAATGCCGTTTCTTCAACAAACGATACAAAGATTTGGATGTTGTCAAGGTATATGAAACCATGGGACTTGAACATATCGAGTCCGTTGACAAATGGGTCATGTACACTCCCGATAACTTACCATATGAGAATCAAATTGAAGAGATGGAGAAGTTGTTGCGAGACAATCAACTATCTTCCGTTGACATACTGATCAATCATGGATATCTCGACTTCATGTTACCAGAAGGGATACCTACTCCTAAGAACGTGCTATACGCCAATGTTCTGAAAGAGAAGATCATTCCACATGGTATCTGTTTGTCAGGACATGTTCATAAAGCAGTTGCAACTGCATCTGGTGTTATATCCATCGGATCATTTGACTGCTTTGCGCATGGTGAAGAAGATGCCAAGAAAGGATACTGCTTCATCAGAGAACGAGATGGTGTTTTCTCATGTGAATTCATTGTGAATGAAGACGCATGTCCATTCAAGACCATTCGATTGAAGGATGGTACAGATGGAACTGAGTTCGTGAGATTTCAACATTGGTATGACGCACTTGTAGAGAACAAGCCAAAGTTAGTGGATCAGTTACACATCCGATTGATATCGGATGATGCGTCATTGACTGAAGCATGTTCACAATATGCAAGGACAAAGTACGAGGATGTTGTGATTGACAAGAACATCATCTCAACCAAAGAACAAGTCATCGAGAACGTGAATACAGAATTGGATGAATTACCCGTTATTACTCCTGGAAATCTCGGGGAATTGATTCTTCCAATTGCGCAAAAATGTCACAACAATGTCACCCTCCAGGATGTTACATCAGTTCTCACTACATGTGACAAATTACTCAACAAGGAGAAGGTCTAATGGGATTTTTCCCACTGAACATGTTCAAAAGCCCTTCTCGTGTTGAGGAGGGCAGATATTCCTTTGGTACGACAATTGTCATTGACAAGATGTTGGAGTACATCAAGAAGAACAAGTATCCGAAAGGGTATTTGATCTACATCAATGTCGAAACTCTCATCCGAAACAGATGGGATAAGAACAAGAAACTCCAACAACTTGTTGATGTTGTCAATGAAGATATGCAAGGAATCATGACTGAACTGAGTGAAAACTTGTATCTGATGAACAAGCAAGTCGCTCAGTTCATTGTTTTCTACACGGAGACCTATTCGAGAATGATACCACAACAGTATCTCAAGAGTAGGGATTCCATTGAGAAGGCGAAAATACAAGATGCACTTGCTATGTTCAAGAAACAGTTCCCAACAAGATCGTACTTTCAGAACGATTGTCCAACGATCAACGTTGTTTTACAACACATTGAAGCAAACACACCAAGTTATAAGAAACTTGCTGAAGGACATAAATCATCTGGTGGACAGCATCGTGTTTTACTGATGAGTCATTATCCACTGGATTACTTTATGTTTGGAGGAAGAGAACTGACTGGTGCAATCTTCAAGAGTTTCACTGGAGCTGTAATTGAGAACGATAGGGATAAACTCTCTGAATCTGTTTTCAAGAATAGGAACATTCCGTTCTATCCTTTGTCATTGATACTACTTGGTGATAAGGATCTGATCAAAGGAACGCTCAAACCAAAGGAAAAGAAAGCATTCATTGAGATGTGTGAATTGGGTGGATTGAACCTCCGCACACGTGACTACGTGATGGACAAATTATCAAAAAACAATTTCACACTACCTTATACACTTTGAACAAACAACCCAACTATAGGAGTCAATCATCATGAACGAAGATCGCCCGTACTTCCGTCCACTGTCGATCCAGAATCGTCAGTCCGGAGAAACCCTGTCCATCAAACCATTCCGCGGAAACATCCACATCACCGTGTTCACGAAAGGCGGCGGCAAACCGCCGTTCTCTGCGAGCATGGATGACTTCACGTACAACATGTTTCGAAAACTGATCAAGAAGGTCCGTGAATCTGCGCCGGATACGAAGATTCCAATCAAAGCGGAACGCTTCGATCCCAACACGAAGCAGTTCGTCCTTGACTGGGTCATCACTCTTCAGAAGGACAGCAAAATGTGCTACCATCTGATCCTGACCAACTGCAGGAACAACATGTCGTTCGACTTCCTGCTGAAAGGCAAGAGCGGTGTTTCGATCGGAGCTGATCCGATGAGCGAAGCCGGCAAGAGCGGAGTCCAGCTCGACGTTATCGAACAGTGGCTCGATCGTACGTACGCCATGCTTCCGTGGTGTGACGAGAAATTCGATCCGAACAACCGTGGTGGTAACGGCGGCGGAAATGCAGGTGGTGGAAGTCCTGCTCCACAGCAGTCCGCACCTGCATCGAGCGAAGGAGACATTCCTTGGTAAGTGCCATCATATGAGTCACAGGGTATCGGGTGATCTCTCACCCGATACCCTAATCAATCTTTTATATTTCAAAATAAGGAGGTTGAGTCATATGAATCTTAAAGGAACCGGAAGCACATCCGCAATGTTTGCAGTCGTGTTCATTGTATTCATCTTCTTCGCACTCATTCTTACATCAGGAACTGATAAACAAGTGTCAGCTCTTGAATATCAACATCATCCGATCATCGTTGAAAGAGTAGTTGATGGTGATACTTTGGATGTGAGAGACAAAGGAGTATCATACAGAGTCAGACTGTATGGAATCGATGCACCTGAAACAACTCAGATGTTCGGACACAAATGCAAAGAACATCTCGCCAAGTTGATTGAAAATAAAACGATCACACTTCAACGAGTTGGATCTGACAAGTACAATCGCATCATCTGTGTTATGTACAGTGACAACGATTGTGTGAATGAACGCATGGTGCTTGATGGATACGCTTGGTATTACCCACAGACAAGACCTGTCAGCAATATCATCAGATTCCACGAACATGTTGCAAAGAATGAGAAACGAGGAATTTGGGTTGACGACAATCCTGTTCCACCGTGGATCTATCGCAAAGAATCAAAGTGACAAATAAGTGCTCTTGTCCTAGGTTATCCTAGGACAAGAGTATTTTATTTTTACATACTCCGAACATATATTGCACGAATTGAAATCCAATGTCCAACCGACAGATGAGCATATATTACAAATATGTGAAGGAAACTCGTGTAAATCAACTTAAATTTCATACAAGGAGAATTTCAATGATTTTTAGGCCAAAAGTTGAAGGAACTCAGATCGTTGTCTATCTTGATCCAGAAATGGAACTTCCAGAACGTGACGCGATTGAGCCGTATCTCACATTCCATTGTTCGACGTACAAGAAGATCAGCAATGATGGTGAGAAACCAGAGGTTTGGGGTGCTATCTTTGATGCAACCAACTGGGTTCTCAGGAACCTGTCTGATGTCGAACAGAAACAGGTTCTGATGTGCTTCTGCAACATCAACAGCGCAATCAAGCATGACATGCCAAAGGATCAAGGTCCTCTTGCAATATCGGCATTCATCGAGAGTCTTGGTGAACGTTATCTGAAACTGATCAATGATTTGGGACTGATCGAGAAGTTCGATTCATATTCCAAAGCATTCATCAAGATGGGCGATACCAGCAAGTTTGGGAAACGTCCTCAGGATACAGCAGAGCTGACATTCCAGGAACCTGAAATGCGGGAACTGATCGTTGTTGCATATCTGTGCAAGATGATGGCTCCTGTATTTGGTGAACTGATGGCGAATATCCCATCGGTTCAGTCTGTCGAAGATGGAAAGAAGAAGATCGAACGAGATCGTGAAATGAAATGCGTTGTTCTGATGAATCCGATCATCAGAATGCATTTCAAGGAACTGATTGACAAGTTCCAGTTCTATCTAAAGCACACGGTCAATGGATGTTGCAGTGTTGACAAACCTGCGGCCATCTTCAGTGGATATACTCCATCGACCAGAGCGTTCATCATCTTCAGCAATCTGTTGGTAAGAAACTTCATCAATGTGAATCTTCTTCAAGATGATTCCAACATTATGAGGTTCTCTGACAGTATCGCGAGAACTCTTGTCGGAACTCAGGACAGTAACTCCAATCGCAAACAAGTGAAAACGCGTGTTGCATATGGAGCATCTTCTGGTGATGAAGGTGGTAACATCGCACAGATGGAAATCGACAGTATCGTGTCATCCAAGACAATGGATGTGCCGATCATTGTTGCGGCATCTGTGATTGATGTGATCAACAAGTATCTCCTGAGATATGACATCAGTTGGAAGGAATATGAGGAATGTCTCAAGTTCTTTGAGAAACATCCGATCTTCCCATCCTCGATCAATCGGTTCGTCACCTGTGGATTCTTCGGAAAAGACATCGGTGGTGGTCGTGGTATCCTGACATTGGATTCCATTCATTATACGAGACTTGTGGCGTTGCTGCAAATGATCGTATTCTCGTATGGATACAAACTGTTTGGACATATCTTGACCGCAGCACCAACAACGAATGTAAAGGTTGTGCAGTCTGAAGCTGACAGCTTGTTCCTGTTGAATTATGGAACGAGCTACAGTTATCACAACTGCAAAGCCAAGTTCGAAGGTGGTGCCATCTCTTCCAATGGAAGAGAATGGGATTCTCAGATGAAGTCGATCGTTGACGATCTCACGAAACAATATGTGGTGTTCAACACTCCGGAGTTCTTGTGGGATCTGATGAACGAAGACGATCTGAATGGGAAAACCATTGAGATATCCGCCGAAATCACGGGACAGATGTGTGCATTCATCGAATCTGCTTTGGATTACGAATAAGAGATAGATCATATGACACCGGACCCTTGGTGGTCCTGGTGTCATATGACTTTCTTTTAACAGGAGACAGACATGATTCAATATATTTTTGAGTTGCCTACGGCATACGTCGAAAATATCATAATCTCTGGAACGAGAGCATTTCACAACTTCAGCAGTTCAACTGGAAGGTACTATGAGTTGATACTTGGTCGTGACATTATGGTTGACAAGATGTGGCACAAGTACAAACTCGTTTATGTCTATAACACCGTATACAAAGAAATTGTTTTCATGACAAGAGGTCCTCTCAATCTAACGACCTTACGTCACGCTGAAACAAATGAAGAATTGGACATGTATCCAATCTGGTGTAAGACATATAACAACCACGTGCCATCTGGTCCAATTGCTGAAGCAAGACTTGCAACTACTCGAGTTTATGTCGATTCCATCAATGAACTGTTGGTGACATCTGACATCATTCCAGATACTTGTGAGTTCTATGGAGTGCAATCTCTTTCTCGTTATATACGGGATGTTCTCATTCGGACCTATGGTGACGGACACGGTATTTATATGCCGGACATTGCCTATGGTTTAGGAAACACATCTCCACAAGATGTGGTTGCAACATTGACAACAGTTGCTGAAAGTGGATGCAATCCATTAGCATTGGATGCTGATGTCTATGACATTCTCATGGGTTCAACCTATTGCTCAAAAGAAGATTGGATTGGATTGGTTGGAGTCTGGTTCAGAGAACTGGATCCATTATCCATCTGGTTCATGAAGAAACATAAAGCAAGTGAACTTGTCATGCATCTGGCATCTAACTACAACCTTGACATTCTTCCAGAAGTAACGCAAAGACTTTCTGCGAAAGGATACAACAGAGAACCTGGTAAGTTACAGATTCTCACCGAATATGCGAGTACTGATTATGATCCATCCGAAATGGATTGTTTGATCGATTATGTTTTGAGCTTCAATGCAACTGATTTTAAATTTACCACAGTTGGTAATACAAGAGATGGTATGCAAGATCGATACTATGATGCACGTATCATTTACAAGAACATTGAGACATCTCTTGTGAATGATAAGACTACGTACATCAATGATAATGTCGTTCAGAACATTCTTAACTCCGCATATGAACAACCTGGTTTCATCACTCCAAGACATTTAACTATGGAGGTGGAGAAAACTTGGACAGAAGAACTGTGGGTCAGAAATACGAACACAGGTGAAGTGTACTATGCTGATCTGGTTTGGAGATTGTTAGCAAGTTCTGTCGGACTGGTTAATAAGATCATGACCAATCAGTTGGTATAAAAGTTTACAATCTGACGATGTAATATGATAAGAGCAAAGGAGGTGTAATACCCATGCTTTTAGACATAGTACCTTTAGTGGATCGCTGGACAGAATCCAAAAGAAGAGTTGACTGCTCTACTTTTGGACAACGTTGTGTGAATCTCGACTATGACTGGTACAGTGTTGGATCAGATGAAATCTTCTTCCCTGTTGGGAGAGAATTCGATGGTGCTTTCGACAACGTGTATCGATACAAAGTGATCGAGTCAATACTCGGAAACATCATCGAATATATTGCCATTGGTTTCGAACCAATCAACGTGTGGTCTCTTGGAAAGAATCTTGACAAAGAACTCATTCCGATCTCATCGAGAATGTATAACTTTGTTGAGAAAGAAAGAGTAGTTGTCCATTACTTTGCACAGAACATCATCGATGTTCTTACAGAATTGTGGACGATTCCAAGAGTTTATTGTTCCGCATGTACTTCACGTGAGGCATTCTTAGATGAGTTAGATAGAGCTGGTGAGAAATATAATCATCCAGATCTCCAACAACTCGTTGATGAATCACGTGATACATATGGACTCGCACACATCATTGATGCGCATGAAGATCCAGACTTGGACAAGTTCTTTGAACTGGGTCGTTGTCTTATGCCACTGGCATGGGATGATGAAGCATTGATTTATCCATGGATTCGTAGAAGTATTGTTGGAGATTGGAATCCTCCAAAGATCTTCGGAACAAGTGGATATGTTCGAAACGCTCTCAACAGAAAGATCCAAATTGCTGATGTCAGGAACATGTTGAGTGGAACATTCAGTGTTCATCCATTCACTCGCCGCATTCCAGCGGCATTCAGTTTGACAGACAAAGTCCAGACCAACTTCGGTGATCTAGGAAATTCACTGATCTATGGATTGGATAAGTTTATCGAACAAGTTCCTTACACGGAATTCAAGATTGAAGGTTCGTATGACAATTGGGAAGCATACTTCGGTAATGTCTACTACAGTTGTAACATGGGACATCTCGTGTACAATGGAAAGAAAGACACCGATATATTCCCACGTCTTATCTTCAATAACATTATGCAACAGTTGACTACTATTGCACAATGTTACGAACCCAATGTCGAAATAGAGAAAATGTGCATAGTTCGTTCATTTAACGAAGATGTATATATTACTCTAATGCACAAGAATGGTAAAACGAGGAGACTCTATTCCGATCTTGTGTACACCATTCTGGGTTCGAGAGGAGTGTTCACTGACTATGAATGCTCCTGGTTCAACAATTAACACTCAAACAAAAAGATTACAGGAGGTCTCGATGTTTGAACAACCGTTGGCGCCTGGCGCATTGTTCAGGCCTTTCCAAGCAGGTGGATCCATGCTGTTCTTGTACAGTCCGAAGAATTTCGGTGCACAAGTGATCCGCCCGTACATCTACAACTTCACAGACAACATGATTGACAGATTGACGTCGTCCGTGAGCATGACGGAAGCAGTCACCAGATCTGACAATCTCAAGAGTCCGGATATCGCATGTGCGATCAGACCTGAGGCAAACGGCATCCTGTTGGATACCGGAGTTGTTTCAAATTCATGGACGTTCTTGTTGATCCTCGATCTTGCGCCGAAATATCTCGGTGGTGATATCGCAGCGATTGCATCCCCGAGTCGGATGATCTGTTCTGGATGGTGTGTGGACACTCCAGTCGTGGAGTACACTATCAATTCGACAGATCCGGTCATGAATCCGAACTGCATCCTTCACATCACGCACCATTGTTTCATCAATTTCATGGATCGTGCAAATTCCATGGGTGCGATGCCTCAGACGAATGTTCGAGTGAATAACGATTTGATCGACAGTTCTCTCGACATGATGGCTGCGAATGTGGACACGTATCTCATGACTCCAGGTGATGTCATTCGTAACGTCCATATGGACAATGGAATTGGAACACGAGTGACCACTGAAGGAACAGCAGCTGTCGCGAATGTGAACAATGGTGCCGCATGCATTCAGTCTGTGTTGAAGAGTCCAATGCATCATCTCAAGGAGATCGTGATGAATCTTGGTTCTGCGATCGATCTCGAGAACAGTGCAGACAAAGCAACCAGATCTGCGATGGACAATGCAATCGGAGTGAGTGATACTCTGGAGAATGTAACGAGAACGTTCTCCAATAACGTCCCGCATTCCACCGGACAACCATGGCAACAGATGGCAATCGATGTGACAGTTCCGATCACCATTCAGGAACTCGATCAGAGATTCCCTGGAATTCAAGTCGTGATCCAAAAGATCGCAAGAGAGTCTCAATGGGATGTGATTCCTCAGACGGAGATATCGGCGAAAGTGACTTATTCGTCGATGGTTTCTGCGGCAATTACTTCCATCGCCATGGAATGCGGTCTCGCACACATCGACTTCTCGTATTCATCCTTCGTTCCGAAACTGGATCTCACTGCATCCGATAAAGGTGTATGGCAATTCCGTCCTCCGGCGGATATCCTCATACCGAATCCAGATCCTGGGATCGCTCAGCAACAGCTTGAAGCCGCAGTCATGAAATTCCGCTACAATCTTGAGAACAATCTGTTCCCGGTGTTGAAAGCGGCAAGTGGTGACTTCCAGCTTCACGCAAGATACGATGCAAACAGCGAGACCATCGTCGATCTGCATTTCGAAGACTTCTCGTATTCCACAGAAGGACGTGGATTCTATGAGTCTTCGAATCGGATGAGTCAGCTGAACAATCCGATGATCGGAACGGATCAGCAGTTCATCAGTAATGGAGCTGAATTGAACAAACTGATCGCAGGGTGCACGGGCAAGAGTGTTGTTAATGCACTCGGTATGCCGACCTTCCCACCGAATATGCCAGGAGCGATGCCTTCTGGAATGATGGGTGGTTCCATGCCGAATGCTGCAGCAGCACTAAGTGGTATCGATTTCTCCTTCTAACCCATAAACACAAGGAACAATCATCATGGAAAAGCAAATTTCCGACGAGAACGTGTACGAGTTTCTGAAGCTCTTGGTGGAGCTCGGGAATGTCTACTATGTCGACAAAGATCAGATCATCATGCAAACGGCAAACGATGAGCCGGTCGGTGTCAAATCCAGCAACGGCAAAGCCATGCGCGTGGCTCTGTTCAAGTCCGGTATGCCTGTCATGCCGGATGCCATCATCCTCAATCCTCTGGTTGAGAATCTGGCGAAGAACAATGAACGCGAATGGTTCTTCAACCATCTCTGCGTGTTTCCCGGCTCGATCCTGAAACACACGCTGAGTACGATCGTTGAAGCGGCCGCGAGCAAGAAGAAAGATGTCGATTATTCGGCCATGGATGTCATCACGAACTTCATGGACAAGATCGACATGAAGATGCTCGGCGAGATCGACAAGATCAAGGCTGTCGAATGGGGCTATATCTTCTACGATAACAAGACCCATACCGCGCAGTTGCAGAGTGACATCTTCAACGAAGAGCTGGAGAAGAAACTCAAGGGCAAGATCCGCAAATCCTCTTGGGAGGTCTTCCGCGGATTCATGCAGATGGTCTTCGGTACGGACAAGATCGAAGAACATTTCACCTATACCGGAACAATGGTCGCCATTCCGAAAGCGGATGCGATCTTCCACGTTCTGATCGCTGCAGTCAGCAAGATGTCTTCCGTCGTCAAGAAAGCGACGGATCTGGATCTGCATCCGACCTTGCTTAAGAACCACCTGCAGAATCTCGAACCCTATCAGAAACTGATGGGATGGTTCTCGACCGGCACCGCGCAGAATGACAATCAGAAATCTGTTCCGGCGTCCACTCTCCCGTGGAAGAAGTCCAGGATCCCGGAAGGATCCAGTGTTCCGATGCCCGGTGGCGCAGTGTCCAGCGGCGGCGTTCCGAAGAACGCACTCCCAGCCGGTGTTCTGACGAATCCTTTCATGACTCCGAACCCCGCGGGTGTAACAACGACTCCATCCGGAGTTCCGCTGCCGCAGATGAACGCATCCTATAACGGAATGCCGATTCTTCCGACTACCGGTCCGGTTCTCATGAACCCGCTCATGCAGCCGACGTTGCCGTGCATGTCAGCACCCGGACGCACCGCAAGTGGAGTGCCTCTGGCAGGACAGGCTCCGCTCGCTGTGTAACAAACACAACTCCTGTAAGGATGGTTGAGAATAGAGATTCACACTCTTGTCTCGAGTTCTCAACCATCCGTTTTATTTTTGTTTAAAATCAGATACAAAGGATTACCATGTCTGACGATTTTAAACCAACCGGACAATGGGAAGAATACGTTGGTATCAGTGATACGACCAATGAAACAGGTCTTGTCTCGGAGATCAAAGCATTCTGTCCCGAACTGTTGCCAAACTTCAAAGGTCCTCCTTCCCCTGTTCCTTCTGTCATGAAATCAGAAGTCGAAAATCCTTTAACTGGTGTAAAAACCAAGTCTGAACTCAGGTTGACAACTCTGTTGACTTGTGATTACCTTGGTGGAAACAATCAGCTTGTTCCTTGTATTTACAAGGGAGAAAGGGTCCGCATCTTCTGTTATGCAGGAACTGATAAATTCTATTGGCTTCCACTTGGTAGAGAACCAGGTATTCGAAGACATGAACATCTTCGCTGGTTTGCCATGGCACAACCCAATGGAGTTGAAGGAAATTCTGTGAAGTTTGCAACAGATCTTACCTCTTATTTTGTGGACATTAACACGAATGAAGGTAAGAAATGCATTCACATTCACACATCACAAGCAGATGGTGAGGTGCACGGTTACGACATCAAGATCTGTCCACAGAATTCATTCTTGGAGATCAGAGATACTGATGGTAACTTCTTCATCCTCGATAGCACTGTTCCATCGTGGCACATGCACAATACCTACGATTCGAACATCGAGATGATCCAAGACATCATCAACATCAACTGTGTCAATACCATCAATGTTGTGGCAAAAGAAGCAATCAATGTCACGACAAAGAAACTCACCTACACGACAGAAGACACTGTTCACAATGCATCGAAGACCTACACACTGACGACACCAAAATACACCGAAAACGCTACAGCAAGTCTTACTATCAAGACACCGGAACTTACAGAACAAGCCGATGTCGCGAAGAAGATTGGAAACTACTTGCACTCTGGCAAGAAGTTTGTTGTTGCATCTGAACACGGTATGGTTCCTGTCATCATTGTGTTTGGTTCGAACGCATGGTGATGCAAACAAAAATAAAAGCACTACCTGTAGGTGGAGCGAATCCACCTACAGGCAATGTCAACCAAAAGGAGCGAAAGTATGGAATACACGCAACAGTACGAGTATGCGAAAGCTCTTGTCCACAACTTCATCTTGAAGGAAATGGCACTCGAGCAGAACCGTAAAGTCGAACAAGAACAGTCCATGATGTTCCAGGTCTTTACCATGGATCCAGCCAGACTGTCAGAAGAAGATGTGATTCGCAAACTCACATCCATGTTCGAATCCGACGAGAATCGATTCATGGTTCGACTCAGAGCGTGTGCGATCGAAATCGAAACAGCACTCGGAACAGAGTTCGTCCATCAGTTCATCGAGAACTTCAAGAACTCCGTCATCAGAGATGGATCTTGGAAACAAGATGAGTGGAACGGATACAGTGAAAAGACCGAATACCGTCGGAAAGAACTTGACAAAGAAATCAAGAAGAACGTTGAGAAACTTCTCAATGTTTATCCTTGGATCTGGGTCATATCCATCGGGTTCGCGATCTACACTCCGTCCTTCAATTACCACGGCTTGCATGGATATTGGAACAACATCGTTGCGAACTACGGACTCCGTGGTGCGATGGGTGGACCGTATCCAATGCACGAACCACGTAGTGGGAGCGCTACATTCGGATATCCTCCTCAGCAACCTGAAGGAAAGTCCAATTAATTCTCTTCCTGAGTTGACTCAAACATCCGATAAAGATCGCTGATGATGGTTGAATCAAAAGAGAAAATGGATGTCAGTGATTCATTGAAGTCCATGATTCCTGGGATATCGTTGATGTACAACATGATCCATGTTGACTCAATCGGTATCTCCATCTTTTCCGTTGCGAAGTCGTAAGGTCTGTATTTATATTTTAACATTTCGTGGACATCTAATACCATCTTTGAGCATTTGCCAAGAAGGTATCTCTTGTGATCCATAATGAATCTTTTCCAAGGTTCATTATCCACGGACATGTCACCTTTGCGTGCTTCGCAACGATCAGAAAGTTTTACTGATTCGCTATCTGCAGCCATGTCTGATTTCCTTTGTATAATCTGTGAATATGCCACTAGGTTCATAGCCTAAGTGTGCATATATTACAATTGTGCTAGGAGAGTTCACATAAGATTGTGACAATCGGTTTTAACCCGTTAACAACAGGAAAGAGTGTAATGAAAGAAATCAACACAATCATGCGTTCAGATCTGACGATGAGACAGGAGTTGCTTGGATTGCAAGGATTACTTGGTCCTTATATCCAGTACTGCAGTTCTCAGCGTACGATGATGATGTCTGGCAATTTGGCTCAGGCACTCGTTATCGATGGATGTGAACCACCAAGGATCTCAACTGGTTACGAACCCATATTCGGAAAGTATGAGTTCGACAATGCCAGCAGAGATCAGGACGCAATCATCATTGCGATCATTCCGAAATTCAAAATGACGCAATGGAACGCGGACAGCACGACAATTCCAACCCATACTGTCGTCTATATTGGACAGGACGACAACAAAGTGCATTATGTGGATATAAGCAATTATACCATGCTGCACGATGGGTTCGGATATATGAACACACCGTGTAATACGCACAACTTGACAGTCAACAACTTCATTCCCAAAGACATGAAATTCATGACCTCTCCCAATCACAAGGGAGAGTATTATTGCATGGGCGTCAACGCCAATGTGGTGTTCATGTCAGAATGGGGTGTCACTGAGGATGCTTTTATCATCAGTGAAAGTCTGGCGAATGCTGGACAGAACACAGCGATCTGTCAGTTGAAGTTGAACATCGGTGAAGATGATGTCCCGCTGAACCTGTATGGAGATGACACTTTCTATAAGGCATTTCCAGACATCGGTGAGACAGTCAGAGATGATGGAGTTCTGGTTGCACTTCGTGGACGCAACAAGACGACATTCGTTTCTGACATGACGAATGAAGCTCTGCAGAACATTGAGTATCTCCACGATAAGGAACACAAAGCACCACCTGGTGCAACTGTGATCGACGTGGATGTTTATGTCAACTTCGATGCGTTGCGAAATCTCAGAGGAAAAGAATCTGTGTACAGTCAGTTCATGAAATACCGTGAACAACATGGTTATTATTGGCAGGCTGTCATTGATGTCTGGGAGAAATGCAGAGAAGAAGGATATGAACTGAGCAGCGAGTTCAACACGCTCGTGACTCGGTGTATCGGCATGGCTGCTCCGAGAAAATATGTCGGAAGAAGACTTCAGTTGATCGACAAACGCGAACCAGTTGAGTTCATCTCTGTGGTTATCACGTATGGTTACAAACGTGGGATCACATTGGGTTCAAAATTAACTGGGAGAGAAGGTGGCAAGGGCGTTGTTAGTGCCATATGGCCAGACAAGTATATGCCGGTTGATGATTTTGGCAACAGAGCTGATGTCATCATAACTCCGGCATCCGTGATCAACCGAATGAATCCGTCTCAGTTCTATGAGCAATTCTTCAATCGTTGTTCTGATGAAGTGGTGAAGAAAGTACAGAGAATGTCTGATTGGCGAGAAGCTTACGAGTATATCATGCAGTATATCGCGGATTATCGTGAAGCATATGCCATGAAGATCAAGTCTATGCTCGTCACAGATGACGACAAACGGGAATTTGTCGAGGACTGCAAGAAAGATGGCATTTATCTTGTATCCGCATTCACCAAGAACTTCACAGAAGAGTTCATCATCAACATGGCTGAAAAGTACGGAGTTGAGACATCTCCCATCAACTATATCGTCAAAGATAAGAACGGTGTGGAGAAACATATCAGAACTGTATCCAAAGGTCTTATCGGATCGAAGTATCTGCTGCTCCTCGGTAAGATCCCATCAGCTATGATCCACTCTGTCGAAATGGCATATGTGTCTCAGTTCGAGACTCCGATCAAACCAACCAACAAGTATGTGAAATCTCAGTCTTCTATCGGACAAACTCCTCAGAGATTCGGTGAGGATGAGATCTGCATGCTGAACATGTCGTTGGGTGGTGAGATCGTTGCGAGATTGATGTGCACATCATCAGCATCTTCAGATCTGGTGAAAAGAGAAGCGTTCCAACTTCTCACGTGTGATCATCCATCGCAAATACCATTGTTCGAATTTACGACACAACAAGCCATCGACGAAAACAAAAATGTCAGTATCTTTTCGCATCTCATGGGTGCGATTGGATTCGATGTCAGACCGGAACTTGAAACCACGGAGGGAGTGACTGCATGAGGACATTGACGATCAAAGAGATCACAAATGTACAAATGATTCAGGAACTCGCTCCTGAATCCGGTGAAATCACCATCGTCATGGATAACGGACATCACGTGTTGATGCCATTGAGAATCGCTATCTACAATGCGATCTTGTGGCGGATATATGTGCACTTCAACATCCCTGTCGATGAAAACAAGATCTTCTGGATTGAAGGATTTGATGACGGTACCACTGCAGAATGCTGTGACAAAATCTACAGTGAGTTGGTGCTGGATATGAACCTTCCATATCTGGAAGTTCTCGCACAGATCTGGTTGAGCAAGAATATGACATTCAGCTTCTCGTATAACTATACGAGACAGTATCAGGTCATGTTGGATGCTCTGTCTTTGAGCAGATTGTTCATCCAGAAACCTTTGCATGACATTACATCGGAACGACTGGATCCGAGACTCGGTACCAGAATCGCTGAGAAGAAGATGGAGGTTGTCAATAACAAGTTGCATGAAATGCTGCAATCCAAAGGCATTCTTGAAAACAATGTACTGGAACCGTTCATGCGTACGAAGTTGCTCAAACGAAATCAGCTTCCTCAGATGTTCGCCATGTATGGCTGTCGTTCCGACATCACGGATGAAATGATGTCTTATCCCATCAGTGCATCTGCATTTGGTGGACTGGAGAATGTGTATGATTTCGCTACGGAATCTTTGTCTGCAAGAAAAGCCGCATTCTTCAATACGGATGTCATTGAAGCTGCTCAGTATTTTGCAAGAAAATGCCGACTTGTCGGATCTCAGCTTCCAAGACTTTATCCAGGATGGTGTGGATCTCAGGTGACAATTCCTGTCTTCTTGAAAGAGAAGTATAAGAAGAATTTCCTTGGGAAATACATCCGAGTGGATGAAGAACACAAGGATCTGCTTGCGAAAGAAAAACGGAGACTCTATCCAGAGGATGATAGCATCCAGTTGACGAAGAAGAACATTGATCTCTTCGTTGACAAGGTTGTGAATATCTGGAGTCCATTCGGATGCAGACATACCGACGGAGTGTGTGAACATTGCGCTGGTTATATGCATCAGAGGTTGCAAGTCTATATCCCACCGGAAATCCACATCGGTGTGTATTCGGCAACCAAGACAGTGTCGTCCGTTACTCAGTTGGTGTTGTCTACGAAGCATCTGATCAAGACGTTGACGAAGGAATATAACATTCCTCTTGCAGCGTCGAGATATCTGATCAAGAATGGCGACGCCATCATGTGGCAAGTTACATTGGCTGAAAAGCTGAGGAAGACATCGATCCGTCTCAGTCTCAGTGCAATCGGACCTATCACTGACTTGACTCGTCAGACTATCCCAGCTGGTGAAACATTCTCAGCTGTGGAGAAGATTGAGTTGGTCAAAGATGGAAATGTCTGTGATGTACTGGATCTGATCGATGGTGACACCAAGCCATATCTGTCCAACTACATGCTGCAGTATATGCGGAAGAACTATAAGAAACTTGTGGTGACTCCGGAAACTGTGGATATTCCTCTGGAAGGATTTGACTTCAACAAATCTGTACTGAGGTATCGTGTGGTAAATGACGATATGGTGAGCTTCTTGTCTGCGGTTGAGAACTTCCTCAGTACGCAGATCAAGGAATATCATTCCGTGTCGAAGTTGATCGGAGATTTCATTGAACTCCTGTATCACAAGACCAACATCGAGCTATTCTATGTAGAGATGATGTTGCGAGGCTTCATGATCACGAATGAAGATGATTATCGCATCCCCGTCATGGAACGTGGCGATGAGTACGTCAACTTTGGAGGTCTTGGTCCCGTCATCTCAGAAGCGGCTCTGTCTACGAAACTGTCATTCGAACGCATGGACAGCTTGTTCAGTGATCCGAAAGCAGTTCTCAGAGACAAAGGAAGTGGTTATGGTTTCAATGACAGATTCTTCAACTTCTGACAAAGCATAACTTTCCCGTGGGAGTGTGGTGTAATGCCACACTCCCTTATCATCAACAGAAAGAGAAACAATGTTACCAAACATAAAGATCAGGGTGTATCGGGGATATACTCACGGAGAGCTCATCATTCCTCCGACATGTCCTGTTGGCTTTATTGCTGGGGACTTGGTTCGAAAGCTGTTGAGCGAACGCGGTTACGATCCTCGGACAAAGCGTTGGTTCATTCAGAAGCAGTACATGCATTATGATACGAGAACCAGCTCATTGAAAGTACCCATCGCATTTTTCGATGATTTCGTGAATGCGTTGCGCGAACAAACAACTGTTGAAATCGAAGAACACAAATTGAACGATTATCCTCTTCGCAAAATCAATGTCCATATGAACAAACAATTCAAGGACAGAGAGTGGCAAGTGGACATCATCAAGAAGTGCTCTGAGAAGACACCAGGAATGAAAGGTTTGGCACTCCAGACTGGTAAGGGCAAAACCTACAGCGCAACCAAATCCATGATCAATCTCGGATATGCTGGGATCGTTATTGTCGAAGGACTGGTCAACCAGTGGATTGAAAGTATAAGGGAACAAACAGATGTCGGTGACAGGATCTACAAGATTGAAGGATTCAAGTCTGTTGCTGATCTGATGTTGAGTGACTATAAGCCAGATATCATCGTGGCTTCACTTGGAACAATGAGATTGTTCTGTAAAGGAGATTCGGGATATCAAGATCTCCCTATGGACTTAGATGGTCTTTTTCGTCACTTGGGCATAGGTACGAAGATATTCGATGAAGTCCATAAAGCATTCCATGCACAGAATCAAATTGATCTGAGAGTCAACGTTCCCTACAACCTGTACAGCAGTGCAACCTTCACACAGACCAACAGTGATGCACGACGTATCTTCGATAGGGTTTATCCTGTCGCAATACGTTATGGCATTAACAACTATGACAAGTACGTTACTACTTACACGTTTGGCTACCGTGGGGAAGTGATGGAACGTCATGTCTGTCGGATGCGTGGATACAGTCATGCAAGATATGAAGGACAGCTTCTTGTAAAACAGGCAAAGTTCAACAAGTATGTCGACGAATGTTTGATTCCGAAGATTGACGCATACTTCGTCAACAGGTACAAACCTGGACGTAAGATGCTCATCTTTGCGTGCACGAGACAATTTGTTGAAGCATTGGTTACACGCTTACAGTCGCACTATGAAGATAAAGTGGTGAATGAATATGTCGAAGGTTCAAGTGACGACGTCTTGACAGAAAGCGACATTATCATATCCACTCTTCAGAAGGCATCCACAGGACTTGATGTGAAAGGGCTGATCACAGCTCTTAACACCATCAGCATGATGGCTCCTATCTTACCACAGCAGATGCTTGGACGATTAAGAAAGATCGAAGGAGAAGAGCTCATCTATCTTGATCAATTCGACATGAATCTTGAATCACATCGCAGACATGCTACCGCAAGGTTCGCATTACTGCAACGTATGAGTAAGAAGTTTCAACAGTTCTACTCAGACGGATACATGTAACCGCACAAGAGACACACGCATACGCTGTTATGCGTATGCGTGTGTATTATTTGTGTATTTCATTTTTGTTTGAATATAAATTATTTGGGTGATATGAGCATATGGTGTGCTTGTATCGTGTTTAAATCTTCATAAACGAAAGGACGTCCATCATGGAAAACGAAAACACCACCCCCAACACCGCTTCCGAAAAGAAACACCTCACCCTCGTCGAGATGATCGCGCTGGCCGGCGGCATTGCCGTCGTCGCCGGACTCGTCATCGGTGGCATCAAGCTGTTCTCACACAGCAGCGATGCCGCGGAAGCCGCAGCGGATGCTGTCACCGAGTAATCGGTGACATCCGCGGGGACCCAGCAATGGGTCCCTTTTTTCTTTTTTTTGATAACGAATACAAACATATATTACTAACACGAATAATCAATGTAACAATACGTGTTACACATTATTCATTTACTCAACTTTAACCTCAAAGGAGGTATCTATGTTTGAAGCACGGGATGAAATCAGTGAGGCCATCATCCAGAACCTCAACCTCACCAACGGATCAGAAGGAAAGACAATCGGCGTCTTCCTTCAGATCAGAGACAGCTACGGATTACCAGCAACCTTCCAAATGGTTCTGCTTCGTGATGAATACGAAGATCTGGAAGAAACTCTTGCAGCGCTGAACGAGTTCATGGTCGAAATGGACTATATCAGCATCATCACTAATCCGGAAAAGACAGACTTCATCGACGGTGGTCTGATCATTGACGCACCCAAGAAAAACAAACAAGTCCTCCTCAGAGGACCTCGCTGGAACAGAGTGTTCTAAATCATTTAAGTGGGTGTATCTGACACCCACTTGTTTAAATATTCATAATCTACACAAGGAGGACCCAATGGTAATAACAGATGCGGTCATTCAAAACATCAACCTCACAAACGGAACCGATGGTAAATCTGTCGGTGTTCTGATTCATCTGAGAGATGCAGATGGTGTTCCTTATGCACTGATGTGCTGCACCGAATGGAACAACAATTATAATCTCGATGAGCTCTTGATGGCTTTGTGCAAATTCACAATCAACCAGACGCACATCAATGTTCACTTCATGGATGGTGAACTTGTTGTAGAAAACCCGGCAGAAAAAATGTCCATGTACAGTTTCGGAAATCACTGGATTCAAATATCTTAACCTCTCAACAACAGGAGAACAATTATGTCAGAAGAAACCAAAATGGAAGAACAGGTTGATCAGTTCGGTCCGAGAGAATCCGCTGAAGAGACCACCAACCAGCAACAGGAACAGAATGGATTCCCGATTGAGTTCGGCAAGAAGATCTTCGCCGAAACCATGAAGAACATCCTCGAGTCCGAAGGCGTGAAGATCAAGGACGTCTTCGAAGAGATCGATCTTGTCAACAAGAAAGAAAGTCGACTCTCTTCGAGACAGCGTCTCATGATCTCGTACTGTGCGGAAGCATGGAAGCACATCACCAAAGACAAGGAACGTGTCACGATCAACGACATCACACAGATGGCTCTCGCGTTCAAGTTCCAATTCGCCAACCAATCACAACTTGCGAATATCGCAATGAACATGGCTCAGCAGACTCTCGGTGGTCGGAAACTGACTTGGGAAGAACCTCCCAAACAGGAAGAAGAGAAAGAGATGCTTCCCGATCCCCCGAAGGAAATCATCATCAAATGACACAACAAGATAGGAGGATCTCACCCGAGATCCTTCTATTTTTTTGCCATCCTATGTAGGTCTAACATAGGAGAATCACCATGATCAACTATGATGAATATTGCTGTCATTTTCCCAACAAATTGAAGAGAGAACTCGAGCAAGATCCAACCAGGTGGATCCTGTCTCTTCCCATGTTCGAATACATCCACGAAGTCGCATATGAAACATATGTTCGTTATGGTGGAGATTCTGACGCATACAATACATTCTTCAATGAAGTCATCTCACCTATCCTTGAGGAATATCACAAGAAACTTCATGCGTACAGATTCGAGATGAGGATCTTACGTGTGAAATACGTGAGTGTGATCGAACGAAGACGCATGAAATCAGAACTGAACAATGAGATGTTCATGACAGTCGTGAAAACAAGAGAACGTATCAGACATCTCTACCACGACTTCGTCAACGAACAAGTTCTCAACAACGGTCCACATATCTCAGGAACCAATGTCAATGGACAAATGAACGGGACATTCGAAACAATTCCTGTTTAATTTTAACACCTTATCAACATACTAGGAGACGAACTTTATCGTCTCCTAGTATGAACAATCTTTCTTTTAACATAAAGGAATCAACACATGGAAGAAAAGCTTCACACCATCCTTGGAGAGATGCTCTACAAATGGGCATTTAATCCAACTGAACATGCAGGATACGCCCTGTATCAAACACTTGTTCGTCAGATCGATGCACAGTATGACAAATACTGTGACATGACCAAGTCTGTACCTGATCTTCCGATCATGTCTGTACAGAACTTCTTCATCTCATCCATGTATTGTGATCTTCGTAGAGAGATCGCTGAGAAATCCTCTGACAGATTCTTCTTTTTCTGTCACTTCAGTCCTTCAGGAAGTCACCCACATGCATGTGGATTCCATGATTACAAGAATCATGTGAATCTCTACATGTATTCTTCAGTGGATCGTGATATGACAGAACGTATCCCAACCAAACTCCTTACATTCGATGACATCTTCAATTATGTCACGGATGGATCTGGGATGGATGGAAGAACTCGTTGCATCATGCTTGCATATGAAGGAAAAGATCAGGAGAACGTCGCCAAAACCATTGGCATCATTACCCAATCTGCAACCAGATGCAATGCCATCATCACATCAAGAAGTGATGATGAACACAAGGCTTTGAAAGACAAAGTCTACAAGAAAGCATTGAACATCTTCAACAACAGCACCATCGTTCTTCCATTGTGGGAATGTCCTAACGAGAACAGTACGCTGGATCATTACATCCAGAAGAAACTCGAAGATACAGGACGTCTGCTCAATGAGAAGATGAAAGTTGATGCTCTCATCAAAGAGTCTGACAACGATCAGCAATGAATGAAAGAAGAACAACCTGGTGAGATATCTCACCAGGTTGTTCTTATGATGATTATTACACAATGACTGGATATGGATCAAGATAAGTTGATCCACCAATCATGTACCAAGAGAAGGAATACTCAAAGAGTACTTCTCCTGCTTCACTGAGTTCGAACGGTATCTCGAGGCGATAGACCGTGTGTCCCTCGATGTTCTCCCAACTGGATTCTGTATCTTCATACCAATTTCCATCGAAAGCTGTTACGAAAGATCCATCTGGAAGAGTAATCTTGCAGTTGAGACGATCAATGATCTGTGAGAAATCATTGTATCCATACATCGCAACATAGATCTTCGCAACGTGAGATCCTGCCGTTGTCTGAATGGCGATTCCTTTGAACGGTTCGCCACCGATCTTGAGAGGATAGTTGAAGTCATCCGTTGTCTCATTGGAGAGTTTCAACGTACAACCACCAACTGATCCAACTCTGTTCACTGACCACGTTCTACAATCCGTGAAGGAATTGCGGACAGTGTAGTTGCCTGCAAGCTGGTCATTCGTGCAGATGTAGGAGCACTCTTTACGAGTCTGATTCGTGTTCATGAAGGTGGACGGCATACAGATCACATTGGTTGAACCAACCAAGATGTTCGATCCATAGGAAGGAACCAATGCATACTGTCCATTGTACTCCCAGCTCGGGTTGTTGCGGTTGCACTGGATACTCTTGATGTAGAGAATGTTACCAGCACTATCGAGCACCCCATATCCGGGATACCATGTGGTGATGTTGCCGATCTTGCCAACACAATGGCAGAACTCGCAAGATCCTTCGATGTCGCAGTCCTTCATATCAACAAGACAATTGTCAAGAACCATGGCAATGCCACGAGGTGCGATGATGGCGATGTTCTGAATCAGATAGTCAGATGATGCAACACGTCCAAATCTGTCGCTTCTTGTAAGACGAAGAAGTCCGCGATTACTGCTACCTGTATTCCAAACATATCCACCACCGTTGTTTATTCCATCCCCATATTGAGGACTCCTTGACATGGTGATATTGATGTTTCGAACGATTGTGTACTGTCCAAAACTCGGATCACGATCATTCGACCATGCGTCATCGCATCGATAACTGAGACGGATGAATGGGAAATAACCGCCAGCCATCTGATCAGGGAAATTGACAGTGATGTCTTCAATGACAGAACCAGGAGATCTGATCTCGTGACTGAACAATTCTCCGATATGGATACGGTTGTCGTAAGGTACCCAGTACTGGTTTTCAGCCATCTGGTATGTCACGTTCTTCGCCGTGATAGTTCTGACTGTACCTGCATAGATCGGCTGCATGAACCAATCATGACGATTGTACATGTAGAAATAATTGTCGCAATCCTGGATCACAACATTTGGAATGAGACGATCATCCCAGTTCCAACTGAATACAGCATCGCGATCAACGTTTTGTACAGTATGTACTTTCACATTCTTGATCAGAATGTTGTGCTGTCTTCCAAAATACACACAGGTTCCATTCCACGTACAGTCGATTCTTGAATTGAGAAACCTTGCAGAATGTGCATACGAACCACCGGCGATGTAGATGAAATGTGTTCCATGATACCGTGAAAATGGTTCTTCACCAGCAGTAAAGTCATTTGTGTAGGTCAAGAAATGAACATTGTTGACATACAGACTGCACCGACCAGATGAATCTGCGACATAGATGCACCACTGGTGCGTTTCTCCATTCTGCGCGAAGTTGAATGATCTCAGATCGAGATATTTGCAGTTCGGGAGATAAAGTGAGTGCTGATCCCAGTTCTGATCAAACCTAAGCCACACTTGCAAGTTCTGTGGATCGCCTCCCCATGCGGTCCTTGCCTCCTGTGGAACCAGGCTCCAGTGTTCATCATTCTGGGTTGGCATTCCCCAAATCACCATGGATTTCACAGCACTGGAGTTTGTATTGCTTGAAACAATGGCAGGGAATTCCTTGTTCGATCTACGAACAATATAAATCACATTGTCTTGCAATGTGGTTGGAAAGTCAAGCAATGGAGAACTTGGAGAAGATCCATCACCAGCTGACGCATCCTGAGCAGATTTCTTGCTAGGATCGATGTAGCAGAACGTATGTTCAGCTGAGTGTATCATAGCCATGGAGAGTACCTCCTATTACAGACTCCTCCTTGAAGTCGAATATTTTCTCGATCACAGGATCTTTCATATCCGAAACAATGGGAGTGTCCAGTTTAAAATTATGTCCGAATGCACCAACTAATGGACAAGTTGGTACATAGACGTGAGTCACGTTGATGAAAGGAAAATTGTTATCGAAGGCAAATGCAGGATGAAAGAGATAAAACCCTCCAGCCTGTTGTCCGGACTGACGTGTACGCGGTTGTCCGAACTGATCGATCTCTTTGAAATTGAAGAAGAACTCCCAGTCACTCTGGAAGATCTTACGTATAAGCGGAGCAACACTTGCATTGCTTTCCAACTCATCTACAACAACACCTTTTTCGTTCAATGCTTCGATAATATCAGCATGTGTTGCTTTGAGTTGGGTGATGAGCTGATTCAGTTTTTGTTTCAATGTAATCATAGGACGACCTCCTGGTTTAACCGATCAACCTTCCCAGTTCCCTGAGAGGTGTGTCGCAATCCCTGAGATAGTCTTCGACTGCATCGATTCGCTCTCGTTCGACGGATAGTTCTTGTCGAATGGTGGATGCTGTCTGAGCAAGCTCTTGTTTTGTCGCATACTGATCCAGAAGATCTTCTGGAATCTCCACAACCCCATCCATGGATTCTTGTTCTGCGAACTTCCTCCATACTGAAGCTGCTTTGTCGTAGTAATACGTAGCCCACCCAACGTCGACAGTAGGATCATCCAGATACGCATATCTCACCATGACTAAGGCATCCCTCTCTTGCAGAGTTCTCAACTCTGCTAAGTAGTTCACCTGAATCATTTGAATAGAGGTACCTTCGTGTTTCCCACTATCTATCACATACTGCCACCGACCAGAAGATCCATCATAAATGAACCTTACAGCACTCATAGATTCTCCTTTTATTGGTTGAAGACTTTAGAGCATGGTCAATGCCTATATTACAGTCATTTTCACATTTTCAACGGATTTGAATCCATATATTACTTATCTGAAACGAAGTCTGAAATGATAAATTTAATCAAGGAAAATCCTTGACTTATCATCTCAGAAACACCAAAATTTTCAACACCAATAGAAGGAGGTTGGTTCAATGAAATTAAATGAAATCAAAGCAAATCGATTGACTAAAGGAGTCCAAGACTATCGAAAAACTCTTGACGTCATCACCAAGATGGATCTCGATCCTGATCGAGTGGATGATTGGTTCAAAGAACACGGCACGGATCAACGGGAGCATAGATCCACTGGTTACATGCTGGCATCGTTCATCGCACATGTTGTGTTTCATCTTCAGTCGTATATTCAGATCAATGAACTCGGATTCTTGTCTGAAATATACCGCTATCATCTTGCCACAAATTTCAGTGACCTTGAAGTCAGTTCGGCGGATGCACACATTCTGCTCGATACATTCTTCGATGACGTTTTCGAAGATCAGCTTCTCTGTGAAATCACAGAGAACAGACCGGTATCCAAATTCGTCAAGGATTACAGGAACACTCTCGATTGTTTGTTCAGAATCATCGGCTATCTCGACAATTTCAATAAGTTCATCGTTGCTGAACTTGATGGATTGTTGGATAACGGGGATTCCAAAGAAGAACTTCTCGCGAGATACATCTGTGAAACTGTGTTCGGTGAATCTTACCAGGATGGCAAACTGGCTAAATTGTACATTGAGAACTTCATGAACGGCTACGCCAAGAATGACGAAATTATCATGAACTTTATGTACGATCATCACTGGTGCGAACGCGGAAAGAAACCTGATCCACTTGACAGATCAACGGGAACTCGTTCATTAAAAGTTCTCGCGACATTCCTATCAGAAACCAAAAAACGTAAAGAAAAGGAGAAAGAACGCATGAACAACAAGAACAGAGAAATCAAAACCCATCTGAAGAACGACATCCATCCGGACTGCGACAAATGTCCGTGCAACAAGAATGATGGCCCTGATAAAGCCATGAATGTGGATCAGCTCATCACGATCCTCATGCACGCGGACAAGTCAGCTCCTATCCCGCCCGAAGTTGAGGCATGGGCGAAGCTCATCGAACATGAAGAAGAGGAGTTCACTCCCTTCATGCAAGTTCGCTCCAAAATCTCGGCATTCACAACCAGAGAGCTTGATCACATCAAGATCAAAGATATTAACGCCAAAGACAAACAGATCGATCGTCTCGCACAAGAGATCTGCAACATCGTCTTCGAGATCCATCCTCCGACTGCGAAGGAATGTCTCCGGTATGTCACCTACGTGTATCGGAATGTCCGCAATCTTCTGTCCAACAATATCGATCAGCTCACTCCTTGGGAGTACTGTCCGGAGTTCTGGACGAGTTGCATCGTGGATCGCGGATGGGGTCAGATCGGGAACGATGAGAAGGTTCATCTCAATAACCTCGGGAACGACATCTACGATCTTCTCGAAGCATTCGACCTGTTCATCCACGCTTCCAAAGTCATCACCAACAAGTGAAGGAGTCTCATGTTGAACCAAAAGGAAGATCTTGTCTACGATCTGATCAAGGATGACGAAGTCCTTGTGAAGATCGGAACACTTGCAAGATTGCACTATCCACTCAACGATCTCGATCATGGTTGGAATACTCATATTCACAATGTGATCGAGACTGCTCTGGATATTGTCAAGTTGGAGAACCCAGATCTTGATGTTCGTCAACTTGTGGTCGCTTGTATGTATCATGATAGTGCTCTTATGAGCATGGGGAGAGTAGATCATGAGATCTACTCCTCCTACATCGTGGAACGTGAACTCCACAAGATGCTGTCACCAGAAGCTGTGGAGAACATCACCACATCGATCATTGATCATCGTGACTCCAAGAAGTATGTTCGTAAGGTTGCGTATGGTACACCCTGGCGTAACATTTACTCGGATTATCTTGCAACAGCAGATCGTAGCTCTCCCCACAGGTTGTCTACGATCATGCTGTTCGAGAAAGCCATCGCGCACACGATCCATCAACACACGGGTGAACATCTCAATGATCACCTGATCCATGTGGTTGCATCCACTGCTCTCCAGCACATCCAAGAGAAGTATGTGGAACACACGGATCTCTTACCTCCCACTTACAGCAAGGTATACAAGAATGCACTTGATCTGCACAAAGCAACCATCAAGGGTATCGATATCCTTACTGTCGAAGAGATGGTAAGAGATTTCGTTGAAGATGGGATGATCGACAAGTTCCATTACGGAAAGCAAGGCGAAAGACTTGATGTCTGAACAACAAGGAGATAGAGGAGGGAACAACTATCCCTCCTCTATCTCTCTCACAACTTAACTTAAATTCTCAACACAAGGAGTTAACATGTCAAGATGGGTTATTGTCATCACAGAATACTGCAAATGGAATAAGGATAATCCTTGGGTGAAAGTATGTCCCGTGGAAAGTTATCCTAAAGCAAAAGAGATTCTCGACAGATATCATTCTGACTTTGTCAAGTACTACAAAGAAAGGAACAAATATCGTCCATTGATACCACTCGATGTTAAATTCAAATGGGAACCAAAGGAACCCAGTCATAAGATGAAACTTGTCGTAAATGTCCGTGATCCACAGAACAAAGAAGATTGGTTCATATCGTACGAGATATATCGTACGATCGGAGTTCGCACGATGGATCGGAGGCACCGTATCGATGTTCATCTTGCTGAAACAGAATCAGTGTTTCCATTCTGTCCATGTTTTCTATGAACTACAGCTACTACTCACTACACCTAGTGAGTAGTAGTTATTTTTTTTGTTAATCGACTTATAACAAGCATATATTACACGGATGAACAGAAACAATAACCAACAATGGAGGTATAAAATGAAAAAGAAACCCTGTCTCTGTCTCATCATCGGATTGCCTGGCTCTGGGAAGTCCACACTTGGACATCAACTCAAGGAGTTCCTCGATCTACGGAGAGATCGTCGTAACGAGAACCTCACGGTTCTTCGCGAAACGGATGAGTATTTCGTCGATGCTACAACGAAGGAATACAAGTTCGATCCTTCGAAACTCGCGGAGTATCATGCAGAGTGCCAGAAAAGCACAGAGTGTGATCTCTCCAACGGAGTTAATGTCATCGTTACGAATACGAATCTCACGAAGTGGGAACGTAAGCATTACTTTGGCATTGCTCGTCGCACCAAGTGCATCGTTCGTATCATTATCATGAGGAATAACTATGGTAATGTCCATGGTGTCCCACAGGAGAAGATCGATCAGATGAAAGCCAAGTTCCAGGAGGTGTCTTCGGATGAGTTCGAAGGTATCGATGATATTCGTTTCATTGATGCCTATGCACTTCGTAAGAACATTTTCAACGAAATGAACTTCCTTAAACTGATGGAACTTGCTTCCAATCAGTGGAATGGAAACAATTAACCCAACAGTGATGATGTCATCTATCCTCCAATGGATAGGTGATGTCATCACTGTTCTTTCTTCTTTTTCTTTTTTTGTTTATGATGTTGTTGTTTGTTGTTCATTTTATGCATTGGTTATTCTTTTGTTCTTATTGTTCTATTTCATCATTATCTTCTTTTATTGATTATAATCAATTCATTCTATTAGTCATTTATCTATTAGGTATTTCCTTATTTCATTTATTCATATTCATTACTTATTGAAGGAGATGATGGATGCACTATAGTGCATCCATCATCTCTCTGTTGTTCTATTCTCTTATTGTTCTTATAGATCTAAGATATATTTCTTATTATCTATATCTTATCTCTATATTAATCTCTATCTATAAGGGCCCTCCCTGGGCAACAGACCAGGTTATTGGCCATCCCACTTCTGTTGCGCATAACATAGTGGTGAAATTGTGATATTGAATTACACAAACAGTACATCTAATACAACCTAATGAAAGGAGTACGTGTCTATGGATATCATTGAAGTAAGTTGTAAGGAGTTTGATCAAATCATCAACAATGGATTTGACAAATGTCCTCTGTGCAAAGAGTTCGAATTGAAACATTCTAACGAGCATGTCAAAGTGCTACAGAAGTTCGATGATCCCTCATCAGGTGTATTCTTCACTCCAGCAATCTTCTTCCTTGAACAATCGATGGTTGCTTATCTCAAACTTGCAGTGTGCATCTGCACACATTGTAAGAAACTCTTTGGTGTCTACTGTGATAGTAGAAAAGAGAGCAACGTTCAGAGACAGAGAGAACGTGCGATGAACGAACGCAACATGAAAGAGAATGACAAGCTCTTCAAGAACTTCAACAATGCAGATGCAACCAAGTTGAAAGAGATCTGCAATCAGGTTGATGGGAGACCAGTTCAAAATGAAAACAACAAATGTATACGGTGAAGAGAATCTCAATGGTTCTTACAATGTCATTTGTCCTTGTTGTGGAAAGAGGATGAAACCAATCATCTTCCAACACAATAATCTGATCGATGACAAACCAAAGATCTATCAGCGTATGTATGGGAACAATGGATACGTTGGTGTGTTCATGATGTGCACCAAGTGCAATGAACTGTTCTTCGGATACAGTGGAATGTTCGTTGCAAAAGCACCGCATTTTTCACACATGAACTCTCCCATCTGTGGGAATGCAAACATGTTCATTCGAACCAACATCGATCCCACAGGAGATATTCTCACAAACATCGAAGACATCTTCTCCAAGATGCAGATGGACATCAAGGTCTATCGACCTTATCATCATACAGAAGGATATGTTGAGATGAATGGACAGCAGTATCCTTCGATCGCACTGATGAACGAAAGCAATCAGAACATCTGTACGATCATCAACATTGATGTGAACAAGTTCATCAAAGACAACATCAAAGTCTTAAAACAGTGACACATCTAGTCGATCCATTCTATACCAGAACACGTCCAACAAAGAAAAGGAGACTCGCATGTTTCGGAATCTGTTGGATAAGTACTTGAAGTTTCGTAAGAGAGTGAGAGAATGGTGCCATTTCAACATGGCGATGGGAGAAGCTGACTTTGAGTTAGATCAGCAGGTCGAACTTCCTTATCGTAATCAGTACATCTCACTCGATGATCGAAACAAGATCATTGAACTGTCTGTGAAATTGATCAAGAAAGCTTTAGCCAGATACAACATGGCATATGAAGCTACAATTGACCCCAATGAATGCTTCACAGAGTGCATCCCTCAGAGATGCCTTGGGATCAAATTTACGATCGAGTATCACGGGATGATACACGAGTCGTGCGTTCATTTTAGCAGCGACACAGTTGATGACTTCTAAAGGATAAGAGCCACTTTGTGTGGCTCTTATCCTCTCTTTTCTCCTTCTACCGTCATCCATTTTATAGCACTTGAAAATTTTTAGGTTTTAACCTTATATACGTGAGGGTACATTTATGCTCATAATGTACGACAGCTTTACTTCGAGCAACTACACCTTAGATGAGGTGATGCTTGCTTCGAAGATCGTTCCACCCGTTGATGGAACGACACTGATCAACGCTGCCGATGGGTCAATAATGGTCAACCCTGACTACTACTACAATCAATCTCAGATCAACCGCATGATCTCATCCGTGTTCAAGTGGATGGGTGTGGTTGAATCCATGCAAGATCTTCCTTCGACCAATCTTGTTGTGGGGCACACCTACACAGTGAGAGAAGATGATCTCGGTAATGAAAATGCCGAGTATGCATGGAATGGAGATGAGTGGGAGTTCTTAGGGACACACGTTGATCTGTCTGGATATGCGTTGACAGTGGATGTGCTTGAACTGATCCGCGTTGAACGAGAGCGTGCTCTCGCTGCGGAAGCTGCCAAGCTAGACATCACCGCATTCAACGAAGCGATTCGTGCATATGGGAAAGACTACACCGCGTTTGAAGTCTTCCCGAATGACACAGCTATCGCTGCGGGTGATACTGATCCTGTCACTGGATTCAAATACAGGATTGCAGTTCCAGCACAGATGACACATCGAACGTTGTTAAGATCCTGCACTCCGATTGATGAGTCAGATCTCATCATCGACTGGGGTGACGGATCCGTTACTATTGTATCTGAGCTTCCATCAAGTTGTGCCAAGTTGGATGACACGGAATATGTCTACAAACTTGAGCATACTTATGAGGTATCGGATCGGTACATCGTCAAGATCTACGGTACAAAGTACTTTGGATTCACAACTGAATGGGAAAGTAGCAGAGACAACTTGACGTATAACCTTATGTCAAGATGTATCGAGGAAGATCTCCCAATCTCCAGTCATGTGACCAATCATGCTTCATTCGCAGCTCTTGCTCTTCGACTTCTCAAGGTTACGGCATCCGAATGCGTTCTCACGAACGCGTTCAATCTGTCATCCTTTTTCTTGGGTGACACGAACCTTGTACAAGTCACGGGAGTTAAGAACATCTCGAATGCATGCCGTACGACCACAGCATTCTTTGCAGAATGCGCTGCTCTCACAACCACAGACTTTATCATTCCAGGCATGACAAAGGACGGATCCAATTATTACGTCTTTGCTTGGTGTGCAAATCTGGTGAGAGACGTTGCAAAACTGATCCCGACTCAGGGATTTGTTGGTCACTCGATCAGCATGGATCATGCGTTCACCAACTGTAAAGGGTTGACTGGTACAGTCCCAGCTTCCAAGCTATGGGAGAATACCAGGATTGCGTGGACGAACACATCCCAGTGTTTTGCAGGATGTTCCGATGCGATCCGCAACCAAGTTCCCACCTCTTGGGGTGGTTTGAACTCGGAGATCGAAGCAGAGATACAAGCACACCATTGGGATCATGTACAAGTGCACGATCTCAATACTGAACTTCAATCCCTGACAGGAATGATCGCTCAATTGAGAACAGATGTTCAGACAGTTATCTTCATCCGAAGTGGTACTGCACAAACACCTGAAGTTCTCACATTGAGAGCTGACAAGCGCTACATTGCTTCAGCTCCGTTCACGGCATCATTGCCTGCCGATCCTACGGATGGTCAGTTGATTCAGCTGAATGTTTCGACTGGTTCATCTAACATGCAGGTGCTCGCACCTGCGCCCGCTACCATCGATGGAAGTAATCTGCCTCTTGAAGTCGGAACTACTCCAGATGGCATCATCGTTAATAACGCTGTTTATACACTGGTCTACGACAGCGTTGCAAGCAACTGGATTGTGCTTTAATTAGTGCATCCAAAATGGAGGATTCATGTCATCTCTTATTTCTGTTACTCCTTCGGAGTACACGCCGGCTGCAAACCTCGTTCTGATTTACACCGATGACTCCAAGTTCTATTCGAAAGATCATTCCGGCTCTTCGACCGAGATCGCCGCATCTGTTCTGAAAGTTCTTGGCATCGCCGCAGCCGAACTTCCCGCTCTGGCATTTGAAGAGGACGTCACCGCTGCTGTTTCCAAATCTGTCGCAAGCGTTGACGGCGTTTCCATCGCCATTGGTGCAAAGGCTTCCTCTGCCTACGCCAAAACCCTTGCCGACCGCAAAGTCGACAAGAAAGTCTTCCTTGCTGAAAAGCAAGCTACTGCTGATGCTCTGGCTTCTTTGGATACCGCCAAAGTTGACAAAGTCACCAACAAGAGTTTGGTGAGCGATTCCGAAATCAGCAAACTCGCGGCATATCCCGAATATTCGGAAGTTCAATCCGCTATTTCATCTGCGATTTCGCAGGTGTTCCGTTACAAAGGCATCAAGACCTACGTTGCTGATCTGCCCGCATCAACGGATGATCCGGCACCTGTGGTCGGCGATGTCTGGTTCGTGACCAAGAATGATTCCACCAATGACGAGACCATCGATGCGGAATTCGCATGGAACGGCACGAAGTGGGAACAGCTGGGCACTTCCGGCTACATGAAGTCCTATGTGGACGCTGAGCTGGCCAAGAAGAAAAACATCGACGCGATCGTCTATGTCGATGAAGGTACGGCTCTCGCACCGCAGGCCGTCGATCTCGCCATCGACAACCACTATATCGTCAGCACCGAATGCACGCTGACTCTGCCCGATGCTCCGGCTGATGGCACTGTCATCCGCATCACGACAGTTGTTGGCGGCGCTGATCGTCAGGTTGTCCTGGCTTCCGGCAGTTCCGACACGATCCTTGGATCGTCCAACCCCTGCGCCATCGGTATTGACGGCGATGGTATCGCCATCGATGTGGAGAACTATACGTTCCTATACGTCGAAGCCGACACTAACTGGATCGTTCTCTGATCAATCATATGAGTCCACTACAGGAAGGTGTGGTGGCTACACCACACCTTCCTTTCTTTACTTCAAAAATTTATCATGGAGGATAACTCATGTCTGCAGTCGTGGTAATTGATTCCACATCACTTGAGATCCCTTCAGGACACGCATATCTCTTTGCTGACACATCCAGTGGATCAACAGTATACAAGTATCAGATCTCAACTGGTACTCCTCACGAACTCACTGTGGGTGTCCTCAATGCACTTGGTGTTGCACTAAGTTCTCTTCCTAAGCTTGTCCTTCAGTCGGATCTTCTCGATGCTCTGAGCAAGACAATCTCATCTACCACAGGTGTGACCGTTGCTCACGAGAACAAAGGATCTGTATCTGCAAGCTATGTTGAGAGGAAGGTTGGTAATAAAGTCAACAAAGCTGACTTCCTTACCAAGATTGCTGTTCTGGAACAGAAACTTACTGATCTTGCGAGTGGTGTTGCGTTCGGTCCGTTGTCGTATGAAACACTTGCTCCAGTTGCAGATCCAACTGAATCCAATGAAGATGCAAAGAGTCTGACATTCCCTGCAATAGGAAGTAAGTTCAGAACTGTGTTCAGTGAAGATGATGACGGAAACATCAAAGTGAACGCACCTGTTCTTTCTGCATCCAGACCATTGGTCATGTGGGAATGCACTGTTGCAAGTGACAATGAGAATGTCCACGAATTCAGCTTCTTCATTGAGAACATGGAAGTGATTCTTGGTGATGACGCAAGAGTTGGATATCCAACTCATCTGTTCACATTCTTCTTTGATGGTACAACCACACGTTGTATCCAGCAGTCCACTATCGAACATGTGTTCGATTATCAGGCTGCTTCTGATCAAGAAGAATAAGCATCAACTGAAGGTATCAGGATGATCCAAATACGCTGAGTTGTGATAACAAAGTCAAGGATTTTCCTTACCTAAAATTGCATAAAATGAAGAACTCTCAGATGGGACTTGTTCCCATCTGAGAGTATCTTTATAACGTTATCGAATAATAATCTCCAACTCATGGATGAGTTGATCACTTGTGTAACCCTTGGTTCTTTCAATCACAGCTACGCAATCAGCAACCAAGGTTGCTTTACGTGTCTGGATTTTCTGAAGGATCTCTTTTGCTTTGTTTTTGTCCATGTGAACGATGGTTCCATCAGAGGAGATCCAGTTGTCGATAGACAGATCAAGAGAGATCACTCGTTCGTAATCAGAACAAGAGTAAAGATCTGTCTTGAAAGAGACACCGTTGTCATCTTTGATGTCTTCCTGGAGTTTGATGTCTCTCTGAGTCTTGTGGTTCTGATTAATGAAATCAACAATCATGTCTCTCTGAGAATCCACCACAAACTTCCCATCTTTCCAATCCAGAACTATGATGAGATCTCTTGGATATGGAAGCTTGTCTGTTTCGAAGATAGGTTCTTCAATAGGACCAAGATCTTTGATCTTGGTGAACTCATGGGTGAGTGCATTATACACGTCCACACCACGATGGTCTTCCATAGAGATCCAGTTGTTCTTGGATGGTACGAAGATGAAGACACATCCTTCTTTGAGGGACTTGAGATCTGGCGGAACTTCTGTTGTGTTCGGAGGTATAAGCCAGATGTCTCTCTGTTGCAATTCGGATTCACGAGGATCCAGTTGTGTTGGTATCATTCCACGATACTCGAATGTTTCTGGATCATAACTGTAGACATTTTTGATACGCATGTATGTGCTCCTTGTTATTGGGTTGGTTGTTGTGATATCACCATGCTCGAATGAGAGGAACCAACTGGATACTCAATGGAGTAACAGTTGTCCCTCCATAGATGGAGTTGGATTTCGATGCGTCAAACTGAAGATCTCTTTCGTGGTCACTTCCAGCATGTTCTTCTCCAGATCTACCACGAATAGTGGTGTTGTAGAATGCACCACCAAGATTAGCGGTATTCCAAGATCTCCAGACATTGAACCATCCAGCATGTCCTTTGATATTCGGAAGACTTGCTGCGATAGCAGTCGTGATAGAGGTTCCACCTCGGATGTATCTTGCATCCGTGAGTTTAGGAAGATTGAAGTTATCTCCACTTCCTCCATAGATGTATCCGATCACGGTGAACAGATCTGGATATGTTGCTTTCTTGATCGATGCGCCATTTGCTACAAGCCAATTCTTGATCTGCAAATTAGAGAGCATGGTTGCTGTGTTGGTGAAAAATATGATCGTACCGATAGGTACATTCCCTCCTGTTGGTAGATCAATAGGAAGAGATTTTTTATTGAATGCCATGATTTATCCCTCCTTAAGAGTTGATTTTGAATAGGGAACTATGCTATGATAGCATAGTTCCCT
>Ga0310695_10000089_pt1 | contig 238269 bp, 241 predicted proteins | sample RumenRJG_04DNA_FD_203882 | JGI IMG/M metagenome (GOLD analysis project Ga0310695, IMG submission 203882) | Bovine rumen microbial communities from Lethbridge, Alberta, Canada - RJG_04 (v2) (version 2) | ecosystem: Host-associated > Mammals > Digestive system > Stomach > Rumen | place: Canada... | reverse complement strand
AAAATGAAAAATGACAGGATGTTTTCGGGAATACTCAATGAGGTATCCACACTGTCACAGGATAAGGAGGTGCAGATTATGCTATTAGCAGAAAAATATGCAATGTCAGACATTGCTACAATGAGAAAACAGGACCATGCAAAAGGTCGTGCCGAAGGTGAAAATCGGATAAACAGCCTGTATATGCACCTCAAAGCCACGGGAAAAACTGATGAGCTCATGAGAGCCATCGAGGATGCAGATTACAGGGAGTCTTTGATGAAGACTCTGCGCCTGTAAAAGGAGAGATGAAAGATCATCCGGCCGCAAGTAACGGTCGGATGAAACTTAAACCGATAGGTTTCAAAAGGATGTAGTAGTCAGCAGATAACTGACTACGGCATCCTTTTTTTTGTTGTTATTTTTCCAAATATATACTTTCAGACTAATCGCAACAGAATCCCAGTCAGACTTATCGCAATGCAATATTGCGTTTCAGATGAAAAATTACCCTAAGATCACCCTCCCGGAAGCCATAAAATCCATGCTTGATTATTACTCTGTTTATGATATACTATACTTGTTAAATCTTATATCAATCACAAATGTCAAAAGCATCTCCAGTAACAGGGAGACTGCTACCAGAGGGACCGGAAGACCGGTTACATTCCCAGAACAAACAGGAATAAACACAGGCATGACACTGCGCATGTCTTTTTCTGTTGCTCCGGGAACAAAATGGAAGGAGGCAAGGATGACCGCATATGAAGCGATACGGCTGCTGCTCGGAAGGGAAAAAGGATCGGAAAGGCTTATCAAGCTCCTGCTTGACTACGACATGGATTCCAAGGTCGTTTTCAAAAAGGACGGGCTTGCCATAAACCCCGAATCCCTCAAGACAGCAGATCTCACAGACCTAAAGCTCTGCGTCAGCAGAAATTAAGGAGGACATGATGAAGGGACAGAAATGTCGGTATGTCAGATCTTTAAGGGACAAATCAGTGAGAAGGCTGAGAAGCATAGGCACTTCGGCGTACGAAAAGGCAGCCAAGGATTACGACCTCGCGAGTGAAGAGAACGACCGCATCATGCGGGAACTGTTCACGGAACTTCAGGAAGGAAACATCAGCTGCTTTTATACGTGCCGTACCAACACCAGGAGAAACGGCAGCAGGTACACCAGTTACTCGGTATACCACAGGAGCACGAAGGAAAATGGCTGTGTCCAGGGCTCATATTTCTACACGGAGGACAACGGGATGTTGATCCCTTTAGGAGACTCCCAGTTCAGGGAATTTGAAGAGTTCAGGAGCTACGGCTACAGAAGCGGAGCCTATCTCATCAGAGAATCCGCATAAACAGAATACCTCTTAAATGAGGGCGCCCACGTCACGGGTTACGACGATCAACGTTAGAGACCCGGTGGCGGGGTCTCTGTATTTATTGTTTGGAGGTAAAAACCATGGACAGAGCAGATCTTAAGGCAGTAGATGTAGCAAAGGACGCATTCGAAACAGCAGACTATATTACCGGTGTTTTAACCGGTGGCGTAGAAGCTCCTCGTAAGCTCCTCAAGGCCAGGGTTTCGAAGGAAGGCGTAGAGATCGACTACACTTATCCCGAGACCTGCGGACTTTCCGATGCAAGATATCACGATACCCGCGCAGGCAAGACCTTCACCGACGTTTTCTCATATGTCGGCGGCAAGCTTGCCGTGAACGGGAATACAGACATCTTCGGTATCAACGGATGGAATGATCCTGATATCAACAAGATGGCATCGGACTTCTACGCAAGGAACGGCCTTGTAGCAGTGGCTGCTTAATGAGCAAAAAACTGAATATCTCAAAAAGAGAGCGCCCACGCTGAGGGTTACGGCTTTACTCAAGTCAGAAACCCGTCAGCGGGGGTTTCTGTTTCTAAGGAGGACGGATTATGGATAAAAACGACACGATAGAATTCCAGGGAAAAGAGTATCCTGTACGGGATATCGACGTTCCCGGATTCGGAACCAGAAGGATTTCAGCAGAGAGCCTGGAAGAGGCACTTATTCAGGACGGAAAAGGATATGCCAACAGCGAAGCGGAAGAGATCGACGGGAGCATATTCTTCTATGTACCGGATAAATGTATGGACTACGATAACCATGAGCTCAGCAGGACAGTTGCAGAGCTTGTAGGGTAGGAAGAGAGGTGGAAACATGGAAATCTTATTAAAACAGATACCTCTGGACGGCGGGCTTTTTCCTGACGAGTGCATCTACATGTTAAAGCTCTTAAGGGATAAAGGCAGAGACCGTCAGATCATTCCTGTGGACATACAGGGCGAAAATGCTGCGGCATCAGGCTTTATGACAGCAAAGGCATTGGAAGCTCTGAACTACGATCAGGAAGGACTGAGCAATTTCATTAAAGCGATCCTCGACGACACTGAGCTGGAGTCCCCTGACGGGCTGTACGGATACAAAGGAGTCGGGATTTTCATGGACTATCAGGGTTCATGGATAAAGACCGATGACCTTCAGTATTGCAGAAAGCTCGGACCGGGAGTCTATAAGCTGGTCGAAGCAGTAGAGCATGATGACGGTTACGTCATGCACAAGCCTGGGATAGTAGATTTAAGTGAATGGGCTGATCCAGACACTGAAGGTCTGTATTCCGTAAAGTGCGAGGATGTGATCAGGACTTTTTATGGAAGCATAAAAGAGTTCGAGGAAAGCTATCCCGCACAGGAAGACAGAGACCAGATACTGGCGGAACTCATCTACGAAACCTTTGCAGAAAGGGATCCCCGCCATAAGGTCTACGAAAACGAGGAAGAAACGAAAAAAGCTCTGGAAAGAGCGATATCATAACAAGTAAAGCAAACCCGGTGCAGGGGACGCATTCAGCATCCCGCTGCACATAAAAGGGGGGATGCTGGGTCAGGAGAAAGAAATGTTAATTTACTTTGACACAGAAACTACAGGATTGGACGCAAAATCCTGTAGGATAACAGAACTTGCGGCATACTCATCGGAGGGAAAGCAGATGGACGTGTTCTTGAAGCTGCCCGAAGGTGAAAAGGTGCCGGAATTTATAACAGAACTCACGGGAATCGACAACGAAACCCTTGAAAAAGAAGGTATAACTGAGGAGGAAGCGCTGGCGGAATTTCTCGACATGTTCTCTGAAGACGAGACTACATATCTGGTAGCTCACAACTGCCAGTTCGACGTATCGTTCGTGAGGGAAGCCATCTTAAGGCATCCTGAGCACCAGGGCTGGCTTGGGATATTCGATTCAGCCGACCTTATCGACACAAAGACGATATTCCAGGCACGTTATGAGAGTTCAAGGCACAGGCTTTCCGATGCGATAGAGATCTACGGACTCCAGGAGGAATGCAAAAACTCCCATAGGGCCATAGACGATGCTTACGCACTGAAGCGGGTCTTTGAAAAGATGGCGGAAGAGAAGAACGATGTATGGAAATACGTCAACGTCTTCGCTATCCATCCCAAGTACGGGATCTCCGGCGACAGGCTTGCTAAGGTATCGTACGGACTCATGGAGAACGGCGAGATCAGCATCGAAGGCAAGACATACGAGATGGATGCAGCATAAATAACTATCAGCTCCCGGCACAGGGGATGTACAACCGTCCTCCTGTGCGAACGGGGACGGTAGAAAGAGAGGAAAACAATGGATAAGAAAATAACAATAGGAGAATTTATCGACTCCATCATCAAGAGCGGGATCAGCCCCAACGATCCGTTAAAGTCAATCTCGATCTTCCAGAACGGGTTCCCCGGAGAAGGAAAGGTAGAGTACGGCTATACGGTCGACTGTGACAGCAGATCGCTGCAGATCCCTATGTTCAAGGAGGCAGCCTGATGGATAAATTTTTTACCCAGCAGTTTTGCGACAGATGCGGAGGAACATTAGAAGGCGGTAGGATAATATCGATGTTCAATACCGACTGCATCTGCATGGGCTGTAAGAAGAAAGAAAGACAGAGAAGCGATTACAGGAAAGCGGCCGATGCTGAAACAGCAGAAGTCCGCAAAGGCAATTACAATTTTGCCGGAATAGGAGGGATCTGATGTTGAGCGATACCATAATCCTCGACGGCGGTCAGTTCCGCATAGGCGAGTATTCGGTCGCCGGAAATTACGATGACGGCTATACTGTCTGAAGGACAGATGACGGAGAAGACAGCGAGACGCTTTACGAAGACATATCGTTTGAAAATTGCGTCGTTTGGTGTCTGAACAGTTAAAAACTGAATAAGGAACTCTAAACGCTCACGGGCTGCCCTGTGCTTTTAAAGCCAACAGGAACGCCCGAATGGGGCGGATGGAGAAACAAATGAAAGAAATAAAATCCACGGATATCGACAACAGGATTGATTTTCCGGAGATTGAAAGTATTTCCGATGAAAGAAAAGCTCAGATGTTCGACCAGCTTCTCAGCTGGGTAGGAGATCATTCCCAGAAGTTTGTCAGGGATTTCCTTAACGCCGCAGATGCAACCGATGAGGAAGCCGAAGAATTGTTTGGGGTCAGCCTTGAAGGTAATACAGTTTTTAATTACCTGTACAGGGACGGATCCAACTACAAGCAGTGGAATCGGTTCATCCTCAAAGGCAGATCACAGACGAGCAGAAGGAGAGGATAATGAACACCCTCGACGGCGGTGAGCATTTCATTCCTGAGCAGCTCGGATTACCCCTTAAAAGGCCTTCCGATACACTCAACGAGGATGATCACTGCTGGTGCGAAGTGAAGTCCCTTGACTCGGCATTTGAAGAGACTGAGGAAGAAGACGACGGCATGACAGTCGAAGAGCTGGTAAAAGCGTTTGAAAAAGCGGCTGAAACCGGCTGGGACGATGTCACTTACGCCGTTGCTGTTTAAGGAGGTGCCGGCATGAGATACGTGATATCAGCGATAAGTTCCCCTTTCGGGGAGGCCGCAGGAAATGATGCAGTCGAGCACGATCCCGAAAATGCCATCATCCAGTGGTTCAGATATTCGGAGAAATACCCGACATGCGCATCGCTTCAGCCTCAGACTAAGGAAGACGGGCTGGCTCTCCTCAAGTGGGCAAAACACAACTTCAACAAGCTTGAGGTCTGGGCAAAAGAGCATAAGTGCCCGTATAAGACCGGATGGCTGAAAGAACAGATAGAGAAGCAGGTGGAAGATAACAAATGCTCCATGCAGTGGGAATACGACGAATTATTCCCGTTCAGCATGGGATGAAGGAGGTATAAAAATGGAATTGTGTATCCGTGATGAAAACGGCCTTATCGTCGCTCTCTTAGCAGGATATTCAATAGAAGAGATTAATGATCTCCTCAACCGGAATCCCGGCTGGTACAGAAGCCAGATGGAGGTGTGACATGGGTCAGACTTATTACGTGGAAATGGAGCTTAAGGATGCAAAGGAAGACAAGCTTAAAAACCTGATGAACAGCTTCATCAACAAAAAGGAACAGACCGGCAGAGCAAGGTTCAGCCTCGTCGGCAGGGACAGGGATTCCCTGGACGACCTAGTCAAGATCATGATAACGCCCTATGGGTTTGCTCATAAAGGTGACACATACAGGTCGTTCTTTGACGCCAGTTACGGCTAGGAGACCTTGATGTCGGAGATGTTTGAAGCTATGGCACCCGCGCTCGGAGACGGATCGTCGCTGTATGTAGAACCAGACGAAGGCAGCTGGAAGCTTGTGGTGGAGAACGGAAAAGCCGCTTAGCAGTGAGGAGAAAGAAATGAAAAAAGAGAATCTTCAGCTGATGAAAAGATCAGTGGCAAAGGAAAGACGGGAAAAGATCTCGAATGGTACTTGGATGCCCCGGGGAGCAGTAATGCTCACTGGGAAGCAGAAAGCCTTTAAGAGGTCTGCCCTCAAGAAACAACTGAATAAAGAACTTGTGGCGATAGGCTAAAAATCTGCCGCATATCACCGGGCTGTCTTCGGATAGCCCGGTATTTTTTTGTTGTCTTTAATGATTATGTGGTGTAATATATATTCAATGATATGTATACTATACATCAGAAGGGAGCAGGCAATGATAGGAACGATAGTGACAGCAGGAGTAGCCATGATGTTCATAGGCGCCACGATAATAGGCATCATCCGTGGCGTACATGATTTCAAGAACGGGATAGACCCAAGAACAGGAACAAAAATTAAGAGGTAAAACATATGGTAATGTCTGAAAAAGTAAAAGATATTAACATCTGGCGCCGGCTGAAGAAAAAGAAAAGCCAAATAAGCGATCATAGAGACCGCGACGAGACTGAGATAGAGGAAGGCTTCTCGCGCCTTAAGAAAATGGTCTCGGAAAACACAGCCCAGGTAGTAAAAGCACTCTTGATAAACACTCTTTTTGCTGTGTTTGTTTCAGGATGGACCCCGCAGCTGTTAAGAACAGTGTTAGGAATACAGGAAGCTGTCTATTTATCGCAGATCCCCAAGAACGCATTTACCGGTTTAGGATTCATATTTACGATACTCATAATAGTCCTGCTATCGGCAGCGGAGTATAAGTTCTTCAAGTCGGTAGAAAAAGACTATGTGACCGATAAGAAGATGAACTACGACATATCAAAGAAAAACATCTACGGTTCAGCCCACTGGCAGACAGAAGAGGAAAGGGAAGCGTGTTTTTACCGGTCAAAGGATGTCGAAGGGCTCAAGAACCATCTCGACATCTTAGGCTTCGATGACCGGAAGCTCTTATACACTCTGAGGGATGACCTTCACGGCCTGAATAAGAACATCGCCATCGTCGGCGCCCCCGGAGCAGGTAAATCTGCCGCTATCGTTAAGAACCACATATACCAGAACATCCGCAGGGGAAGCAGCATCATAGTGACCGACTCAAAAGGCGACATATATAGGGAGACCGCGTACATAGCAAAGAAACACGGATACACGGTAAAAGTCCTGAACATAAAATCAGACGAGATAGGAAATTCCGACGGCTGCGACCTGCTGAAGTTCGTAAACTATGATCCCGTAAAAGACGAGACCAACGCGAGCAACGCACCTGTAAAAGCACAGGTTATGGCAAACACCATAATCAGGAATACGGAAGCTGACGGAAAGCTCGACTACTGGGCAAAGAACGAGATGAACTACCTCAAAGCATTGCTTCTGTTCATAGCAAAAGACCCGAAAAGGCAGGAAAACGGCACCAACAGTCTTGCTGAGGTATTCAATTACAGTTCCACTAAGACCGTGGAGCAGATAAAACAGGATTTCGGGATGCTCAAGAACGAAGATCCCGCGAAACAGGCGTTCAACATCTTTACCCAGTGCGACCCCAAAGTGCAGGGGCAGATAGCGAACGGTATGAACATAAGGCTCCAGACCCTCGGAGACCCTATGGTACAGAAGATGGTAGGATCCGATGAGATAGACCTTACCCTGCCCATGAAGGAAAAGTGTCTGTATTATGTGATAATACCTGACATGGACGATACCTATAAGTTCATAGCCACACTGTTCTTCTCCGAGCTTTTCATGCAGATGGGCGCATATTCGGACTCCCTATCAAAAGCGGAGAAAAAAGACCAGCTAAGCGTCAGCTTCATCCTCGACGAGTTCTATGCCACCGGGGCTATGCCTGATTTCAAGAAGTATGTCGCCACAGTCCGTTCCAGGAAGATGGGCATCACGATAATCCTTCAGGATATCGGCCAGCTTGAGGAGATGTATCCGGGCAGGGGCTGGAACTCCATAATGAACAGCATGGCGACGAAGATATACCTGTCATCCAACGATCCGAATACGGCCAAATATTTTTCGGATCTCCTCGGCATACAGACGATAAGGCTGGAGAACAGGGGATATATACAGGATACCGGGGATGTAGTGAACACTCACGGCAAAGTGAAGGTTTCCGAAGGCTACGGCAAAAGGCAGTTAAGATCACCCGACGAACTGATGAACAACCTGTCCTCAGACGACCTGATAGTGACTATTTCCGGGCATCACCCGGTAATGCTGCATAAGTTCATAGCTGACAACCATCCCATGGACAGGGAGCGCTATGTGGAAAAGAAGATCCGCAGGATAAACAGGAGGACGGGCGAAGAGACCGTCAAGAAGGAACTCAGGGAGCAGGAGATGATCCCTGCAAACCACACCCCCGCTTGGAGGGAAGCTCTCGAAGAAGAAGAACAGGAGAAATCCCGTAAAGAGGAAGAACTCCGCAGGGAAATGGAAAACAGGGACTACAGCGTGACCTACGACAAACAGGAATCCGAAAAAGAGCCGGAAGAGCCCGAATATGACGAAAAGATTGCAAATAAAACAGACGGCCTTAAAAACAAACCCCGTTACGTCACGGCAAGCGGCGTGTATACCGCCCCGGGCAAGAAAAACGAGAAAAAGGGGAAACCGGGCAGGAAAAAGGATGCGGCTACAACGGAGACAGAAAGAGATAAAATACCCGAAGAACCTGAAAAGGCGCCTGACGAACCTGTTTCATTTGAAGATGATGGCACAGAAGACGCCATAACCGTCCGTGAAGAGCAGTTCGACCTCGACCCCGAGGAACTGGAGGCAGAATTCGAAAGCGACGGATATGAGGACGATGACAGCCTTTCCGAGGCCTTAATGAATATGTTCGGGGATGGGATGACTGAAGTATAAGTTTTTTTGACGGTTTTGGCGTTTATTTTGTATAGTATACATAAGAATACCGGAAGGAGTTTTGCCGATGCATACAGTACATTGCTGTAAAGACTGCAAACCGCCTAAGAGGCATGCAGCCTGCCACGATACCTGCGAAGAATATATAGCAGAGAAAAAGCATATCGAAGAGATCAAACAGATACGCGGCGTTTCATTTTACGGCGCATCCACGCAGGCAAAGCTCAAAAAATCTACCGCGAATTTTAAGGCTATGACGCGCTACAGCGCCGGATAAAGGAGGAATCTTATGTTGAATCTGTATAACGAAGAGATAGACGAGACCAAGGAACCTGTCCCGGGCGTGGATATCCCTCCGTACAGGTACCCGAACATTACGAAATTCTCAGATCCCAAAGATTTCGAGCTGATAGCTTATGTAGACGGATCATACAACCGGAAGACTAAGGTCTACGGCTTTGCTGTTGTTCTGACCACGGATGATAATACAGTGCTGGACAGCTTCTCCCGGCACGATACGAGGTTCAACGCCATGTGGAACGTAGCCGGGGAGATCGAGGCTGCTATGTATGCAGTGGACATAGCCAAGGAACTCATGGTCGGATCGCTGCTCATATGCTACGACTACGAAGGCATAGAAAAATGGGCGACGATGGAATGGCACGCCAAAAGAAAGGAAACACAGAAATACTGTGATTTCATGCGTAAGACAGCCCTTACGATGAGGATCGGGTTTAAGCATACGACGGCGCACACAGGGATAAGACTGAATGAAATGGCAGACGAGCTGGCCAACAAGGCAGCGGGGATAATCCCTCTTAACGACCTTGTGCCGATATACATGCATCTGGACAGCCACCTGGACAAATATGAACTTACGAACGAATACGATGTGCCGCCGGAAACGCTCATGGCGATAGATTCCTTCCGTATTTCTAAGAGCTACGGGGATTATGCCCGTTTAAGGGTAGGGCGGTGTGACAGGTTCTCAGGTATGAGAGGCGATGATTTTAAAGAAATCCTTGACAAAGAAGCCTTCGAATATCTTAACAGGTACGGAATGACGCCTCATGAACGTAATCTCGCCATGCGCTGGGCTGCAAGAGGGCTCAATGCTGACGACGCTCTTAAAAAAGCTATCGTTGATGGGGAGATTTATTCAAATAAGGCGAAAGTGGGATGATGCTGGAAAAACATTCTGCGGAGTTTTTATTTAAGGGAATTGAGTTATGAAAAATATTGCAGACAACTTAGATTATACGCAAAACATGACATTCTTCTTGCATAACGATCTGATACGGAAATTGAATGTTCAAAACAGAAAAATGTCAGTTCTGGAACACAAATTATTTATCTACATCTGTGCAATGCTTCAAAACAAACCTGTAACAGAAGATCGATACAAGGAAGAACTGATGTTTGAATGCAAATTCAATCTAAATGACTTTTGCGATATATGTGGGATAAAACATCGCGGGAGAGAAGAAGAAATAAGGAGAGAATTGCTCAGACTTTCCACGCGTGCAATTTGGTTAAAAAAGAAAGATAACACCACTGTGCTCATACGTTTAATAAATGAATCCGAAACATTTGCTGATGGAACAGCCAGGGTGAAATTATCACCTGAATTGGGTCCGTATATTTTTATAGGCTATTATTTGGACGAATATATATACGACGACCCGGAATGAAATATGTCCAAAATTTCTTAAACAAACAAAAGCCTTGCAAACCTACTATTTATGCGGTTTTAACGTATGTTCGTGAACGTAAACATGTCCGAATTTCACGCCAGAAAATATAAAGAACTTACACAGATAAAATAAAAAAATAAATTGATCTTAAGACAAAATTGACAAGCGTAATCACACCGATCAAAAAGCAAATTCTTTGCAGAATGTGTTTTAAAAAATTTAAATTATTTTAATATATTATATTTTAAATACAATACATTATATTTTGCTATATTTATTTCTTTATATTTAGGAGGCAACTCAAATGCGCGTTAATACTGGGATTTCAAGAGATATACATGTCCAGAATTCACGCTTAACATGTCCGAAATTCACACCGAGGTGCCGGATTTCTTATATAAACATGTCCGAATTTCACGCCGAGCGATAAAGCTATACAAAAATAAAATCAGATAAGGAGATTCGACAGTGCAGGAATATTTAGGGAGCACAAAAGAAAGATCATATGGATTAGTGGTAAAAGATAACGACCTTATACGCAAATTAAACACAAAAGGGAATAAATTCACCCTTTTAGAATTAAAGTCTTTTGCATACATATGTTCTAAAATAGAAAAAGATTCGGCAGATGAACAATATAAATTAAGTTACGATTTTGAAATAAATGAATTTTGTCGCATATGTGGCATGTGCGATAAAAATGAACATGTAAACGGCAAATCCTATCAGATAATGAAAGCTACTCTAAAAAAATTAAGTGACAGATCTTGCTGGATAAGAAAAGCTGATAATTCCGGAGAAATACTCTTCAGATTGATCGACACGCCGGAAACATTTGATAAAAAAGGGATTTTAAGAATAACCATACATTCAACGGCCAAACCATATCTTTTCGATTTGAAAAACAAATTCACGATATATGGGCTGATAAATGTATTACAATTATCATCTTCCCACACATTTAGGATTTATGAATTCTTAAAATCATATGCCTATCAAAAAAACATCAACGTAAGTTTAGACGAATTCAGACTGGCCTTGAATATAGAAGAAGACAAGATATACCAAAACTACCCGGAGTTAAACCGAAAGATAATAAAACCAGGCATAGAGGAGATCAATAAAAAGACTGACTTACAAATAAGCTATAAACCCAAAAGATTAGGGAGAAAAGTGAATGAAATACATTTCAATATAAAACCAAAATCGGGCGATACCCCAGGAATCATTGATATAAAGGGCAAAGAGCAGACGCCTGCTTCAAAATCACTGGAAGCCGTTATATAACTTTTTTTGACGGCTCAGAGATCTACGATGTATTCTATACATAACAAGATATAATACATTTCCGGAGGACAAAACCATGCAGACGATCATAAAAGCCGCATTGATAGTTTTGATATGCATAGGGCTCCCGTTTATCCTGTTTTTAGCGATGCTGCTGTGGAAAGCATTAAAACTCGCATGGCGGGTTTTTACTAAATATCACGGAATCGCAGCCATAGCTGTATTCGGAATCGATATATTGCTTTCCATGTACATCCCCGGATACCATTCAGATCTAAAAACAGTAACGATTATAGCAGTGGTCGCAATGCTCGCCTGGAGCGGATATGACAGCGTAAGAGAAATACAGGGTAAAGAGCCTATCAGCATAAAGCATCGCATCAAAGAAATGCTTAGCAGGATCCAAAAACCTGAAAAAGAGGCAAAACCCGAGCAGGAACCGGAAGAGGAAGAGCCCGTTGTCTACAGGGTGCTTGCGGACGGCTCAGTAGTAGTAGCGGAATCAGAATACAAAGAGTGCTGAAGGAGGATTTTTATGAAGTATGTAGCTATTGATTGTGGAAAATACAAAACAAAAGCGTGCGCGTTCGATTCGGAAACCGGATCATACAGACGCACCACATTCCGCACGAGAATGAGCGAGGGCAGTTTCGAGGATGATATGCTTGAAAAAGGCACCATCGTCGTCAGAGTGGACGGCGGGGACGTCTACAAGGTAGGTCCCGGAGCGAAGAACGAAGCCGAGCTTGAAACATCGAAGAAGAGCGAGATCCACAGGATATGCACCATGTCCGCGATAGCGATGATGGTGGAAGAAAATACCAAGAACGTCAAAGCAGTGATCGGGATACCTTACCAGCTCGCACAGGATCCGGAGAAGAGGCTGGAGTATAAGGATTTCATCATCCCCGACAAAGAACATACAGTAGAGATAAAGACCAGCAGTGACGGTCCGGTAAGGAAAGTGACGTTCTCATTCTCCAAGAGGCTTGTATATCCAGAGAGCATAGGCGTGCTTTACGAGTATCCGATAGAGCTCGGCGATATAACCGGTATAATAGATATCGGGAATCTCAACACCAACTGCACCTACTGTATGAACTACCAGCCCCAGCAGGAAAGCTCCTTTACGGACGAAATGGGCGGAAAGATCCTTATATCAGGGCTTGCACAGCAGCTTTCAAGCGAACTCGGCGCAAGAGTGGACGATAACCTCGTAGCCTCGACGCTGCTCAAAGACGAGAGCAAAAGATTCCTTATGTCAAAGAACAACGACAAGACCGTGGAAGAGCGGAGCAGGGCAGTGATAAACGAATATCTCATGGAACATACGCTCAATATCAAGAGAAAGCTCGACGCAAAGCACTGGCCGACCTCGTTCATGAACATCTGCATGATCGGCGGAACGACCAAGATCTTGAAACCGGAAATAAGGAACGTCTTCGGGGATGTGTTCATCCCGGAAGAGCCGGAGTTTGTGAACGTAGCCGGATTTTTAAGGAAGATGTGCGCGGACGACAACATAGACGTGAAGAAAGAAACTGTAGAGAAAGCTGATAAGAAGCAAAAGGTTTCGTAAGGAGAATGCTGATATGAGGGTTTGTTCAAAATGCGGTTCCGAACTGAAAAAACTTTCAGATGGAACAGGGTACTCTTGTCAATCCTGCAGAATCAAGTATAAGACTCAGCAGAACGCAAATAAAGATTCATCGCGTGATTACCCGCATTTTATAGCGTGGCTGATAGTTTCAATAGTATCTTTTCTTATCGGCAACATAATATGCGGTACAATAGCTATCATATTCGTAATATTAGGAAACAAAGATCATAAAGACGGTTATAAGCCTGATGCGGTAAAAAAATATCAAGTAGTAAAAATATGCATGATAATAAGCATAATCAAAACGATGCTCTTGATTATGATTACAATTATCTTTTTTATAGGGACTGTTAAACAGGAACAACGGTATATTGATGAAATAAATAAACTTTATCCCAACACCACCACTGAACATAACAGTGCCGACGATTTTGATAGAGTATTAGAATTAACAAACAAACAAACAGAAAACAAGTTTTCCAGTGAATACGAAAAAAAGTATTCCGCATATGATCAGAAGATAGTAACCGGTGCAGATATTTTTGATGCTATAAGCAACTGCAAAGATGACGAAATATGCATACGGGTTCAGAATCTTCCAAGAGTAGATCGAAGCATTGCCGAATCAATGGCTGAACACAACGTCCTTTGTGAAGGAACGGCATATATTTTTACAGACGATGATTATGAAAAATTAATAAAATATGCTACTAATCCAGAAAATCCGAACTATATAAACCCTGATTGCAACTATTACGGTTATTTAAGCAGGGATAAATATAACAACGGTGTCACATCTATAAACTTTGTCAAACTGTTATAAATAGGAGAAGTTTATGATGCATGTATTATATTTTCTTTTTAGTCCGACATACATATTTGTCCTGATCGGGATATCCATAAGTTTCATAGCGTCCGTCAACTTCAATACCACTGTAAAAAAATATTCAAGGCAGCGGGTGTCATCAGGGTTGACCGGCTCGCAGACAGCACTGAAGATCTTGCAGGAATACGACGTGCCGGAAGTGAACATATCGGCAGTCAGAGGAAGCAATAACGACAGGTATAACCCTTTACAGAAAACAGCATACCTCTCAGAGAGTACATTTTATTCAGATTCAATCACAGCAGTAGCGATAGCAGCTCACGAAAGCGGGCACGCTATCCAGCACAAGAAACATTATATCCCGCTCACTGTAAGAGCAGCCGTATTACCGGCAGCAAACTTCGGCTCGGTGGTAGGATTTCCTTTATGCTTCATAAGTCTGCTGTTAAGATTGGACAGCTTTTGGGTGCAAGCAGGGATGTGGATGTTCGCATTCGCGCTGATCTTTCATCTCGTAACTCTTCCGGTGGAGTTTGATGCATCAAGAAGAGCATTAAAAGAACTGAAAGCACTCGGTATAGTGGATAAGAAAGAACTCAAGGGAGTCAAAAAGGTTTTAAGGGTAGCAGCCATGACCTATGTAGCCGGAACGGCAGTATCGGCCTTACAGTTGCTAAGGCTTCACATCATAACGTCAAAATTCAGAATATTAGGATAAGAGTATGCAGGAAACAGATATAAGAGAGTTAACAAAAGAAATAATAGAGGCATATCAGGAATATTCCGGCAGCGATAAGATGTTTTCCGTAAAGGAATATATTACTGTCCGCAAAGAGGCTGCATATGAAATAGATAAAAGATATGCACTAAACACAGGAGATAAGAGACCTAAAGACAGTTCACATTCTGCAAAGGAAAAAATCCGGGGGATAGAAGAAGATCTGATAAAGCCGACAACAGGGAGACTGGCCGTAAAAAAGGCAGATAAAACTCCAGCTGAAAACACTAAATCTGAATTCACCCAGATAGGTCTTTTCCCTGAAGAAGAAGATACAGAGTCAGAAGAAGCCTCTAACGCATTTTCAGTGCTTAAGAATATAAAAGATGGTTGGAATTAAAGAGGTATTATCATGCGGGAAAATCGTAATATGGACAGGTACGGACTGATCAAGGAACTTGCCGGAGCCTACGGGCTCGAAGGTCAGAAAAAGGGTGAGTCAAACTACGACAGCACGACAGGGACTCTTTTTGTAGGGAGCAAAGTGTACCACACATCAGATTTTGAAAGAGCGATCCGGTTTTTCAGGGAGAATAAGAAAAAATCAAAGTCCTTCAACGACGCTTCTGCCGATCTCTACGAGATAGGGGAGATAGCTGTAGAGATGATGATGGGTGCCAGCATAAGTTCAGGCGGAAGGATTATTGTAAAAGAACAATAATTTTTTTCAAAAACCTATTGACATCTATCGCATATTTGGGTCGGTAGCGAATCGGCAAACTGTAAATCCGTTCTCTTCGGGGGTAGTGGGCTCGACACCCACCCGACCCACTGTAGGTTGATGGTGTAATTGGTAGCATACCGGTCTCCAAAACCGGAGGTCTCAGATCGTGGCTGAGCCAACCTGTGATAGCCACTTAGTCCAATGGCAGGACATTCGGCTCTGAACCGGAAGATGAAAGTTCGAATCTTTCATGTCAGGCACTTTCAGATTTTCACCCAACAACCTGACTTATTGTCGTCTTAAACGGCGTGAAAATGTCTGTCTGACCGGGATCATTCTTAATCCCGTATTCCTTCCGCTTTATATCGGCCATCTTATCCATCAGCTCCATGCCAAGCACACTCCTGATATAGAATTTAAGCTGAATGACCTTTTTGCCTTTCTTTATCGGCTCGTATTCCACTTCAATATCTGTAAACTGATTGATTTCCTGAATGCTCCTGTCAAGGATGCGCCGAAAATCCTTATAAGTATATGTTGTAAGAGATTTTATGACCTTTCTCGTCACAGGATCCTTTTCATCAAATTTCGATTTAAGCTCTTCAAGATCCATTACTACAGTCTTTATGTTTTCTTCACGGGATGACTTTATCTTTGACCGGAACTCATAAGACTTAAACATTTCATAAAACCTGTTCGAGTACGATGATTTGAAATTGGTGGTATACTCCAGCTCAAAAGAAGTATACCCGTTTCCGCCACGGATAAGCGCAACAATATACGGTTCAAGCTTTTTATTAAAAGTCACGCTGCACTTTCCGGATCCCGGCTCCATTTCGGCTTCATCTATCCAGGATACTATACTTTCCTTATTCTGTTTTTCGTCCCATATCCACCATACCTTGCTTTTCAGCTCTGTAAGCCACTTCTTTGCGTGCTGGTAGGTCATTCCGTTATCAGGATCCATATTGAAAACACGGGCAAATTCCTGTATATTGAACGTGATCCAGCCGAGCCTCTGTCTGTTGCCTATTTCCTCAAGGCTTGATACATCGGGACTGATTTTGCTTATAAGGAAGTTGACCATTCTCTGCTGTCCTAAAGAAAGGTCGTATCTCGCCTCGCGGACAAGATCGTTCCTCTTTGCAACAGTATATGATCGGTCTCTGTCGACTTCTTTTTCTAAACTGTACTCTACCATAACAAAACATATTGTATATGCACGAATGTAAAATTACAAGATATTGTGGATATGTCGTCGTATCAAATCTCCCATTTACATCGAGAGGGAACATTCTGCAGAGAGCGTTTTCACCGTATCTTTTCTCCCAATAAGAAGTTTCGGCGTATATCATAATTCTGTTTAAATCCTTGAAACATCCGGTTTCTGGCGAATTTATCCAAAATTTCCTTAACCGTATCATCTCTCCCTTTTCCATACAATCGCTGGTACCCACACAAGGCAAAATGACCGTATCTTTTCTCCCATTTGCCCTAAATAACATAAAAGGTTAGTTCCCGACCGTATCTCGTATCCCCATAAAATGACTTTAAACATCCACATCACACTCCAAAACGCCCGAAAATACTGGGTTTATTTGCGAACAGAATTATCAATTTCATAACCGTATTTTCTTTCCCTTTTGAGACAACAATGTGTATAAAACCAGAGTTTTCAACCGTATCATTTCTCCCTTTTTGACTTAAAATCTCGATCAACACTGTTCCTCATAGTATTTTTTCTCCCTTTTCAATGAATAAACGGAGTAGCGTTCCGGTCATGACCGTATCACTTATCCTTTTTTATAAATTTCTGATCAAAAAAAGACTTAATTTTTGGATAGTTAATCTATTTGTGTTATTTTTCTTTATTTAAAGAGGTTGAAATCTGCATAAACACTGCATTCCAGAGACATAAAAGGGACGAAAGATACGAAATAAAGGGATATGAAATACGATTATCAGGGAAACTAAATACGGTTTTCAAGGATATTAGATACGATATTTGGGGATGGATGATACGGTAAAAAGGGAAAGAAAATACGTAATTTTGCGCATTTTTTATGTTGAAAATGTTAACAATGTTGATAAATATCCCTTAAAAGGGAGGAAAAATACGGTCAGAAAGACAAATCTGGAAGATGTCAGCAGGATCGGCATGTGAACCACCACGCACCTAAAGGCACGTAGCTTCCTGCTTCGACCACCACTGCATAGGCTACTATGAACTGTAACGCTACGTCTTACACAGTGTCCACAGGCGTTAAGTTAGGGGAGTTCCTACCCTACTTTGGTGTTTTTGCTTTGAAGGATGCGTAATCCTTCGTTACGGATATTGATTGCAGCGTTAAGGTCACGGTCTAAAACAAGGCCGCACTCGCAACGGTATGTCCGTTCATTAAGGCTCAGTTTGTGGATGCTTCCACAGTTACAGCATATCTGGCTGGACGGATACCATTTGTCGACCTTGATGAAGTATTTGCCGCGGTCATTAAGCTTGTATTCGAGCATATTTAAGAATATGCCGTAACCATTATCCATGGTCGCTTTACCGTTACCGAAACCTTTGTTGGACATAGCCTTCATATCAAGACTTTCAGCACATGCGACATCAAACTGATTGGCTATCTCAGATGATTTTTTGTGCAGGTTATCCAGACGCTGGTTTGCTATATGTTTATGGATCTTATTTACTTTAAGCTGTTGTTTTATATAGTTTTTTGATTTAGGCTCGTTTTTCTTTGAACCAACTTTGCGGGAAAGCTTACGCTGTTCTTTAGCGAGTTTCTTGTGACTTTCAAGGAAGTATTTGTGGTCTGAGCCTATGTTGCCGTTGGAGTCCATGTAAAGACCGTCGGATTTATAGTCAAAGCCTATTATTTTGTTGGATACAGATACAGGAGTTACACATGATACATATTCAAAAAGCATTGAAATGTAATACTTACCGTCGCAGTCCATAGATACAGTTGCGGACTTGAGCTTCCATCTGGTTTCAGGCATACGGTGTACAGTAGCCCTGATGACGCCGGCTTTTGGGATCCTGATATGCTTATCGTCTATAACAGCAACGGTCCCGTTCTGGTTTATCGTAGTATATGATTTCCTGCTGTTCTTGCGGGATTTAAACTTCGGGAAACCAGATTTCGGCTTGTTAAAGAAGTCCTTGAAAGCTGTATCAAGATTCCTTAAAGACTGCTGCAATGCTATGGAATCGACTTCCCTGAGCCATGAATTCTGGCGCTTCAGGGCAGTGAGGCCGAAAGCCGTATCGTTGTAATTAAGGTATGTGCCGTCAGCGTTATAAGCTTTTATACGCCAGTCGAGGCCCTGGTTATAGATGTAACGGCAACAGCCAAAACATATGTTGAAATATTCAATTTGCTCTTTGGTAGGATACAACCTGTATTTTATGGCTTTGTTCATGGCTTCATTATACCAAACACATGTTTGACTGTAAATATACAAGCCTCATCCCATCACATAAATGTAATGGGTTTTCGGCTACAAAAGACCAAGTGCATAATTTATAAATGGCAGAATGGGCAGTCTTTGCCCGCTATCGAAAACCTTGTAGTTTTGGCAAAAATGATGGATACGACGGTAGATGATTTATTGGTTGTAAATGAAGGAAATGGTTTGTCTAAATTAGAGTTCCATTGTCTAAATTAGAGTTTAAGAAAAACAATACGGCGTTATGGCTGCGTGCTGGAGTGGTTTATCAGGCTTCCCTGCTAAGGAAGAGGATCTTTAACGGATTCCGAAAGTTCGAATCCAACCGGGCACTTCGCAGCAAGCTTTAGAATATTCATGGTATCGGTTTGGTTTCAGAACAAAAAACATAACTTTACTTTTTAAAATATCATGGTATAATTCAAAATAAGTAAATAAATCCCAATACATCAGATGACGTTAGCCAAACGGAGGTGTGACAGCCCCGACGGTAACGGTAACGAGATGGCAGGCTGTAGAAAGAGCGTTTTCGTAAATTCACCGCTGCCAACGGATCATATCTGAGTGGTAGCGGTATTTGTTTACCCAAAACGCAGGGATCCCGTCATAAGAACGGGGTATAACAGTTTACAGCAAAGGGAGGTTTTTACTATGTTGTTAAAAAATTTAGACAAGAACGAGATCACGGATTTCACGGAGATGTGCGAGCAGAAGGAATGCATCACCGACGGAAAGCTCACTTTCGTCGAAGACATCAAGATGACGGAGTCGAAGGATTTCACGACCCGCTGGCTTGCGTACCTGACACAGTTCTATAACTGCCACCAGAATGAAGATAATAAGAGGGAAGCGGCGGTAGATCTTATAGACAGCATCGGAAATATGAAACTGATGACGGCAGGACAGTGGCAGCGGCTGGATGCGATCATATCGGAAGTCAATAATACTGCCAAGGCTGCATCAGCGGCTGTCTGAAAACATCATACGGGAAACATCGTTTTGGCCGGGGATATAGCCTCGGCCAATTTTAAACGGAGGAAAAAGAATGTTTAATTATAAATATCTGTATCCATATGTTTACACATTAAAGCTCCTGGGCGGGACCGGGGACGGCAAGACCATTTTCACTACGTTTTTCGCAGCGGAAGAAGCAAAGAAGATATTAAGAAAAAGCGCCGGCAAGACAAACACCACACTCGTCGGCAGAAGGAATGTCTACACCAGCGCAAGGGAGATGAAGAACAAGATACTCGTGGCGCTGAAAAAGAAAAAATATCTTTATGACAGAAACCTTTTCACGTCAATGATAGCAGAAGCATATGCACTGGTCATAAGGGACAAAGGCGATAAGAAGACGGATTTCATGGAAGACACCGGATATCTGGAAGATCTTTTCCTTCAGATGATGAGCGGCAGCAGTAACATTAAAGCTGTCCTGAGACTCTTATCTGAAAACGGAAGGAAAAAGTACGCTGCCAGACTTGCGGAATCATATTTTTCCACGCACATGGACGATAAGGCTTATTTGATATATAAAGCAGCAACGAACCAGCTTCAGACGAACGCTAAAACAAATACGATAAGGCTGCTGGATGAGATAAGGCGCCAGACAGCAGACCAGCTTGACAGCATGGACGATGAAACAAAAAGCAGGCTCTGGGAAGTATGGGAGGACATAAACAGGGATCTGGAGAATGTCTTCTTCAGTATATTTGATAAAGATAAGATATCAGAAGACGGCTATTATTATAAAGAGATCCATCTTGACGACCCGGAGAAGGATAAAGACTTTATTGATGCGTTCTTCAGTAATAACGACCTGTATAACGGAGCGAACCTGTCCATCGAGGTGTTTGCCGAAGATATCGTGATATACGCCCCTATGAGCGCAAAAGTGCAAGAGATTATTGAAAACAATCCGGATGCAAAGGCAGCATTTATTAACAAGGACGGAGATATATGTTTCGGGATACATGATACAAGGGGATTGTACCATAACGCTGACGCAGAAAGTGAAAACAGGAGCTACCTCGCCGATCTTTTGTATAACGACGAATATGATGCCCTTGCGATAATGCTCCCGCTCATGTGGACGACCAACGAGAAAAAGATCCGGGATCTGTTCAAGGAAGTATATAAGAGCTACAAGAAGCAGATACCCGTATTCGCTATAAACAACATGGCTGACAGATTCCTTGATGAGATAATGGGAGAGGATTACGGTGATGACGAAGAATCAGACGAGCCGGCCTTATCCCAGGAAGAAGTCATGCTGAAGATAGATGAAAGGACTGCCGAGCTTTTAGCCCAGTTCAACGAATACAAAAGCAAGGCAAGGGAGACCCTGGATATAAAACCGCTGCCGTGTTACCTGAGGACGAAAGTCTTTCCTTATCCTGAATACAGGGAGAAGTTCAATGTCTTTAACGCGATAAAGACTATAGTAGATGACATGGGATCCTATATAAGAGCGACAGAAAACAAGATAACATTCTTCAGCGAAGGCTCAGACGAGGTGAGCGTCAGCATACCTGAGGATTATATAAAGATACTGGTAAGGAATATACTGGATAACCAGATGACAGAAAAGAAAATACTCGGTCCCTGCCGTTCCAATGCCGGTGATAATTCAGGGCTTAAACCGCACGGCAACAGCTATAATGCGATGGTCAGAAGACTTAAGGTAGGGGAGGGCTATGATTCCGAGATAGACCTGGATCATTTCATCAACTGTGACGATATCAGTGTTAGGTTTCCTGCTGTTTTTGCAAATTTCATTAACAATGATACGTTTTTTGACGGAATCTACAGCGGCCTGGAATTCAGCGGCATAGACGAGCTCAAGACATCTAACGGCGGGACGTTCATCAAATTCATGGATGCGCTGAAGAAAAACATCCGGACGAAGGATTTCGTCAGCGATATCTTATACGGCTACGCATTGGACAATGCCGAAAGAGGCCGGTTCGGATTCAAGACTAAATTCAACGCATTCATAGATAACTGCGCAGACCTTTTCACCGAAAGAAGCATTATGGATAAGTACATAGACCTGTATGCCGAAGTGATAAAGGAGGTTGTTGAAACAGCAGGAAGGAAGACAATCGCCATGAATGTAATCATTAAATGAGACTATGAAAAACTGAGGTTTCGTGGTATATTATAGATAAGTAATTTTCTTTCAATCACAAATATCAACTCGTAACAATGTTTTGATGGTATTGTTATGTAGAAAAAGCAGAATTGACACGATAATATAGCAAAAAAACATAAGAAAATCTGGGCGATGCCCACCAACTTTATTTTATCAGGTGGCTTCGCCGGAGGATTTTACCTCTCGAACGTCATCTGTACATATATAAACAAAAAGGGAGGTAAATCAAATGAAAGTGTGGAAAGAAAAAGAATTTATGGAACACGATCAATGGTTCCATGCAACAACATTAGAAGGATTTAAAAGTATCCTGAAGAATGGAATACTGGCATCTTTTAACAATGATATCGAATTAGATTTTGGGTATGGTTTTTACTTAACTCCGAATAAAGAGTGGGCATACAAATACGCAAAAGGTCTTTACACGGATTCGGAATCTGTTGTCATTGAATTTAGGTTTAAACCAAAAGATATTGCAAACGGATGCAAAAGCAAGTTCTATGGAAAGCTGGATACCGAATTTGCAGATTTCGTATTCAATAATAGGCAATATTTTATGAACAACGAAACACATTGTGTGCATGACTATGATATCGTTGGCGGCGTAATGTCTGATGGCAATCAATGGGAAGACTTTGAATTGTACAGAAATGGTACTATTGATAAGAATGAGCTATACAAACGTTTATGCATACCAAAGGAAGACTGGCAGATAGTTATCCATTCTCAAGAATTATGTAATAAAATAAAGCCATTCAGTGCAAAAGGAACAAAAGGAGGTGTTTACGATGTTAAAAACTATCGCAAAGCCTACAGCTAAGCAAGAAATGCTGTTTCGTGCAGTTGATGAAGAAATAGCCAAAAGGACTAATATAGAAATATTAAGTGATGCGGCTCGCTATATGATAGTATCGGACTTTGTAAAAAAATATGATTTTTCAAATTCAGCGTTAAGCCACAAATCACCCGGAGGATGGGCGAAGTTAATACTTAGCGAGATAGGATATACCGAAGGATAACAAAAACGCCCGGATTGCACTTAAGCAGTCCGGGCAAATTTTATTTTAAGAAAAGTTTCTCAAGAAAACATTGATTTCACGATCTCGTTCATTTCATCCAAGTTCTTCTGCTGTTCCTTAATCTTGACCAAAAGATCCACCTTGCTATTAAGGTTTAACTTTTCGTCAATATTTCTTGGAACGAATCTGATATCATAGCCCAATACATTGGCAATCACAACCATGTCACAATACCGCAGAGAGCCTTTTGCAAGTTTGTTGGACAGATTGTTGACCGATATATGATCCTGAGGACTGGTTTCATCTATGCATTCGCAGAGTTCCCTCATCGTCAAACTGTTTTCAGCAAGCAGGATGGAAACAGCTTTTCTTGCAGCCTGTTTATCCATGTCAATCTCTCTTTCTTTTAAGCACAACAGCGCCGATTCCAACACCTACCGCTAAAACGCAGACGCCTCCTATAGCAAACAAAAGAAAAGGGGCTCCCTTATCCTCGGAGACTTCGACTTCGGTATCACTTTCAACTTCAGTCACAGGTTCCCCTCCGACAGGTTCTTCGGCGATCTCTTCAACCTCTTCCTGTTCGACAACTTCCGCCGTCTCTTCTACAGGTTCTTCTTCAGCAGGCTCTTCAACAGCCTCAACGGGCTCCCCGGGAGATACTACATAATCCGTAAGTTCCTTGGGGTGGAGTTCCAGTATACCGTTTTCATCTGTCTTGCCGGTATAAACGCCGTCATAACCCGAATCAGTCTTTTTATATATATTGAGATCCGTGTCAGGCAGTTCAGTACGGATCCTGAATATCACATCATTGTCTTCTATTTCTTTTCCGTCTGCGAATACAAAATCATAGGATTCTTCAAAATCACTGTTTTCGGATTTATCAAAGGTAACACCAAGATCGAGTTCATAGGCATCATCTGACTGCCAGTTAGAAAACAGCCATTCATAGACCATTTCATTATCTTCGTTGACGTAAGAGATCCTGCCGTCTTCCTTGCCTGTGGTCGTAGCATTAAGCTCTTTGCCGGTGATCACATTCTGAGAGGAACTTGCCTTTATATTAAGATAAACACTGTCAGGCGTTCCATCTTTGGTGAAATAAACAAAAGCTTCCTTTGCTGTTTCATTGATCTCATCATAATCGTGAGGATAAGCAGCTTTAGCGGAGTCTTTCTTGTTTACAGGAGCCGGTGTATCTACAGCGGTTGTCGTGGGGGCAGCAGGCGCAGGCGTTGCGGCAGGGGCCGGGGCGGATGGAGCAGTGTAAGAAGCGCTTGAGCCACCACTTCCAGGCCCCCCGTGAATCGGAGCCACTATTCCAGTGACGCTTTCAAAGGCATCAGCTACAGACATGCCAGAATCCATTGCATTTTGGACAGCTATAGCGGTTTCGTCTGTCCACTCAACCGCATAAGACATAAGCAGCATAGCAGATAAAATAACTACAAAAGATAATACAGTCGCAATTCTTAAATATTTTTTCTTATTATTTCTATAAGGTTTCATATTTTTCCTCCTTCCGGGGTCTACTGTGGACCCCTCAACCTTATATGTATAATATACTAAACTGCAACAACCCGTCAAAAAAATCTGTAACAGGGGTTTATAACATCTCGTGGAACGATTATACTATAAAGGGCAAAACAATCCTATTATATTTATTCGGAGGAGCCGGCATAATGCTAATGCTAATTTTTCAATTTTTCTTTATGGTCATTATTGGAATATTAGGACTTTGCGGATGGTTTACGTATAAATACATTATAGAACCTCAAAAAGAACAAGAAAAACAAAAGAATTTAGAAGAAGAAAGAGAAGAAAAAGGTATCTCGTGTATTGAACAATATTTAAAAGAACGATATGGCAATGAAATAGGTTGGGAACCAGTAGATGATAGAAATTTAGAAGAACTCAACAATAGAAAAACGTCAAAAGTCCTGATAATAAAAGTATATCTTAACGATACAGATATTGACATTCTGAAATTAGAACTGATTTATAACACTAAATATACGATAAAAAATAGCATAAGTGATACGGCCCAAAAGAAAGAATACGAAGAATTAATACAGAACATCAAGCCATTCAAAAATAAAATATCGGCTCTTTCAGAAAAAATAAATGCTTTTGCAGATAATGCTATCAATAGAGCAGAACCTCTTACAAATACAGATAATTATCCTGCCTACAAAGAAAAATTCAAGGCGCACATCCTTACAAACGGCGAAGCATGCGAAGAAATGGATAAGATACATCCTTGTGATAGTTACAGCGTGGTTTCAAAAGATGATTTTAAACTTAACGGAATCACGGAAGGAAATATGATTTATGTGCAGGAGAGAATAGACCAAGTTCGTTCTTTGTTAAGCAAATGTTACGAATCAAGCTTTGAAGCAATTGCAGAGACGGATAAAACACTGTTCTTAATGGATTACGTCAAAGATCGGGCACGCGATTATATCGTTCCAGGCATCGCAAACACCGAAGAAATAGAAATAATAAAGACAGTTTCAGAAAAGCTTCAGACAATCTGGCTGATGATATGGGGAGATACCGCTATAATTAAAGACGCATATTCGCAATATCGTGCGATAAAGATCGGTTCGATAGGAGAGATCAGGACAAAAGACGCAATAAATAGCTTCATACCATCAGAATGGATGTACTTTCAAGGAATAGTATTACCCATCGTGAATCCTCAGAGTGAAAAAGAAAGAAGCGTAGGCGAATATGAAAGCGATTTCATTATAATATCTGATACCATAATATACGTTTTGGAAGTGAAAAATTATTCATCCGGCACGCTTAACATATCTAAAGATGGCCGGGTACAACACTTTTCAAGATCAAACCAGAAAATGGAAGAAAACAGAAGTGTTATTCAGCAGTGTGAAGAACATGTAATCTATACCGCCAGATTATTGAGTAAAGAAACAGGCCAAGACTATACCCGAAAGGTCAAAGGGATTATTGTGGTTGCAAATGAAGATATCGAAATAAATAACGAGTCTGATTATTCGATAATAAGATTGTCTCTTTTACGCAACAAATTGTTCAAAGAAACCGGTATCCGGGACAAATTAGATATACAAAAGCTATCAGCTATTATCGAAAAAGATATTAAGGAACCACATAAATATCCATTCTGCAATCACGAAATACAGATAAAATACGATGATTGTAAGATATTGCTGCCATTGTTAGACAAAGTTGATAAGACGATGGAAGAATATAGCTCTTATTTCAAACCCTATATATAGGACAAAAGACATAAAAGACATCAAGATATAGACCTGATTCCTCCGTGTTGATTTTATAGTATTTTATGGTATACTATACATATCGTTGCAAGACTGCACGGAGGAAAACGCATGATAAATATAATAAAAAAGATAACATCTGTATTATTAATAATCATTATCTCTATACCATTAAATATGTTAAACGGGTTATCTAAACCCTATGTTTACGCAGCCTCGCCGAATGTTTCCAATGGCGGAGGATTCGATGTTTTCATAAATGGGGATGGGGATGTCTGCATAGTAACCAATGATAAAAAGAAAACCAGCGATATTTATTACCGCACCGTTGGTTTTACAATGTCCCGATGTGTTTACAACCCTGCCCAGAAACAGCTCCATGCGACAAAACAATTCATAGGATATGCACAGTTGCCCTCAAAAACTGAAACCGTTACATATGGCGGAAGGGAGATAAATGTATTCAAAGTCGCTTTTGCCGACCTGGTCGCAAAGATCAATGCCGTTGATGCCACATGGGGCCAGGAAGTACAGGATGCAATGCAATACGGCCAAAGCTGTTATCTCCGTTTCGATGCGATAATGTACGTGTTTCACGGAACCCATATGGCTTCCGGCCCATACAGCAATGAAGCTCCCATTGACGGAGCCAACCCCAATGCGATAATCCACGCAGAGAGATGGGCTAACCCAGACGGCCTCAAAACCCACTATAACAGATACCTCCTCCTTTCCAGCGGCGTGATGGAGCCTCCGGAGGATTATAAAGACCACCATGTGACACCGACCGTCAACAGCGGGGAAGGAAAGAGCTATTTCGGCGATTTTACAGGTCTTCCGAATTATGCAGGAGGAAACGTAAACCTCGAAGGCTACGACGTCACACAGGGCGTACCTTCCAATAAAACCCTTACAGCTTACGCAGAGGCATATCCATGGTACGGATGCCTTGATGTCTGGGCGAGGATGGTATCACATTACTATATTATCAAATACCGGTATAAATGGCGGAGCCTGCCTGGTGATATAAAAACCTATCCGGACGAAGACGGCCCGGAGAACGCAAAAAAAGAACTGGAAGAAAAAGAAGAAGAAGAAAGAAAAAGACTGGCTCCGCTGCTCGAAACGAAATACGGGCACGATACTAAGATAGACCAAGTGTTCCACCACTGGATAAAACTCGAAGAAGTAAAAGACCATGCAGGGAATATCCTGCCAAGGGACAAGATAAAAGGCGATATCGAATTCAGGCCGAGTTCATATGATCCGGCTACGCCTACATCCGACAGCACGATAGACCCTTATTACGAACTGCCTGAATGGCAAAGCGGATATAAGTGGCTTACGAAAGAAGAAGCTGCGAAACCGGAAGACCAGCAGTCATGGACCACGGAAGAAAAAGACAGCTATCTCGAAGTGGACAGCATAGAAGTCCCTTCAGATGCGGCCAAAGTGGAAAAGCTCTATAAGAAAGTAAAACCGTCTTTAACAAAAGCAAGGCTTACATGCATTGTTGACAGGGATTTCTGGGATGACGAGTACAATGACGTAAAAGACAAGAAGATAAAGATATACGCGGCATTCGAATACATAGACCCTTACAGGACGAATTTCTACGATTTCGACCAGTCAACGCTCATCAACGATGCCTATGAATCTAAATCCCTTTCATTTCCTCAGGAGATAGACACTGAAATGGAAGCAAAGAAGGGAATGGCAGGCACAGAGTTTACTTTGACCAGGCCCAAAGGAACGGATGCGCATATAGAACAGAAGCAGGTAGTGACCAGCGATTACCTGACATGGTCAGGGCAGAAGAGCAACCTTGACTGCGGGAAGCTTACCATTACCTATAAGGACGACATCACGGCACTAGAGACGAAGATATTCAAAGAGACCAGATCAGCTAACGACTACGTAAGGGTGAAGAACCCTATAGACAAAGGACCCGCGACCGTACCTAAGCCTGGGACATACCTCGGCAACGTGGCAGGCTCGAACATAGTCATAGGCTGCGACTTCCGTGACGGGCATTGGCTCGGATACGACAGCATAGGAAAATATGTCAAGAACGGCCAGACCAACGGGGACGGGAAAAGCGAGAACGGGAACACTGACCCCAACCTGAGCAAGTACTGGGATAAATGCAAACACTCTGCAGCGCAGGATGAACAGGACAGCGGAGCTGTGTCTAATCCATACATAATGGATAACCAGCAGAAGCTCTCAGGTAAGAACGCTGCCTGGGAAAAACTGACACCGCAGACAGACAATATAGAAAAAAAGACCTCGAACGGACAGCACGGGACTTACGTAGAAGCAACCTATATACAGGAGATAGTACTCCCGGGCGGCGGGGCTACCAAGTTCGGTGATGAGGCCAAGAACGGGCATATCTATTCCGAAGAGGTAGGGGCTGCCCAGTATTCGCATAATTACTCGGAAACGACCGGTGCGCATGCACATTGATGAGGAGTTGGAATGGTAAACCTAAAAAGATTCAGAAAACCTATAATAGCCGGGATCACAGCCATGACAGTAGCCATGAACTCAGCGATGGTATTTGCCGATGACGACACGACCATAATAGCGGATCCTGTCAATATACATACCCCGGTCATGTCGCCAGCTGTCGTGAAGGACGAGACAGGGAGCTTTACGGACGGAGCTCCGAACCAGCTGGTGGAAAAGAGCCTGATAGCCGACACATCACAGCTGAGGCTTGACCAGTATTATTTCGTGCACTGGCAGGATCTTGAAGAGATAGGCAGGCAACACAGGGATATACCTACTCCGGTCGACGGCGGTTACAGGGGCGAGACAGACAATCCGGGGACAGGCTGGCTGGAGGAAGACCAGTTCACCAACCAGAAATACATGAAGTTCCCGTTTGAGGTCTTCTACGAAGGCAGGGCTTATATAGCGAACACATGGATACAGATAAAGAGCCCGAACGAGTTCGACGAGAACGGTAATGTTTATGTATCGGATGACGACACGAGGGTAACCAGGGACGACGGTTTTGAAAGGGTCTCCGATGCAAGGAGGCTTGCGAACGGAGAACTGAAGTCGAACAACCACTGGGTAGATACGCCGTTCTATATACCGTCTTACTCCACAGAGGGGAGATATGACGACATACATCCGGGGGAAGGCAAGGAGGCGCCTGAGACCGGATTAAGGGATGATTACACTGACTGTATCCAGTTCAAGGTCGACGCCATAAACGTCAACGATAAAGTAGGAGAACTGGAAAAATATGCAAACGAAGGTTACTGGATAGGAGTCACCCCGTATGCGGACGGCGCGAAATATGTAGCGACCTATAACGTTCCTGCTGAGCTTTCCGGCTGGATCTACGGCTTTACGCTTACAGGCATATCCGACAAGGAACTCTTTGGCGGGATAAGCCCCGACGAAGTCCTTGACAGACAGGTAAACCTTAACCAGAACTACTCATTCTGCGATAACAAACAGGATAAGAAATCCGGTCTAAAAAACAGGCTTGGGCAAAATCCGTTAAGATACTTAAAAGATGGTGTCATCTCAAGGGTAGCGGGCGTAGCCAAGTGGCTGGAAGAAAACACGATAGCGCTCGTAGGCGGGTATATATACGGCGGGGTAAGCCATCCGGGCAAGTCCAATGCGTTTACCGGTATGGGCATAGTCCCCAAAGGCACGACATTCGCATATAACTTCAAGACCATATCGAACCTCTGGGGTTACGACGAGAAGAACTACTGTGAGATCAAACCGAGCCTCAAGTATGCGAAATACAACGGCTCAAGCTGGTACAGGCTGAGCGCAGATAACCTCAAGGCATACTACTCGGACGATAAGGATACATTCATACCTTACGGGAGCGAGCAGGACAAGTCGCGCTGGCATAAGGCTTTCCTCGGGAACAAGCAGTTCGACCAGTCGTACTATGACGGGCACGATACCGTGACTACGGGTTCGGATCCTGAAAGGTTCGGGGACTGGATAGACTACAACGCATACAGGTACAACGTAGAGAAGCATATAATAAACGAAAGCACGATGTCGTTCACGGACTTTAAGACAAAACTTGACAGTGGCTCTTCAGGGCTGCCTTCATCAAGCATCACGAGGCAGATGTGGCTGAACAGGAAATCGGACAACTTCACCCTGAGCCATATAAAGATACCGCAGGGGCTCAGGCTGTTTGCCGGTGAAGCCGATCAGCTGAAGGTGAACATCTTCGGCGTGGGCAAGGATGTGGGCCAGTCCGGGTTCACCACATACAGGGATATGCTCACGGCATACGGGCAGGAATTTAAAGGCAGCATCGACCCGGGTGACGACGAATATACATACAACCTTACGGCGGTAACCAACAGCAAACCGGCCATGGACAAAAAATTCAGGTACTCGATGCAGTCCTGGTACGGTATGTACTTCGTGCCTGCGGAGCTGTACTGCGTGGACCTTACCGTGCATCCCGAGTTCAGGGACTTTGCCGATACCCGTTCACCGTATCACGATAAATATGAAGCCAATGGCGGTTTTGTATATGGCTATGAACTCGGTTTAAGCGGAAACAATGACCAGTTTACGGATTACATGCAGTATTACGCGCTGATCCAGCACAGGGACAGCGACGGTCTTGACGGAAGTGAGGACGTGTTCTTAAAAGACGGTTACGTGACTGTACACTTTGATATATATGCCGACAAGAACGAGAAACGCTACCTCGTCTATGACGGTGCCGGTGGAGGGCAGTGGACTACGGAAGGATATGTGGAAGTGCCTGATGATGTAGAGCCGCCTACAAGTCCTGATAATGATGGTGCGATACCGACTGATCCGGGCGATGTGGTCGTAGTCGACCTTTCAAGGAAGAGCGGAGATAAGTACAGAGCAGGATTGTTCAATATCAACTAAAAAATTTAAGAGCCAACACAGAATAGGAATCGTTTCATGGCAGACCTAAAAAGCTGCATTGCCGCGTGAAACAGCAACCTTTCTTTATTGGGATATAGAAAGCCGTCAAAAACAAGGACCAATGACGGTAAAATAGGGAAACCAGGGCTGAAGTTTACGCATTTAGGGAGGAAAATTAGCAATGCAGTTCAAACAGACGATAACTATATGCGATATATCGAAATCGGTATTCATCGCAAGATGCACCAAGAATTACATATCAGCATACAGAAACGACGAGATAAAGCTCGTCTACACATCAAAGAAGCCCAGAAGGGCAGGGAGCGCAGTCATCTACCTGAGCTCAAGGGGAAGGCTTTACGACCTCAACAGGGATGACGAGAAATACGTCATCCTGGTATCGGAAGATCCGTATTACGGCTATAACGATGTCGACAGGAACATCTTCGACGTGATCTATACGGAAAAAACGTCCGACGAGCTCATAAAGTTCAGGCTTGGAAGGTGCATAGACCGTGTGCATGCCGATTACCTTGCGGAAGTCGAGGAAAACCTGCTCCAGAAGATAGCGGATTCATCGCCCAACATGGTATGGATAAAAGATATCAACGGCAGGCACGTTATGCTGAATGACGAGTTCTGCAGGATAGCAGGAAAGGATAAGAGCCATATCATCAACAAGGAACACCCTGATATATGGGATATATCCTGGGACGAATACAAGAGGACGGATTTCGCGTGCAGGCTTTCGGAAGAGGAAGTGCTCAAGACCGGAAAGACCGGCGTGTTCGATGAGATGGTCATGACCGGTGGGGAAATGAAACAGTTCACGACCTACAAGACCCCCGTATACGATGCATACGGGAATACCCTCGGCACCTGCGGCATAGGCCACGACGTCACGGATGTCAGCAATATGGGTCTTGAGATGTCGATACTCATGGATAACGTGCCGTTCCCCATGATGATGTGTAACGCAGAATGGAAGCCGGTAAGATCCAATAACGCATTCCTTGCCATAGCAGGGCTGGATAATTTAAGAGGCTTTGATTATAACGGGTGGAAAACCGAAAAGATTAAGGAGATATCCGATAAGGAATATTCGGATGACAGCATATCCACAAGCCAGGAATTCGAGATAACCTGTAACGGCGAAAAAGGCAGGTTCTTACTGCTGGAACAGGCGATAACCGATTTCCTCAATAATGTATCAGGATACTTCTGCATCCTCCAGGACATAACCTACAGAAGGAAATATGAGGAAGAGATACTTGCGGCAGCCAATACGGACACTCTGACAGGACTGTATAACCGCCGGTACATGGTCGACAAGATCAAGGAGAACAGAGGGAAGCCGCTTACGCTGCTCTACATGGATATCGATTCGTTCAAAGTCGTCAATGACCGTTTTGGGCACAAGAGAGGCGATGAAGTCCTAAAAAAGACGGCAGCGGCTATAAAGGAACAGTATCCCCACGGCATATGTGCCCGCCTCGGCGGCGATGAGTTCCTTGTGCTCCTCGTGGATAATGACGGGGAAGAGCTTAACGAGGGCTGCAACGACGACCTTATACGCAAAGTGCAGTCGTTTATGAAGATGCCTGATGCCGGGATCTCGCTCAGCATAGGAATAACAAAGGGGCGGATAGTAGAGGACGTGGAAAAGTTCATTCACGACACCGACCAAAGGATGTACGAAGTCAAAAAAAGGCATCATGCAATTTCAGCCTGAACAGGCACTTGATTTTTACATGAGATACTGATATACTATACCCATTAAATTTCCTATCTTTCAATCACAAATATCAATGGCAGTTTTCCCATGAAGGGGAAGCTGCCTTTTTTGATGATGAAGGATTTTATATATATCTTACCCGCCCGATAAACCGGGCGGAGAAACCAAGAGGAGGACAGGTGAAGGCCTGTCTTTTTGTATGAGGAAGAGCCCGAAAAGGGCAAGGAGGAAGAGAAATGAAGATCAAGGTAAGAACGATCGCGCTTGGGATCGCACTGGCTGTACTTGCAGTGTTCGTTGTTTCCGCAATGGAGACGAGTTATGCAGCAACCTGGGAGTCCAAGGCAGCGGCTCAGTACAACAGCCGCATCGAAGAAACAGCAGAAGAATTGTAATTTTGACCGGCAGAGCCGGGGAAAGAGAGGTAACTATGAAATATTCAAATATTTTCAAAGCAACGACCAAAGCTTCGAAGCCCTCGGCTTTTGACACTTACCTTGCTCTGAAGTATCTCTATACGGCAGACGAGGCAAAGCTCAAGGAAGTAGGCTGGGAAAACATCAGGACAAAGAGTACCACTACGGGAGAGGAATTTGTAACCCTCCTTATGAGGTACTTCCCGAAAGAAGACAAAGCGGACGTAGCTCACTATGTAAGCTCCCACTGGGATCTGCTTACCGGCTGCGGTCGCGACATGACAACAGCAATGAGGCTTGCGATATCGCACTTCAACACGAAGAACGCGGCAGTCTGCATCTGATAAAAACTTAATACCTCCCGAAGGAGGGCGCCCGCGCTGAGCCAGGGTTACGACTTTTTCTTAAGTTAGGAACCCGGCAGCGGGGTTCCTGTTTCCTGTTTAAGGAGGATTGTAAAAATGAGAAGAGCAAACATGACAATGAACGAGTTCGCAGAGATCGTAAAGGATAACATCGCCGAATACCTTCCTGAAAATATTGGGGGGGTGGAGATCACGGATGTGCCTAAAAACAACGGGATCATATTTAAGGGTATCACCCTGGCCGACAAGACAAATCCGGTTCCGGCTGTATATCTCGAAAGAGATTACGAAGCCTATGTGAATTATGAGGCCGGGATCGATAAGGTACTGAAGGATGTAGCAAGACGCCTGACAAGTTCTCCCGTATCGGCAGTTGAGCTGGATGCGTTAAAGAATTACGATCCCGGAAAGACAATCTGCCGCCTGATCAGCGCAAAGCTGAACGAAGGCTATGTCTCGGACAGACCTCACCGTAAGGCAGCAGAAGACCTGTATCTCATCTATGGGATAAAGCTTGACGTAGCCGGCCAGAACGCCGCTGTATGGCTTGAGAACAAGCATATGGAAGCTCTGGGAGTGAATGAGGAAACGCTTTACAAGGATGCGATGAAGAACGCGGAGCAGGCTTCCGATATCACAAGCATGGCGGAAATGTTTCCGTTCATAGATGCTTCTGATGCAGGGATGCCTCCTATGTATATCGTATCTAACGAAAGCAGGCTCAACGGGGCTGTATCGATCCTGTTACCTTCTGTGCACGAAAAACTCAGGGAGATCATCGGCGAGGACTACATGATAATCCCGTCAAGCATCCATGAGTGCATAGCGATACCCGCACTTGATACGAATGACGTCACATCTATGATCGGGATGGTGAATTCCGAGCAGCTCCTGCCGGAAGAGGTCCTTTCAGATCATCCGTACGTATTCGACCAGAACGGACTTATAGCAGCATGAAACAAAAGTAAACTTAAGGCTGCCTCGTTACAGAGGCAGCCTTAATCATATCGGGAAACCGGGAAAGGAAGTAAACATGATCGGAGGAAACGTACAGACGGAACGCGGCATCATCTGCATCGAGGCAGCGTACCAGTCAGAAGAAAAAGCGAAGATGGATGGATACAGGTATGCTTTCTTCTCAAAGAAGCTGAACCGTATCCTGTACAGCAAGAGTCTTGATGACAGAGGATTGAAGCATACTTTTGCTGTCATAGAAGGCTTTAATTAAGGGAAGGAGAAAAGAAATGACAATAGCAGAAATAATAGCAAAAGACGGCCTGTACTTCGGGTTCATCGGCTTTATGCTTGCAACAACCATGCTCGGCATAGCAGTTGACGACATCAGGAAGTCCGGGGTTAGGGGTTTCTTCAGCTTCTGGCTGAGGAAGGAGGCGTGATATGGGAGTCTTTACATGGACAGACGCTCAGATAGAAACCCCCAGAAAGAGCAGAGGAGAATATTGTCGCAAGGACGTGCTTGAATACGGCGAATTTGGGAAAGTTGTATGTCCCGATGATACCGAATACTGCACAGAATGCTACGGCGGATACGGGATATTCGGCTCAAAAGACGCTTACGATCTGGTGGCTGAATGGAACCGTGAAGAACTCTCTGAGGGAATGCTCCGGGAAGAATCCAAAAGAGAAAATTTCGGCGGTCTCTGGAGCTACGAAAAAGACAAGCTCCGCGAAGAAGGTGTGACCGAAGAAGAAATAAAAAGGGCAGATGAAGAAGCTCAAACAGAGCACTATGAAGCTTATCTAAAGCGCAGACAGAATTCCATTAACCGGCTGAACGATTACCGTGAAGGTAAGCTTTCGAATGAGGAGATGGAAGAAAAATATGGAAAGCACTGGAAGCGCGAGATAGGCATTGATATAGCCTGTTACGACGAGCAAAACGCCGCTTTGAAATATCCCCTGAAGATAACGGCCACGAAGGAAAAGGTCAGATATGAAGATCTTTATCCTTCAAGGTCTACACAGTAGGAGGGCACTATTATGAAAAGCGAAACAGCCGATATCACTGTCAGAACAGCGGAGATCATCGGAGCAGTGCATATCCTGAAAAAGAACGGGATAGAGGTCATAAGGCACAGACCAGACCTTCATCCGATGGGTAGGGCAGAATACCGCAGAATGAGCACGGTAACTTTATATAAAAAGGATATCGGCAGAGCCTGCAAAGTGTTCGATGAAGAAAAAATTGAATATATAACCAATTAGCTGATCCCGCACAGGGGATTTTCACCATAATCTCCCTGTGCATAAGGGAAATGGTAGATTGGAGAAAGAAAGATGTTTAATAGAGATAATTACGACGCAATGACAGTTGGCATGATGGTAAAGGATACAGTTTTTGATATCCTTTGGCAAGTTAAGGAAAAGGTTGACGGTGGAGTAAGGCTTAAGTGTGCCACTTCCGAAAATGGTTCAACGGTCTATGCGACCAGAACCAACTGTCGGTTAACTTTTGTTGCGGCGTAATAATTAAATAAGAAACTTCCAAATGCCTACGGGCTGCCTCGTGATCTTTGATCCAACGAGAATAGCCCGAATGCGGGCTATCAGGAGGAAAACAAAATGAACCCAAGAAAAAAAGTATACAAAAAGACGGAAGAACCGAAGAACAGAACATTTTATACGCTCCGGTGCAAAACGGCAGATCCGACAAAAAACGAGGTCATGGGCATGGAATTCGACACCTTTGAGGAGGCGTACGATCACATGGTTCTGACCTACATAAACGAGAAAAATAAAAGCATCCCGCATAAGCTGTGGGGAATATGGAGGACCCAGATAACAGTTTATAACGGACGCGAGAACTCTAACATCCGGCCTGTTTGGGCTGCTTAAGAAGGCAGAAATGAAATCGAACGAAATCAAGGTGGGGTACATTTACTATGTAAATTTTGACCCTGTTGAAATTGGGGAGTTCGACAAACTTTTGTGTTTTAAACAAAATTAAATACGTAACCCTGAAACTGCCCACGGGCTGCACGGTGTCGCAAGACCAACCGTACCGCCCGAATGGGGCGGAGAAGGAAAAAAATGGAAGACAACATTCTGGAAGAGGTGATCTTTTATCATGAGATGTCTGCTGAAAAGAACAGGAAACATCGGAGAGCTGACGCCGTAAACTGGCGCAGGGACAGAAATAAACCTGACAGATATCCCCTCGCAGACAGGAAGCTGTGCAAGCGGATGCTCCACAAGCAGAACCGCAAAAATGAGGATATTTCCAGCAGCACCTATTACAAAACCGGATGGTCACTTGGCAGTGTGAGCTGGGGATTAACTTAATAAAACAATAAGCAAACCCCGAATGGGGACAGGGCGATTGAAAGGCGTCCTCTCCCCGAAAGGGGAGGAATAGGTAGGAAAATGAAATATTTTATCGTACCGATCAATGAAACAGCAGCGGAAGTAGACGCAGACAGCGCGAGCGAAGCGCTCATCGATTTCGCGACCAAAATGGAAGGCGACATGTCGATGTATTTCAAGGCTGTTACAGAGGACGAGTTAAGAAAGATCACGGCAGAAAAGAACGCTGAGGCCGAAAAGAGAAACATCCTCGACTTCATGGAAGGAGAGCTGGAAGGCCAGTTTGACGTTCCTGTAGAAGAAGCTGTGGATCTTGCTGAGGCAGCGTATGAAATTTATTGCCGTGGGGACAGCGACACCACTCAGTATGAGTGTATCGAGGCGGCATACGATGAGTGGAGGCGCAACATCAAAGAAGAACTCGAATCAAAGCTCAAAGATTACGATCTTGAAGGCTGCGAGGTTTCTGACGATGATGTTGATGTGTTCATCTCAAACCTCCGTGGCGGAAATACCCGTGAGGAAGCGACCGAACTCATATTAAACGACATCAGGGAAACACTGAATGAAGGGTTCGAAGATGATGTTGAAGCACTCGGAGTTAACGAGAAAGAGAATCCTGTCAAGAGCAACAACGACAGGATGTTCGAAGAACTCAAAACGCAGCTTTTCCTCAAGGGAACGGATGCAATCGAGAATTTTCTCGGGTATTCAATCCCTGTTGATGAGGATAAAGATGTTATAGAGAACAGACTTAATGATGTCTATCAGCAGATGCCGGAAGAAACATTTGCCGGTTACTGTACTGAGTATGGTATCACGCCGTGGACATCGGTCAAGGACGAACTCGTCATCAAGGACTACTTTAACAACGAGCTGACATTTAAGCTCAACGGAAAGTGGTTCCATGATGAGTGCAGGAAGATAGCAGAAGAGGACGCTGACAGCGGAAGTATCGACGAGGACGAGATAGAAACCTACGCCAACAGCCTTTACGAGAACACCTCTGATGAAACAAAAGAGGATGTCCTCAAAGCAGCACTTTGCGACGTTATAGCTTCCGGGCTCGAATGCGACGATGACGAGATCCAGACCTCGCTTGATGCTTTAGGAGAGATCCAGAAGTACATCAAGAACAACGGATTTGAAAAAGAGATCGTCATAACGGTTGATGCCAACGAGATGATCAACGCAGAAGAAACATTTATTATCTATATTGATGATTGTCTGAATTCCTGCGGGATCAACGCTTCAGAAGCAGAGGACATCGTTATGGCATACATCACAGGCCGCAAGAAGTCCGAGAAATCGGCGTAAAATAACGCCCCTGTCAAGGTTTGAAGACCAAGACGGGGGCAAAAATTTTGCCATAAATTTGGCAAAACAGTACACTTGATATTTTTATAAGATATGATATACTATACATATTAAATTTTCTATCAATCACAAATATCAATGGCGGTTTTCCCAGACAGGGGAAGCTGCCTTTTTTGATGGAGATTTATTTACATAGATAAAAGCTTCGGTGGCCGCTGCCGACAAAAGTCCGGCGACAAACGAATGCACAAGAGAACCAGATAAAAGCATAAAAACGCCGGTATCCCGGCAGAAAGCGAGGTCATTGTTATGGCAGAAAAAAAGAGAGAGGAAAGCATCATAGAAGAGGCTGCAAAGGATAACGAGCTGTTCAGGCTGTGGACACAAACATGGGGGCTTATAGTCAGGCCCGCCTATGACATCGACAAGCTGAAGTTCTCGTTTATAGAGAAAGGAACGGAAGGCAAGGGAAAGTCGTTCGATATCTATGTCGAATGCCTTAAATTCGGAGCTTCCTGCTTCGATGATTGGGCATATGATATTCTGAATGATCGTAGGCTTGAGAAAATCCTTGCCAAAGAAAAGCAGGAAGGACAGAAGTACCCGGTATATTACAAGTACGTGACCGGGGAAAACGGGGAAAAGTCCGTCGGGATTGCCAACTCAACGAAAGGCGACGGCTACTGCATCAATGCGTGCGGCGGGGATAAGACATACGCAAACGTACCTGTATCATTCCACGATCTGCGCAAAATGGCAGAGGCCTATAAGCGTTCTTACAGAAAGAGGGTAGCTTATCTTGACCAGCTCAGAGAAGAGGCGGAAGAAGAAGCGAATCGCCAGAGGATGAAGTATTCCAAGAAGGAAACGGACAGTAGGTCTAACGGTCCTGCACCGGCTGCCTCCAAGGAAGAAACACGCTCTGCGGAAAAGTCTTCGACTGAGGCATCCAAGCCTGAGAGCCCCAAAGCAGAACAGGCACCCGCACCTGAGAAAAAGCCTGTAGTACAGGTGGATTTCAAAGCAAAGGGAAAACTTGAAAAGAAGAACAAGAGGTACGAGATCCCTGCTGTCACTGAAGATGGCGAGGAGGTGCTGGTAAGGTTCATGTTCGAACAGGTATCGAAGACAGATCCCACATACTGGGAGCCCTTCGAGAAGAAGTTCGGATCAGGTACCGGGAACCGGTTCTCCATCAAGGGTATCTTCGACGGACAGAAGTTCTACTTCAAGTCGTTCTAAACAAACAACAGACCGGGGCTGCGAAAGCGGTCCCGGCATATTTAACTGGAACCAAAGGAATGTTTCCTGCCAAAAATGACATTCCCCGCCGTAAAAGGCGTTGTTATCGCAGCGCCTAACAGGGGGTGTTGCGGTTTTTCTCAAGGAGAAAAATCATGGCAAGTAAAGAAACAATGTTGGCGAATGAAATTCGCCGTAAAGTAAACATGCTCACAGAGGAGAGCATAGAGATGGCAAACGGCGAGCATACGCTGTTTAACCACGTAGGTTTGACAGACACTCAGCTCATAAGCCGTGCTAAAAGGATCGGACACGAGGCATCCAGCTTCACATCCAAAGAAGCAGTCCTTGCATGTGTAAGGGATTACTTCAATGATGACTATGCGATGAGCAAGATCATAAAGTGGATCATGGATTCCGCGACTCCGTGCAGAAGCGACATCAATGAAGGCTGCCTTTTTGATGAAATAATCGGAAAGGTTGCATTGCCGGATGGAACGATCACGGAATCGTCGACCTACAGCCTTATTCTCCAGAAAGAGGATAAGTACTATAGGAACAGGATTACCGGACTACCGTTCGATATTGTAACGGCCTATGTAGTAGAAGAATGAAACAAAATCGTTTTCGATATTCCCAAAGGCCTTAACATAACAGTGTCTTTTTGGACAGAATTCTTTTCTGAGTTAAAAGAAGCCTATACTATGGGCGAATTAAAAGAAATGTTCTGTTCTGATGAGAAATCATTGGAAAGATATTTTCTTGTCGGATGAGACAACAAGAGGTTCCCGGAGCAATCCAGGAACCTCTAATTTATTTTATGCAAAGATCATGCAAGAAACTGAGTTTTTTCTGCCAAGATATTCTTCCATTTCTTTATCCGAGTATTTTTCTTTTATCACATCCAAAAACTCCTGTGAAAAATAATACGGGAATGAAACGGATCCAACAGAAGGGATGCCGCCTTCAGGGCCGAAGAGAGCGCCTTCCTCATCATAAAACTCTGTTATATAATGAAATACACGATCCCTGAGCGCATCCATGCAATTCTCTATAAATACGCGACGAACATCATATTCCGGCAGTTTTTCTGCCTCTGTCTTTATTTTATTATATTCATCATAAGACACTCCTGCCTTAAGAACTTTTCCGTAAGCGTCTCCTGTCTTAATGCGTTTTCCATCCCATGCAGCGACCTGATTAAGGAGGGAATACACTAATCCTTTTACGCTGTCAAAAGCATTCCCGGGCTCACAGAGATATTTCGCCAAAGCGACAGGCATAACAAGAGAAAAGCTGCCATTCTGCGAAGATTTATATTCCTTTACGCAGTTATCACCAAAGATCCTACCAATATGCAGTTCAGGAAGAGAGGAGATATTCTTCTCTAACTGAGCTGCCTGTTCTTTATTAAGTTTTACGTTTACCATAAGTTCAAAATTTTTCATTTTCTTTTTCCTCCTTAAAACGATGCAAAATCAGATACTATATACTTACCAATACTCTCCGGGATGATCCCGGCCTCATAATTTTCCTTAATATATGCCAAAACCCTTAAAGGGCAGTACAGATATACCGATCCGGCAAAGCAGGAATCTTCAGAGACATCCTCATTCTCATCAATACCCTCAGGGAGTCTCTTTTCCTCCAGATAACCTGCGATCAAAGCCTTTACAAAATCCGTTACGATATCATCCTGTCCTGTTTTATACAGCCTATCCTGCATATCATTTACAATATCCTCATTAAGCATAACTTCTATTTCCATTCCGTTTCTGTCTTTATACATTTTATTTTGCTCCTATTTCTAAAAAAATACCCAATACGCCCTATGCGTATCGGGTAAGTGGTGTCCTTATTCAGATATTATCAGCAGAAATCGCTTTTGTTTTTATCTTGGCTTAAGTATAGCTTACGAGGTTAATATCCGTCAAATTTATTTTTATAAATTATGCTATAGAGTACATAGAAAGTCCGTCAGACGCTTTCATCTCGGATATTGAATAACCGAGAATTCCCGCTCGTCGTCTTAAACGGGAACCGCATAAAGTCGCTCAGATAGATATATGAATATCGTCTGGGCGGCTTATGTATTTCAAATGAAAAATACCAGAAAGTACAAAAAAAGAAAATGCCTAAAATAAGATTTGACAGAATACGTTTATATGATATAGTATACATATAAACAAAAAAACATTTTCTGGCGCAGTCAAAAAAACGCCAAACCGGAGGATTTAATTTATGAAGATCAGGGATGCATTAGAGAGAGGCCAGACTCACATAGTCTGCAACGATGGTCTGAACTTTGATGTCCGCATTCTGAAGAGCGGGCAGTTCCTCATAACCAATCAGATCAAGAACGGAAAACCCGTAGTAAGGTACGACACCAAGATGAAGCCCGCGGATGCCGAGAAGCATGCGATGCAGCACGGAGGCGTCGATGAAGCAGAGACAATGGATGCAGGGCATATAGCTGAAATGGAAGCCATGGAGATGGAGGCCATGGAGATCCAGCCGGAAGAGGAACCGGCCGAGTTCGTGCCCAAGCAGCCGGCCAAGAGGAAGCCGCAGAAAGGATTTGAGGATAATATTCCAACAGTGCCTGCAGAGCCGGAATTCGATGAGAATATCATAGAACCGGTTCTCGAAGACGAGCTGGAGGAAGCAGCCGACAACATAAATTTCGAGCCCGAAGAATCCGAAGCCGTTCCGGAACCGGAGGACATGGAAAATCTATACGGACCCGAAGCGCAGGAAATAGAGGAAGTACAGGAGATGGAGGAAGACTTCCCGAATGAACAGGCCATCCAGGAAGAACCGGAACCCGTGATCGAAGAACCTTACTCAAAGCCGAACGAACCGGAAATACCCACACCGGTCATGCAGGAGCCCGCATACGGAGCGTCTGCAAGAAACGTTGTAGAAATAAACTATATCAAAGATGAAAAGGAGAAAGAGATGAAACACTACGATTATGGTAAGTTACTTAGCCACCTTGCAGAGCTTAGCCGCGGAGGCATTTACAAGTGCCAGAAATGCGGCAAGGAACTGGAGATCCACAATGACGGGACATTGCAGTGCCCACACTGTGGAGCAGGGCATCTTAACACTCAGGGGCTGGCAAACTACACCGTTCAGGACTTCCTGTCAGCTCAGATCGAAACCCAGAAGTTCAACATCGACGAAGAGTTCAAGTTTGAGAGCGGGAAAGCTTTCTTCCTCAAGAACGATGCTGTCCAGCTGTACATCAATACGGAGTCAAAGAACCTCGTCCTGGATGCTCCCGGGATCACATACGAGCAGCCCGTTTCAGCCGGGATCAATGCGGAAGTCAACAAATGGCTTTCCGGGAGATACCTTCAGGTGTCGAAAAAGGGATAAATATGCCAAAATCGCTAATCAGTTGCGTTTCATAAAATCCTCCCCCACGACCGCCCCGAGAAATATCGGGGCGGTTGCATTTATATAAATTCAATGGTATACTATACATATTAAATCTTCTATCAATCACAAATTTCAATGGCGGTTTTCCCAGACAGGGGAAGCTGCCTTTTTTGATGGAGATTTATTTACATAGATAAAAGCTTCGGCGGCCGCTGCCGACGAATGCACGAGAGTAACAAACAAGAACACAAAAAACCAGAGCTGCACAGCAGCAGAAAGAGAGGTAAATCATGGGCAAAGTTATAACAATGGAAGAGTACGTTAAGAGAATGGGGATCGGAAATGACCCGATACCGGTAAATGCAAAGAACGATTTTGCCGGAGAGAGATCTTTCGTGGAAATCCCGGATACGGGCGCAGTCATCCGTGACTTTGTGTCAGACATGAAAAATTTCATAGCATGAAAAATGGAAGGAGACAGATATGGTAGCAGCAAACAGTATTGCAAAACCGCCCGAGATGATATACAATGTATATCAAGGAGGTGGCAGCATGAATGTTGCAATTTCAAAATGGGGTAACAGCCTTGGTATTCGTATTCCTGCTACAATAGTAGAGGCAATGAATATCCAAGCCGGAGATACGCTTTCTTATGAAATGAAGGACGATTCCTTTGTCTTAAGAAAAAAAACTTCCACCCGGCAGCTTTTTGAAAGCTTTTATGGGAAATCTTTCGATGATATAACATCAGAAGATATCGGAAAAGGCGATGAACTTGACTGGGGAGAAGATGTAGGAGGTGAGATATTTTGACATTCACCAGAGGAGATATAGTTAAAGTCAACCTCAATCCTACAAAAGGACATGAACAGGGCAATTTCAGGCCGGTACTTGTGTTAAATTCAATACCTCTTCCAGGCGACATTAACATTGTGATGCCAATAACATCACATGTAAAATCGTATCCTTTGGAAGTCGAACTTGACGACCGTACCGAAACTAAAGGAGTCATACTGTGTTTTCAGATAAGAACTTTAGACCTTAAGACACGACGGGCTCAGTTTATTGAAAAAGCGCCTGTGGATATAGTTGAGATGTGTAGCGATTATATCAGTCGTCTTACGAATGAGTTAGACTAAGAAGTTATCCGCATACTAAAGGGGTCCCGTATCAGTCGAGACCCCTGATCTTTTCTATATGCCGGTTAAGAGTGACCGTGTCAGCAAGCTTGGCACTTTCAAACGCTGAATCATAAACATCTTTATGCAAAACCATTTCTTCGATATATTTGTTCTTTCCGGACTGCTGAGTCCCGAAAAGATCTCCCGACTTTCTTAAAAATTTCATATCCTGTTCAGCTATCTCAAAACCGTCTGTTGTACGGCACATAGTCATAAGGCGCTCGTTAGAAAGAGGCGACTCCTTGGATACGAGGATGCAGTACGACTGTATATCTCCACGCCCGACACGGCCTCTTAACTGGTGCATGCCTGCAAGCCCGAACCTTTCGGCATTATGTATTATCATAAGGGCCGCATTAGGGACATCCACACCGACCTCTACTACAGTAGTGCTTATCAACAGCTGTATCCTGTTCTCCCTGAAATCTGTCAGAATCTTTTCGGTTTCTTCGGCAGAAGTAGTCCCAGTAAGCACAGCTATCGAATATCCGGGAAGATGCTTGCTGTACACGTCAAAAGCCTTTTCCGTACTCAGAGTGCCGGACATTATCGAATCCTCGTCCGCCTCGTCGATAAGAGGGCATACCGCATAAGCCTGGTTGCCGTGGTCAAGCACCTTCTTCAAGAACGGTATAACCTTGTTTCCGCGGTCATAATACGTTTTTATCGGTTTTCTCCCGTTCGGCATTTCCTTTATGCTGTATATATCAACATCATTCCCATAGACAGCATTTGCGAGTGTGCGCGGGATAGGGGTAGCCGACATGGATATACAGTTGACCAGATCCTTTTTCTTTTCAACTGCTTCCCGCTGCTTCACCCCGAATTTATGCTCCTCATCCGTAACAAACAGAGCAAGATCCTTAAAAACGACTTTGTCCGATATAAGGCCGTGAGTACCCACCGCAAGAAGGGCAGAGCCGTCTTTTAAGCTTTTCAGTTCGCTTTTATTACTTTTCCCTCCCTCTATAAGGACACAGGATATACCATATTGGTTGGCGATAGCCTTGAGTTTCTCAAAATGCTGTTCAGCAAGTATCTGCGTCGGAGCCATAAGACACGCCTGATGGCCTTCTCCCGCCACAAGGAGCATGGCAAGGAATGCGGTTATCGTTTTCCCGCATCCAACGTCTCCCTGTATAAGCGCTTTAAAATGCTGTCCCCGGAGAAGCTTTTCCCTTATGGACATATAAGTATCATGCTGATCAGATGTCAGAGAGTAGGGGAGCGACCTTATCACGGAATCAGGGATCTCTGATGATTCGATCCTTACCCCGGGCACGAAGCTTTTCCTTTCTGAGATGACGAACCTTGCTGCGAGATAGAACATATCATCAAAAAGAAGCCTGCGTTTGCCTTTTCCAACATCTTCAGGGCATGCTGGACGCATGATACCACTTAAAGCATCGTTTATCCCGCACAGGCCGTTCTGCGAAAGGATCTCTTCCGGCATCGTATCATCCTCGTCTTCCTCAAACGCCGTATCTAAAAGAGCCTCAAGGGTTTCGTCAGACACGCCTTTTATCTTGCTGTAAACGGGTACATACCGGAGACTGCCTGTGATAACGTCAGAAAAAGTGTCAGGGTTTGCCATCACATATCCGTAATTTTCCAGATACCCGAGCTTTCCGCAAACTATGACCTGGGAATCGAGCCACTCCCTTATAGTCTTATAAGCATAGAACTGCCCGAAGACCGAGATCTTAAGGGTCTGCCCGCTAAGCCTGTCCGTTACGGTGCAGGAGATATACTTCCTGAAAGTCCCGCTCATATCAGCGAGCCTGCAATTAGTCATAGTGCCTATGACCACGGCATGGCTCTCAACAAGTTCCATCTTCAGGCCGGTCTCCTTCCGGTTGTCTATATACCTTATAGGGGCAAACCTCTTGAGCTGTCCCGCATTGGTTATCCCTTTCTTTTCGAGGGCGTTTTTCTGCCTCGTGTTAAGTTCGCCTATGAGCATTTCCGATACCTTTCCGGACAAAAATAAGACTACAGTCACTATTATATGTATAGAATATCATAAAATAATACAAACCAGCAAATTTTCTTCGAAAAAACTGCCATTTTTCATAGAAAAATCAGGGGAATCCGTTGACTTTTAAAACCACTATATGTATACTATGCTATAGATAGTAAATTTTCAATTTTAAGGGGCGGGCCGTATGGGCTGCCCCTTAAGAATGTAAAGACGGAGGTAATACAGTTGAAAGTATCGTCATTAAAGAAAATGCTTGCAGCGGGCATGGTCATCGCAGCTACGGGCTGCCTCATGGCATGCACGCAGATAGGCAACGTAAAGCAGGATACAGTTAAGATAGCTGAAAGCTCCACGCTGGAAGATGAACAACCGGGAACCGGAACGGCTGATACGGAGAACTGCTCGTATATCGGTTTTGCGGGGATACTTCCCATAAACAGCCCGGTGGAGCTCAAGAACGACGAATACAACACAGGGGCTGGATACTACCTTGAATGTGCCGTTTACTCAGGAGATGAGGAAATATATAACAGCGACCTGATAGCTCCCGGAGAATCCGTAGTAATGAGGCCTTCGGAATTCATAGAGGATGATGGGGCTGACTGCAGGATAGTGGAGCAGGCATACCTCATGAACGAGGACGGGACATTCACAAGGACGGCGATTCCGGTCACGCAGAATGTGACCTTCATCCCTGGCGACTGACCGGGAAGCAACCCATCAACAACATCCAAACGCAGGAAAAATCTTAAAGGAGGAAAGTCATGAAAAAGCAGAGGACTAAATTATTAGCATTACTTTCAGCATGCGTCCTTGCCATATCAGGCGCGGGCGGGACTGTATATGCGGCAGATCCCACCTACTCGGCGCTCCAGAGCGGAACGGTGAGCGGCGCGAAGATAGTGGCAAACGTACCGAGCACTTACAGCGTGCTCCTGCCGACATCGATAACTCTCGTGCCGGCAAACAGGGCAAACGAGGACGGGACGGTAACATGTACAAGCAGTTACACGGTGAACGTGAAGGGTTCCCTTGATCCGGCCTTCATGGTAGTAGTCAAGGCGGATGCCGACAGCAACAACAGGAAGATAAGCGACGGCAGCGGCAACAGCGTCGTGATAGATGCATCACAGCCGAAAACGAAATTCGTGAGTTCATTTTACCAGACCACGGATGAACGCAAACCTGCTGATGCAACAGTGCTTACAAATAACCCTGGAACATACGACGGTTCCACGGCAGTTAGCGGCACGATGTCTACGAAGATAGACAGGACAAAGAGCGGCGGGGTATACGAAGGGACATTTCAGTTCGTCATATCCTATGAACCGATCCAGTAAGAGGGAGGAGGAAAGACATGAGAGCAAAAAGGTTTATTGCAAAATTCATGGCGGCCGCACTGGCGGCGACAACGGCATTTTCATCCGTCCCGGTAATGGCGGGCACGGAAAAGAACATGAGCAGTACCGCCGGGACCGTGTCGCAGTCAATGGGCGTGACCGTCAGCATCGACACCGCAGGCGGGGACAACAATGTATTCACAAAGTATACAGTCAGGTTTGATACGGTAGAGCCTATAGGACCCACCGAAACGCTCGACGGGGCAGCCATACCCGATCTCATAGTGTTCCAGAACGACAGGGTATCCAAACCTGCCGATCCCGTGCTTACAGGGTATGACATCGAGAACTGGTACACGAAGGATTTCACAACCAAGCCCGTGGATAAGCAGACCGGGTTCTTTGATGAGGATGGTCTTTCGGAATACGCCATCAATGAATATCCAGCTCTTCTTGACGAGAATGGCGAAATGACCCTGTATGCACATTATAAGCTTCATGATTACGAGGTAGTCTTCGATACGGACGGCGGCAGGGCTATAGATCCGGTCTATCTGCATTATAACGAGAAAGTGACGGAACCTGTTGAAACGGATGCAGATCCCATCAAGCTCGGCTACAGGGTAAACCACTGGGTAGATAAGGAATCAGGAGCTGCATGGGATTTCAATGACGAGATCGGGGCGACTGACAGAGTCCTGAAGCCGGTATATGACGATAAGATGTATACCATAAAGATAGATAAGAACAATGACGGCAGCTTTGAAACAGAGTCAGAAGGCGATGAAATAAGGTCTGTCCGTGAAGGGACTTCCTACGGCAAGCTTCCCGTGCTTGACGGAAGCGTAAACACAGGGACTAAGAAAAAGACAAATTTCATCGGCTGGAAGAATTCGGCAGGAAATACTGTAAGCTCAGCTGAAATAGCCATGAAGGATGAGCAGCTCAGCCCTGAATTCGAGACTGTTGATTATGCATACAACGTGAACGTGCACACGAACGGCGTAAAGGGTGATTATATCTATCCCGCACAGCTCGATGCGCTTATCAGCGTTATCCCCATACCTTCAAAGGATCCGGATTATGCCAACAAGATCATGTACGTATTCGACCACTGGGGCAACGTGGACGACAGCACCCAGTATTCGGCGGCATATAAGATCGTCTCCGATATGGATATCTATGCTTATTACAGGGAAGTACCCTATGAGAAGAACATAGAGATAGACGACGGCCATGGCGGGACTACGATCGTTCCGGGCATAAGCAAGAACTCTGCAAAGAAGAAGATAAAAGATCTCGTTCCTCCTAAAAAGGATCCTGACGAGATCAACCACATCCGTTATGAATTCGACCACTGGGAGTTCCCGGACGGCTCTGTCGCTGATCCCGAGACCGAGCTTGAAGATGGCATGATACTCATCCCAGTCTACAGGGAGATCAGATGCCATATAGTGACAGCTAAAGGCGGGGACGAGGACGAAAAGACATTCCTTGACGAGGAAGAGGAACATACGATGGCGGACGTGAAAGCCCCCAAGAAATCACCGGTTGCAACTCCGCAGAAACTTAAGTTCATATTCGACCACTGGGAATATGAGGGCAACCAGATAGGAAATAACTATCCCGTTCTGAGGGATATGACAGTAACAGCAAAATACAGCTCCGTATCATACGACTATGCCGTGACCATACAGGTGCCCGGGAAAGAAGACGAGATATTTCCGGCGGATGCCGGCTACAGGCTCGGCGATATACCTAAGCCCACAAAGGATCCCGATGATGATTACTTCTATGTATTTGACCATTGGGAAAACGGTTCGGGAACCAAGCTTTCTGATGACACGATGATAACCTCGGATATGACCATCGTCGCTATATTCAGGGCGATACCTAAATCCGGCACCGTTACCATAAGCGGCAACGGCGGGAACACGACAGTTCCGTTCACTAATAATGACAACGGATATACGGTCGGGGATCTTCTGGATTATGTATATAGCACAGGCAGGGCGGTACACGACCCTGTAGCAGACGAAACCGACCATACCAGATGGGTGCTCATGGGATACAACGACAAAAACGACAACTTCCTTCCTGAAAGCACCGTGATAACCGACGGCCTCATGCCCCTCAAGGAGATATGGGTCAAGGTCAAGTATGATTATACTGTCGATTTTGAGACGACCGATTCAGAGAACATACCGAGACAGTATATCACTTCGTCGGCGCATTCTCATATATATGACCGTTCACCTAACGGACATGGTCTTGCGATAAAGCCCAAGGATCCGTCAAGGGATAACATGAGGTTCATCCGCTGGAACTATAAAGGAAAGGAATGGGACTTCAGTGAAGAGGTCAAGGAGAACATGTGCCTCCAGCCCGTATTCGCACCTCTCAGAAAGTACACGGTCACCATAGACTACCTTAACGGCACTAAGATAGTGGATGACATATACGAAGAATCCAAGATAGCTAAGCCGGATGATGCCGTAGCGACCAAGCAGAATGAAAAGTTCATCGGCTGGTATGTAAAAGGCACGGACGGAAGCATACTCTGGAACTTCAATACCGACACTGTAAAGGGTGAAATGACCCTTATACCGAAGTTCGCGAAATATCTCGTAAGAAGTGCGGGCGATGATGGCACTGTATTCGGATTCGTTTCCGATACGGACAACCATCTTGTCGAAGCAAAGACGTATGTAGCTGGAAAACACCTGATCGGCTGGTTCAAGGATGCCGGGCTTACGGATGCATGGGATTTCGAGAACGATACTGTAAACAGGGATATGTACCTGTATCCTTCTTTCAGGGATGCAGTAGTCGTGACCGTAGTCAATAACGTAACATCTGCCCCGATAGCATTGACAGAGGAATACAAGATACCTGTACAGCCGGCAGTCGAACCTGGAGCAGACAGCAAGTTCCGCGGCTGGATAGCAGACGGCGAAACAACCATATGGGATTTCAATAACAGGGTAGTATACGGTGATGTTACATTAAGGCCGCTGTTCACGCTCATCAACGAATACCAGGTAGACCTTGGTGGCGGAAGGTTTGAAGGCGGCGAGAACACCATAGGATATCCCGAAGCAGGAGCCGAAACGGTAAGGGATCTTCCTATCCCTGTAAAGGATCCTGATGAAGTCAACAAGATAAGGTATGAGTTCGTATGCTGGGTAGATAAGGACGGAAATAAGATAGATCCCGACACTCCTATGACAAAAGACCTTAAGCTTTATGCGAAGTGGAAGGAGATCCCTTATGACTTCAACGTGATCTACTGGGTAGACGGTGACAACGACAGCCGCAAGGTATTCCCTGCGGATAAAGGGATGACCTTCAGCAAAGTGCCCATACCTGCAAAGGCTCCGGATACTGCCAATAAGAAGAGATTCGACTTTGACAGATGGACAAATAAAACAGACGGCACGGACATAGGCCTTTCAGATCCGATAACCGCTGACTGTGAGATAGTAGCAAAATATACAGGCATTGATTACAGGTATACGGTCACTATCGTCAAACTTGACGAAACAGGCGAAGAAACTATAATCTCGTACTTCACGGCAAGTGAGAACAATACGATAGCGGATGTTCCTGTAACTTATAGGTATCCAGATGCAGAAAAGAACGAACTGTATACGTTTACTGGATGGAAAATAAAGAACGGCGACCTGTATACCAATATCGCTATGGATGTCGCAATAACGAAGGATATAACCTTAACTCCTCAGTACAGCGTTTCATCATATCTGAGCAAGGTAATCTTCCTTGTAGACAACAAACAGGACAAATACCCTGCACAGTACGTGGAATCTGGGCATACCGTAGAAAAACCCGAAGACCCCAGAAAGAGCGGTTATAAGTTCCTTGAATGGGATAAAGCCGGGAAAATATGGGATTTCAACAAGCCCGTAGAAGGCAACATGACGCTCGATGCCAAATTTATCTCGACCGTCAAATATATCGACCGAGCCGGAATCGAAGACGGCGTAACGATGGAAACAGATGGATCGGCTAACGGGAACGAAATATATTATCTTGTAAAAGGACAGACTTCAAGGCTCGTTGTTGCGAATGCATGGTCGACCTCCGACAAGACTGTGGCGACTGTTGACAAGAACGGAAAGATTACGGGCAAGAAAGAAGGAACTGCGACCATAACCAAGAAAGGCGTGAAGAAAGCGCAGTATACCATAACAGTCATCGACAAGAAATCCGGCGAATCAACGCCTAAGGTAAGCGGGAACTACATCACCATCAAGAAAGGCCAGAAGTATCAGGCAGAGCCTGCGGAAAAATGGTCTACAAGCGATAAGTCCGTAGCGACCGTAGCAAAAGGCACCGGCAAAGTGACTGCAAGGAATGCGGGCAAGGCGACCATAACCGAAGAGACTACCAATACAGCATATACGGTAATGGTAATTGCGCCCCAGATCACGCCGAAGACATCGAAGATAAGCGTAGGCGGAAGCGAACAGTTCTCGCTTATAAACGCTGACATGTTCAGGGTATCCTGGATATCATCAAAGCCTCAGATCGCGAAAGTCGCAGACGGCATGGTGATAGGCGTAGGCAAGGGAACCGCGAACATCTATGCATACGTAAATGGAAAGAAGTTTACAGCAAAGGTAACCGTTACAGACACTCCCGGTCTTACGTCCGGAAGCTCGAACGGGACCATAAACGTAGGGCAGACGGCAACCCTTGTATCCTCAAAAAGCGATAAGAACTTCGACGCAAAGACAGCGGACTGGAAGGTAAAGACCACATCCAGCACCAGCGGCGATGTCGTATCGATCAAGAAAAACAAGGTGACCGGACTTAAAGAGGGTACCGTGGTGCTTGAAGGCGTACAGAACACTGCTTCAAGGACAGCGACTATAAACGTGAAGGCGATGGCGCAGAATACGGACATCTTCCTTAACGCAGGCAAGTCAGTGACAGCCAGATATTACAAGGTGACGAACAAGAACGCGACATGGAAGATAGATGATACAAGCATCGCAACTGTAACAGAAAAAGGCAAGATCACCGGAGTGAAAGCCGGAGTAACGAAACTGACCTGCGTACATAACGGCACTACATTTACATCGATGGTACATGTGGAAACGCCTACGGTATCAGGGAACAGCGAGCTTACCAAGGTAAAGGACAACCAGTACGAGCTTACCCTCTCTGCGAATCAGAAATATGTCATCAACACGCCGGATGTGCAGCAGATGATCACCTGGAATTCCAACAAGAAGACCGTGGCTATGGCTGACGATCTCGGGATAATAAAGACATATGCACCGGGCAAGGCAAAGATCACCGGGAACATCAACGGCACAAAGGTAACCATTAACGTAACGGTCAGCGGAGAGGCGGAAACGGCCGGGCATATACATGATTACGACCACGTGGTGAAGATCCTCATACCTGCATCGGCAGAGCATGAAGGTAAAGCAGCCCACATATGCAGCTGTGGCATCTATTACATGGAAACCTTGCCTAAGATAGCCAAGTAATTTCCTTTAATATAGATAAACCTGCGTTTTTGAAAACCGCCCCTATACCGGGGCGGTTTTCTACTTGATTAAAATCTATAATGTGATATACTATACGTATCAAATTTTATTTCAATAACAAATGTCAATGGCAGTGTCCTTAAGCGGGAGACTGCCTTTGTTGTTTGGAGGTTGTTTACAAGAACAAAAGGCCGGAACGGCCGGAAGGAGGTTGAAAGGTGAAAGAAAAATTCAGAAAATGGGTCCTGCTCTACGCGGACTTTCTGACGGAAGAGCTGGACAAGGAAGAATATCGCATCCCGGCGAAGATCATACCGGAAGAGTTGAGGGACCTCATAAACGAGTGGATAGCAAGGCTGCCCCGTACGGAGACCTGCATAACGACTCCGGCGGGGGATATAGCCGGCAATACAAGGAAAATGTTTATTTAGGAGGGAAGAGATGGAATTTTACGACATTGAGCAGCAGGCGCGGCTCGAACAGGAAGCGTCCTCATCAATCTTTTTCAATTACCATGACATCACAAAGGATGACATGAGTAACGGGGAAGGGCTGAGGGTCGTTTTATGGTTCGCAGGATGCAGCCACAGATGCCCTGGGTGCCACAACCCGGAAACATGGTCGCCGCAGAGCGGGATACCGTTCACGGCATGGGATGAATCGGAGCTGTTTGAGGCTCTGAGCAAGGATTACATACAGGGGATAACATTCTCTGGCGGAGATCCGTTGTTCAGGAGCAACAGGAGCGCATTCGTCACATTGCTGAAGAAGATCAAAAAGAAGTTCCCGGACAAGGATGTCTGGGTGTATACGGGCTACACACTCACTAAAAGAGATGGAACATGGATGTTCGAAGATACATGCCCGTGGTTAAAGGAACATGATCAGTTCAAACCTGATTTCCTTGAGATGGTCGACGTCATAGTTGACGGCCCGTTCTATAAGGAGATAAGGGAGAACGATCTGAAACTGAAGACAGACCCCCATTGGTGCGGAAGCTCCAACCAGAGAGTCATCAACGTAAAGGAAACCCTGAGGACAGGGAACATAGTCATAGGAGGATAACATGAAAGAAATCAAAATCATTAAAAAAAATGGGGTCAAGCAGGACTGGACCCCGGATAAGATCGCGGTAGCTATCGGTAAATCTGCTGCAAGGGTCAACGAAGAGCTCACTAAGAGCGATGTTGACGACGTGGTAGCGCTGGTAGAAAAGCGTATCGAGGAGACGGGCCGTAGCGAATATCCCGTTGAAGAGATCCACCAGTTCGTAGAGAAAGCGCTCCGCCGCGTCAATCCCGAGGTTGCGCAGTCCTATATGGATTACCGCAACTTTAAAAAGACAAGCGGAGAGATGATCCAGCGCGTGTGGGAAAGCGATCAGCGGACCCGTTTCCTCGGGGACACTGAAAACGCCAACAAGGATTCGACACTCGTGGCGACACAGCAGGCATTAAGGCGTTCTGCGATAAGCAAAGAGTTCTATATGAACTTCCACGCTCATAAGGCGTGGGTCGAAGCCCACGAAGCAGGGTTCATCTATATCCATGATCTGTCGGACAGGATAGATACGATGAACTGCTGTCTGTTCCGCATAGGGACAGTTCTTAACGGCGGGTTCCAGATGGCCAACATGTTCTACAACGAGCCCAAAACGCTCAAAGTGGCTTTTGATGTCATAGGGGATATAGTTCTTTCGGCGGCAGCTCAGCAGTACGGCGGCTTCACCATACCTCAGGTGGACAAGATCCTCTCCAGGTATGCTGAGAAGTCTTACAAAGGGCACTGCAGGGATTTCGAAGAAATACTCGGGAAAAGCCATGATGAGCTGAACACAGAGGAACTGAAGAAGGAGGACGGATACGCTTCCGGAAAAGTCAAAAGGGAGTTCGAACAGGGCTTCCAGGCATGGGAATACAAATTCAATACGGTAGGTTCGAGCAGGGGCGATTATCCGTTCATCACCATATCGTACGGGCTCGCAGATGACCGCTGGGGCAGGATGGCACAGATCGCAGCCCTTGAGGTCCATGCAGAAGGCCAGGGTGAGAACGGCAAAAAAAAGCCGGTGCTTTTTCCTAAACATGTATTCCTGTATGACGAAAAAGTGCACGGGGAAGGCAAAGAAGCGGAATATGTGTTTGAAGCCGCTATCAGATGCAGCCAGAAGACGATGTATCCGGATTACCTCTCAATGAGCGGAAACGGATATATAGCTTCCATGTACAAGAAATACGGACAGGCGATCTCCCCGATGGGATGCAGGGCCTTCCTGTCGCCGTACTACGAGACGGGAGGACAGTCAGCAGCTGACGAATGGGATGCCCCGGTATTTGAAGGGCGTTTCAATATCGGCGCAGTATCACTCAACCTGCCTCTCATCTACCTTGCAGCAAAAAGGGATGAAGTGGATTTCTATACGCTCCTGGATAAATATCTCCAGATGATAAGGGAGATCCACCAGTTCACATACAGCTATCTTGCAGAAAGGCCCGCAAGCATAAACCCGTTAGCGTTCTGCGAAGGAGGTTTCTATCTTCCGGGAAGCAAAGATGGGAAAGGCTTGAATCCTGATGAAAAGATCGCACCGTTCTTAGATGCGGCAACAGCATCATTCGGGATAACGGCGCTTAATGAGCTTCAGCAGGCCTACAACGGAAAAAGCCTCGTGGAGGACGGAGCTTTTGCGCATGAAGTGCTTACTTATATAAATAAGAAGATAGGCGAGTATAAGGCAAAGGATCACCATCTTTATGCCATATACGGCACGCCGGCAGAAAGTCTTGCAGGAAAGCAGGCCGACCAGATCAAGAAGATGTTCGGGATCATTCCCGGTGTGTCCGACAGGGATTTCGTGTCGAACAGCTTCCACTGCCATGTGACCGAGGACATAACACCGGTAGAGAAGCAGGATCTTGAAGAAAAGTTCTGGGAGCTTTGCAACGGTGGCAAGATCCAGTATGTCAGGTACAGGAACAGCTACAATACAAACGCTTTCAAGACACTTATCCGCCGCGCAATGGGGAAGGGCTATTACGAAGGCGTCAATCTTTCGCTCAATTACTGCAACGAATGCGGCAACGAGTGGATGGAAGATGCTGAGGAGTGCCCTTGCTGCCACAGCCAGAACTTCACATCCATAAACAGGATGAACGGATATCTGGCATACAGCAGGATTTCCGTGAAACAAACGGACGGATCCTACAGATCCTACAGCCGGCTTAACCGTGGAAAGATGGCTGAAATAGCGGTAAGAAAATCAATGTAATACACCTCCGACAATGCATCTTGGTTTTCAAGATGCATTGTCGAGACAATATAACGGAGGGATTATGGATAAAAGAACACGATTATATTTTAGAAATGTCCATATAGGCGAAATATATTTTGTAGACTTCGAACCTATAATTGGCCAAGAATTCCCCAATGCCGTTTAGTTAAGGAAATTTGAGTCCAGAACGACTTCAGGATACAGTGGGTATAGTTATTGATTATAACCCTGAAAATGATTATCTGGTTCTTGGAACTCTTCATCCTGAGAAATATGCTATTCCCCCTACATTCTCTATGAGAGGTGAATATTATCGTCATGTCACCGAGGATGAGATCAAGGAATGGAAAATAGCATAAATCATATATTGGTTTTATAAGAAAAAAGACCCCCTACCGATTTCAAAAATTTCGGTAAGGGGTATTTTTCTGTCAAAATCTTCTTAACTTAATTGTATTGAAGAATTCCCTGGTATGCATTTAGCTGTAGTATTAAAGAAGAATGTTGATAGAAACACAGTAATAGTAATGCCATTAACAAGTTCGAACAAAGGCGACGGCACAAACAAAGTCAACATTGGAATCATTCCAAGCTTACCGCCACATCTCGCGACCCATGATTCTTATGCCGTATACGATCAGATAAGAACAGTCAGTGTTTCAAGATTAAGGTTTTTGTATAATCAAACAACTCACAACATTGTTAAAAGCCATATACCAAGCGATATTTTTTTAGACTTATACAGGCTTTCTATCGGAGAAATACTGAGAGGCTTAAGCATAGATGATCAGATGGCAGTGTTTCGGGATGCTTATGTATATACAGCACAAATCAAACTTCAAGATTTGTTTTATGCAGTTCAGGACGAAGAACAAGAAGTACAGGAAAAGTCACGCGAAATTTCTGTAAATATTATAGAATCATTCAAAGAAGACATAATGGATGGTTTACCAGAAGAAGTAATTAAATTCATTTTTCCTGGAATTGATATGTAAATCTTTATAAAAGACTTGACCAAATTTGACAAAATTATTATACTTAAATCAGTAAAGTTGGGGTGGAAATCCCCGCGACCACGGTTGGTCTTTATTGTTGGGGTGAAAATCCCCGCGATCGGGAAACCGGTCCATGATGTTTCAAAAGCCTTCGGAGTCCCGGAGGCTTTTATTTTGTCTAAATATCCAAAATAAGGGGTCTACTGTGGACCCCTTATTTTTGTGACTTGTTTTTATGTTATTTTATGATATACTATACATATAATGTTAAAACATATTTCAAAAATTCTATCTTTAATAATCACCTTATCCATTATTATCGATCAGATATCAGTACCGGTAAATGCAGGAGAAAAAGAAAGGAGCCTGCAGGACGATGTATCGACAGCCACGTATCTGTTCGAGGAGATAATGCAAAGCCAGTACGACAACATGCTTGAGGAGATAAAAGAAAAAGTCCGTGAAAACGGCTACGATTACGACCTTACAATGGAGTCTTTTCTTGATAATGGCAATCCGTATAAAGACGTGTCGTACATCGATCTTATCGCTGCCTATGTAAGCGCAAAAGACTACTGTATTTCAAACGGGCTGGAGTATACTCATGCAGCGAAACTTCCTTTTATAAGATATGAGCTGGCTGAGGCCATGACCGAAGAAAACAAGCCTTACAGGATAGAAGAATACAGGGAGACAGGAGACGGATATTTCATAAAGGACGGCTTCAGATACTCCACAAAAAGAGAAACCGTAAAAAAATACGCGCCTACAGGCACAGAAGATTTGTCGGGCAATGAATTATTCATAGAAGACGGAAAGGAGACCGTCGAACCGGAAGTAATAAAAATACCTTACGGTGTAGTGTCGGTGCACACACTTACCGCAGAAGGCATCTTTGAGAACTGCAACATAGATTCTGAAGTAATAAAAGAAGATTTTGAACGCCGGAAAAAGATGATAGACAACGAGATAAGCGATACAGAACTTAAATCGAGCGTGTTTATTAAACTTCCGTCGGAAAATGACATAAAAGACTGGAATACAGTATTCGAATCCATAATGAGACAGCTTTCGGAAAACAGTGTTTCGGATAACGGCAACCAGCTCGTAGGAACAGCAGCGTCCCTTGCGGGAAGAGTCCCTTATGAATGGGGCGGAAAAGCATCAAAAGGAGGCTATGATTCATCGTGGTGGTCTTACAACGAGAAAAACGGACAGCAGAAAGGTCTTGATTGCAGCGGGTTTGTACAGTGGGTCTATATGACTAACGGATACAGCAAAGAAGCGACTGATAAGCTGCTCTCAACGGACACAATGCTTAATTCCGATATGGAAAGGGTAAGCGAAGAAGACCTTCAGCCAGGAGACGTAGGGATAATAGAAAGAAAAGGCACTAACCATTGCGGCATATATGCCGGAAACGGGGAATGGTACCATTGCTCATCATCCGGAGGAACAGTGGTGAGAGCCCAGTACGGGTTTAATGTTTTCATGAGGCCAAGTTCTGATGGAAAACTGATTGACAATGATGATTTAATGGTATACTATACATTAGAGAATAAAAATGATGTATACTATTCAATAGAATCAACCGATGATGACGTAATGATCCTTGCAAAGCTTATAGTACATGAAGCAGGTCACGAAGGGCTTAACGGCTGGATAGCAGTAGGCGAGGTAGTAAGGAATAGGATACTGTCGGAAAGGTTCCCGAACACTCTGAGGGAAGTCGTGTTCCAGCCGGGCCAGTTCACGAATGCGGCATCGATAATGGGGATAACGCCCAGGCAGGAGATCATCGATACAGCGAGAGAGGTTCTTGAAGGTAACTTATCAATACTTAACAACAAAGATGCCCTTTATTTCAGGAATCCTACTACCACAAGCGGGATTAGCGCAGACGCTCCGGTCAACTGGGGACCTCATAAACATTACATGGGCATAGGCCATCACGCATTCTATCTACAGTAAAGTCGGTATCATGGCACTCAGGGAAGTGCATGTATATACATTTTTACGCAGGAAAAAATATGAGAGGAGATTAAAGCATTATGGCAAGAAAAAAGGAAAGTGTCATTGAAACTGCAAACAAGGAAGAACCCAAGGTCATAACCGAGGAAAATTCCGCTGCAACCGTGATGGATGAGGCTACAGACGAGGAAGAGGTGGCAGTGACGTCAGACGAGGGCATGGAAGACGTGTATGCGTCGATGGGAGAAGTAAAAGATGACAAAACGGAAGCATCTGCAGATGCCGAAACGCCTTCAGAGACTGAAGAGCCTGCAAAGCCTAAGAAGGCCAGAAAATCTTCTAAGGCCGAGAGACCCGAACTGACTCAGGAACAGATCGTCGAGAATGCGACTGCATTCTATGCACACTCGACCAAGATCGCCGACAAAGAGACCCGGCGCAATCTGAGACGTTCGAAGCATATCATCACAGAGACCGGTTCGGAAGAGATCGAAAACCGCAACACTATCAGGGACGAAGAATACAAGGAACTTGCAGGCTCGTCCGTATCAAAGAGAATCCTGACAGGAACGATAACCGGAATGCGTTATGCAAATCCTAATAACGAGAACAGCATACTCCTTGCGCTTGTACAGTACAAGACAGGCAGCATCCAGGTCTGTATACCTTCGTTCCTCCTGTTCGATTACGACGAAAATGATTTTGGCGGTGACAGAGGCAGGGCACAGATAGAGGAAAGAACCATACAGAGGCTTGGATCAAGGGTACGATTCATCGTAAGGCAGGTATACCAGAAGGACGGTATCGCATATGCCGACTCTCTCGAAGCCATGGCAAAGACCGGTTACGAGTATTACCAAAGGAATACCGCAAAAACAGGACGTCCGATAGTAAGGGAAAATGATATCGTACAGGCAAAGGTCATTGCCACTGCGAGAAACTTCATCGTGGTGGATGCTCTCGGAGCCGAGATCAGGATCACTAACGAGCACCTTTCGTACACAAGGCTTTCTGATGCAAGGAAAAAGTTCCAGGTCGGAGATGACGTCAATATCGTCATCAAGGAGATCACTCAGGAACGTGTGACCAAGAGGAAGAACCAGTACGACCTTATGAAGGTGACGGCATCCCTCAGGGAAGCAGAAGATGACCCGAGGATTGAAAAGTATGCGCAGGTAAGGATCGGAGATATCGTTACCGGAAAAGTATCCTTTATTGATGACAGAGGAAGGGTATTCTTCAATATCGACGACAAGATAGACTGCGTATGCAAGTACCCCGAATACGGCAAAGCTCCTGTTGAGGGCGATGTAAGGTCGATGAAGATAACAGAGAAGAATGACGAGCAGATGCACATATACGGGGTAATAATCAGATAATGCCCCTTTTGCGGAAAGGATGTCCTAATGCGCAGGAACAAATTTAAGATAGTCCTCGGGATACTCATTACGGCTTGCGTGATCTTATGCGTCTGTGCCGTAGTGATAGTCCTGGGGAAGAAGAGCATAGATGAATATAAAAAGACGATAGCGGCATATGAGGAAGAGATAAGTTCCAATACCCGTACTGTGTACGTTGCCTCCAGGGACATCGTCAAAGGCGAAACCATCAATGACACGAACGTCATGCAGCAGCAGATATATTCGGGCCTTGATTCCGGCTCCTATATTTCAGCAGAAGCGATGGGCTGTACGGCTATAGTGGATATAGGGATGTACCAGCCCGTGATGTCTAACATGGTAGTTCCCTTTGAGGTAGCAAATGACGAGAGGATATACGAGCTGGTAGTCGCCCATCTCATGACCACTCAAAAAGACCTTGATATCGTGGACGTCAGGATAATGTTCCCGAACGGCGAGGATTACCTCGTGCTTCCGAAGAAAAAGGTTATGGATCTCCAGCTCGGGACAAGCGTGTTCAGTACATACTTAAACGAGGACGAAATCCTGAGGATAGCCTCCGCTACTGTGGACGCATATACCACGACAGGGGCGAAGATCTACACGACAAAGTATAAAGAGAGCAACCTTCAGGATGAACCGGTTCCTACATACCTCGTTAAGCCTGCTGTGATAGACCTTATAAACTCCGACCCGAACATTATCGAGAGAGCAGAGGCTACATTAAACCTTGAAGCCCGTAATGACCTTGATGCAAGGCTCGGAGCTTTAAGTGAAGATCATCTTAAGGCGGTGGCAGCAGGACTCAATCTCGAAGATACCGCAAAGAACAGTGTCCTCAGGGAAGGCATGTACGACAAGGAAGGCGACCAGACAGGCGAGACTGACTACGGCAAGGATGAATATACGGAAAACGCTGAAGGCACAGAGACAGGTACATCAGCGACAACAGATACGTATTCGGGAAGCGGAACATCAACGGTATATTACGAGCCGTCAGACACGACTGAGACCACTTATACGGATGATTTCAGTGAGGCAGGAACAGAAGAAATAACAAGTGACGACGGGATAACCGTCCAGGTAGATTAAAGGAGGGTCGGGCATGAAAACAATAGTCATAGCCGGGATAGAAAGAGGCGACTTCTGCTATTACGTAGCCAAGACCCTCTCCCACTACAGCAGAACGGTGATCGTGATAGACAACTCCCTTAATAAGGAACTCTTTGACTGTGTCCAGATGAAGACCGGCACAATGGAAGACGGCGTGTACATAGCTAAGAGACGGGATGTTGTATATATCAAGGACGTGGCATATTCCCCCGAATTCTTTGATGCTTTTGAGTACGTGATAATCTATGAGGGCGAAGTGATAGATACGGAAGAAATAGGAAAGGCGGATTACGTGTTCGTGATGCCTGATTACACTCCGCTTTCCATAGAAAAGTTTAAAGGCATAGACGGCGAAAATGTGAAATACATTATGAGAGACAGAGCAGGCAAGTTTAATGAAAATTCCGCAGCAGAACTTCTTGATATTAACAGGGATAAGATAGCGGGATGCATAGATTACGATCCTATGGATTATGCCGCATATCTTTCTTTGCTGTATAACGGAAGTCAAAAGCTCAACAAGACAACAGTATCGCCGGAATGTGCAGAAGCGGTCACGTATGTATCTGCTCTCGTCTCGGGCAAGAGTACCAAGGAAGTATCCGCGGTAGTAAAGGCAAGGAGGGATTGATTTATGGTAATTCTTTTTAGAGGAACAGCCACTTCAGATCATCACGCACCGGAATTATGCGCCCTCCATGCGGGCACCAGTGCGATAAGGTACGACAGGAGAACGCTTGTTTTGCAGTTCAGTTCAAGGAAGCCTGTCGAAAACCTGTTAACAGGGAAGAGAAAACAGGAAATAGAGATAATGTCCGAAAGTTATGAGTTCAACGACGTAGGAATAGATTCCCTGCTGAGGAAACTCAGATCCTCAAGGCTCGACAAGGAACAGTTCGATCTCTGCACCACCACAATGCTCAAGCGTGAAAACGCCCTTGACGTAGCAGAGGTATCAAAGAAACCTGACTTTGAAAAAGAGATCGAAGGCAGGCCCGAAGATATAAAGGAACTGCTTGAAGCGGCTAACAAGGTTTACGACGATATCGTACTCCTTGCAAACGGCAAGAATCTGGAGCTCGTCAAAATACTTAACGAATTATCGGATATATCGGTTATATGCATATCGCAGGGCGAAAAAGAGGACATACCCGAGCCGGGCAAGGACTGGCATATAGTCATTACCGATTTCGATAACGCATCTTCCTATGATATCAACAGGATGAAAAAGATATACGGTGTGAAACGCATAGATATACTGCCGTATAATACCGGATTCAAGGATGCGTGTCATTCAAAAGACATTCTCCAGTATGTCCTTGTCAACAGCAAGAATGGGAAGACTGACGACAACGAAGCTTTAACGGACGCTATCTTCTCATTTTCAAAGCATGTGCTTAACAGGGATTTCCCCGAAGATAACGACGGGATACCCGAAGGCGGATTTCCGAGACTCGAACGCCACCGCGAAGTGCCCAATATCGAAAGAACGCTCTTAAGCGGTAAAAACGTAAGGTATACCAAAGGTTTCCTTGGTCTTTTCAGAAGAAAAGAGACAAACGGGTATGAAGTATCCTTGAACGGCTTTGAAGACGAGGCAACAGGAGAGGAATACCTCAACAATCCCGAAGGACAGCTTGCTTACGAAGAGCAGGCAGGAGACGCCAAAACAAAAAAAGGTGCAGGCAAAGCCAAGAAGGCGAAAGATAAGAAGCCTAAAAAGGAAAGAATAAAGAAACCAAAGAAAAAGGCCAAGATCGAAGAGCCGGCAGACGAAGGATCGGGAAATTACGAATTTGAGGAATTCATATCAGAAGAAGAGCCTGTAGAACCGTTCTGGGAAGATCTACCCGAAGAACCTGTAGACATAGAAACTCCGGACGGATACGTAGAAAAGTATACGGAAGAATATACTGAGGAATACATAGAAGAGCCGGAGCCGCCACGTCCCTCGAAGAAACCTAAAAAGAAGAAGCCTGACGTCAAAGCAAAACCGCTCAGGCGTGGCTTTTCACGAGATAGCGGGGCACAGGATACAGCAATACCGTCAGATTTCAGAAAACCGAAGAAGATCCGAAGGGAAGCATAAGGCAGGTTAAAAATGTTTGTTAACTATATCATAATCATAGCGCTCATGGCAGCGGTGATAGCAGGTCTTTTCTTCTACGTGAAGCATATAGACAAAGCTCCGGAAGAAGACGAAGAGGATAATCCCTTTACCGAAGAGCATATGGTAGCCGGAGTATCAAAGGTATTCGCCATGCAGCTCAAGCAGAACCTTAAGGAGATGAATCTTTCAAGAAAAGAGCTGGAACTGCTGAATAAGAACAAGGCTTCGCTGAGATTTTCGCTAAAAGAAGCCGCTTACGGAAACAGGGGCGCCAAAAACTTCATAAAGGATTACATCCGGGACATCATAAGGACTAATAAGGAGTTCGGCATCAATGAACAGACCGTCAACAATGTCATCCCGTTCAATGATCCGATAAAGCTCAAAACCAAGGATAAGTTCGAGATAGTCCTTTACCTTTACAATAAGGAAAACAAGGAAAACGGCTTTACGATGATGATAGACGACTACAAGATAAACCAGCCGCATTATTCCAAGGAAGGGGAATATTTCGAGATAACCGACGAGGACGTTGACAGGATATACAAGGACATGATGCAGTCCGTGATTCTTACATACGAAGACAAGCTGGAAATACTTTCCCAGAGGATCTTTGAGCAGTACAAGGGTTTCGGAGCTGTGGATATGCTCTTTGACAGTGTCATTGATGAAATAGACTGTGGCGTGTCCGGTATACCAAAGGACTCATACGACATCAGAGGGATAATGAAGAACATGAAGAATATGGAATATTCCTATGAGTCCATCTGGATCGTCTATCACGGAGTAAATATCAAGATGAGCTGTATGTCGCTCGGATCTCAGAATGAGCTTGTAAGGGTCTGCCAGAACATCTATAAGTTCAACGCTCCCGAAAGTTTATCAAGGAGGAACGGAGCAGTGGTGTCCACTATGAAGGACGGCTCCCGTATCCTTGTTGTAAGACCTCCATTTGCAGATTCGTGGGCGTTCTTTGCAAGAAAGTTCGATTCCACGCCTTCCATAGCGCCCGAAGCACTGTTTAACGATGAAGGAAGCTGGCAGGTAATACTTGCTCTTAAATGGATAGTAATGACCCAGTGCAACTTCCTTATAACAGGTGATCAGGGCTGTGGTAAAACGACCACGCTCAAGTCGATACTCCGGTTTATACCGAGATACCTGACACTGAGGATACAGGAAAAGGCATTCGAAATGAACCTGAGATATGTGTATCCTGAACGGAGTATAGTCACGTTTCAGGAAACAGCAACGATCTCGATGCAGGAAGGTCTTAACTATCAGAAAAAGTCAAACGGCTCAGTCAACGTATTCGGTGAGATCGCATCGGCAGAAGCCTCAGGGGAATACCTCCAGACCTGCCGTGTGGCATCTTTGCAGGGTATAGGAACACACCACGGCAAGACTGTAAGAGATGTGATAAGGGCGTTTGCCATAGACGGGGAAACGGAAGAGACCGTGTCGCAGACCATAAACTTTGATGTGCATATGAATAATGCGGCAGGGCACAGGTACTGTCAGAGGATAACAGAGATAATCCCTATCCGTGACAGAAGGTACCCGTCAGAGATCACTCCAGGAATGAATGTTGAAGAAGACCTGAAAATAGACACTATCGAATATCAGAAGAGGATGACTGACAGACAGGTTTTTAAAGAAAACGATATAGTCGTTTACGACCACGGCAAGTACGTTTTCAAGAATATGTTCTCCGAGGAAATGATGGAGATAATGCGCCGTAAGCTCTCAAGCAAGTACATCCCTGAATTTGAAAAGGATATGGCGGCGTTACTGTCAGGGGTCAAGCCCGAGCCGACAAAGATAGAGGATATCGCATGAACCAGAAAGTTCTTTACATCTTAATAGCTGTCTGCCTCCTTATATTTGCAGGGATAGCGGTAGTGCTTTGGCAGGACAGCAGAAGAAAGAAAGGTTATGAGGCAGTAAAGAGGAAAAGAGGAAGAAACCATCTGTACTACGTTTACAGATTCTTCAACGCTTTTCCGATCACAAGAAGATATTTTAACAAGTTCCAGGCACGGCTCTCGTCTTTATATCCGGCGGATCAGATGGAACTCAACAGGATGACTACGGGAGTGATGCTCAGAGCGCTGCTTATAAGTGCGGCCTGTTTCGGAATACTGCTGTTCTTCTGCAAGGGCGACCTGTTCTTCATACTTATAAGTTTCCTTATGGTATATGTAGTGTTCACGAACTCCGTGACCAATTCGGTCGACAGGCTGGATCTGAAGCTCCTCAAACAGTTATCCGATTTCATCACGGATTGCAGGAGTAACTATCATACAGTCGGTATGGTCGATGACGCGGTATATATGACGCTTGACCGTCTCCCTACGGAGATAGGGCTCCATATAAACAGGATATACGAGGTCATCACATCGACTGACGTGGCAGCAAAAGCCGAGGAATATGCAGATGTCGCACCGAACAGATTCTTAAAGGTGTTTGCAACGACCTGTGCGACCATAGTTGAATACGGCGACAAGAAGCTTGACAGCGGGGAAAGTCTTTTCCTTAAAAACCTCGAATATATCAAAGAAGAGATATACATCGAGATAAACAAGATAGAAAAGAACAACTTCCTTTTCTCGGGTCTCATCCTCGTATCACTGATGCCTATATTCGCTTTAAAACCCATAGAAGCGTGGGCGTCTACGATAGAGGAAATGAAAAGCTTTTATACCGGACCTGCCGGGATGATCGTAATGGTCATGGTGTTCATATCGGCTTTTGTATGTTACGAACTGATAAGCAACCTCAAAGAAGGAAAGGCACAGGAAGACAAGGAACACAGGCTGCTTGAAAGGATAGCAAGGCTGCCCGTTCTGAGGAGATACCTCACCAAGTATGTAAACGCTAATTATACCCGCTGCCTCAGGTACGGAGACAACCTCAAGATGACCGGGGACCACATATCCCCACAGGCGTTCTTTCTCCAGAGGCTGGCTTTCGGCACCATGCTTGCGTTTTGCGTGCTCGTGATATCCATAACAGCGACGATAGTGAACAAGCACAGCATACTTCACGATTTCACGGGTATGTTCGAGGAGTCCATTGTGCCAGACGAGGAATACAGGAAGACGATGCAGGAAGCGGGCGAGACGTATCTCAACAGGCACAAAAAGATAGAAGATACGCCCGAAACAAGAAAAGAGTTAAGCACGGAGATACAGGAAAATGAAAACATCCGTTCCGATCTCGCAGACAGCATAGCAGATGTCATAGTAACGAGGGCAGGACAATATTCCAATTCATATTTTAAGTGGTACAACATCCTGATAATGATAGCCGCTTTCGGGATAGGACTGTTCATCCCTGTATGGTATCTAATGTATAAAATGACCATAATGCGGATGAGCATGGAAGACGAAGTTGCACAGTTCAGATCTCTCGCACTTATCCTTATGCACGTAGACGGGATGACGCTGGATGTGATCCTCGAATGGATGGAGAGGTTTTCCAACTGTTTCAGGCAGTCGATATCGGAATGCATCATAAACCTCGAACAGTCACCGGCAACCGCACTTGAAAAGATGAGGGACAATGAATCATTCCCGCCGTTCATCCGGTTCTGTGACAATCTTCTAAATATAGACAACGTAGGCGTGGCAGCGGCTTTTGACGAAGTAGTAACAGAACAGATCAATTACAAGGAACAGAGAAAACTTAATAACGAGATAGTAAGCAATAAACGTTCAAACATGGGCAAGCTGATAACTTTTGTGCCGATGGGAATCTGCATAGTCGGGTACCTGATACTCCCGTTCGTGATAATGAGCTGGAATATGATGAGCACGATGTCAGAAGCTTTCCAGTTTTAACATATAAACTAAAAATGGCAAACAGATAGGAGGATAATATTATGAGTGACAGTGTTGTAAGTGCATTAAAAGTAATCGGAGCGATCGCGGCGTTTCTGGTGATCCTGTTCGTCGGCTGGTCAATCCTGAACAGTTCAAGGCAGAAAGCATCAAATCTTGCGAACGAAGCAGACAAAGATACCACTCAGATGCAGGAGACCAGGTACACGGCATACGACGGTGCTACAGTTACCGGTTCAGAAGTTTTAAGCGCTATTGAACGGTTTAAAGATGATAAGATCTGTATAAAAGTTCAGTTGGGAGCTGGAGAAGACGAAACCGCGGCAGCCGCGCGTACAACGCCCCTTGGAGGAGCTGGATATGTGTATACGGACGAAAAGCTCACAACAAAAGACACACAGTACGATCAGCATCTGAGAGAAGCTAAAAATATTTCAAACAAAACAAAATACATAAATCCGTCCACATCTTTTTACGGATATGTTACTCGCGATACTGATACCGGCGCGATTACCTGTGTCAACTTTGTAAAGCTGAAATGAAAGGATTTTATTTATGAGCGATGCCCTTGAATACACTATAGAAATAATAGGCGGCGTAGTGCTCTTCCTTTTGGCGGCTGTGATCTTTTCAAGTATAATGCGCTCGTATAAGAGAGCAGACAGCGAAGTTGCACAGAACGTACAGGAAAAGCAGAGTATAGTCCAGGAACAGGACAATATCAGGAACGATGCCGCAGATGTACCCCGCAAAGAGCCTACTTATAACGCACAGCAGGTCTTCACATCCATAATGTCCTGTGAAGAGGGGATTCCTATACATGTAGACGGCACTACGGCTCCGATCACGCCGGATGACATAGAATCCGCAAGGGCAGGTAACGAGATAGCAATAGCTCATATCAAAAGCAGCATTCCGGAAAGAGAATACCGGAGAGTCAACAAATTCGGACATGTGAACGGCAAGGATTATCTGGCAGAAGTCAGATTTGTGATCCCTTAAGGAGATAAAAAAGAAATGGCAGACGCATTAGGTAAAATCACAATATTTTTTCTTGGAGCAATTTTACTGTTCATAGTCCCCATGACGATAATCGCCGTTAATCAGGATAAGACCAAGCAGACCTATATCGACGATGCGGCCGTCGAGTTCGTGGACAACGCAAGGGCTGGAGGAGAGATCTCGGTGCAGGCGTATAAAACGCTGACCAAAAGGATCGATTCAGCACACTCACTTTGCGATATCCAGATAAGATACCTTTCGACATATGAGTATCCGGTACCGGTGTACGATGCCACCCACACTATTACCGGATACACATACGAAAGGCACACACAGGAATACTCAAAATCAGATATCACCGGATACATGTTTCCGAACGGCGGATCCGAAACCCGTTCATTTCCGTTAAGGGAAGGCGGTTATCTGTCCGTTGAAGTAAGGAATGTCACCCCCACGCTCGGCGGGCAGATGCTCGGCCTTTTCGTTCCGGGATATTCAGGCAAATCCCTGCATACGTCTTATGGCGGATATGTAGGAAACAACAAGCAGTAAGGAAGTCAACTTATGCGCATGACAGGCTTTATTCTTTTATTCTATATAGTGTTTCTCGCATTCATCATCGTTCCTTTTATAAGGAACAGTCAGATAAGTGATTCAGGAACAATAAATACGGAATATACGAGCAGGCTCACGTCAGCCTGCCATAGCGCCATGCAGGAAGCTCAGAAAGGGCTCGGGACTGCGATAACTGAAGACGTGAGCGGGATATGGAACAGCGAGTCAAACAGGAGATCGACAGCGGATGCATTCTATCAGGCGGCATACATCAATTTCTCTCAGCAGAACTACACCGACGAAGCGATAGACGTGGCAATACCCATCATGATGCTCATAGATAATGACGGATATTACCTTTATTACAACGCGCTTTTCAACAGCGAAGAAGTGCTGAATCCGGGCGATACGGATTACCTCAACCATTTCAACAGCGTCAACCAGATGTCGTCCATAATGACGTGGGCTGAGGATAAATTTGGCTATACCGTAAGATACTATCTTAATGATTATGTTTCAGTAACAACCCCCAACGGAATCATCTATGAAGATGACAGGAAAGAAGTAGCAAAAAAGATGGTCGAATACGAGTCGGGAGTAACCGACTCCAGCGACATAATAAAATACCTTAGGGGAGAGTCCATACCTACAGGAGAAGATTATGAGCGTGACAAGATGGATGCGATAACAGACCTTACACAGGACACGCTCAATTATTATATAAACGAACGAAATTACGCATCAGGCAGGAACGGGGACGGCTATGTGGTAACGATGCCGAAGATGAGCAAAGAAGACTGGCACAGGTTATTCAAAAACCCCACAGTACTTGCTTTTATACAGGGGAAGAACACAAATACCGGGAAAGTGGTCATAAATACCTTTGCCTACGCAGGAAGCGAGATCATAGTCTCGGATAAATATTTTATCACGGAAGAGGGTGCAGACCACCATAAGATATACCATAGCCTTAATGAAGAACTGAACATGGGCAGAGTGTCCATAATAGATGACAGATTTTATTACAACGGCGACCTTATAACAGCCCTATATCCCTCAATGGCAGACTGTGCAGTGCATAACGCAACACCCTGCCTCGACTGCATAAAATAATTTTTTTTTGACGGTTCCGATGTCGGCATAATATACTGTCCTTGAGAAAGGAGGACGGCAAAAGCCGTTGGTCGTCAGCACATGAAATTCAGGGAGATCATAGAAGAATATAGCGACAGGGTAGATGCGGTAGAATTCTACTGCGGAAATCCACAGGACAAAAAATACGGGCTTTACGTTCCGGCGGGTCTGGATCCGTTAAATAACAAACAGATACTCGATATGAACATAGCTGTATCGGAATTTGCCGTAATAAATGCTGAAGACCACGGTCCGGTAACAGAAAATTACCGGAAACTGGGAAAAGGCGAGAAAGCTCTCGTCGTAGTAGTATCACAGCAGACTCTTGACCGTTTGCTTGAATCGGAGGATAAAAATTCGCCCAAAAGATTCATAGACGGGATAGAGAGAAGGAAACAGCCGGTAGGGTACTGTAATTCAAGGATGCATCCGGGCTATTTAAGGGAAAGGGATCTGAAAGTTCACGAATGCCTGGGAAAACAATGCCCGTTCCTTGAAAAGAATGAAGAAAGCCCGTACTGGAGGCAGAGGGAAATCAAAAAAGCAAGGAAAAAGGGAAAGTTTAATGGTAATAATATATCCACATAATACAAAAGAAAAGATCAATGATATAAAAAATTCGATAGACAATTCCATAAAAAACGATAAACCGGAAGCAAGGCAGGCTGCGCTCATGGTCGGTCTTGAAAGCCTTGTAAGGCTTTTTATATGCACAGGGATATCATACTGTGTATATATGCTGTCAAGATACAAGCTCGGGATCGGGCTGGCAGCCTGTATATGCATGGTCTGCGTGACAATGTTCGCTTCGATCGGATGGTCGTTAAGGATACCGTTCCTTTCGAATGTCCAGCCTATATATTCGATGAAGGCGCACGCAGGATACAGAAACATCGCAGATACGATCCTGAACTGTTTTGACAAGATAGAAGATATAAGGAACATTCCCGCAGAAAAACTCTCTGAGGCTAAAATTGTCTTGGAAAACGGGAAGTTCATGTTCAAGACCAACAACAAGAGCATACCGCTTGAACAGGTATATACTAATGTCACAATAGACAACGAAGAAACTGTGCTCAGCTTTCTGCCTCTTGACAGACTCTGTGAGGATCTTGTCAGAATGCTGGCGGATAACCGGAACTCAAAGATTAAACTCAAAGTATAATAAGAATCGAACAAACTTACGAGTGCATTCAAAAATCTTTTGTGATATAGTATACATATAATAACAGGGAGACCACACCGCAGAAAGGCATGATATGAAGAACATTTCGATAAAGTCCATAACGATAATGCTGTTAGTTACAGCAATGCCCATGTCAGTCTCCTGCGGGAAAGACGCAGAAGTCGTCCATGAGACGGTTGCCGAGGCTCCTGCGCCAGCAACAGAGGATCCGGGAAAATGGAATACGGTGGTCATAAAAAAGAAACCGCCTGTAGACAGTCCCGGTGCAGAAAAAAAGATAGAAAGGGTCAGCGGCAACGAGACACGGATGAGTGCGTCAGACCAGACCAATCTTGAACTCGTATTAGACGATCTCATGACCGCGACAAGGTAATTTTTATGGAATTCGATCTTAAAACGGCGAGGGAGAAGTATTGCCTCTCCTGCAAGGAAATGGGGGACAAGATGGGCCTCCAGGAAATATTCTACAAAAAATACGAGATAAGCGGAGAAGTGCCGAGCAAGTACATACTGAAACTGTGGCAGGAGCTTGAGGATTTTCCGATACCGGAGGATTTCTTCTATTACACTTCATTCACGCTGGTAGTCAACCTCAAATACCACCATATGAAGCAGCAGGATGCCGCAGACGCTTTCGGCTACAGCAACCAATCGACGATATCCAATTTCGTACAGGAAAATATTCCTATGTACGAGAAGAAAAAGGAATTCATAGAGACCTTCAAACCGCTCATAGTTCCGTTCGAGATAGCAGATTATGAGGTAAGTACGATCCCGCAGAGCATGACCGAGCTGTGCGCGAAAGGAAACCTTATGCTTGCGGACATACGTAAGCAGATGAAAGAAGAGCGTAACAAGCTCAACATAGACATGAAAGAACAGAAAAGGCGCAGACAGAAGGAGTTTTACAAGAAAAAAAATTCGGCAGAGAACGAAAAATATGACACCGGGCTATCCGGAGGAGGGATGTTAATTGCATCGCAAGCATAAAACTTTGGTTATCATAATAATAGCGGCAGCCTGTGCTGTTCTGATAGCGCTGGCTGTTCTGTTCCTGAAGAACATGCCGGGAAAGATACGGGAATATCTCAATCCTAAAGGACCGACCGCATTAAACGGCGGGCCTGTTTCGGCTAACGGCGGGCAGACAGGGAAATACATAGATGATGTCGTTTATACCGGTCCGATCAAGTATCCCGAATTGTACGATTATCCTTTTGGCAAGTCCGATTTGTATGTCAGGAACAAAGACTTCAAAGGGGATAAGGATAAAATATATAAGACCGCAGAAAGTTTTATCAAGGCTATGTACGGAGGCGGATACAGGGATATCGCATCAGACGCCGAAGGCTACAGGGATGCAATGCTTACGTATTTTGACGAGTCGGGAGCACTGTTCATGGATATAGGGCCTGTTACAGGAGGCTGCATCCTCGCAGGAGATTATGCCGATAAAATGTCAGATTATATAGTCACCAACATGGTCAATGCAGAGGCAAACCTTGTCACAAACGCATCCATGGTCTATTCCGATGGCTACATATGGGTAAGGGGTATGATAGAGCAGGAGACTTATAATACCGACGGCGGGACAGAGACCGGCTCGGAAACAATAATGGTCGATATCGCTCTAAAGACTGCTGATGATTCCATAGATGGATACAAGGTATGCGGGATAATCCCTGTAGACACACCGGGACAGGAGGAGCAGAAAACAGAATAACAGGCGCTCAACAGCCGATACAGAAAAATCAGAAACGGGTCCGGAAAAGATCATCCAGATCCGTTTTTTTTCTGTACAGATCTGCGGATTGTACGCTGTTTTGTACTTGCAAATCGCATTATCCGGGCATAAAATTAAATCGTGTAAAGATAACAAAAAAATCTTTAACTTTTTTTGACGGGTTCGCTTATTTACCTGTATACTATGCTTAAGAAATATATTTGTTCCCATCAAAGGGAGTTAAGGAGGTTTTAAAATGAAAAGAAGAAAAATACTCAGTTTAATATCGGTGATCACATGCTTATCCCTGTTTATGTCCTACATAGGCATAAGCTATGCGGATATGGTTGAGACAGACATCCCTGTCGCAGAGGAATCGGAATCAGGTAATGATATCGTTATCCCTGTTGAAAATGAAGAAATCTCATCTGACATAATAGTTCCTGCGCCTGTTAAAGAGGAAGTTCCTGCTGAGGAGCCTGTAGAAGACATCCCTACGCCTATGCCTGTAGAAGAGCCCACAGAGGAAGAGCCTGCACAGGCAGTCAGTGAAGATATTACCGTGTCAGTAGATAATGTTGCCATGGTTCCTATGGTTGAAGATGAGGATGAAGAAGCTGTAGGAGCTATAGAGGATGATCGGTATTTTTCACCTTATGATTATTATAAAGGATACTACACTAATCAGAAAGGCACTAACTGGTGCTGGCTTTTTGCAGGGCTTGGAGCAGCAGAATCCAACCTCGCTAAAAGAGGGCTTGCGTCCGGTATAGATCTTTCAGAAAAATACGTCGCATATTGGGCATATAATAAAGATGCTTCCATCGCAGGAGACTACACTGAGATCATAGATAAATATGATGAAGACATAAACACCTTAAAAGACCGCTACAATGCGTCATCAGCAGCGACATATAACCTCTCTGCAAAGGGTTATATCGCCCGGGGCGATATCATGGAATACCTTGCCACACTCCTTGCCACGAAATACGGCGTTACCACAGAAGGCAGAGTATCTAACAGCGACGTGGTATACTCTCACTCAGAGAGCGGATTTATGAACGCATCAGCGTCTGCACCGTCATTCAGCAAAGGTGAATACAGGCTTGTTGATTATTATGAAATTCCTATAGAAAACCTTAACAGAAACGGGATAAAAGGTATTATCGACGCATACGGCGCCGCAGCCACAAGTGTGTATGTAGATATGTCGTATATCAACGCAAAAAGAAACGGCTCTTTCTATTACAGTGGAACACCTATGGGCGGTAATCATACCGTAAAACTCATAGGCTGGTCGGATAATTATTCCGTTAATCGCTTCAGCTCGCTCCCGGCAACTCCTAAAAATAACGGGGCATGGGCAGTGGCAAACTCTTGGGGAGACAGCAACTACACAAGCGAAGGGCAGAATTTCGTTTCCTACGAAGACAACGGTTTCAACCACTCATCCAACAGAATATGCGTCTATGTGATGACCAAGCAGGGTCAGGAAGACTACTGTGATAATGTCTATCAGTATAACAAAGATGCAGCTGGCTACTACGGAGCACAGAAAGCCATATCCAACATATATGTAGCAGGAGAGGAATCCGATTCAGCTCTCGAAGTAGTAAAAGCAGCATCCTCATGGTTCAGGAATGCGGATCAGAACTATACCCTCAGGATCTACAAGAAAGTAGAAGACGGAAAACCCGAAAGCGGGATACTCGCATACGAAGGAATAGTAAGACCGGAAAATCCCGGATTCAGCACGTTCGTGCTCTCAGAAGCCAACTATAAGAACGGTGGCCCTTATTTAAGGAGAGGCGATAAGTATTCCGTAGTGTTCATAGCAGACGGCTCGATGGAAGTTCCTGCCGTAGAGCCCTGCGACACCACTTCGTCAGGCGTGGGCGAGTACGATGCTGAAAACAACAGGATCTATTATTACGGGCGTACGCACAGGGTATCGGTCAATTCAGACAGGAGTTATTTCTATAACGGAACTGACTGGGTAAAGAACGGCAACGACATCTGTATCACTGCCCACACGAATAATACAGATACAGTTGTTTACAGTCCCACAGAAATAAGCCTTGCAAAGAGCATAAACGGAGAGGCAGGGACAGAAACCAGCTTATCAGATATCTGTACATACATTTACGATGATTACAATGGCAGGATCGTTGCACTTAACCTTACTTCAAATAATAACAATGTAGTATCTGTAACAGACGGCAAGATAAAGTTCAATGGGCTCGGAACCGCTACATTGACTGCATCCACATCGACTGCAGACGGAAAGACTGCGGATGTAACAAAGACCGCAAATGTTAAAGTGACCGCATCCGTGAGCGGAAACCTTGTGAATATCACATGGAACTGCAACGACAGATACGCATACACAGGCGATGCCGTAACATTCGAGCCTGTAGTAAAATATACTTCACCCGCGGGATCCGAAAAAACGCTCGTAAAAGGCGTAGATTATGATCTTGCTATAACAAATAATACAGCTCCAGGCACAGGAAAAGCCACCATAACAGGCAAAGGGGATTTCGCAGGCACGGCAACAAAGACATTTACGATAGAGCAGCGTGACTTCTCCCAGATGAGCAAGAGCAGTTTTGCAGTGACCGGGCTGGATTCGAGTTACATGAGGACAGGCTCGGAGATCAGGCCCGAACCAGCATTTGCAGTAAAGCTTGCGGGAAGCTCCGTAGCGACAGATCTTGACAAGGATACGGATTACACCCTTTTGTATAGGGACAACATAGAAGCAGGTACGGCGTACATCGCACTTACAGGCAAAGGTATATATACCGGAACACAGGAATTTTCGTTCAAGATATACAGGCAGGATATAAGCAGAGCCCCTATCATAAAAAGAGACGACAGCGAGATAATCGGCATAAGCAGTGATAATGCCACTCCTGATCTCGGGATATCATTTTATAAGAACACTTGGGAGCTGGACGAGGACGACTGTTATATATATGTGAAAGCAGCAGACCTCGTAAAAGATGTGGACTACAGATACGTAGACTTTGCTCCCGACAATTCACACTACTACGGCGATACATGGAAGCAGAACGTGAAAGTAGAAGGTCTCGGGAATTATACCGGCACCAGGACGTTCAAAGTGAACTTCCGCGAGGACAGGAAGACTGTCCAGAAAGCCATGAACGTACAGATGACAGCCGCTTCCTACAAAGGCGATGCAGCATATCCTCAGGTGAGCGTAAAGGACAGGCTCACCGGGGCCGTGCTGACGGATACTGATTACAGCCTTACATATACAGGCAATGACGCAGAAAGTCTTACAGATGCAACATTCCCTGTAACAGCCAAGGTAAAGGTTGCCGGCAAAGGTACATACAGCGGGGAACAGGAATTCGGGTTCATTATAGCGGATGGCAGGACAGACATCAACGCATGCGATATAGAAGGCATAAACACGGACGGATCAACTGTAGTAGCTTTCGATAAGACAGCAGGCAAAGCAGTTCCTGCAATAACCATAAAAGACGGAAGTGAAACGCTCCAGGCAGGCAGGGATTACAACATATCCTTCGCGGACAATACCGCATACGGAGCGACAGCTCGCATGACTGTATCGGGACTTAAAGCTTATAAAGGCACAAGGACGCTCAGCTATATAGTAGAAGACCCGAGGACTGATATAAACGATGCCTCTGTCATAAAGGAAATGAGCACGGCAGGTGCTATATGGAAAGACAACAAGGTTAAGCTGAGCATAGTCCTTAAGCACAACGGAAAGACCCTCGCAGAAGGCACGGATTATACCGTTTCCGATTATTCGCCGGTAAAAGGACAGACCTTTGAATATGCCATAACGGGCATAGGCGATTACAAAGGGACTATAACCGGACATTATGCAGTATCCAACGAATCCCCCTCATATTCCATAGGTGAATGCACTTATACAGGAAGCAACGTAGTTCCTGAAGTCACAGCGGCCTATGACGGCAAGACATTGACAGAGGGTACGGATTATACAGTTACCGCATCGGGCGTGAATGCAGGAAACGGAAATATCACGATCAGTTTTAAGACCATAGACACTCCCGATGTAAATACTACCTATAAGATCAATCCCAAGAACAATCCCTGGACGAGGATCTCGCAGTCAGGCAGGAGTTTCTATACCGGGTCTACTACAGGTCCCGAGATAAGCATTTACGAAAATGACAGGAAATTCACGGAAGGCACGGATTACGATATCGCATATTCAGACAATGTCAATGCCGGAACCTGTGAATGCACGATAACATTCAAAGGCAACTATTCCGGCACAGCGAGCATATCCTACGTGATAGAGGAAAGGGATGCAGCCGATGTGACAGTAGTGGACATCCCCGACCAGGTCGGCACAGGCTCCGAGATAAAGCCTGAGATCAAAGCTACATTCAACGGGATGACCTTAAACAGCGGCACGGATTTCACGGCAGTATACAGCGATAACATAAACATAGGGCAGGCAACAGTAACGCTGGTCTTCGCAGGAAATTACACAGGGACAAAGACCGTGAACTTCAAGATAGTGGAAAAGCAGGTAGATCCTAATCCAGTAAATCCCGACCCTGTTAATCCCCCAGCACCCGCTCCGGCTCCTGCTCCCACGCCTGCACCAGCTCCCGAACCTGGGCCTGTCGTGCCCGAACCGGTACAGAAAGAGGGAACCTATGCAGCTAACCAGAAAGCCGACATCAGCAGCGAGTTCAGTTCAGCCGGACAGGTAGACAGATACATCGTAGAACCCAAAGGCGCGGCCACTGTCACCAAGAAGGGCATCATGACCGTCAAGAAGAGCGGGACTATCAAAGTGACTGCCCAGAAGAAATCCGGCAGGACATACGAGACAGTCGGGGAGATAACCCTGACCGCCATCAAGCCTAAAATAAATAAAGCTACAGTCACGAGGATAAACAAGGAACTGAACGGTTACGACATGCTCAGCGAATACGACGGCCTTGCAGTCACATCATGGATGAGTTCGAACAAGAAGGTAGCTACAATCGACGAGAAAGGCAACATCACTTTCCTGAAGGCCGGCTCTACAAAGATAACAGCAGTATTCGGCGAGGGCAAGAACGCTGCAAAGTATTCCGCAACGCTTGTAGTCAAGATACCGAGGCTCAATAAGACCGAGCTTAAGACGAAGACCGGTTTTGAAACGAAACTCAAAGCGATGAATACCACACTTAAAGCAGATTGGTCTTCCGATAACGAATCCGTGGCAGCGGTAGACAGTGATGGGAAAGTGACAGGAAAGACAGCAGGGGAAGCGGTTATCACGGCAACGATAGACGGCGCACAATATTCCTGCAAAGTAACAGTAGCTGCCCCGGCAGTCAACAAGACAAAGATGACGGTAAAGAAAGGCAGAAGCGGGAAAATAGCCCTTAAGAACAGCAAACTTAAGACGGCTGAATGGGTCTCCTCTGACACATCCGTTGCAACCGTAGACAGTAACGGCAACATAACAGGAGTAAATCCCGGGACAGCGACTATCTCGACGACATCCTACGGAGCAACAGGAAGCTGTATCGTCACGGTTAAATAAGGCGAGTTTCTTTTTCTCATAATCTACTTCATTATACGAAGGGCGGGTTCCGATAGTTTGGGACCCGCTCCCTCATGTTAGAAGCCCCAGAACGGGCATCTAAGCATTGCCTCTAAGCATTCCTCGAAGAATATCCAAAATAAATTTTACAGAAATATTTTTATATGATATAGTATACATATAAAAATATAGAAGGAGACTAAAGTGCCTGTAGGAGAGGTTCTTATAAAAACTGCATATTTCATATATCCCGTGTATTTTAACGAGGCAAACGGATACTGCGTATTCCAGTACAGGGATTCGGATACAGGCGACAGGTTTACCTGCGTGGGCACAGGTCTCCCGGATAACAAAAAGATCCGGTACAACCTCACGTGCAAGATAGTAGAAAACAAGAAGTACGGCCAGCAATATGAAATGGTTTCCTTTGAAGAAAACATAGGGAACAGCAGGGATGATATAATAGACTATCTTACAAGCGGAAATTTCAAAGGGGTCGGACCCGTTCTTGCAAGAAGGATTTTTGATAAATTCGGAAAAGACACTTTATCGGTTATAGAGAACGAACCCGAACGATTCCTTGAGATAAAAGGGATCACGAAGAAAAAGCTCGAAGACATCACCGACGGTTACAGGAGCAGCAAAAGGGAAGCTGAGATATATAAGCTCCTTATCCCGTTCGGCTTTACCAGCAAACAGATACACACGCTCTGCACGAGATACAAGTCCGGGGATCTTGCCGAATACATAAAAAGCAATCCGTACAAGCTGTGCCGGCTGAGGGGCGTGACATTTGAGATGGCAGATGAACTGGCCATGGAACTCGGGTTTTCAAAAACCAGCTGGCTCAGGGTAACGGCAGTGGCAGTGGATTCCATAAAAAAAGAGATGAAAAGCGGGCATGTAGCGGTAGAAGCCCAAAGGTTTGCGGCCCTGTTCGTGAAATCATGCAGCTGTCCGGAGATAACCATGAAGACCTGGTGGAGATACATCTTCGGGCCGCTCACGGAAGGGAATGTAAAACTGCCGAGTAACAAAAGGAGCAGGTTCGCGGATCCTAAGGAAGCCGGTCCCATACAGACAGGCGAGATCAAAAGGGTAAAGAAAACATTAAAAAACAGCACGGAAGACTGGTATTATCTCTGGGATGCTTACGAAGCCGAAAGGGAACTGGCTGAAAAGGCAGTATCGTTCCTGAACCTCCCTAAAGAGGATTTCAGGAAAGAGCTTAAAGCGGAGATGTCAGGGCTTGACGGATCGCAGAAAGAAGCAGTAAAGATAAGCCTTAAAGAACCTTTTTCCATAATAACCGGAGGCCCCGGGACAGGGAAGACCACGATAATAAAGCTGTTAGCCAGACTCTACAAAGAGAAATATCCCGACAGGGAGGTGATACTCTTAGCTCCGACAGGGAAAGCAGCAAGGCGTATGAGCCAGGCAACAGGTTTGAGGGCACAGACCATACATTCATACCTGAAGCTCGGAGTGAACGATGGGAACGAAGACATAAAAAAGGAAAGCGATGTCGAGATAACGGATTCGCTCGTGATAATAGACGAAAGCTCCATGGTCGATCTCTGGGTGGCGAGGGTACTGTTCAACAGCATATCGGATTCAAAGGTCATCCTCGTAGGTGACATAGACCAGCTCCCGAGCGTAGGAAGCGGCTCGGTATTAAAGGATATGATGGAAAGCGGGGAGATACCAGTATCCACATTAAGATACGTACACAGGCAGAAGGAGGGTTCTACCATATGTGACAATGCCGATCTTATAAGAAACGGGGATCCGGAGCTTGAGGAAGCGGATGATTTCAGGATAACTTATATAAAAGAAGCCGGAATTAACACGACTGACGAAATGGCGCTGAAAGCTGCCGAGGATGAGATGATAAAAAGATACATGGAAGACATCAGCCAGTTCGGGAAGGATAACGTGATCTGCTTATGCCCGTACAAGAAATATGCCGCAGGAACGAGATCGGTCAATGCCCGGATACAGGAACTGCTCAATCCCCTCGGAAACAGGAGGGAAGTCAAAGGCAGGAACGGGGATCTGTTCAGGGTCGGAGATCCGGTCATGCAGCTCATCAATACCACCATCGAAACAGACGACGGGACAGAATATATATCGAACGGCGATATCGGCAGGGTAGTCGACCTCACAAAGACACAGGATGGCGACACGGTCGTGGTAAGATATGAGAACGGGGCTGAATGCGAATACTCCAAAGCCGATACAGAGATGATAACCCTGGCATACGCCATAACAGTACACAAATCACAGGGAAGCGAATACGACTCGGTGGTCACATGCCTGACAGATGCCCACAGGATGATGCTATACAGGAAAGTCCTTTATACAGCCATCACAAGAGGAGCGAAAAAAGTAACCCTCGTAGGCACGGAGACCGCTGTAAGGAAAGCGGTCTCGAACACGGAAATGAGGAGGCGAAACACAGGGCTTATGGAAGCGATAAGGGAAGAAGCTGATTCGATACGGATAGGGAGGATGCACAATGCCGGTTGATACGATAAAAATAGTAAACGACAACCCGAACAGGATACCAGTGATCATATGCATATTCGCTGTAGCATACCTGATCTACGCTCTTACATACACGAGGATGAACAGCTTAAGGAAGTTCAAACTCATCCAGCTGAAGTCTAAACTCGATGAAAGACATACAAGGGTGATGTTCGCAAAAGCCCAGCAGAAGAGGAAAGAAGAAGAGGAAGCGGAAAATGAGGAGGACTATCTTGATGAAGAATAAACATCACATAGCCCGTTCTGCGATAGGAGTGTTGCTTTCCTGTGTGATGCTGTCCGGCTGTGCGGAAGTGCAGATATTCGAGCACAAGGACGATAAAGCGGCTCTGGTGGCCGTATCGGCTAAAGACCTTGAGAAAAACACATACTATGTGAAAAACGGCACCAAGTTCTACAGAACGCTGCCGCCCAACAGCTCAGCCATGAGCTTTTCTTCTGCTGTCAATGAAAAGAGGATCATATGCGCACCTCACGAACTGGATGATGCCATCCCTTCACATTATGTGGATGAGATAGTCGCATATACTACGGATAAGACCGGCATCGAGTCGGTAGTCCTTGAAAGATATAAGGACATGGGCTGGTCGCTCGGGGTCCATAATGGTACCTTTGACAAGGAAGAGAACACGCTCGGGTTCGAGTACCGCGACAGCGTGGTAAAGGAATCGGATGCAGGGAAGATATTCGGGGACCTTGAATCCACCAAGATAAGGATAGCGGCCATAGACGGAAGAGGCCTTACAAAGGACGACATAGATTCTGCTGGCGGGATAATAATAAACCTTGAGAAGGATAAGGAATATACGGTCTCGTTCTATGCAGGAACATATTACCACGAGGAGAAGATAAAGGCAGATACGCATCTTTTCCAGTCCTATGAGATCTATAATTACGATGATACTTACATATCCGACACGAGGAACGGGTACATAGCTTTCAATACGCCCGATGACCTCAAGAACGGATATTACCTCATAAACGGCCAGGGATTCTTCAGATACTTCGACCATGAGAGAGGCGGAAATGATGACGTCGATATGAATGAAAGCTATTACGCATCCGAAGAGGAGAGGATAGCGGCTTACTCAAGACAATATTCGTTCGTGGTCAATTCAGCGACCAAGAACATGAATATAGAGTTTTTATATGAAACAGACGAAGAAACAGAGGATTCAGCGGAAGTGAGGGGATATGTATATGCCCCGGACAAGACCCGGTATATCATGGACCATGACGAGGAAAAGAAGAGGCTTTCTTTGGACCTCGCAGAAGCAACGCCCGGGAAATGGACAGTGAACATCATACCGCTTACACTCAACATAACCAATTACGGGCTGAAGGACGATGCTTTCGACCAGCAGCTTACACAGGAATCCAACCAGGTAGTGCTCGAAAGCCCGAGGACGAACATCGTGTTCAAGGTATATTACACAAACGACATAAATGCCGATGCTGACGAGATAGAGATAAACGGGTCGATAGTAGGGCCTGACGGGGAAACGTTCCCTATGGAGAAAGCTGTAGAAAAAGACGAGATAACCAAAGAAGAAAAGCTCCTGCTCAAATACGCGGTCGTATATGCGCAGGCAGGTACATACAGGGTAAACGTGAACCATTATCCTACGAGGACTACGGTGCAGCCGCCCGTTATAACGGATAACACGCAGACGGAAACAGATATAATCATGGTGGAGGAGTAGATCATGTCCGAAATTCTTGAAATAGTCAAAGAAAACAAGCTGAAAGTGATAGTCGCTGCGGTAGCAGTCATACTGGTCATCGTATTTGTGTTCAACAAACCCGCAAAAGGCGGGGAGGTAGTGGTAAAAGACGGTTTTGAGAGAATAACGGCAGTGCCCGGGATAGCATTCCAGATAAACCAGAGCATCGTTTCAAAAGCTACAGCGGTCACCCAGATCTCCGAAGATGCCAATTTCACCAGAGGGGATTACTACAGCTACAAGGACGGCAAAGAGAAGTATATCCTGTTCAACCTTGACAAACTGGTTGTCGCAGCACAGAGAGGGACAGAATTTGATTTTGCAGACGACAGCTCGGAAGCTGCCCTTGATAAATCTAACGTCATGGGGATATGGTTCACGAAGAGCGGAAGGAAGTTCGATGTGGATGTCAACGGGGACAGAGCAGAAGCGACAGTGACTGCAGGAGTGGTCATAACGAAGAACCTGTATGCCGATTTTACAGGGAAGCTTATAACCGTCACGAACAAAGGCGAGGAATGGTCGCTGTTCGTAGGCGTTCCAGGCTCTTCTTACAAGGAACTGAACGACAGCGCAAAGAAAGGGATCGAAGCTATAGCGTCTTCGCTGAGCCTCTACGACGGCAGTGGGGACTATGACACTCCCAATTATGCGGTGACGATCTCCTCCGGTAATGTAGAGGCGATGAGCGAGGACCGGATATATGTGGAAGAAGACGGAGTAAGCGCATCCAACGAGAACGGATCGGAAAAAGATGAAGGGAAGGCTTATACATCCACTATTTATTCCACTCTTGAAATAGGCACCAACGGATTCATAAACGCTCTGGGAGATAACGGCTATGAAAATGTCATAGTAAGGCTCGATTCGATTAGCACGAACGGAGTACCTTATGCAGACGAAGCAACATTCAAACTCCCCGACGGATGCCACTGGGAAACAGCAGAATACAGTGTCAATTATACGAAGAGCAATACTGATCCCTATGTGAACGTGAAGTTCGTAGGCGGAGACGGAGCTGAGCTTAAACACAGGGGAGTGAAGTATTCCGTCAGGACACATGACTGCATGGACGAACTGAGGAACGACGGAGACTGGACTACGCACTTCATCATATATTATGCAGTGCCCAACGGATGTTCGGATTATGTGCTTAAGTTCGGCGACGGGACAAAAGAAAACGGCAGATATTCGGCATATTACTCAATTCATAACGAAGTACCGAATTCCAGACCGAACAGCGTCAGTGAAAACGATGCAATGTTCTCAGTCAGTTCAGATATCATAGAAAATACTGAATATGCGAGCGAAAACGGCATAAGCGGGAATATAGCAGAGAACATAAGTAGAAATGATATGATCGAGGTCTCAGAAGACCAGGCACAACAATAAGCTTACAACCTGTATCCTTTCTTAATACGGGCGGTTGCTGGCAATAGCCAACGCCGCCCGTGATGATTTTTGTGTATTGCATTCGATATATTATGTGATATACTATACATATCGACAAAGCAAAAAGTCACGATTCCGGAGGGGAAAATGGAAACAAAAAAGAAAAGGGCAAATAAAAAATCTATCTATTCTTTAATCCTTGCACTGATCATTTTCATATTACCGATAGCTGCCGAGATAAAGGTATTCGCAGCTTCTTATACAGTCACGTTCGATGCGAACGGAGGCTTCTGCGATACGAAGACAAAGATCGTGAACGGCACTCTTGGGACTCTTCCGGTGCCCTCTATGACAGGAACGATAGAGACCGGGGACAGGGAGTTCAAAGGATGGTTCACGAAAGCTTCAGGCGGGACGGCTGTAACGGCAGCGACAGAGATAAACGCAGACATCACCCTTTACGCCCAGTGGGGAGAGACTACGGGAAAATTCACTAAAGGCTACACATATACGATAGGCGGCACCTCAACCGATCCGTCATGGGATCTGACAGGCTTTACGTGCATAGACGATTCCTACAACGGGGGATACCTGATGATCGCGAACGGGGATGGTAATGGAGCGGTCGCAAAGTATAAGGCATATGACTCTGCCCAGAGCGTTTACAGCGGTTCAGCAGTGGATAATTTCTGCAGTTCGACCTTCCAGGCTGTTCTGCCTAAGTCCGTTGCCCTTCTGGATGTGCCGATAGAAGCGGACGGCGGAAAATTAAAGAGGAGCGTGTTCGCTCTATCATATAAAGAGATAACAAAGTATAAGCTGAACAAGACATCCGGCTGCGGCTGGTGGACAAGGGACGGGAGCGGAGTTAATACCGCATATGCCCTCTGCAAGGATGGAAACTTAAGGATAAAAGAAGTCTCGACAACAGCAGATCTTGGGTACAGACCCGCGTTTGTTGTAAAAAATCCCGACAAATGGGTTATAACTTTCGACCCCGGCTCGAAAGGTACGGTCTCGGTCAATGCGATATCGGTAAAGAAAGGCGAGTCAGTGGCGTCTTCTACATTCCCCGCAGCTAAATCGGGAATACCGGTAAGCACTTCTCCGAAGAAAAGACTGAAGTTTATAGAATGGAGAAAGGAATCACCTACCGGAGCAGCAGTCCCGGCCACGATAACGCCTTCTGCGAACATGACATTGTTCGCGGGCTGGACCGAGGAGGCTTACGATTACACCATAACAATGGACGTAGACGGAGTCAAGACCCAGTACGCTGCAAAAACGGGAGACAAGATAAAAGATCTGCCCATACCGACAAAGAAGACTAATTACGACAATGAAACGAAGTTCGATTTCGACGGCTGGTATTCCGCCGGCGGGAACTCGGGAACGAAGTATGCCGATAATTATGTCTTTAACGCGGATATAACCGTATATGCCCACTGGTCGTATTTCGAGACGAAATATACCGTGGAATTCGATTCCAATGGAGGCACGCCATCTTCGTATCCTTCCAAAACGGTAACTCCGGGAAGCACCATAGAAAGTCCGGGGACTCCGGTGAAAGGGAGCGCCACGTTCAAATACTGGTCCCATAACGGATCGAGATGGGATTTCGCTAATGACAAGGTAAACGGGAATATGGTCTTAAGCGCAAGATACGAAGGCCCGTATAAGGTGACTTTCGATTCCAACGGAGGAACCTATGCTGCGCCGCAGACGGTTGAAGCCGGAGGACATGCATCGGATCCGGGATGCTATAAGGACGGTTACCGGCTGACAGGGTGGTATACTGCCGCAAATAAGAAATGGAGCTTTACAGGGGATGCGGTAAACGAGGACATGACACTGAAAGCTAAATGGAAATCGAACAGTTCAACGAATACATCCAGTTCATCCAGTTCGAGCAGCAGTTCATCGAGTTCATCGTCCAGCTCATCCAGCTCAAGCAGCTGGTCCAGTTCAAGCAGCGCATCTTCGTCAGCACATACAGCGCCCGTGATATCGGACGGAAGCGGGAGCAGTTCGTCCAAGGGCTCGAAAAGCGACAAGGGAAGCGTATCAAAAGACGAAAGCAAACGCTTCCTTTCTCCAGGCACGGGCGACAGTTCCATGATATGGTTAGGGATTGCAGGGATGATTATCCTTGCCCTCGCGGCTGTATGGCTGTGGAAAAAGAGGGATAAAAGATGAGACAGATCCCGGGAGCATTGTTCATCATAACCTGCATACTTCTGTTAGTCCTCGGAATATGGACGATAGAAGACATACGTCTGGAAGTCAGGGCAAAAAAGGAATATTCGAAGATCGCTGAGCAGGCAGTGGGATTTGAGGGAGAGGGTGAGATAGTGTCCGTTTCTGTTGACGCTCCTAATCATCCGAGGAAACCCATGACCATAATCGATCATTCAGGATTAAAGAATGAAAACCCTGATTATGATTGCTGGATATATGTGCCGGGGACAGACATAAATTACCCTGTATGCGCAGGTTTAGATAATTCTTATTATCTGAACCATACGTTCAAGGGCGAAAAGAACATGAACGGCTGTATCTTCCGGGACTGCAATACCCCTCTGGGAGAAAAACTGGCGTTCATATACGGTCATAACATGAGGAGCGGGTCGATGTTCGGCAGGCTTAATAAGTTTGCGGAAGACGGGATAGATTATTTTTATCTTACAACTCCGGAAAAGACATACAAGTGTGAGATATTTTCCACGCATAAGACGGAAGACGATTCAGAAACTTTTATGTACGTGAACGGGAAAGCTGATTACGAAAAATATATAAACAGGGAGATATCACTTTCGGATAAGAATTACGGGGTAGGGGTGTCGGCTGCTGACAGAACGGTGGTGCTTTCTACCTGTCATGGATTTGGGACAGGAAAAAGAAGATATGTGGTGCTGGCTAAATACTAAATACTGAGGGTCCACAGTAGACCCCGATATGTCCCAAAAGCAGTAAACAAGCGGAAAACGGCGAAAAGAAAATAAAAAAGATATTGTTTTGCTCTTGAATTTATATCATAGTTTTGATATACTATGCATAACAAATTATCATTATCAATTTATTTGCCGTCCCACAGGCTCGGGGCGGCGAAATACTGTAAAGGGAGCCTTAATAAGATAAGGAGGAAACAAGAAATGCAAAAAGTCAAGAAGATCCTGTTCTGCATCATGGTACTTGGCTCATCCCTTGCTATGAGCATAGGGGTATTTGCAGGTACCCTCCGCTTCGATACAAGAGGCGGAACTTATGTGCCTGCATCTACGACCATGACAGAACCGGCAACAACATCATTTAAGTCGGGCTATGTTTTGGATGGCTGGGAAGATGATAACGGCGATGCGGTTACGTTCGACAATTCGCCGGTAGGCGGCACGGAAACAGTTCATGCCGTATGGAGAGCTGCAACCTATTCATTGACACTTCCCTCGACGATAACAATGAACGCAAACGCACCGGGTTCAATGGCATTTACCGCGAATCCGTCCATAAAAGCTGTAACTAACGGCCTGAACGACCACGCTACGGTTTCGGTCAATGCAAAGATCGGACAGTTTGAAAATGCTAACGACAGCCGTGTCAAGAGTGGAACTTCAGCAAATATCAGATGGGCAGAAGATATCGGTTACAATGGGAATGAATATCTTAACTACGGAAAGCAGATCAATAACACATTTGCATATCCGGGAAGTTACGATGCCGATGTCGAATATCAGATCGGCTATAAGGAACCGGTCAATCTGTCGTTTGATGTCACGGTAAAGGATGAAGAGGGCAATACCCTTCCTGAGCAGAGCGATATCGATGCTATAAGTTCCGTAACAGGCAACCTTTACGCTTATCCGGGAGAAGAGATCGATCTGACCATTAAGTTTAATAAAGGTTACGACAATCCATCCTTCTCGTTAGGAACATCGGGCGGGATAACAGCCACGACTACGGGAGGATATTCGACCGGAGTCACTTCGAGTTTCAAAGTCCGGATTCCCGATACTGCGGCAGGTACTTTTCCTGTAAACATCGGAGTCACTTCCCATTTCGTAAGTTATACAGTGATCTACTCACTTCAGAATATTGCAGGCACCGCATATGAACCTACTGACAGTGTGGTTTATCAGGCGTTAGCCGGAGGAAGCGTATATCAGACGGAATATGCAAGAAATTATGACGGTTTCACGGTCGTGCCGAAAGCCGATTCATACAGCGTAGGCACAGGCGGCGGGTCTGTCGAATGCAGGTATAACAGGAACAGTTATACTTTAACTTATGATACAAATAAAAATGCAACAAAGAGCGATTCGCTGACAAGTCCTTCGGTCAGCCCTACAAGTTCAAGTGTTAAATATGAAAAGACATTGAATGGTTATCTTCCTACGCCTGTATGGACCGGATATCATTTTGACGGATGGTATACTGCCGCTACGGGTGGAACTCAAAAGGAAGCTACGGACACGATGCCACATGAAGATCTTACTTTATATGCCCATTGGACACCGTATACCGTTGCTATTACATTTAACTCAAATAATGGCGGAACGGCCCCGGCAGGGCAAACATATACATATGATGCAAGTGGATCGCTTCCGGGTAAAGGTTCTATGTCAAAGACCGGATATACTTTTGCCGGTTGGGCAGAAACTTCTTCTGGAGTAAAAAAATGGAACAGCGACGAAACAAGGTCAGATGCATTTGGATATGCCAACTCCGCCAATGCGACACAGACATTATATGCAGTTTGGACACCTAATACCACAACATTTACATATAATACAAAAGGCGGCTCTTCACAAGGAAATACGACACATACCTTCGGAACAAATAGTACGCTTGCATCAGCGCCTACGAAAAACGGGTATGACTTTAGTGGTTGGTCTCTTTCCGACGGAGGCTCCAAAGCACATGATGCAGGGGCATCAAGTTCAACCGCTTTCGGTTACGCGAATACAGAAAATGCGACTAAACAGCTGTATGCTCTTTGGTCTCCGCATTCTTATAGCATAACCTGTAATTACGATAGCGGATCAGCCACGAATCAGACATCTTATACGATAGAGTCTGCTGCTATAACTCTTAATAATCCTACAAGAGCAAATTACACATTTACCGGATGGTCAGGGACGGGCTTAAACGGAAATAATAATATGACAGTTACAATACCTGCCGGCTCAACCGGCAACAGAGAGTATACGGCTCATTGGCAGGCAACGGGTGCGTCTGTAACGGTATATGTAAACTGGGATTGGTATAACAGCATACAGATTGGGTCTACCACGTATACGCAGAGCAATTTTGGCGGAAATCAGAAAACAATAACGATACCTGGCGGGACGACCATTGTGGCTCAGGGCTCGCAGGGCGACGGGTACTGGTACTACGTCGGCAGCGGCGGCTTTGGCTACGGTAATGTTGCGCGTTGTACGGTGCCGTCCGGCGCGTCGGGTGCGGGTAGTCTCTACTTCTACGACAGCTACGACGGCGACTACAACTACATCATCGGCCGCAGCGGGGCTTGCGCCTCCTGGTCGTTCAGTGTGAATTAAGTGTTTCTTTAAAAAGTGGGCGGGCTTAGCCCCGCCCGCATTTTAGAACACTGTTATGTATGGAGATTATTAAATGAATCCAAGAATGCAAAGCCAGAAAGCAAAAAAGGAACAAAAAGAACTGAATTATTGGTATGCGGCTGAAGTATTTGCTGCAAATACTATAAAGTATTGCATTAAATTCCCTCCGTCGTATAAATATGGGCTGACAGATCATCTCATAGACATCAGCCGTAAAATATATGAACTGGCTATAGTCGCAAACAATGTTTTCATAAATGTTAACGGCAAGCCGGAAGAACTGATAGAACAATATGAGACCAGAGATAGATATCTCAGGGAAATCATGGATCTGACAGGAAAATTTGATGCCAATTTTAATCTTCTCATGAGAGAGATAAGTATCGAATATGATACCAGACAATTCATGCTGAGAGCTTTCGCGGATATTTCCATAGACTTATATAACGCTGGGTACAAAGGGCACAATATAGATGTCAAATATGGGATAGCAGAAGGATTGTATTATACGATACCTGACGGTGAAGGCAAAGAAAAAATAATAAGATTAAAATTTTCCTCACATAATAAATCGGCTTGGCTATGGAGTGAGAATGTATTAAAAGATGCGGTCAAACTGAGGCTTTCAAAGGACAAGCGTTCGATAACGGGATTAAAGAAACATACGGAAAATGCCGCGCCGTCCACGGCGGAAGAGCGGGATATAAATGCGGCAGGGTAACCTGCTTATTGACCGTTAAAAGTCAAACGTGGGTATAGGCTAGATGTAGTTGTGGCTCAGGGCTCGCAGGGCAACAGGAACTGGTACTACAACGACAGCAGCAGCAACAACAACTTTGGCAACGGTAATGTTGCGCGTTGTACGGTGCCGTCCGGCGCGTCGGGTACGGGTAATCTCAACTTCAACAACAACAACGACAACAACAACTACAACATCAACCGCAACGGGGCTTGCGCCTCCTGGTCGATCAATTTTGCCTTATGGGTTTGAGTAATGTAAAACTGAGGAGCCTATACTGGTAAAGTCCGCGGCAGGTAATAATTTATCTGCCGCGGCAATTTAAAATACGAAAGGCGAATGGGAACTATCAGAATATGGATGGGATAAATGCTTCTTCTGTAAAAAGCGGATGGGAAGAAATCATAAACACCACAAATAACTACCCGGAATTATCCGGATATATACCGTTGGAGATATTATTCACTCCGGATATGATTTCGCTTGCTTCAGAAGAAACAGCAAAACACTTTCATGACAGAAAAGATACTATTGCATTCATGAAAGCGAGGTGGCTGAATTCTCAGATCCTCTCCGATAAAATCATCAATGGGGAATTCAAAGCAAATTACTATAAACAGATAACTATCAATGAAAGAGGGAAAGCGAGGCTTATCAAACCTCCTACATTCGAGTGCAAGATCGTTCAAAAACTATTAAGCACATTTATACTCCGACCATACCTTGAGGCTAACATGATAGAACATTCTTATGCAACAGTAAAAGGGAGAGGCACGGATAAATTGTATTCAGATCTCGTCATAGGCTTAAACGAAGCAATAAAGCATAAAAATAAATACATAGTTCTTACAGATTTTTCTAATTACTTTGGTTCTATAGATACACGAGAATTGGAAAACAGAGTATTTCGTTCATATATTCACAATGAGCAGATGATTCAGCTCCTGATGAAATTTTTCCCGGATGAAAAAGGCATGGTCCTCGGCAATGAGGTCTCGCAGCTGCCAGCTTCTTTTTACCCAAATCCAATAGATCAGTTTATAACCGTGACACTCATGAATCCTTATTATTACCGCTACATGGACGATACTTTATGCGTAGTAAAAAATAAAAAAGAAGTCAAAGAACATATAGAAACATTCAAAACCATGTCCAATGTCCTAAAACTTAATGTTAAAGACGAAAAGATCCAAGTCATACGGATGGGTACAGATTTCGTATTTTGCAAGGAACGATTTTTCTTTAACAAAAAGACAGGGCATTATTATCAGATGATAAATCCAAAAAGGATAAGAACAGAGAAACGAAAAATCAACGCCATAACAGATATAGATGAACTAAGTATGCAATACAACGGAGTAAGGGGAAGCATAAGGAATCATCCTAATAGTTACAAATCGTTGATATATCTCGATAACTTATATAATAAAAAACATCGAGAATTATTAAAAGGTTTATAATTTTATAATTTTCAAACTTTCAGTATCAGGAGACTATGATTGCAATAAAGGGGAAAACATAATGGAAAAGAAAACAAACATTTATCAAGAGATCGAAAGCACAGCAAGTACAAATCGAATCTATCTCAAGAATGGATATGTAGAATATCCGTCCAGCTGGATTTATTTAAAAAACGTATTCAATAAAGATAACGAGTGTATGTATGCCGGTGTTATTGAGACGCGAAACGGAAATAAGTACGGGGTACCAATGTTTATATTTGCGAGTCCATATAAAAACGGAAGAGAATATACCGATACAGACGAAATAAAAATATTCGATGCAGCAATAAAAGCATGGCCACAATTTAAGGAAATTCTCAATAAACATGTTAAAGCAATATTTGAAAAAAATGGGTCTGTCAAAAATGCAAAGGAATATATGGAAGCACCATATTCTGGCATATATGCGATATATTCAGAAGATGATATTGAAATGAAAAATCTTCATCATGGAAAACCGCCGTATGGAGTAAAAATAGTTAGAGATAAAAAGAGAAGTTATCTATGACATATTCAGAATTGCAAAACAATAATGAAAACAGAATAATACTTCAACTCGCCGGTAATTTTTACCGCGCATATGGCGACAACGCTAAAATCCTGTCTTTGTTAACCGGTTATAAACTTTTATCATCAAAAGAATATGGTTGTCGATGCGGTTTTCCGGCTAATGGCAATGGAAAAACGAAAGTTATAGAAATCTTAAAAGAAAAGCAGATAGGCTTTGTATTTTATAACGGAGAAACTCAGGGAGAATCATATGAGGGCAAGCCGGAAAACTATATAAACGCAATCAAAGCATGGGAAGAATCCGGTGCAAAGATACAGGAAGCAGAAAAACCAACGCCCAAAATTCCGGTTGCAAATAAAGAAGACAAGCAAAAAGTAGCCATAGTATCCTCATCGGGAATATCCCTGGAAGATGCTCTGGCGCAACTAAAATCCAAGATAGAAACACTAATAAATGAGAAAAATCTGACCATTGACAATATGGTCTTGCTTAATAATCCCGAAGCCACATCCATTTCGAGTCTTATAATATATCGATAAAAAACGATGATAAAAGGCATTGAATAGTTTTTAGTTCCGGAGGTATCTATGAAAATAATCTGTGCAGAAAAACCAAGTGTTGGAAAAACCATCGCTCAGGTAGTAGGCGCTACGAATAAAGAAGAAGGCTATATGGAAGGCAATGGATACATAGTTACCTGGTGCTTGGGGCACCTTGTAACAATGTCGTATCCGGAAGCCTACAATCCCGCGCTTAAAAAATGGAGTCTCGACCCGCTGCCATTCCTGCCGGACGAATATAAATACGAAGTCATAGATGATACCGGAGCAAAAAAACAGTATGAGATCATAAAGAAGATTTTTTCTGACTTTTTAGTTCCAGGTTCAGAACTTATAAACGCCGGAGATTCCGGCAGGGAAGGAGAGGCTATTCAGAGGCTTGTATATAACCAGATCGGTGTAAAATCCGGGGTTATAATGAAAAGACTCTGGATAGATTCGCAGACCGAAGACGAGATCAACAGAGGCCTGCGAGAAGCTAAAGATGCATCACATTACGATAATCTCGCCGAAGCAGCATATACAAGAGCTATAGAGGATTACGCTATAGGAATAAATCTTTCAAGGGCATTATCCTGCAAATTCGGACACGAATTCAATCAGACCATAAATTCAGATAAATACATACCTATAGCAGTAGGCCGCGTCATGACCTGTGTGCTCGGGATGGTCGTAGACAGGGAAAGAGAGATAAAGAATTTCAAGCCTTCCGATTATTATAAGATCGACGGAAATCATCAGACAAGCAATGAATCTTTTGTTTCCCATTGGAAGCTATCAAAAGAATCAACACTGTATTCTGATGCAGATCTATACAATGAACAGGGTTTTGCAAAAAAAGAAAAAGCCGAGGAAATACTTGAAAAATTAAAACAATCTCCGACAGTAAACGTAAAATCTCTTACATCTAAAACAGAAAAACAGAATGCCCCTGTGCTGTTCAATCTCGCAGAACTTCAGGCAGAGTGCAGTAAACGCTATAAGATAAGCCCAGAAGAAACGCTTGCGATAGCCCAGAAACTGTATGAAGGCAAAATGACCACATATCCGAGAACAGATGCGAGGGTACTATCTATTCCTATAGCAAAAGAGATCGAAAGAAATATAAAGGGGGTAGGTGACCACAATCCGTCACTAAAGAAATATTCAGAAGACATTCTGCAAAGAGAGTCTTACAAGGGTATATCGGGAATAAAAAGATATTGCGACGACAGCAAGATAACAGACCACTATGCGATAATCCCTACAGGCGAGGGTGATCCGTCATCACTCAGCGGTCTTGATAAAAGCGTATACGAACTGATATGCAGGCGATTCCTTGCAATATTCATGCCGCCTGCGGAATATGAAAAGAATGAGGCAGTTCTCGTCCATGAAACAGGGGAAATATTCACTTCTTCCGAGAAGATATTGCTGAAACCCGGTTTTAAAGCTCTGTATGATTCAGAAGAGAGCAAAGACAAAGAAAAAGAAGTAAAGACATCAGTATTGAAAACCTTAAAACAGGGTGAAGACATACCGGCCGATTTCACTCTCATTACTTCTACCACCCAGCCACCTAAGAGGTACACATCCGGCTCAATGATCCTTGCAATGGAGAATGCGGGTAAACTCATTGAGGATGAGGAATTAAGGGAACAGATAAAAGGATGCGGCATAGGTACGTCCGCAACAAGAGCAGAAACCATATCGAAGCTGATAAGGAACAATTATATCTCCCTTAACAAGAAGACACAGATAATAACACCTACAGGAACAGGAGAAGCGATATACGAGATAGTCAAAATCAATATACCGTCCCTGTTAAGCCCTGAGATGACGGCCAACTGGGAAAAGGGGCTTGCGAAGATAGAAAAAGGAGAGATAACAAAAGCAGATTACCTGCAGCTCTTTGAAAAATTCATCCGCAAATCGGTCGAAGATATAAAATCCAAAACAGCGGAAGGAGCTAAGCCTTTCAAACCGGAAGTGGTAGGCCCGTGTCCGTTATGCGGTCTTAATGTCAGGACCACGGTAAAAGGTGGGCTGTTATGCACGGGATATGTAAAAGATGACGAGAACAGCTGTCATTTCAGCATCCCTGGCGCCCCTCTCGGAAAGAAACTGACGAAAGAGCAGGTAATGACCCTGTTTAACGGCGGAGAAACGGAACTGATCGAGGGATTTAAAAGCAAAAAAGGCAATGTCTTCAGCGCATACCTGTTCATGGAGAACGGGAAGATGTCATTCAGACTGCCGGATTTTAATGACCTCCCGGGTCTTGGCGAATGCCCGGTATGCAAGTCAAAGGTCATGATGGGAAAATACGGCGCATACTGTACGAATAAATGCGGGATGCAGCTCGGAAGGGCAAGAGGAAAGCTGCTCACGGAATCACAGGTGAAAACGCTCCTTGAGGGCAAGAGCATAACCCTCAGGGGTTTAAAGAAAAAGAACGGAGAAGGCAAATATGATATCATACTCAAACCTACCGGGACAGAGCCGTTCTCATACACGAATAAGGAAGGCAAGGAAGTAAGCGGAATGCAGTTCGCTTTCGAGACCAGTTTTCCAAAGAGCAAAAAGAAAGGATAAGCTACAAAAAAAGTAAAATGCAGAAAGAAAAAAAATATAAGACAATCGGGCTATATATTCTTTACATTGTTCTCACAGTGCTAACGATCAGTTCAAGGCTGGAGGTATATGCCAGATCTGCACAGGATATGGGCTTGTATATTGTCTCGGATATATTGCTCCTTGCCGATATCGTATACTCGGGATATTTCTTCTGGGCAGTCGTCCATAAAAAGGGGAACAGACAGGCCCGAGCAGCTGTCATAGCAGCAGAACAGGCCAACGAAGCCAAAAGCCGTTTCCTTGCCAATATGAGTCACGAGATAAGAACTCCCATAAACGCTATCCTTGGGATGAACGAGATGATCTTGAGGGAAAGCAATGACGATAAGATCAAGAAATATGCCTACAACATAGAAGCAGCCTCAGGGAGCCTGTTATCGCTCATAAACGACATTCTTGACTTTTCCAAGATAGAGTCCGGGGAAATGGCTATCGTTGAAACAGAATATGATACCGGACAGTTAATGAACGAGCTGGAGACAATGTTCAGACCGAAAGCAGACGAAAAGAAACTCTCATTTGATTTCGGTGTGGATAGTAGGATCCCTCAAAAACTGAACGGAGATCCGGTCAGAGTAAAGCAGGTATGCATGAACCTGCTGTCCAATGCGATCAAATATACCGATAACGGGAGCGTGAAGTTCCGAGCAGAGGGAGAAAGGCAGCAGGACGGGAGCATGATCCTGACCATAATGGTAAAAGACACGGGACGCGGGATAAGGCAGGAGGATATAGGGACACTGTTTGACAAATTCCAGAGAGCTGATCTAAAAAACAATAACAGCATAGAAGGCACAGGTCTCGGGCTTGCGATAACAAAGGATCTTACGGAAAAAATGAACGGAACGATCACAGTAGAAAGCGAATATCACTCAGGCTCGACATTTACCGCACGACTGATTCAGGGCGTATGCAACCCGGAACCGCTCGGGGATTACCGGAAATACAAGAAAATATCCGTGCATAAGTTAGGGGAAGAAGCCTCTCTGAGATACGCCGCCCCGGATGCCAAGGTGCTCATAGTGGATGACACGCCCATGAACCTTACTGTGATAAAAGAACTGCTGAAAGGAATGGAGATAAACGCAGATACAGCAAAAAGCGGGCAGGAATGCATAGAAAAAGCATCAGAGAACAGATATGACGTGATCCTTATGGATGCAAGGATGCCCAAAATGAACGGTACGGAAACTCTCAGAAAACTGCAGAACCTTAACTTATTAGATAACGGGACTGTCGTTATCGCCCTTACAGCAGACGCAGTATCGGGAGCAGAGCAGAAATACCTCTCGGAGGGTTTTAACTACTATCTTGCAAAACCGGTACAGCCATTGAAGCTTGAGATGACGATAAAAAGCTTTCTTCCTCCTGAGAAAGTTTTTGAAAGAAAGAAAACAACATCCGAGATAGATCCGGATCTGCCCGGATTCCTTTATGAGATAAAGGATCTCAATGTAGATGACGGACTGAAGATGTGCGGCAGTGCAGGCACTTACATAGAAACACTGAAAAACTTCAGCCGCACAGCAGTTGAAAATATAAACACCATGCAGACAGCGCTCAGCGGATACGATACGGAAGGTTTCACGATAAAAATACATGCGGTAAAAAGCTCAGCCAAGCTCATAGGCTGCAGAAGGCTATCAGAAATGGCGCAGGAACTTGAAAATGCCGGCAATAAAGGAGACGAGAACTATATAAGAGACAATATAAGCGAAACGTTCACTCTATACAGGCTTATGAGCGAATCGCTGAAATATCTGGACAAAACGGAAGATAACAATGTAAAAGAAGGAGAGATAGAGGTAGAAGCTCTTCCGGCGCTATACAGGCATTTAAAAGACTATGTAGCGGATTTTAACGATGAAGCGGTCGGAAGCATGCTGAAAGCCCTGTCGAGGTATATATTCCCCGGCAAGGAGCAGGAAAGGTTTAACAGCCTTGTAAAAGCCCATGAAGATGTTGATTGGATTAAGATGGAAGAGATTTTGGAGGGTTTTTGATGGATTCATTTAATGATTTTTTCGAACAGGCAAAGAATTCAACAAAGAGAGTGCTTTTGATCGGGCATCTTAATGAATTTTTAATAAAAAGCGTTAACGCCGAGATGACCAGACGCGGATTTACCCTTGATATGTGCGAGCCCGAGATCGATGAGGTAAGCCAGCACATGAAGGATATAGACGTGTGCCTCTTATTTGTAGACTCCGCAGACTGCTTAAAGGAACTTCTCGTGTACCTCAAAGACATAACGACCGATAAAAGAACGGAAATGGGGTTTGTCGGCGAAAGGCTTGAACTGCAGGAGGCGGTGAAATACATACAGAGGGAAAACGTAGGGAAACTTTTTGAGAGACCGGTGGATGCGAGGCAGATAAGCGACGGCCTTGAGGAACTGGCCAAGGACGTGGAAAAGAAAAGCGAGAAGCGGAAGATACTCATAATAGACGATGATCCGGAGTTCTTAAGGCGCACACAGTCCGTTCTGCACAATCATTACAAGATATATATAGCAAATTCAGGAGCTTCGGCCCTTATGCTTTTATCCAAGCATAACGATATAGACCTCATCCTGCTTGATTATATAATGCCCGTACTGGACGGGCCTAAGGTCTTGCAGGCACTAAAAACGGAGCCTGAGACCAAGGATATCCCGGTCATTTTCCTGTCAGGGCAGACAGATGCCAAGTCTATAACAACTGCTATGACGATGGGAAGCGAAAATTATCTTTCGAAATCTCTTGCTGCTACGGATCTTGCCGCCATGATAGCCGATTTCTTTGCTAAAAAAGACTGGCAGGAAAGAGAAAACATGACGGATCCAGTAGCAGTATCCAGTATCTTCTAAGGCATTTCACAAAATATCAGCATAGACTTTTTGCATTCAGAAATGGTCGCTTCGGCGGCCTTTTCTGTTATAAAAATATGATTTTACAATCACAAATATTATATGATATAGTATACATATAAAATAAAAGGTTTATTGTAAATGTCAGATACCCCGCAAAAGAAAAACACAAGATCGGTATTAAATATCGTCTGCATAGGTATCCCCTTGCTCATTTTAGCGGTATTCGCACTGTTCCGGTTTGATAAAAAAGAGGTAATGGTCACCGACGGACAGCAGATGAATACCGGCTGGAAGATAACCAAAGACGGGCAAGAGACCGAATTTATGATACCGGGGGCATTAGCAGTCTCACAGAGAGCAGTGATAACAAACAGCCTTGATGGTTGTTATTCCGGATACGTCTTAAAACTCGGTATAAAAAACGCATCAGTCGAGGCAAGATTTAATAATGATATCATCTACAACGAAGACCAACCGCAGAACACTCCGTCTGATGTTTATGCAACAAAGACCATTGAACTGCCACTATACACAGGCGTCGGGATATTAAACCTGGATCTCACGCCCGAAAAATCCGATGCAGGTGTTCTCATAAAAGATATAACTATAGCACCAAAAGAGACTGCCTTGATAAAACAGGTCAGCTCGGGGCTCTTGCAACTGATATTAAGCGTGTTCATCGTTCTCTGTATGGGCATATGCGCAGTCGTGGAACTGATAAGAAGGTATTCGGGCTGGCAGGAAAATCATTTATACAAACTGGCAATATTCGCTTTATTTGCGTTTATATACTGTGCTGCAAACTCCGGACTGCCGGAAATGTTCTTTGGAAACGGAATAATATTCAGTGCGATAAAAGGAATATCCCTTGCATTTATGCCACTGTATTTGCTGTCTTACAGTGAATATGGAAACCGTTCGGGAAGCGTGGGAAATATCGTGATACCGTTGTTCTGCATAAACGGAGTATTCCTTGCCACAGGCTCAATAGTACTGCCGGCTTTGGCTAAATATATTTTCATAGCATCGGCAACACTCATAACAGCATGCGCTTTTCTTTGTCTGTGGGGCTCTGTTACAAAAAGCAGGGACAGGAACTTTTTGGAAATATCGGGATATATGCTCATAGCATCTTTCTGTGTAATGACATTGCTTTCCGCTATATCGGTAAAGGCGGATTTACCGACTATATCCACATTTTTATTAACACTGGGAGTCTTGTTTTTGACAGCATATCAGCTGAGATCTTTTGTATCGGATTATAAAGCAGTCATTGAAAGATCTGAGCAGGAAGCGTTGGAAGCGAGCGAGGCAAAAGGCAAGTTCCTTGCCAACATGAGCCACGAGATAAGGACTCCTATAAACGCGATACTTGGTATGGATGAAATGATCTTAAGGGAATCCGGCGAGGCAGCGATAAGGAACTACGCCTCAGACATACGCTCGGCGGGACGGAGTCTCCTGTCTTTGGTAAACGACATCCTCGATTTTTCCAAGATAGAGTCCGGAAAAATGGAGATAATCCCTGTCGAATATGATGTGTGCGACCTCGTCTATGATACTTCAAACCTTATGCTCTCAAAAGCGAAAGACAAGGGTCTGGAGTTTGAGATATCAGTAGATCCCGGGATGCCTTCAAAGCTCAAAGGCGACGATGCAAGGATCAAACAGGTAATGATAAATTTGCTGTCCAATGCGATCAAATATACAGATGCGGGCACTGTCAGATTAAGGGTTTCAAGCAGGACAGGCAAGAACGGTGCGGTAGCTTTTCACTGCGAGGTAAGGGATACGGGACAGGGCATAAAGAAAGAGGATATGCCCAAGCTTTTCAGGGAATTTGAAAGAATAGAGGAAGATAAGCACCGCACCACGGAAGGCACCGGTCTCGGCATGAGCATTACGGTAAAACTGCTTTCTCTTATGGGAAGCAAACTCAGGGTAAAGAGCGAGTACGGCAAAGGCTCGGTGTTCTGGTTTGACATCAGGCAGAAAGTCATCGACAGCACGCCTGTGGGTGATTATAAGGCAAAAACTGAAGGACGTGCAGTTGATTACAGCTACGCAAGCAGCTTTACAGCACCGGATGCAAAGATACTCGTAGTAGATGACAATGCGATGAACCTGAAAGTCTTTACCAGCCTTTTGAAAGAAACTCTTGTAAAGGTAACTGAAGCCTCAAGCGGGAAAGAGTGTCTGCGATATGCAAAGAAAGAACATTACGACCTGATCTTCCTTGACCATATGATGCCGGATATGGACGGTATCGAGACACTGAAACGGATAAAAAGGATGAAAGATTCACCGTGTATAAAAACGCCGGTATACGTCCTTACAGCAAACGCAGTAGCAGGGACAAAGAAAGAATACCTGAAAGCAGGTTTTGACGGTTACCTTTCCAAACCGATCATACCCGAAAAGCTCGAAAAGACGATAATGAACACTCTTCCAAAAGAACTTATCAAGCCCGGGAAAGAGAAAATAATAAGAAATCAGGCAGCTACAGATGAGATAGAGATTCAGGGCGTAGATCCGGATTACATAGGACTGCACTTTACGGATAAAGAAAGCCGGATGTCGGCGCTGGAGAGTTTTTACGAAAACGCCGGAGCTGTCGCTGCCAAACTGAATAATTTTTACGACAGAATGCAAGATGAAGGTACTGAACAGTACAGGATATGCGTACATGCAATGAAAAGCTCCGCTGCCTCGATAGGCGCGATGCAGTTATACGGACTGGCTTTAAGTCTTGAGAACATGGCAAAAAACGGCAGGACAGAAGAGATCGGTTCTCTTCACGATTACTTTATACAGGAATGGAATAGGTTTGCTGAAAACCTTGGAGATGCACTCGGATGCGGAGCAGAAGAGAAGAAAGAAGCAAACAAGGAAGAAATAGTCGAACTATTGCATTCGGTCTGCAATTCACTAAAGGATATGGACGTAGACACGGCAGATGTAGCGATAAAAGAATTATCGACATATTCTTTTGAAGAAACAGAAAAAGGACTATTTGAAGAACTGAAGATAGCTGTATACGACATAAACACAGAGGCTGCGGAAGACGTAGCCACCAAATGGGAGAAGATGCTTTGAAAGAAGAAAGAACAGGTACCGTACTCATCGTTGACGATGACGGAGGCTCACTCCGGTCGATGAAAGGGGCGTTGGAAAACAGTTACAGGATACTGCTCGCTTCATCGGGAAAGCGGGCGATAGACGCCGTAAAACAGCAGAAACCCGACCTTATACTGTTAGACGTGTTCATGCCTGAAATGGACGGATTTGAAACCTATGAGGCGTTAAGGAAGCATGAAGACGAATCAGGGCAGAGGCATGTACCGGTCATATTCCTTACAGGGGATAATGACAATGAACTGGAACGCAGAGGGCTGAAGCTCGGCGCATCAGACTTCATCAAGAAGCCGTTCAACCAGGAAGTGTTGTTAAACAGGGTACAGAACACTATAGCAAACACGAGGACGATAGAAAGCCTTAAGGAAGAAGCCACCATAGATAAGCTGACTGGATTCCTCAACAAGGCAAGCGGAGTGTCCAACGTATCCAGCCTCTGCAAACTGTCTTCCGGGATGCTGGCTGTGATGGATATAGATAATTTCAAGCTGGTAAACGACCTGTACGGACACGAGATGGGAGATAAAGTCCTGCGTTCCTTCTCAAGGATAGTAAGGCAGAATATCAGGGAATCAGACACGATCAGCAGGATAGGCGGTGATGAGTTTCTTGCATTCTTTGCCGGGATAAGCAAAGACGAGGCTTTAATATCGCTTACGAACAGATTAAATCAGCAGCTTGTGGCAGAAACAGCACGGCTTATGGGAGAAGAAAACGGTATACCTATCGGGATATCCATAGGCGCCGTCCTGATCCCGAAGCAGGGGAGGGACTATAACTCACTGTTTGCTCTGGCAGACAACGAACTGTACAGGACTAAACAAAATGGGAAACACGGCTGTTCCATATATGAAGATGACCATCACGTAAAACTCGAAGTTGAGCACGACCTTGGCAAAGAACTCGATCGTGCCTCGAAGATACTGGAAGAAAGAGGGGACAAAGGAGGAGCGCTGATCCTCGGCAGGGAATCATTCGCTATCGTAAGCCACTTCATAACAAGGTTTTATAACCGGTACGGCGGAAGTTCGGCAAAAATACTGTTCGAGGTTGCAGTTCCAAATAATTCAAAGGAAGATCCTCACGAGATATCCGCACAGTTCGGGATACTTTTACAGAAAACCCTGCGGAGCAGCGACATAATCCTTCAGCATAAAGCTAATCAGTATTTTGTTCTTCTCACGGAAAGAAATGAATTTGAGATAGATATAGTCGTTAAGCGGATACAGAAAAACTGGGAAGAGAGTGGTTTCAGTGATTGTGCTGAAATACTTTATGAATACAGGTATTTAGAAAGAGAAAGCCAAAGACCGCAATAGGAGAGATCAAATGTTCATACATCTTCATAACCATACGAAATTTTCCATACTGGATGCACTCTGCCAACCAAAAGCTCTGATTGCAAGAGCTAAGGAACTTGGGCAGGATGCTATCGCCATCACTGACCATGGAGTGGTATATGGCTGGATAGAGTTTTACAAGGAATGCATGGAGCAGGGCGTTAAGCCAATCCTTGGCTGTGAGCTTTACGTGGCACCGAAGACTGTCGAGGACAAGGACAAGAACGAAAGATATCACCATCTCGTGGCTCTTGCCGAAAATAACGAGGGAATGAAAAACCTCCAGAAATTGTGTTCAGCAGGGTTTATGGACGGCGGAGTGTATTACGGCAAGCCCAGGGTGGATGACAACCTTCTTGAGAAATACCACGAAGGCATCATATTTCTTTCGGGATGCGTAGCGGGACGGATCCCGTCATTACTGCTTAAAGATGATTACAACGGAGCAAAAGAGGCGGCATTGAAATACGGGGATATGTTCGGCGAAGGGAACTTCTTCCTCGAGATACAGGATCATAATGATGTCAAGGAACACAAGGTCACACAGGAACTTGTAAGAATGAGCGCGGAAACAGGGATACCCCTTGTGGCTACCAATGACTGCCACTATATTAATCCGGGCGATGCCGAGGCTCACGAGATTTTACTTTATATGCGCGACCAGAAGATAATGGGACAGGATATATCGCCCGCATACGGCGACGGACAGTTATATCTTAAATCAGAAGGAGAGATGAAGAAACTGTTCAAAGCGGTCCCCGAAGCTTTGGAAAACACCGCCAGGATCGCAGAAAGATGTAATGTAGAGATAAAATTTCACGAGACTAAAATGCCGAAGGCACCCATACCGGAGGGGCTGAGTGCTTATGAATATCTTACAAAGCTGTGTCTTGACGGGCTTAAGGAAAGATACCCGGATGACGACGGAAAGATAAGAAAACAGCTTGAATATGAACTTTCAGTCATCAAGAAAATGGGATTTGTCGAATACTTCCTCGTGGTCTGGGAATACATCAACTGGAGCCGAAACAACGGAGTGAAAGTCGGCCCGGGAAGAGGGAGTGCCGCAGGAAGCGTGGCTATGTACTGCCTTGGGATAACAGACATCGATCCGGAGCACTATGATCTTGTCTTTGAAAGGTTCCTTAACCCTGAAAGAGTCTCAAATCCCGATATAGACGAAGACCTTGATGATGTCAACAGATATAGGACTATAGCGCACGTAAAGGAACTTTATGGCGAAAAGAACGTGTGTCAGATAATCACCTTCGGGACAATGGCAGCAAAAAAGGTCTTAAAGAACGTAGGCAAGGTGTACGGTTATGAAGTACCGTTTTATAACGAACTGGCCAGCCTCGTACCCAAAGATCCGTACATAACGCTTCAGAAAGCGCTTGAAGAATCCATAGACTTTAAGAAAAGATATGAAGAGGACGGAGACGCAAAGAAGATAATAGATATGGGCCTACTGCTTGAAAGCCTTCCGTGCAACACATCCAAGCACGCAGCGGGCGTGATAATAGCAGACAAACCGGTAATGGAACATATACCGTTGGCAGTCACAAAGGACGGGGATCTCGTGTCACAGTTCAACATGATCGAAATAGAGGAACTGGGACTGTTAAAGATGGACTTCCTCGGGCTTAAGACACTCTCGGTGATATCGGGTACATTTGACAACATAAAGAGAACCACAGGAAAGGAACTGACAGAAAAAGACATAGACCTTGCCGATGCAGAGGTATATAAGTTCATAAGCTCGGGCAAGACAGCAGGCGTATTCCAGCTAGAGTCCTCGGGTATGATGTCGTTCATGAAACAGCTCAAACCCAGAACGATAGAAGACCTGATAGCAGGGGTAGCGCTTTACAGACCCGGGCCGATGGATTTCATTCCTAAATACATAAAAGGCAAGAACGACCCCGAGGCAGTATCCTATGTCTGCCCCGAATTAAAACCTATCCTTGAGACAACTTATGGCTGTATAGTGTACCAGGAACAGGTCATGCAGATATTCAGGCAGTTGGCCGGTTATTCGCTTGGAGGCGCTGATAACATACGTCGGGCTATGTCTAAAAAGAAACAGCATGTGATAGACGAAGAGAGGAAGACGTTCGTATACGGCAACCTCGACACTGAAGAAGATCCCGCCAAACAGATAAAAGGCTGTGTCGGGAACGGCATATCCGAAAAAGCGGCTAACGATATCTATGATTCAATGACTGATTTTGCCAAGTATGCCTTTAATAAATCTCACGCAGCGTGTTATGCCGTAATATCCTATCAGACTGCTTGGCTTAAGTACCATTATCCTGCGGAGTATATGGCATCTATCATGTCCACGTTCATAGGAGATACCAATAAGCTGGCTGCTTACGCATATTCAGCAAAAGAACAGGAGATAAAGGTACTCGGGCCTGATATAAATAAGAGTATGTCGGAATGCACAGTGGAAAACGGTGCAATAAGGCTTCCTCTCTCTGCCTGCAAAGGCGTAGGTGACAATGTAGTAGAAGACATTATAAACAGAAGAGAAGAAAAGAGTTATGAGTCATTAGACGAATTCTTAAAGCGGATGGCAGATATAAAAAAGTCGGCCTTGGAATCGCTTATAAAAGCCGGAGCATTTGATCCTCTCGGCAAGACAAGGAGTACTCTGCTGTCATGTTACGAATCATCGTTGAAATCGCTGAAAAAAGACATCAAAGAAAATATCCCCGGCCAGATGTCTCTGTTCGATATCACAGGCAACGATGCCGGAAGATCTCAGGTAAAAGACCTGCCGGAATTTTCCCAGAAAGAGCTTCTGTCTCTTGAAAAAGAAGCTATCGGCATGTATGTGACAGCAAATCCATTAGATGCATATATAGATTTCTGCGAAAAGTATTCAGACTGCCGTGCGTCTGATTTTGAGCCTGATCCCGAAACGGGCATGTATGACTTAGGTCCTAACAGGATAGTCCATCTCTGTGGCATCATCACGGAAATAAAGAAAACTTATACCAAAAACGGCGAATCGATGGCTTTTGTAAAAGCAGATGACGGAACAGGTACGATAGATACCGTCATCTTTCCCCGCACATTAAGTGAATTGCAGGAACCTCTTGAAGAAGACGGATGTTATTTGTTCACCGGTATCACAAGTGAAAGCCGTGATGACGATAAGTCTATGAGCGTGATAGTCAGATCTATAGAAAACCTCGAATCCGTTAAATTCAATCTCTGGATAAGGATAAAAAACGAAGGAGAAATGGATAAGACGCTGTATGCCATGGATAACATACAGAGATCAAATGAAGGCCCCGGACAGATAATACTGTATCTTTCTGAGGAGAAAAAGAAGATACCGGTCAACAGATTGACGCATATCCAGAACAAGGGCAAGTTTGAAAAATTCTTCGGTAAGGAGAATGTAGCGGTACGCTGAGGATTCCCTTGTTTTTGGTATATATCTATGATATACTATACATATTAAATCTTCTATCAATCACAAATGTCAAAGGCAGTTTCCCGGACAGGGAAGCTGCCTTTTTCGATGGAGATTTATTTATATAGATAAAAGCTTCGGCGGCCGCTGCCGACAGAAGTCCGGCGACAGACGAATGCACAAGAGCAACTGATAAAAGATTTGCCACGTTTTGTGGCAGAAAGAGAGGTAAAAGTCATGAAAACCTACACATGGGACGAGCTTTATGAAAGAGCAGAAGACAAGCCCTGCATGAGTCCCGAGCTTAAAGCAAAGGATGAAGCAAGGTATGAAGTGAGGAATCTGATCCTCGATCTGAACGGACCCGACCTGGAAAACACGGAGATACCTGAGGAACAGATAGATGATTACTGTAAGAGCTTCGATATCCGTTTCAACGGAAACGGTTCGATAGTATCACGCAGGAAGGAAGTCATCTATGCCCACGATGAAGCAGCGAGGATCGTCGAACTTTTCGAGGATGTCTTAGTTAACAACGGAGTAAAGATCCCAAGTGACGATGACAGCCAGAGAGGAGAGGATAACGATGCTGCCCTTTACGGGAATGTTTATTCGGATCTTCTGGATGAGGTAGAAGGAATGATCTGCAGGCTCTTTTCAAAGAAAGAGGAAGCAGGCGTGATCCCCGATGTATTCGGCGGGACTTTTTAAGGAGGTACAGTATGGAAGAAAAAGCAAGGGAACAGGAATTGCTACCCTTTGAACTGCATGACATAGAGCTTGAAGAGACTTTTGATAAACTCGTCAAGAACAGAACAGTGCTCTGTGATGAAAAGGGGAAGATCCGCAAGGAGAACAGCCGTTACAAAGCCAAATACCAGGAGCTTGTGAACAAGGTGGCTAACCTTGCGGCAACCTGTATTAAGGATGACGTAAAAAGGCTGTATATTCCGGGAAATCTTCTGGGTGAAGCATGCGGGGATGACATCAAGACCCTGTTCTTTGCAATGCAGGGCAGGTTTACGGATACCATCGTGCGCGGAACGCATGAGGATTTCGAAAAAGTAAGGGACGAGTTCTGGAAGAAGACCGTGGAAATATATCTCAGGTATATCGCAAACGGCATGCATGCACATTTATACGCAAACGCGTAAGGAGGGAAAAGAATGAATAATCAGAATCTGGGAATAACCTTTGAGTTCATCCGAGTTTCCTATAGCTTTCGTGGTCAAGGAATACGAGAACAAGGATGGCGAATTCGGCGTGTTCGATTTCGATATCCGCGTTTTCGATGGCGAACTTTATAAGATATGGCGTGACAACAAGGGCATTCCGCACAAGACAGAAGATCTTTTCTGGTCACTTAAAAGAGCATCGCAGCTCTGCGGAGGGCGGGAGTATGAAATACCGCTGACGAAATAGCGACAGCGTAACTATCAGGCGAACCCCAACGGGGACAGGTCGGAAAGGCGGCCTTCATCCCCGGATAAGGGGATGTAAAAGGAAAACATTATGTTTAGTTTAGCAGCAGGATTAGTAGTTGCAATCATCGCAGGAATGGCACTTCTTGCCAAGTCGGTCAACTCAAGGACGGCATTCGTGTTGTCGGTAGTGCTCATCGTAGTAATGTCCGGGCTCATGGCTTTCAATGTCGTTGGATTTTTCAGCGGCATCGTTATCACCATCGTAGCCGGTCTTATCATCCTCGGGCTGGACGAGATTGGCATTCTGGCATAGAAGACATTTAAAAACTGAATAGAGAAACACCTCTTTAAGAAGAGGATACCCTTAACGGGTTGAAGGACACTGTTGTTCGGAGACCTGTAAAAGGGTCTCCGATTTTTCAGGAGGTTAAAATGAGAACAATAAATAAAGAAATACAGAAGGCATCTCTTATGGAAACATTTTTCGAGATTTCGTGTTTTTTCACGATACTGTTCTTTATAGCAAGCTTCGACACCATGACATTAAAGGCCGGAACGATCCTTGTTACGATCATGCTGGCAGCTGGCATAAACTCCAGGATCCTGGCCAACAGGGTCAAAGAGCTTAAGAAGGACAGGACTGCTTATAAAAAGCACAGGGAATCCGGGAAAATCGTTCAGATGCCGTTCAACACGGCAGCATAAGGAGTATTGCGAAGTCAAAGAAGAAACAAGTAAACCCCATTATGGGGACAGGGCGAAGAAAGGCGTCCTCTCCCCTTAAAGGGGAGGAACATGGTATCAAATATGTTGTTAGAAACAAGAGGAGATTACGAATTCTCGAACAGGCTCAATGCAAACCTCAGGGATATTGCAAAGGAGCTTAAAAGAGCAAACGACAACAAGGAAACAGGTGTAGGCGAATGTGTATGGATACTGGCAGGCACCGGACGTGATGGTGACTGGGAGCCGGAGGTCTATGCTGCAGAGAGCCTTGCAAAGAAAGCATTCTCGGACTATGTGGCACAGTACAGGAATGACGGTATCGAACTGGATGTCGATGACGGAAATATGATGGCCAATTACGACAGCCAGGGAGATTACGGCTCGTTCCTTGTTACGAAACATAAGGTAAGGAGGTGAAAAGCATGGGAATTATTCTCGATTACAATGAAGAGGTCGGTAAAGACCTCTATTACTGGAGCAATTCCTGTGGCGAACTTCATTACCACGGGGAAAGAGACTTGGAACCCAGAGAACTTCCGGAAGAGCTTGCGGGACTGTACATGAACTTTTGGAAAGACACCTACAGAGCGTATTGTTACCTTGCAGAATACAAGGGGACATACGGGCTTACTCTGGAGTGTCTGTATTCCAATGACTATTCTGATAGCTTCGACGCTGATTACGATGCGCTTATCGAAAGGGCACATAAAGCAGCCGAAGAAATCGCGAATGTCAGCCTTCCCATAACCGTATTCTTTTCCAAAGATACGGAAGTCTGGGGAAACGGACATAGGGAAAGCCAGCTGGCGGTATTCGTTCCCTACGCAGATACCCGCGACGAGTTTGAGTTCCGTTTCACAAGGTCGCTGAAACTCATAGAGAAGAAAGACCTTGAGATCTACGAATGGATCTCGAAGAAGGATCATCAGACAGTAGTCGTGATAAACGGCCGCGGCGGAGTAGGAAAGGATGCACTTATCGAGGAAGCTTCAAAAAGCTTCAGGATAAGGAATGTGTCTTCCATCGACCCGGTAAAGAAAGTGGCAAAGCACTGCGGATGGGACGGGACGAAGGATTATAAAGCCCGTAAATTCCTGTCTGACCTGAAAAGGATAATGACGGAATACAACGACGCACCTTTAACCTATTGCGTGCACGCAGCTGACTTATTCAGGGTTTCTGATGACCAGTTCCTTTTTGTTCATATAAGGGAGCCGCAAGAGATCCAGAGATTCAAGGATGCGATCCCGGACAGGTGTGTAACGCTCCTGGTCAAAAGGGATGGGGCAGGCGCGACCGGCAACATTTCAGACGACGGTGTGGACGGATATGATTACGATCATATTTTTGACAACACCGGAGTTCTGGATGAAAGCGGAAAACGTTTCTGTGACCTCCTCAAAAAGATCTGGGAGGCTGGCGATGAATAAGATAAATAAACTGAAGATAGTTCTTTCGGTCATGATCGTTATAATCTTAACGGCGGACATGGCGGTAAACCTTCTCATCCTGAGAGGAAAACACCTTGCCGAATCATCTGAAAAGAACTGAAACTACACAAAGGGGCAGATACAGAAACGTGTCTGTCCCTGATATTCCAAAGGAGGATAATTTCATGGATCAGAAAAATTTAACCAGAAAGCTTATAGAAGCATCCAGGAAGTATTACGCGGGAGAAGATTCAGGGATGTCAGATCTTGAGTTCGACAGAGCAGTTGAAAAGCTCCGGCAGATGGAACAGGAATCGGGGATAGTCTATCCCGGAAGCCCTGCCCATGCAGTAGGAGCAGAAGCTGTCACAGAGCTTAAGAAAGCCAGGCACGAAGCGCCTGCATTATCGCTGGATAAGGTCAAATATAAAGACAGAGAAAACCTTATCAAGTGGATGCAAAAAGCGGATCAGGTATTTGCGGCCATTTCGTGGAAATGCGACGGACTGACTGTAGTCTTGACCTACGATAACGGCAGCCTCACGTCCGCAGTTACAAGGGGGGAATGGAGAAGAAGGCAGCGTTATCACCCATAACGCAGTATTCTTCAAAGGTCTTCCTGTAAATATACCGTACAAAGGACATGTTGTAGTACGTGGCGAGGCAATGATGACATATAAGGAATTCGAGCGGGTCAACGCCGAAGCAGATGGGATTTATGAAAATGCCCGAAATCTTGCGGCGGCGACCATCCAGATGCTCGATCCAAAAGAGAGCCGGAAGCGCGAGATAATCTTTAAGGCGTTCGAGTTAGTGACCCCTATACCTTCCGAAACAGATTTCAACCAAAGCGGTATAACCTACAACCTGCAATGGCAGGACGACAGGTTCAGGCTTATGAAGGCAATGGGATTTGATGTGGTAGATTTCGAGGTTGCTGATTTCAAGACCATACTTAGCAAGATCGATACATGGAAGGAACGAGTTACGGAACTCGGATATCCTACAGACGGGCTTGTTGTCACGTTCAACGACATGGTTTACGGCATGAGCCTTGGGGCGACCGGTCATCATTTCAGACACTCTACTGCCCTTAAGTGGACAGATGAGACGGTAGAGACTACGATCCGTGACATCGAGTGGAGCGTCGGAAAGACGGGCGTTATTACACCGGTAGCGGTCTTTGATCCGGTTCGTTTGGGACTTGGCAGCACGGTAACTCGTGCAAGCCTGCATAATCTCAGTATTATGGAGAATATGCCAAGCATGAACGGAACAAAAACCTGTCATTGCGGTAAGGGCTCTAAGGCAAGGGTGTATTTAGCTAACCTTATAATCCCGCAAATCGCATGTTGTACAGAAGCTGAAGATGTTTGCAGAGAATGCAGGGAATATTGCGCTGAAGGTAATATATCTCCTGCTTGCTACGTGGACGACGAACAGTGCGATTGCGATCCTGAACCTACCGTCCCGGTAATTTGTCCCGTATGTGGTGCCGACACAGAAATCATAGAAAACAATGGAGTAAAAACTCTTCATTGTCCAAACCACAACGGATGCCCAGCACAGCAGATCGGGAAGTTGATGAACACCTTCAGCAAGGACGGATTGTTCGTAAAGGGTCTTGGCGAAAGCCAGATACAGGATTTGCTTAATTACGGGCTCGTGTCCAATACGCTCGACTTCTACACACTGCGTAAGCGTACAGAGGAAGATGCAGAGGCACAGCATAGCTTAGCTCACATGCTGTCAAATGACGGCTGGGGACCGAAGAAGTGGGACAATCTCATGAATGCGATAGATACATCAAGAAACACCACGCTTCAGAAGTTCCTGTACAGCCTGAATATTCCGTTGCTCGGCAACGATCTGTCGAAGAAACTGGCAAAGTTCTGGAATAACGACATCGAAGAATTCAAGTCTTTTGTAAAGTCGTTTGTAGGACTTTATGCCGGTGATTGCAGTCGTGATGACATCGCGTATGCAGAAGGAACATATCAAGCGGCATACAGGACATTGTCCGGTATCGATGGTGTAGGCGAAGAAAAAGCCAATAACATCATTAACTGGGTAGACGAAATAACGGCTTATCGTGAGAGATACGAGGATTTTGTAGCCCTTATCGATGAGCTTGAATTCCCGGAACCCGTAGTAAGTGGTTCTGACAACAGCCTTAAGGGACTTACCTTTGTCATCACAGGTTCAGTACACGAGTACAAAAACCGTGACGAGTTCAAGGCATCAGTCGAGGCTCGCGGGGGTAAGGTAGCAGGATCCGTAAGTGCAAAGACGACAGCATTAGTTAATAATGATGTCACGAGTACGAGTGGAAAGAATCAGAAGGCAAAAGAACTCGGTATCGAGATAATCTCCGAGGGTGAGTTTATAAGCAGGTATGGAAAATAACAAAATCCTACCAATGTAGATCTCCAAACGGAGAGTAACTGTTAATTGTTTTTAGCAGGCTCTCCGGGAAGGGGAGTCTGCAGAATAGGAGAAAAAATGATTGATTTTGATATCATCATCTACGAGGATGCGTTATCGCTTCTTCTAAACGACAAAACGGACGTAAGGGCAGAAATACTTGATCAGCTTCAGCAGGGAGATCCTTGTTTAGAGAACATTGGCGAAGAACTGCGAGAAACATGCGAAGAGCTTGTTCTGGATACCAAAAAGATTGTTGGTAGGTTTGAGGAGCAGTCCCGCGAAGAGATTATGGAGTACATAAATTTCTCGAAGGCTGGCATCTCCTTTGACTACGAAGAGTCGGTAGCATGCGGAGATCGCAGAATGTGTGCATTCAGAGTAGCATGCACCTTCGATACTGACAGATATCTGAATGTAATGCAAAACACATTAGTTTTTACAGAATAAGGTCTTTTAGGAGGAATCAAGCATGAAAACCAGACAGCCCGGCTTATTTGAAAAGAAAATGGCCGATAGAAATATAATGCGTGGCCTCAGCGAACTACACCGGGGATGCACATATACGTACTTCTCGGAAGCAATGGATATTCCTTTGGGATGCGGAGCTACGTTATTTGACATGTTCCACGGCTACTGTTGGTTCTTTGCAAAATATTTCCAACATAAAAATCCGGGATGGGAAGCTATATCGGCAGTCGATGATAAGGAATTCATAATCCACACCTTTTTAACAAAAAGGGAAAACGGAATCAGATTGTTTGCAGACGCACGAGGCGTTACTGACAATCCAGAAGAATTCTTTACAGAGTTTGACCTGTCAAAAGCCACACAGTTCCAAAAAGATACGGAAGAGATGCCACTCGAATGGTTCAATGAATCATATAACAACGCTTACCGGCATATCTTCGGATAATAACGGTATGGACGTGTAGATCTCCAAACGAGGAGGCTGAGGAATAGGAGAAAAGATGATATGGAAAATGCAAGATTTATCTTCCGAGCACAGACTCGGAAATACGGAGAAAGGGTAAAATTAAACGGAGAGCCATTACCGTCTAACTGGGCATATGGGGCTTGCAACAAAAGTACAGGAGACTTTTCGATCATCTACAGCCTTGATACAGGCGAGAAATTCCCTGTATATACGGATACCATCGGACAGTGTACCGGTATTACTGATAAGAACGCCAGATACATTTACGAAGGTGACATCGTGCGGCATTCGAATCACCTTTACGAGGTGAAATATGCTGACGGCTGGTGGGGCTTCCAGTTCGTAAGTTTCGACGGAAAAGAGCATGTAACATTCAATATCAACGGCACATCTTGTTTAGCACTTGAGGTTGTCGGAAATATTTATGATAATCCCGAGTTACTTAAACATTAAGTAATACAAGCGGAAAAAACCAGAAAGCTAAAGAATTGGGCGTCTCTATTGTTTCTGAACAGGATTTCATAAATATATACGGGAAGTGAGATGTTCCATATCCGGGTTCCGAGGCTGAAGATCAGCCTTGGGGCCCTTATTTGCTGTTTGCACAGAGTTTCGCAAAAAACAAAAAGAGAAAAAGGGCAAGGGCAAAGCAAAACATCCCAGAGTCTGAATCTGCTTGATTATTTCGTTCAAATATGGCATACTATACATATCAAATCCTATTTCAATCACAAATGTCAGTACAGCTTTTCAGTTTCGGAAGGCTGTATTTTTATGGAAGGATTTGTTTCGAATAAATAACCCTCAAATCGGATGAGGGCAGAGAGTAATAATATAACTGAACACAGGTATAACACCTGTGTAAATAACTTTTTATCGCGAGGATAAAACAGCTGTCGTAAGAACGGAGCTATATTTTATCCTTTTTTTATATATAAAAGTAAACAGCAACTCCCTGATCAGGGAAGAAAGAGAGGTAAACGAATGAAAGGAAAAACAAAAAAGGAAGATTGGATTATCGGTATCGGAGGGACTGAAGAAGATGACGTATCCATGTATAAACTCACCGGAACCAGATACCAGGCCAAACGCGAGATAATGCGGATCATCCGCAGAGATCGTGAAAACGACAAAGAGTCGTATAACTACGGCACGGAAAACATCAAGGAAATCGAAGAAAGAGGGGACGGTTCACTGTACGGGTATAACTGTTTTTCGGATTACCACATCGACTACGCCGCAAGACCCTTAAATCTGTTAAAGGATAGCAAGGAGGTGGCATGATGATGGACAGAAGTATCTTTGAGCAGAAATGCTACGAAACCTACCAATTAGACTGGCTCATAAGCCACGGTTACTCGCTGAACGACCTCTACAAGGAGATGCTTGACTGTATATCAGAAGCATTGGATCCGGTAGACTTCAGTGATAAATTTCATCTGGCCCGGAACCTTTGACAAGGAAAAGGCAAGATTCCGGAAATACAGGGAGGTTTCCGTTGACGGATGTGAACGTATCGGATGGGGCACTAAAGGAGAGATATTCCATTATAACGATGAACTTATCATAAAGGTTTTCAACCAGAACAATACTTACCGTGATGTGGAAAAGGAGATCACACAGAGCAGGAAGGCATTTGTCCTCGGCATCCCGACGGCGATATCTTTTGGAATAGTCAGCGTAAATGAATGCTATGGAGCCATGTACGAGCTCATAGATTCAGAAACGGTTTCTGAGTGTATTGCAAGAGATCCTACGCAGGCGGAAAATTATGCGAAAATAACGGCGCAGCTTGCAAATACGATTCACAGCGTAAAGGTTACGAAAGACGACGGGTTTCCGCCGGTTACGGAAAGACTGGGAAACTATGTGAAAGGCGGGATAGCAAAGGAGGATGAAGGACTTGCGGAGAAGTGTCTGAAGCTTATCAACGAGCTGTCTGATCACGGGAATCTGGTCCACGGTGATTTTCATACCGGAAATATATTCCTTCAGGACGGAGAACCTCTCCTCATTGATATGGACCGGCTTTCTGTCGGACATCCGATCGCAGAGATCAGTGACCTGTATTATTTTTATGTGGTCCTGGGAGAGGATGATCCTGCGGTCATAGAGGACTATATGGGCTTTTCCTACAGGACGGCGAAAGCTTTTTTTGACTACTTTCTAAGGTACTATCTGGGCACGGAGGATGAAAGCATCCTTAAAGAAGTGAAAGACAAGGCGTCGCTTCTTGGCTATATACGAATGGTTAATAAGATACATAAAAAGAGTGAGCATTCAGACAAAGATAAAGCGATGATAAGATATTACGTAAAAAAAACGGAAGATCTTTGCAAAAGACTCGATACGCTTATTTTTTGAAAAATTTAACCGTTTTACGCATATCCGATAAACGGCTCTTAACATTATCTAATAATCACATATAAATTATATTATATGTGATTTACTTGACATTATACTCCACTATTATATATAATGATTCCAGAAACGAAATGATGTATACTATACACAAAGAGAAAAACATGAAGATAAAAATGTTCAATATTAAGTGGGATGTGAACGATGATATCGTAAAGAAAAATAATCTTCCTTCTGAGGTAGTGATCGAAAATCCTACAAAGGAACAGCTGGGAACCCCGGTCGATGAATACGATGAGGATCTTGCGGATGCTGTATCGACCATGCATGGCGGATTCCCCCATCTATGAATATGAAGTAAAAATTTTGAAATAAGGAGTATTTCTTATGGAAATCATTATAAAAAGCGCTTATGGCGAAATACCGGAGATAAAAACTACTCTCAGTGAGTTAAAACAGGAAATTAAAAGGATATATAAGAATTTTTGGGATTACTGCAACTTCATGGAATCTGAAAGCCTTACGGACAAAGATGTATTCGGTGAGATCGACAATGCTTACAGGTGGTGCGAAAAACAGACTTCTCCGAACAGATACAGCGGAGAATGTTTTGATATTTTTGTAACTTCGGAGGAAAACAAAATATGAAAATCCTGGTCGACAAAATGCCTTTAACAACAGGCGAATGTCCATATTGCATAGACAAAAGCACTATGGATCGCAACGAATATAGATGTACATGGCAAGGTGCGGTTCATTATTGCGAGATTGTATTCGGATGCCCGTATTTTGCTTCTATTGACGATGAAAGGGAAAACAAATGAGCAAAAATGATTCTAATAGATCAGAAAAAGAAGAATACTCTCCCCTCCTCTGCGGTTTCATCTGGTGTCACGGGGATAAGGATTTTTCAATATGGGAGACAGATGCTATAGCGAAGGAAGATAGAGATAAGATCGAAAAAATTCTTATGAAATACGAATCCACCGGAACAGGCGTAAGAAACTGCTGGGACTCAAAATTCAGCGAAGTTTTGTGTGCAAGGTATTAAGGATCTGTAGTCGTGAACTACTCGGCTATTGAATAACCGAGAATTCCCGTTCGTCGCCTTAAAGAAAGGAGATTGGCTATGTATAAGATGTCAGAAGCAGATGACAAAGTAATACAGAGAGTTGTGACAAATGAGATAGCGGTAGGTATTCTAAATACATTTTGCAGGGAGGCTGTCGTTAAGGATCTGCATTTAAATGATGAAGATTTAGAAACTCTCAATCGCATTTTTGTGACAGAAAGCAATAACGAATCCCTGCATGGCTTAAATAAAGAAACGTTGCGCGTAATTGCAGATAAAATCGAGAAAATGTATGCGGAGCTGCTGGATGATGAATATGAATATATATACGACGAGTTCGGTGAATATCTCATTTATTTGTTTATGAAATATACCGGCGCGGAAGAAGGCTCAGGAGATATAGACCTCCATTACTTTTCTAACCAGCTTATACAATCAAGCCTTTATGTGAAGGATGAATTGTATCTCCGGGAGTGGTTCGGAAACGCATACGACAGAATAGCCGAAGATTTTCCGGAAGAGTTAGAAGGTGTTTCGAGGGAATGGTATATTTCCACAAGGATAAGAAACGTTTCCGTTTTTCCATATTTGGGATATGAAGATCCTTCTGGCAGCGATAACTATGGTCTGTTCAACGATGATTCTTTCATATTCTGGGACGAGGATCATATGTTCTACGACAAAGAATGTGGAGCGAATATATTCGTTCAGAATCTAAACATGGGATTCACCTCGGATGTTGATCCTGATGACCGGGAGCCTGTCTCTGGCTCAATGAAAGAAAAGATCAAGGGAGAATAATATGAGCTGCTGGACTGAGTGGTCAAAAGGCAATAAGCCTCCATATAAAGGTCTGTACTGGGTTACGGTCGACGAAGCCGGGACTATTAAGATGTATGACAGACCTATGCGGTACGAGAAGAACGATACATGGCTTCTGGACGGCAAGCCGTATTGTGCGCCGAATATAATAGCGTGGATACAGTGCAATATGCCTAAGGAAGCCTATAACGAAAAACATATAGGCTACCCCGACCATTTTTATCTTAAAGTGACCTGTAACGGCTTGATCAGCTATCTTTCCAAAGGCTTTCATTCGGTCAAGTGGTCCATGATCGGTTATGCGACTAAAGAAAAGGCTTTTGCGGCTCTTAAGAGATATAAGAAGTCTGAGATTGAACAGGGCTATAAAGAAAGCGAAGTTGTTGTGGTTAACGGTAACGGCGAAGAAATATCGGAGAAGTGATTTATGGATAAAGGCGCTATCATATTGAGTAAAGAAATTCAGGATCTTCTAAAGCGGAGGATCTGTCGTGCTGAAGAAGCCGGTATGCATGTTGTTTCTGTCGTGTATAACGGGCTTGTGGACAGTCTGACCTGCGAGCGGAGCGGATTTTTCGACGAGCTGGTTGAGGCAGAGCTGTATGGTGAATTCCTTCATAAGACATATTCCGAGAAATACAAGACAAACCACCTGGTTTTCATCGATGGGAATATTTACCGAGGTTTGGATCTGGACGGTTCCTTAACAGGAAAACAACCCAAAGAACCGGAAAGGATCGGATAATATGGGCATAACGATAACCGCGAAAAATTCAACATATTCTTTTGATATGGGTTGCGGCGGATTTTTTAATCTCCGAAAGAATATAGCCCTTGCTCTTGATAAAGATTTTGGTGATAACTATGCACGCCTACTCTACTGTCACACAGAAGAAGATTACGAGGAAAACAACCGGTGTGCCGAAAAGATCATAGTTGAAAACAAATTAGAAGAATACGGCGATATCTTGGATTTTCTGTATGCATCTGATGCCGATGACGGAAAAATATCGTATAAGACCTGCGGTCGCATCTATGAACTCATTAAGGATGTGAACATTGAGAACAAGATATTCCGGTATGCAATGCTCGCCCATAACGATTACGGGGAATTTAAGATTTTTCTTAAGGAATGTTACTCAAAACGCCGCAATATGTACTGGTATTGAAAACTTAAAAAATATAAGGAGACGATAAAGTGAAGTGCTGCAGAAACTGTAAAAACCTTATAGCATATCCGAAGAACAACCGGTATGGTGATGTAGATTACCTCTGTACAGTAACGAGTTATTTTACATCGGGGATAGATAAAGATATCACAAAAGTCAAACGCTACTCTCCCGGCGGAAAAGAACTCTTATGCAACTGGCAACCGAAAAATAAAAATTAACGTTATCCCATTTTTCGTATATACAACCCCGTGAATTTTGATATTTTTTGCTTGAAAGTGGGGATTATAGTATCAAATATGACGCGAAACAGGTTTTAAGTGGGGATAAGGAGAAAATACAATGGCAAGAATGTCAAACAGAGAAAAGTACATATCGCATTTATTAACCGTTAATAAGCGGATCAGTGAACAGATCTGTACGGAGATTAATGAGGTCTTCCATGAAAGAGGCAGATGCAGCGCCGATGTAAAAGAAACGCTGACATATATTATAGAAGAAAATTTTGAGCATATCCATTATAAGGAAGGTGACCAGAATGATTGATTGGATAAAGTTAGACGCTGGTGAATATGAGTCTTCGAACCACAGATTTTACATCATCAAAGACTACGACCGGATATATGGCGATCACTGGCTTTTACAGGATCGCAATGTGCCAGACTACTACAAAGGACAATACCATGAAGACACTCTGAGGGACTGTAAAGGCGTTGCTGAAACTATTCTGAGAGAAGAAAAATGTGAAAAGGAATGTATTTGCAATTCCAAAGAAGGCTGCATACGTGAGGATCTGGAAGTAACGATACCGACCGGTCCCCTGCCCTGTGATGAAAAAGAATATGCTTCTGAAGATAAAAATTACACGGCTAAAATCGACGAGATTATCGAATTAGCTAAATTTCACGGTTTCGATGTTGAGTACAGCTATCCTGATGGTGAAAAAGGCACGGAAAAAGCAGTTCCGATAAGCGAGTTAAGGATAATACTGCATGAAGTTCTTATGCCGGAAGAAAACGAAAGCGATAATTAACCAGGCTTAACAGGAGAAGTATATGATCGGATATGCAACCATAGATACCGAAAAACTGAATACTTGGATCGAATCCGAACGGGAAAGGTCAAAAAATAAGGTTCAGATAAATGATCCGGCAGGTATATGGAATGCCCGTCTCTGGTCGTCTTATTTCTATTCCCATCAGAGCGATTTTATGGACTGCAAGCATCTGTTTGACAGAGGTTCTTGGGGCGATGTCAAAGACAATATCGAAGAGTTTTTGTCTCTCTTAAACTCCCTTAAATCTGAAGATCAGCGTTTGCAGGTCTTTTATACCGATGAAACGGCTGTAGTGTTAGGCTTTTCTAAACATAAGTGGATCCTTCCGGCAGAAATAGCTGAAATCGAATATCTGAAAAACTACGACAGCCTTACTGCAGGTAAGATAGCCGCGCTCGGAGATAAAGAAATGTCCGAGGGTATGCTTCCGGCAGATATCACAGACCAGTCAAAAGATTCCCTTCAGGAAGAACTTGAAGACAAGAAAGCAAAGATCAAGGCAGCAGAGCAGGAATATAAAGCAAAGATTGAAGAAATCCGTGCCGAGGCAATGAAAAAGGAACGGGAGCTTGAAGAACTCCTTGAAAAGGAGACCGGAAAACTCAAAGCCATGAAAGACGAGCTTGAGAAAAAGATTTTCGTCCTCGACACTCAGATATACGGCATACGGTGTTACCTGGGCGAAGTCATTGATTTTACCCTTATCCGTGACGGAAAAACTGCCGATATCAACGAACCCATAGTCGTATATCAGAAATTCAGATATCTTGACGAAGAACTCGGGAAGTATTTCAGCCTCTATGACCTTGAAGACATCACAGGCACACAAAAAACCTTTATGGAGATCCTTAAACACAGGGACGATATGAGGGACATATTCTGCCCGTCTGAAAGGACTGTAAGCGTTCTCAGAATATCACGTTCCGGCACTATTAAAGGCGCATCAGAAAAGGTCAATAACTGTCTTGTGGACTACGAATACCTCCACGCAAAGCAGATAGCAATCCTTGTCCGTGACGGCGAGAAGCTGTACATAGGCTGGACGGATGACGAGCGTGTCAAACTCTCGTCGGAGGATATGTTCTTGAGGCCGGGCGTGTCTGTGGATAAAGTACCCGAAAAGAAGCACGACTACTGGAGCGAAAGCCGTGAAGAAGAATACAGGATAAGGTCGGAAGAATATAAGCGCAGCGAACGCATATCACGGTATTTTCTGTTTTCAATCCTTCAGGGCATGATCGACAACGGAAACATGATAAAACTGCCCGAGAAGGTCAAGATAAGCGAAGAAAGCAAATATATCAAGTTTTCCTATGCCGAGGGCTGGCTTAAGGACAACAGATTCGGAACAATGTCTGATATCCTTGACAAGAGCAAGAACATCCCGATAAAGAAGGGCGATACCATACTCACCGGACTATATATCTCCCGTGACGACAGAAGAAGCGGTGAAGAATATGCTGCATATTCAAATACAAGAGGTATCGGGGATAAAAACCGGACCCACGGGGCATCTATTCCGGGGTTTGATATCATGGATATCAACAAGATTCTTAAAAGAGCCCATGTCAAGGTCACTTTTGATATCTATCCTGCGGAATATTATGCGACAAGCCGGGTATTCGTTCACGACGGAAAGATAGTATACCGGCTCAGACAATCAAGAGACGAAAATTCAAACAAAATACTTGGTTCGTTTACAAGAACAGTATGGCTTTCTGAGGATGATTTTAACGAATGTCACAAAGCTGACCCAAGTCCCTACGATGCAGCTGTGGCTAAATATCAAAAATACAATGTGGTAGACGATGTTGCGGATACAATAAACAGCACCGACGAGGACAACAGATATTTTTCAATATCAGCTGACAGAGGATTCCGTTTTGAAGATCTGCCGGAAATGGCAAATGTCGGCATTATCAAAGTAACATCAGTAGAGCTTATAGACGATAATGTAGACATCAAGGCCTATGTATCCGTACCCACTGAATCAAGCCGGTGGAACGGGACAAATTCAAGGTGCAATTTCGAGATTTATGATGACGAATACATCCGGCTCAACTACTTATGTTCGACATGGCTCAGATACGTCATCGTAACAGGCAATCTCGGCGATTTCACACTTGGTGGCTCAAGAATAAACTATGCCGATTCTTTAAAATACCTCAACAAACTGCTTGCAGAGGTATCCAAAAGGGAAGAAAAGGAAAAAGAACTGCTCAAAGAAGCGGGGCTTGAAAACTGGGTTGATAACACGCCGGAATGGGACAGGGTTTTGTGCGAATGGCGGATCAAGAACAGCATGCAGGTTATGAACACCAGAACTGTGAAAAAGTTCACAAAAGAAGTAGCAAAGCTGGCTGACCAGCATGAAAATCCAATCTGAGGTGAAAAGCCATGATGCATTGTAAAGACTGCCCTAATATGCGCCGTATCCATGAAGATAACTGCAACTTCATTAAATGTGCAGCAACTTCAAAACGCGGAAAGACAATCGACTGGCATGCAGATACCGGGCGTGTGGTCAACGGCTTCAGTCTGGACGGCAAGATGGTTGTTGGCGGCAAATTTATACCTGATCCGCCGGAGGAAATAGACGAATATTTCGAGAAAAGTTTCCGAAATAAAAGCACCCCGAAATGGTGTCCGCTCGTAAAAGACGGAACTTTGCAGGCAGAAGAACCGGTCAAGTGCACCAGATGCGAGCATTGGGGAAGTTCAAATTCACTCGATGATGTCTACGGCACGCCGGATCACCATGTTTGGCAGAAAAACCTGGTGACATATTGGTGCTATAAACATAACTGCCCTATCTCTAAAGAAGATATCGAGGAGACGGCGAGGAATTGTACATATTATAAAGACAAATACTGATGGTTATTTTCAGAAGGAGGTCGCTATGAAACTGATAATCGATATTCCCGATGAAGCCTACGATAAACTTTTGAAAGAACAGCATTTGCCGGATGGTATCGATCTTGAATATTTTGTCATACACGGCAAGCCGCTTAACGATACTTTGCAGAGTGCGAGGCGGGAAATAGAAGAAAAATATGGCAGCTATGCTATATGCGAATGGTTCGAGGATTATGATTATGAGGAGAATGATATATCTGAGTACCGCCCTACCGGAGACAGTATAAACGATATTTTGGGAGTTATCGACAATCATGTATTCGGCGCGAATAACGAACAAAAACACTGGTATGCCGTAGGTTTGTCAGCGGAAGGCGATTCCTCTGGATATGTACAGTTAACCGAATCTGAAGCCATAGCGGTACGATACGCAACAGACGAAAACAATTGGAAGAAACTTGAATCTGAACCGTGGAACGGAAACTTTTTTATCGATACTGAACATCTGTTAGAGAAGTTACCATGACTGTGCAATAATACGCGTAATCATAATAATCGCAATAATCTTAAGATAAACCGTAGACAAAAGACCAAAGATTATAGATAATTTTTTTAAAAAACTTAGAGGCATTAGTTTATGTCAAATTACAAAAAAGAACATTTCAAAGAGCTTAATGAAAAATCAAAGATAATAATAGCAGGACTTCCTGAAGCCTGCAAAGACTTCTTTGTTGCTATGGAAGATTCTATATCAAAAAATACAAAGCTGTCCTACGCCACGCAGCTTAAGATATTCTTCTCATACATGGTCGAAAATAACTCATATCTTAAAACAAAAGGTATGAGAAATATCTCTTTGGATGACATCAATATGATAAAACCAAAAGATATCGAACAGTTTCTCTATGATCTTGAAGAATTTACCGGAGCTAAGAAAGAAATAGCGGTATCTACCAAAAACCACTATATCGCTACTCTCTCCTCTTTCTTTAAGTATCTTTATTCTCACGAATATATAGACCATGATCCTGTTTCAGCAGTAAGAAGAAAGAAAAACAAGAAAAAGCGTGTCGTTTACCTCGATGACAACGAAAGGAAAGAATTTATAGATACCGTCTCTACTGTTCCTAAAAGCAGATCTGGTCATATTTCTGCTAAAAAGACCAGGGATACGATAAGGAATACGGCTATAGTCAAACTCTTTCTTTCAACCGGGATCCGTGTATCTGAGCTTGTAGGCCTTGATGTTAACGATATCAATTGGAATGAGCATTCGATAACCGTAGACAGAAAAGGCGGCGACAGGGATCCTGATGTATTTTATTCAGATGAGGCGGAAATAGCCCTTAAGGATTACATGACTGTTAGGGACGAATATAAACACGATGAAAAAGAACCTGCTCTCTTCCTTTCCAGTAAAACCGCTTCCCGAATGTCTGTTAGAGGGATTCAGAACATGGTTGAGAAAATAGCTAAAACAGCAGACATAGGAGAAAAAAAAGACAAACTCTCTGTGCATAAATTAAGATCGTCTTTTGCAGCACACAGACTGGCTAACAACGGACAGGATCTGATGGATGTAAAAAATGCTCTGAATCACGAATCCATCGAAAGCACGATGCATTACGTGCCCAGCAAGACACGGGAAGAAAGGCGAAAGAACAGAAATTTATAAAGAATATTAATTGAAAAGGTTTTATTACCGGGGCTTTCAGCCTCGGTTTTTTTGAGAAATATTTTTGACGGGTTGAGGTTTATATATGTATACTATACATACAAACAAAAATCAAAGATATTTCAAGTAACAGAAAGGAGAAACGGTGATTTCAAAAGAAACAGCTTTAGAACAGATAAAAAGTAAAACCGATATACCGGTAAATCTTTCAGACGGCAGCATCATATTTTCATATAATCCAGACAATGTCCCTAATATAGAAAAATTCAGAAAGACAGTCTCAGACCTTATCAAAACTATAGACTACAAAGCAAGCTGGGGAATCGTAGCGTTAAAGAAAACCCCTATGACTGAGAGTGACTCTGCCCTGTCAAATCCAGAAGAAGACCTTTCCTTAGAAAGCATTACTGTGGCTGACAAAGACCCGATTAACGACAAAAGCGAGCTCGCATCCTTGTCGGAAGAAAAACTGGAAACATCCAGATTTTACACTGAAGACGAAGGTGGACAGATGTCATTGTTCTGAAGATTAAGCGGCACACTCTCACGAATTTAGTCGTGCGAGGCTGTATACAAAGGAGAAAAGATGGGAAAACCACAAAGAGAATTTATCCCTTTAGCACACATATCTGCCGCGACTAACGGAGAAAAGTGCGGATACGGGGCTGTCGTATCTCTGTCGGCTACAAAAAGGCAGATTATCTGTGGCGTTGTCGGTAAGGAGGACTCTAAAGCATACGCTGTTTATGCAGAACTTAAGGCCGTCCTTGATATCGTTAATTTATACATCGATAACGGTATAATATCCGCCAGGATCAAACTTGACCGTGAAAAGGCTATGCTCGCTATGGCGGAAAAAGAGACCAAAGACGGCTGTTCTGGCATAGTTAAAGAAATCGCCAAAGTTATCGGTGGCAGGGATTATACTTTTGCTCTTGAAGAAGAAAATAAAGAAAGCCTGTCATACACAATGGCTAAACGGGCTGTCGGGCTCTTTTCGTATAAGAACGGCTACAAATGGAATCCGGCTTGCGAAGAATATACTTCTCCCCTCTTTCAATTTTGTATTAAGGAATTTTATACCCGCAAAACACATGAACAGAACGAATATCTGAATTTTGCGAAACTTCTGGAGCAATACACCGGTCCGAAGCACAATGTTTCACTCCCGATAAGCGCCCGCGGGGAGATAAGCCTCTGGTCGTCGAAACCGGAAAATCAGGATATTGCAGCAATGTTTTATAAGTGTGGGTTGGATGTGAAAACGGCCTGTAAGTGCGCAAATATCAAAATTAAATATGATAGTAATGACCTTGACGACGAGCTTTATAGACAGATTAAGATCCTCGTTTTGGAGAAAAACAGGGACAGCCGGGATGTTTCTATAAGCAATGAAGAACTCGATATCGTAATAAACCGTGTCGAGATCGGATATTATGCCGGCAACTACCCTCTCCGCACACTCAAAGAGGCGGTTCTGGACGCATATCTGGAGGCGATTTCGGAAAGGAATAGTACAAAGACAGCCGGACTTCAGGGAGGAAAAGCGCAGAGTAAAAAGGTGATAGTTGCTTCCAAAGGGAAAGTGCTGTCTGAGCCTGTTAAGAAATGCGCTGTATGTGGAAATGAACTTAAGGCTCCTTATATTTGCGAAGACAAAGATATAGTCAATATCCTGTTCCGCCGGGGATATACGAATAGTTTTTGTTCGGCGGAATGCTTTGCAAAAGCGGCTCTTTTGCAGGCAAAAATATCATAAGAAATTTTATTCAATAACCGAGTAGTTCACTCTATAAATCCGAAAAGGGAGTTTGGTTCCGAAAAGTATGGCTCTAACAAGCAACAATTTGGAAATTATAAAAAGCATCGCTAAAAACGATATCCACTCTGCAAGAAAAGCTGCTCTCGCCTCTCTTATCGAGGATACGTCGAAAAAGAACGCATGGGCTGTGGATTATTACAGAAAGATGCTTATTAACAACGCAAGCGTCTTAACAACTAATCTTCCGCCGGATATGCAGACCGTCCTTGTAGGAGAAGTCCCTGGCGGTTTCGATCCCGAAAGGTATTATCTCAGAGAGTCGGAACAGTCCGTCATCGATGACATTACAAAGATGAAACTCGTAGCTGATGAAATGTCCTTGCGTCGGATCCCCTATAAGAACACTACCCTGCTCTACGGTGAATCCGGCACAGGGAAAACTGAATTAGGACGGTATATCGCGCACAAACTGAATCTGCCGTTCTTTTATGTATCGTTCGTGGCGACTATCGACTCATATATGGGCTCTACAGCCAAGAATCTTCATAAGATATTTGATTTTTGCAATTCAATTCCCTGTGTTCTTATGCTGGACGAGATCGACTGTGTGGCTGCTAAACGAAGTTCCGGCGGAAGTAAAGGCGTAGACGGCGAATTAGAAAGAACGACCATAACCCTTATGCAGGAACTCGACCGGTTGCCCAACAACCACGTAACTCTCATTGCCGCCACTAATAGGCTTGATATGGTGGACGAAGCGATGTTACGAAGGTTTTCTGTAAGACACGAGATCAAAAATATGTCCACCGCTGAACTCGATGCCATGATCCGCAAGTATATTAAGGCAACCGATACCAAAAAATATGTGACCGAAGAAGAAATTGCGGAGCTAACCACGACATATTCCAATCCTGGACAGGTCATGCCGGAACTTATAAGAATCATCGGCAAAGGGATTTTCGAGGAAAAGAAGGACGAATTAGGAAAAGAACCGGAACCGGATGACGATGAGAAACTAAACGTCTGGGATGTGACGTATACCTGGAGACAGACAATTTCTGCAGAAACGGAAGAAGATGCTATATCCATTGCAAGGAACAACAGAACGACGACATATTACAGCAATAAGAGCACCGAGGAAAAATACACAGCAAAACGAGCAGAGTTTTTGTGCCCGAAACAGAGCAAATAAGGAGGCAAAATTATGAAATTTCCGATAATAAAAATAAAAGATAAGGCCAGCGGCTATATGAGGATCGTCGGTACTAATAGCCACGACGTTTTGTATGTCAAAGACAATACCATCCGATATCTCAATCTACAGAACTGCGAGGGAACCGGCGTGTATGGTACGGAGGACTTTCTGAAAGATCTTCTCAGAACCATCGAAAAAGATACGGGCAATAATAATCCTTTGTCGGATGAGCAGAAAACCTATATCGAAAAAACAGCAATCGAGATTCTGAATAAGCGTTTAAATCCCAGCTATTCTTTTTTCGCTCCGCAGCTCAAAGACGACGAAATGTCCGGTTCCGGTTATCCTGAGGTAGATTTTGTCGAACTTGATGAGCTTCTGAATATTGCCACAGATCATCTAAACGAGGCAATGCAGAACAAGATCGATACATACAGGGCACTTAAGAAAGATTGGGGTGAACGCATGGGGCGCGTTATGGATGAAACAGGGATCAGAGGAGATACAGCAGGCGTTCTGCCTTAAACTTTTTTTTGACGGCTTGGCGTATCCGAATATACAATAATATTAGAATTTAAGCATATTTTAAGGAGATTTTAAATTATGGGATACAACCTTTCGGAAAGCCAGATGATAACCCTATACCGTGATGCAAAAGACAAAGAAAAGCAGATAACAATCTTGGCAGAACTCAATGCCTGCGGCACAGATACGATCATAGATATCTTGCGCAGACACGGATACGATCAATCAACCCAAAAAACAGCATAAAAAGAAATCAAGAAATATAAAGGCAAGATAGACATTGAAGAATCCGCCGCAACTGGAAAAGTCAAATTCGACCTTGACGGCAAACGGACCATAATATACGGCGGCATAGTCATCGTTCAGGAGGATTGATGAGAGAAAATTGGATCCTTAAACACCGCAAAGGTGATTTCATAAGCGAAGGAAAAAGATTGGGTATTAGCCCTATTCTGCTCCGTCTTCTTTACAATAAGGACATAAAAGAAGATGAACAGATAAAAGAATATTTCAAGATAAACCGTGAGAGAATTTTTTCTTATACCGGTCTGCCGGATATAGCGCCTGCAGCAGATCTGTTGCTTTCTTATATCCGCAACTCTGATAATCATATAAGGATCATTGGAGACTATGATGTGGACGGTACAATATCAACCTATATACTGCTGAAAACCATCGAAATTCTTAATCCCCAGTTAAAAACAGACTACGCCCTCCCCCACCGCCAGACAGATGGATATGGGCTTAACACACGCCTTATAGACGAAGCAAAACAGGACGGTGTAAATCTTATCGTTACTTGTGATAACGGGATTTCTGCTGTAGGACAGATAGCTTACACAAAGAGTTTAGGCATGGAAGTGATTGTTACGGACCATCACGAGCCGCCTTTTATCGAAGAAAACGGTATTAAGGTATACGAAACTCCCTGCTGTCTCAAAGTCGATCCCAAACTTGACAATAATAAATATCCGTTTACAGATATTTGCGGAGCTGTTGTGGCTTTTAAGCTTATGTGCGCTGTTTATGAAAAGGTAGGGATACAGCCGGAAACATTGCGTGAATACATACCGTTCCTTGCATTGGCAACTGTGTGCGATGTAATGCCCATAATCAACGAAAACAGGGATATCCTTAAAGTAGGTCTGCCTATGTTGACAAACACGTCAAACATCGGCCTGAAAGCTCTAAAAAAAGCCCAGCAGATACAGGATAAGGAAGTAACGACATACACACTCGGGTTTATCTTAGGTCCCTGTATAAACGCCGCAGGAAGGCTTGAAACGGCTGAAATGGCGCTTGATCTGTTATTGTGTGAAGACACCGAAAAAGCCGATGAAATAGCAGAAAAATTAAAAGAACTGAACGACGGGCGCAAAGAAATGACCGAAGATATGGTTAAAAGGGCTTTGGGAATAGCAGATTCTGAAGGGTATAAAGACCAAAAAGTGCTTGTTATATATCTTCACGATTGCCACGAATCCATAGCAGGAATAGTTGCAGGCAAAGTCCGCGAGGCAACCGGCAAACCCTGCCTGATAGTCACTCAGAGTGAAGACGGATTAAAAGGATCCGGGCGGTCCATAGAAACTTATGATATGTTTGAGCATTTGACCGAGGTTAAACACCTGTTCACTAAAATGGGTGGGCATAAACAGGCGGCGGGCTTTTCCTTAAAAGAAAAGAATCTGGAGCCGTTGAGAGATGAGCTGAATGCTCGCTGCGGTTTATCAGATGAAGATATAATCCCAAGAGTTGTTATCGACATGGAAATACCTTTCGACCACATAAACCTAAGGCTTGCAGAAGAATTAGCCGCCCTCGAGCCATTCGGGAATGGGAATAGCAAGCCTTTATTTGTCCAGCGGGATATCGAAGTAACAAATACTAAAATATGTGGGAAAAACAAGAATGTGTGCCAGGTTATCTTATATGACAAACAGAACGAAACCGAGCTCAAAGGAGTGCTGTTCAATGATATAGACAGATTTATAACACTCTGCGAAGAAAAAGGTGTTTTAGATCTGTGTTTCAATATCGAAGTAAATGAATGGAACAACAACCGGAACGTGCAACTCGTGATAAAGCATTTTCGGTCAACCAACTCGGCTATTGAATAACCGAGGATCCTTGCGTTAGAAGTCCTGAATTTGTTGACTTTTTAGGGCTTTTAGCCTATTTTATTTATATAGGGTTTTCACATATACAAGGTGTCGACCGGCGGCCAACAGAGCGCTGGGGCGGCACCATTTTTTTTATAATAAAAACGCTCTATCGGGCCTAATCCTGATAGAGCGTCATTTGGTTTTACTTCAGAGACCTACGTTTTTTACGAAAGATTATGCAGGATGAGCTTCGCAATATTCCTTCCAATACTCCTCAAAAGCGTCTATCACCCCATCGTCCGGGTTTACCGATTCCATATACTTCCGCATGATATCATGTTCTGCAAACGGCGGAAAATCCTCGTCATTGCAGAGTCCTTTAACGAAAATGCTTTTAGGCATGTTGTCCCAGTCACCGTCGTACATGAGCAGCACCCACTTAAGGAACGGGTTAGGATTTTTATCTTCTTCCGGGATATAACTGATCCGCCAACGCCAGTTTAACTCGTCGGGATCTTCGGGATAATATCCGGCAAGCAGCATAGCGTCCTTGAAAGCGTTGTTTGTCATATATATCCTCGTATCTTCCTCGAGTTTGTGTTTAAGGCTGTAACTCGTCCTCACGCAGACATTTACGCTGCCACGAATGTTATCCTGGATCCATTTGCCCACCGCACAAACCTCATCCACAGAAAGGTCTGTCAAAAGCGCCTCGTCCGGCTCTCCGTTATCACAGATAGTATATGCCCTTCCATTTTTTATCATAATATTCCCTCTTCTCTTTCATTGTTCGTGCAGTTTGATATCTTTGAATCTGCATTCATCGCCTGTTGTGACAGACATGTGGTGTTTAACAACATCATTTATGAAATCAAGGATCTGTTTTTCTCCGTTAAAAGCATATGTGTCATCCCATGCGTCAATGTGTGCCTGCATATATTCTTTGATATGCTTTTTGAAAATGTCAGCATCAAATCTGAAATTGATTCTATCCTCTCCTTGTTGTAGGTCCAAATCGCTTTCAACGGTACCGGAATACACAAATCTCCCAAACACAAGCCATTCGTCATCTTGCGCATCTTTTTTATTAGCTACCGGAATTACGAATACGAGAATATAGTACATCCAATCATAGTCATAACAAAGAAGATTGGAAAAGATTCTGTCAGGGTAGTCATTTTGATAATAAATATCTTGTTCCGTTATTTGGTTATCCGTATCTTGCAAAAACTGACCTATGCGAAACATACATACCTCCTTTGGAAATTATTAAGCTACAAATCCAATCCGTTTCTTCTCTTTCTTCTTTTCTGTGTCTTTAAGATCGAAATTCTGCCGCTTAATGATAGTATTAACCATATAGTCCCTGCAGGCATCATAGGAATCTTTGTCCGCCTTAATATCCGGATACTGTGTACATTTTCCGTTGAATTTTCCGTTCTTTTCTTTGATATAAATGTGAATCATACTGCTTTTTCCTTTCTATGTTTTATGTTTTCACGATTTGCGCTTCGAAACATCATCAGTAATATTTCCGAGATGGAATAATTCCTGTCGCATTCTTTAGCTTTCCTCGCACAAACAAGTTTGTTATTTTCGTAAACGTATACGCCGACCGGAGTCCACTTAAGGTCTTCTTTTATTTTTTCGAAAACTTCCGGCAAGGTCACTATATAATTAAAGTCTCCAATATAATTAAGGCCATGGCCCGATTTGTAGTCTTCGATGCACGATTTCACCTCAAAGCAATAAACTTTTCCCTTCTCGATTCCGCCGGGTTTATCCATATTTCCGGGCTTATATTGAACCACATCCACTCGAATCGAATGAGCTGTCGCATAATCGAATGTTACCTCTGTGGCATAATAGATACGGGTGTCGTTTTTCGGGTTTATATGTCTTATGACCGCCTCTGTGAGAATTTTTGTAGTTTCTTTCCTGTCAGACATAATCTGCTCCTGTCCAGGCTATTCTTTTTTCGTACTGGAAACAATTCATATTCACAAAACCGACCATCCTCGGGTGACAGGAGCAAATGATATTTTCTTCCGGAACAATACAATGCACTCTATCCATGGCATCCTTACCCCAGATCATCCATTTTAAGCCATGATTTTGGTCTACCATATACCTGATAACATTTGTCATATAAACATCCCACAGTTTCTTATGAGAGCCTACAACACCGGGCTGGACTGTCAAAGTGGCGTTAAGGAAGATCACTCCCTGTTCTTCAAGGTTATCAAACCAGTCATGAGGCGGAAGGATATTGAATTCCCCAGATTTTATCTTATTCCTGACTGTTTCAATATCTGCTATTTCTCCAGCTTCGTTATAGTAGATCGTTTTAAGGATATTTTTAAGAGATGCCTGCGGATATTTGTCCGTCCAGTCGTCTATATTGGCAACTTCAAAACTCCTGCCAGTAGCAACAGGATGCGTTAAACCGTCTTCGTCCACATAACTGGAAGGATAAGGCTCCATGCCGAGAATAACACATTTAGCGGCTTTGAGATCTTGATTCTGAAATCTGAGAATATTCGGATAATCAGGATAAAGCATCTTGCAGAAAAGAATCCCGTTTATAATATCGAGTTCGGTGATGTTCTCCTTGTCATTGCAGAATGCATCCCATGATTCGTGGTGTTTGAATTTAGTAAACTCCATAATATTTCCTCACTCCCTCACAATTCCTATAATCTCCCCTGCAATATTGACTCTGTTAGACATAAACTCTTTCTCGTACGTCAGACAATCGTCTATAACTTTCTGCGGAGCAAATCTGTAATATTCCAACGGATCGATATCTCTGCTCATCCTCCGTTTATTACAATCTTTGCACAACGGCACCAGATTTCTCTGGTCGATACTTCCACCTATGGTCTTTGGTACAAAATGCTCGATAGTCGCTGTTTTGCCGTGCGCAGGCTTTCCACAATGAGCACATATTCCACCAGTCTTTGCCCAAACAATCTTTTTAAGTTCCTTGTGAGATCTCGACCTTCCCATACTTATCAAACCCCTCTTTCATCTCATGTTCCTTTCACACTGTTTTTCCTTCAGCCACCTTCATAAGTTCATCTCTGATGCTGAAAATCTCTGAAGCCACTCCGCGCAGGGTCATTTCGTAGGGCTCGCTTTCAGCAGATTTCTCTGCAAGGATAGTCACAGTAGTGCCCAGTCCCGAAAGCCTTTCAGCAGCCTTCTTAGTCACAGGTTCGCTGTTTTTCGGGTATCTCTTCCTTATTTCCTGTTTGGGGATAGGCACGCTTATAGCGGCTCCGTCGTTGTATTCTATCCTGTAATATCCGCTGTATTCCGGCGAAGTCGTAGTCCTTACATAGCAGTGGCCATACTCTTCCACACCGAGTTCAGAGCCATACTTAAATGCAAGGTCTTCCAAGGTTTCGTAAGCCACGTTGTTGAGGAATACTTCTTCTTCCTGTGCCATGATATAAGTATGAGGCACGGGATCAATACCCGGATCGAAAAAATCACCTTCGCGTTCCTTCCAGCAGGCAAAATCGATGCCTGTCTCATGGCGGATTATGGTCGATATGACAGCACCTATGCCGTCTTCGGCATTGTACTCGTCTTCATAATCTTCATAAGCCTCTTCTGCTGACTTAACACCGGAGATAACATCTTCAAAGTTCTCTTCATCAAAAGGTGTAAACACAAAAGACTCCTTATGGTTTTTAAGGAATTCAACGATCATTTTGTTATCCTTGGGCATTTCAAAGCCTATGCCCATTACAAGACTGGGATATTGCGTTTCACCATTCTGGGCAAGGTCCATAACAAATTCCAGAGCCTCCATTTCCTGGTCGGCAGTCCGGTCCATATCCTCGGCGTTTGAGTGGGTGAGAATGTCCTTGTTCCAAAGCAAATTGTCCTCAGAAAGCTTTCCATGCACCCTGATAACCCCATAAGCTATAAGATCTTTTGCCGCGAATGTAGCTCCCGATACAAGAATCCTTCTGTCAGTGAGGGTATAATACGATATAACTCCTTTAACGATATTTCCGATATCTTTTCCGTCCTGCCTGCATACCCACGATATCGTTATCTCGGAGCAGTGATCCCCGTTGATAACATTCTCAGTGTTTTCGACTGCATTGCCGATGTCGTAACACATATCTTCTACAGCGTACAGGGTCTCGAACATGTTGACGAATTTATAAAGATTCTCATACGGAGTGGAAGATTTTTCTATCAGTTCCTTAAACCCTTGAAGGATATCTCTTTCGCATGCAGCTATCCTGTCTTTAAGAGGAAGCAGAACCCTGTCTTTCTTTTCACCTCTGGCCGCTTCTTCCTCTTCGTCGTAAAAATCCAGTTCCGCCGATGTATAACCGCAAGCGTCGAGGAGATCTTTATAAGTAACCCCGTTAACCGCGTTCTTAGCAATCTTTTCCAACGTATCAAGTTTCGGTCTTATATCCTGGTTCAGCAACCTGCTGATCTGAATATTCGTTATCCCTGCTCTTTTGGCAAATTCTGCCTGGCTTCTGCCGCCTATCGCTGTCCGTAGCAATTTCTTAAATCTTTCTGTATCCATAACGCATTACTCCTTACCTAAAAGCTTACCGTATTTATCATATGGTCATTATATCATTTTTCGGCACAAACCCCGAGGCGTTTCATGCAGCGACTACATCCAATATAGTCCTGCCCGGATTGTCCTTGCAGGAAATCCTGTTTCTGATCCTCGGGCTGATATTATCCGTCGTTATCATAGTCTTAAGCGCTGTACCTCTGTTATATCCGTGTATAACGTTCAACCTGCACTCATCCCTGTTTATAACGATCAGATTCTTCACCAGTCTTTCCGCTTCTTTAACAGTCAGCTGATGCAGATCAACAGTGATCTCATGTTTTCCATTGTTAGATATCTTATCCTCTATCCTTTCTATCTCTTCTTTTGTGAATACCATTTCAAACTTAGCGTTCATGTCATTATTTCAACCTCCTTAACTTTGAAAATATCTTTATATTAACATAGAGTTAACATTACCTTGTTTGCATATTAACACAAAAATTAATTCCTGTCAAATTACAAAGATAACAAAGTTAAAGCAAAAGTTAACAGTATACAATTTAAACCGGCAGATCAAAAACTGTTCTCTCCTTTTTCCCGACAATCTCCCTAATCCCCTGCATTTCATATTCCTCCAGGTCATTTCTGACATCTCCTATCATTCTCAGTCTTGACGGGTGACGGAGTTTCCTTAAAGCCTTAGCTTCGATCTGGCGTATACGCTCCCGATTGACATTGAACATCTTACCTATTTCCTCAAGGGTCATGGGATCTCTTTCAAATCCAAAACGAAGAGCAAGGACCTTCTGCTCCCTTTCGGAAAGGGTTTTTAATGCCTCCGGCAGGCCTTTCTTTGAAATTTCATCGGTGATAGTCTTATATTCAAGCGCTGCATCATATTTCAGATCAAGCTGATGATAACCTTTATCCGCGTACACTTTCTCCCGCACAACCTTATGCCGCCATAATTTCGCATATCTGGTGTTTATGGAATTTATCAGGTATTGTCTCATTTCATCCTCAGTGTCCTTCACAGAAATCCTGTAAAAAAGCTCTAAATGCAGTTCCTGGATGATGTCTTCGTCTGTTATATCATGATTTCTTACGTATCTTTCAACAACGGGAAGATACTTAGCGCAGAGTGCTTTCTGTTCTTCTGTAAGCTTAAAATCCCGGAATTCGACATATCCTCCGAATATTTCATTGGTTACGAAGTATCTGCTTTCACGGGCTCTGCTTAAAGCTGTTTCAAGATCAAGCATTTCATGCTCCATCAGATGCTTAACCTCGGTATAGCTTTTGTTATATATGTTGCATATCTGATATATGCTGCCTGTGAATCCTCCATAATTGTAATAGCGGGATTTTACAAGAGCCTGATCTACAACTTTGAACACTTCACTGTATCTGGTAACATAGTCAATATCGGCGTTGAACCTCTTATTTGCAGATTCGCCGCAACTGCCTGTTGCTCCACCGAGAAAATTCAACTTACCGATATTGGCAAGGTTATTGACCATGTCGATGATGAGGGATTTGTTTTTATTCCCTATGCTGTTTATACGTCCGAATTGTTGTGTGATTATTCTGTTTGACACTGATGGCCGGAGCATAAGAAGAACGCTCAGATCGTCTATATGTACAGTCTCCATGATCTTGTCGACAGAATAAAGCACTTTGACGTAGTCTTTGCTTTCTGAGAGGAAATCTTCCAATACTGTTTCGTCATCCTTATATGTATATCTATAGGATCTAACATCATTCTTAACGACATCTGTGAGAATCTCATCAAACTCTTTCCGCGTATTATCTATATTTTCAACCTCAGGGCAATACACAAGGATCCGGTTGCTGTTTTCTTTATACATATACCGGGGTATAGCTTCCTTCATGACTTTCCTCGGGTTTGAATTCCTGTTCCAGTCCTCAAGAACGCCTGCAAGCATCTTCCTGTATTTTGCCTTTGTTTCCTCTGATAGATCTGATTCTTCGAGTCTGTCAAGTCTTTCCTCTATGCCGGATTCGATATCATAGAGGGAAAGGATATATTCGGGTTCCACGAACACGCCCTGTTCCTGGAGCTGCGCAGAAGTATAATTCCCGGCAGAATTCCCGGAAAAGAAATCCGTTACTATGGTCTCGTCAGTGCCCTGGTTCTCAAATCTCTGAGGCGTAGCGGTAAAACCTATAACAATAGGGCTGTACTGGTCGCAGAGAGATGAGAAAGCACCACCCCACTTGTCAGCTCCTATATAATGAGCTTCATCCGCAAGATAAAAATCCGCCTTATACTTCCCCGTGTTCCCCTTTTTGCAATCTATGAGCATTCGGTTGTAGGTATATACCTTTATATCGTTAAAAACAGGATCCAAGTGCCTGTAATAGCCGTCGGCATTCTTCTGTCTCGTGAATATGATCATATTTGAATTTCTATGATTCTTAATGAATTCTGACATGACAGAGCTCTTGCCTGAACCACAAGGATTAACAACACAGCAATCCTGTCCTTTTGATACATACTCTTCTAACTGTTCTAAAGTTTTTCGGTTATGTTCGAGCACTTTTTTGTCTCCTTAAAAGTTAATCATTGTTTTTGGAGTTAATTTTAATTTAATACAAGGTTAACATCAAATGTTAATAACTGTCAAATTTATATACTTGCAAGGTTAATAAAAGAGAGGTGAAAGTTAACGAGAGCAAATCTCCCGTTATGCGAATATGAAGTTCCGCAACGTACGATTAGCAGATATTTGGCTATGAAAATCGCATACAGACGAATTTCTTTGAGATAAGGATAATCGTTCTTATATTTGGCAGGAGTTACCGGTAATTTTGTAACCTTCTATCTTATCGGAGCATGAGGTTATAAACCTTTCGGCAACAGCCAAAGGTCTTGGCAAACATAACAGACTGTTCAGTTGTAGGATATATTCTGTATTTGATAGCTTTATTCATGTGATATCCTCAATTTTGAAAGTCCAAGCTTGCACAATGCGATATTAGTTCTTGGTTTTGGACATTCTTCTAAAGGTTTCCATTTCATACCATCGACTTTATAACCTATCTCACATCGACTTTCAAATACGGGCTTTCATCTCGGCTATAAATAGCCGAGAATTCCCGCCCGATTACTTAAATGCGAACAGTGCTACTTTCCTTCCTGCAATAAGGGAAAATGATCTTATTGCGATTATCTCCAATATTTCCACAACACGACCGATAACGACTACCGACAGAATGATCATGAGAGCTAACAAAGCCGCTGCCAGAACAAAAATGGCTGCGCTGCTCATATTTGAACGGGACAATATATTTATGAAATATACGAACACGTGTGACTCTCCTACAATAAACATATGATTGCATCGAAAAAACCGATACTTACTAACAACCTGTGCACGCAATATATAACAGCCAAAGATACAGCTATTCTTATCGCCCACACTGGATACCACAGTATCTGTATTCGCCCTATTCTGCCTCTTATCAGCCACAGACCTGTTTTTGTGCCTTTCTTCGTATTGCATCTTCGGCACGCCGGAACAAGATTTTTCGGGTCGTTAACGCTCCTGTATCCCATCCTTTTTAATTTTCTTTGCATTTTAAGAGAGGTTTCAGTTTTATGAACGGGGATAAGATGATCTACCGTAACTTCCTTTTTTGATACGGGTTTGCCGCAATAGGCACAGAAATAGTATTTTCCAGACAAAACTGGATGATTATTGTCAAAGAAATCTTTACGGTATCGGTTATTCCGCTGCCCGTAGTCGTTATTTATCACGCATCTTAAATATCTGCATTTGCAGTATGACTTAAGATGCTTAAATCTTCTTTCAGACATGTCGCCGAGATATTTGCCATTTCCGGCATAATGAAGACCTTTTAACCATAAAGTTAGTCCATACCACGAACGGCGTCCTTTTCTGTTTTCTACACATACGGGAATATTTGACAATACTTATTATCCTCTGGCGCGGGTGCTATAGGAAATTCCGGAACTGGTCGCTGTTTTCTTTATTACTTCTCTGTACTTTTCGTCTGTCGCCTCCAACATCTTGTCCAACTCCAAACTCACACAATATCTTCTTATGCAAGAGGCTGATTCGTTAATATGGTATACAAGCTGCTGAGTCGGCTCCGCACAGCTTGTAGCGTTGCTCCAGTCCTGTTTCTTGATATATCGGTACAAGTTTTTTACTCTGTTTTCAGCTATCGGAAGATTATGTTTTGCGTTATCGTACGAAAGTTTCAGATCGTACGGGAGTGTATCAGGCTCGGATACAGAGTTAATCATATCTTTATTAAGCCCGTTAATTTCATCCAACAGTCCTATATGATACAGAGCTTCATTTATGTTATGGCGAGCACAGCACTCAGCTATATCCCTACCATGAACAGTACCTTTTTCTTTTTTGTTGCCCATTGTTCCTATCCTCTGTGTAGATCCATTTTCAAAACCTTTTTCAGTCCGCTTTACGCAATACAGGCTTAGTCCTATTATTATATTCCACCGTCGAATTAATGTATGACTCTCCTCTGAGAGTATGGAAACGGTTGAGTGCCGCGTGGTACGTCTCTTCCCATGGTATATTATTGATTGTTGTAAAATCTATCAGCCGTTCCCACGCTTCATCTACTATCTTATACAGTTCTTTGATTGTATCTTCTGATTTCTGATTAGCCATAGCTCTTGCTCCTTTAAAACTGATTAAGAATTACTGTTTTATGTATCTTTATTTTGCTGTTCTATCATTATTCTGCGAAAGCTCCGATAACTTTCGTTCAGTAAACCAACCGAACTCACTAAGAGAACACTACTTATACCCACAAGGCAGAAAAGCGTGTTTTTGATGAAACATAACCCTCTGATGCCACCAAAAATAATAAGAGGATCTTCGAAGAAGGATGAACATGCGAATGCAATGACCAATCCCAATGTAACAGGCAAGCTGGTTCGGACCATTTCAAGAGTTTCATTATATATGCATCTTATTTCCTCCAAAGAAAAATCATCGCACATTAAGCTACTCCCTTTCTCTTACGCTCCCTCAAACTCTCTGCTATCAGATGCGCCGCTCCTCCTATATCGTTCAGACTTGTGTGCCCGTCGTGCCACTTTTCTTTGAAAGTTCTCAATTTCTCCGGGTCTGTGATAGCCTCGCAGGCAGCTATATATCTGTTCCAGTCCTCGAAATGACCATACATAAAAGAATCCAGCGCGTCAGCGACTTCTACCATAAGTTCCGATAATCCTTCATCGGTCGTGCGGCCGAACTGTTCTTCGTACCACTCGTTAGCGCCGGAAACGCCGTCCAAAAGAAATACAGGTATATCCTCGTCGCCCTCCTGCGGTTTTGCACCATAGGAGGTTCCAAAAGAGAAGACCACTAATGCGGCGACTTCTCTGCTCTTTGCGTTAAATACATATGAATCGCTTGGATTGATCAGCTCATACAACATAATCTACTTCACCTTTTCGAATATTTCTTTTACGCTGGCATAATCGTTCCCTTCTGTTCCGCCTATGCAAACAAAACATCCACCGTTTCCAGCCACGGCGATCTCATTTTCACTGTTCAGTTCTTTCGTGCGGTTTCCTTCAAATGCTTTATTTATGCCCGTGGATGCTTTCCATTGCTTATTTGCATCTGATCTGCTATTACACCCGCATATGATCCTGAACTGACAGCTCGTTCCTTTATAACCCAGCTCCTGTAACTTTTTTAGCGGTTTTCCATGTATGAATGTTTCTGTGCATATTACCTTCATGTATCCTCCTTTAAATTTGTCTGATTTGTTCGCTGTCTTCATTAATCAATAGTTATAAACGGGACTTCTATCGGGCAGTCTTTTTCGTGGAAGATCCCGGCAACATCCGGAAAAATAAAATCAATCGAGCTGTCGGAACTATTGTGCGCTGCATAAAAATCACCATCTACGCTTGAAAGAGCAATTTCCTGGCGTACTTTCTGAATACAACGATCTTTACCAATCTCGCAGAAAGCAATAGTCATCATTCCGTCGTTATCCAGCATACTTGCCAAATTATCCCGGATCATGAGCAGCGACATATTATTTGTTCTCGCGCCTGACACAAGTTGCACGTAATCAAATACTATGTTTTTGTTTTGTATTTTTACAGTTTCATCGTCCATATCGTCTGGCATATCTCCGGATTGGCACACCACAGCAAGCCCTTTGTTCATCTTCTTGCAGATCAGGCTGCTTAAATATCTCCACACCCCGATGACAGCTGCGTCATACTCGTTAAAAACATCGTCGGCCACCCTTATTCCCCAGTCTTCCATCATGCTACAAGCAGTAATATGATCGGCTATCTGGCACATACGGATATAAGTCGGATGTTCTTTCCAATAATACCGATCCATGTCTTGCTGTTTTTTATCGAACTGGATGATTTTTTCTTTCTTATCAGAGAATTCACTGTAAGCGATCACATCCTCCAGAGTTTCATCGAACACGGACCAAAGCTCGTAATAATCGTCCATGGTCTCAATAGCATATAGGTCTCTGTCGTCATCCTTATGTTTATCGAGAAACGCTAAAACAGCGTATTTGTCTTCATGATCCACTCTGCGGAATTCATTCAAAAGCATGATGCTGCTCCTTCCTTTACTCATCTTGTATTAAGAAACCTCATACGGTTTTCTCTCTTGGCAGCCGGCTCTTTCTTGGCCTCGGCGTTGTCGTTCTTCCTCGCATATCCAAACTCTACAGCTATCTTACGCTTGCACTCATCGCACAGCTTTCCGGAAAGGATAGGCGATCCGCACTGTTCGCAGGTCAAACCTAAACCGGATGTGTTCCTTGAGATTAGCCGTTCTTCTTTGAGCCAGCGCATGATCTTCTTGATATCCACACCGGTTGCCTCAAACAGGTCTTCCTTATTCGACCCGGGATTGTCCATGAGATACTTCTTTACCTTCTCGAATTCCTCATCATCCTCTTTCTTACAAGCGGGGCAAAGCCTTTCCCCGAACCCTGGGTACTGGAATAGCCTTTTGCAGTTTTCACAATACAAAATTTCCATAATCCATACCGTTCATATTGCAAAAAGTTCTTTGTTGCTTTTGTCTTCTTCCATGAATGTCGACGCCTGCACATCTGCGTTATGGAGAGCCCATGCTATAGGATATTTCTTATAAGCCTCTGATATGGAATACTGCATGGTCGGAGGGACATCGGTATATCCCATATGCCAGCGTATCGCGTATTTTTCCTGTCCGGTCAGACGCATGAATTCATCGATGATCATTACCGATTTTTCACCGTGGCCATAAGGGATCTTGTCGTCCACTGTAAAGATCTCAACTGTCTCCCAGATGAAATCGCCATTATTATCGTGTTTTACCTGCCAGTCCTCCGCTGCCTGCACTTTCGCAGCGTCGTATGTCTTCTGGTTTTTATAGTCCTTGGCATAAAAATAGGTTTTACAGATGTCGTGCAGCAAGGCCATTATTATTGCAGACTCTTCCGCAATCCTATCCACTTCCTTCCCGGCAACCATATATGAATATGTCCCGTCCTCGTTGTTCCTCAAAGAAGAAACAAACGCATCATATACATTGAGCGAATGCTGCAAAAGCCCACCCTCTACAGAAAGATGAAACCTCGTGCTTGTCGGAGCAGTATAAAAATCGCTTTTACGGATATAATCCATAAGCTTATTTACACCATCTCTCTTGACTTTGCCCATCAGATCTTCGAATCTTTTCTTATTTAATTCGTTATCCATCCGCGCTCCTCCTTATATCAAGGTTCTTTTTTTGAAAGGTTTCTTAGGTTTTGTATTACCGGCTTTATTCTCCTGCCTCTGCCTTTCCTCCATCCGCCTCCACAGATCGGATACATGGCTTTCCTCATCCACTATCTTCCGGGGCTCCGGTTTCGGTTTAGATGTTATCTTCACATTAAACCCTGCCTCTGCAAGGTACGGAGAAGGGGTATCTCCCTCCCCGTCGGTCAATAAGATACTCAGATTGTCTTTCGCTCTCGTCATAGCCACGTAAAACATTCTCCTTTCTTCTTCCAATTCATTTTCAGTCATTGCTTTTTTATAAGGGCAGTAACCGTCATTCGCATTTATGATAAACACGCTCTCCCACTCAAGGCCTTTCGCCCCGTGGAAAGTTGAAAGACATACGCCTTCCCTGTTAGCTGCTTTTGCTGCGTCCCTGAGTTTCCTGTCGTAATACTCCGCAAACCGGAACCAGTCTTCCATGGCATCAAACTCAGATGCTTCTTCTTTCAGTTCTGAAAGCACCGCGTAAAATTCGTCAGGCTTTTTATGCATATATTCTGCATGTTTACCAAGCCATTCACGGTATCCCATGTTTACAGAAATATAATCCACAAAATCAGAAGGAACCTTCTTTGCAGAGAGATTTTTAACATCATGGAACAATCCATACAGATTGGTCAGCACATACGGTTTATCATCCTTTGCTATTTTCAGAACCTGCGCTTTATCAAAATCGCAGTCTTTATACCGTTCCGCTTTCGCGTACCTTGAAGGTCTGTTGAGTATCCTCTGAAAATCCCCTTTCTGAGGAATATCCCCCGCCAACCTGTAATAAGCTTTTATGTCTCCGAATACAGGCGATTCATGAATGCTTGCGACATGCTCCGTGGTATAAAAGGGTATATTTTCTTTCGCGAGGACGGCAGACACCGCTACGGCTTCATTGTTAGTACGATAGAGAACCGCCATATTTTCATAATCCTGCCCGGATGTTTTATTATTTTTTATCTCCTCGCAGACCTTTCTTGCCTGTCTTGTTACATTATTATTTATGAAGATGCTGATCCTTCCGTCGTTTTCCCTGTCTGCCTTAAAATCCTTACTGAACCTTGTTCTGTTATGGTTTATCAGCTTTGAAGCGTGACCGATGATATTCCCTTTGGATCTGTAATTGGTATCAATACTCAGTTTCGTACAGTTCGGATAATGTTTCGGGAAATCGAGCATGATCCCGCTGTCCGCGCCCCGAAACCCGTATATTCCCTGATCGTCATCCCCGACGACGAAAATATTTCCGTCTTCCCCTGCTATATCATAAAAGATATCCGCCTGGATCCGGTTCACATCCTGAAACTCATCCACAGTAATATACTTATACTTTTTCCGGCAGTGTTCGAGGAATCCGACATTATTCTTCAGTCTGTCCCTGAAGTCTATTATCATATCATCAAAATCGATCTTTCTTATTCTTGTCTTATATTCCTGATATTTTTCATAAACATCTATGAAATCTTCTTTTATCAGCTTATCCGGGTCATATGACATTACGGACATTTCCATGTTCCTGACCCTGTTTATTCCAGCAATAGCCTCTTTCGTCTGGTCTTCTATCTCGTTCCCGGGCACGCCAAGTTCCCTCAGCCTTGTCGCGATAAAAACATACTGGTCGGAATTTTTGAGGATATCGTTCTGGTCATATCCGCAATGTTTTGAAAGAAGCCTGTAGCAAAAGGCATGTATCGTAGAAAATTCCACCCTGGCATCAGAAATGTCACGGAACCTTTTAGCCATCACATCAGCGGCAGATTTGGTAAACGTGATATTGAGCATAGTCGCAGGGTCGATCCCGGAATCGACCATATTCTTAGCCCTGTTCACTATCGTCGTAGTCTTACCGGAACCTGGACAGGCTATAAGAAGTATCTGCCCATCGATAGCGTTTATAGCTTTATTCTGTTGTTCAGAAAATCTGTTTGGAATCATAAAAACGTTAAGCAGAAAACCATTTCCATCATTTTTTATATGTATAGTATACCGATAAATCGCAAAGCTGTCAAAAACATATTTCAAGGTCCTGCCCCACACGGCAAATATTCAGCAGGCCTCCATCAGACATCTTAACCACCCGGATAATATTATTTGCAGGATGGTTTATTGTATAGTATACTTATACTCAGATACGGAGGGTATTCATCTGCTACGGGAGGTACAGACATGCGTACGATAGATAAGGTGATAACAGCTTTTATAGTGCTTGTTTTCCTTGGGTTCATGGTCAGTCATGGCGCGATAGATTTTTCCGGAGTCGATTTCGTCGCCAACAAAACCAAGGAAGCTGTACAGAGCGACGAAGGGCAGGAGGTCATAAGCGAAGTAAAAGACATCGCATATGATACTGCGATGGGGCTTACCGGCAACATCAAGGAAAGGGTCCCGCAGGCGACCTCGGATATAGTCCAGACAGCGATCGATATAAAAACATCCGGGACAGCAAAAAAATCCGCCAATGCGGAGCTCGTCGGTGTGAGACTCATCAGGGTGGTAGACGGAGATACCATAATAGTTGATATAGGTAACGGTGAAGATTCGAGGGTAAGATTCATAGGAATAGACACGCCTGAATCTGTCAATCCCGATGATACCAAAAACACATCTTACGGGACTATAGCAAGCAGTTATACAAAGCAGCTCTTTGATTCCGTTGATACCGTATGGCTCCAGTTCGATGAGGAAGCAACGGACCAGTATGGAAGGTTCCTGGCATATGTATGGCTGAAAGATGATGTCGATACGTCGAATAAACAGGATATCGCAAACTTTATGGCAAACGGGATACTGGTCTCGGATGGTTACGCCATAGACAAAGTCTATTTGCCTAATGCAAAATATGCTGATGTTTTCGCAGAACTCAGGCAGGGGGCTCAATCTCAAAAAAGAGGATTGTGGGATCAGAAAAGCATAGAAACGATCTGGGGAAACTAACCGTATATCCGTTTTTTTAGAAAATCCGGGAACATCCCTTCAGGGACAACATATACGAGAGTATGTTCCTTCTCCCCCATGTCATAATCAAGATACACGGAACAGCATTCCGGGCTGTCATCGGGAAGGACAAAATCAGAGACTACGTTTACCACATTGGTAGTATCCACGTTATCACAATCCAACACCCTTTTCCTGTCGTTATATATGGAACAGATATATATGACCACCCTGCTGTCATATACCCTGAAAGACCTGCCGTCATTTGATTTCCTGAAACTCTCCATTGCCCTGTATAACGGCTGCCTGAATCCGTTATGATAGTTGGGCAATGCAACTACATCTTTTTTCTTGAGAAGCCTTATAGGGATATCTATCAGAAGTATATCATTCCCTGCTGATACGGCAATGTCCTTTTCGTTCATGAGCTCCACTCCTGCTGTGACGGGGATATTGTTATATTTCGAATATATGCTGCTGTATAGCTCGTCGGAATATTTCCAGAAAAGCTTGCATATCTTCAGCAGCCTTTCCGGTGCGCTGGAAACATCTAAAGGAAAGTTTTCGGAAAAGTTTTCTTTTATCTCGCCTATCGTGTCCTGGGCTTCCTTTATCTTCTTTTCGATATCCCTGATCGCCTTTTCCTGCTTTTGCCTGTAAGAAAAAATCCTTCCCTCTTCTTCTTCAAGGTTGCCTATATATGTTTCCTCGGTAAGGCCTTCAAATAAATCTTCCATAAATATCCTTTCCTTTCGGGATACAGATCATCAGTTTTTCTTGCAATTCTATTATAATATGGTATACTATACTTATCAAGTTTCCACTATTTCAATCACAAATGTCAAAAAGGCTTTCCCGTTCGGGGGAGTTCTATTCAGAGAATAAAAACGCCCGCATGGGCCATAAAGAAAGGAGCGAATTATGAACGAAGAACTCGGGCGTGTTTTTTCATGCCCTGAAAAGATGCGGGTGTTTGTCGATATGGACGGGACTATCGCCAGATGGCAGGATGTTCCGCTCGAAACGGTAGAAGCCCCCGGTTATTTCCGGCAACTTCCGCCCGTTGAGACAATGCTGCTCGCGATCAAGATGTTACTGAAGGAAGATGACGTGAACGTTTTCATACTGTCATCTGTCTTAAGGGACGATCACAGCCAGAACGATAAGATCTGCTGGCTTGATGAACACATTCCCGAGATCAAAACCCATAACCGTTTATTCGTACCGTACGGGGACAGCAAGACTGCATACGTCCCCTCGCCCCGTCCGACTGACATCCTTATAGACGACTATTCAGCGAATCTTCGCGAATGGCACGGGATAGGAGTGAAATGCATGAACGGGATAAACGGCACTCACGGCACATGGGAAGGAAAAAGGATCAATGCAGACTCGCCTGCCGAAACCATAACGGACTCGATAAGGCGCATAATCAAGGAGGTGGTTTAAATGAGACTTCCGTCCAGGGAGGAAATCCGTCTGACAAACTATTACGTCAGCGGAGAGATCAGGACACAGGGCAACCAGTGCTCATTCGCACTGTATGCTCCCAAAAAGAAAAAACGCTTCTGTTACTGTTTCGACAGCGTAGCAGACGACGTGAAGCGGTTAAAGCTAAGAACAGGTTCATGTGTAACCGTGCAAGGGGAATTAAGCGAGTTAGTCACTTATAAACCCGAAGACAGGAACCATGAGCACCCGCTTTATTATGAAAGGCTCAAGATAAAAGACATATTCATAAGCGGGCCTGCTTACGAAACAGAGAAGAAAGACGAGAGCGGCGGCAGCGATGCCGGTGCAGCAACAGTAAATGAGACGGATGAAATGGACAACATCAACTTTGATTGATCCACATCCGTCATTTTTATTTTAAAAGAAGAGAGGTAAGAAAATGAAAACAAAGAAGAAACTGACACTCATTGCATTCAACGGTTTGACAAACCTGCCGGGAAAACTGGCAAAGATGAAGGACAGATGGTCGCAGAAGGACCTTAACGGCTCATCGAGCTTCGTGCCGCCTGCAAGCGCCTCAAGAGCCCTTGCAGTAAGCTCCGGGCTCTATGACCTTTTCGCGGACATGGCCGGGACAGGTTCAAGATCTGCTTTCGTAGGGATCACGAAGAACGGCACAGCCCTTGCGGAGCTGACGGACGGAAACGGAAACGTGCAGATAGCGACCTGTGAAAAGGCAGGCGACGGCACATTGAAATTCAACGCCGCCGTCCACAACGGTTCTGTTTATGAACAGTATGACGAAGACACAAGGAAGGGCACAGTCCTTCTCCTTTCGCTGTTCGGCATAGCCCAGATGGAGCCTGAATGCCACAGGTACTACGACGAGGTACAGCAGTATCTTACAGTAGATCCTGAGTCAGGCGAATGGGATGCAGACAACGGAAAACTGCTGGAAGAGTTCTCAAAGTCGCTCTGCCGGATGTCATCAAACCTGTACTACAGGATAACGGCACCTGAAAATGCCGGCACGTTCAGGCTGGACTACAGCCCCAATGTCGGAGTGTTGAGGGAGGCGGCTATCCAGAAACAGAACGTGCAGACGGTGCTGTGCGGTGAACCTAAATTCTTCCAGACGCAGGAAGAGAAAGAAGAGGCAGTAAAGAACTCGGATGTCAAGGCTAAATACGACATCCTCAGCAAGGGACGCGTGCTTACAGAAGACGAGCGCAAGATGCTTATAGACCTTCCTGACTGGTATGTGTTCCCCAAGTGGGCGCTTACCCTGGCAAATAAGGTTTCCTTAAGCGGGATGTTCAAGAAACCGATCAGGTCGATGCTTTTAGTAGGCCCTTCCGGCGCAGGAAAGACCAAGGGCGCTCAGGCGCTTTCTTATCTGCTCGGGATACCCTATACGAAGATAACCTGTTCCCCGGATTCGAGCATGTTCGATTTCATCGGACAGCTCATCCCCAATACGGCAGCTGGAAAAGGAAAGTCGACTGAAGAGGCAATGAAGGAACTTGATATACCTACGTTCGACGACGTAGAGTTCGATTTCGAAGGTTCCTACAAGAAACTCTTCGGCAAGGAGCCGGACAGCTACTCGCTTCCGCAGGACTGCTATTCGGAGATCACCAGAAGGCTCATGGCGACCGGATCAAAGCCTGATTCAGATTTCATCTATGTGGAATCGGAACTCATCAGGGCACTCCGTAACGGATGGTTCGTGGAGATCCAGGAGCCGACCGTAATAAAGAGAAATTCGGTGCTTGTCGGGCTTAACGGGCTTTTAGAGGACGACCTTGACGAGGCATCGATCACTCTCATGACGGGCGAAACGATCAAGAGGCATCCTGATGCGGTAGTCTGCATGACATCGAACAGGGACTATGACGGTTGCAACAAGATCCAGCAGTCAGTCCTTTCCAGAATGCAGATAGTAAGGAAGCTTGGTAATCCGACACCCGCGGTCATGGCAGAACGCTGCATTAAAGAAACGAACTTCCCTAACAAGGGAATCATGAAGACAATGGCAGAGATGATACAGTCGATCAACGATTACTGTAACAAATCCGACATCACGGACGGAGTCTGTGGCCCGCGCGAACTGTCAAACTGGGCAAAAGAAACAATGCTCAATGCGACGATCGAGCGTGGCGACTGCAAGATAATAGAAAACCTCGATGTGATAAGGGCAGCTTTCAGCACGCTCCTTAACAAGGCATCTCAGACGGATGAAGATGTGGAAGACATCATCACAGGATGTTTCCAGGTGGTGTTCCCTATGTCTGACGTTGAGATAGCAAGAGAAGAATACGAAGCGGGAGAGTTCTGATACTCTCCCCTGCTTCGGGAAGGAGAAAATATGAACCAGAAAGAATTAAAAAAGAAAATCTTCGAAAAGAAGAGCTCGCTCTCTGACGAAGAGGTATTCCTCGGAAACCCATACCGCAGGTTCATCGAGCGGATGGTCGAAGGAGTTACGAACCATTTCCAGAAGAAGATCGGTATAAACATTAAGAAAGACACAAACGAGAACTCACGTGTGGCTTATACTGATTCTAAATCAGTAACTATCAATGCATGGCATCCCGATTTTACATACGGTGCAAGCCGCGTGCAGAGGAACAATGTCGTGCTCGGATTAAGCCTCCATGAATGTGGGCATATCCTGTTTACAAACTTCCGGCTCAACAAAGAATCGGAAACAGCCCTTGGCGATGGCAACACGCTGTATCCCCTGCCTGACAGGTCAGATATCTCAACTGAGTTTCTGGGCTGGCTAAAGGCATTCGAGGCAGGCAGAAGCCTTCAGAAGATATACCATATAATCGACAACTGCGTTGAGGACGGATATATCGAAAAGAGGCTCCTTTCACTTGTTCCCGGATACGGCGACAGCCTCAGGTATATAAGGAAGATACAGGAAGCTGACGCAAAGTCTTATGAAGAGCAGAAAGAAGAAGGCCTTAAACCGGTCACCATTCTCACAAACCTCGTACTCATCCAGGCTAAATACGGTCACGTAAAGATAGACGAGGCTTACACTGATGATGAAACCGTAAAGACTTTCTACCGGATACGTCCCCTTATAGATGCAGCTGTGGATGAAAAAAGTTCGTTCTTCCGTAAAAAGAAGGTAAACGAACTGTTCTGCCACTTCTACTCGATCCTTAAGGAAATGCTTGAAAAGGATGACGAGGATGAAAGCCAGGGCGATCCACAGAACAGCGGAAGCAACTCAGATGGAGATTCCGGGGACGGATCACAAAGCTCAGGACAGGATGACGGCGAAAACGGAGACCAGGAGTCAGAAGGTTCTGGACAACCCAAACAGAGCGAAAGCGACGATCCGAATGGTGACCGTTCCGAGGAAGAAGACGATAAAGAAGGATCTTCTTCCAACAGTGGCATTTCCGAGGAAAGCGAACAGGAGAACAGCAAAGATCCTGAAGAACTGGCAAAAAAACTGAAGGAGCTGGCGGAACAGCTCGGTGATGACTGTGAGGGCATGGGAGACCAAACATCCCGTGACGAATCAGACGAACAGTCCTCTCCCGCAGGCGATCAGGCTGAATCAGGCTCGATATCCGAATCAGAAGATGACGGGCAGAATGCCAACTCCTCTTCAATGAGTGACAGTAATAGTGCTCCTGATTGTTCCGGCAAAGACAGATCCATGGAGTCGATAGAAGAAGAAACCGCAAAGGAAGAGGTTGCGGAAGAAAAAGAAAAGGAACTCTCTCGTGAGCTTCAGACAGCTACCAGGGAAATAGCCCATGACGCTTCCATTCATAACGGGATAAGCTGTAATGTCCACAGGGCGGTGCCTGACTCTCAGAAATACGAAGAAGAACACGCCGGACTTGACAACATAGCCCGAAGGATGATGAAAAACCTCCTGAAGGAGATAAAGGACAGGCAGATAGGTGACGCCATGGACGGTTTTTATATAGGAAACCGCCTCAATACGGCTCAGCTATACCGCAAGGACAAGAAGCTGATGATACGTGATGTCCTGCCTGAAGATATTCCTGATATGGAGATCTGCATCCTTGTAGACCAGTCAGGTTCGATGTCAGGCGAACGCATAGAATCAGCAAGAAAATGTGCGTATGTGACCTACTCGTTCTGCCGGATGCTCGGCATACCGGTAAGCGTACTGGGACATAACGCATTATTCGGACATGTATCGTTATTTTCCTATGCGGACTCGGAAAGCATCGACGGAAAGGACGGCCAGAGGATATTCTCGATAGACTGGAAGAACGAATGCAACCGAGACGGATACGCTGTAAGGTATTGCCTCAACCGTCTGCGCAAGTCACAGGCAAACGACCGGTATCTGATGATAATATCAGACGGCATGCCCAATGATGACGGCTACGGGATGAATGAAGGCAAAGCGGACCTCCAGGATGCAGTCGCAAAAGCAAGGAAAGAGGATATATCCGTGATCACTGCGGCGATCGGCGAAGATGCGGACCAGGTAAGGCATGTCTACACGGACGGCGTTTCCGAAAGGAGACGTGCGATGTTCCTTGACATAGCCGATCTTGAGAAACTCCCCAAAACGTTCGTAAAGATCATCAAAGAATCCCTCGCAGCATAAGAAGTTCCATATCCCCTCCGTATTTCAAAGCATCGTTCCTGATGCGGAATACGGAGGGTAATTTTTATGTTTGACACAAATCTGATTACATGATATAGTATACATAGTTAATCTTATTTCAATCACAAATATCAATGGCGGTTCCCTATGAGGGATAACCGCCTTTATTTGTGGGAGAAAATTTTTTAAATTTTACGCCCGAAAAGGGCAAAGGAGGAAGAAGATATGAACAATGTTGTAATCATGGGAAGACTGACGAAGGATCCGGAGATCCGCTACTCACAGGGAGAAAACCCTATGTGCGTGGCAAGGTACACACTGGCAGTTGACAGACCTTTTGCAAAGGACGGTGAACAGACGGCAGATTTCATCAGCTGCAAGGCTTTCGGCAAGGCTGGGCAGTTTATCGAAAAATATGCTAAGAAGGGAACCAAACTTGCAGTAAAGGGAAGGATCCAGACAGGCAGTTACACTAACAAGGATGGGCAGAAAGTCTATACGACGGAAGTCGTTGCAGAAGCCCAGGAATTCGCGGAGTCCAAGAAAGCAGCTGAAGGCGGCAATTCGGGCGCTTCAAGCAATGCCCCTGCTTCGGCAGCAGATGACGGCTTCATGAATGTTCCGGATGAACTGGACGACGATCTGCCTTTCAACTAAGAGTTGCTTCCGAGCAAACAAAGGAGTGCGTGTTTTCGCGCTCCTTTATTTTTTACAAAAAAAACACAAGGGCTTAAGCCCAGAAAGAGAGGTAACTTATGGAAGATTTCAAGGAAGTAATGAGACAGGAGTATCTTAAGACACTTGCAGACAAAGAGAAAAAGAACGGAGCGAAGGATGTTGAGTACACTTTGGAAAGCATTCTCCACAACATGTCTTTTCTTGCAGAGACCGTGAAGTCGTTCGACGAGGAGAATAAATACCTCCCGCTCAATACCAAAAAGATGCTCGCCTATCTGCTCTCCCCTACCAACAGGGTCGAGTATGTCGTAAGGCGCGGCGATAACTGGGTTGAATGCGAGGCATCCTTTTACGAGTCAGAGACATCTACGGCACCTTCAGGAAAAGGGTTTGCCAAATCATTCCGCTCTCAGGTATACAAAGGATCATACCTCAGCGACGAAGAACGTGAAAGCTGTCTTGAGGCATACGTCAGAGGCCGCGCTGCAAGCAGGGCTTATACGGATGCCGGCATAGGGCTTCAGTTCTACGCTGATAATGAAGATTCTGACCGTGACGAGGCAGCAGAAGGGATCGAGGCGAAAGTTAAAGCGCAGAACAACGCGCCTAAAACAGAAACAGACAGTTCCCCTGCTACCGTACCGCAGAAATCGGTATCGGTCGGAGGAATGAATCTGCCCGTACCGCCCACCCAGAATGAGCTGAAAGCGGCAAAACAGCAGAAAAAAGCAAAGAAAACCATTATCACCGTTCCAGAGGCAGAGACCGAGGTTCCCGAGCCTGAGACAAAGGTGGAAACAACGGCCGAGCCTGAGCAGAAAACGTCTAAGGAAGAGATGACGCCGGCAAAGGCAATGCTCTTTATCGCAGATAATGGCACCCTTTCAAGGGGGAAAAGCCTCGGAGACATCTTCACCTCCGAGGATCCCAAGTTAAGGAGGTCACTTGTATGGCTTTATAAGAACCCCCCTGAGAGTAGAGAGAGCGATATGAACAATGCTCTGCTGACCCTTATCAATCTTGATGATGGATTGAAGCAGTTGATGTAACAGTATCCGGCGGGGCTTCCCGCCGGAAAGATTAGGAGGAAAAAGATGTATAAAGAATTAAGATTCACCTTCCTTGACGTCCTCGAACTCCTGAGCTGTAGGTTTACGCCTCAGAGGACTCACGGAGAAGTAATGACTACCTGCCCTATCTGCGGGAATAAGAGGTTCGCTGTAAACCTTGATAAGCAGAAAGGACACTGTCTGACAGCCTCCTGCGGTTCCGGCGGAAGAGGATTTAATGCAAAACAGTTCTATGCTGTTTCGTGCAATATAAGCACGGACGAAGCATACCACACGATAATGCAGTCACTCGGATACGAGACCAAAGCGGATGGCACAAGAGCCGCGAAGAAAGAAAGAACGGTTTATTCTCTGCCGGAAGAAGCAGAAAGAGCAGATATAGCTACAAGGGATAAAGCTTACAGCCGTTTCCTTGAGGAACTGACCCTTGAAGACGAAGACAGGGAAAACCTTAAGGCAAGAGGTTTCACAGATGAGGCGATAGAATCACTGGGATATAAGACGTTTCCTGCTTACGAAAAAGGCAATTATTTTGAAATATGCAGGAGGATGCAGGCTGACGGGATATCACTTAAAGGAATCCCCGGGTTCTATATGTCAAAGAAAGGTGACTGGACATTTGCCCAGCTCACGAAGGGGGTGATAATGCCCTGCCGCGATGCTGCCAACAGGATACAGGCATTGCAGATCCGCAAAAGGGACTCTCTGCGGAGGGTTATCGAAGGGGATCTTGAAGCTAAATGCGGATGGTTCTCTTCCAAAGGAAGAAAAAACGGCTGCGGATCCGGTGCTCCGGTGCATTTCGCTTGCGACTGGGTATGGAAAGGCAAGAACTTCACTCCTTATTTCGATCAGAAAAAGGAAGGCGCCAAGAAAGGCTTCGCCCTCACGGAAGGCATAATGAAAGCTGATCTGTGCCATATGTTCAAACCGGATATCCCTCTCATAGCAGTTCCGGGAGTCGACGCAGTAAAAGACTTAGAGCCGATACTTCAGTGGCTCCACAAGAAAGGAGTCGAAGTTATACTCCACGCTTACGACATGGATTACAAGACCAATCCGAATGTTAAAGTAGCGATGGAAAAGACCGAAAAGCTCATCAAAAACTGCGGACTCGCTTATAAGGCGGCAAACTGGAATACCACGGCTGTGATAGACGGCAAAAAATATGACGTTCTTAAAGGAATGGACGACTATTTCGCCTATATCTACGCGGGAATAGTTCCTAAAATCAAGAAACTGGAAGAAGCAGGCTAAAACCTGCATCTACAGGACCCCGTGCAAAACTGCGCGGGGTCTTTTTTTACGGACATTCCAGACTTATCGCAATGCAATATTGCGTTTCAGGTGAAAAATTACCATGAGCAGCCGCTGCAAAATTTCCAACTTAAACGCAACAATCCATAAAAACGCTTAAAACCGCTCAGATAAGACATATAAATGTCATCATCTGGGCGGTTTTTTGTGCTTGAAACAGCCATAAACAGGTTGAATCTACTGTATTTATGAAGGTTTCGGGCGCACCGAACAGACCCGATCAAGGGTCTGTCAGCGTAAATGCAACAATTAAAGGCATTGCAATAAGTATGAAAGTCACCTCAATAATGAGGGTGTAAGATTGACCTCATCAGGAGGTATCTGTTCTAAGCCCAGCCGGAGAAAGAAATCTTCCGGCATAAACATCCGTCCTATCTCGTAGGGACATTTTCCACCAAGAGATTTGCGCTTAAAGCTGTTTATATGATCCATCATCAAGGATATATCTGACTGCATGAAAGGTTCGAGCGAAGATCCCTTGGGTATCACATAACGGATGTATTTGTGATTGTTTTCACAGTTTCCCTTTTCGTCTGAACGGTTTGGCTCGCAGAAGAACACCATTGTCCTCTTTCCACCATTTATGGAGCGTTCTATCCCTTCTATGTCGGCAAATTCATGTCCGTTATCAGTAAGTATAAGAGGAAAACACTCTGCAAAAAGTTCTGATCCTAACTGTATCTCCAATACATCGAGTCCGTGAACAACGGCATCACTCGTATGCTCGCCAAGGATGACTGCTATCTGCATATGCGACAGGGGAAAGTGCAGTGTAAGGAGAACCGGGGACTCGTCCTTTTTGCCTTCCACACAGTCCATCTGTACTGTAGCAACATCGTGTTCAGATATATAGTTGAGGTAATCCTCATATTTATGACCTTCTTTGACGGTGTTCATTGTTTTGTAGCTGTTATCCGTCTTTTTACGGCGTGCCTTCCTCTGGACAGTATTCCGCAGGTCAAGGTTTCTTGCTTCAATATCACAGTCATTTACCATCCTTCTTAATGTTGACTCGCTTATGCCCAGCTCCGGCCCGTGGGTTTGAACCACATGGTATATCGACTGTCCTTTCTTAAGGAGCGGTGATATGATGCTGTCAATCTTCTGCAGATGCTCCGTGGTGATATTGCGCCCCTTACGGCTGCTGACAAGGAGTTTATCTGCCTCTGCCTGGGCTTTTGTGGGATCGTAGACATACCTCGAATAATTGCATCTACCTCTTTTAGGACAGAAATTGCATACTCCGGTTCTGTTGGAAAGGGCATTCTCGCAGTAAACGATGGAATAGTCTTGACAATACTTTTTAGCAGCCGGACAGTTTCGGCAAAGTCCCTTGCAATTATTACCAGGGTGGCAGACATCCTTCAATGTACAGTTTTTGAAATAAATGCAGTCGCAATGTCTCGGAGTCCGCTTTTCGGAATGGTTTCTTACTTCCCTTGAGATAGTGGACGGGGCACAGTTCAGTTCCCGTGAAATGAAATTGATGGAGTGTCCCTGCTTGAGCAGTTCGGCAATAACACTGCGGTCAGATTGTGATAGATGGGAAAATTTCCCAGATGGTCTTATTGGCATAAAAGCCCCCTTTCCGCACACAAAAAGCACCTCGAAGTTGCCTTCCGGGTGCAAAAAATAAAGCCATTTGGGTATTGTATTCCGAAGATGATTGTGCTATCCTCTTCTTACAAGAAAACAAATGGTGTTCTGCACCGTACAGGGGCATCGGCTTTCTCGACTTCCAATCAATGAAGAGCCGGTGCTTTTTGTATGCAATTTTTTGTTTTCATTATATACTAATGGCTGTGGCGCATAAATGTATGGAAATAACAAAATCTGCGCCTGTCAGGCGCAAAGATTGTATATATTTAAGGGTTGAAAAATATGAATGATAAAGCATTAAAGATAGGGCATGAATTTGAGGCTCATGTAGGCAGGGTTATGGAGAAGTTTAGAACTATCAAAGGTCTGACGCAGGATAATATGGGTGCGGAGATGGGAATATCGGGTCGTACATATGGAAAATATGAAAAAGCGATAATTCCGGTAAAAGCCACTGCTATGGCAGCAGTAAGCCAGATATGTGACTTTGATATGATAGAGTATATCCTTTTCGAGAATGAAACTGTTGCACAGAAATTTAAGGGAATAGTCAAAAATAGCCGTATAAATCCGTATGCTTCGTATGATTTAAGCTCGACTGTCCGGTTTCAGAATTATGATTACATGGATGGGATACGGATGGAAGACCAGATTTTCAAAAGATCCAATAGAAAACATCAGCGCAAAAAGGATATATTGCAGGATTATCCTAAAACCCGTCCGTTACCGTTATGCGAAGAAGATGATGTGATGTTTATGGAATATATCTCCGCACCTGTCAACCGGCAGAAATACCGTATTTTACTGTATGGCTATGAACTGCTGGCTCTTTACGACCAGGCATACACTTCGAAACAGACATCATCGGCATTTGCAAGGCAGTTATTGAGACAGATATTGAGAGATCCGATTGAGGGTGTGGATTATGATATCTATGCTTATTATTGGAAGTGTGTGTATACGCAACTATAAAATTAGAGTAAAGAAAATGTCAGTTGAATAAAAAATAAGAGATGAGAGTGAACATCCTCTAAGGTATAATTATTTCGACCAAAAAACAAAATACTAAGGAGGAGTCACTCTCATGGACATTGTAACATTATTAAAGGAACTGGTGAATGGGTTAATTAAAGCAGAAGAAGATTTTTATCAGGATCCTGTGGATCTGCACAAATTGGAGGTAACCACAAAAGCCACAACAGATGCAGTAGCTGCAAAGTTTATATCATCAGTATTAAGCAGTATGAATGAACAGATATATAAAAGCAGCATCAGAGAAGAACATTATATAGCCCAGCGAACAGATAGCCGTACCTTGATAAGCTCTGTAGGAGATCTGGTCTTTGATTGCACTTATTACAAACGAAAAAACAAAGAGGGGTATGTTTACCTGCTTGAGGAAATGCTGAAGCTTGGAAAGCATGAACGATTCACTGAAAAAGCTGAGGAAATGATACTGGCAGAGGCACTTAAGACCAGTTATGCAGAAGCAGCAAGGGTTTTGCCATCCAAGCAGAAAATAACCAAAACAACAGTAATGAATAAAGTACACCAGATAGCTTCAGATATGCCCCTGGAAGAAGCGGACGAGAAAAAGGAAATAGATTATCTGTTTATAGAAGCTGATGAGGATCATGTAGCAGAGCAGCACGGAGACAGCACCCGTCCGGAAGAAAATACAAGCTTTATATCAAAACTTGTATATATACACGAGGGAAGGCAGGATGCAAAGGGATATAAGGACAGAAAAGAACTTAAGAATACCTTTTACTTAAGCGGGGTATATCCCGGAAGCGAAGGCACGGAAGCAATCTGGAAAGAAGCACAGGATTACATTGAAAAGAACTATGATACAGAAAAATTGAAGAGAGTTTTTATAAGCGGAGACGGAGCTCCGTGGATAAAAGGTGGAACAAACCATATCGATAAAGCGTTGTTTTGCGCAGATAAATTTCACTTGATGAAATATATAAATATAGCGGCAGCCCAGATGTTAGATGATAAGGAAGAGGCAAAAAATGAGTTATGGCATATATTGTACTCGAAAAAGCCAAAAGCAAAAGCACGGTTTGAAGAATATACGGAACGGATGATGAAGTCCGCCAATCACCCGGAGCGTATACAAGAACTCAGGACATTTGTGATAAGCAACTGGGCCGCCATAAGAAGGACTTTGAGGAATAAACTTGTAGGGGGTTGCAGCGCAGAAAGTCATGTAAGCCATGTTTTGTCAGACAGGTTAAGTTCAAGGCCTATGGGGTGGAGTCAGACCGGTGCAGACCGTATGAGTAAACTTCGCTGTTATGATAGGAATTATAGCCGGGAGAAGATAATATATCTTGTCAGATATAGCCGAGAAAAACAGAGGGGATTGAGAACCGGAACAGATGATGAGGTAATAAAAAAGATATCTGTGAGGGAAGTTACTGCAGAACACTATGATCAGGCAAGAAGCTATATAGATCGTCTTCAAGCAAGTATACCGGGATTAACGGCAAAGAAAAGTGCCAGCATAAGAACACAGCTGAACATGCTGTAGAAAAGGAAACAACGCCTGACGGCGTTGCCTTGAATAAAAATCCCAAAGACGCAAAAAAGATCCGTTCCTGCTTGATCACAGCGTATCTACCCGGAGAGTGTTGTCAACCCTGCGAAGCACCGCTACGCGGCTACGGGGTTGACCACACTCTCCAGGCAGATAGAATAGTCAACAAGCAGGAACGGATCAGATTGCTGCGTGCAGCCAAACTTAAATCAAGAGCTTGCGGGAGCGAAGAGGACGCAAGGTTTCCTTTTTGACAGGATGATATGGGAAAGGTAAAATAGTTCAAGCATTTCAGTTGAAATTTTATGTCTTAGAGATTCTCTAACCTTTTCCAACTGACAGTAAGTTTACTCTATCACTATAAAAAAGAAATTGCCATAATTCAATACTATGGTATAATAAAAGCATATAATATTTATTTTATATAATAAATCTAAATGGGGGGCTATTTCAAGCTCTTCCGCATGAAGAAACCTCCTACAGATGTAGGAAGCACCCATTTATACTTGATCGGGTATAATTGGCAATCAGAAAACGATCAAATTTTTACATCCATAGTCACTATAGCATATTAAGATATGTTTTATAATGTGACAGATGGAAACCAGGGATTCGTTCCCGTGTAGTGTATCAATGGATACCAAAAGCATGGGAACGGAATTAGCCGTAGCCCTTTCCATGCTTTGGTATCTCGCTGAAAATTGGAAAGGGGAAACGATATGGGAGATGCTGTTATGATTCCTTCAAGAGAAACTACTATTAGAACCATTTCTGACTTATCAGAGCAGAACTACAAAAAAGTTGCTCTTTATGTCCTTGATGTTTCTAAAAAAGACAAAATTGCTGACAAGAACGAAGTAAAGACTCTTACAGAAAAGTTTAACAAAAAATATAGCCAAGCATTTCGTGCATTGGCTCTATGATTAGACTTACTGAAGAACATATCCTTCAAATTCATGATGACCAGATAAATCAGTGGGGTGGATTATTAGGGATAAGAGATGTAAATCTGTTTAAATCCCAATGCCAGATGCCTTATCAGACATTTTATGGCGAAGATTTATTTCCTGATAACTATTCTAAAGCGGTCAGATATTTGTTTGGATTTGCAAACAATCAAATATTTCTTGATGGGAATAAGAGAACTGCCGCAATGGTGACTTTGGTATTTTTAGCGCTCAATAACATAGAATTGGATTTAGATAGTCAAGATCTATATATGATAACAATGAGCGTAGCCAATCATGAATTAAACGAGGACGATGTCAAGGAATACTTAATCGAACATACAGTATAATATTTAATACGGCTAACCTAAAAAATACTCCCTTGATTAGACAATCATGGGAGTATTTTTTTGGTATGTTCGTTTCAGACTTATCGCAATAAAATCTTCTTCAAACTTATCGCAATGCAATATTGCATTTCAAATGAAAAATTACCATGAGCAGCCGCTTGAAACCCAAAATCCATGCTTGATTATTGTTCTGTTTATGGTATACTATACTTGTTAAATCTTCTATCAATCACAAATGTCAATGGCAGTTTTCCCGTACAGGGGAGGCTGCCTTTTTTGATGGGAGTTTATTTTGAATAGATAAAAGCTTCGGTGGCCGCTGCCGACAAAGTCCGGCGGCAAACGAATGCACAAGAGCAACAATAAAGATTTGCTACTCTTATGTAGCAGGAAGAGAGGTAAGCATGAAGAAACATGATCCCACGCCGGTGATAGGACCGACAGGAACCCCCATCGACACAGGAGCGATGACAGACGAAGAATTTACCCAGATCCGGCAGTACGGAGGATACATCGTCGCTGATGACGGAAGCAAGATCACATCCCCCATAGTCATGGGCGGGTCGGATGCAGCCGTTGTTGTAGGCGATTCACCTTTTAAGACGGTGACGGAATTCTTCAATGAAAAGGTCGGGAATACTCCGAAGGTCACGGTAGAGTTTAATGCAGCGGCAAAAGCAGCCGGGCATCAGTTCGAAGATGCTGTAGCACAGTCATTTGTCAATTACATGGCAAAAGAATGCAACACGGAAGTCGAACTGGTAAACGACACTATAATGTACGGTAATGAGCTCTACCCTTTTGCCCATGTCAACCTTGACAGGCGCATCGTTTCAATGAACGGCATGCCGTGCAACGGCATCCTTGAATGCAAGACCACATCGTACCGCAACTACGACACGGTCGCAGAATGGAAGGACGGCATCGTGCCCAAGTATTATGAGGACCAGGTAAGGTTCTACATGGCAGTGATGAACGTGGATTTCGCATACATCATCTGCTCATGGGGATTTAAACCCGATGAGACCTCCGTGATACTGATCCAGAGGGACGACGAGTATGAGGAAGAGCTCATGGGTGCCTGCGAGGATTTCGTCAAATGCTGTATCGACAACGAGATGCCACAGGAAACGAATCCCAGGACCGATCTTTTGAACCAGTATTATCTCCGCTATTACGGGGAACCGGATTCAAAAGCAAAGCCTGTGGAACTCGGCTCGAACTGCCTTAATATCGTACAGTCGGCACTCGATATCGATGAAGAGCTTAAAAAGGCGAAAGAACTGGTCTCAGAACTCGAAGCAAAGAGGAACAGTGTCCTGGCAAACCTTTACCCGCTTTTCGGCAACGCGGGTTATGCAAGCATCAGGCTTGACGATAAGCTTGTAGCTGGCATCAGGCTCAAGGTGCCTATGCATAAGGCGAAACTGGACATGGCAAAGCTTAAAACAGAACAGCCCGACGTATACGACAAGTATACGAAACCTGTATTCCAGGAAGCCGAATTTAAGAAATCAGAGAAGAAACTTTCAAGGGAGTACATGCTCCCGGCAGAGGTAAACGGAGAGAAGCAGCCCACATACGAATTATCCGTGAAGGAAATTCCGGCTTAGGCTGTATATCTCATGTAACTAAGCACAGGGCACCGGTGTTCGACCGGTGTCCGTTTTATATTTAAGGAGGAATAAAAATGGTAAACCCTACGGAAAACAAGTATTACGGACCCAGCACGAAAGAGTTAAGAAAAAATGCGAAACAGATGTTTTATGAGCTCGGCTACAATGAGCTCGGCAAGCAGATTACGAGAGACTTTCTCAACCGGATCAAACATGCAGGAGACATCAACGACCCGGAGCGTACAGAGAAAGAAATCTCAAAGATCATGAGCAAGGCAAGGTATATGGTCTACAACGCGCCCAAGGAAGGTTTTGCTTACTGGTATGACAAAATGGGCGAAATGGTAGCAGCAAAGAACTGAATAAATATACCCCACGGCGGAATTTACCGCCGTGGGAAGGAGGGACTATGAATTCGAAAGAGTTACAATGTAAGCTCTGGACCACAGGCGATACATGGATGGAGATAAATCCATATGAGGCAAGAAAGTTCTCGGACAAAAGATTCTATTCCATCCGCAGATCCAACGGACGCACATTGGTTACGTCCAAGGTCATAGACAGGATGGAAACGGAGATTGCGCGGAAGATAATCGAACACCTCCACTCTCCTGTAAAGCATCTGGTAAATACCGGAAAGGTCGATGAGCTCATAAAAGAATATGAAAAGCTTGAGGGGGAAAGGCTGAACATAGATTTTAAGTTCAGTTTTTATCAGGCCGAAGCGATCCGTAAAGCGGCAAAAACAAACCTTATGGTACTGACAGGCGGCCCCGGTACCGGGAAGACATGCGTGGTCAAAGGAATAGTTTATGTCCTTGAACACATTATGGATAATCCCGAGATACTTTTTACTGCCCCTACAGGAAAAGCATCCCGCAGAATGGAGGAATCCATAGGCAGGTCGGCAACCACAGTCCAGAAGAGGATGCATCTGACCACTATGAACACTCCTCCGACAATGATACATGGGGATGTGATAATAGTAGACGAAATCTCGATGCTGGACGAACCCACGATGGATGCCTTGGTCTGCTCTCTTTGCGAAGGGATCAAGGTTATTTTTGTCGGGGATACCGACCAGCTTCCGAGCGTAGGATTCGGCTCGACGCTGAGAGATCTTATTTCGTCAGCAGTAGTACCTGTAGTAAAACTTGAAGCACCGCAGCGCCAGAAAGCAGGGAGCAATATCTATGAAAACATCTGCACTATCCGGAAGGGATTCACATTCCTTACGGAAGGAGATGATTTCAAGATAATCCCAGCAGACGACAAAACGGGCCAGAAGCTTCTCGTAGACACTTACCTCGAAAAGGTAAAGGAATACGGAGTTGACCAGACAGTTGTGCTGACTCCCTACAGGAGAAAGGGAGGCACTTGTGCAAACGTCATAAACGACCTTATCCAAAAAGCTGTGAATTCCAGCTCGAAATCCGTCAAAGCTACTATATACGAAGACATTGACAGCGAGGCACCCCAAGGCTCAAGCAGGGATGTGATCTTCGCAATCGGCGATCCCGTGATGCAGCTTAAGAACAGGAACGAGGTATCGAACGGTGATGTAGGAAAGATCATAGACGTATCCGAATACGGCGTAACAGTCGATTATGGAACGTGCGAAGTATTTTATAATGCGACGGAGCTTAGCCAGTTAAACCTCGCATATGCAATGTCCGTACACAAGTCGCAAGGCTCGGAATACAAGTGCGTGATCACATGTGCCTTGCCGGAACACGCAGACCTCATATCGAGGAATCTTGTGTATACGGCGGTCACAAGAGCAAAGGGCATCTGCATTATGGTCTGCGATATGGATGTGATAAAAGAAGGTCTCAGCAGAGAAGCCGCTTATGAGCGGACTACATTTCTCTCGGAGAAGCTCGAATTTGAGGAGGCGCGGTTCAACCTTTTGGTAAGCGCTTTTTCATTTTCAGACAAAATAGCATGAACAAAGCGCGGCGGGCGTCCGGCCCACCGCGCTATTTTAATTTTCTGCATTTTACCAATATTTCAATTTCCGCTTAAAGCTATCCCTGGATCAGTCTTTTCGTCGCTGACCACCGAAGTGAATCTTGCCACCAATGGTTCTATCACATCCGCTGCCAGACTGAAATCTATCTGCCCGATATATTTGCCGATGATATCTTTTTCAGATATGTAGGGATTCTCGAAATATCTCGAATCCTTTGAACCTTCTCTGTTATCGCCGAGCACGAACACACACCTTTCCGGTACTTTGAACGTGTGCTTCGAATTAGTTTCCACTGAATCATCCAGATAATCACTTTCGTCGGCTATCTGCCCGTTAAGGACTACATATCCGTCCCTGAAAGATATCTCATCGCCAGCGATCCCGATCACTCTCTTTGTTTCGTTTATGCCCATCTCACGGCTCTTAAAGTTTATGATATCCCCTCTCTTTACGGTATGCCTCTTGTAAGCAAGCCTGTTATAAAAAACCGTATTTCCTGCCATGATATATGGCTCCATTGATTTGGTCGGAACAGTTGCTATACAGATCACGCAAGTCAGCAGGATTATAACTGTGACAACCGGTATAGAAGCCCCGATGATATCCCACATGGTTTCTTTGATCAGGATCTCTCTGGGAACTGTTACCGGTATCCTGTCCGGATCATCTTCATTATTGTTCTCAGGATTCGGGACCGGTTTTAATATTTCGATTATAGAGCCGATGATACTTCTTTTAGCAGGCATCCTTATCGGTTCGTCTTCTTCATCTTCCTGCTCGTAATCATCATACTCTTCTTTTTCTCGCTGTCTGCTCATATTTTTTTTTACATTCTTTGAACTGTCACGGTACTGACCGCCTGTTCTGCCTTTTCTTTTCGTTTTTTTCTTTTTGCGTCTTTTCCGCTGCTGTCTGGGAAGTATTACTTTCGCATAGACAGCAACCCCTGCCAGAACGATTATAAAACCACCTACAAGGATAGGTTTCCACGGTACAGGGCTTTTTTCGGGAATCATCCTTGTTATCATCGCATCATATTCGGATACGTTTCCTGCCTCGTCGTCAAGGATTATCGATATGTTATTTACGCCTTCCTTAAGTTTATATTCATATTTGAATGTATGGTCCCCTTCCACCTCTATCTGAACATCATTTATCTTAAGCTCTTTATATCCGGGCTCGACAGTTCCCTCAAATATAATGCTTTCATCCGTGGTAGTCACGTTATCATAGTTTTCCGCAAGTTTCAATATGGGAGGGACGACATCGAGTTCGACGACCTTGGATGTCGAACGCATATATCCGTTCTCGGGGTCTACTATATATACGAGGACATTGTTCATGCCATCGTCTATAGGTATAGGCAGCGTAAACTGACCAGGATCCATTACCTCAGTCTTTGATATCTGTTTTCCGTTGACCATGATCTGGGCACTGTATTTTTGCCTCAGATCGAGATAGGCATTCAGCGTGCCCTTGTTCGTTATTGATACATCATCAAACTCTACTGTTGCATCGGGATGGTTGGAAGAAGAAAATGTATAAGTCTTCTGAGCGCCTTCTATGCCGGAACTTACCGCAGGCACTATCGTTACTATTATCTGAGGATGTTCGTGTTCGGATATCTCGCATTCGTATTTCTTTTCCCTTACGGTAGCCGTATCTATCTTCTGCATAGTCTTGGAATCCGAAACCTCTATATTGACATCACCGCAGGTAGTGTCAGTCCATTCCGCAACAAAGCTGTCGTCTTTGAAATACATCGAAAGCCCTGCTATATTAGCAGCGATCTTTATATCTTTATCAACTTCCATAAGTTCTTCATAAGAGCCTTCGAACCTGACGCTTACATTTCCTATAGCCTCGTCCGGCGTAGCAGGTGCAGCCTGCCCGTCACCAGTGATAATAGGAGTTCCGTCATCTGCGAATATTACTTCCCCGCCACCTGCTGGTTCAGCATCAGGAGCAGCCACTCTGACAGTCCAGTCCCCGGCCTTTACGTTCTGGACTATACAGGCCATGTCTTTCTTTTCGCCCGCTGGATGTGCAGCAGGATATTCTTGACCGTCAGGGCTGATAACTGTCACTGTAAAGTCGCCTTCTTTACTTAAGATAATAGTAAATTTAGCTGATATATAGTCCTTTGGCACTGAAACGTTCAGTTCCTTCTGGGCAGCCATGCAGGGAATTGTCAACAGGATCATTAAAAAAATGCAGATAATTGACGATGTATATATTTTCTTCATAATTATATAAATTCGGTTTATTTCAAACCGCCCTCCTTCTGAAATCAAATAATGTTTTTCTTATGTGTATAGTATATCATATAATAACAAAGCTGTAAAATTCAATATATTTTTCCTTTCGTTCCTGAAACTGGGTTTCGCCTGGTCTGTTCCGCGTCATTACAGTCCTTTTCCGTGAACATGCGTTCAGATTGCAATATTAACTAAAATGTGGCATTATAGGCATTGTGCGAAATTTATTTCTATTACATGTCATAACAGGAGGTTTAAGATCATGGCAAAAAGTGCCTTTGCAAACAGATTAGCGATATTACGGAACGGACGCGAACTTACACAGGAGGAATTCGCTACCAAGTTCTCCGATTATATGAACGCTAAGACCCGTCTGTCAGAACTTACGATCAGCGCATGGGAGAACGACACAAGGACCCCTTCCCTTAGGCTTTTCAAAGGATTGTGTGATTTTTTCAGCGTGTCTGCCGACTATCTCCTTGGCCTCACTGATGACATGTCAAACGAAGACAACACTTCGGTCATGGATGAGCCTCAGAAGCACACGCATGACCTCAAACTGAAAAAATCGGATCTGTCGAAATATGACGGGGAACCGGTATTTGTTGTTTACAAGGATAAGCAATTCTCCAATGAATGGGGTATCATAGATGCAGCTCAGAACCGGATCATTCTAAAGAACAGGCTACTCAAGATCGGAGTCCTTAAATGTGACTATTATGTTTCTATTCCTATAGAAGAAAAACGTGCCGATTATACAAGGAATAAACCCTACTCCATAAACCAGCTTGCGAATGCCAATAAAGTATGGGTAACGATGCTCTCTGCAGAGGGTTATATAAGGGGCAAATACGACGGCTGGTATCAGAATATGAAATCCGACAACAATGAGGGATATCTGATAAAAAAGAACGGGCTTACATTGCCATACGAAGGACTCAATGTATCTTATATGGCCTATCCTTCCGAGATGTCCTGATCTCTCCATCAGCACCTTATCATAATACTATCCATTACGGGGTCCACAGTGGACCCCGTTTTTGTGCTTGACTAAAATTATTATATGATATACCATACATATAATGATAAAAATTTACAGGAGGTTTAATAATGGCAAAAGTACCTTCCCTTACGTGCAGAAAATGTGGAGAACAGATAGATCCTAAGTTCAAAATGTGTCCTTATTGCGGTTCAAAAATCGTTCGTTCCAAACCTGTTGAAAAACGCAGACCAGAACCCGAACCGGAGGAGTATGAAGACGAAGAAGACGAATACGAAGAAGAAATTATAGAAGAATACGATGACGATGCTATAGAAATAGAAGATTCCGAGGACGAGGAAGATTATGGTCCGGACGAAAAAGAATCAGACGAAGAATATGAAGATGAAGATTCGGATGATCTGGGCGAGGATGAAGACGACGAAGATTACGAGGACTACGATGAGGATGAAGACGATGAAGATTACGAGGACTATGATGAAGATGATGATGATGATGATTACGAAGAACCGCCTGCGCGTCCCCGCAGAGGCATGACTTCGCCTATTGTCCGGAAAACAAAAGTATATGATCCTAACTACGATCATTACTATGATGATATCATGCCCGAGATCAACGGAGTCATCAACCGTATCCCTAAAGAAAACATACTGAAGGTTGTCCTGGCTATCGTATTCTTATTGGCAGTTATAACTTACCTTATCTTTTATCTGAGGTGACAAATTATGAAGAAAGTTATTTTAAAAGCCATCGGTATAGATGAAAACGCGAAAAAACAGCGCATAGACGACCCTCTCTGGATGCACCTTTTATGGGGCTACGGAAAGATAGCGGGATTGTTTGTGATAGCTGTCATTTTCGCTATTACCAGCAAACAGCTTAAGGCGACCCTGATCTTTATGCTAATGGTAGCCGCATTGATAGTCGAACATACCATCACGCTGTTAAAGATCTCTTATGGCGATTACATGATAATAGAAGGCCCCTGCTGGTGTACCGACCGGTCACGGAGAGTCGTGAAACTGTTAAAACAGGAAGTTTTCGGGAAAGCGACCATAAACGTAAAAGGCGACAACGACAAGACCTACGAAATGCCTCTCCGGTCGAAAGGATATCCGGACGGAACTAAAGTTAAGGTCTATGCCTTCAGCAACGATATTTTCAAAAAAGATGAAGATACTTTCAGCGTGCCGAACCCGATCTTTATATTAAAGACAAAAAACGTTGACAGATCGCAACGGCAGCCCGACCAGCAATCCCAGACTAAATCGAAATAAACAGTTGCAATATTCCTGTCATATGATATACTATACTTGTTAAATCTTCTATCAATCACAAATGTCAAGAAGCAGTTTCCCATCGCAGGGTGACTGCTTTTTTGATGGAGAAAAATGAAATTCCCCGAAAGGGGCTTTATTTAACGCCCAAAGGGCAGAAAGAGAGGTAACAAGATGATAGGATTAGCAGAAAGAAAATTCGAAGACGAGATCAAGGTGACAGAGGCCATCGAAGAGATGGAGAAAACGATCGACGGACGCTGGGTTCAGAAGAATGCCGTTATGGCAGGAGGAGTTCCCGATGCCCCCATAATCGCAGAGCAGATAGGGCAGAAAATCCCCTTCCCGACGACTTCAGGGTGCGCATATGAACGCAAGTGCGATGCTTCTACAGAGTCCCTTATGGACTGCATGAAGAACACAAAGCTTGTCATTATGTATCCCGGAGACAACGACGAACAGGTTTATCCTGTATCCATTTACGGGCTTGATGCGATGGTAGCAAGGGCCGGATATTCAGGTTCCCCTGTTTTAACTGCAACAGCTCCGAAGAAAGGGGTCAAAGAAATGCCTTCAGCAACAAAGGCGATGATCCTCAACGAGGCATTCCCTCTGTACGCAGGCGACGATAAAGACCAGACAAACCCCACAAGCAACAAGGTGTTCGTATTCCGCTGTGACGAGCAGATCGATTATGTAGGCAGTAGCAACTATGTATACGTAGCGATCAGCGAAGCTAATGCAGCTGTAAAAGAAGCACTCGCGGAGATTTTCCCTAAATTCACTTTCAGGGAAGCAACTCTTTCAAGAGAATTTGCATCTTTTACTTACAATCTCAATGATGCTTCACTTAAAAAACAGCTGGAATCAGCGTTCCTTCAGTGCGGGCTTAACATTCATGATTATGACCCCGTACTCAAGTTCACGACATCGAATATCGGAATAAGCGGCATGAATCTTTACCCTCTTCTTGTGAACGGCAGAACGCAGATGGAAATTGAACTTCCGATCAAACTTGAGCATCGCGGAGATGCTTCCGTAGAAAAGCTCAAGGAGAACGTCCGTAAGATTCTGATGCTCTTCAGGCTTACTCCTCAGAAGATAAACGAGCTCGACGATTTCGAGATCGAATATCCTGAACAGGCGATGAAGAACATCTCGCAGGCAGCAGGACTTCCCCAGAAGACTTTCTTTGAAAGAGCTGAAGGATTCGGTGAGGAATACACAAGCCCTACAGCTCTTGACCTGTATTTTGCCATATGCGATGCACTTGGCGAATACACAGCTAAGGAAACCATAAGCGCGTTCAATAACATGAACTACATGGAGCGCGTGTGCCGGATCTTTTTTGGCGGAGCCCTCGACAAGTACGATATCCCCGGCACAGTTTCTCCTGTAAATTTTAAGACAAGGGGTGTCGCTTAAGCGGCGCCCTGGGCAAGGAGGAAGTTATGCAGAATGCGAAAGTTGTCGACATACGGAGCCACAACCGTGGAAGGATCGTAATCGACGAACCCGATCTGTCAAAGAGAGGGATAATCGATAATGTGAAATTTATGAAAAAGATGTATTTCGGGAAGAACTCTCAGGACAGGCTTTTAGGAGCTTATGAGCTCGCAGCCCTTTGCCTTGACGTAAGCATCAAAGATCTGATGCAGATGCTCCGATAATACAGATCCCCGGTCTTGTTTGACCGGGGATATTTTTTTGAATCATTTCATCGTATCTATGACTACTCTTTCAGCATCTTCTCAAGAACCGAAACCAGCTTTTTAAGTCTTGCAAGATACCCTTTAAGCTGCTCCCTGTCTTTTATGACCGGGTTTTCCTGTTCAACTATCCTTTCAAGTTCGTCCGTATAAACCCCTACATTCCTGTCTATCGGGTCAGCAGGAAGCGATTTTGAAGAAACAGATATCTTGCTCATATCTTCGAATCCCCCAAAAGGGTCATTGCCGTCAGACGTTTCAATATCATCATCCCCGACGTCCTGAAATCCATCAAGATCGGTAAATGCATCCTCTTCGATAAAATTATCTTCGTCTGAGTTTATTTTGGAAGAAGATTTAACAGAAACGGCCGGAGATTCCTTCTGCTTTTTCTCCTCTATCATACGGGTGATCTCCTGTCCTATCCGGGTACTGCTGACTGAATTCGTCCTCAGCTCTTCCTCTGTAGGCTCTTCACCCTCACCCGCAAGCTCAGCAGAACGTTCTTTTAGTTCCCTGATGCCCTCTTCTTCCCAACGTTTTATCTTTTTATACAGTTCCATCTGCTCTTCTTTTGAAAGAGCCGAGGCCCGGCACATGACAGCTATATTGTAACAGCCTTCCATGTTCGCAAGTTCCTGGAGTTCAGGAATAAGACGCATGAGCTGTTCATATCTCAATACCGCTGTGCGCCCCATACCGAAATAATCGGCAACCACATCACGGAGTTTACCTGTATAATCTTTCCTTTTCTTACGGATCTGTTCATACTCATATATAGCCCTTGCCATATCCATAGGCTCATCGGGACGGTTCCTGATATTAGTGGAAATGAGTTTAAGAGTCTTGTCGTCTTCATCATCAGGCATTGCAAAGACGACGCACGGTATAACAGGGTTTGCAAGCTTACCCTCTTCTTTTAGCTTTACCATGGCACGGAACCGCCTGTGCCCGGTAAAGATCTCGTATCTTCCGTCTGATTTCTGAAACACGCCTATCGCCTGGAGATATCCGTCAGCCTCTATGCCCTTCATCAGGGATTCAACACCTTTCATGTTATAGATCTTATCATTTTTAGGGTTTTCATCGATCTGGTCGAGAGGTATGTTCTTAGCCACAAGACCTTCTGTCTGGGCCATGCTCTTCTGCTGTATCTTTTTTATCATATTAGCGTTCTTTGAATTGGCAAATTTGTTTGACGCCATAACTATTTCCTCCTTAATCTACTCTCCCATCCTGGAAAGGATCTCCTCTGTCAGCTTCTCATAATCCTTAGCAACCGGTCTTCTCGGCCTGTAATAACATATAGGCCTTCCATACATTTCCGCGTGGAGCATATCCTCGGATCTTCTTATCGTTGTTTCAAATACTGTAGTACCCAAAGCCTCTTTATTGTTTTCTATGATGTATTCGGCGAGGGTCCGGTTCGAATCCACAAAATTGAAGAATACGCCCATTATCTTAAGGCCGACATTATCCGCCGCCCTAATCTGCTGGACAGTGTCAAGCAATAATCCATAGCCCTTAAGGCTGCTTGCAGCAGGCGTCGCAGGCACGATCACATAATCAGCTGCAGAGAGCGTGCACAGAGTCATGTTGCTCAAGTTGGCCGGGCAGTCGAACAGACAATAATCATATCCATCCCTGACTTCGTCCAGCATCTTCTTCATTATGCCCGTGTCCTTTATATTGACCATATCCACGCCCATATCCCCGGGTATCAGATATATCTCGGTCTCCCTGATCTTTCCCCTGTATTCCACAAGAGCCCTGACTGCTATATCCTTGGCTTTCTTCTTTTTCTTTAAAAAGCTTGTGACCGTATATTTAGCAGGCTCATCATAATTGATCATAAGATAATCGGTAGTGTTACACTGACTGTCGCAGTCAACGACAAGAACCTTCTTCCCATATTTCTTTTCAAGGAAAGCTGCTATATTCACTACGCTCGTTGTCTTTCCGACCCCGCCCTTCTGATTGAAAACAGCAATGCTTTTCAATACGCGTCCCTCCTCTCTTTTTTTCAAGGCATATTATACGCATATTAACATAAAGCTGTCAAATAAATGTTTGCAAAACTATGAATACGGCGATAAAGATGCATAATACTGCAACATATTGACATATAACTGTTATTATATGTATACTATCTCATATAATATGGAAAGGAGATTATTCATATGAGTATGAGCATCGGCGTAGATGTCGGAAATTACGACACAAAGACCCAGCACACCACTATGCCAAGCGGCTTTTCTGTCTATGCAGCAAAGCCCCGGCTTGATAAAGATTATCTTTTTTATGAAGGCAGGTACTACCTCCCATCTATGACCAGGATAGAATATGTCAAGGATAAAACAGAAAATGACCAGTGTCTGATCCTTACCCTATTCGGTATCGCGAGGGAGATCATCTATCAGGCAAACGACAAACTTGCCAAGGACGGCATCAAGGAGCCTTCAGACAAAGATCTGCAGGAATATGCAGATGAGATACGGATAATAAAGCTCGGCGTAGGGCTCCCGGTCGGCGATTTCAGCATCCTTGAACCAAAAACAAAACAATACTATGTAGACAGGCTTTCGGGAGGCGTTGAGTTCACGTACCGCGACATCAGCTTCAACCTTTCTGTTGAAAAGTGCGTGGTATTTCCACAGGACATACTCCCCGTTTGTGGAAATCCGGAATGCGGAATTGTCAACGACTATTCCAAATATGTGATAATCGGGATAGGCGGGCAGACGGTAGATATCGTTCCTATCATAGGCGGAAAACCTGCTGTTGACAAGTGCATCTCAGACAGGCGCGGCGTCCGCAACATGTTCTCTGGCATTATCGGGATGCTTGACAATAACTTCGGGACTACCATCGGCGAGGATACCGTAGATGACGTTCTGAGAGGAAGGAAAACTCCGCTCCCGGATGAAATGGTACAGGCTATAAATAACTATGCCGAAAATCATGCCGGCGAACTACTCAACATATGTGCCACCAAAAATATAAACTTCATAGAATATCCTGTTGTGTTCTTCGGAGGTGGATCCCTGCTGCTCAGGCCTTTCCTCGAAGAATGCCAGCAACTGAAGAAGTTCGAGTTTATAGAGGATGTGAACGGCAACGCCAAATATTACGCATCCTACGCAGGAAAGTGAGGTGACAAAAATGTCAGAATCCAAATTTTCCCTGCTGCTGGACGAGAATAAACCCGAACAGAAAATATGCGAGCGTTTCCTCAATATATGCGGGCGCAGAAAAAAGAGCCGCGTAGTGAGTTTTCTTGTGGAATACTTCCTCGACAGCTTCGGTCTCGATATAGAAGACCTGACCATAGACGATATAGAACAGATAATGAATGTCTATCCCGTGATAAAGAAGATGCCATCCTTCAGAGGAAACAGCGGGATACTTGAATCGGCAAATGAGATATCACAGGCCATAAAAGGTGTGCCGGTCATCACAAATGAAATAAATACCGCAAAAGGATCAGATATAAAAAGAAACAGACCTGTCCCGTCAGTCAATGCAAGCAAAGCATCAGACGATACAGAAGGAACCAATCAGAAAGGTTTTACTGCACTGGAAGCTTTCGGTTTCAAGCCAGAATAACAAATAATTCATTACTGTGGATACCAAAACCGGCCAGAACGACCAGAACGGCTCCTTAAAAACGAATAAATATTCGATTGTAAAACTATTATTATTTAGATATACTATACATATAATATCAAGACGGAACGATCAATGTTTCATATCATGCCGCAATGCGGCGAAGGAGGTATAAAAATGGTTAGAACCGGAAAGGACCGTCTGGTCTACACTGCAAGGAAGAAGCTTCAGTCCCTGGTTGCCGTGCTCGTTGCCGCTTTTGGGTGCATGACATGCAGTTATGCAACAGATGCTTTTGACACAGCAGGCACAGTCGCAAACAATCTGGGGGATAAGCTCTTCACTCTTGCTGAGGTGTTATTCCCTCTCGCTCTTATCATCTGTCTGCTGTTGATCTTATTCGCACATGATGAGCGCGTGATCAAGGGAGCATGGAAAGGCATGGCTCTTACATGCGTTGCCTTCGCTATGATCTATCTCGTACATCAGGGAACGATCGTAACGACCATAGAGAACCTGTTCGGCGGTGGCGGTGGCTGACGACCGGCCGACAAAAGAACACATATCAAACGGGTGGCATTTTTCGGATGTTGCCCGTTTTTTTTGAAAAATATGTCAAGGGAGATAACTTATGAGAACGAAATCATACAACCCTCTTTTGTATTACAAGGATAAAAAAAAGAAATGGAACCTATGGTCTGCCATCGCCTGCGCAGGGCTGATCCTGTTATATCCTCTTTTACATTTATCTTATGCGATAGACATAGGTAAATTTATAGAATTCTGCAGGCACCCCGCACAGAGCATCACTGACGAGATACTTCAGGGTCTTTTCGGGGCAGTCATTTCCATAATAACCTCCTTACTCACCAAACTCGTTTCAGCAACGGTCGATCCTTTCGGACCATCCACAACCAAATTTGTATCCATGCTGGGTTCTGAGGATATGGCAAAAATGTTCGAAAAGACGGCGGTAGCATTTGGCGCAGCTCTCGCAACCGTCCTGTTCCTCATAGGGCTGCTTACGTTCTTCTGGAACAGCAAGGATGCGAGGGATACTCCTTTCCAGCTGTTTGCGAGATACGTAATCGCAATGTTCTTTATATACGAATCGACCAACATAGTCCAGATATTCCTGGATGTAGCCGACACGGTATGGAGCATCTGTATATCGCTGGGAACCGACAGGAGCCTGAAATTTGAAGACTTCGTCTGCGGAACATATGCCGAAACAGCAAAATCCGCCACGATACTCGGAGTTACCATAGCCAACCCCGGGCTGAATCCTTTCGGCGTCATAATATCGTTCGTAATCCTGGCTATGACATGGGCTCTGCTCAAAGGTTACTTAAGGCTTTACATAGAGATAGTAGAACGCTACATAGTCGTAATGCTCATGTACTATTTTTTCGCTGCAGCAGCAGCGACAGTGGTTTCAAAAAATTCCGTTTCTATACTCAAATCATACTTCCGGATGCTCGGAGCACAGCTGTTCCTGCTGATGACGAACCTTCTTTTCGTGAGGGTTTTCGTGTCGCTTCTGGTAGCGGGGACATTCACCAAATCCCTGCCGAACTTCGTATTCGGACTTGCATTCCTGAGAACATGCCAAAGAATAGACTCGTACATGGCATCCATGGGGATAAATGTCGCACAGACAGGATCGAGCCTTGCCGATACGATGCTAGGTTCCGGCAGGATGATACTCGGAGGTTTAAGAGCTGCAAACCAGGCAAGATACAATGCAGGTGCGATGATAAGGGATGCAGGCATAGCGTCCGGAAATCCCGGGCTTATGAGCGCAGGTGCAACGATCGCGACAGGTTTCGGAAGAGGCGCACAGCAATCACCTGTTGACACATTGAACGTAGGCAAGGATGCAACCAAAAGAAAGATATATGCAGAAGGCGGACAGAAAAACCCCGGTTCTTGGGGAGCAGATGCTCAGACCGGTTCAAAACTCTGGAAGGACTATCTCAATAACAACACTTCTTCCGATGCAAGGAACGCCGTCAACTTCATGAATGACAAGAGCAAGCTTGAAGGTGCTCAGGAAATGCTCAGGGAAGCAGGCGAAAAGAACCTTGTCCTTGACAGTATAGACGAATCAGGGATCGGCTCCGGCAAGGGACTCGCATTCAAGGGACATCTCGAAGACGATCAGGGCAACATCGTGGGAGAAGCCGGAGAAGTCACAGGCGTTCTCAGCGGTACGGACAAAGACGGCAGCACACTGCTTAATAACGGCATCCACATGACCACCGCTTCAAACCTCGAACAGGGAACCACATTGAAACGTGACGATGCTTCCGGAATGACCATCGACAACATGGCTAAGGCGACAGGCATAAACGGTCTGCTCAACAATGATAAATCAGGGCAGGCCCTTAAAGGACAGATAGATTCCATAACCATGCAGGGACGCGGCAACATGGTGCTTAAGAACAAAAATAATGAACAGATAGGCCTTGTCAGCACTAACGGAAAAGGTGCGCAGAGGCTTTACCAGAGCGCCGACCTTGCAAGTGCTGCTTCAGGTATCAAGCCTGACTCGAAATCAAACAGTCCTGTCACATCACTTCCTATCATGTCCAGCAAAGATGCAAAGAAAGCACTTGAAAGCACCGGCCTTCAGCTGCTGAACAAACCTACAGAACACGCTAAGGGAGTATGGGTAGCACAAGGCAAACTTAACGGTGAATCGGCTATCAGAAGGGTCGCATTCAAAGATCTGGCATCAGCTGGTTCAGCAATGCCTACAGACGCAAAGAATTATAAGATGCCTACTTTCGGAGGCAAAGGCTATGTAGGGATCTCGATCGAGAACAAACCTATCACTGCATCTAACATGGCAGGCAAGCTGACAGTAAATGAAGGAGCAGGCAACGGATCAGGAGGAGCACAGCCGAACAAGGAGCCTGTCAGCACCCCTATGCCGCAATCAGTTCCTGCTAAGCCTCAGAGCACCCCTGCTCCGGACACCGCTCCGCTTACTACGCCGTCGAGCCCCATACCGGGCGGAGGTGAGGACTTCGTACCAGACATGCCGGAAAGAACTCCTAACGGGACATTACCGTCAGGTACACTTTCAGAAGAGTACGCCGATGATACTATGCACGGAGGCAAGACGATTGAAACCATCCCTTCCGATTTTGATGAAGCGTATCTGCACAGCATAGAAACTGAAAGCGAAAAATACGGGAATTCTGACGCTTACGAAACAGGGTTCGAAGAAAATGATGACGACGGAGGAAATTCCAAATATTCTACGATCACCGAAGAACCCTCTGCAGAGGAAATGGAAGTTGCCGAAAGCAGCGCATATGAGGACGACTTTGAATATGAAGACGAGTTTGCCGGGGACGGCATACCGGATGATGACGGCAGCTACTTAGACGGAGATGACGGTTATCCCGGAGATATGGAACCGGACATCAACCATTATCCTGATATGCCAGTAGACGAAAAACCGGATGCACCGGTTGATTAAGGAGAAAAGCCATGTCCGATATGTATGACAGCACCGAAGGCCAGAAAAAAAATGACGAACACTGGGAAGACCTTCCGGGCGAAGCCAGGCAGATTCAGAATGATTACAACAACATAAACAAACTTCTGCATAATACCGGTGGATACGGAGCTGAAGGCGGCGCAAATGCCGCCTCGTCAGCCGGACAGCAGGCAGCAGGAGCTGCGGCCGAAGCGGGAGGCGCGGTGGCTGGTGGCGCCGCAGCGAATGCCGGAGCCGAAGCGGCCGCCGGAGCTGCAGAAGCGGCAGGCACAGCAGGAGCAGAAGCGGCGGGAGGTGCCGCAGCAGAAGCCGGAGCCGAAACAGCCATACAGGCAGCAGGAGCTGCGGCAGCCCCTGAAACGGCGGGATTATCTTATGTTGCAGCCGTAGCCATAGCCGCAGGCCTGAAAGCGGCAAAATCAGGGGCAAAGGAAATCTCCGGCATATTCGAAAAAGGTTCTGCTGAAGAGGATTACAAGATATTCAGTGCAGGAAGCGTGATCGCCCTGATAATACTTATAATCTTTGTCGCAGTGATCTGTGGGACATCCATCAGAAGGAACACATCATCCCACATAGAAAACCATACAGAAACACAATACGGGAACCAGGAAGATGAACCCCACGCCGACGATAATTATAAGTTCACGAACGACGAACCGGAAAACATCAAAGAAGAGTACGATTACGACGTGCCTAACAAGGTCGCAGCTCTGAAATATAAAGATGCTACGAACACAGCCGTTAAAAAGGCGTTCACGGAACAGATGATATCCATTGTAGACGTCCTTGATTCTTATGCCCAGTCCCTTTACGGTATCATCAAAAGCCTTATCGACGGTTATGTGTATGCCAAGGAAGACCGCAAGCTTACGATAAAAAGCCTTTATGAAAACCCCTATCCTTACAGTACGGCTAAAAGCGGCGGCTCGTTTTACAAAATAGGCAACTATCTCGCCGCCATGGGTTTCGGCGGGGATGCTTACGGGGTATTCGAGGAGGAAGGATACTCTGCCATGCCTGAAGACAAGATAAACGATGACCTGAACTTCGATGAAGTGAACGCAGTCATGACGGAAGGCAATAAATACAATACCGATAACAGCAAGCTCGAAGAATACATAAAGCTCTTCACTGAATCAGAAAAAGCGATGAGCAACATGTACGAGATGAAAGCGGTAACGACATTCTACGGTTATTATTATCTGGATGTAGAAGAAGATGACGGAGAAGGAGGTACCAGAACCGTCACAAAGAAATTCAGGACAGGAGACCACGAAAAAAGTCCTGAAGGGCCCAAAGAAGAAGCTGAATCTAAAGGTTCAGAGATAGAATATCCCATACATTATTATTTCAAGATCACAGTCAAACCTTTCGGACTGCATGAACTTTATGAGCTTTCGGGAGCGAACCCGAAAGCAAAATTCCAGTTCAAGTACCACACTAACATAGAACATCTTGACACTATAGAGCAATACGACAGACTCTGGTGCAGAATGGATGAGGACGGTGACGGAACTATAACAAAAGAGGAAAACTACCTCGGACCGTCATACGCTGATAAGAGGGATCATACGAGTACGATATTCGGCGAGGGGATGGACATGGAAGGGAACTCCTCGCCTGTCACGACGGGCAGAAGTGCGTGGGTCTATATCCCTGTAGAAGATCAGCTCGACCCCAAAAGCCTTTCGGCAAAGATCAAACGTGGTTATAGAGATGATGATGACGATGACGGCGGAGATGATGATGACGACGGCCGGCGCATGGGCTTGAGGGAATGGTTCATCGACAAAGCTATCAAGAACTGCTATTACTCCCAGGACGGAGACAAGCGATTGGGCCAATATGTCGATGGTCCTCAGGGCAGGAAAAGATGTTTCGATTGTTCCGGTCTCGTTTACTGCGGATACAAAGAAGTACTGGGCATGACCTTCGGCATGAACACTGCCGAACAGATAGCTAACCTTGAAGGCCAGAAGAAAGTCATCATGTACAACAGCGATTTCGATGAATCCAAGCTGAGGGTCGGAGATCTGCTGTATTACAAACACCCTGGCGGAGGAAGACATGTAAAAGTGTACGTGGGTGCAGGCGATGATTTCCAATATAAATACGTGCATGCCTCTACCCCGTCTACCGGCGTAGTAGGATCCAATACAGGTTACGCATCAGATCTGTACTGCGTTGCAAGACCTTTGGGCGGAGGAGATGGAGGAGATGAAGACTGGGATCTGCTATCCCGCATAATATATTGTGAAGCAGGCAACCAGGGAGATGACGGTATGGTCGCCGTCGGGGAAGTGGTCATGAACAGGGTTAACAGTCCTCTTTTCCCTAATACTATCCACGATGTGGCCTATGCTCCCAACCAGTTCGCATCCAAGAGCCGCTGGTACGATCCTAAATGGGCTCCGTCGCCGGAAGCGATAAATGTCGCTCAGAGAGTCATAGCAGGAGAAAGATTATGGTATGAGCCTACAGTGATAGGTTTCAAGGTAGCCAACGATACTAATCCATGGAACGGATGGACATGGTACGCCCATCTCGGTGCCCATAATTTCTATACCAAAGGCTGGTAAGATCAGATTTGATAGCTGTTCATCATTTGGGTTATAATACATGTAGTTGAAGATATTTTATTACGAAAGGAAAAACATGAAAAAAGGAACAATTATTAAAATAATCATATGCGTTGCCATCCTTATAGCAGCGATAATATTTTATATCGTCAATACAAGGGAAGAACAGGACGGTTTGCTGGAAACTGATCACGAACAGAAAGAGCATATAGATCCGGATATAAAAGATTACTATTCAGAAGAGGATCTTGCCGAAGCAGAACAATATATCGCAGACCAGCCACCCCGTGTGAACATATACGACCCACAAGGTCTTACTGAAGAAAGGAAATTCTTCCCTTATCAGACGCGGTATAAACTCCCGGAACTGCTGATGAACTTTCTGGTGGCAAACGACATAAGGGACGAAATACAAGTGACGGTAATAAGAGGTAGCGTGGTAGAAGAAGACAACGGTGATCGGTCTTTTGCTGTATCTGTTGACAGTATCCCTGAAAAAGCAGTCGAGATTTCATATTCCGCATCGGATGATTCATTCGGTTTTAATTTAACGAACACAGAGGATGTAAAGCTTGAAGGAAGCATGGATGACGCCGACCCTGAATCCTGGCTGCTTACTAAAGACCAGATAAGCGCGGATGACCCCGATGAGATCGAAAGAGAAAAATATATCGAGGAGAGAGCGAAATACTACGAAGAACATCCCGATGAAGCGACGGATGGCAGCAAGATCGAAGATAACAGCAATAGAAACGGCACAGAAAACATCGTAATCACAGAAGAAACAAAAGAAGCCAAACCATCCGACCAAAACATTGTGATCATAGAAGAAAACTGAAATCCATTCCTTTTCCGGGGTCCACAGTGGACCCCGTCTTTTGCGTCAAATAAATTTCGGACTTATCCTATTTATCCTTATCATCGTACCGTTACAATCGAATAAATTTTCTGAAAACATATTGAATAAATAATGTTTTAATGGTATAGTATACCTACGATAACATTATATGTATACTATCTGTTTAAGGGGTTGTTTATGGCAAGGAACGATGATAACGGAGAACCGATCATATATTTCATACCGGAAAACATACTGCAAAGCCGCAGGATAATGTCTTTCAGACGTCGGAACCTTATAGAAGGAGCTATTTCCGCGGTTGCACTCGGACTTATCATATACCAGGTACCGTTTGTCCCCAGAGTGAAAGCTATCATAACTGTCTGCATGTGTCTTGCGGTTTTCGTGGTAAATCTTCTGGGGATAAAGAACATGAGCATATCAGAAGTCGTTTCCGACTTCATTTACTATAAGAAACACAAGGCATTATATCACTTAAGGAGTATCAACAATGCAAAGAAGATCTCAAGGAACTCAAAGACCGGACGCGTCGCAACAGCGGTCAACGAATCCGGCGCAGAAAAGATCGTCAGGATCGCCAAAGAAAAATACAACAGCTACAAAGAAGGCGACTTCGACAAGAAACGTAGTTCCGGCAGCAAGAAAAAAGCAAAAAAGCCCGTCCACAGGAAAACCAGAAAATAAAAAGGCAGTAAAGCCTGTCAAGAATAACAAAACCAGTTCCAAACAAAGCCTGTTTGAGAAACTGGTATCCAAAAGGAAGCCTGCGGCTTCTGATAAAGCAGCAAAAGACGATAAAAAGTTAAAAAAAGAACAGCAGAAAGTCAAAGCAAAAGAAGCCAGGGAAAATAAAAATAAACAGCGCAGACAAAAAAAAGAAGATAACGAAGCCCGGTTCTTCAGTCAGGAATTCATAGGGATAGACACTATCCTTGGAAATACTGTGTTCTTAAAAGACGGTTCTGCTGTGGGAATAATGGAAATAATCCCTGTCAATTTCTATCAGCGCTCCTTTAAGGAACAGAATTCCATAACCGAGACTTTTAAAGGGTTCTTCAGAATAGCTCCAGGCAAAGTCCATTTTAAGGTAAGGACTGAAGAGACGGATATATCCCGCGTCATATACAATATCCGCGAGAGCAACAAGAACGAAACGGACCCGATGGTAAAAGAGCAGGTGGATGATTATATAAACAACATCCGCGCTATCCAGACAGGGGATACCCTCTGTCAGAAATTCTATGTCATTTACGAATATGAGGGCGACATCAACGGCAAGAAGAGCAATGACATGCAGGAGATCGCGATGGCGATGAACAATACACGGGAACACCTCAAAGGAGTATTCCGGTCAGCAGGGAACCTTGTAGCAGATGTGCCCAACGAAGCATTCCATGTGTGCGATATCCTTTATAAATTCTTCAACCCTAATTCATCCCTTGAGGAACCCCTCGAACTGAGGATGGCAAGGATAAACAACGATGCAGAGAGATATAACGCATCGGTCCCTGAAAAAAAACAGAGGGAAGTAGAACATTCGGATTATATAGCGCCCCGTGGCATTGATGTAAGGCACCACGACTATGTCGTGGTGGACGGTCAGTACCACACCTTTATCATGCTCCGGGATAACGGATACCCCGGGAGGGTCAACAGCGGATGGATAGACGGGCTCGGAAAGGGTAAAGGCATAGACATAGACATAATCTCAACAAGGCTCAACCACGACCGTACCCTCAGCGCCCTGGAACAGTATAACAGGATCACAAGGGTCAGGGCAAACAACAACCAGTTCAATACGGAAAAATTCGAGGATATGGCCAGATCCGTAAATAACGTCAGCTTCGTGACAACTTCGATGAAGACAGGGGACGAAGATCTTTTCGACGTGATGATAATAATCACCGTAAGGGACAACGACTATAAGAGCATGATGTACACAAGGGATTCACTCATCAAGAAGCTCCAGTCAAGGTCTCTGTATACTAACGACAGCTACATGAACGCTGCAAAGCTATACCGGATGACCATGCCTTTTATGAACGTGAGCGCGGCCCTGTTTAACAGATGCAAGCACAATTTCCTCACTTCGAGCATGGCAAGCCTGTACTGTTTTACTGCTTATGAGCTTTTCGACGAGACAGGGTATGTGCTCGGGACTAATGCTGTCAACAATACCCTCGTCGCTATAAACAACTTCAATACGAAGAGGTATGCAAACGCCAACATCCTCGTGCTCGGGACCTCCGGTTCAGGTAAAACGTATACCACGGAAATGATAGCATACAGGATGAGGATGCAGGGAGTGCGTACCATATTCATCCTGCCTACAAAAGGGCGCGAGGATTATCTGGGCGGATGCCAGAACATACACGGTACGTTCATAACACTGTCCCCTTCAAGCCCCCATTGCGTGAACATCATGGCGATAAGGCCGGAAGCATCGCTTAAGGAAGAATCATATACGGACGGGGACGATCCCGACTTTCAGGAAGTATCTAAATTATCCCTTCTTTCAAGCAAGATCACTTCCGTCATCGTGTTCATACAGCTGCTTATGGGCGATGAAAAGATGACACTCGAAGAAGAATCCCAGCTCGGGATATACATATCCGAACTGTACGGTGAGTTCGGGATAACAAATTCCAACAGCTCCATATGGGAAGACAGGGAGAACGGCATACTTAAGCAGATGCCGGTCATCGGCGACCTTTACCAGAAGATACTTGATGAACCAAAGCTTTCGAGAATAGCATCGCTCCTTGCCCTTATAGTCAAAGGCGATTACAAATCCCTGAACCGGCAGACTAATGTTGACCTCACGAATAAATACATTGTGTTCGACATAGACGATGCGACGATAAACGAAAGGATGCTCCCGGCGTTCCTCTATGTCGCATTCGACTGCGCATATTCAATGGCAAAGGAGAACAACCAGAAGATGGACGCCGTATTTATGGATGAGGTCTGGAAGATGATGACTAACGACCGGTGTGCGAAACAGGTCAAGCAGATGGTCAAGCTGATAAGGGCGTACGGTTCCTGCGTAGTCATCACGACACAGGACATCGAGGACTTCCTCGGGAAGCAGAGCGAGTTCGGTGCATCCGTGCTCAACAACACCGAGATCAAGATATTCATGAAACTGACGGAAAAGGAAGTGCGCTCCATATCGGAATACATGGATTTCACGGACGAAGATAAAAAGACGCTGATGAACCTTTATCATCAGGGGATGATCTTCTCCAACGGAGATAAAGTTATCTGTAACTTCATATCGAGCGACAGGGAACAGAGAGCGTTCACTACTGATATAAACCTCCGCCGGCAGTACGCCGAGGAGAAGCGGCAAAAGGCATTAGCCGAAAGAAAAGCGGCAGATAAAAAAGTGACAGTAAAAAGAAAGAAAATGACACAAAAACAGCCATAAAGGAAATAAAAAAGTCGGCAACTTTCATTAGAATCAAAATCAGGACAAAAAATTATGAAGATCTGGCGAGAAATGATGCCGACTGTAAGTTACGGATATAAAAGCGATAGTAACAGACAAAAAAGTGACAGTAACGGATAAATAAAAACCACAAAGAAAATGGAGGGAAACCATATGCAGGACGTTATAACTCTTAACACAGTAGGAGAAGCAGCGGTGATAAAAAGCCTTGTAGCTAACTTCGGATGTATCACTTTTTCGCAGGCGATGGCTATATGTAACAACGACAGGGATAGGACAACCCGGATATGCAAATACCTTGAAAGAAACAGACTGGCAAAACGCGACGACCAGGAGCTCCTTGTCAGGGCGTTCTTCGCCCCCTCGGATATGGTAGATTCATCCGTGACGGACTGCCTCTGGGTAGCTATAAACAAAGCCCTGTATAAAGGCGAAGAAGGGAGGATCCATATAGACCACGATACCATGCTCGGCTGCAACCGTCTGAACAGGACAGTCCAGGTATCGTTCGTGTATGACGGCATCAGCTGCAATGTCATCTATGCCGACGAAGCTTCGCTCCCGTCCGTAAAAGATTTTATGATAGAGGCCTATGGCCGGAAAACACCTGAGAAAATGGGCGGTATCCGTTTCATAATAGCAGTCCGCGACCTTTCGCTCGTGGCAACGCTACGGGAATCCGAACTGCCTGAAAGCCTGAAGGTATCAGCGGCATTTTTAGAGGGAGAAGTATACAGTGTGCCTAAGATAAAATTCCTTAAGATCAACGGATAAAAACAAGAATCCATAATGTTTTGAATAATAAAAATCCTGTTCAAAACATTATGGCAGAATGCAAATAAAAATATAGCCCAAACATAATATATTAAATACCTCAAACCCTTGAAATTACAAAGCATTGTCCTAAAAATCAGAACGGTGTTGGGAAAAGGTAGGTGCCAGCAACTACCCGACCAACGCACAACCACAGCACGGCACACCAAAGAATAAAGCAGGCGACATATAAACAGAACGAAGCAGATCCAAACGGAACGAATAAGTACATAAAAACAGAATGCGAATAGGACGGAATAAACAGAAAGCCAAGAAGAAAAACAGAAGGAATGAGGGTAAGCAACACGGAGAGCCGAAAAGGATAATCACAGATGGGGAATACGAAGAAGAACTACAAAAAAGGGACAAGACACGAACTGATAAAAATGATACTGACCTGCGGAAACATACCGTGGGAATCGCTTGCTGTCGCTTGCGGGAATCCCGAAGTAAAAAAAATGAAAATACGCGAAATGGCAAAAGAAGGCGTGCTCGAAACCGTAAAGGTAAGGAACAACCGCCGTGTATATACCCTTGTGTGCCTGTCGAACTATAACCGCGATAAGGAACTGTTTGCCCCGTATCACACCCAAGAAGAGATAAGCGCATATGAGACCTACGGCTATACGGATAATAAAAAAGCGAGGTATTCAGCCGGTACAGATTCCTTGAGGGTCATAGCAAATAATGAGATAACTATCCTGATGTACGAGGCAGGCTTCGGGGCCTGCCCGTCCGGGAAGATAAAACTGAACAGCAATATACCTGTCGATGACGGAAATACATATTACTATACATCAAGGGAACTAAGGAGATATACGGGGTATAAAGCAGATGTAGTAAAATCCGCAGAGCCCGAAAATAATAAATTCACGGAAAAGAAGATAAGCAATTCAAGGATATCCGGCCTGCTCGTAAGCCCGGGAGGGATATACGCGGTATATAACATCGGCAGGTCAGCAAAGGACTGGTACAGATCAGCCGAATATAAATTCAAGATATTCCTCGAACGCATGCTTGCCGAAAGAATGACCGTACCTCAAGGTTCGGACTCTGCAATGCTGTATGCGGAAAAATACGATACCTACATTCCGCTTATACAAGGCGGTGAGGATTCAGCCAACGCTTTCGATAACATAAACTCGGCTTTCCGGAAGACATATATCCTCCCTTATTCCAAAGAGGGCAGGGAACTTACACGGCTGATGTCAGAAAAGAATTGGAAGAGCCGTCTCCTTGCAAGATACGCGCCTAAATTCAGAATAGACACATCAGATATACGCGTGGACTGTGACGCCTGTATGGACAAGACGTATATATGCCTGTTCATGGCACCCGAACTCATGCGTTATAAGAGGTTCCTGACATGGGCACAGGAATCGTATGAAAACGACCCCGGCTCGAAAAACAGCTACGTGGTCATATGCTTCGATTTTCAGACAGACTTCGTAAAAAAGACAGCCGGAAGATACTGCCGCGTAATGACAGCGAAACTATCCGACTATATCGGAGAGCTGAACGAAATAAAAAGAAAAGAACAGGAAAAATGCTGAGGATAAGTGAAGAAGAGTATCAGAAGATAACAGGAAGGAAAACCGCAAAGCCGGAAACTGCTGTTCGGTCTTATACAGCAATGCGCTCGTGGGAAACAGGAAAGGCATTTGAAGACCTTATAGAACTCCAGTGTGATATCTATAAAAAATCAGGGGTTGCGGTCATAGACAAGATACCCGAACCGTTCCTCGTACAGAAAAAGGAAAGAAACGGAATGTTCACGGGAAGATTTACCGCACGGAAGGCTCAGCCCGACTTTCAGGGGACAGTCTCCGGCGGGAGATCCATTCTGATAGAAGCTAAGAGCACTGCAAAAGACAGAATAAGCATATCCGTCCTGACCGAAACCCAGCAGAACATGCTTAAAGCGCACTCCGGTTTAGGGGCTATGTGCATGGTGGCCTGCCGTATAGGAAACAGTGACTTCTGCGTGCCGTGGGACGAATGGGACAGCATGGAAAGAACCCTCGGACACAGATATGCCACAGCCTCCGAATTAAAAAGGCTCGGGTTTGAGATAACAGCGGCAAGGAACAACCCTCTTCCGTTCATAGAGACATATAAAAGATGGGAAAAGGAAAAAACAGAAGAGATTAAAAGGGCATAAAGTCTAAAGAGGCGCCCTTGTAAATCAGTCCACACCCCTATCTCTTCACTGTAATTTTATCATCACGCCGGCAGACCCGTCAAAAAAAAGTTTGCTGCGGTCAGCAGGATTTCGGCAGATGATATATAATACATATAAAACGGTCAAAACATCACACAGCACTCCGGGGTCCACAGTAGACCCCAAACAGAAAACACAGAAAGGAGCCCGAAAATGGCAGCAATAAAACCGACAGCAAGACCATCAGTAAAGATAACAGGAGAATGTTCCGGGATCAGCAGGGAACTCTATGAATTCATAAAACATTACATACTCGAACACGGCTATGCACCCACCTATAAGGAAATGGCGGACGGCATGGAGAAAAGCACCTCGACTATATTCTTTCACATGGACAAGCTGATAAGCAGCGGTCTGGTAGAAACAGACGATCCAGGCTCGCCCAGGGCGATAAGGATACCGGACATCAGGATGTCAGAAAAAGCACCCAAAGGAAGGAGATGACTGCCATATGATGTTCCTGCTGCTGTTCATATTCACTTCCGCTTTCATCGCTATGCTCGCCATCGCTGACGACATGGCGAAGAAAAGAGATAAAGATGCAAGGGAAATGTATTCATCCATATATAGCTCAGATATAAGGAGACAGTCCTACGATGTTAACCGTTAGTATCGGCCTGGCGATCATAGCCGTGCTCATAACAGCCGCGTTCATATCAAAGAAGAGGCTTAAGGATATACCTGAAGGCAAAAAAGAGAAGAAGAGCCTCATCACTAAGGAGACACTGCTGTTTTATGGAAAAGGGCTCGGCGCAGGCGCTATGGCCGGAACAGCCGTAATCATCATAATGAAGATAAGTCATCCGGCGCTTGCAGTGCTGATGATAACCGCATGCACAGCAGCAGGGTTTGCCATGGCGCTAATAACTAAAAAAAGGCTTAACAAGAAAGAAGAGGAAAGGATAGACCGGTTTTCTAAGGAAGTCTACGGGGCATACGCTCTGGCAAAGAAATCCTACGAAGAACTTGACGGCAACGGAGACATACAGTTCACACAGCTGGAGCTCCGCAGGCTCGATCCGATCCTGACAGCCTTCGAGATATACGAGCAGCAGCTGAAAAGCGGAAGGGTCGATAACGACGCCGCAGAAAAACTCAGACAGCTTGCAGATGAAATGGCCGCCATAAACGAGGCCCGCATGAAGCGCAGCAACATGAACACAGGGGATAAGGACGCACGCAGGGAAAAACAGGACAGCAGAAGTAATCCCGCAGGCCGGAAGAAAGACAGGCAACAGCAAGCGCCCTCATATTTCAAAGGCTGCAAGGACGCAGAATCAGTCAAGGCGCGGTACAGGAACCTATGCAGGACATTCCATCCCGACACCGGCTCAGGGGATGCGGATTCGTTCAGGGAGATGAACGAGGAGTATCACCGCCTGTTAAAAAAGTACGCAAAAGAAGCATAACCCCTTACATATAGATCATATCCTATCATAGGATAACCCGTCAAAATAAGTTACCGTATCGAAAGGAAAAGCCATGAAAAAGATAAGATTCATAACAGCCCTGCTGATAATAGCACTCGTCCCGGCGCTAGTCTCCGGCTGCGCCATCACAGACAAGATAGACGCAAAAGTATACGAGGACATATCGAACGCCGAAAGCCTGACGCTCACACGTTCGGGTGGAAAATACGAGGCAGCGGCAAAGACCACAGTGGACGGAAACATAACCGAGACCACCACAGCTACGCTGTCATCCAGATGGGAAGTGGAGATGGATCCCTATACTCCCGGGTTCACTGTATGGGAGACCGAAAACGGCTACGCGATAAAAGCCTCGGCGCTCGATACGGAACTGTACCCTCCTGAAACATATGCGGCCGCCCAGATCAGCGAGCCGGCAGACATAGAGCCTGCCACAGAGAGTGATCCTGGATACAGCGGAGAGGAGACCTACATAGAAGACGGAGGCAGTGTCGACCTTACCAGCGGAGAAGATTATACGTCAGAAGACTACACCGAAACAGAGCCTTATACCGAATCTTACGAGATCGGGATTGAACAGGAAGACGGAAATAATCCGCTGGCAGGGCTTGCCATTCCCGAAAACATAAGCATGCCGCTTGCGATCATGATCGTGACTGTTATGCTTGCCTTATCCTTCCTCATGCTCATCTCATTCTGGGTCATATTCGAAAAAGCCGGTATAGCAGGCTGGAAAGTGCTGATACCTGTTTACAGCACATATCTCCTGTGGAAGATAGCAACAGGCAACGGCTGGCTGTTCCTGCTTATGCTGATACCTGTGGTAGGAGAACTGACAATATTCTATCTCTACTGGAAACTGAACGAGGCATACGGCGGAGGGATACCCTCATACATACTCATGATCATACTCCCGTTCTTCGTATTCCCCGTAATGGCGTTCGACGGTACGTTCTATACCGGGCCTCTTGCCACGGAGGGATAGAGGATGTCAGGGCCGATAAAAGGGGAGATGCGGCTGTCACGCGGCAGCGGCAATGAAGGCAGAAGCGGTAATATTAAGAGCTGCCCGGAAACGGAAGAGAAATACCGGAAACGCCAGCAGGCAATGATAAGCCACAGGGCAGTATCCGGACACCGTGCCCCTGGGTACGATTAACGGCAAATCAAGCAGGTGAAAAGGAGAATAAAAAAATGACAGAAACAGAAATCTTATTGAATACAGTAGGAAAAGTCAAAGAATTCGTGTTCAGGATAGTGGAATATCCCTGCGACTGCGATATCCAGTCCGGGACATACGTGATAGACGCAAAGTCCATCATGGGGATCTTCAGCCTCAATCTTTCAAAACCGGTAAGGCTGATAATCCACGAGGATAATGCGGATCTGTCGAGAATAAGCGAGTTCATAGTGTCATAGTTTCAAGAAAGGAAAAAGAGAAATGGTCACATTCATGTCATCAGCCTGGAAAAGCTATTGCAAGATCTGTAATGAGAACAAAGAGCTGTCAGATGAACTGAACGAAGAAATCACCGGAATCTTTAACATGCCGGACGGATCAGGGATTGAAAGGCAGAAAACCGTCAGCGCCAGCTTCATCATCGAATACAAAAAGATGATGGATTCGGTATCGATATTTGACATCGCGCTTGCCAAAACAGCCGCCGCGGGATCAGGAACACCGCCCGAAAGGTTCGCCGTATGAGCAGCAGTAGGGACAGTGCGAACGAATATATCAGGACATCCCCGACGAAGGGCGAGATAGCCCTGATGCAGTGCGGGTACTTTTTATCGTCCGATCTCATAATGAAGACGTCAGAGGGCAGAAAGGGACATGTTTATACATACACAAAAGACCCGTCATACAGGTCACAATATATACACAGCAGGAACGGGGAAAGCTATATCAGGACGGAACGGATCAAGGACGGGGATGGAGCCGAAAGGGAGATCTGTTTCAACTGCATGGAAAGGACGATAGGGATAACAGACAAAAGAAGGCAGCCTATATCGATGTCCACACCGGAGGAATCAGAAGCCATCCGGATACGTTCGGATGAACTGCAGTTTAAGAAAACGAGGTATAAAAATGCGGATAAATCCTGAAATATCATTCATGGAATACGATTATGCAGTAAAAGCCCTATTATCTCCCCATGGCAAAGAGAAGGAACAGAGGATCGAGAGGGAAGAGAAGGCTGAGCGTGAAAAGAAACAAAAAGCGGCCATATCCGGAGGCAAAAATAAATGAAATTAAATAAAGCAATAATCCTGCTCGCACTCCCGCTGCTCTTAACAGGGTGTGCCCATAAACAGGAATCCGAATGGCCCGAGCCAACACCGCTGCCGGTAATGACTGAAGTGGAAACAACCACTGAGCCTGAAGCCCACTCAGCAAAGCAGCCGGAACGTAACCTTCCCGTGGTCGAAACGATACCTGTCAGCGAAGAGACAGCCAATATAGCCCCGGAGCCCGTTCCTATAGAAACTCCTTCAGCGAACGACACGATCATAGTCAGCTCAGAAAGCGTTACAGAACAGCCGGAGCCGGAAGTACCGGAAAGAAACGACAGCCCTGACCACATGCCTCTTATCTATATAGACCCGGGACACGGCGGAGATGCTGCCTGTGAAACCACTTTTGACGGAATTCAGTATAAAAGGAATGCCGGCGGCGCAGCATTCGGGAATTACCCTGCCAACTCACTCGGTACGACATCAGGGACATCAGGAGGAGGCTTCTCAGAATGTGATGTCGTGTTCAGGATAGCAAAAAAAACAGCTGACATCCTCTCGGCTCACGGCTACGAAACGACCATTTCAAGGACAGACGTCCATACAGCAGGAGCCGGAGGCGGAACAGAAATAGGCAACTGGGAAAGAGGGAGAAGGGCAGCGGGATATGATGCCTGGGTAGTCCTTCATGCAGACGGCGGGGGCGGCAGCGGATTCCACTGCGTTGTCTATAACAGTAACCCCGCATACAGCAATAAGCTGAGCAACGATTTCATAACCGCGATAGAGAGTAAAGGCAGACCGGTCTATACCGCATCGGGATATAACCACGGCTACAGCGGGAACAGTTCCGGCACGCTCCAGGCACCGTCCCAGTTCATACGCTCGGGTGGGAACGTGGATAACCTGCTGTATATCGAAGCAGGATTCATGGATAACCCGTCAGACCTTGCATATATGACCTCCGAACAGGGAATGGAAGAGATAGCCCAGAGCATACTTGAAGCCCTGGATTCAAAATTTAAAAAACAATAAAAAAACCATATGAACACCAAAGAAAATAATATAAATCATTGCAGGAAAAAAATATCAAAAATGTGTATAATACTATACATATCAATATCGCTGATGCCGTTGCTGACCGGATGCGGAGCAGAGCCATCCCTTAAAGAAAAGGATGTCAGAGCGTATTTCACAAGATCCGTCGTACCCGAAGATATGGAGTTTACCTATGAAGACGGTGATGGCATGACATATCTTAAAAAGATATACGAGGGCTCATCCTCAAAGCAGGATGCGTCTATTACAGTAAGCAGAAACAGATACACCGTCAAAGGCCTGTTCAACGGCAAATGGCTTTACGGCATAGGCACAAGAAAGAAAGTGCTGATATTGAGCGGAACAGACAAAGAAGCCGTTTACGAGCTGATGCAGGGGTATATGGAAACATTCAGGTAAACTACCACTCACCTAAAGGTACGTGTTTTCGGCTAAGAGAAATCAAGTGTATTGTTTATAAACTGGGATACGGGGAGGTACCAAATGGATAACGAAATATATACTTTCAGGAACATAGAACTCAGCATACGCACGATCGCAGGGGATATCATATCTGATGCCCTGCCTGACAAGAAGGTTTTCGGATACTGGAGCAAGAACGAGGCTAACCTTCTTGAGGCACTCATCATTTATGTCTGTGACAGAAATAACTCGAAAGAGGTCAGTGACGGTACATTGCACAACATATACTGTATCCTTTCCACGGACACGATTGAAGATATCCGTAAGATCTACAACAGCCTGCATATCAACAGTCCGGCCAATCCCCAACTCAGACTGTTTTTCGGAACCGACGAAGCTGTCCAGAAACAGATAGTCGGCGGACTTGCCGAAAAGCTTTCCCGATATGCAGAAGAGGTAAAAAAATGAGACGCAGACAGACGGAGGGATTCTCCCTCATAGAGATAATATCAGTCATAGCGATAATAGCGATAGCGACCAGCATACTCACGCCGCAGTTCTTCGGGTACATAGAAAGAAGCAGGAACATATCCGATGTGACTGAAATGACGGAGATAGGCAATGCCCTGACATCACTCCTTTCGGAAGAAAGGAAGGATGCAGGATCATGGCCGGAAAGAAGCGGGTTCGCATATATAGCGGTATTCCCGAAAAGGCTTGCCGGAAGTGACGGGAAAACAGTAAAAGTCAGCGTGGACGACGATCCTGACATGTCGAAACAGCTTTGGAACGAGCTCGACACGATAGTCGACCTTGACAGCATCTATTCCAGATCAAGGGCATCGTATCTGAAGAACGGATATATAGTATTCCTCGATATAGACAGCAGCCATACGGAATACCGGGTGCCTAAAACAGAAGTGGCTTATAACGAATTCAACCTTAACGACGCATTATCGAACATACTCAGATATGATTCAGCAACCAACGAAGTGGCAGAAATATAAGGAGGAAGTTATGCAGAACGGAGAGGATAAAACAAAACATAAAAAGATACTGCTGCTGATGTTCATCGGCATAATAGCTATAGGTTTATACCTCGGACTTATGACGGCATATCCGCGTTTGGATGCCGGCATACATAAAAAGCCCGCCTATCCCGGAGGGAACGACACATTCGAGAAGCCTGTCATCTACTTCGAAAACTATTCAGGAAAACAGGTCACGGTAAGGCTGGATGTGACAGGGACAGTCAACATGACTTATCCCGCCGCAAAAGCCAACACATGGACAGTATCCTGCAACAGGGACAACTCCATAACATATAACGGCAACACTTACCGCTACCTGTTCTGGGACGGGACCGCAGCAGGAACATGGTCGTTCAGCGAAGGATACTGCGTAAAGAAAGAAAACACAGTAGCATTCCTTGAAAACATCACAAAATATCTCGGGCTCAATACCGAGCAGTCACAGGATTTCATAACCTACTGGGCGCCAAGGATGATGCAGTCGCCGTACACGGTCATATCATTCCAGAAAGGCGAGTACACATCAAAAGCCAAGCTCATAGTGGATCCTGCTCCCGATACCACATACCGTATCTTTATGGCCTGGTACCCGTCCAACACGAAGGTGGACATCAAACCCCAGAAATTCACGGTACCGAAAAGGAAGGGGAAGGTTCTCGTGGAGTGGGGAGGGACAGAAGTGGCCCAGACGGCAACGGCAGCTCAGACAACGCCCGTTGATTCACATATAACCCCGGCAGCCACGGATATCCCGCAGGCTTCAGTTCCGGCGGATCCTTATGCACAGTACGGTCAGTACGCAGAGTGTGCCAAAGCATGGGACTCAACAGCTGCACTTAAATGCGGGAAAACATGGGCTTCACTCGATGAAGGCACGAAGCAGGCTGCCTACAACCACTATATAAGCCACGGCACGGAAGGTTGGTAAGAAACGCTATTATTAGCAAGGAACACTGATTGCTTGAAAGGTTTTAGATTTATGGAGATAAATAACGGACCCTCATATATGGAACGCAACGCCAGGCTGAAACTCCTGGTATTCGGATACGAAAACGTGATAGCAAGAAAAGGCACTGACCCCACCATACTGCTCTCGACCATGTTCGGAAAAGATAATGCAGGGATCATAGACAGCCTCGTCCACGATATAAGATTCCGGACGCTGCCGGAAGAAGCGTTAAGGTATTACGTAAAAGATGCGGTCAGGGAAACAGATATGCCGGTAGGGCAGTTCATCTCGGCATGTACCGCCATAAAGACAGCTGGCAGGAAATACTCCGCAATGACTTCCTTCCTGAAGCATTTAAGATCCCTTGGTCTTTGCAGAACGGCAGTGATGGCTGACGTATCCGCATTTGAGAAAAACGTGGGCTACAGTCTCGATACAGGACTTTATGACCATATATTCCTGTCGTATGAAACGGGTTATATCCGCCCGCAGATACAGGCATACAGACATGTGGAGTCGATGACCGAAGCTAACGGTGAAAATATACTTCTCATAGACTCGTCACAGGACAGCCTCGACTCGGCAAAGGAGTTGGGCTGGCACACCTGCCTTGTAAAGAACGGCGACCCGTCCCAGATAGCAAGCGAATGTATAGAATTTCTGGAAAGATGGCCTGCGATAAGCCCGGTACAGAGGCAGCCCGACACGATATCCCCTGATAAAAGGAAAAACGATGAAGCAAGAAAGATTGGATAAGCGGGTTTATATACTTTGTTTCGGCATCCTGATGACCCAGTTTGCCAACATGGTCTACCCCATGCTGACACTCATATTAAAACAGCATTACCTGATGTCGGCAGCAAGGATATCAGTCGTCCTTGCGATCGATTCCGCAGCCCTGTTGCTGGCAAGCTATATAGGCGGGAAATTGGCTGATGCGTTCAACCGTAAGAAAGTGATAGTAGTCCTTGACCTCGTCTCGGCGTCACTGTATCTTACAGGAGCGCTGATCCCGTTTTCCAAAGTGGATATAGTCCTTATCATACTTGCAGGAGCATGCCAGCAGGCTGAACTTGCATCCTATAACACGCTCATAGACGATTTTACGAACGAAGAAACCATTGATAAAGGATATTCCAACTTCTATCTGTTTTTCAACATTGGCGCTTTTGCCTCTACTGCACTGGCAGGATTCCTTGTAACAAATTATCTAAGGATAGTGTTTATCATAAATTCCATAGGGATACTTTCGTCAACCCTCCTCATAGCCGCCGCATTAAAAGTAGATAAAAAGACTAAGCCCGAAACAGGCACAAAGCCCGAAACAGATACAGGATTCAAACCGGTACTGCTGGCATTGAGAACACTCCCGGTGCTTGTGATCTTCCTGCTGGTAAAAGCACTCTGGGAACCCATCCACAATGAATACTCATACCTGGTCCCCATGGAGCTTGACCGGATCCTGCCGGAGGGCGGTGCGGAAATATACGGGACCCTTGTCAGTTTCAGCTGCGCGTGTGTCGTACTGTTTACTACATTGGTAACAAAGCTGGTACATAGATATTCCGTCACGGCAAAGATCCAGCTGTCGAACATCGCCCAGGGACTCGGGTATGTGCTGGTGTTTGTATCAGTTATAACAGACTTCATCCCGCTCATGTACGCAGGTTTTCTCGTTTACATCGTAGGAGAGATACTGGACAGCGTGTCCTACGAGACATACATAATGGAGAACACGCCGGATGAATATAAAGGCAGGATGTACGGGATATTCTCGATGACGCTCAAGATATCTGTCATGATCTTCAATCTTCTGCTCGGATTCCTGTACGATAAGAGCCCGTATATCGCGTGGGCGTTCATGGCAGCTGCGGTAACCGGGACAGTTGTCCTCACCTGCTGGCTCCGGATAGCGGAAAGCCGGAAAGGAACTGAAGACCGGAGCAACGGGACACGGCAGGATATGTCGCAGGGCCAGATTGACGCCTGAATGTATTTTATGATATTGTATACATATAAAAATAAACGGAGGAGAAGAATGAGGACCATTTCAAAGAAGGACATCCCGGGATACAGGGGAAAAGTCGAAGACGGGATATTAAGATCGGCTGAAAATGCCAGCATAAAAGCAGGCACCGAACTGTCGGATGCATTTAAGATCCGCCGTGTAGTCTCGGACGGAGTACATATAGGCGACCACCATACCAGATGGGTATCGACCGCTCCTGATGAGGACGGGATCGTTTATGCCTGCATGAAGGGCCATGTCTCATCTGCCATAAATGTAAGGGTATGAAAAAAGAATAACTGTTCGATTGCGGGTCCTTGTTTTTATATGTATACTATACTTATAAAAATACCATTCCTTAGGAGGCTTGCGGCCAAAGCTCAAGAAGCTTTACCGGTTTTGATCCCGGAGTTTTACGCTGACGGATTGGAATATCTGCCCTTAAGATTGCTTTCGCCAGATATTTAAGGACTTTCCCCGGTTCCACCAGGTTCCGGGGGACGCCAGCCTCCTGGAACGAGGGGAGGGATCCGCGATGAGATGCAGATAATTTAATATCGGAAGATCAGGGTGCGCTCCGTGACGGGGCGCACGTTCTTTTGCCGTGGAGCGCAGTCTGGAAAAACAAATAGACATTCGATTGCGGGCTCTCCGGCTTATATGTATACTATGCTTATACATAATAAATTCTCAAAAAGCCGGCAGCAGACATCAGCCTGGTGGCTTTCAAGGAGATGAAAGGGGGATTCCGCAGATGAGGTGCAAGTAATCTGATACTGGAAACAGGTGTGTGCTCCGGGACAGGGGCACACATTTTTTGTCTTTACATATTGTATTATTTTATGATATAGTATACATATCATATAAACAAAGAAAGGTCAGTTATGTTTCGCAGAAAGCTGTTCATACCGGCGCTCATAGCGTCCATCACATTAAATTCCATCACTGTTTCAGCAAGCCCCTATAAACTGTGCGACGATTTCAATAACTACATGAAACAGTCCGCCCCGCAGTATTACGAAAATAACGAATTTTACATGCAGGGGATAAATCTGTTCGGATACCATGGGACGTGCTCGGAGGCGAGCGAGGCAAATGTGATGAACCTGATGTTCGGGACGGACTATACGGAACAAGATTTCCTCGACCTTGCCATAAAGCTCGGGTTCTGTACAACAGGGACTGACAACGTCTATGTCAACGGCGGCCAGACTCCCGTGCAGATGGTAAATGTGCTCCAGTACATGGGCGGCACTACCGGATTCCCTGTAACTGCCCAGTATAAAGTCACCTCTCAGGTGCCCGATGCAGAAGAGTGTGCAAGACTTATGGAAGAAGGCATAGGAGTGATCATGGCAGTCGACAGCAATATACTCTGGGGTTTCACTCCTGAACAGTGTGCTGCCTACGGGATACAGTATTACGCATCCGACCATTGGATAGTCCTTAAACGTGCTGTATACGAAGACGGATATATGCTCTCCTACAAATATACCGTATCCGGCAACCTTTCAAGGAAGAGCGTATCCGATAATTCGGCAAGCTCGAACACTATAAGCAAGAACATGGCAAAGAAAGCCGATGCAGTAAGCCCGGTATCCGTCAACAAAGTAGCAGAAGCAGGAGGCAACGCAAAGGCAAGGATCGGGAAAGGCACTTCGGGAAACTCCACATCCGGCAATGCCGTCATACCCCAGAGGATGACCCTTTCGCAGTACAAAGAAAAGAGAGGGAAGCTCGTAGGCTTTGACGTACTCGATTCATCCGGCAGCGGAGTCAAGTACACTGATGCTGCAACGCTCAATGCGATGATATTCGGACCGACAAGGACAGAAATCCCATACTGTGCGTGCGTGCTGGTATACCCTCCCGGAAAGGTGCCTGAAGGTTGAGCAAGGAAGAATTCTGCCTGCTGATCATAGGCGAGCCGCAGTGCATTGAGAAGCAGGAACTGTTCAGGATCCTCGACAGGTTGCTCTCTGCACAGAAAGATGCCCGGGATATCGTAATAGCCGGAACAGATGATATATACAGACAATATGCCGTCCAGCGAGGCTTTGGATTTCAGGGCTTCAAAAAAGCTTATGATATCGGGCCGGACACAGATAAGCGGATGGTAACATTCTCAGGGCTTTTTGAAAAATCGGGATGTGTGATAGTCGGGGACGCCAAACTGCCGGACAGATTTCCAAGACCCGCAAGGAGGATCGCGATTGAAGACTGATGAACTCATAGATATCCTGTCAGGATACAGCAGGATGGGCTACGGCAACGACCAGGTTCTTATAGCAGAAAAGCAGCAGCTGCCGATCTCAAAAGAACTTAAGACGATAGACAAGGTATTGCCGGATCCTGACTGGGATCACCACAGGCTGATCATAAGCACGGAAAGCGAGAGGGACAGATAGTGGCTCCGAGCAGATTGTACCCGATCCGGGACAAAAGATACGGTGAGTTGGGTTTCTGCGCAGTAAGAAACCTCCACCCGGAACAGCCGTTCAGGCCCGAGAACATAGAAACAAAAGGCTGGAGCCATAACCTTGAGGAGATAAAGCGCTCGCAGAAAGCCTGAACGAAGAAATGAGGAGTAATGGAAGGACTTAATACAGAACAGCAGGCATTATTTGCCAGCATAATGGGGAACTCTTCACAGGCACAGGCACTGAACCCGGTGATACCGCAGGAGACGGTTTCTGCTCCGCCGCCGGGAAGCGACCCGAACAGAGTACTGTCCCAGTCAGAAATAGACGCGCTCATTGCCTCCCTCGCCGGAGGAAAGTCAACCAACTCGGCTATTGAATAACCGAAGATCCTTGCGTTAGAAGTCCTGAAAAATATGCGGAAACAGGCACAGGCTGTTTCATGAGGTCCGATCCCTCATTCCGCCCTCGGCTGAAAAGCCATGTTGTAATTCCTTCATCCCGCCGGGCCGGATGCCCTATCATCCATTCAAAGCCCGGCGGGGCCGTATATGAAAGGATTTTATTTATGAACAGGATCCAGATAGAGGAAAGAAAAAGAATAGATTCCGACACGAGGATGCTCGCACTTGCCAAATCAGACAACAGATGCTGCCACTGCGGCTGCCGCTTTAACTATAAACATAAGTTCACCATAGAACATGTGATCCCGATATCCAAAGGCGGGGACAATACGCTGCAGAACCTCGTAGCATTATGTGATGACTGCAACAGGAACAAGGACAACGACATCATAGACCCGGTGGAATACTACAGATACCTGCTCCCGGAACACCTTAAAGACCTTAAGGACCGCCAGAACGAATACAACGAGAACATCAACTGGTTCTCGCCCAGAAATTTCTTCAAGGAGGATAAGGTAGTCATCTCTCTCCCGTACTGGATAAGCGACAGGAAGAAGTCCCGACGCAGACCCGACCTCGTGATGAAATACGTACTGGAAAAAGCAGGCTACTGTGACCTTGACGAGATCAGCAGCGTGCTTGAAAAGTACAATAAGAACCTCGGCATACCCCAGACAAGACAGGATATATACGAGGAAGTCTCAGACCACTTTGAACGCGGAGTGTTTTACGTGGTCAGAAATAAGTCAGGTGAGATAGTATTCGTCATCCCGCTGACAGTAATGCCGTACAGGGACGACAGTGGAGCAGAGGGGATTTTGCCGTATATGAACGGTTTCGTTACCCGGTATACGAACAGCACATATATGTACCTTGCAGAAGAGATACTCCACACGCTTTTTATGAGTATTATCACAGTCCCGGTGCGCTGTTCGTCTGAACACGGCTTTTTCCTGCTAAACATACATAAGAACGACGCATTTTTATTAAGAACAGTAAACGATGTCCTGCACTATCCCGTGATCATAGAAGAAGGTGACGGAGATGACGAAGGTTTTATCAATGTCACGATAGATTTCAAATTGGACAGCGCAATGGTAAAAGCGAACACGAAACAGAGAAATGTTTCAGACGAAGCCCAGTACGCACTGGCTTTGAGAAAATATCTGGAAAAGAACAACTACCTGGATCAGTTTTATGAAGTAAAAGAAGGCAGGCTGATTGACCGCAACTCGCCGATAACTGCCTAAAAATTATAATTTTGGAGGTTTAATCTATGAAGAACAAAAGATTTCCCATAAGGCTTCAGCTGCTGATGATGTCAGTGATACCTGTTCTGGCTATAGGCATCATACTTCTTTCGATAGCCATAACCACACTGGAAGACAAGATGATGTCCGAAGCCCTCGAAGGCTTGCAGGCCGCCTGCAACCTGTACCGGCTGGAGGTAATGACGACCGGCAGGGATCTTACCACCAACGAGCTTGAAGATGAATATAAATCCGCCACGGGTTTTGACTATACCAGGTTCGAGGGCGACACACGCGCAGCCACTTCAGTGAAGAAGGCAGACGGAACAAGACCCATCGGAACACAGGCAGCCCCGGAGGTAGTTGCCGCAGTAATAAACGGAGGCCAGGAGTTTACATCAGAAAAGACCGACGTAGCCGGACAGGAATACTGCGTAGCCTATTCACCCATAAAGGACGAAAGCGGGAAAGTAGCCGGCATGGCATTTGCAGGCAAGTCCCGCGCATCCATAAACAGCGAGATACGTAAAAGCACTACAGTGATAGTGGTCATAGCAGTATTCATAATGCTCGTATCAGTCGCAGTGGTATTTGTCATTTCCACAAAACTCGTAAAAGCCGTTAATGCAGTCCATACCACCATACATAACCTCGCAGAAGGCGAATTCATAAAGACGGATCTGTTTACAAGCCGTCCCGATGAGCTGGGAGATATGATACGGGAATCCAACGGACTCATAGACAGGCTTTCAGGGATTGTGGGAAATATAAAGAACACAGCAAACATAGTAGGAAATTCCTCATCTGAGCTCGCAAGTACCGCAGGCCAGATATCCGAAACATCAGACAGCGTATCAGAGGCTGTGCAGGGAATAGCCAAAGGCGCCACAGAACAGGCAGATAATGTCCAGAAAGCAGCAGAAAACGTAAGCGAACTTTCAGATGCGATACAGGCAACCGCCGATAATGCCGAAAGCCTTGCAGGTACGGCAGCGGGTATGAACGACAACGCCGAATCCTCAGCAGAACAGCTGAAAAAACTCTCTGCAAGCATGACCACCATGGGCGCTGCGATGGACGAGATAGGACAGAGGATATCCGAGACCAACACCGCCGTGGAAAATATACAGGAAAAAGTCGACGGCATAACATCCATAGCCTCACAGACCAACCTCCTTGCGCTCAACGCATCTATAGAAGCTGCAAGAGCCGGGGAAGCAGGAAAAGGTTTTGCCGTAGTAGCCGAAGAGATAGGCAAGCTGGCGAAATCGTCTGCGGATACGGCAGAGGAGATCAAGGGCGTGATGAACAGTCTGATAAACGCTGCCAACGAAGCCACTGAGAAAGCGGAAGATGTCAGCCAGGTACAGAAAAACGTCCAACAGGTACTGGAAGATACCATAAACTCTATAAACGACCTCATAGACGGTGTAGGCGTGACAGTGGACGGGATAAACACCATATCCGGCATATCCGAGGAATGCGCCGCTGCCAAAGCCCAGATAGTCGATGCGATGGAAGGACTTTCGGCTATCTCGGAAGAAAACGCCGCATCCACGGAAGAAACAGGAGCGTCTATGGAAGAACTCAACGCGACTGTAAATATGCTCGCAGGCTCTGCCGAACAGCTTAAGGAAGTCGCAAGGTCGCTGAACGAGGAAATATCATTCTTCAGATGATCCAACAACCAGAAAGGAGATATTCATATGCCTAAAAAGACCGGGAAACCCAAGATATTCGTCCTTGATACAAATATACTCATATCGAGCGCAGGAGATGCTATCTTCGGGTTCGATGACAATGAAGTGGTCATCACTACGACCACGCTCGAAGAACTCGACAACAACAAGACTAACAAGAAAGGTGATGTGGGTTACGGGGCAAGGAGCGCAATCAAGCTGATAAACTCCGTGCTCGAAAGATCCGGCAGCTCCAATTCAGCTGTCATAGGGAAGGGCAGGTTGAGGATAGAGCCGAACGGACAGGACCAGAACCTCCTCCCGGCAGGGATGTCCCTGGATAAACCCGACAACCGGATAATCAGCTCGACCAAGTTCCTCGACCTGGAAGAGATCAAAAAGGGATACCTCGGGAAATCCGTCATCCTCGTCACGAACGACATCGCTCTCAGAGTCAAAGCACGGAGCGCCGGGGTGACCGTTCAGGGCTACAGGAACAGCGAGCTTGAAACAGACGAGGTCTATACCGGAAGGGACGAGATCACTGTCAGGGATGAAGTATTGAACAGGCTTTTTAAGGAAAAAGAGATAAAGCATACCAAGAAGGCATTCGGCAAGGATTTCGTCGAAAACGAATACCTCCTCATCCACGGCGAGAGCGGGGCGACCGCGCTTGCCTATTACAGAAAGGGGATGGTCAGGAAAATAGACGAAAAATCCCTGGAAGTGAAAGGGATAATCCCTAAAAACGTAGGGCAGAGGTTTGCCATGCATGCACTTTTAGACCCGGAGATACCCCTTGTCATACTGTCGGGAGTGGCCGGTTCCGGGAAAACACTGCTTTCAGTTGCAGCAGGGCTCGACGGAGCGTTTAACGACAAGGATTATTCCAGGCCGTCCTTCAACTCCCTCCTTTATACCAGGAACAACGTGTCTTTTGAAAAAAATGAGCTCGGCGCGCTCCCGGGAGATGAGGAATCGAAAATGGGACCTCTGGTCCGGCCGCTGACAGACAACCTGGAAAGCATACTTAAAGCGCAGGGATATGCCCCTCACGAGATCAGATCATACATCGAGGAATATATGTACCAGGGGATAGTAAAGATAGAGTCGATGGCCTTCATGAGGGGACGCTCCATAAGCAACACTTTCATAATAATCGACGAATGCCAGAATGCCACACCTAAGCAGATCAGGGGAATATGCACCAGGGCTTCTTTCAACAGCCGCGTAGTCCTTTTAGGGGACCCTACGCAGATTGACGACACATATCTGTCAACAAAGAACAACGGGCTTGTATTCGCATCGCAGAAAATGAAGGGCTCTCCGCTCTGTGCACAGATATCCTTCCTTGACATCCCCGGCGGGCCGAACGAATGCATCCGGAGTGAGATCGCGCGTGAATGCGCTGAAAGGCTCGTAGTGGAAAAACAGTGATTTGGGAAGGTTACCTGCTATGCGTTCAAATATGCTTGCTATATTCGTATTTTGTGTGACATTTTCTCTGACGCTGATGTTCAGCCAGATAAATACACACAAAGCGTTGAAAAACAAACCGAAAAGATGGAGTAAGACTGTATCTACAGACATTGTTGCCACATTAGAACAGCCAGTCAAAGAAGAGGAGAGATTATGGAAAGAACTGAAATAATCGAGTTAAGAAAACTGTTTACTACTTACAAGCAGGACGACAGCGCCGCAGGCTTATTATGCGGCTGTTTCATCAATATCGAAAAAGACATAAAAGGAAAGTTCAGCACGAAACTGTTTAAGCTCAAGATTAACGAAGCAAGGAAATATTATGCTCTTGTCAAGAAAGTCTTCTCCAACGATATGCCGGACGTGAAACTTGCAGGCAAAGGCAAAGAAAGCATCGGATTCCTGCTTGAAAAACTTAAGGATACGGAACTTAAGACAGACCAGCTGAACGACGTCTTATACGAAAAAATAGCTGCCGTATTACCCGAAGGCAACTTTGCCGTGTTCCTGCTCAACTATTCATATGACGTACCGGTCAAAACAAAAGACAAGAAGAAGGTGGACGACGCATCAGAAGAGGTATACAACTTCATCGTCTGCGCTATATGTCCGGTGAAGACGCTGAAGAGCACCTTGGGCTATGATCCTAAAAAGGACAAACTTGGCGAAAACCCCCAGCAGCTGGCTGTCGAAAACCCGGTATTTGGATTCGTGTACCCTTCATTTGTTGACCGCTCACCCGATACGGCTGCAGCAGCGTGTTTAAGGACAGAAAAGCTGGATATCTCAAAAGAACTGCTCGGTACCGCTGCGCCGGAAAAAGAAAAGACAGGGAAGAGTAAGAAAACTACGGCAAAAGAGGAGAAAATTCAATCCGAAGGAATGGGCCCCGGCACGAACGCCGTATCTGCGCCCCAAATACCGTCTCTGGACAGCGAAAATCTGAATAATGACGCTCATTATGTAGAAGAGCGTCTTATTGAAGACAACACTCTGACGGATAAACCTGATGAGGCATTCGCACCCTCATCGCCGAGCAAACCCATACCCCCGTCAGAGGGCAAGATCAGGATACCGAAGAACAAGAAGATCCAGAAAAAGACCATAGATGGCGCAGAATTCTATATAGTACCGGTTAAAGATGCGGTGATCGTCTAAATGCGAAATTTTACATTGCCATTTTTGATATACTATACGTATAATTATATAAAGAATCGCAATCCTAATTTATACAACAAGGGAGGTAATAATTATGAACAATAATATCAATAAGATCGACGACAGCGAGCTTGAAAACGTATCCGGTGGCGTGATATTCAACTCAACAGGCATCTCCGGCGCTGATCCGAGCAAACCCTGGGAAGTTCTTGATGATAAGAACGGGAACAATATCTATGAAAACGGCCAAAAACTCTGTTTTGCTTCAAGGCAGGAAGCGCTGGATGCGGCAGCCAGATACGGCATGAACCGCATGGAAGTCAACTGGAACCAGGTCTTACAGATGCGCGGACAGGCTTAAGCGCGTCATACACCACGGAGCTGCACCGCTCAGCAGCTCCGTGGGAAATATAACAAAAGGAGCAATAGCATGCTTGATCAAAATGAAAAGAGATACAGGAGGCTGATAGTGATCATCCTCGCTTTTTCCCTTGCACTTTTACAGGTACAGGGCCTTTTTGCTGTCGAAACAGGACAGATCACGGAAGAGCAGGAGGGTATCCCAAGTGAAGAAGATGTAATGACCCCGGTCGATGAAGAAATACCGGCGCCCGAACTGACAGATCCAGTCGAGCCGACTGAGCCGGCAGCACCGGAAGATCCACAGCAGCCGGAGATACCGCAACAGCCGGATACCCCTGAAACACCCAAAGTGCCTGACGAGCTTCCGACAGAGCCGGTCATCGATAACCCGGAGCCTGCCCCGTCACCGGAGATAACAACTCCGGAGTTGCCTGAAACACCGGCAGAGCCTGTACCTGAACAAAAACCGGAAGAACCTGCCGTCGGAGAAGTATCGGATAATATAGCAGTACCAGAGCCCGCATCTGAAGAGTCTGTTTCATCCGACGCACCTGTAGCGAAACCGAAGATCCTGAAAGAAGACGCCGTATCAGGGAATGAGATAAAAGCTGCTAAATATCTTGTGACCATGGTCATCGACGAGTCTATACAGGTCTACGAGGCGTCCGAGGGAGATACCATAGGCGACCTTCCGGTACCGCATAAAGAAGTGTCCGGTTCAGATTCCATGCCCGTGTTTGACGGCTGGTATACGATGCCGGACAGGACGAGATGTCCATCGGACATGGAAATAACGGGGAATATGACCGTATATGCTATCTTTAAGATGGTGGAAAAAGAATATACCGTCACCTTTGATACAGCAGGCGGCTCACCTTCATCATACCCCAGTCAGAGCCATAAAGCAGGGGAGAAGGTAACCAATCCCGGCTCGCCTGAAAAAGGTCCCGGGAAATTTGTTTACTGGTCATACAGCTCCAGGGAGTGGAACTTTGATTCGGATACAGTAGCTTGCGATATGACCTTAACAGCAATATACGCCGGACCATACACCGTTACGTTCGATCCGAACGGAGGCAGTGCGGTAGGCAGTATAACCGCAGGAGCAGGGGAACTGATCGGGGCACCCAAATGTTCAAGGGCAGGGTATACATTTGCAGGATGGTACACCGCTGCCGGTTATAAATGGAATTTTTCTAAAGATACCGTAAATGACAATATCACGCTTAAAGCAAAATGGAACCCGGTAAGGATTGATACTGAAAGCAAGGATAACGAAGACAGCAAGGATTCCAAAGATGAAGAGAAGAGGAAAACAGAAACGCCTCTTAATACGTGCTACAGCAAAGATTACTGGACATCTTATATGTCCCTGTTAAACGCAAGACTGCAAAGATTCAGGAATCTGGGTTCCGGGAACATCATCGAGCAGATACCCTTGAACGGCAGCAATATCGTTGTCGCGATAAGCGCGAACAAAATATCAGTCAGTAACAATATAAGGAAAAAAGCTGGAGAAAAGACCGGTCTCGGACTGGATGTTTATTATTCCGACCAGATGGTGCCTCTTATAAAAGGCACGGATTATGATCTTATATATGCATACGGAGAATCCGGGTCAAGAGGTTTCAGGATAGTCGATGAAGACTCCGTGCTTCCCGAACCCGGAAGAATGGTGGCATGCATAATAGGCAAAGGGATCTTTAAGGGAAAAATACTGATACCAGTGATCGTTTCAGATTAGAAATCATCACACCTTCGAGTGCTTCATTTTACACAGAGCCTGTTTCTTTTGCAAGAGACAGGCTCACTCAAAAAAAAACACAAGGATAAGGATAAGTTCCATGGGACACTGTTAAAGGGGTTAATATAAAAAATGAAGTGGTAATTGATCAATGCCATTAAGTTAGGAGAAATTTTATGAATAAGCGAAAAATCCTTGATTGGGAAGAAATATGTCTGAATTTAGAACTTATCATAGAAAGCGATAAATTCGATATTTTGACAAAACAACAACAGCAAACGATTATTGACGCTGACAAATTTATCGCAAATTGTAATCAGATTGAAGTAGTTGTAAGTTCTTAACTTAATGACATTGGGTAATTGATATGAACTCTTATCCGGAATTCTCGTAACAGAATGTATAAGGCGCACTATTACAAACTCCTTACATGGTCTCTTCAGACAGTGATTACAGATAAATCACACAAGTTTTAATGAAAAGGAAAAATGCTCATAAGAAAGGAGAAAAGAAATGTTAAGTATGGAAGATATGATAGATTTAATCACTATCCATGATGGCTACGGTATACTCCAGGAAGCCTATGAAGTGGCCATGGGGTATACGCCGGATTGTGATGATACCCCGTCATTTGGGGCTTTAAGACATGTTGAAGAAATAATAATGCGTAATTCACCTCTTTACCAGAAAGAAAAAGGAAAGGATTTAGGGGACAGTCTCTGGTGGCAGACCTTGATAAACAGGTCTATGCCTGTAGAAGCACGGGTAAAGGTGATATTCTCATTACCATAAATGCAAATTGCATGAGCAATAAACAAAATATGTCCGCTGCCGGAAGAAAGCCCTTTTTTCAGGAGTAACTTGTCATCTTCTCACGGGTCTTCTGCAGAAGTTCTTTTTCAAGTTCGTCGTAATCATATTCACGCTGTTCGAAATTGTTAAACTTATTGACCTTCCCGGATCTTACAGGCCTGCCATAACCGGTCCTAATAGCATCTATCATCCATCCTACAAAATTGTTTACGTCCGAAGCCTTGGATATTTCATACTGTTTTTTTATCAGTTCCATATCATATCCTGCTGTTTCAGCTATCTTTCTCAGGTCCTTCAGTTTTATTTCCTCTTTGATGACAGCCCTCAGATCGTCGATGGATTGTTCAGATAATATTTACAGTTATGCTGTATGGTAAAAGTCAAACCTACAACCTTAGCCCCTTTTCCTGCTGTCACCTTGTCTATCTTTTTTATGTAGGCATGGCTGAGCTATTTGCGGTGCTCTTAAATTAAAGGATAAATTAAATGTTAAAAAGAAAACTGTTTTAAAAAATAACAACGACAAATGTAGGCGTCGGATCATGAACTGTTTCACCAAATAATGTGTATGTAATACACATTATTTGTGCAGTCTGCCATATCCCTAAGATCACCCTCGCAAAATTTCCAACTTAAACGCAACAAAACGTAAAAACACATAAAACCGCTCAGAAACGGTGTCTATCTGACATCAGCTGAGCGGTTTTTTAGCCAAAAACTGGGTTGAAAGCGTCTTTTCGGACATATAAAAAGGATTTTCAGGTACACCAAACAGACCCGGCCAAGGGCCTGTCAGTGTAAACGCAACAGGTAAAAGCGTTGCGATAAGTATGAAAGCTATCTCAGTAATGATGGGGTAAGATCGACCTCGTCAGGCGGTATCTGCTCCAATCCCAGCCGCAGGAAGAAATCCTCCGGCATAAGCATCCGTGCTATCTCATAAGGGCACTTCCCGTTAAGGGACCTGCGCTTGAAACTGTTCACATGATCCATCATCAGGGATATATCCGACTGCATGAAAGGTTCAAGCGAAGAGCCCTTAGGGACCACATACCTGATGTATTTATGGTTGTTTTCACAGCCCCCCTTTTCATCAGAGCGGTTCGGTTCACAGAAGAATACAGTTGTCCTCTTTCCGCCGTTTACGGAGCGTTCAATCCCTTCTATGTCGGCAAACTCATGCCCATTATCGGTCAGTATCAGAGGAAAGCATTCTGCGAAGAGCTCTGATCCCAGCTGTATCTCCAGTACATCAAGCCCATGGACAACAGCATCGCTTGTATGTTCACTGAGAATAACGGCGATCTGCATATGAGACACAGGGAAATGCAGCGTGAGCAGGACCGGAGATTCGTCCTTCCTGCCTTCCACGCAGTCCATCTGCACCGTAGCAACATCGTGCCCGGATATATATCTGAGGTAATCTTCATATTTATGGCCTTCCTTTACCGTCTTCATGGTTTTATAGCCGTTATCCGTTCTTCGGCGCCGGACTTTTCTCTGCACCGTATTGCGCAGGTCAATGTTCCTGGCTCCGATATCGCAGTCGTTTACCATTCGCCTTAGTGTTGATTCGCTTATACCCAGTTCGTGTCCATGAGTCTGTGCTACATGGTATACCGACTGCCCTTTTTTAAGAAGTGGGGATACTATCTCGTCAATCTTTCTAAGATGTTCTTCGGTGATGTTGCGTCCTTTGCGGCTGTTGACGAGAAGTCTTTCTGCCTCAGACTGGGCTTTTGCGGGATCATAAACATACCTTGTGTAATTGCACCTTCCCCGTTTGGAACAGAAGTTGCATACTCCCGTCCTGTTGGAAAGTGCATCCTCGCAGCAGACAGTGGCGTAATCAGGGCAATACTTTTTGGCGGCGGGACAGTTGCGGCATAGCCCCTTGCAGTCATTCCCCGGATGGCATACGTCCTTCAATGTACAGTTCTTAAAATATATGCAGTCACAATGCCTTGGGGTACGTTTTTCGGAACGGTTCTTCAATTCCCTTGAGATGGTGGACGGGGCACAGCACATCTCCCTTGCGATAAAGTTGATGGAGTGTCCCTGTTTGAGCAGTTCAGCTATCACGCTGCGGTCTGCTTCGGATAAATGTTTCCCGGATGGTCTTTTAGGCATAAAAGCCTCCTTCCCACACACAAAAAGCACCCTGGACCTGCTTTCCGGGTGCAGAAAATAAAGCCATCTGGGTATTGTATTCCGGGGATGGTTGTGCTATCCTCTTCTTACAGGAAAATAAATGGTGTTCTGCACCGTACAGGGGCATCGGCTTTCGTGACGACCAATCAGTGAAGAGCCGGTGCTTTTTGTATGCAATTTTTTGTTTTCATTATATACTAAAGGATATCCCGCTTAAATGTATAAGAATAACGGAATCTGCGCCTGACAGGCGCAAAGATTATCTATTTTTGAGGTTGATATTTTATGGATAAAAAAGCTATAGACATCGGCAGTGAATTCGAAGCCCATGCAGGCAATGTCATGAAGAAGTTCAGGGCCGTCAGAGGGCTTACCCAGGATAATATAGGCAGGGACCTCGGGATATCAGGCCGCACCTATGGCAAATATGAAAAGGCGGTTAATCCTGTAAAAGCATCGACAATGGCTGCCCTGAGCCAGATATGTGGTTTTGATATGATCGAGTATATTCTTTTCAAGGATGAGTCAGCTGCACAAAAATTTAAGGGTCTTATTAAAGGCAGCAGGATAAACCCCTACAAAGCATATGCATCGAATCTGGGACCCATATCACAAAGATATGATTACATAGATGAGATCCGCTTAGAAGACCTGATCCATAAAAAATCTGCCAGAAACCGCCAGCGCAAGGAGGATATATTGCAGGATTATCCTTCCATCCGCCCGTTACCTTTATGCGAAGATGACGATAAGATGTTTATGGAATATATCTCCGCTCCTGATAACAGGGAAAGGTACCATATTCTCCTTTATGGCTATGAGCTGCTGAGGATATATGACCGGACAAACACTCCGAAACAGACGTCGTCGGCACTTGCAAGACAGTTGTTAAGGCAGATACTACGGGATCCGATAGAAGGCGTGGACCAGGATATTTATGCTTATTATTGGAAATGTGTCTATGACTGCAACTGTTGAATCAGGACTTTTGGTTTTCATTTTCTTTGTTATAATATTTAATGTAAATAATCCATAAAATAAGGGTGTGTATAGTCAATGTATCACAACGAGCGAGGGGCTTATTAAGGCCCTGAAAAAATCTTTTTACAATTTTTCCGAAAGTGACTATAATAAAGGTATCAATTATATTTCAATCATAAATATCAATCACCCTGTGCCTTATTTAAGGTTGTCTGTAAAACGACAAAATGATGTGCATATATTGATTTTTTAGGGCACAGGGTTGAAAATGAAGGAAATATATTTGGCGAAAGCAATCTCAGGGGCAGATATTCCAATCTGCCAAATGTAAAGCCGGAGATGATCCGCAAAAAACAACAAAAAGGAGAGTCCTGTTTTTTATCCTGATGGATGGTGAGCCATATTAAAGGGATAGGATGAGAATAGGGAACAAATAACTACAGAAGCAGTTATTTTATAAAAAAAACCGGGCGATGCCCACCAACATTATTTTATCAGGTGGCATCGCCGGAGGAATAGGAACCCTCTCGATACTGCCTGTTTATATAGGGAACTGTAAGAATATTACAAAATCTGCTATAATAAAGGCAGGAGAAAAGAGGTAGACAATGAACAAGGAGTTAGGATTGCCGGAAGAGGTACTGATCAATCTGGCAAGAACAGAAAATCTAAATGATGATGAAAGAGCACAATTACTCAGTCTTTTAAGTAAGGGACTTAGCGAAAAAGATGCAAAAGAGTATCTTTCAATCATCAGCGGAAAGCGGTTGCCTTCGCTTTCGTCGGATGTAATAGCAAAAAGGATATTTGACCCTGACGAACATCCGGACAGGCTTACATATCTGCTCAGGGCTGTAACGGGCGAGAAAAGCATAAAGGTAACCGGTTCAACAAAATCGGAGGGTTATATCGGATTTATTGATTCCAAGAAGCTGATATATGACATACCGGCCGAACTGGAAGATGGAAGAAGATCCGATACGGAATTTCAGATAAAGGCGCAGGACTTTATATTTCCGAGAACCGACCTTTATGCATCAGATCTGCTGATGATACAATATTCGGCAGAAAAAGGACATAAAGGTGATGTGACATATGATAATGTTCAGGGCGTGATAATAATTGTTCTGATGTCTGAAAGTCCTAAGATGTTCCGACAGTATGATAAAAAGTCTGCAAGGTATATACACAGGTTTATCAGCGAAACCGCAGAAAGCGGCATAAGTTATGATCCTCTTGCCAAGAAAGTGTATGTCCAACTAGACAAGGCTTTCAGGCAGTTCAAAAATGGGACTGATGGCGAAGAAAATATGAGATTGCAGATCCTGTTATCAGCTATGAAGGATATCAACAACCCTGCAGTACAGGAAAAAATGAAAAATGACAGGATGTTTTCGGGAATACTCAATGAGGTATCCACACTGTCACAGGATAAGGAGGTGCAGATTATGCTATTAGCAGAAAAATATGCTATGTCAGACATTGCTACAATGAGAAAACAGGACCATGCAAAAGGGATAGCAAAAGGTCGTGCCGAAGGTCGTGCCGAAGGTCGTGCCGAAGGTGAAAATCGGTTAAACAGCCTGTATATGCATCTCAAAGCCACGGGAAAAACTGATGAGCTCATGAGAGCCATCGAGGATGCAGATTACAGGGAGTCTTTGATGAAGACTCTGCGCCTGTAAAAGGAGAGATGAAAGATCATCCGGTCACAGATAATGACCGGATGAAACTTAAAGCCAGATAGGCTTTCAAAAGGATGTCTTAGTCAGCAGATAACTGACTACGGCATCCTTTTTTGTTGTTATTTCTCAAATATATTCTTTCAGATTTATCGCAACAGAATCCCAGTCAGACTTATCGCAATGCAATATTGCGTTTTGGATGAATAATTACCGTCACAAAAAGCCGCAATAACTATAGTCATTAAGGGTTACGGGTCATGATTTTTATGTTATAATGGTCTTTGACGCATGGGGCAAAAGGGGAGTTTGCCTATGAGATCAATCCAGACCAAGATCATAATTATGGTTTCTGCGATCATGCTCGTGATCGTTATCTTGCTGCTTGTCATTTCCACCATCAGGATGGATACCCTTCTTGACATCGATTCCGACAGTTATATGAAATCACTTGCGGATTACTATGCGGACAAGATGGACGAAAACTTAAGATCCACGGAGCAGTCGGTGGGATCCATGTATAATTATGCCCTGAAAAGGGCGGAAACCTACACACATTTCCTTACGGACAAGGATCAGAGGGACAGATACACAAACGACGTGGCGGAGCTGGCAAAGAGCATTGCGGAGAACACCAGCGGCGCCATGTCGGTCTATTTCAGGTATAATCCGGAGGATTACGGATCCAGCAACGGTCTGTGGTATACCGTCAATCTTGAAGACGGGACCTGGGAAACCTCGGTGCCCACGGACATGAGCCTCTATGATAAAAACGACATACAGCATGTGGGCTGGTACTATATTCCCGTGGAAAACGGAGCACCCATGTGGATGGATCCCTACTATAACGCAAACCTGGGCGTGGACATGATCTCCTATATCATTCCCTATTACTACGGTGATTACACGGTGGGGATCATAGGCATGGACATAGGCATGGAGGTCTTAAAGACGGCATCCGCCGGGATCAGGCTCTATGACTCCGGAAGGGCTTTTCTGATAGACAGGAAGGGAAATCTCATTTATCATGAGGACTATCCCTCGGGAAGAAGATTTGTCACCATGTATGAAAAAGACCAGAAGTATTTTGAAGGCGTCCTCAGGCTTACTCCCGATGTGGTGACCCGGTATCCGGACAGGGACGGGACAGGTCAGAAGCTTATCATAAAAGAACTGAGGAACGGAATGCTTTTAGGGCTTTATGTACCCATTGAAGAGATCAACAGACCTCAGGGGGATCTTCTGACCCAGCAGCTTTCGATTTCGGGCTTCATACTTCTCCTGGCGCTTTTTGTCAGCCTTTTGATAGCAAGGACCATGACTGCCCCCTTAAAGAAGATCACAGAGGTGGCCAAGCAGTATGCCGGCGGGAACTTTGACGAAGAAATGAGCATTGAAACAAATGACGAGATTGGGATCCTTTCAAGAAGCCTGCAGAGCATGTCAACCTCCCTTAAGGAACAGATCGAGAAGTCCGATGCGGCAAACAAGGCAAAGAGCACCTTCCTTGCCAATATGTCCCACGAGATCAGGACTCCCATGAACGCGGTGCTGGGTATGAACGAGATGATCATAAGGGAATCGAAGGATGAGATCATAAAGGAATATGCATTAAACATACAGTCAGCCGGACGGACTTTGCTTTCCCTAATAAACAGTATCCTTGACTTTTCCAAGATCGAGGACGGGAAGATGGATATCATTCCCGTAAGCTACGATCTGGCATCCCTTGTCAACAACCTTGTCAATTCCATTTCCGAAAGGGCAAGGACCAAGGGGCTGGATCTGATCGTAAATGTTGACGGGTCTTTGCCCTGTGTGCTTAAGGGCGATGACGTGAGGATATCCCAGGTCATTATGAACCTCCTTACCAACGCGGTAAAATATACGGAAAAGGGGAGCGTGATATTAGATGTCAGAAACGGCGGAAACGAGGACGGGAAGGTAAGGCTTAAGGTCAGGGTGTCCGATACCGGCATCGGCATCAGGAAGGAAAGCCTTGATGATCTTTTTGATTCCTTTACCAGGATAGATGAAAAGCATAACAGGAACATCGAGGGAACCGGTCTTGGAATGGCCATAGTCACAAGGCTCTTAAAAATGATGGGAAGCGAGCTTAAGGTCAGGAGCATCTACGGCAAGGGGTCGGAGTTTTCCTTCGAGATTATGCAGCAGATAGTTGACATAAAACCCATAGGCAATTTTGAGGACAGGATAAAGGACGAGTACAAAAAGGGAAACGAGTTCGGAAACTATCCTCAGATCAGGGGGGCAAGGATCCTTGTGGTGGATGACTATGACATGAACCTAAAGGTGGCAAAAAACCTCCTTAAGCTCTACGGCATTGAGCCTGATCTTGCTTCCTCCGGTAAAGAGGCTCTTAAGATGATTGAAGAAGGTGACTATCAGATCGTCTTTCTGGATCATATGATGCCTGAGATGGACGGCATTGAGACCTTAAGGGAGATCAGAAGCAGGGGGCTTGGGGATAAGTCCATGGCGGTCATAGCCATGACCGCAAACGCGGTTGTGGGTGCTAAGGAGATCTACCTTGAAAGCGGTTTTGACGGGTATATTTCAAAGCCCATTGATCTGGAGCTTTTGGGGGAGATCCTCTTTAAGCATCTTCCCACGGAGCTGGTGACCTTTACCAGGGAGGATTCCTGTGAGGAAGATCCTGTTTCGGAGGCTGAAGATACGGCTGAAAACCTGGATAAAAAGAAGGAATCTGTAGTCCTGGAATTTGCCCCGAAAAACCGGAAGGTTCAGGGGGAGGAGGAACCTGGCAGTGAGCTTAAGGCTGCCCTTAAGAAGGCCGGTATTGATGCCGATGAGGGAGTAAAGTACAGCGCCGGCAGACAGGAACTGTATCTGGAGCTCCTTAAGGATTTTGTTAAGACCGGAGAGAGCAAAAAAAATGACCTGGACAGATTTTTTGAGGCAAAGGACTGGACCTCCTACAGGGTACTTGTCCATGCCATAAAGAGCGGCTTGAGAACCTTAGGGGCAGGAGAACTTTCTAAAAAGGCAAAGGAGCTTGAGGATGCTTCCGGAGCCGGAAATGAGGACTTTATCAGGAAAGAGCATACTTCCTTTACGGAGCTTTATCTTAAGCTGGTTTCGGATATCGGGAAAGCATTTGATGAATCAGAAGGATAAGAGAAATGGATAGCAAAAGAATGGACAGAGCCGACAGGATAATGATAGTAGATGACGATCCGGGGATCTTAAAGATCGCGGAGATAATCCTTGGCGAAAACGGGATGGATGTGATCACGCTTTCGGGCGGGCAGGAGCTTCTTTCAAGGCTTAAGGAGGGGGAGACTGCGGATCTTATCATGCTGGATATCCTTATGCCCGAAATGGACGGTTTTGAAACCTACAGGTGCCTCAGGGAATTTGAAAAGGAAAATGACCTTCCCGAAACCCCTGTGGTCTTTCTGACCGGAGACGACAGCAGGGAGTCTGAGGCGAAGGGCTTTGAGCTGGGGGCTCTGGACTTTATCAGAAAGCCCTTTGAAGCCGAGATCCTTCTTCACAGGCTTCAGAATATCCTAAGCAATTCCAGACGTATAAGCATTCTTTCAAAGAGGGCATCAACCGACCGCCTTACCGGACTCTTAAACAAGGCGGCGGTGACCTCGGAGCTTAAGAACGCCTGCTTAAAAAGCGGGGGAGCCCTCCTTATCCTGGATCTTGACAGCTTCAAGCCCGTTAACGATATCTATGGACACGAAGCCGGAGACAGGGTTTTAGCGGCCTTTGCAAAGCTTATAAAGCACCATTTCAGGGCCAACGATATCGTGGGCAGGGTCGGTGGTGATGAGTTCATTGTTTTCCTTAAGGACATCGATGACAGGGATGCCATCATAAGAAGCATTAACAGGCTCAATTCCCGTTTCACAGAGGTCTGCATCAGGGAACTGGGAGAGGATCTGACCATTCCCCTTGGGGTTTCCTGCGGTGCCGTCATGAGCATCAACGGAGGCGATTACGACAGACTCTTTGAGCGGGCAGATCAGAGCCTCCGCCACATAAAGCAGAACGGCAAGCACGGGTGTTTTATCTGGAATGAGAGTGAAGGCGACGGATCTGCCGTGTCCGACATGGATGACATGAAAAAGGTGGATGTTATCCTGGATGAGAGGAGCACGGCAAAGGATGCCATGCTTTTGGGCATGGATGCCTTCGGAAGTGTCTACAGGTATATGCTGCGCTATATCAGGCGCTACAGGGAAAGAGCCTGCAAGATCCTTTTTACCCTCAGGCCCGGATCCGGAAACTACAGGGATCAGAACTTTTTTGATGCAATGGAGTGCTTTTCGGAGATCCTGAAGGAGACCTTAAGGAACAGTGACATCATAATGCAGAATTCTTCAAGCCAGTTCTTCCTCCTGCTGCCCATGGTCTGTTCTGAGGACATACAGACGGTCATAGACAGGATCATGGCTTCCTGGGAGGAAAAGGGGGCGGGCTTTGACGTTGCGGTTTCCTCTGAGATGGAAGCCATCGAGCCTGAGGAGCTGGACAGTGAGGAACTGCCTGAGGGGAAGGAGGGAGATGAGCTTCACATCCTGGTGGTGGATGATGACATCCTGATCCTTAAGCTTGCAGGCAGCATCTTAAGCGAGGACGGCATGTGGGTCACCGCCCTTGACAGCGGACAGGCCCTTCTGGAATACATTGGGAAGGGGAACATTCCGGATCTTATTATCCTTGATGTTATGATGCCTTCGATGGACGGCTTTGAGACCTATAAGACCCTGGTTAAGAGGCTGGGACCCAATCACGAGATCCCCGTCATCTTCCTTACCGGAAACGATGATGAGGAAACGGAGCTTGAGGGCTTAAGACTGGGGGCGGTGGACTTCATAAGAAAGCCCATAAAGTCCAGAACCCTCCCCCTCCGGGTCCGCCGAGCCATCGACATTTTTAAAAATGTACAGTCCCGAGCTGCGAGCGACATCGGCAAGCCGATGGAGTCGAACAGCTACGGGCAGATAAAGTAGATTGAGCAGGTTCGGCACCATTGCCACCAGCTCCGAGGCTGCAAGCGAGACAGGCGGAACCTTTACAGCCGTCACTCATTGGTATGATAGATGATCCCGAAGGTTCCAGCCCCCACATTGACGGAGATGGCGGGGGATGCCTGCTGGAAGAGAACGGTCTCAAATTTTACTCTTTTAAGAACCTCGGACTTTATTTCTTCAAGCTCAACGGCCGACAGTCCGGTATGGGTTATGATGACCATGGCTTTGTCTATTTTCTGACCGGGTCTTAAGGTTGATGCTATGTAGTGTCTGCGGACACTTTCCCTGGGTCCTATGTAGATCCGTCTTACCCTGATCCTTCCGTTTACCATGGCAAGAACCGGACGGATCATAAAGGCTCTGACCAGACCTGCAAGCCTGGGGTTCACCTGCCCGGAGGACACCAGATTGTCCATGTTCTGAACCATGAAACTGGTGCGTACGGTCTTTTTCAGCTTTTCGAGCCTTTCAAGGATCTGGTCGGCTGAAAGACCGGTCTGGGAAAGGCGCGCTGCTTCGATAGCCATGACCCCGATTCCTGTGGAGAGCTGTTCGGTGTCAAAGACCGACACGTTCTCAAAGCTTCTGGTGGCTTCTAAGGCCGTGTAGTAGCTGTTGTCGGGAGCCTTTCTGGTGGCGGACAGATAGATTATGTTGTTTGCATATTTTAAGCGGTCGGCAAAAAATGCCTCCAGCCTTTCACGGCTTATGGCCTTTATCCTGACCTTTTTCTGCCTGTCAGACATATAGGAGAGGAGGGCATTGGGCTCCACATCCACTCCGTCCCTGAAGATCCCGCCTTCTGTCTCTATCTCAAGAGGCACGATGCCTATATTATATCTGCTAAGGAGTTCGGTGGGCACATCCACTACACTGGGCACAGCTATGCCCACACTGCTCTTTATGTAGGTGTTCTTTATCCACGAAACACTTGCCTTAAGTACGTCCTCATTCTCAATATTTACCGAAACGGCGGACTTTGGAAGCTGCTTCAATACCTCCGCTTCAAGCACGGCTCCGGACACCGGCTTAACAACATAGCCGTCAAAGCCCTCAGATTCATAGAGCCTGCGGTTGTCGCTTTCGGCATTTGCCGTCATGACGATCACCTTTGCATCCCTTGAAAGACCGCCGGTCTGGTTCTTTATCCTGTGCATGCATTCAATGCCGTCCATCTCGGGCATGAGATGATCCATCAGGATCACATGATACTCCGTCTGAAGAGTCTTTTTCAGGGCATCCTCTCCGCTTGTGGAGGTGTCAAGCCGGATTCCCGTATCTCTCAGCAGCTTTTTTACCACCATGATGTTTGCGTAGGTGTCATCCACCACAAGAACCCTGGCATCCGGGGCAAAAAAGCTGCGCTGGTAGCGGCTGCCGGAAAGCTTCCCCTCCCGTCTTTCTTCATAAAGGTCTCCTACCGGGGTCTCATCCACGATCTCCTGGGGAACGGTCACAACGAAGGTGGATCCCTGGGTGTAGACGCTGTTAACGGAAATGCTGCCTCCCATGAGATCCAGAAGCTGCTTGACGATGGAAAGACCCAGACCGGTTCCTTCAATGTAGCGGTTTTTGCTTTCGTCAACTCTCTTGAAGGCCTTGAAAAGATAGGGGATATTTTCCTTCTTTATGCCTATTCCCGAATCCTCAACGGAATAGATGATGTTTATCCTATCGCCTCCCTGCCGCTCACACTGGATAGTGAAGTTTACATAACCTCCCTTGGTATATTTTATGGCATTATTTACCACATTTATCAGGATCTGTTTGATGCGGACATCATCTCCCAGAAGCTCGCAGGGGAGGTCTGGGGCTGCGTTTACCTTAAAGTCAAGTCCCTTTTCCTTTGCCCTGACCCTCATCATGGTCAGGACATCCAGGATCAGATCCGCGGTCTTATAGGAGTTTAAGGTCAGCTGCATCTGACCGGACTGGAGTTTGGACATATCCAGGATGTCATTTATGAGTGAAAGGAGCATCCGGCTGGCGGCCTGGATGTTTTCGGCGTCCTCTGCAACCTCGTCGGAGATCTCCTCCCTTAGGATCATTTCATTTAAGCCTATTATTGTGTTTATTGGAGTTCTTATCTCGTGACTCATGCTGGAAAAGAAGCTGTTCTGGGACTTGTTGAGCTCGTCGATCTCGTCCTTCTGCTTTCTTGTGATCTCGTTTTCCTTGCGGTAGACGAAGGTCTGGAAGCTGACTAAGAGGGTTACCATGAAGCTTACGATTATTAAGGAGCCGAGGGAGTCTGTGTAGAATTCCTTTATGGAGTGGGGGATGATGAGCCCCATCCGGTTGTATTGCATGTAATAGCATATGGAGGAGGAGAGGAGCTGGGCTATGAAAAAGAATATCCTGGTCCTTCCCCTGAGGATCATGGCTATGTAGATTATGCAGAAGGTGAACCAGAGGGGGGTTCCGCTGTAGATGCCGCCGCTGGTGAAATAGATCAGGGGAAAGAAGATGAAGACCAGGATGAAGGCCACAAGGTTGGCCACCAGTCTCACCTTTCTCTTCTTAAAGGCCAAAGCCACAAGGATGGAAAAAAAGAAAAAGCCGGCAAAGGTGGTCAGCATGGACTGGGGGCTTTCACCAGTGAAGCTGCCGAAGATCCCCGCTGCAAGAAGTCCTGTCAGAGCCACTAAGGAGAGCACTATGAACAGACGGTCCTGGACGTCTTCATTATTGTCAAAAAGGTAATCCCGAAGCTCTTTCATATATCTTCTTCCTCCAGATAGTCTAAAAGGGTGTCCCCGTAGGCTTCCTTTATGGCTTCCACAGTTTTAAGAAAGCCGGGCATGAAGTCCTTAAAGCCTTCTGTCAGGAAGTCTTCATCCTTTTTCTTTGAGGCCTCTTCCAAAAGTCTGGCGCTTTCGGAAAGCTCCATTGCCCCGATCATTTTTGAGGAGCTTTTGACCGCATGGATCCGGACGGTGAAGTTTTCCCAGTCCTTTTCCCTGAAGAACCGTTCAAGCTCCTCCTGCTTAAGGGGAGCATCATTTACGAATTCGGCCATTAAGGAGATATAGAGTTCAAGGTCGTTTATGCAAAGCTCCAGTCCCTTGTCGGGTTCGATCCCTGCCCGGATCAGGGTTGAAAAGCTGTCGTCGGGGATGTCCTCTGTTTCAGAAGCGTTGAGACCGGGGGAGCCCTGTATCCCGGAAATCTGTTCGGGAAGCACCTTCCTTAAGACCCGTTCAAGCCTTGAAAGCTCTATGGGCTTGCTTATGAAGCCGTCAAAGCCCTCCTTCATGAACATATCCTCGGCTGAGCTGACCGCATTTGCCGTCAGGGCGACGATGGGGATCTTCTTTCCGCCGGAATTAAGGTTTCTTATCCTTTTTGCGGCCTCTATGCCGTCCATTCCCGGCATCATGTGATCCATAAATATGATGTCAAACTGGGAATCAGAACACAGGTCAATGGCTTCCTGACCGGACCGGGCCGGGATCACCTCAATGCCGTAGCGGCCCAAAATGCTGTCTGCAACGGTCAGGTTCATGGGCTCGTCATCCACCACCAGCGCCCTTACGCCCTCATAATAGAGCAGGGCTTTGTCCTCAGCCCTGGGAGTTTCCTCGTTCAGGATGCTGACAACGGGGACAGAGTAGAAGGGCTTTTCAAGAAGCCTCACCCCGGGGGCATATTCTGTTCTGAGACCGAACCTGTTTATGACCATTATGGTGGCCTTTTTTGAAAGCTCTGCCATGTATTCGGGATCCGAGATATATGCCTCCTCGCTTAAGACTACATGGGTCATCCTGAGGTTTTCGGCCAGTATCTTAAGTTCTTCCACGTTGTCAACCCTGTGAACCGTGATCTTAAGTCCCCGGACCGAGTTTTTGACCATGTTGTTATAAAAGTCCCGGACACTGGGGTTGGAGAATTTTTCGAAATGGAGGCAGGCTGCCACCACAAGGCGTTCAGGCTCTCTGACGGAAAGGCACCACCTGTCGTCCACTACCTTTACCGGAATGCAGATGTGGACCTCTGTGCCGCTTTCCAGGGAGGATTCCAGCTTTATGAACCCTTTAAGTGCGTCAACCAGTCCGAGAGCCACGGACATTCCCAGTCCCAGACCGCTTTCTGTCCTGGTCCTTCCCGAGTCTGACTGGTAGAAGTGCTCGTATACCCTTTCCAGCTCTTCCTTTGTCATGCCTATGCCCGTATCCGTCACGTCCATGCAGAGGTTTATGCCATAGCTTTGGGGAGTGGAGGATACATGAACATATACACCTCCCTCCCTGGTGTATTTCAGGGCGTTTACGATCACATGCCAGAGGATCCTTTTTAACTTGACCGGATCGGTCTTCATTATGTAGGGGAGAGAGGGCTCCACGTCTATCACCAGCTCTATGTCCTTGTTGGTGTGGATCTTAAGCTCGTTTACAAGGTCGTTTATGAGTGAGGGGAACATGAATTCCTCTTCATTTACCACGAGCCGGTTCATTTCTATTTCCGAATAGTCCAGGATGTCATTTATCTGTTCGGCAACCCTTCTTCCTGCCTCGGAGATGGACCGGAGATTGTCCTTTATCTCCTCATCCTTTTCCCTGTCCAGGCAGACCCCGGAAAGACCGAGGACCACGTTAACGGGGGTCCTTATCTCATGAGAAACATTGGTCAGAAAGTCGTCTGCGCTCTTTGCTTCCTGATTCAGGGCTTCTATCTTTGAATTAAGCTCTTCCTCCTCCTTCCTGACAGCATCCATCAGTCTCATCATGATGTGGCCCGAGGCCAGGATCACGACAATGTGCCAGATGAGCCTGCCGATGGCTGTGGGTGAAAATAACCCGAGAACCATCCCGGCGATGCTCGTAAAAGCGGCCAGCCATACAAGCTTTTTTTCGCCGGTCATTAAAAGGACCAGCATGATGAATATGACTATGGGGGTGCAGTTAAGGACAGTGCCGATGTTTGAAACGTAGTAAAACAGCTGGAAATATAAGAAGAAGCTGTAGAGATAGATCCTGAGTTTTTCGTTTAAGAGCCCGGTTATGTGCAGAAAGAGACTGCCTGCTGCGAACACGCAGAAAACAGGGATGACCCAGCCATCCCAGCCCTTTCTTATGCACAGTGAAATGAGGATCACGGATAATGCCGTAAGAACGATCACCAGCATGACCTGTGCGAGTGCCCTGATTTCTTTTTTTGCCTGTCCGTTCATCTGCTGATTCCTTATGGTTACGGCCGTGTGGTCTGTCAGATTGTGTAATCCGTACCGTAACTTCTTAATGTTCGTATGCAAGCGCTGATCCAAAAATGCCGATACTTCTATAATTATACTTTACGGAGGACAAAACCGCTACTGTTTTTCTGTGGTTTTAGATAATCTATGGACTCTAAGACCCTTTAAGAGCAGAGCCGGCCTAAGGGCAAAGAGAAAAAAGGGGTTCTGTGAAGGCCCATTCCTTAGTAAACTATGCTATAATTTAACCATTGACCTCCTTTTGCAGACAAAAATTTCTGCTGCCGCTTTATATTTACCGGATTCTGGTATACGGGAACAGCAATGAACCGGCAGAGAGGAGGCCATCAGTCATGATACTTTTGCTTAACGATAGCCAATCGGGACAGACAGGAGGGGATGATGAGTCTAAGGAGCAGGATGTTATGGGCAGCGGAATTTATCATAGTTTTTTCGGCTTTTTTTGCGGTACAGATCCCCTTAAGGACAAAGAGGCATCCCCTGTTAAAGACCGTCGTATTTGCCCTCAAGCTGTTTTTGATCCTTTTCATGCCGGTTTTGTTTATCCATGTTGACAACTGGTTTACCTACCGGTGCGCGGATCTTATTGCAGCCGTGGATATAGTTCTGATAAGTGATGTTGCAGCGGACATTGTGGAAGCTGTGGTAAGGCACATCAGGCAGCTTTTAAACAAGAGCACCGGTAAGCAGCCCTGTCAGATCAGACTGATCGCCGGCCTGGGAGCGGTCTTCTGTATCCTGATCATCCTCTACGGGAGCATAAACGCAGGGAATGTTATCAGAAATGACCATACATGGAAAGCCGAAGGCTTAAGGCAGCCGCATACCTTTGCCTATGCATCCGACATCCACGCCGAAAATGATCATATGATAGAGAATCTGATCAGGTTCTGTGACCAGGTAAATGAGGCAAAGCCGGAATTTGTCATATTGGGCGGCGATGTGACTGACGAAAAAACATCATACGAAGTCATGGTCAGAACCTGGCAGATCATTTCCGGGATCGATGCCCCCGTTTACTTTGTCTACGGAAACCATGACCGGCAGCCGGATTCTAAGATTTTCGGAGGGCGGACATATAGTGATGAACAGCTGGAGGAGAATATAAGAGCCGCGGGAGTCACCATTTTAAAGGATGACTACGTCAAGGCTGCGGACGATCTGATCCTGCTTGGCAGGGTGGACATGAGTCTTAAGGATGGGCGTGCTGAATGGTCTGAGCTTACAAATCCCTATGAGGGGGAAGGAGCCCTGATAGTGGCGGATCATCAGCCCCATTATGATGACCAGCTTGACAATATAAGCGGTGCCCTGCAGCTGTCCGGACATCTGCATGCGGGACAGCTGTGGCCCCTTAAGACCATATGCAGGGTGCTTGGCATGCCGGTGCTTGGTGAGTACCATAAGCCCGGTATCAGGCTTTATGTGACCTCGGGAACGGGGGGATGGGCTATCCCCTTCAGAACCGAATCGGAAAGCGCATGGGAGCTTATCACGCTGACTCCCTGAATTTTTGTTACAGTCGTGCGGGATGATCGTTCATACGCTGCGCTACCGTCGGTCGTCGATGCCCGTCACTTGCTGCTTACCCATTCAGAAGGAAGTAAGTGATCCGGGGCAGAATGGCGCTTTAATTGACTTGACTTATTTTATCTGATATACAGAGGGTGTCCGGGGGTAACTGTCCGGATACCGAAGGGTTATGAAAAGTTACGTTTGGTATATGGATCGGATGTTTAAGGGGTTTGAAGTGATATGAGAGATTCTTTTATTTCATATATAAGGGCAGGAGAAAAGACGGAACACTCTTCTTCGCTGGGTGTGGAGGCGGAGCATTTTATTGTTTATAAGGCTGACAGAAGGGCGGTGCCCTATGCCGGCGACTACGGAGTCAGGGATATTCTTAAGGATCTGGCCGGATCTTATGAGGATTCAAGGCTCAGCTTTGGCGAGGATCTTCTGGGCTTTGATACCGCCGATTTTTCCATAACCATCGAGCCGGCAGCCCAGCTGGAGATCGGCACCCGGCAGACGGATGATATCGATACCATTGCCGGGATCTATGGGAATTTCAGGAAAAAACTGGATGACATCCTTGAGATGCATGACATGGAGGTTCTGTCTTTGGGCTGCCAGCCCGTGAGCCGGGTGGATGACCTTGCCCTGATCCCAAAGGAGCGCTACCGGATCATGGACCGGCACTTTGCTTCCATCGGGGACGGCGGCAGGCAGATGATGAGAGGAACCGCATCAACCCAGGTATCCATTGACTTCTACTGTGAGGAGGATTTCAGGAAGAAGGTTCAGGCTGCCTATTTCTTTACCCCTCTTTTTTATCTCATTTCAGACAGATGCAGGGAATTTGAAAGGAAAAAGCTTGATAGCCATATCAAGCGGGCTGACATCTGGAACCGGACGGATCCTGACCGGTGCGGGATCATTCCCGGTGTCTTCAAACGGGATTTCGGCTACGGGGACTGTGCGGACTTTTATCTTAACATGCCTCTTGTGGTCCTGCCTGAGGGAGACAGGCTTATCTATACAAAGGAGACGGCAAGGGCTCTTTTTGATGCCGGAAGGATCTCCGCCTCGGACATTCCCCATATCATTTCCATGGCTTTTACCGACGTGCGTCCCAAACAATATGTGGAGATCAGGGCCGCTGACTGTATGACGCCGGAAGGGATCTATGCCTACTGTGCCCTTATCAAGGGGCTTATCTATTCCAATGAGGTTTTAGAGGGGGTTCAGGAGGAGCTTGTTAAAAAGAATATCAGCGAAGAGGATTTCAGGGCTTCATTGGAAAGCCTTAAAAAGCACGGCTTTGAGGGGAGGATTTACGGGGAAGATGCCCGGACCTTTGCACAAAGGGCCCTGAGTGCCGCCCGGAACAACCTGTCAGAGCATGATAATGACTATCTTGGCGGGTTTGACTTTCTGGGGTAAAACAAATACATTTGCACGGACGGACAGTTGGGATAAACCCGGCGGAGAGGATTGTTTTACATGTGTTGTAAGGTTTTGAAAGGAAGGTTTTATAGGAATGGATCTGGCAAAACAGGTTTATGGAGAATATAAGGCATATATAGACTCGCATGAGGAGGAGATGAAGGCGGGGGCAAAGATCTGGCGTGAGAATCTTGAGCACTCGGCTCTCTTTCTTAAGGATCACGTTATATCACGTCCCCTCATGATCCCCAGGCTCTACACAGAGGAGACCATAGGGCATTTTAAGGAGATAGTGAGCACTACCTACGGGATCTTCGATAAGGTCATTCGCAGGTATCTGGAATCGGCTGAATACAGGAAGCTTTTTCCCTACAGCAAAGAGCTGGAGGAGCTGATCCTTGCCCCCACGGGCTGCGACTGCCTCCTTCCTTTGACAAGGTTCGACCTGTTCTACCATGAGGACACCGGGGACTTCATGTTCTGCGAGGTTAATGCCGACGGCAGCACCGGCATGGACGAGGACAGGATCCAGGATCAGATGATGATCCATAATCCTGCCCACCAGGAGATCATCCGTGAGCACGACCTTGAGACCTTCGAGCTTTTTGATTCCTGGGTCGAGACTTTCCTAAAGCTATACAGTACCTTCCCCTACAGGGTGGAAAAACCCACGGTTGCCATTGTGGATTTTATCGAGAAGGGGATCTACAAGGAATTTGACGAGTTCTGCCGCCGCTTTCAAAAGCATGGTGTAAATTGCGAGGTGGCTGACATCAGAAAGCTGGAATTTAAGGACGGAAAGCTCTATTCTGCCAGGGGACACGAGATCCATGCGATCTACAGGAGGGCAGTGACGGTTGAGGTTTTGGAACATTATGATGAGATCCGGCCCTTCATAGATGCCGTCCTTGGCGGTCATGTGTTCATGACTGGGGGCTTTTGCACCCAGATAGTCCATAACAAATGGATCTTCAAGGTTCTCTACGATAAGGAAACTGAGGCCTTTCTGACCGAAAAGGAGATCGATTTCATCCACAGGCACATACCCGGGACCAGGCGCTTTGCCGAAGGAAGCGTTGATATAAACGAGGTGCTTTCAAAAAAGGACAGCTTTATCCTTAAGCCCGAGGACGGCTATGCATCCAGAGGGGTGCTTGCGGGCATCAAGTATGACGACGAGGAGTGGAGGAGGCTTGCGACGGAGGCTTATAACACGGATTACATCTGCCAGGATTACTGTCCCCAGTATAAATTCGAGAACATAGACTATGTCTATGGAGACGGCAAATGGCATGATTATGTGAGCCTGGCCGGCCTCTACGTCTACGGAGGAAAATTTGCGGGAGTTTTTGCCCGGTCTGCCAGGGACACCGATGTCACCATCGACTATACAGGCGGTGAAAGACGGCAGGTGACCTATCTTGTAAGATCCTGAGGAGGACTTATCTTAAATTGCCGTAACGGTTCAGAACCCTTCGGTCTTAAGAACTGTTACGGCGGTTTTGCGGTCAGGGTTCCACTTTCTGAACAGTTACAATTTCTCTGCCATCGAAAAAATTGACTGTTTTCTTTAAGAAGGGGTGAGAAGGGGCTGTATTTTTTGCAACCATAAATCTGCTTGACATAATGAGTTGCATAGTGTTATATTCCATAGTGTGTGCTGAGATTTATGTTAATCTGACGGGGCTTTCGGTTCGGACTGAACCGGACCATCTGTTAAAGATGACATCGGATTTGGATAGTATTTTATGACGGGGGAAATGATGAGTCAGCCTGTTACTGTTAAAGCTGTTAAATCCGGGCTTATCGTTAAGCTGGCGGATGATGTGGAATTTGAGGAGCTTCTTCCCAGGATAGAAAGCAAATTCAGGGAGAGTGCTTCTTTTTTCGGGAACAAGAACATGGTTCTTTCCATTGAGGGAAGGGATGTGAGTGATGCCGAGGCGGGAGAGGTCTTAAAGCTCCTGGTTGAAAACACCAGACTTAAGGTGGATACCGTCATGGTTGAAAACAGGGTCCTGGAGGATAAGTTCCAGGCTATCCTTGGGGACGATCCCAGACACGAAAGGGAGATCAGCCGCCTGAGAAGGGACAATGCAACCCTCCTTAAGGCCGTGGATCAGCTGACCCTGGCTCTTGATCCCATGGCTGTTCAGGTCTACAGGGGTACCCTCAGGTCAGGAAATGACATCGAAGCCCTGGGCAGCATCATGGTTCTGGGGGATGTAAAGCCCGGTGCCACCGTTACAGCAGGCGGGTCGATCTTTGTCATGGGAACACTGGGGGGCATTGCGGATGCGGGTGCCTATGGTGATTCTGATGCCTTTGTCATGGCTCTTAAGATGGATCCTTTGCAGGTCAGGATCAGTGATGCCATGGCGGTTGCCCAGGAAAAGAAGGGCGGCAAGAGAAGAGGGCTTTTCGGCACAAAGGAGACCGTGGCTCCGGAGGTTGCCTCCATTGTTGACGGTCATATCATGATCCAGGATTTTACCACGGATTTTCTTAAGAACAATAAATTTTTCAGGGCAGACAGAAAGCCTATCAGTCCGCTGATGGATATAAATTCCATGAAGGCTCTTACCGAACAGGGTGATGAAGAAGAGCCGGAAGATGAATAGGAACAGGCATTGTTGGTTATGATCAAGAGGAGATGAAATGGGAGAAGTAATCGTTATCACATCCGGAAAGGGTGGAGTGGGAAAGACTACCACCACAGCAAACATCGGTACCGGGCTTGCAAAGCTTGGAAAAAAGGTCGTGCTGGTGGACACAGACATAGGACTTAGAAATCTGGATGTGGTTCTGGGTCTTGAAAACAGGATCGTATACAATCTGGTGGATGTTGTCGAGGGCAACTGCAAGGCAAAGCAGGCTCTCATCAAGAGCAAGAAGCAGGAGGGACTCTATCTCCTTCCCGCCGCCCAGACAAGGGACAAGAACAGCGTTACACCGGAACAGATGAAGACCCTGGCCGAGGAGCTTAAAAAGGATTATGATTATGTCTTTATGGACTGTCCGGCCGGGATCGAGCAGGGCTTTAAGAATGCCATTGCAGGTGCAGACAGGGCTCTTATCGTGACGACTCCCGAGGTTTCCGCAGTCAGGGATGCCGACAGGATCATCGGACTCCTTGAGGCTAACGAGATGAAGGATGCAAAGCTCATCGTTAACCGCTTAAGACCCGACATGGTCAAGCAGGGCAATATGATGAGTGCCCAGGATGTGGTTGAGGTTCTGGAGATCGGACTTATCGGCATCGTTCCGGATGATGAAAACATTGTCATCGCCACCAATAACGGTGAGCCTCTTGCAGGTGACGATTCCCTTCCGGGACAGGCTTATATGAATATCTGCCACAGGATCATGGGAGAGGAAGTTGCCTTCCTCGATCTTAACAAGAAGGGCTTCTTTGCAAGGCTCTTTGGGCTGTAGGAGGTGCGGGGATGTTTTTCGGAGATTTTTTCAAGAAGAAGGGTTCTTCGGATGTGGCCAAGGACAGGCTGAAGCTGGTTCTGGTTTCCGACAGATCCGCCTGCTCTCCAGAGATCATGGAGAAGATCAAGAATGATATCATAGCTGTGCTTTCCAAGTATGTGGAGATCGACCAGGAGGGACTGGATATTAAGATCACCCAGATGGAGGAGAGCGAGGGATCCGATAAATCGGCTCCTGCGCTTTATGCCAACATTCCCATTAAGAACCTTAAGGGGAAGCAGGAAGGCAGCAAAAAACAGTGACTTTTTTTCGGTCGATTAAGCGGGGCGGATCTCTGCCCCGCTGTTTTTTCGTAACCGGTTAAACTTGCATTTTCTGTGGGCAGGCTCACAAAAATGCTCGAGCATGTTCTGAATAGTTACCGTAACTTTTCAAAATTCAGGGGAAATATTTATGGATACGGATCTCTTTGATTACATGAGGGAAAAAAAGCAGAAGAAGGAATCCCCTTTAGCGGCAAGGCTGAGGCCGAAGACTATTGATGAAGTGGTGGGACAGGAGCATATCGTGGGTAAGGATACCCTGCTCTACCGGGCCATCAAGGCCGACAAGCTGGGTTCTGTCATTCTCTACGGACCTCCCGGTACCGGAAAGACCACCATTGCTAAGGTCATCGCAAATTCCACGAAGGCGGATTTTCTTCAGCTTAATGCCACGGTTTCCGGAAAGAAGGACATGGAGGAGGTCATTAAGCGGGCTAAGGACAATCAGGGGATGTATGGCAGGAAGACCATTCTTTTCATTGACGAGATCCACCGCTTTAACAAGGGGCAGCAGGACTACCTCCTTCCCTTCGTTGAGGACGGGACTGTGATCTTAATCGGTGCCACCACCGAAAATCCCTATTTTGAGGTGAACGGGGCTCTCCTTTCAAGGTCAAGGATCTTTGAGCTTAAGCCTCTTTCACCGGAGGATATCGGAAAGCTTATCAGGCGGGCGGTGACGGATAAGGAGCGTGGCATTGGCTCCTATGAAGCCGTGATCGATGATGAGGCAGTGGTTTTTTTATCGGATATCTGCGACGGGGATGCCAGGGCTGCCTTAAATGCGGTGGAGCTCGGGGTCATGACCACGGACAGGTCTGAGGACGGTCTGATACACATTACCTTGAAGGTTGCGGAGCAGTGCATCCAGAAGAGGGCGGTTAAATATGACAGGGACGGGGATAATCACTATGACACGATCTCGGCCTTCATCAAGTCCATGAGGGGGTCGGATCCGGATGCGGCGGTTTTCTACCTTGCAAAGATGCTGAATGCGGGTGAGGACATCAAGTTCATTGCCAGAAGGATGGTGATCTGCGCCTCGGAGGATGTGGGAAATGCTGATCCCCAGGCTCTGCAGGTGGCTGTTTCAGCCTTCCTTGCGGCTGAGCGGATAGGCATGCCTGAATCCCAGATCATCCTGTCCCAGGCGGCTGCCTACATTGCAACGGCGCCCAAGAGCAATTCAGCTGTGGCAGCGATCTCTGAAGCCACGAGGGCTGTCAGGGAAACACCCAATGTGACTGTTCCGACCCATCTGCAGGATGCCCACTATAAGGGAGCCGGCAGGCTGGGGCACGGAGAGGGCTATAAATATGCCCATGACTATAAAAACAATTATGTTAACCAGCAATACCTTCCCTACGAGCTTGCAGGGAAGGAGTTCTACCATATCTCGGACAACGGGTATGAAAAAAAAATCAAGGAGCACATGCAGCGGATCAGACGGGAAGCAGGGGAGTGAAATTCGTTACTGTTCAGTCCCGAGCTACGAGCGACAAGGCATGCTGATGGAGTCGAGTAGCTACGGGCAAATATGTAAATTTAGCAGGTTCGGACACCTCCGCCGAAGGCAATTCTCATGTGCCGAACCCGTTACTGTTCAGTGGTCTGGTTGACCACTGAACAGTAACTGAAATTCATTCTATGTCGGCGTAGGGTTCTCCCATGAGAATATGGTGATCGGTCTCCAGAGTAAGCTCAACCCCCTCCTGAAAGATCATCACTATATCGCTCCCGCCGAAAAGGAAATATCCCATCGGATCCCCTGCACTCACAGTAACGCCGGGTTTTACTGTCTCTTCCCAGTTGCAGGAGCTGACCTGGGACATGCCTATCGGAAGGATCGCAACCTTTCCGTACTCAGTATCAAGTATCAGACAGTCTCTGGTTTCTATCGACTGCCATCCGGGGTTCTCATCCCAAAGTATGTATTTCTTCTGACTGCTGTCCCAGGAAATGATCCCGCCAACCGCATCCAGAGCATCTATTTTCCGCACCTCAAGGATGGTGCCGTCCATAGGGAAATGATAGCGGTGATAATCGTTCACATCCAGAAAAGTATGGGTCAGCGTTCCATTTGCAAACTCATCCTCATATTCACTATCCTCTCCTATAATATCTTTCACGTTATAGAAACGCACGGATTTAAGCTGCACTCCGAGGTCGATCTGTGAATTTTCATCTATCCTCCAAATACCCTGGGGAGTAGAGTCCGCAGGAGCGATCACGTCCGAATCTGCCAGGGGACGCTGGTTTGGATCTTTAAGCTCCCGGGAAAACCACTCATTAAATGATTTCCACTCATTTGTATCAGCGTACCATCCTTTATCCATATTAAAATCCTCATCAGCTGATACACGGGCATAGTAATCATCATTCCAGCTGTCTTCTGTTGAAAGATACTCTCCCCAGTCTTTGCAGTAGGATTTCACCCAGGAGGCTATGGGCTCGTGATATTCAAGGCAGGGATAATAGTACCCCTTCCCGGCAAGCTCCGGCAGAGGCTGGTCCAGCAGATAATAAAAATAATCCAGACTCTGGTCTATGCTCGAATACAGGGAAGGGTTATCATTATCCAGTATATTCCACGGCATGCAGGTTGATGACCAGTCGAGAAAATCATAATAATCATCAAGTGTGCGTACCGGATTTGTTTTTTTATCGGGATTGTTAACCGAAGCAAGCATGATGGATTCCTCCATCAGGCTTTTTAATTCCGGATTTTCATCAAGCATCGACATAAATTCCATCGTAGTTTTTTCATGTGTTGTTTTAGCTTGTGTTGTTTTGGATTGCGTTGTTCCGGCAGAGGCGGTTTTGGTATCCGCATTTAAGTCTGCTTCGGTTTTGATCTCCACGGAGCACCCTGTGATCATTAAAACGACGATCGCTGATATCAGGATAAAAATCTTTCTTCTTTTCATCATTGTTTTCTCCTTTTCAGGCCGCTTCAACGGTTTCCTAACTGTTCCGGGATCATTCCTGCCGATTCAGGGTGACCGGCTCCTTATCATAATACCACACAATATCGATTCTTTCACTCCCGGAGATCAGGGAGCATCAATAAGGGGACGGATTATTGATTGACCCTGATCAGGCATCTTATGCTATAATCAAATCTGTGTGACAACACCTGCTAAGGGGAGTTGCAGACTTATGTAAACTAAGACGACTTGTATTCCCATTTTTGACACATAAAAAGCCGCAATCCCAGTATACATCTAGGATTCCGGCTTTATTTTTATCTCGTGAAAAGCGTAATGCTGCGTAAACTTGTCTGAAAAGGAAGCCTTGCCTACGGCAAGCCTCTGAATTTATGTGATAGCCGGACCATTCGTTACATCCCTTTTGTTCTTCTGATTATTCCTGCCATTGACTTAGGGGTTATCAGTTCATAGTCAGTTCTGAACCCTGCATTTTCATGTAGTGAGTCTGTCACCTGTGTCCTTGTATAGCTTGGGATATATCCATGTTCCCCGATTTTTCTCATATCCATTTCTCTGAGAGTTTTTATTATCTCTTCACAGGTGAATTTATTGCCGAGTTTCTTTTCAAGTATCCTGTAGATCATAAGAGCAATGAAACATGTGAGGAAGTGAGCTTCAATCCTGTCATCCCGTTGCAGGCATACAGGTCTTGCTTCAAACTCGGATTTCATTATCCTGAATGACTCCTCGATTTTCCATCTGTCATGGTTTATCTTTGCTATGTCAGCAGGATCATCATCGAGGTTGGTGCATACGGCATAAAAACCATCGTACCTTACTTCTTCTGCAATGGCTGCTTCATCAATCTCGTACATGGCTTTGCTTGCAATCTCTCCGTCGCTTGTGAATGGAGTCTTCTTTATGAATCTCTTTGCATCATTCTGTGAGCGCTTATCAGCTGAAGATGGCTTTTCAATAAGCTTTTTTGCTCTTTCTATCTGGCGGTTTCTTACAGTCTGCTGGTATTCCTTGTACTTAAGGGAGTAGGTAACAATAATGGTCTGGTAGAAGGTTATGTCCCGTTCTTCGTCATAGTCCTCAATTAGTTTTTGTTTATAGAAAATCTTCTTTCTGTTTTCTGGGGTGTTCTCAAGTTCTGATATGTCATATTTTTTCTTACTGCCTTCAAGCTCCCAGCCTGTTGGGTCGAGACACCAGTCCTTCAGATCTGCTTTTAGCTTTTTTATCGACTGGGTAGTTATGAAGCTTCTTTCGCCATAATTGTTGAATTTCCTGTTTGCATCAGAAGAAAGACCTGCATCGGTACATACGATAAACTTTGATAATTCAAAGTCGCGCATGATTTGTTGCTCTAAAGGCTTTAGAGATAACTGTTCATTCTGATTGCCGGGATTGATGCAGAATGCAAGAGGAATACCTGACTTGTCCATGAACAGTCCCATCTGGATTATGGGGTTAGGGCGATGTTCTTTACCGGAACCGTACTGCTTAAGACCACTTTCATGTTCCATTTCAAAGAAGTAGTTCGTACAGTCATAGAAGAGGACACCGGTATTTCTTTTCACCAGTTTCTTTGAACGCTTATAAAGCTCTGCCTGTATCATGTCTGAGTTTTCAGAAAGTGTGGTGAGGGCGCGATAAACCTGGTGGAGGTCAAACTGAGGTTCCTCTACGAGCTTCTGTGACTGCTCATAGCAGGAGAGCTTTGATGATGGAAAGAGTATTCTTCCATAGATAAGTCTTGATAGTATGTTATCGAGATCATACTCGAAAGAATTCTCTTTCTTTATCTTCTTGCAGATGGAAGGCAGACCAAGCTTATATCTCACCGTAAGACCCTCCCCAATATAAAGTTCTATTATTACACAATACGGCATTACGATATACAAGATTTTGAAATTTATGCAAAAAAATAACCCATTACTGGGTTTCAGCGATTTTGGGTGTCAAACTTCCGGGTTATTCGTCTCTTGAAAAAGAGGATAAACATCTGAGCGATGTGTTTGAAAGAGCTGACCACATGATGTACGAGCGCAAGAAGGAGCTTAAGTCTATGGGTGCTTTGTCAGGGAGATAACAGTAAAAAATGACTTGTAATAGCATTAATAATTTTGTATAATAATATTAACAATACAGAGGGCGGAACAGGCAGCCGCCACCCAAGTTGGAGATACCGGAATGTCACCCGGTCTATATTGTTGATAAATAGCTCTTCTTTAACGAAGAGCTATTATATTTTAATGAGTTTTCCTTTTTTAAGATAGTCATTTATGCGACCTTCTTCGATGCGGAACATGGATCTTATGTAATACACGCCGCCTTTTGTGGCTCTGACCGCTACGTTTACATATTCATCGTTCACTTTATATTGTTTTATATATTCTATCGACGGGATTGCTACACCTGCGATGCCAACATAATCAGGATTTTTGATGATGCCAGGTAGATCGTCATAATAATTCATGTAAGCGTCTGAATGGAACTCCCGGATATGTTTTATATTACTCTCTGAAATATATATGGGGGTGTTTTCGTTTATGTCAAGATCAAGAAGATCTATGATTCGTCGGTCGATATAACCAATGAGTGTTCGTGAATTCATTTTTATTCTGGTTTTCCGGAAAAAATCCGCTTGTTTACGGCTTTTGCTTGTGATATAACTGATTTCAAATCACAAAAGAATACAGGTCATCAACGGTGTACCACCCGACAGGACGGCAATCCCGCCGGGCAGGGCATAGTGTCACAGCACTACACCATACAGACAGAGTCTGCGATACACACTCAAGGCTATTGTAAACTATTTAAAAAGGGTTTACAAGGAGCGGAGTGGTTATGTAGCAGGCTGTGTGTTAGTTTTATAAATTCCTGGAAAGGACAGGTGTCATGTGTGGACGCGCATATGACACCTGTTTTTCTTTTCCATCAAGTTTAATTGCTATTGGCAATAAAGCTTTTCAAGATGTTGATTTTACAGATATGGAATCTCTGCCCTCCGGACTGACAACAGTAGGAGATGATGCTTTTTTAGATTGGGGTTGCGAACATTTTCTTGGATCAATTATCCTTCTGAATCCGTTGTATTATGCAACTAATAGACTTAAACTTTGTCGGGATTGAGCGGACTCAATGTGTCATGAGGAGTTGAGACCCTTGATCATTCCGGGCACAAAAACCAGCAGATAAGCCTGTAAGGTATTTTTACGGATCAAGGGTTAAATTTTGTAAAAGACCTGCCGATAAAAATATGGGAAAAGGATATTCCTTACAACAGGTTAAAAAGAGTACAAGGATGTCACTCGAAAATCAGGGATCATTGTATTACTTACAGGAGAATATCGACAAATGACATCCGCACTCAACATAATCGCACACAATCTGCCGTCGATGTATACCAGCAGGCAGCTTAATCTCACAGGAAAAGACAAAGCAGGCTCCGCCGAGAAACTCGGTTCAGGATACAGGATCAACAGGGCTGCCGATGACGCAGCCGGTCTTTCAATCTCCGAAAAAATGCGCAGACAGATAAGAGGACTTTCACAGGCTTCCGACAACTGTGAAGACGGTATATCCTATTGTCAGACAGCTGACGGTGCATTAAATGAAGTGTCGGCAATGATCTCCCGTATGAAAGAGCTGTCCGTTCAGGCGGCAAACGGGATCAATTCCGCCTCTGACAGAGTCAGCATCAACGACGAGATCCAGGAGATCAAAAAGGAGATGGATAAGATCCTCTCCACAACAAAATTCAATGAGCAGAAGATCTGGCCCAATGAAGGCCAGTATTTCACAGAAATGGAACCCGCCTGGGTAACTGTGCCCGTTCTTCTGCCTTCAACGAAAACGGTCACCGCTTTCAGTGTGACCAATTCCTACTCTTCAACAGGTGTAATAACAAACGATAACAAAGCCGTCTGGCTAAGGAGCAGTTTTAATATTTCCGCAGATGAAAACGGCATGAAGGTCAGCTGGACCGGCTATAACGGAAATACCTATACCTCCGACCTTATGGAATGGAAGGACGGCAACAGCTGCAGCTATAAGCTTTCCGACTACCTTTCAGCATATTCCGGACAGCCGGAAATGGCGGGTGTCAGTTTCACCATATCCTACAATAAAAACGATTTTACCGAGGTTTCAGATCTCATAAACTACTACAACGGAAAAAAAATATATGCCTCACCATCCACAAACGTAAGCATGGAGCTTTACGGTTCCGATTCAGCCAAGCTTACAGGAGATTCCGTACCCCGTGTAACAAGCGTATCCCTGAATTATCCCGCAGTCGTAAAATCCGGCATGAATCTTGACGACAGCGGCGATGCTTCGGTTAAGCCCGGTCCATCCATTCATTCAGACACGAGCTTTATCGAACCCACAGGAAGCAAAAATACCAATCTCATACAGGAGCCCACTGCTGACAGCTCCGGAAACCTGAACGGGACCTGGAAGTTTTCATTTGACATGAAAAATATCGGTACGGTTACGGCAACCTGTACGCAGATAAGCTACACGCTTTCGACCGGCGGAGCGGGCAACGACAGCGATCCCAACAGATTCACAAAAGACCTGAAAAACAGTACGACTCTCTCAAATGACAGATGGTGGTATTACAGCAAATACGTAAATCCCACGACTCACAAAACCACCTATCCCACATACGGTGCAAGCTATACTGCAAGCGGAACCGGCGGAGCGGGATTTATGGATGCTCTTTACGGAAATGCCAATCGGCCCGGACTTAAGACAGGTGACTTTGACCACGATGGCAGCGATCCCGGAACGATCGTTATGAACTTCAGCCTGGTGGCGCAAAACCCGTTCAAGATCGAAAACAGTTCTCAGTCAGACACGCAGGTGGGTTCGTTTACGATCCAGGTTCCGATGAACGAATCCGAATCAATAAGCACCATCACGGAAAGGATCCTTAAGATCGCGGGAGCCGATATCTACAGCGGAAGCGCAAATTCGGATACCGGTGGAACTACGGGGTCAAACAGTATGTATATTTCTGTCGGGAATTCGTCTCCGAGTAAAAGTGTCCCCACAACGGTTCCGGGAACGGAACAGGTCTGGGGAGAAAAAGAGGTTCTCGATGAAAACGGAAGAATTGTCCGCAAGTGGTCACCCTGGAAGAACTCCATAACCATCCATGCTTTGGATGAAAGCAATACAATGGGAAAGATCGGGATCGTCCACCAGAATATGACTTTAAATACCCTTGGCCTTGAACAGACCAACGTACTCACGATAGAGGATGCGGACAAAGCCATTGATGAGGTGGAGAGTGCAGGAAAGATGATCGACAGGGAAAGAGCTCTTTTCGGCGCATATCAGAACCGGCTGGAGCACACCGTGAAAAATCTTGATAATACCGTTGAAAATACCACTGCGGCAGAATCTCTCATACGTGATACCGATATGGCAAAAGAGATGGTCAGATACTCCGGAAGAAATATCCTTGAGCAGGCCGGACAGTCCATGCTCACTCAGGCATGCCACTCAAACGAAGGTGTGCTGTCTCTCTTAAAGTAAGGAAGGGGCAAAAAATATTTGCCGTTTTCGTCTTTTGTCTGTATAATCCCGTCTTTGACACCTAAAAAGCCGCAATTCCAGTATATATCTAGGATTACGGCTTTATTATTATCTCGTGAAAAGCGTAATGCTGCGTAAACTTGTTAGAAAAGGAAGCCTTGATAGCTGGGGATATATTCATGTTCCCCGACTTTTCTCATATCCATTTCTCTGAGAGTTCTTATTATCTCTTCACAGGTGTATTTATCACCGAGTTTCTTTTCAAGTATCCTGTAGATCATAAGAGCAATGAAACATGTGAGGAAGTGAGCTTCAATCCTGTCGTCCCGTTGCAGGTATACAGGTCTTGCTTCAAACTCGGATTTCATTATCCTGAATGACTCCTCGATTTTCCATCTGTCATGGTTTATCTTTGCTATGTCAGCAGGATCATCATCGAGGTTGGTGCA